>Ga0222422_100048_pt1 | contig 189666 bp, 181 predicted proteins | sample 3A1ome_FD_182469 | JGI IMG/M metagenome (GOLD analysis project Ga0222422, IMG submission 182469) | Enriched microbial communities from leaf-cutter ant dump, University of Wisconsin, Madison, United States - 3A110A (version 2) | ecosystem: Environmental > Terrestrial > Nest > Insects nest > Nest...
CACCGAGACCGACAAGGCCACGATCCGCAAGGACCAGGCCGACTGCATGGGCTGCCTGTCGCATTGCGGCTTCTCGTCGTGGAAGGACCATGACGATTATTCGACCGGCTATCTCGCCGACCCGCGCAGCTTCTGTATCCAGAAGACGCTGCAGGACATCGCGCACGGCGGCGACGTCGAACAGAATCTGATGTTCGCGGGCCACGCCGCGTTCAATTTCAAGACCGACCCCTTCTACTCGAACAACTTCACCCCGACGGTGAAGGAACTGGTGGACCGCATCCTGACGGGGGATTGAATATGTCCCCGTCATTGCGAGCGCAGCGAAGCAATCCAGAGTGTGCGTAAGCCGCTCTGGATTGCTTCGCCGCGTTTGCGATGACGAGGTTCTATTGGGATAAGACCATGCGCGAACGTCAGCCGGCGGTCTATATCATGGCGAGCCGGCGCAATGGGACGTGTATACTGGCGTAACCTCGAACTTGGCGCAGCGCGTGTGGCGGCATCGCGAAGGATCAGGTGGCTTTTCCGATCGCTATGACTGCAAGATGCTTGTGTGGTTTGAAATTCACGCAACCATGGAATTTGCCATTGCGCGGGAAAAGCAACTTAAAGCTGGCAGCCGCGCGAAGAAACTGGCGCTGATCGAGGCAGAAAATCCGCTCTGGCGTGATTTGTGGCCTGACATTCTCGACGGCAGCGAGTGACACTCTGGATTGCTTCGCTTCGCTCGCAATGACGGTGCGTTACGAAACTCCGTCATTGCGAGGAGCGAAGCGACGAAGCAATCCAGAGCGGCTCAACGCACCCGTTGCTCTCCTACACCCACCCCTCCAGCACCTGGTCCGGTGGCCGGTGCCCGTCGGCCCAGGCGCGGATGTTGGCGATGACCTTTTCGCCCGACGCCTCGCGCCCCTCGATCGTGGCCGAGGCGAGGTGCGGTAGCAACACCGCATTGTCGAGCGTCAGCAGTTCGGGATCGACCACCGGTTCCTGCGCATAGACGTCGAGCCCCGCGCCCGCGATGCGGCGGCTCTTCAGCGCCGCGATCAGCGCTTTTTCGTCGATGATCTCGCCGCGCGCGGTGTTGATCAGATAGGCGGTCGGCTTCATCGCCGCGATCCGCGCCGCGTTCACCATCTCGTGCGTCTCGGTGGTGTGCGGGCAGTGGATCGTCACCACGTCGCTGATCCGCAGCAGCGTGTCGACGCTCGCGTGATAGCTCGCGCCCAGTTCGTCCTCGATCGCTTCGGGCAGGCGCCTGCGGTTGTGATAGTGGATCGACAGGCCGAAGGCGCGGGCGCGGCGCGCGACCGCCAGCCCGATGCGCCCCATGCCGATGATGCCGAGCAGCTTGCCCCCGACGCGGCGGCCGAGCATCGTGCTGGGCGCCCAGCCTTCCCACCGGCCCGATCGCATCAGCTTCTCGCCCTCGGCCAGCCGGCGCGGGACCGACAGGATCAGCGCCATCGTCATGTCGGCGGTGTCCTCGGTGAACACGCCGGGGGTGTTCGCGACCATGACGCCCTTCGCGCGCGCCGCGGCCAGGTCGATATGGTCGACGCCGGCGCCGAAATTGGCGATCAGCTTCAGCCGCTCGCCCGCCGCCGCGATGATCTCCGCGTCGATGCGGTCGGTCACCGTCGGAACGAGCACGTCGCAATTCTGCACCGCGGCGCGCAGTTCGTCGGTCGTGAAGGCGCGGTCGCGCGCCGAAAGGGTGACGTCGAACAGCTCGGCCATGCGCCCTTCGACGTGCGGCATGAGCTGGCGGGTGACGATGACGCGCGGGCGCCGGGGACGGGAGGAATCGGACATGACCGTCGATAGAGCGTGCCGCGGCGAAGGGGTCAAGAGGGGCGGGCGCGACGAAGCCTGTGGACGAACCGTGCCGCGCGTGCCGCGAGCGGTTGAAAAAGCGGGCGGAGTTTGACAAGGCATCGGCCATGAAAAGCCGCCAGATTCTCGCTGTGCTGGCGCTGGTGGCCGTCGTCGGCCCCGCCGCCGCCCAGTCCGACCCGCAACTGCCCTATTGGGCCTCGATCAGCGTCGACGAGGCGCGGATGCGCAAGGGGCCGTCGCCCGACGTGCCGGTGATCTGGGAATATCGCCGCAAGGACCTGCCAGTGAAGGTGATCGCGCGGCACGAACTGTGGCGCAAGATCGAGGATCCCGACGGCACCCGCGGCTGGATGGCGGCGCGGCTGCTCAGCCGGACGCGCACCGCGATCGTCACCGGCGGAACCCGCCCGATGCGCGAATCGCCGAACGAATCCGCGCCTGTCGCCTATCGTGCCGAAGCCGGCGTCGTCGGCCGGATCAGCGATTGCCGCGACGGCTGGTGCCGCTTCGACGTCAAGGGCCGCCGCGGCTGGATCGAAACCGCGCATATCTGGGGCGATTGATTTTTCGCGCACGCGCGGTCGATCGGGGCCGCCATTAATCGAATTTTATGCGCGCGCCGCTAACAGACGGACCATGAGCGCATCCCTCCATCGTGAACCCGAATTGCAGGGTTTTGACGACGCGTCCTGGCTGCTCATCGGGCTCTGCCTGCTGTTCCTGATCGCTTTCCAGCTTGCCGCGCCCTTCGCTTTCGCGGCGAACGGCTTCGGCGGATCGGCGGCGATGATCGGCCTGCTGTGGACCACCGACCGCTTCTATACACGCTATCGCGTCCGCCCGGCCTTTGCCGCGCTGGTCACGTCGGTCATGCTGATCATCCTCTTCTCGATCGTCGGCGGCATCCTCAGCTATCTGGTCGCCGCGCAGGGCGGGGCGCTGTGGGATGCGCGGCTTCAGCGCTGGGACCTGGCGCTCGGCTTCGACTGGCTCGGCTATGCGCGCTGGGTCAACGACCATCCGACACTCGCCACCCTCTATCGCTGGGCCTATGTCAGCATGATCCCGCAGCTTCTGGTGATGGTGCTCGCCCTGACCGCCACGAACCGGCTGCGCGAGATGCGGATCGCGATATGCGCCGCGATCCTCGCGGGGCTGGCGGCGGTGCTGCTTTCGGGCCTGACGCCGGCGGTCGGAAATTATATCCACCTGAACCTCGGTCCCGGCGATCTGCCGAACCTGCGGCCCGCGGCCGCCGTCGTCCATTACGCCGACTTGACGGGGCTGCGCGACGGCAGCCTGCGGCTGATCGACGTGACGCGGATCGAGGGGATCATCACCTTTCCCAGCTATCATTCCGCGCTCGGCGCGATCTTCATCTGGGGATTTGCGCAGCTGGGCCGTGCCGGATGGGCGGGGATGCTGTGGGCCGGTCTGATGCTGTTGGCGACGCCGATCGACGGCGCGCATTATCTGGTCGACGTTCTCGCGGGGATCGCGCTTGCCGCGGTGGCGCTGATCGCGGCCGGTCGGCTGGTGCGCCGCCCGTGGCTCCGGCCGGTTGCCAAAGCCGCTGGCGACAAGCCCCCGCTGCCGGCGCCCTCGACCCTTCCGGCCTGACCCTTCTTGGTCAGGACAACGAAAAAGGGCCGGGCGCGAACGCCCGACCCTTCGCCCACCGCCGGTGATCAGCGCCAGCGGAAGTGGTTGCGGTAAACCTTCATCACCTTGCCGCTGCGCACATTGACCAGCAACAGGTCGTTGTAGTGGCGGACATAGGCGAGGTTGCGACCCGCACGCGGCACGCCCCAGCGGCTGTCGTAATTCAGCCGATAGGCCGGCGCGTAATAGTTGGAGCGCAGCGTCGAACCGGCGCGGAACTGCTGATATTTGAACGGGGCGCGCCAGTTCTGATAGCGATTGTCGCGGCGCCAGTCGCGGGCGTCCTGGCGATATTCGCGCTTCGCATCGCGCACGTCGCGCTGGTTGCCGTGCGTCTGCGCGTAGCGGATGTCCTGCCGGTCGCGGCGCAGCTCGTGGGTCTGGGCCTGCGCCATCGCGGGAACCATCATCGCGGCAATCAGGCCGGCGGTGAGAATTTTATTCTTCATGGTGCCATTCCTTTGATCGGTCACGGGGGAGGGGATCTGCCCGATGACAGGGAAAGGATTAGGCGAGTCGGTTTGAACGAACCCGGAATGCCGCGTTTATCTTCGGCTCATCAGTGTCGCAGTTTGTCGCGGTCGAATGGCGGGAGGATGCGGCTCGTGCCCCGTTTTTGCGTCGTCACCCTAGGAGCGAAGCGCCGCGGCAATCCAGAGTGGGCGGCTCCCCTCTGAATTGCTTCTCCGGATCGGCTCGGCAATATCCATTTTCGACAGGTAACCGTTCCCCGGCGGAAGCCGGGGTCCACTCGGAGCGGTGCCATGCCATCTGGACCCCGGCTTTCGCCGGGGAACAGGCCCCTACTTGCCTTAAGGATATATATGTCGATCAGGTCGGGGGTCGCAATGACGAGGTCTATGCTCTGTCAAACCAGTTCGACCGCCACCGCCGTCGCTTCGCCGCCGCCGATGCACAGGCTCGCGATGCCGCGCGTCTTGCCGTGACGCTGGAGCGCCGCGATCAGCGTCGTGATGATCCGCGTGCCGCTCGCGCCGATCGGGTGGCCCAGCGCGGTCGCGCCGCCGTGGACGTTGATCCTGTCGTGCGGAATGCCCAGGTCGTGCATCGCGAACATCGCGACGCAGGCGAAGGCTTCGTTGACCTCGAACAGGTCGACGTCGGCGATCGACCAGCCCGCTTTTTCGAGCACCTTGTTGATCGCGCCGACCGGGGCGACGGTGAAATCCTTGGGCTCCTGCGCGTGTGCGGCGTGGGCGACCAGCTTCGCGACCGGCTTCGCGCCCTTCGCATCGGCGACCGACTGGCGCGTCAGCACGACTGCGGCGGCGCCGTCGGAAATCGACGAGCTGGTCGCGGCGGTGATCGTGCCGTCCTTGGCGAAAGCGGGGCGCAGCGTCGGAATCTTGTCGGGGTTGCCCTTGCCGGGCTGTTCGTCGGTGTCGACGACGACTTCGCCCTTGCGCGTGGTCAGCGTCACCGGGGTAATCTCGGTGGCGAAGGCGCCGCCCGCGATCGCCGCCTGCGCGCGCTTCAGCGATTCGATCGCATAATCATCCTGCGCCTGGCGGCTGAGCTGATAGGCGTCGGCGGTGTCCTGTGCGAAGGTGCCCATCGCGCGGCCCGCCTCATAGGCATCCTCGAGCCCGTCGAGGAACATATGGTCATAGGCGGTGTCGTGGCCGATCCGCGCGCCGGAGCGATGCTTCTTGAGCAGATAGGGCGCGTTGGTCATCGATTCCATACCGCCCGCGACGACCAGGTCGATGCTGCCCGCCGCCAGCGCCTCGGCGCCCATGATCACGGTCTGCATGCCCGAACCGCACACCTTGTTGACGGTGGTCGCCTGCACCGACTTGGGCAGGCCCGCCTTGATCGCGGCCTGTCGCGCCGGCGCCTGACCCAGCCCGGCGGGGAGGACGCAGCCCATGTAGATGCGCTCGACATCCTCGCCCTTCACCCCGGCGCGCTCGACCGCCGCCTTGACCGCGGTCGCGCCCAGGTCGGTCGCGCTGGCGTCCGACAGCACGCCCTGCATGCCGCCCATCGGGGTGCGGGCATAGGAAAGAAAGACGACGGGATCGGTTGCGGTCATGATGCGAGACTCCGGTGGAAAAGGTCGGAGGCCGGTCTAGCGGAAATGCTGCACTTGCGAAAGAGGGGCTCGGCGAAGTCCGGGATCGGGCTTCAACCATCATCTTCATGCCGCGCTTGCGGGACTTTGTGGCTTTAAGCTGCTTCCTGTCGCTGGAGCGAGGCGCTTGTGACCCGAATTCCGGTGTAAAGTTGCGCGGTTTTCCGACCTTCTGTTTGGTCGCGCGCGCGGCAGGCGGGTTTCATCTTGCAACCCGCCGCACGGCATGGTCAATTGCCGCCCGCAAGTCATAGGGGAGACGGTCATGGCCACCGCCATCAAGCAGGATATCGCCGGCGAAGCCGCCCGCATGCAGCAGGTCCTCGCCGCGCAGAAGGCGAGTTTCACCGCCGCCATGCCCGAAAGCCTCGCGGTGCGCCGCGACCGCATCGACCGCGCCATCGCGCTACTCGTCGATCATGCGGAGGATTTCGCCAAGGCGGTCAGCGAGGATTTCGGGCACCGCAGCCGCGAGCAGACGCTGATGACCGACATCATGCCCTCGGTCAGCGCGCTCAAGCATGCGAAGAAGCATCTGGCGAACTGGGCGAGGGGGGAGAAGCGCAAGCCGACCTTCCCGCTCGGCCTGCTCGGGGCGAAGGCCGAGGTCATGTACCAGCCCAAGGGCGTCGTCGGCGTCGTGAGCCCGTGGAACTTCCCGATCGGCATGGTGTTCGTGCCGATGGCGGGCATCATCGCCGCGGGCAACCGCGCGATGGTCAAGCCGAGCGAGTTCACCGAGAATGTCTCGACGCTGATGGCGCGGCTCGTTCCCGACTATTTCGACGAAAGCGAGATGGCGGTGTTCACCGGCGATGCGGAGGTCGGCATCGCCTTCTCGAAGCTGGCCTTCGACCATCTGATCTTCACCGGCGCGACGAGCGTCGGACGGCATATCATGCGCGCCGCGGCCGACAATCTCGTGCCCGTAACGCTCGAACTCGGGGGCAAGTCGCCGACCTTCATCGGGCGCAGCGCGAACAAGGACCTGGCGGGACAGCGCGTCGCGATGGGCAAGCTGATGAACGCCGGACAGATTTGCCTCGCGCCCGACTATCTGCTCGTTCCCGACGATCAGGAGGCGGCGGTGATCGACGGCGTCGCCAAGGGGGCGGCCGCGCTCTATCCCACCCTGCTCGCCAACGACGACTACACCTCGGTCGTCAACACGCGCAATTACGACCGGCTGCAATCCTACCTTGCCGATGCGCGCGACAAGGGCGCCGAGGTGATCGAGGTCAACCCCGGGAACGAGGATTTCGCCAGCTCGAACGGCCACAAGATGCCGCTCCATATCGTCCGCGGCGCGACCGACGAGATGAAGGTGATGCAGGAAGAGATTTTCGGCCCGATCCTGCCGGTGCGCACCTATCGGACGATCGACGATGCCATCGACTATGTGAATGCGCACGACCGTCCGCTCGGCCTCTATTATTTCGGCCAGGACCGGAGCGAGGAGGAGCGCGTGCTCACCCGCACCATCTCGGGCGGCGTCACCGTCAACGACGTGCTGTTCCACAACGCGATGGAGGATCTGCCCTTCGGCGGGGTCGGACCGTCGGGGATGGGCAATTATCACGGGGTCGACGGCTTCCGCACCTTCAGCCACGCGCGTGCCGTCTATCGTCAGCCCAAATTCGACGTCGCGGGGCTGGCGGGCTTCAAGCCGCCCTATGGCAAGGCGACCGAAAAGACGCTGGCGCGCGAGCTCAAGAAATAGGGACACACGGAGCGCCGGCCGAGGCGTCGCGGGGCCGACGATAGGCTATGGCCATCCCCCGCGCGCATCCTTATAGGGGCGAATCTGTCGATCGGCCCGCCGGGCGGTCGCCGTGCGGGTGTGGCGGAATTGGTAGACGCAGCGGATTCAAAATCCGCCTCTGGCAACAGAATGCCGGTTCGAGTCCGGCCACCCGTACCAGACTTTTCGTGATCGTCAGACCGCCGAGCTGAACCGGCGTGGCGAATGCTGGCGATAGGGGTCGAAGGTCGCCGCGATGCTCCGGGCGTAGGGCAGGCCCTCGGGCGGAATCGCCACCGCGCCATGGTCGAACGTGCACAGCCCGGCCTCGACATAGGGTGCCAGCCGTTCCCACGCCTCGTCGACCAGCGGCTTGTCGGCCCGGGCCCGCCCGTGACAGAGCAATTCGCTGATGACCGCGCCGCGCCGGCGATCCTCGACGTCACGCGCCTTGCCGAGCGCGATCGGCAGGATGTCGTGCGACAGCAGCATGCGATAACGCCCCGAATTCTTCTCATTCTGCGCGAGCAGCGAGGGAAAGCTGCTGATCGCCGAAGCGCCGAGGCCGATCAGTGCCGGCGCGCCGTCGTCGGTGAAGCCCTGGAAATTGCGCCGCAGCCGCCCGGCGCGCGCCGCCTGCGCGATCGGATCGTCGGGCAGGGCGAAATGATCGAAGCCGATCGGGACATAACCCGCCTCGACCAGCGTCCGATGGCCGAGCGCCGCCATGCGGAACCGCTCGGCTTGCCCCGGCAATGCGCTGTCGTCGATGCGCCGCTGGCGCGGGATCAGGTGCGGGACGTGGGCATAGCCGAACAGCGCGATGCGGTCGGCGCCGAAGCGCACCGTGCGGTCGAGCGTATCGGCCAGATCGTCCTGCGTCTGCCCCGGCAGTCCGTACATCAGGTCGAAGTTGAGCGATCGGATGCCGCCGCGGCGCAATGTCTCGACGCTTGCCTCGATCGTCTCGACCGGCTGGATGCGGCCTATCGCGGCCTGCAGATGCGGGGCGAAGGTCTGGACGCCCAGGCTGGCCTGCGTCGCGCCGACCCCCGCGACGACATCGCCCCATGTCGGCGACATCGCACGCGGATCGAGTTCGATCGAGATGGTCGGATCGTCGAGCGGGAAATGGATGACCAGCGCTTCCATCAGGTGGATGAAGTCGGTCGGCGCGATCGCATTCGGGCTGCCGCCGCCAAAGGCGATGCGGCGCACCCGCGTGCTCGCGGGCAGCAATCCGGCGACCAGTGCGATCTCGCGGTGCAGTGCGGTCAGATAGCTGGTCAGCCGCTGCGCCTTGTTGGCGGCGCCCGTGTTGCAGCCGCAATACCAGCAGATATGCTCGCAATAGGGGATATGGAGATAGAGCGAGACGTCGCCAGTCGCGGTGGCGACCGCTTCGGCGAACCGGTCGGGACCGACGTCGGGGGTGAACTCCGCCGCCGTCGGAAAGCTGGTGTAGCGCGGGACCGGCGTTGCGAGCAGATCGGGATGATAGGGCCACATGCAGGTGCTTGTCGCCGAAGACGGGCGGGCTGTCATTGCGCCCGGTCAATTTGCTTGCGCGAACGGCTGTTGTGGCATCCCTTCGCGCAGCAGGGCGCGGGCGTGTCGCCCGACGGCGCCTGGCCGCCGAGCGGAACCGACGTCGCGCCGCCGCCGCAAAGCATGACCGCCAGCATTCGCTGCGACGTGCCCGGCAACGGCCCGGTCATCGCCGGGATCAGCGCCGACAGCGCGAAGAGCAGCGGGCTGGGCGTCATATGTCTTCCTCGTCGATCAGGATGCGCGCCGCAGAACCGTCGGGATCGTCGAACTGGCCGTTCCGAAGCGCCCAGAAGAAGGCGCCGAGGCCGAGCAGGCCGAGCGCGAGCGCGGCGGGAATCAGGATTGCAAGGCCGGTCATCGCGCGACCCTCGCCAGACGCAGCGAATTGCCGACGACGATCAGCGAACTGATCGACATCGCCAGCGCGGCGATCAGCGGCGTCACCAGCCCCGCGATGGCGAGCGGCACCGCGAAGACGTTGTAGAGGATCGCCAGCGCGAAATTCTGCCGCACGATGCGCATCGTCGCGCGCGATGCGCGCACGGCGCGGGGCAGGGCGATCAAAGAATCCTGCACGAAGACGAGGTCGGACGCCTGCAATCCGACATCGCTGGCCGTGCCCGGCGCGATCGAGGCGTCGGCGGCGGCGAGCGCGGGGCCGTCGTTGAGCCCGTCGCCGACCATCAGCACATGGTGTCCGGAGGCGCGTAGGCGGGCGATCGCCGCCTGCTTGTCGGCTGGCGTCGCGCTCGCCTGCGCCGTCAGGCCGGTCTCGCGTGCGACCTCGGCGACCGCGGCGATGTTGTCGCCCGACAGGATCGAGCATTCGACGCCGAGCGCGCGCAGCCCGGCGAGCGCTTCCGCCGCGTCGGGACGCAGCCGGTCGCTGCAGACGATCAGCCGGGCGGGGGCGCCGTCTATGTCGAGCACCACGGCCGTACCGGTCGCCTGTTCGGGGCGGCGCAACGCCACCGCGCCATCGTCATGATGCGCGAACACGCCCTCGCCGGGCCGCTCCTCGACGCCCCACAGGCTCGCGGCGCGGACGCCGCGGGCCGCAAGCGCACCGGCCAGCGCGCGCGACAGCGGGTGGCGGCTGTGCGACACCAGCGCGAGCGCGATCCCGGCCTCGATCGGCGGCAGCGCGTCGAGCGCGGCCGGATCGGGCGTCAGTCGCCCCAGCGTCAGCGTTCCCGTCTTGTCGAGCAGAGCGCGGTCGATGGTCGCGAGCCGTTCGAGCGCCGAGCCGTCCTTGACCATCAGCCCTGCCCGCATCAGCGCGCCGCTCGCTACGACCTGCGCCACCGGCACCGCGAGGCCGAGCGCACAGGGGCAGGTGATGATCAGCACCGCGACGCCGATGACCAGCGCCTCGTACAGGCTCGCGCCTGCGATCAGCCAGCCGATCACCGAGACGGCGGCGAGCGTGTGGACCGCGGGCGCATAGAGGCGCGATGCCCGGTCGGCGATGCGGACGTAGCGCGACCGGCTCTGCGTCGAGGCTTCCATCAGCCGCGCGATCTCGGCGAGCGTCGTGTCCTGCCCGGCATGGCTGACGCGAACGTCCACCGGCGCGTCGAGGTTGAGCGTGCCGGCGAGCGCGGCATCGCCGCGATGCAGCGCGATCGGTGCGCTTTCGCCGGTCAGCAGCGACTGGTCGAAGCGGCTCTGACCTGCGACGATCTCTCCGTCGGCGGCGAGGCGTTCGCCCGCCGCGACGCGCATCACCATGCCGGCGGCGAGCTCGTCGGCCTTGCGCCATGCCAGCGTGCCGTCGGCGGCGACCACCGTCGCGCCCTGCGCCGCCTGGCGGATCAGCGCATCGACACCGGCGCGCGCCTTGTCGCGCATCATCGCGTCGAGCACCCGCCCCGCGAGCAGGAAGGTCAGCAGCATCAGCACGCCGTCGAACCACGCATGCTCGCCGCCGACGGCGGTCTCGTAGAAGCTGAGGCCGGTAGCGATCAGGACGCCGATCGAGATCGGCACGTCCATGTTGGTGCGCCCGTGTCGCAGCACGCGCCATGCCGAGGCGAAGAAGGGGCGTCCGGCGTAGGCGACCGCGGGGATCGCGATCGCCGCCGAAATCCAGTGGAACAGCGATCGCGTCGCGCCGTCGGCGCCCGACCAGATGCTGACCGACAGCAGCATGACGTTCATCGCGGCGAAACCCGCGACCGCGAACGGGGCGAGCAGCGGCTTCACCGCCGACAGATTGGGTGCGAGTTCGTCGCGGCGCGGCTGCGCCTCGAACCCCAGCACCGCAAGCGCATCGACCAGATCGCGTTCCTCGACGCGGTCGCCGTGCGCGACGGTCACCGTGCGCGCCGACAGGTTGACGCGTGCGCCCGAAACGCCGGGCAGGGTGCTCAGTCCACGCTCGACCTTGCTCATGCAGCCGGCGCAATGCATTCCCGGCACCGCGAGCACGGTGCGCAGCGGCGCGACGTCGGGGCGCGGCTGTGCGCTCATTGCAGCGCTTCTTCGCGGCGCCAGCGTTGTGCGCCGTCGGCGACCGCGAGGCGCAGCGTCCACCGTCCCTCCGGCACGGTTTCGTGCGACAGATAGCGGCCCTCGCCGATCGCCTCGAAGCGGAGCGGCTGGTCGGGCAGGCGGCCGAGCGGATGACGCGCGACGCCGGCCACGCTGGCCTCCGCACCCGGTCCTTTCAGCGTCACGAGCAGCCGGCCGTCGGGGCGCCATGCGGTCACCGCGTCCCAGCCGAGCGCGCGTTCCGCCTCCGCATCGTCGAGCCACTTGTTGAAATGCTGGCTCGCGACATAGCTGTTCTCGACCACGATGCCGCCGAAGGTCGAGGCGGCATAGCGCGCCATGACGACGTTGACCGCAATGATCGTGCCGAAGAAGCCGACGAGGACGAGCGCCATATGGCGGCCGGTGAAGGGGCGGTTCATGGATTGACCTCCGGCGCTTCGAAGCGCGTTTCGCTGCTGTCCCGCTCGCCGCGCTCGTCGAGCGAACGGACGGCGAAGGTGATCGCCTGTGCCGGCGTGTCGCGCGGCGCGACGACATAGAGGCGCAGCGGCTGGGTCGCGTCGGCGGGGACGGTCAGGGTCAGCGACCGTGCCGCGTCGGCCCGGTCCATCTCGTCGGTCCACATCATGGCGCCCTGGACGCCGTCGATCGTGATCGCCATGTCGCGCGGACGGCTTTCCATGTTGCGCAGCTTGATCGTGTAGGCGTTGCGGACGCTGCCGTCGCTGAGCAGCATGAAGGGCGGGTTGCGGTCGGGCGCGACCGAAATGTCGGTACGCGTCCGCGCGCCGAGCAGGAACAGCAGCCCGAGGCCGATCCCGCACCAGGCGAGGAAATAGACGATGGTGCGCGGGCGCAGCAGCGTCTTCCACGCCGGACGCGGCGTTTCGCCGGCCGCCTCACGCTTGCAGTCGTCGAGCGTCGCATAGTCGATCAGTCCGCGTGGCCGCCCGATCTCGCCCATCACCCGGTCGCACGCGTCGATGCACAATGCGCAGGTGATGCAGCCGATCTGCGGTCCCTCGCGAATGTCGATTCCGGTCGGACAGACCGCGACGCACTGGTTGCAATCGATGCAGTCGCCGAACGCCCCCGGGTCCTTCGCCGCCTTCTTGACGCTGCCGCGCGGCTCGCCGCGCCAGTCCTTGTAGGTGACGATCAACGATTTCTCGTCGAGCATCGCGGTCTGGATGCGCGGCCACGGGCACATGTATATGCACACCTGCTCGCGCATGAAACCGCCGAGGGTGAAGGTCGTCGCGGTCAGGATGGCGACGGTCGCATAGGCGACGGGCGCGGCGTCGCCGGCCCAGAAGTCGCGCGTCAGCGTCGGCGCATCGGCGAAATACATGATCCATGCGCCGCCGGTCCAGAAGCTGATGATCAGATAGATCGTCCATTTGATCGCGCGCTTCGCGATCTTCTCGGCGGTCCACGGCCCGTTGGCGAGCCGGATTTGCGCGTTGCGGTCGCCGTCGATCAGGCGGTCGACATGCTGGAACAGGTCGGTCCAGACGGTCTGCGGGCAGCTATAGCCGCACCAGGCGCGCCCGACGGCGCTGGTGACGAGGAACAGGCCGATGCCGGCCATGATCAGCATGCCGGCGACGAAATAGAATTCGTGCGGCCATATCTCGATCCCGAACATGTAGAAGCGGCGATGCGCGAGATCGACGAGAACCGCCTGATCGGGCGCATAGGGGCCGCGGTCCCAGCGGATCCATGGCGTGATGTAATAAATGCCGAGGGTGACGAACATCACCAGCCATTTGAAGCGGCGGAACGGGCCTTGCACCTTCTGCGGGTAGACGCCCCGGCGCTTTTCGTAGAGCTGCGGCTCGTTCTCGGGCGGTGGCGGCGGCGTGCGTTGCTTGCGGGACGATGCACGCAGCGCCGCGGCGTCCGCCGCGAGTACGGACAGGGGGTCAGGGCCGGACATCGCCCGCCTCTTGCGGCGCCGCGCCGGCCTGCGCCGCGGCGGTTTCGCCGGGCGCCGCAGCGGTGGCCGCAAAGGCTTCGCCGCCTCCCAGCGAATGGACATAGGCCGCCAGCATCTTGATCGTCACCGGATCGAGCCGTCCGCCCCACGCGGGCATCACGCCGAGCCGCGCGTTGCTGATCTGCTGCACGACCTGCGCCTTCGATCCGCCATAAAGCCATATGGCGTCGGCCAGGTTGGGGGCGCCGAACTGGCGATCGCCCTTGCCGTCGGCGCCGTGGCACGCCGCGCAATTGTCGGCGAAGATCTGTGCGCCGGTCGCATTCGGTTTTGCCCGGCCCGACAGGCTCAGCACATGGTCGGCGACCGCCGAAATCTGTCCGTCGGTCAGCATCTGGTCGCGGCCGAAGGCGGGCATCAGGCTGGTGTGCGTATCCTTGCCGCCCGGCTGGCGCGTGCCATGGATGATCGTATATTCGATCTCCTTCAGATTGCCGCCCCAAAGCCAGTCGTCGTCGTTGAGGTTCGGATAGCCGATCGAACCCGCCGCGCCGGCACCGTGGCACTGGACGCAATTGACCTTGAAGGCGGCGCGCCCGCCCGCAACGGCGGCGCGCATCAGCGCCGGATCGTCGGGCAGCTTCTCGATCGGCATGTCGGCGAGCGCCGCGACGGTCGCGGCGCGCGCCTTGTCCTGTTCCGCGATCTCGGTCGCGAGTTGTCCGCGGCTCGACCAGCCGAGCACGCCCTCGGTCGCGCGATCGATCATCGGCCAGGCGGGATAGGCGATCACATAGGCGATGCCCCAGACGATCGTGGCGTAAAAGGCCCAGAGCCACCAGCGCGGCATCGGCGTGTCGAGTTCCTCGATGCCGTCCCATTCGTGGCCGACGGTCTGCGTGCCCGTCGCTTCGTCCAGGCGGCTACCGGCTGCGAGCTTGTCATTCGCCATCGTTGTCGTCCTTGAAAATCGCCTCGGCGGCTTCCTGATTGCGCGACCGGGCGCCGGGCCGGAACGGCCATGCGCACAGGATCACGAACACGACCAGCATCGCGAGCAGCCCCCAGCTGTCGGCGAGGTGGCGCAGCGCTTCATAGGTCGAATGATCGTTCATCGGCCCTTCTCCGACGCCAGCTCTTCCTGCGCCGCCGCGCTGTTCACGTCGACCAGCGTGCCGAGCATCTGGAGATAGGCGACCAGCGCATCCATCTCGGTGACGCGGCCGGGATTGCCGTCGAAATCGCGAATCTGCGCCTTGGGATAACGCTTCGCGAGGTCGCCGGCGTCGGCATCGGGGTCGGCCTGCGCGCGCAGGTCGGCCTCCGCCTGCTCGATGTCGGCCTTCGTATAGGGCACGCCGACCTTGCGCAGCGCTTCCAGCCGCGCGGCGGGGTCGCCGACCTTCAGTTCCTTCTCGGCGAGGAAGGCGTAGGGCGGCATGATGCTTTCGGGCACGACCGACCGCGGGTCCTTGAGGTGCTGGACGTGCCACTCGTCCGAATAGCGGCCGCCGACGCGCGCAAGGTCGGGCCCGGTGCGCTTCGACCCCCACTGGAACGGGTGGTCGTACATGCTTTCCGCGGCGAGGCTGTAGTGGCCATAGCGTTCGACCTCGTCGCGGAACGGACGGATCATCTGGCTGTGACAGGTATAGCAGCCCTCGCGGACATAGATGTCGCGCCCCGCCTGCTCGAGCGGCGTATAGGGACGCATCCCCTTCACCTTCTCGATCGTGTTGTCGATCCAGAACAGCGGTGCGATCTCGACGATGCCGCCGATCGCCACCGCGATGAAGGCGAAGACGCCGAGCAGGGTGACGTTGCGTTCCAGCTTCTTGTGCTGTTGGGTGACACTGGCCATGGCGATTATCCTTATTCGGCCGGGGCGGGCGCGATCGGGCGATCGGCAGCCGCGTCATAGGGAGCGGAGGACATCGGAGCCTCTTCGCGCTGGCGACCCTGGATCGTGCGCCAGACGTTGACGACCATCAGCACGCCGCCCGCGAGGTAGAGCACGCCGCCGAACGCGCGGAGCAGGTACATCGGGTGCAGCGCGGCGACCGTGTCGACGAAGCTGTTCACCAGATAGCCGTCGGCGCCATATTCACGCCACATCAGCCCCTGGGTCACGCCGGCAACCCACATGGCCGAGGCATAGAAGACGATCCCCAGCGTCGCGAGCCAGAAGTGCCAGTTGACCATGCGCAGGCTGTAGAGCCGCTCGCGGTTCCACAGCCGCGGAACGAGGTAGTAGACTGCGGCGAAGGTGATCATCCCGTTCCAGCCGAGCGCGCCGGCGTGGACATGGCCGATCGTCCAGTCGGTATAGTGCGACAGCGAGTTGACGACCTTGACGCTCAGCATCGGGCCCTCGAACGTCGCCATGCCATAGAAGGCGAGGGCGACGACCATCATGCGGATGATCGGGTCGGTGCGCACCTTGTCCCACGCGCCGTTCAGCGTCATCAGCCCGTTGATCATGCCGCCCCAGCTCGGCATCCACAGGATGACGGAGAAGACCATGCCCAGCGTCTGCGCCCAGTCGGGCAGCGCGGTATAGTGCAGGTGGTGCGGGCCCGCCCAGATGTAGAGGAAGATCAGCGACCAGAAGTGCAGGATCGACAGGCGATAGCTGTAGATCGGCCGCTGCGCCTGCTTGGGCACGAAATAATACATCATCGCGAGGAAGGGCACGGTCAGGAAGAAGGCGACCGCATTGTGCCCGTACCACCACTGGACCAGCGCATCCTGCACGCCGGAGAAGGCCGAGTAGGACAGCGATCCCGTCCACGACACCGGCACCGCCAGATTGTTGAGGATGTGCAGCATCGCGATGGTGATGATGAACGACAGGTAGAACCAGTTCGCCACATAGATATGCGGCTCCTTGCGCTTCAGCAGCGTGCCGACGAACACTGCGCCATAGAGGACCCAGACGATCGTCAGCCACAGGTCGACATACCATTCGGGCTCGGCATATTCGCGCGACTGCGTGATGCCGAGGACATAGCCGCTCGCCGCGAGCACCAGGAACATCTGATAGCCCCAGAAGACGAAGCGGGCGATCCCGGGGAAGGCCAGCCGTGCGCGGCAGGTGCGTTGCACGACGTAGAAGCTCGTCGCGATCAGCGCGTTGCCGCCGAAGGCGAAGACGACCGCAGAGGTATGCAGCGGCCGCAGCCGCCCGAAGGTCGTGTATTCGAGGCCAAGGTTCAGTGCCGGAAAGGCAAGCTGCAGGGCGATGTAGAGGCCGACCAGGAAACCGACGATGCCCCAGAAGACGGTCGCGAGCACGCCCCAGCGCACCGGATCGTCGTCATAGGTGGTCTCGCCCGACGGCATCCGCAGGACGCCGCGCGCGATCGTGCTGTAATCCGCCTTGGAGACGCCGATCGCCATGATGACCAGTGCCGTGAAGGCGACGATCGTCATGTGGATCGAGAAGCCGGCGTCCTTCGCGGTGGCCGCGGCCACCAGGGCCACCAGCATCACGGCGATCCAGATGCCGCCGCGCGCTACGACTTTGTCCATGAATCTTACCCCTACTGAACGGGGCCGCCCTGCGCCCCGCCTGTCGGTGAAACATTGATCCGGATCAATTATCAAGCCGGGAACGACCAATATTTCGCGCCGCTTCGGCGGGGCGGAACCCTTTTTGCGCAGGATCAATGTCGCGGGTCGTGAAGCGGCGCAGCAGGCCGCCGCGCCATAATCACCCTGGGCCGCGAAGGGCGGCCGCTATGGCGCACGGAGACTATCCATGCGTAAGCTTCCCCTCCTGCTGGCAACCGCTGCCTTCGCCGCGGCCGTCCAGCCCGTCCATGCCCAGGAAGGGCAGGGCCGGTTGCAGGTCAAGCTGCTGGCGACGGGCGTGCTGCCCGACGGCAAGATCGACAAGGTGCGCACCGACCTGATCGGCCTCCCCGCGGGCACGCAGACCAGCGCGAACGACAATGTCGTCCCGACGCTGGCCATCGAATATTTCGTCTCGCCCGCCGTGTCGGTCGAAACCATCTGCTGCATGACGCAGCATGACGTCGACGGAACCGCGGGGCTTCCTGGCGCAGAACTGGTGTCCAACGCGAAGCTGGTGCCCGCGACCGTCACGGTCAAATATCATTTCAATCCCGGCGGCGTGTCGCCCTATGTCGGAGCGGGGCCGGCCTATTTCCTGTTCTTCAAGGAAAAACCCGGCGCCGCGACGCGCACGCTCGGCGCGACGCGCTTCGACATGTCGAACGAACTCGGCTTCGCTCTGCAGGCGGGCGTCGATATTCCGGTGAATGACACCGGGTTTGCGGTCAGCCTCGATGCCAAGCGCTATTTCATCGACACCAATGCGCGCTGGTTCGCCGGCACCACGAAGGTGCTGGAAACGCGCCACCAGCTCGACCCGTGGGTGATCAGCGCCGGGGTCGCCCTGCGCTTCTGATCAGCCGGCGAGCGCCTTCAGCTCCGCGCGGTCGCGAATGACGACCGCGCGGCGCGATGGCAGGTCGACGATTCCGTCGCGCTTCAGCTTGGTGAACTGACGGCTGACGGTCTCGATCGTCAGCCCCAATATGTCGCCCACCTGCTGGCGCGAGAAGGGCAGGTCGAAGCGGTCGAGCGGCTGGTCGGGCGTGTCGCAGCCCGGATCGACGAGCCGTTCCGACATGTCGAGCAGGAAGGTCGCGACCCGTTCCTCGGCATTCTTGCGTCCGAGCAGCAGCATCCAGCGTCGCGTCCGGTCGAGCTCGGTCAGCGTGCGCTGGAGCAGCTTGTGTTCGAGCGCGGGGTGGCGGCTCGCGAAGCCGTCGAAATCGGTGCGCGAAAAGACGCAGACCTTCGCTTCGGTCATCGCCGTCACCGAATGCGGCGTCGTGGCGCCGAACGGCCGACCGATGAAGTCCGAAGGATAGACGACGCCGACGATCTGCTCGCGCCCGTCCTCGGTACCGGTGGACAATTTGAGCACGCCTTCGACGACATTGGCGACGAGGACGGACTCGCTGTCCTCCCAGATCAACGACTCTCCCGGCTCCAGCGTGCGGCGACGGCCGATCGCATTGAGCGCCTCAACCTCGACGGAGTCGAGCGCAGCGCATATCGACCGGTTGCGGACGACGCAGGCATCGCAAGAATTCATGATTTAAAGGTACCATCGGTCCGTCGCGGACGCAATGGAGCGAGGGTCAGACGTCCTCGACCAGCCGGCCATAGAGCTGCGGGCGGCGATCGCGGAAGAAACCCATTCCCGCCCGATGCTTAGCGGCGCGGTCGAGGTCGATCGTCTCGATCAGCACACCCGTTTCCGCCGCTCCGAACGCCTTGGACAAATTGCCCCACTCGTCGCTGATGAAGCTGTGGCCATAGAAATCGGATTCGCCCTCGTTGCCGATGCGGTTGGCGGCGATTACCGGCATGCAGTTCGAAACCGCGTGCCCCTGCATCGCGCGGCGCCACATCTGGCTCGTGTCGAGGTCGGGGTCATAGGGCTCCGATCCGATCGCGGTCGGATAGAAAAGCAGTTCGGCGCCCATCAGCGCCATCGCGCGCGCGCATTCGGGATACCATTGGTCCCAGCAGACGCCGACGCCGATCCGCGTGCCGAACAGGTCCCAGACCTTGAACCCCGTGTTGCCGGGGCGGAAATAATATTTCTCTTCATAACCGGGGCCGTCGGGAATGTGGCTCTTGCGGTACGTTCCCATGATGGCGCCGTCGGGGCCGATCATCGCGAGCGTGTTATAGTAATGCGGCCCGTCCTTCTCGAAGAAGCTGGTCGGGATGGCGACGCCGAGCCGCGCGGCGAGCGCCTGCATCGCGACGACGCTCGGATGTTCGGCGGTCGGCCGCGCGCCGGCGAACAATTCCTCCTCCTCGACCTGGCAGAAATAGGGGCCTTCGAACAATTCGGGCGGCAGGATGACCTGCGCGCCCTGCGCCGCGGCCTCTTCGACCAGTGCAGACACGGCCGTGATATTGGGTTCGACGGGGCCGGGCAGGGGAAGCTGCAGCGCGGCGACGGTGAGGGTGCGGGGCATGGCGGATCCGTGATGGGGTCGAAACGAGCCGGAATATAGGGGGCTTTGCGCCCGATGCTAGGACGGATCGCCATTCAGAAGATGGCGAGCCGAAAAGCCGCCATTTGCAGGCCGTCAGAGCTGAATGGCGATCCGCTCTAGGCCGGAAGCTGCTGGCTCGAGCAATGGAAGCTGCCGCCGCCGACGATGATTCCACGCGCATCGATCCCGACCGTGCGGCGATCGGGGAACAGCGCGCCGATCGTGTCGACCGCCACCCGGTCGTTCGCCGCGCCATAGGTCGGGACGACCACCACGCTGTTGCCGATATAGAAATTCATATAGCTCGCCGCCGCAAGGTCGCCGTCGATTTCGACGCGGCCGGGCGAGGGCAGGTCGACAATCTCGATCCCACCGAACGCCGCGGTGCGTGCGCGCGCGTCGGCATAGACGGAAGCGTTGGGGTCATGATCGTCTGTCGCCACGGGAATCGCCAGCCGCCCCTCGCCGACGAAGCGCGCCAGATTGTCGACATGCCCGTCGGTATGGTCGCCGATCAGTCCATTGCCCAGCCACAGCAGTCGCTCGATGCCGAGCGACTGGCGGAGCCGCACCGCGATATCCTCGCGCGTCAGCGTCGGGTTGCGGTTCGTGTTGAGCAGGCATTCCTCGGTCGTGACGCAAAGGCCGGTGCCGTCGACGTCGATGCCGCCGCCTTCGAGCACCCAGTCCTGATCGTCGACCGGCAGTCCGCATGCACGCGCGAGCGCGGCGCCGACCTCCTGATCGCCTGGCATGACGAATTTCTCGCCCCACCAGTTGAATTCGAAGTTTCGCGCCCGTCGCGCCGCGCCGGTTCCGGCGACGATCGGCCCGGTATCGCGCAGCCAGATGTCGCCGAGCGGCTGGACGAGGATGCGCACCGCCGGATCGACGAGCGCCGCAGCGACCTCGGCCTGGCGCTCGTCGTTGACGACCAGCCGCACCTCTTCGCCCTGGCCGCCGTCATGGATCGCATTGGCGAACGCCGCGACGTCGCGGCGCGCGGCGTCGATCCGGCCCGCCCACTCTGCGTCGAGGTGCGGGAAGCCGATCCACACCGCTTCGTGCGGCGCCCATTCGGCGGCCATGCGCAATGTCATAGTTTTCCCGCCATGGTGGAATCACTGTTGAAAGCGCCGAAGATCGGGTCCCATTCGGCAATGCTCATATCCGCGATCAGGCCGTGAACCGCAAAGGGGTCCGTCGCGATAATGGCGCGCACGCTCGCTTCATCGGCCCCGGCGACGATCAGCATCGCGCGCTTCATCACGGAATCGGCGATCGGTCCCGATGCCCGCAGCACGCCCGCCGCGACCTGTTCGCGCAGCCAGCCGACATGCGGCAGCAGCTGGTCCCGCCACCCCTTTTCATCGGGGTGGCTGTAATGGACCACATAAAGCGGCATGGACCTACTTCGTCGGGCGCGACTTGTCGCGCGCGGCGCGGAACTCGTCGCCCTTCACCCAGTTCGGCCAGGCGTCGGTCGATGCGAGCATGCGGCCGGCGGCATAGAAGAGCTTGAGATCGGCGAGCATGCCGTCCCAGTTCTTGATCGCCGCATATTCGTCGGCGGGGGCGTGATAGCGATTCTTCTCATAATCCTCCGACGCCTTCTTGCCGGCGTCGGTGCCGCCCTCGACCAGATTCTGGCCGGCGCCGAAGTTGAAGAAGGGCACGCCGCGCTTGGCGAAGCTGAAATGGTCGGACCGGTAATAGAAGCCCTTTTCCGGCGTCGGTTCGTCGACGATCGTGACGTTCGCCGCCTTGGCGATCTTTTCGAGATAGGTATCGAGTTCCGACTTGCCGCGCCCGACGACGACGATGTCCTTGGCGGGGCCGTTGGGATTCAGCGCATCCATGTTCACCCCGCCGACCGTCTGGGCGAGGGGGAAGATCGGATTGGCGGCATAATATTCGGATCCGAGCAGCCCCGATTCCTCGGCCGTGACGGCGACGAAGACGACGCTGCGGTCGGGCGCCCCGGCCTTCTGATAGGCCTGCGCGAGCGTGATCAGCGCCGCGGTACCGGTCGCATTGTCGACTGCGCCGTTGCAGATGCCGTCGCCGTTCACCGGCGTGCAGCGGCCGAGATGATCCCAATGAGCGGTATAGAGCACATATTCGTCGGGCCGCTTGGCGCCCGGCAGGATGCCGACCACATTGTGCGACAATTTCCTGGTGATGGCGTTGTCGAAGCCCAGCGAGGCCTTGACCCCGGTCAGCGGGACCGCCTTGAAGCCCTTCTTGCCCGCGGCTTCGCGCAGCTTGTCGAAATCCTGCCCGGCGCTCGCGAACAATTCCTTCGCCTTGCCGAGCTGGATCCAGCCGTTGGCGGCGGTCTGGTCGGCGCCGCCGTTCTGGCTGTCGGCCAGATACTGGGTGCCGGTGTTGCTCGACTCGACGACGTTCCAGCCATAGGCGGCGGGTTCGGTGTCGTGGACGATCAGCGCCGCGGCCGCGCCCTGCCGCGCCGCTTCCTCATATTTATAGGTCCAGCGGCCGTAATAGGTCATCGCACGGCCGTTGAATTCGCCCTTCGCTTCCTTGGTCTGCCAATCGGGATCGTTGACGAGGATGATGACCGTCTTCCCCTTGACGTCGAGACCGGCATAATCGTTCCACCCCTTTTCGGGGGCGTTGATGCCATAGCCGACGAAGACGACGTCGCTGTCCTTGACCTCGGTCTTCGGCTGGACGCGATAGCTGAACGCGACATAATCCTTCGCATATTGCAGCGTTACCGGCGTCTTTCCGCCGGTGAAGGCCAGCGGCGTCGCATTCTTCGCGGTGATCTCGACCAGCGGCACGTCCTGCGTCCACTTGCCGTCGTTGCCCGGCTGAAGCCCCGCCGCCTCGAACTGCCTGATCAGATAGGCGAGCGTCTTCTCCTCGCCCGCGGTGCCCGGCGCACGCCCTTCATAGGCGTCCGACGACAATTCCTTCGTCGCGTCCTGAAGCGTCTGGAGCGACAGTTCGGGAAACTGCACGTCGGGCAGGGCGGAAGAAGCCGCCTTGTCGGGAGCGCTGCACCCGGCAACGGCGAGCAGCGCCGTGACCGAAAGCGCGACCAGAGAGGTGCGGGGCATGGAAATTCCTTCTCGAAAATCGACGAAGGGCGTCTTTTGGCAGCCCGGTCGGACCGATGCAAGGGCGTGGAGCCCGCACATGAACAGGGTGGCTTGACGATGCCCGGCAGCAGGACCCATGAAGGGAGTCTGCCATGCCGCTCTCGTTTTCGCCCCTTTTTTGGAGGGCGGGCGGAGCATTGGGGAGGGTCGCATTTGGCGGGGGCAAAAGAAAAGGGGGCAAAAGATGACAGGTCTGAAGCGTAGGCGGGTGCTCGCGTGCGGTGTTGCGGTCGCGGCAATGGCACCATTTTGCGGATTGGCGTCAGCACAGGAGGACGATGCGGCGCGGCGCTTCGGAACGCTTCCCGGCGTCATGCAGGCCAGCCTGTCGCCCGATGGACAGCGGCTGGCGTTTATCGCTCCCAACAAAGGGCAGGCGAATGACCTCTATGTCGTCGACATCGCCGATAACAGTGCGCCTCGGCGTATATTGCGTTCCAGTGGTGATCCCGAGTGGCTGTACTGGTGTCGCTGGGCCAATGATCGGCGGCTCATCTGCCAAGTCGGCGGTGTGCAGAAATATGGCGACGAGTTGCTGGGGTTCAGCAATATCGTCGGAGTCGATGCCGACGGTCGCAATGCGAAATCGCTGAGCGTTCGCCGCGGACGCAACGCGCTGGGCTATGATCTGCGGGGCGGAGGCGTCATCGACTGGCTGCCCGATCAGGAGGATTCGATCCTGATGACGCGCAGCCATGTTCCGGAGGTTAATCGCTATACATCCTCGTTGATTACAAAGGATGCGGAGGGGCTGGGAGTCGACCGAGTCGACGTGCAGTCGGGCAGCGTGCGCGTGGTTGAAAAGCCGCACCCCGATGCCGTCGAATTCATCACCGACGGCAAGGGGCGTCTGCGTATCATGGGGACGCATCCGATTAAGGGGCGGACTGATAATCTGAGCCGGACGCTTACCTATCTTTTCCAACCCGCCGCCGGTGGAAACTGGCAGCCGCTGTCGACGGTCGACGTGCTGACGTCGGACGGGTTCGACCCTTACGCCGTCGACGCGGCGACCGACCGTGCCATCGGTTTCGACAAGGTCGACGGGCGTCGCGCGGCCGTTGCCAAGCGCCTCGACGGATCGGGAGCCACCGAAACTCTCTTCGCGCATCCGCATGTCGATGTCGATGGTCTGGTTCGCGTGGGCCGCGATCAGCGCGTTGTCGGCGTGACTTTCGTCACCGAAAAGCGCCAGATGGTCGTGACCGATCCCAAGGTAGAGGCGATGGCCCAGGCGCTGGCGCGCGCGCTCGGCGACAAGCAGGTCAATTTTATTGATGCGTCGGCCGACGAAAAGCATTGGCTGCTGTGGGTGGGATCGGACACCGATGCCGGACGCTATTATCGCTACACGCCTGCCGCCAAGGAATTGCGTCCGCTGCTCGACGAGCGGCCGCTACTTGCGGATGTCACCCTCGCGCCGGTTCGCCCGATCCACTATGCAGCCGCCGACGGAACCTCGATCCCCGGCTATCTGACGCTTCCGCCGGGGCGCAGCGACGCGAAGGGGCTCCCCGCCATCGTCATGCCGCACGGCGGCCCATCTGCGCGCGATGAATGGGGCTTCGACTGGCTTGTGCAATATCTCGCACACAAGGGGTTCGCCGTGGTGCAGCCCAATTATCGCGGTTCGGCTGGCTATGGCGATGAATGGTTCGTGATCAACGGCTTCCAGTCGTGGCGAAGCGCGATCGGCGACATCGACGATGCGGGCCGCTGGCTGCTGTCGCAGGGCGCCGATCCCACCCGCCTGTCGATCGTCGGCTGGTCCTATGGTGGTTATGCGGCGCTGCAATCAGGCGTTGTTGATCCCGGCCTATTCAAAGCCATCGTTGCGATCGCACCCGTGACCGATCTCGAAATGCTGAAGAACGACAGCAAGAAATATACCTCGGCGCGCATCATGCGTGATTTCATCGGCTCGGGACCGCATATCCGCGAAGGCTCGCCGTTACGGAACGCTGCCGCGATCCGGGTGCCCGTGCTGATGGTGCACGGCACGTTCGACCAGAATGTCGACATCGAACAATCGCGGGCGATGAAGCGCGCGCTCACGGCCGCGGGCGGCCGGGTGGAACTCATCGAATATCCGGGGCTGGCGCACGGGCTGGCTGACAGCAAGAGCCGGATCGAGATGCTCACGCGCCTTGCAGCCTTCCTGCCGCATTGAACGAACGGAGTGGTTCGTTGGAGGGCAGTGTGCCGCCCCCTCCGCGATCGGCTTCGGGCGAATGAAATGGAAGGTTTCGAGATGGGGTTTTTCGGTGCGCGCGCGTTTCTTGCCGCTTTCGCGCTTTTTCCGGTCTTGCTGGCATCGAGCGAGGCGCGGGCGGGCACTTCGGCGGCGGATTTTGCGACGTTGTTCGGATCGGTGATCTCGATCGATGACATCAGCCTGTCGCCGGATGGAAAGCAGGTTGCGTTTATCTCTCCCACGACTGAGGGCGGCAACGATCTGTTCGTGGTCGGCACCGATGATGCCGCCATACCGAAACGGATCAAGCGTGCTAACGGAAAGCCCGAATCCTTTTTCTGGTGCGGCTGGAAGAATACAAGGCGACTGCTATGCGAAATCGGGGGCGTGCAGAAGGGGCAGGGGCGAAGCATTGCCTATTTCCGTCGCCTTATAGCGCTCGATTCGGACGGCCAGAATCTGAATATTCTCGGGCCGTCGGGCCGCTACTCCTTTTCCGGAAGTTATTTGATGCATTGGCTGCCGCATGAGGATGACCGGGTCATGCTTTGGCATCCCAACAATTATATCGTGACGATCTCCACGAAGAACAGGGAAGAAAAGATCCTTGAAGCGCCGCGGCACTACGCGGTCGATTATCTGGCGGACGAAGAAGGGCGGCTCCGGGTCTTGGTCAGCAACGCGTGGAGCGAAAGAGGCGTCATCAACGGGACGAACCGCTACTTCTCCCGGCCGGCGTACGGAGGGAACTGGCGGGACCTCTCGGCCTACGACATGGAAACGCGCGAAGGATTCCGACCAGTGGCGGTGGAAAGCGGCGCCGACCGTGTGTTCGGTTTCGGTCGGGTCGATGGACGCGTTGCGCTTCAGCGCATGAGACTCGACGGTTCGACGGAAGTCGAAACGATCTTCGCTCACCCCGAAGTCGATGTGTCGGGCATCCTGAGGATCGGACAGGCGGGGCGTGTCGTCGGTGTTAGCTACTCGACCGACCGGCCGCATGCGCATTATTTCGATTCCCGCATCAAGCTGCTGGCGGGACAACTTGAAAAGGTCCTGATCGGGCGAACGATCCGCTTCGTCGACGCGACGCCTGACGAAAGAACATTCCTGATCTGGGCCGGATCCGACACCGATCCAGGCCATTATTATTTGTTCGATTCCTCGGCGAAAAGCCTCCGTCCGCTTCTGGCGAGCCGGCCTCCGCTGGACGAAGTCAAGTTATCGGAAATGCGGGCGATTACCTATACTGCCGGCGATGGCGTTGCCGTTCCAGCCTATCTGACGCTCCCTCCCGGTAAAACGAGTATTACCGGCTTGCCGGCGATCGTGATGCCGCACGGGGGGCCATCGGCGCGCGATGAATGGGGCTTCGATTGGTTGGCGCAATATTTCGCCCAACGCGGATATGCAGTACTCCAGCCCAATTTTCGCGGGTCGGCCGGCTATGGCGACGAATGGTATCAGCGCAACGGTTTTCAGTCGTGGCGCACCGCGGTCGGCGATGTGGTCGATGCAGGCCGCTGGTTGCTTGGACAGGGAGTGCCTGCAGAGAAGCTGTCGACGGTCGGCTGGTCCTATGGTGGTTATGCGGCACTTCAGTCTGCAGTCCTTGCGCCGAAATTGTTCCGGTCCATCGTGGCCATCGCCCCCGTGACGGACCTTGTACAACTCCGTCGCGAGGAAAGCCGCTATACCACGGCGCGTATCCAGCGCAGTTTCATTGGAACCGGTCCTCATTTGCGTGAGGGATCGCCGGCGCAGAATGCGAACCGTTTCGAGGTTCCCGTGCTGTTGTTCCACGGCTTGCTCGATCAGAATGTCGAACCCACCCAATCACGGACGATGGCGCGCGAACTCCGGCGTGCCGGACGCGCTGTTGAACTGATCGAATATCCGGGGCTGGCACATGGGCTCAAGTCTTCCGAAGCCCGCATCGACATGCTGCAACGCATCTCGGCCTTTCTGCCGCATTGAAACGAAAAGAGGCGGCCCGTTGCCGGACCGCCTCTTTGATTTCGTGATCCGGGCCGATCAGCGCGAATAGAATTCGACGACCAAGTTCGGTTCCATCTTCACCGGATAGGGCACTTCGTCGAGCGCGGGGACGCGGACGAAGGTCGCCTTGGTGCCGTCGACCGCGACATATTCGGGCAGGTCGCGCTCGGGCAGGCTCTGCGCTTCGGCGACCAGCGCCATTTCCTGCGCCTTCTTGCCCAGCGTGACTTCGTCGCCCGGCTTCACGAGGCGGCTCGCGATGTTGCACTTGACGCCGTTCACATAGACGTGGCCGTGGCTGACGAGCTGGCGGGCCGAGAAGATCGTCGGCGCGAACTTGGCGCGGTAGACGATCGCGTCGAGGCGGCGTTCGAGCAGGCCGATCAGATTCTGGCTCGTGTCGCCCTTCATTCGCGCGGCTTCGATATAGTTCTTCTTGAACTGCTTTTCGGTGATGTCGCCGTAGTAACCCTTCAGCTTCTGCTTGGCGCGAAGCTGGATGCCATAGTCGGACATCTTGCCCTTGCGGCGCTGGCCATGCTGGCCGGGGCCGTATTCGCGGCGGTTGACCGGGCTCTTCGGGCGACCCCAGATATTCTCGCCCATGCGGCGGTCGAGTTTGTACTTGGCGCTATGGCGCTTCGACATCGGTCGTCTCCAATCTGCTGTGTGCCGAGGGATTTCGGCTTGTGTCCCGGGTCGCACCACAGGAAAGCCTTCCTGCGCGACCACCGCTTCACCGGGGTGCGGGGTCCATTGCGAAGGCGCGCCGTTAGACGGAGCGTGTGTCCGAGTCAAGTGCGGCGACCCGCTCGACAGCGCCGAAAAAGCCGCTAAAGGCGACGCACATGACAGCCAAACCGCCCGAACAATGCCAGACGATGATCGAGGTGCGCGAAGGGGTCGACCAGGTCGACCGCGAACTGGTCGCGCTGCTGGCGCGCCGTTTCGGCTATATGGACGCGGCGGCGCGGATCAAGGCCGAGCGCGGCGCGGTCCGCGACGAGCCGCGCAAGGCGCAGGTGCTCGACAATGTCGGACGCGCGGCTGAAGCGGCGGGGCTCGACGCGGCGCGCATCCGCGCGGTGTGGAACGAGCTGGTCGAACAATCGATCGCGCACGAATTCGACCGTTGGGACGATCTGCGCGCCTAGAGCGTGATGACATCGAATGGGACTCGTCATTGCGAGCGGCGAAGCCGCGCGGCAATCCAGAGCGTGCGGTAACCGCCCTGGATTGCTTCCCCCGGATCAGGTCCGGGGTCGCAATGACGAAGTGGGTCAATCCAAAGTCATCAGAGTCTAATCGCCGCCGCGAGCCGATTTCCGCGCTTTCCCCAGCGTCGTAACGATGCCGTGCATCATCCTGATATCATTGTGCGACCATCCCGTCTTGGTCAGCGCGGTGCGAAGCGTGCGCAGCGTCGCGGTGGTGCGTTCGGGCGGAAAGAAATAGCCCGCCGCATCGAGATCGCGGACGAGGTGATCGATCAGATCCTCCAGTTCCCGGTGCGGAGCGGGGGGATCGAGCGGCGCCTCGGGCGGGCTCGCGAGCGCTTCGCCCTTCGACCATTCATAGGCGATCAGGATCACCGCCTGCGCCAGATTCAGCGATCCGAAGGCGGGATTGATCGGCACGGTGACGATGTTGTGCGCGAGCGCGACATCGTCGCTGTCGAGCCCCGACCGTTCGGGGCCGAAGACATAGGCCGAGCGACCGGACGTGGCATGAACCCGCGTCGCGGCGGCTTCGGGCGTCAGCACCGGCTTGGTGACGCCACGCTTGCGCACGGTGGTGGCGTAGACGTGGGTGCAGTCGGCGACCGCATCGGCGAGCGTGTCGAAGACCCGGGCGTTGGCAAGCACGACGTCGGCGCCCGACGCCGCGGGGCCGGCGGCCGGATTGGGCCAGCCGTCGCGCGGGGCGACGAGGCGGAGTTCGGTCAGCCCGAAGTTGAGCATCGCGCGCGCCACGGTGCCGATATTCTCACCGAGCTGCGGACGGACGAGGACGATAACCGGGGCGGGCGCCTTGGTCACGAGCCGCCCTTGTGCGCCGCTTCGTTGATCGTCGAGGCGAACTCCTCGAAATCCTTCGCTTCGGTGAAATCGCGATAGACGCTGGCGAAGCGGATATAGGCGACGCTGTCGAAGCCTTTCAGCGCTTCCATCACCATCGCGCCGATCTGCGAGGCTTTCACCTCATTCTCGCCCGATGTTTCGAGCTGGCGCTGGATGCCCGATACCAGCCGCTCGATGCGCGCGCCGTCGATCGGGCGCTTGCGGCACGCGATCTGGACGCTGCGCATCAGCTTCTCGCGGTCGAAGGGTTCGCGGCTGCCGCCCGCCTTGAGCACCGCGACCTCGCGAAGCTGGATGCGCTCGAAGGTGGTGAAGCGCGCGCCGCAATCCTCGCACTGGCGGCGGCGGCGGATCGCGGCGCCGTCCTCGGTCGGACGGCTGTCCTTCACCTGGCTGTCTTCATGGCCGCAATAGGGACAGCGCATCGCTCAGCGTTTCACCCGGCCATAGAGCGCGATCGCCGCCCCCGCGAGCAGGCCGACCGGCCAGCTCACGACGGGCAGCAGCGCCCCGGCGACCGCGCCGATCGCCCCGCCGGTCAGCACCGGGCGCGTCGAGGGATGGTCCATCCCCTGCCGGCCCATCGCCTTGACCTCTTCGATCGTCAGTTCGACCAGCGTCGGCTCCTCGGGGTGCTGGCGCGCCATCATCCTATCCCTGATAGATGGGGAAGCGTTCGCACAGGGCGCGGACGCGCGCGCGGACGTCGGCTTCGACATCGGCGTCGCCCTGCTCGCCGTTGTCGCGCAGCGCTTCGAGCACGTCGGCGACCATGTCACCGATCGCCTCGAATTCGGCGATGCCGAAGCCGCGCGTCGTGCCGGCGGGCGATCCGACGCGGATGCCGCTGGTCTTGACCGGCGGCAGCGGGTCGAAGGGGACGCCGTTCTTGTTGCAGGTGATCGCGCTGCGTTCGAGCGCTTCGTCGGCGTCGCGGCCGGTGATGCCGAGCGGGCGCAGGTCGATCAGCGCGAGGTGCGTGTCGGTGCCGCCCGCGACGATATCGGCGCCCCGCGCCTTCAGCCGGTTCGCCAGCGCCTGCGCGTTGGCGATCGTCGCCCTGGCATAAGTCTTGAACTCGGGGCGCAGCGCTTCGCCGAAGGCGACCGCCTTCGCGGCGATGACATGCACCAGCGGACCGCCCTGCAGGCCGGGGAAGACCGCCGAGTTGATCCGCTTCGCGATCGCCTCGTCATTGGTCAGCACCATGCCGCCGCGCGGACCGCGCAGCGTCTTGTGCGTCGTCGTGGTGACGACATGCGCATGTTCCATCGGCGACGGGTGCGCGCCGCCCGCGACGAGCCCCGCGAAATGCGCCATGTCGACCATCAGCAGCGCGCCGACATCGTCGGCGATGGCGCGGAAGCGCGCGAAGTCGAGCGTGCGTGGATAGGCCGAACCGCCCGCGATGATGAGGGCGGGGCGATGCTCCCTGGCGAGGCGTTCGACCTGGTCGAAATCGACGAGATGGTCGTCGGCGCGCACGCCATATTGGATGGCGTTGAACCATTTGCCCGACAGCGCCGGCGCGGCGCCGTGCGTCAGGTGGCCGCCGGCGTCGAGGCTCATGCCGAGGATCGTCGCGCCCGGCTTGGTCAGCGCCAGCATCACCGCGCCGTTCGCCTGCGCGCCCGAATGCGGCTGCACGTTGGCGAAATTGCAGTCGAAAAGCTGCTTCGCGCGGTCGATCGCCAGCGTCTCGACCTCGTCGGACGGACCGCAGCCCTGATAATAGCGGCGGCCCGGATAGCCTTCGGCATATTTGTTGGTGAAGACCGATCCCTGCGCCTCGAGCACCGCCTTCGAGACGATGTTCTCGGACGCGATCAGTTCGATCTGATAGCGTTCGCGTTCCAGCTCATGCTGCATCGCCGCCGCGACCGCGGGATCGGTCGTGCCGACGCCGTCGGTGAAATAACCGGCCGATTTGATGGGCTTGTCGAGCGTGTCTGTGGTCATCGGCTGGTCTCCAGTTGCGGGTTGGAAAGCTTGTCGACGCGGCGCGCGTGGCGGTCGCCGGCGAAATCGGTGGACAGGAAGGCGGTCAGGCACGCCTTCGCCATGTCGATGCCGGTCAGCCGCGCGCCCATCGCGATGACGTTCGCGTCATTATGCTCGCGTGCGAGCCTGGCCGACAGCGGCTCGGAAACGAGCGCACAGCGGCACGCCGGATTGCGATTGACCGAGATCGAGATGCCGATACCCGACCCGCACAGCGCGACGCCGCGCTCCGCGCCGCCGCTCGCGACCGCATCGGCGAGAGCGTAGCCATAATCGGGATAATCGACCGATTCCGGCCCGTTGGTGCCGAGGTCGGCGACCTCGTGCCCCTCGCCGCGCAGCCAATCCGCCAGCAGGGCCTTCAGCTCATATGCGGCATGGTCGGATGCAATGGCGATGCGCATGGCGCGTCTCCCGCTGGGTTTCGAGGGAATCGGATGAGCGCGCTTTAGGCGAAGCCGCCCCGCTTTGCCATAAGCGAGGTGGTAAATTTGTGACGCGGGCGATAAGGCGACGCGATGTCCGACACGATCATGTCCGTTCTGGTGTTCACCGGGGTCGCGCTGACCGGCGGCGGCGCCTATCTCTTTCGCAAGGGAGACCGGCGCCGCGCGTTGCTGATGTTCGTCGCGGCGCTGGTGATGTTCGCCAATGTCGCGATCTGGCTGATCCCGACGGCCTGACCACCGCTCCCGCGACGGGTTGTTACCGGATCGGTGAATCGGGCGCGAGCCGCATATCCAGATAATTGTCGAGGCTCTTCATCAACTGGTCGAGTTCATGCTCGAAGAAATGGTTCGCGCGCGGAATCTCGTCGTGATGGATGGTGATGCCCTTTTGCGTCCGCAGCTTGTCGACCAGCTTCTGCACTGCGGTGGGCGGCACGATCTCGTCCGCGCCGCCCGCGACGATGATCCCCGACGAGGGGCAGGGGGCGAGGAAACTGAAATCATACATGTTCGCGGGCGGCGCCACCGACAGGAAGCCACGGATCTCGGGGCGGCGCATCAGAAGCTGCATGCCGATCCACGCGCCGAAGCTGAAGCCGGCGACCCAGGTCGTCTGCGCCTCGGGGTGGATCGACTGCACCCAGTCGAGCGCCGACGCGGCATCGGAGAGTTCGCCGATGCCGTTGTCGAACGTCCCCTGGCTGCGCCCGACGCCGCGGAAGTTGAAGCGCAGCGTCGCGAAGCCGCGCGCGACGAAGCTCTTGTACATCGCCTGGGTGATGCGGTCGTTCATCGTGCCGCCGCCCTGCGGATGCGGATGCAGGATCAGCGCGACCGGCGCGCGCGGGCGCGGCGGGGGAGAGAAGCGGCCTTCGATGCGGCCCTCGGGGCCGGGGAAAATGACGTCGGGCATGGAGCACCTTTATCTGTGTCGGGCTGGCCACCGATTCGCTGGGGTACGGGGTGGCGGAGCGGAATTGGCGCCTATATAGAAAATCGGTGGCAAGTTGCAACTTTTGCGAATCGCTCGCAATAAGATGGTGATTACCCGTCATTCGTCACCCCGGACTTGATCCGGAGGCCCGCTCGGCGACGCAGGAAAGCGGGACCCCGGATCAAGTCCGGGGTGACGAGGATGGAGACGAAAGAATAGAGGCCCGCGGAATGATCTACCTCGACTACCAGGCCACCACGCCGCTCGCTCCCGAAGCGCGCGAAGCGATGCTGCGCTGGCTGGGGGATGAAGGCGACAGCTTCGCCAATCCGTCGAGTACGCACAAGGCCGGCCGCGCCGCCGCCGCCGCGGTCGAGGTCGCGCGCGATCAGGTCGCGGCGCTGCTGCCGAAGGGGGGCCGCGTCTTCTTCACCTCGGGCGCGACCGAGGCGCTCAACTGGGCGCTGTTGCGCGGAGCGGAGGCGAAGCCGGGCGGCGTCGGGGGGCTCGCCATCGAACATGCCGCGTCGCTGCAATGCCTCGAACGCCTGAATGCGACGGTTCTGCCGGTCGATGGCGAGGGGCTGGCGCTCCCCCCTGATGCGGCGCTGATTCCGGAGGGCGGCATCGTCGCGGTGATGCTCGTCAACAACGAGGTCGGGACGATTCAGCCGGTTGCCGATTTCGTCGCCGCTGCGCATGCGAGGCAAAGCCTGCTGCTGTGCGATGCGGTGCAGGGTTACGGCCGCGTCGCGATTCCCGACGGGCCGGACCTGATCGCGCTGTCGGCGCACAAGATCCACGGGCCGAAGGGGATTGGCGCGCTGTGGGTGAAGGACGGCGTCGACCTGCCGCCGCTGCTGCTCGGCGGCGCGCAGGAACAGGGGATGCGGTCGGGCACCGTGTCGCCAGCGCTGTGCGCCGGCTTCGGCGCGGCGGCGGCGCTGATGGCGGAGCGCGCCGACGCCGATGCCCAGCATGTCGAGCGCCTCTGGTCGCTTGCGATCGACGGCCTGCCCGGATGGACGGTGAACGGCTCGGCCGAGCGGCGCTACCACGGCAATCTCAATATCCGGCGCGAGGGGGTGAACGGACTGCGCCTGATGTCCGATGCGCGGAACGTCGCCTTCTCGCTCGGCAGCGCGTGCGGCAGCGGCTCCGGAAAGGTCAGCCATGTGCTGCGCGCGATGGGGGTGAGCGAGGCCGACGCGCGCGCCTCGATCCGCCTCGGCTGGGGGCGCTATACCAGCGAGGCGGAATTGCGCGACGGCCTGACCGCGATCAGGAACGCGGCGCGGCTGCAGGGAGTCGATTGATGCGCGTCACCTTCATCCACGCCGATGGCAAGGGCCGCACCGAGGCCGAGGCGGTCCCCGGCGACATCCTGCTCGATGTCGCGCAGGCGCATCTGATGCCGCTTGAGGGCACATGCGAAGGCCAGATGGCCTGCTCGACCTGCCACGTCATCGTCGCGCGCGAGGATTTCGACCGCCTGCCGCCCGCGAGCGAAGAGGAAGAGGATATGCTCGACCTCGCCGCCGGCGCGCGCCGCACCAGCCGCCTGTCGTGCCAGATCGTGCTGACCGAGGTGCTGGACGGGCTGACCGTGCATATACCGGGGGAAAGCCGCAACATGCAGGGCGCGCGTTGAATCGGCCTCAGATGATGTCATGCGCTTTCAGAAGCGCCTGTTCGTCGCCCGACACCCAGCCGAAAACCTTTGGTTCGCCGTCCAGTTTCTGAACGAAATAGTGGACATCGAAGTTTATTGCCACGTCCGGTCCGTCCTTGCGGGCATAATGTGCCGTCCAGGCGACATGGGCCACGCAATGATGCTCATCCATGGGGGAAACGCGGATGTCGCGTATCCGCATTTCCTTCATCCCCATCGCCCGATAGCGTTCATAGCCCTGCGCCATGACCTGCTTCAGCTGGTCGTCGTTCTTGCCGGTCATCACGCCCGCGGGCGATGCTGCGATGAACTCCGACGCGTATAGCGCCGCGACCTCCTTCATATCGGTGTCGCCGGCGAGGGACCGGTTGAAGAAGCTCTCATATCTTTCGAAGAACCTTCTTACGCTGGCTTCCATCGTCCGTCCTCCGGGTGCGGCCACGATCTGTAGGAAGCCGGAAATGGAAATTCAAATCCGGAAGACGTCTACAGAACGGCTCCTGCTTGCATTTCGCGCGATCCACCGCCATATCCGCGCCGGGAGTCGGGCGGACGCAGTCTTCGCCAACCCGGTCAGGTCCGGAAGGAAGCAGCCGCAACGAATTCGCTGCGGGTCGTTCCGGCTCCCACCCTCACGACATGTCTGAATCGTCACCCCGGACTTGATCCGGGGGGATGTAGCATTGGGCGGCGGCCTCGCATTCCCCTTCGACAAGCGCTCCGGCCGCCCCTAAGACGGGCGCATGAGCGATTCCGCCGACGACGAACCCGCGATGCCGGGAATGGACCTGCCCGAAACGCCGGCGCAGCCCGCCGCGCAGGCCGGGCCTTACCGCGTCCTTGCGCGCAAATATCGGCCGCAGACTTTCGCCGAGCTGATCGGCCAGAACGCGATGGTCCGCACGCTCGGCAATGCGATCGCCCGCGACCGGCTCGCGCATGCTTTCCTGATGACCGGGGTGCGCGGGGTCGGCAAGACCTCAACCGCGCGGCTGATCGCCAAGGCGCTTAACTGCATCGGTCCCGACGGGCAGGGCGGGCCGACGATCGATCCGTGCGGCGTCTGCGAACCGTGCCGCGCGATCACCGAGGGGCGCCATATCGACGTGATCGAGATGGACGCCGCGTCGAACACCGGCGTCGACGACGTGCGCGAGATCATCGAGGCGGTGCGCTACGCTGCCGTGTCGGCGCGCTACAAGATCTACATCATCGACGAAGTGCACATGCTGTCGCGCAACGCCTTCAACGCGCTGCTGAAAACGCTTGAGGAACCGCCGCCGCACGTCAAGTTCCTGTTCGCGACGACAGAGGTCAACAAGGTACCGGTGACGGTGCTGTCGCGCTGCCAGCGCTTCGACCTCCGCCGCATCACCCCCGACATGCTGTTCGCGCATTTCAGCGCCATCCTCCAGAAGGAAGGAGTGGAGGCGGAGGCGCCGGCGATCTGGCTGATCGCCAATGCGGCCGAGGGCTCGGTGCGCGACGGGCTGTCGATCCTCGATCAGGCGATCGCGCACGCCGATCTCGAATCGGGCGGCGGCGGTGGCCGGATTGCCGCCGAGCAGGTGCGCACGATGCTCGGCCTGTCGGATCGCTCGACGATCGCGCAACTCATGGCGGCGATCCTGGAGGGCGATGCGGGCGGCGCGATCGACCTCGCCCGCGCTCAATATGCGCTCGGGATCGAACCGGTCGCGATGGTGCGCGGGCTGATGGACCTGACGCACGCCGTCACCCTTGCCAAGGTGTCGCGCCACGAGGACCCGGCGCTGTCGGACGATGATCGCGCGCGCATCGGCGACTGGGCGCGAAGGTTGGGCTTTGCGCCGCTGAACCGCCTCTGGCAGCTCCTGCTCAAGGGGCATGAGGAGGTGCTGCGCGCGAATAATCCGCTCGAGCATCTCGAAATGCTGCTGCTGCGCGTCATCTACGCCGCCTCGCTGCCCGATCCGGGCGAGCTTGCGAAGCGCATCGAGGCGGGCGGTGCGTCCGCCCTGACGGCGCCCCCTTCGCCGGGCCCCGCGGTGGCCGGACCGGAGAGCGCGGCGGTGGCGCCCACCGAGACTCCGGCGGCGGCGCTCACCATCCGGCAGATTCATCATCTTCTCGACAGCAGCGGGCACCAGCAGCTCGCACGGCAGGTCCATGACGAGGTGCGCGTGATCGAGCTGGAGCCCGGGTTGCTGGTGTTTGCCGCGGTCCCGACGCTCGACGGCGATTTCGCGCGCCGGCTGGGGGAGGTGCTGCGCGCGCAGACGGGCAGTCATTGGCAGGTGCGCGCCGGCGAAGGCGAGGCGCGCCCGAGCCTGAAGGACGTGGCGGAAGCGAAGAGCGCCGACAATGACGCGCGGATTCGCGAACTGCCGGTCGTGAAGGCCGCCCTGGCGGCTTTTCCCGACGCAAGGCTTGTCGAGGACGAGCATCATCAGCAAAGGTTCCAGTCATGAAATCCATCGAGGAAATGATGAAGGCGGCGCAGGAAGCGGCCGCCTCGGTACAGGCGCAGATGCAGGAGGCGCAGGCCAAGCTCGACACGATCGAGGTCGAAGGCGTCTCGGGCGGCGGGCTCGTGCGGATTCGCGCCAGCGCGAAGGGGCGGATCAAGGGCATCGCGATCGACGACAGCCTGATGGTCCCGGGCGAAAAGCAGATGCTCGAAGACCTGCTCGCCGCCGCCTTCAACGACGCGCGCGACAAGGCCGACCAGGCGAGCAACGAGGAAATGGGCAAGATGACGAGCGGCCTGCCGCTGCCCCCGGGCTTCAAGCTGCCGTTCTGAGGTCTCCCCGGCGCCTGAACCCCCGTTCGCGGCGTTGGGAGGTCGCCGTTCAGCCCCGTGTCATTGAATAGGCGGCAGGTTACGCCATATTAGCGATAACGACCCTATGAACAGGGGGGCGCGTCCGCTCGGAGCGCCTTCCAGGAGCCCTGATGAGCCAGACCTTTCCCCTTCTTCCGCTACGTGACATCGTCGTTTTCCCGCACATGATCGTTCCGCTGTTCGTCGGCCGCGACCGGTCGGTCGCGGCGCTCGAGGCGGCGATGGAGGCCGACAAGGAGATTTTCCTCGTCGCCCAGCTCGATCCGGGCGAGGACGATCCGGCACGCGACGACCTTTACGATACCGGCGTGATCGCGACGGTGCTCCAGCTTCTGAAGCTGCCCGACGGCACCGTCCGCGTGCTCGTCGAGGGTAAGCAGCGCGCCCGGCTGATCGACCTCGCGACCGAGGACAAGGCCGTGATGGCGACCGTCGAGTCCACCGCCGATGCGGTAGACGACAGCGTCGACACTGCCGCGCTGATGCGATCGGTGGTCGACCAGTTCGAGCAATATGCGAAGCTCAACAAGAAGATGCCCGCCGAAACCGCGGTGCAGCTCTCGCAGATCGACGACGCCTCGCGCCTCGCCGATTCGGTCGCTGGCAACCTCAATATCAAGGTCGCCGACAAGCAGGCGCTGCTTGTGGAAGAGGCGCCCGCCAAGCGGCTCGAAATGGTGTTCGCCTTCATGGAGGGCGAACTCGGCGTGCTGCAGGTCGAAAAGAAGATCCGCGGCCGCGTGAAGCGGCAGATGGAGAAGAGCCAGCGCGAATATTATCTCAACGAACAGTTGAAGGCGATCCAGCGCGAGCTCGGCAACGACAATGGCGAGGGCGGCGACGATCTTGCCGAACTCCAGACGAAGATCGACACGCTCAAGCTGTCGAAGGAAGCCAAGGCCAAGGCCGAAGCCGAATTGAAGAAGCTGCGTGCGATGGCGCCGATGTCGGCCGAGGCGACGGTCGTCCGCAACTATCTCGACACGCTGCTCGGCCTGCCCTGGGGCAAGAAGTCGAAGCTCAAGAAGGATATCGCGACCGCGCAGGCGGTGCTCGACGACGACCATTATGCGCTCGAAAAGGTCAAGGACCGCATCGTCGAATATCTCGCGGTGCAGGCACGGACCAACAAGCTGAAGGGGCCGATCCTGTGCCTCGTCGGCCCGCCGGGCGTCGGCAAGACCTCGCTGGGCCGCAGCATCGCCAAGGCGACGGGCCGCGCGTTCGTCCGCCAGTCGCTGGGCGGCGTGCGTGACGAGGCCGAGATTCGCGGCCATCGCCGCACCTACATCGGCTCGCTGCCGGGCAAGATCGTCACCAATCTCAAGAAGGCGGGGGCGATGAACCCGCTGATCCTGCTCGACGAGATCGACAAGCTCGGCCAGGATTTCCGCGGCGACCCGGCGTCGGCGCTGCTCGAGGTGCTCGATCCCGAACAGAATGCGAAGTTCCAGGACCATTATCTGGAAATCGACGTCGACCTGTCGGACGTGATGTTCGTGACGACGGCCAACTCGCTCAACCTGCCGCAGCCCTTGCTCGACCGCATGGAGATCATCCGGCTCGAAGGCTATACCGAGGACGAGAAGGTCGAGATCGCCAAGCGCCACCTGATCGCCAAGCAGGTCGAGGCGCACGGGCTGAAGCCCGACGAGTTCGAACTGACTGAAGACGGGCTGCGCGACCTCATCCGGTACTACACGCGTGAAGCGGGCGTCCGCACGCTGGAGCGCGAGATCGCGCGGCTGGCGCGCAAGGCGCTGCGCAAGATTCTCGAAGGCAAGGCGACGAGCGTCACCATCACGCCCGAGAATCTGGCCGAGTTTTCCGGCGTGCGGAAATTCCGCCACGGCGTCGGCGATCGCGAGGATCAGGTCGGTGCGGTCACCGGCCTGGCTTGGACCGAGGTCGGCGGCGAACTGCTGACGATCGAGGCGGTGACCGTCGCCGGCAAGGGTCAGGTGCGGACGACCGGCAAGCTCGGCGAGGTGATGACCGAATCGGTGCAGGCCGCGCTGTCCTTCGTGAAGGCGCGCGCCCCGGCCTATGGCATCAAGCCCAGCCTGTTCGCGCGCAAGGACATCCATATCCACCTGCCCGAAGGCGCGGTGCCCAAGGACGGCCCGTCGGCGGGCGTCGGCATGGTCACCGCGATGGTGTCGACGCTCACCGGCATTCCGGTGCGCAAGGATGTCGCGATGACCGGCGAGGTGACGCTGCGCGGGCGGGTGCTCGCGATCGGCGGGCTCAAGGAAAAGCTGCTCGCGGCGCTGCGCGGCGGCATCACGACCGTCCTGATTCCCGAGGAGAATGAGAAGGATCTGGTCGAGATTCCGGCGAATATCACCGAGAAGCTCCGGATCGTGCCGGTCAGTCACGCCGACCAGGTCCTGGCCGAAGCGTTGACCGGTCCCGTCGAACCGATCGAGTGGACCGAGGCCGACGAACTGGCCGCGTCGCCGCCGCTGGCGCCCGGCGCCGACCCCGAATCGGCGATCCGGCACTGACCGGGCGCCGACCGGGCGTGGCGTACGGAGCGCTTTTCGTCGCAAAAACGCCGATTCGGGGCGTTTTTCCCCGTTTTTTGCTTTGACAAGGCGGGGTGAAACGGCGTTAGTGACGCGCCATGGCAAGGCCATGAATCACTTACAACCACTCACAGGGGTTCCTTAGGCATGAACAAGCAAGACCTGATCGCCACCGTCGCTGACTCGAGCGGCCTGACCAAGGGCGATGCGAGCAAGGCGGTCGAGGCCGTTTTCGACGCGATCACCGCATCGTTGAAGAAGGGCGGCGAAGTCCGTCTCGTCGGCTTCGGGACGTTCTCGGTCAGCAAGCGCAAGGCGTCGACCGGCCGTAACCCGCGCACCGGCGAGACGATGACCATCGCGGCGTCGAACCAGCCGAAGTTCAAGGCCGGCAAGGCCCTCAAGGACGCCTGCAACTAAGGCAGGCGCCTTTTGGCGAACAAATCTCGGGCCGCGGCGCAAGTCGCGGCCCGATTTGCATGCGGTGCGTGCAAAAGCCCGTTGCAATCATCGCCGCAGCGGTTATGGACGACCCGCTTTCGGACGCGGCATCAGCCGCAACATGCCGGAACGGGCGCGTAGCTCAGTGGTAGAGCACACCCTTCACACGGGTGGGGTCGCAAGTTCAATCCTTGCCGCGCCCACCATGATCCGGACGGCCGAACCCGAAGCGATATGGGGGCTGACCACGTCATTCATCGCCTATTCAATGCGTCGGACTTACAGGATGCGGTCATGACCCGCGCCCTGATCCTTTCGCTCGCTTCGGCGGTCCTGCTTTCGACGGGCGCCCCCGCGGCCGCGCGCGGCGACCGCGATCAGGACCATCTGCGCGAGGCGGCGGCGCAGGGCGAGGTGATCCCGCTCAACAAGCTGATCGCGGAGGTGCGCTCGCGTCCGCCCTATAATGGGATGACCTATCTCGGCGGGCCGCAGTTCATCGCCAGCCAGATGGTCTATGCGCTCAAGTTCATGGACGGCAGCCAGGTCGTCGTCGTTTATGTCGACGCGCGCACCGGCCGCATCGTGGGCCGCAAGCCCTGAATTCCTTCCGCTGAATCCCGCTTCGTGCAACGACATTTTGCGATGATCGTTCGGAGTTGTTAGACAGTCGCAACCCAGGCGGCCGGCGGGTGCCGGTCCGCGGCAGAAAGGCCTTTGAATGCGGATCCTGATTGTTGAAGACGAACCCACGCTCGGGCCGCAGCTCAAGGCGACGCTCGAAGCGAACGGCTATGCCGTCGACCTTGCCACCGACGGCGAGGAGGGGCATTTTCTGGGTTCGACCGAAAGCTACGATGCCGCGATCCTCGACCTCGGCCTGCCGGAGATCGACGGGCTGACCGTGCTCGACCGCTGGCGCAAGGAAAAGCGCAATTTCCCCGTGCTCGTCCTGACCGCGCGCGACAGCTGGTCGGACAAGGTCGCCGGGCTCGACGCCGGTGCCGACGACTATCTCGCCAAGCCCTTCCAGACCGAGGAACTGATCGCGCGGCTGCGCGCGCTGATCCGCCGTGCCTCGGGTAATGCGTCGAGCGAACTCGTCGCGGGCAAGGTGCGCCTCGACACGCGCTCGGGCCGCGTGACGCTCGACGGCGAGCCGGTGAAGCTGACCGCGCAGGAATATAAGCTGCTCTCCTACCTCCTGCACCACAAGGGGAAGGTGGTGTCGCGCACCGAACTGATCGAGCATATCTACGATCAGGACTTCGACCGCGATTCGAACACGATCGAGGTTTTCGTGACGCGCATCCGCAAGAAGCTGGGCGCCGACATCATCACCACCATCCGCGGCCTCGGATACCAGCTCGACGATCCACAGGATTGACCGTCGGCCGATGACCGAGGGGGATGCGGCGAAAGCGGAAGCGGCGAGCGACGATTTCGCATCGCGCCCGGCGCTGACGAGCCGCATCACCGGCTCGCTGGCGCGGCGCATGATCGCGATCGCCGCGCTGTGGATATCGCTGCTGCTGATCGGCGGCGGCTTCGCGCTCGACCGGGTGCTGACCGGCGCGATCACGCGCAATTTCGATTCGAACCTCGAATATGTGCTGATCGCGATGATCCGCTCGTCGGAAATCGGTCCCGACGGCGAGGTGCGGATGATCGAGCCGCTCGGCGATCAGCGATTCCTCGAACCGTACAGCGGCCTTTACTGGCAGATCAGCGGCGGCGGGCAGGAACCCTATCCGTCGCGCTCGCTGTGGGAGCGTCGCCTCGACACGTCGGACAAGCACGACGACCGGCAACTCCACACCTATGACAGCCGCCAGTTCCCCGACGAGGAACTGCGCGTGCTCGAACGCGATGTCGTGCTGCCCGGCAGCAAGGTCAACTGGCGCTTCCAGATCGCCCAGTCGCGCGAGGCGCTCGACCTTCAGATCCGGGCGGTGCGCGCGACGCTGATCCCCAGCCTGGCGCTGCTCGGCCTCGGCCTGATCGTGCTTGCGGGCTTGCAGACCTTCTATGGCCTGTGGCCGCTGCGCCATATCCGCCGCGCGATCGCGGCGATGCGCGGCGGGGAAAATCGCCGCATCATCGCGCCGCTGCCGCTGGAGGTGCAGCCGATGGTCGACGAACTCAACGCGCTGCTCGCGCACAATGAAAAGCAGGCGGAGGAGGCGCGGCTGCACGCCGGCAACCTCGCCCATGCGCTCAAGACGCCGCTGACCGTTCTGCTCACCAGCGCCACCGGATCGACGAGCGACCTTGCCGAGATCGTGCGGCGCGAGGCGGCGGCGATGCGGCGGCAGGTCGACCATCATCTGGCGCGTGCGCGCGCGGTCGGTCGGCGCGGCGCGGCGCAGGCGCGCGCCAATGTCTTCGCCAGCGTCGACAGCGTGTCGCGCGCGGTCGCCGCGCTCTATCCCGACGTGCGGCTGGACGCCGCGGGCGACAGGAATGTCGTCGCGCGCGTCGAGCGCCAGGACCTCGACGAACTGGTCGGCAACCTGCTCGACAATGCCGCCAAATATGGCGGCGGCAGCGTCTTCGTCACGGTGCAGCGCGACGGCAACATGGCAGAGATATTGATCGAGGACGACGGCGCGGGCATTTCGCCGACCGATCGCGATCGCATCTTCGACCGCGGCGTACGGCTCGACAGCAACAAGCCCGGAACCGGGCTGGGCCTGGCGATCGTCCGCGACGTCGCCGAAATCTATGGCGGCAGCGTCGCGCTGGAGGAAAGCGAGGACCTGGGCGGCGCACTCGTGCGCCTGCGGCTACCGGCGGGGTAGAGGGATCGGCTGCCTAAGGGGAAATCCAGCTATTCCTGTCTTCGGCACCGCGCCCGAGCGCTTCAGCCGCTTTCGCGGGTCGAAGCGGAGGCCCAAAACGCCGGCTCGCGGAGCAGGCCGATCAGGACAGGACCCGATACCGAACTGGCGCGGATGTGCGAGCAGGTTAAGGCGCATGGGTTGCGAGCTACCGCACGGACTATGGGCGTCGATCCCTCCAACCTTGGAAGGTGGCTGAAGCGATAGCCCGATACATTGCGCCACCCTAATCCGACTGTATCGCTATGGTCGGAATGGGGTAGGAAGCAGACCGTCATCTGTGCGGTTATGCAGGCGGATAATATATCGGAGGTTTCTTTACTCCGATGATCTTCCAGCCCTCCGCTCTCATCGTGGAGAGATCGGCGCGAAGAACCTCCGTAGCGCATAAGCCCATGTATCGCTCTTCCAGCCAAGCTCGCTTCCAGAATGTCTGCCCCGCCGGGGTTTTCAAGAACGCATCGACTTGTTCCAGTTCGCTAACGCTCATGTAGGCATATGGGCGCGCATTGCACTCCAGAAAGGGTTGGAGCTTGTTTTCGAGTTTCGGCTCTATGTTCTTCCAGAAGAACCCATAAAGGTGCTCCCGCTTTTCACGCCATTTGGAAGTGCCAAGCTTCACCTTGGCATCTCTTAGCATTATCGCGGTCACCCTCGCGACCTCGCCGGGCGCATATGTATTGAACTGCTCCTTCAGTCGTGAGGCGTCGGGCCAAAACTTGACGGCGATAGCCAAGCTCTCTGCTGGCGGTGGTGGCGGAGGTGGAGGCGTTGCTGACGCTTGCGATATAGCGATTGCAAATGGCAATGTGATCGCGGGCAGCCGCATGAAATCCTCCTGCACTCAGAATGTCCCAGGATACACCGTCATTTCTTAACGGCTGCCATTAGTTGTTCGCAGATCGGCAGGACATAGCCAGAATGTCAAACTGTGGTCCCGCGAAAGCGAGGGCCCAGGGCGTGCGTCGCGACCTTTCCCTGGGTTCCCGCTTTCGCGGGAACGACGAGGTGAAAGCGGCAACGGCGCGCGCGAATTCGGCTGTCTACATTATCCGGCCGTGCCGGCATGACGATGGCTCTTTGACCCGTTCGCCGTTCGCCTGCCCAATCGCGCATACGGGGCTTTTGTGGCTTAAGCCGCCCCGACCTCCAGCCCGCGCTGCACCGCCGGCCGTGCGAGGCCGCGGTCGAGCCACGCCTGAACGTTGCGGAACCGGTCGTATCCGACGATGTCGGCGGCGTCGTAGAACCCGATCAGGTTGCGCACCCAGCCGAGCAGTGAGATGTCGGCGATGCTGTAACCCTCGTCCATGATCCACGTTCGCCCGTCGAGCCGGTCGTCGAGCACCCCCAGCAGCCGCGCGGATTCGGCCGCGTAGCGGTCGCGCGGCCGCTTGTCCTCATAGTCGCGTCCGGCGAACTTGTGGAAGAAGCCGAGCTGGCCGAACATCGGGCCGGCACCGCCCATCTGCCACATCACCCACTGGATCGTCTGGTAGCGGGCGTTCGGATCGGCGGGCAGGAACATCCCCGTCTTGTCGGCGAGATAGATCAGGATCGCTCCCGATTCGAACAGCGCCAGCGGCTTTCCGCCCGGCCCGTCGGGATCGTAGATCGCCGGAATCTTTCCGTTGGGATTCAGCGCCAGAAAGGCCGGGTCATGGCTCTCGTTCGCCATGATGTCGATCCGATGCGCCTCATAGGGCAGGCCGATTTCCTCGAGCATGATGCTCGCCTTGACGCCGTTGGGGGTCGGCGCGGTGAAGAGTTGCAACCGCTCGGGATGCTGCGCCGGCCATCTGGCGAAGATGGGGTGATCGAGGGTCATGCGCCGGCCTCCCTTTTGAAATGTTCGTGGTGACGGATCACTTCGTCGATGATGAAGCGGAGGAATTTCTCGCTGAATTCGGGATCGAGGTCGGCCTCGCGGGCCAGGCCGCGCAGCCGCTCGACCTGACGCGCCTCGCGGTCGGGATCGGCGGGCGGCAGGTCGATCCGTGCCTTCAACTCGCCCACCGCCTTCGTCACCTTGAACCGTTCGGCGAGCATATAGATCAGCGCCGCGTCGATATTGTCGATGCTCTGGCGGTAACGGCTCAACTGGTCGTCCATGCGCGGCTCCTCTCGTGCCCGGCACGCTTGGCACCGGCGGGGGGCGGCTGGCAAGCCGAAAGTCGTTGCAAAATCGGGATGGCGCGGCCAAGGCTCGCCGCGTCATGACTGCCGAAATCCTCCAGCTCCACGGCGACCGGCCGCCCTCGCTCGACCCGATGATGGCGCTCGTCGCCGCCGACATGAACGAGGTGAATGCGGTCATCCTCGACCGCATGCAGTCGCAGGTGCCGCTGATCCCCGAGCTGGCGGGCCATCTGATCGCGGGCGGCGGCAAGCGGATGCGGCCGATGCTGACGCTGGCGTGTGGAAAGCTGCTCGATTATCCGGGCCACCGCCATTGCAAGCTCGCCGCGGCGGTCGAGTTCATCCACACCGCGACGCTGCTCCACGACGATGTCGTCGACGGGTCGGACCTGCGCCGCGGCCGCAAGACCGCGAACATCATCTGGGGCAACAGCGCGTCGGTCCTCGTCGGCGATTTCCTGTTCAGCCGCGCCTTCGAGGTGATGGTCGAGGACGGTTCGCTGAAGGTGCTGAAGATCCTCTCCCGCGCGTCCGCGGTGATTGCCGAGGGCGAGGTGAACCAGCTTTCGGCACAGCGCCGGATCGAGACGAGCGAGGACCAGTATCTCGAGATTATCAACGCCAAGACCGCCGAGCTGTTCGCCGCGGCGTGCAAGATCGCGGCGGTGGTCGCGGAGCGCGACGAGGCGACCGAGGCGGCGCTCGACGCCTATGGCCGCAATCTCGGCATCGCCTTCCAGCTCGTCGACGATGCGATCGACTATGTTTCCGACGAGGCGACGATGGGCAAGGGGGTCGGCGACGATTTCCGCGACGGCAAGGTCACGCTGCCCGTCATCCTCGCCTATGCGCGCGGCACGGCGGAAGAGCGCGAATTCTGGAAGCAGGCGATCGTCGGCCACCGGACTTCGGACGACGACCTCGCCCATGCGACCGCGCTGCTGTTGAAGCACGACACGATTGCCGACACGCTGGCGCGCGCGCGTCACTACGGCCAGCGCGCGGTCGATGCGATCGGCGGCTTCCGTGCCAGCCGGGCCAAGGCGGCGCTGACCGAAGCCGTCGCCTTCGCGGTCGCCCGCGCCTATTGAACCGGGGATGACGCGCGGGTCGACGATCCTGCCGATCGACGCGGTGCTGCCCGACATATTGGCGGCGCTGACCCTGAAACCCAATGCTGTCGTCGTCGCGCCGCCCGGCGCGGGCAAGACGACGCGCGTCGCGCCCGCCCTGCTCGATCAGCCGTGGTGCAGGGGCGCGGTGTGGCTGCTTTCGCCGCGCCGGCTCGCGGCGCGCGCCGCGGCCGAACGGATCGCCGAGGAAATGGGCGCCGCGGTCGGCGGGCTCGTCGGCTATGCGACGCGGCTCGACAGCCGCCAGTCGCCCGTGACGCGCCTGCTGGTGATGACCCCCGGCCTGTTCCGCAACCGCATCCTCGCCGACCCGGAGCTTCAGGGCGTGTCGGCGGTGCTGTTCGACGAGGTTCACGAACGCAGCCTCGACGGCGATTTTGCGCTCGCGCTGGCCATCGACGCGCAGCAGGGATTGCGCGACGACCTGCGTCTCGTCGCCATGTCGGCGACGCTCGACGGCGCGCGTTTCGCCGCGCTGCTCGGCGACGCGGCGGTGATCCGGAGCGAAGGGAAAAGCTGGCCACTCGACCTGCGGCATGTCGGCCGCCGTGCCGAGGATCGGCTCGAAGCATCGCTGCTGGCGACGGTGCGGCAGGCGATGGCCGACGAACCGGAGGGCGACATGCTCGCCTTCCTGCCCGGCGCTGCCGACATCGAGCGGGCTGCGGCGGCGGTCGAGGTGGCCGGCCTGCCTCTCGTCGTCCATCGCCTCCATGGGCAGGTCGACCCGGCGCAGCAGCGCAAGGCGCTGGTGCGCGACCCCGATGGCGGGCGAAAGCTGATCCTCGCGACGAGCATCGCGGAGACCAGCCTGACCATCGACGGCGTGCGCATCGTCATCGACGCCGGCTTGTCGCGCCGCCCGCGTTTCGACAAGGCGGCAGGGATCGCGCGGCTCGTCACCGAACGGGCAAGCCAGGCATCGGCGACCCAGCGTGCGGGGCGCGCGGCGCGTCAGGCGCCGGGGGTTGCTTATCGATTGTGGGAAGCGGCGGCGACCGCGGGCATGCCGCCGTTCGACCCGCCCGAAATACACGAGAACGACCTGATGCCGGTTGTGCTCGATTGCGCGAGCTGGGGCATCGTCGATCCGCGGCAGCTCGGCTGGCTCGATCCGCCGTCGCCGGCCGCGGTCGCCGAAGCCAAGGGGCGATTGCAGGCGATTGGAGCGCTCGGCGACGACGGGCGGATCACGCCGCATGGCCAGGCGCTCGCGTCCGTGCCGCTGCCGGTGCCGCTTGCGCACATGCTGCTCGACGCGGCGGAGGCGGGTGAGGCCGGTCTCGCGGCGCGGCTCGCGGTGTTGCTCACCGAGCCGGGGCTTGGCGGTCGCGGCGTCGATATCGAAGCGCGGCTCGGCCGCTGGAAGACGATGAAGGGCGACCGCGCCGAGGGCGCGACACGGCTGGCCCGGCGCCTTGCCGCGCTGGGCGAGCGATTGGCGGAACCGTCCGGATTGGGCGAAACGCGCTCGATCGGCGGCTGGATCGCGACGGCTTGGCCTGACCGCGTTGCGCGCCGGCGCGCCGGCCAGCGCGGCGAATATCTGAGCGTCGGCGGGCGGGCCTATCGCATCGACCCCGTCGATCCGCTCGCGGGCAGCGAATGGCTCGCCATCGCCGATGCGCAAGGGCATGCGGCGGGCGTGCGCATCCTCGCCGCGGCGGTAATCGACGCGGCCGAGGTCGAGGCGATCTTCGCCGACCGCATCGTTCAGCAGACGGCGAGCCGCTATGACGCCGATACCGACCGCGTCGACCACCGCCGCGAACGGCGGCTGGGCGCGGTTGTGCTGACAAGCGGCAGGACGGCGCGCGAGGCCGGGGCCGAGGATGACGGTGCGGTGCGGCTTGCCGCGGTGCGCGACAAGGGGCTCGGGCTGATCGGCTGGGGTCCGGCATCGCAGGCGCTGCGCCAGCGGGCCTCTTTCGCCGGACTCGACGCGCTGTCGACGGCCGCGCTTGCCGACAGCCTCGACATCTGGCTCGAACCGTTGCTCGGCAATTGCCGGGGGCTGCGCGACATCGGCGACCGGCGGCTGGCCGACGCGTTGGTGGGCTTGCTCGACTGGCCGGCGCGGCAGTTGCTCGAAAAGCTGGCGCCTGCCGACTATGCGACGCCGGCGGGCAGCCGCCACGCGATCGACTATGGCGCCGAGGGCGGACCGACGGTCAGCGTGCGGGTGCAGGAGATGTTCGGCCTCGCGCGCCATCCGACCGTCGGCGATCCGCCGATACCGCTCGTCCTGGCGCTGACCTCGCCGGCGCATCGCCCGATCCAGACGACGCGCGACATCGTTTCATTCTGGAAAGGAAGCTGGCACGAGGTGGCGCGCGAGATGCGCGGGCGCTATCCGAAACACGGCTGGCCTGACGACCCGGCGAGCGCGCGGCCGACCTTGCTCACCAAGGCGGCGCAGGCGCGGCGCGACGCGCGATAAGCCCTCTTTCCGGGCGCGCCGCAAATGGCTAAGGCGGCGGCATCGGCACCAGCACCAGTTGAGGACGAACCATGAAAGCGCGGATTTTCCAGAAGCCCAAGAATGCGATGCAGTCCGGTCGCGCCGGAACGCAGCGCTGGATGCTGGAGTTCGCCCCCGCCGAACCGCGCAAGGCCGATCCGCTGATGGGCTGGGCGGGCAGCGGCGACACGCAGCGTCAGCTTCGCCTGGGCTTTGCGAGCCGCGACGAGGCGCTCGCCTATGCCGAGCGCGAGGGTTTGGAGGTCGAAATCATCCCGACGCCGACGCGCCGTCTGAAGATCCAGGCCTACGCCGACAATTTCCGCTGACGCATCATCCCGGCAAGGAAGCGTGTATCGCGGCTGAGTTGAGAGCCTGGCGAAACCCGTCAAGGCGGCTCTGGATCAAGGCGCGATAGGCATCGAGCGGCATCTCGCGATCTTCGACGGCTGCGACGCCGCGCGAGGCGGAAATGAGCAAGGGCCCGGTCGGCGTCGCGAGGGCGGACGTCGCGCGCGGGTCCCCACCCTGAAAACCCAGGCCCGGCGCGAGAAAGACCGATCGCGGCATGACAGTTCGCAATCGTTGCCCCTGCGACGGATAAGTCGCGCCGACAACGGCGCCGACCGCGCCTATCCCATGATCGCCGATGGTTTCGTCCGCCCAGACGGCTACGGCTTCGGCCACCCGCTCCGATACCGAAGTGCCATCCACGATTTGGTCCTGAAGCCATCCCGATCCGGGATTAGAGGTCTTGACGAGAATGAAGAGCCCCTTGCCGTAATCGCGGGCGCAATCGACGAAGGGCTTGAGCGTTTCCAGCCCCAGGAACGGGTTGACCGTCAGGCAGTCGACTTCAAGGTCTGAGCCGCCCGGCACCAGATAGGCGCGCGCATAAGCATCGGCGGTCGATCCGATATCCCCGCGCTTCGCATCGAGGATCACCGACATCCCACGTTCGCGCGCGATCGCGATGCATCGTGCGAGACTTGTCATCCCGCCGCTACCGAATGCCTCGAAATGAGCCGACTGGAATTTGACGAAGCCGACCTTGCCTTCCGCGCCATCGAGAAGGGTCGTGACGTATCGCTGCAGGAACAGATCGGGATGGTGGTACAGCGACAAGGGCGCATGATCCGGCGCCGGATCGATTCCCAGAACGAGGGAACCGACCGTTTCGATCTTCGATTTTACGGTGTCGCCCCAGTGCATATCCCGTTCCCAACGATCCAGCGCCGGTCATCTGCCACTTCGTCGCTGAATCCGCAAACGATTAGCGTGGACGGAGCAGACGGCGGATGTGGGAAAGGAAAGGAGTGATCGCGCCTTGCGGCGGAACGACGGATCAGGCGTCGGCGTCGGGCTGCAGCAGCTTGTGCAGGTGGACGACGACATATTTCATCTCGGCGTCGTCGACGGTGCGCTGCGCGGCGGCGCGCCATGCCTTTTCGGCGGCCTTGTAGTCGGGGAACAGGCCGACGATGTCGAGGTTGTTCAGGTCGACGAAATCGAGGCCCTGGGGGTCGCTGACGCGACCACCGAAGACGAGGTGCAGCTTGCTCATTGTCTATATTCCTTGGCGTGCAGCGCTGGGGAGGGAAGGGCGCGCCCCTAACAGCCCCGCGCCGTTACGGCAAGGGGCCGCCATGGTCGCAGCAGGCCACGGCGGACCAGCTTCGGTGCTCCCGGCTCAGCGCGGGTGACGGCCTATTCGGAATCCCCGCGCTTCGGCAGCAGCGAGCCGAGCAGGGCCCCCACCGCCGCGGCGCCGGCGAGCAGGGCAAGCGGCTGTTCCTCGGCCACGGTCCTGAGCTTGCCGCCCGCACGCTTCGCCCGGGCCTTGCCCTTCTCATAGGCTTGCTCCGCGGCCTCGCGTGCCGCGTCGGCCTGTTCGCGGCCCTTGGTCGCAAGATCGCTCGTCGCCGCGCGGGCGCGGCCATAGCCTTCCTGGATGCGCGCCTTTGCCGCCTCGGCGGTTGCGCGGGCATTTTCGGCGGTTTTCTCCGCCAGTTCATTCGCTTTCGCCTGCGCGTCGCGGGCGGTCTCACCGAAGGGCTTCATCGTCATTCTCCATCGTCTGTGCACTTTCGTCCGCAGCCGTGTCGGCGGGGCGCAGTCGTTCGGCGAGCGCGTTCGCGAGATCGCGTGCCTTGCGGCCGACCGTGGGGGCGTGCGCCCTGATCGGTTCGCGAAACATCCATGCGAGCCCGGCGACCGCGGCCAGCGTGATCGGCAGGCGGTTGTCGCGAAACTGCTTGCGGACCTCGTGCGCGGTGTCGTCGACCGCCGCGCTCAGGCGATATTTGCCGCGATCGACGAGCGCCCGCGGTTTGAAGGCCTGCTGCGCCACGTCCAGTTTACGGCGCAGCTGTGCGCGCTGCATCATCGACCGGCGCGCGGCGTTGATCAGGCGGTTGCGCGATGCAGGCATCAGTCGTCGTCTCCCTCGTGCATCAGGTCGCGGCGCAGCGCCGTCCTGACATCGCCGACGCTGACCTTCGCGCGCCACCCGGCGAAGCCCGCAAGCGCGATCAGCGACGCAAAGACGATCAGCGTCGCGAGCAGCGGTCCGACGTGCGGTGCGAGGACCAGGATCGCGCCGAACGCCACCGCCAGCATCGCCACGAGCAGCGCGCAGGCGGCGACGAAACCCCAGGCCGACGCCCATTTGATCCCGTGTCCGGCGAGCGCGCCGCGTGCTTCGAGCAGCGCCAGTTCCGCTCTGGCGGTCGTCGACAGATTGTCGACGACATCGCGGACGATGTCCTCGAGCGGCACCGGTGGCGGCGGCGCGGCAGGGCCGTTGGGCGCGTAGCCGTGGCTTACGCCGTCGAAGGCGCGCCGATCGGAGGCGGGCGGCGTGTCGGGATCGTGCGGCGGCAAGACAGATCAGCCGTTGTTCGAGCCCTTCAGCATCCGGGCGAGAACGAAACCGATCACCGCCGCGGCGCCGACAGCGACCGCCGGGCTCTTCTTGACGAAATCGCGCGTCGAAGCGGCGAGCTCGTCGAGATCCTTCTGGTCGAGCGTCGAGGCGAGGCCCGCGACGGTCGAGGCCGCCGAGCGGGCATAGTCGCCATATTGCTTGCCGAACTTGCTGTCGACGGTACCGGCGCTGTCCTCGAGCATCTTGGCGAGGCTGCCGACGGCTTCGGCGGCCTTGTCCTTGCCCTTGGCTGCCGCGTCGCGGGCCTTCGTCGATGCCTGGTTGGCGAGCGTCGTCGCTTCGTCCTTCAGCGAGGCGGCCTTCTTGCCGGCTTCGGTCTTGATCGTGTCGCGCGTCGCGGCAAGCTGATCGCGGATCGGATGGTCCTTCGCCGCCTTCACGGTCGCGGGATTGCGAGCCGGGGCAGCCTTGGTCGCACCGGCCTTTGCCGGTGCCTTGGCGCGGGGAGCAGCCTTTTTCGTCGCGGGAGTAGCGGCTTTGGCCATCACGTCATCCTCTTCATCTGTGTCGAACGCCACGCCTGCCGTGCCGTCGATCATCCTGTCCCCACTATATAGCAAGGCGCGCCGAATGGTTCCATAGCGCCGCGAATTTCCCGCGAAAATTCCCGCGGCACCGGTTGCCTTGCCGGCGCGGCGTCGATAACAGGCGGGCGCCTTCCTCATCCGGCCAGCGATGGCCTTTTCAACAGGACCCGACCCATGACCGCGATCATCGACATCCACGGCCGCGAAATCCTCGACAGCCGCGGCAATCCCACCGTCGAAGTCGATGTGCTGCTGGAGGACGGCAGCTTCGGCCGCGCCGCGGTGCCCTCGGGCGCCTCGACCGGCGCGCACGAGGCGGTCGAACTGCGCGACGGCGACAAGGCGCGCTATCTGGGCAAGGGCGTGACCAAGGCCGTCGCGGCGGTGAACGGCGAGATCGCCGAGGCGCTGATCGGCATGGAGGCCGAGGATCAGCGCGACCTCGACATGGCGATGATCGACCTCGACGGCACGCCCAACAAGGGTCGCCTCGGCGCCAATGCGATCCTGGGCGTCAGCCTGGCCGCCGCGAAGGCCGCGGCCGATGCGCGCGGCCTGCCGCTCTACCGCTATGTCGGCGGCGTGTCGGCGCGTACCCTGCCGGTGCCGATGATGAACATCATCAACGGCGGCGAGCATGCCGACAATCCGATCGACGTGCAGGAATTCATGATCATGCCAGTCGGTGCGGGCAGCATCGCCGATGCCGTGCGCTGGGGCAGCGAAATCTTCCACACGCTGAAGAAGGGGCTCGCGCAAAAGGGGCTCGCGACCGCGGTCGGCGACGAGGGCGGCTTTGCCCCGAACCTCGCCTCGACGCGCGACGCGCTCGACTTCATCGCCGCGTCGGTCGAGCAGGCCGGGTTCAAGCTGGGCAGCGACGTCGTGCTGGCGCTCGATTGCGCCGCGACCGAATTCTTCAAGGGCGGCAAATATGAGATCAGCGGCGAAAGCCTGTCGCTGACCCCCGAACAGATGGCCGATTATCTCGCCGCGCTGGTCAGGGATTATCCGATCAAGTCGATCGAGGACGGGATGAGCGAGGATGATTTCACCGGATGGAAGGCGCTGACCGACCTGATCGGCGACCGGTGCCAGCTTGTCGGCGACGACCTGTTCGTCACCAACCCGGCGCGTCTCGAAGAGGGGATCAAGGGCGGGCTCGCCAATTCGCTGCTCGTCAAGGTCAACCAGATCGGCACGCTGTCGGAGACGCTCGACGCGGTCGATATGGCGCATCGCGCGCGTTACACGGCGGTGATGTCGCACCGTTCGGGCGAGACCGAGGATTCGACGATCGCCGACCTCGCGGTCGCGACCAACTGCGGCCAGATCAAGACCGGCAGCCTCGCGCGGTCCGACCGGCTCGCCAAATACAACCAGCTCATCCGCATCGAGGAGGAACTGGGCGATATGGCGCGCTATCCGGGTGCGTCGATCTTCGGTTGAGCTACGCCGCTTCGAACAGCGCCATGTCGATCGTGAAGGAGCCGTCGGTCTCGATCGCATAATGGCGTGCGACCGTATCGCTCGCCGCCGCCTGCAACGCGCGGATCGCTTCGACCTGGACCGACGGCGTTCGCATGCGCGCGGTCCAGTCGGCGAAATCCATTCGCAGCCGTGCCGTGACGACGGCGCCGACCGAGAAGCCGGCGCGCGTCAGCATCGCGGCCCATTCGGCTTGGGAATAATCGCGGACATGCGATGTATCGCGCAATAGCTCGACTGACTGAAGGTGCGTGTCGCGCGCGGCTTCGCCGGGGGACACGATGTCGATGAACAGGGCCGGGGCTCCGCGCGCCAGCACGCGCCGCGCTTCGCGCAGCCCCGCCTCGGCGTCGCGCCAGTGGTGGACCGAAAAGCGGCAGGCGAGGAAGTCGAAGCCGCCGTCGGGAAAGGGGAGGACTTCGGCCGAGGCGACGATTGTCTCGATATTGCCGATCTGCCGCCGCGCGGCTTCGGCCTCGACCGCCGCGAGCATGTCGGACGACAGGTCGCACGCCGTGACGGCACCCGCGTGCGGCGCGATCGCATAGGCGACATGGCCTCCGCCGCAACCGAGGTCGAGCGCCCGCCGCGGACGCAACGCCGCGGCGCGCGCGGCGATCCGCGCAAGATCGTCCCCTGTCGCATGCACGGCGCTGGTGACATAGGACCGGGCGGTCGGGCCGAACTGTTCGCGGACGCGATCATCGTGATGGCTGCTCATTCCGGGCGTCTTCCCACAGGCTTTTGCCCCGCGCAAGCCCGGTGCCCGCCTGTTTCGTCCGAAGGCGGAGGGGGATCGCATCATGCCGCTTGACGTCTGGAATCACTTGTGATTCAACGCCCGAATGACGCAGCGCCACAAATTCCGCAAGTCGATGAGCCGAGCCGTCGGTCCCGCGGTGGCGCTGATCGCGGTGCTGGCGATGATCGGCTATATCATCTTCGGTCCGACCGGGCTCTACGCCTGGGGCGATTACAGCCAGTCGGTCGAGAAGAAGCGCGTCGTGCTGAGCGAACTGGCCAAGAAGCAGAACGAACTGCAGAACCGCGTCAACCTGCTCGACCGGCGGCGCGTCGACCCCGATCTGGCGGACGAATATGTGCGCGAGAAGCTGGGCGTCAATCACCAGGACGAGGTGATCATTCCGATGGACGGATCGGAAAAGCCCTAGGTCACAGACCTAGACGTCCCGACGGGACGGAGAAACCCGGAAAGGCATATCGGGCGGCCCGAAGCGGGCGTTGCCAATCATGGCTGGGCAGTCCTATAGGAGGCCTTGCCGTAACGGCTAAACGCAAAGGAAACCGCCTTGGCCAAAGCACCTGCGCGCAAGACTGCCGCGCCAAAAAAAACTGCATCCACCCCAGCCCCCACGTCCAACCGCGAAACACCGCGCGATCCCGCCCCCTATGAGGCGACACCGGAGGAACTCGAGACATTCTATCGCGAGATGCTGCTCATCCGGCGTTTCGAGGAGAAGGCCGGCCAGCTCTACGGCCTCGGCCTGATCGGCGGCTTCTGTCACCTCTATATCGGGCAGGAGGCCGTCGCGGTCGGCCTGCAATCGGCGCTCGACGGCGACAAGGACAGCGTCATCACCGGCTATCGCGACCATGGCCACATGCTTGCCTATGGCATCGATCCCAAGGTGATCATGGCCGAACTGACCGGCCGCGCCGCCGGCATTTCGCGCGGCAAGGGCGGATCGATGCACATGTTCAGCGTCGAGCATAAATTCTATGGCGGTCACGGCATCGTCGGCGCGCAGGTCGCGCTCGGCACCGGTCTTGCCTTCGCTCACAAATATCGCGGCGACGGCGGCGTCGCCATGGCCTATTTCGGCGACGGCGCCGCGAACCAGGGTCAGGTGTACGAAAGCTTCAACATGGCCGAGCTGTGGAAGCTGCCGATCATCTTCGTGATCGAGAACAACCAGTATGCGATGGGTACGTCGGTCAACCGCTCGTCGGCCGAGGATCAGCTCTATCGCCGCGGCGAGAGCTTCCGCATTCCCGGCATGCAGATCGACGGCATGGACGTGCTCGCGGTGCGCGGCGCGGCCGAGGCGGCGCTCGAATGGGTGCGCGCGGGCAAGGGACCGATCCTGCTCGAACTCAAGACCTATCGCTATCGCGGCCACTCGATGTCCGACCCCGCCAAATATCGCAGCCGCGAAGAGGTGCAGGCGGTGCGCGACAAGTCGGACGCGATCGAGGGGCTGAAAAAGCTGATGCTCGATGCCGGGATCGGCGAAGAGAAGATCAAGGAGATCGACAAGGAAATCCGCCAGGTCGTGAACGAGGCCGCAGACTTCGCCGAAAGCGCGCCGGAACCGGAGCTTTCCGACCTTTATACCGATGTGCTGGTGGAGCAATATTGAGATGGCGATCGAACTGAAGATGCCGGCGCTGTCGCCGACGATGGAAGAAGGCACGCTCGCCAAATGGCTTGTCAAGGAAGGCGACGAGGTGAAGTCGGGCGACATTCTCGCCGAGATCGAAACCGACAAGGCGACGATGGAATATGAAGCGGTCGACGAAGGCACGGTCGCGCAGATCCTGATCCCCGAAGGTACCGACAATGTGAAGGTCGGCACGGTGATCGCGCTGATCGCGGGCGAGGGGGAGGAGGCCGCTCCGGCAACTGCGCCTGCCCCCGCCCCCGCCCACGCGGAACAGGTGCCGACGGCGGCCGAGGCGAAGAGCGAGAGCGAGGAGGCGCCGAAGAAGGCCGAATCGGGCACCGATCAGCTTGCCGTCAAGGCGAAGGCGCAGGTCGCGGACCCAGACATTCCCGCCGGCACCGCGATGGTCAAGCTCACCGTCCGCGAGGCGCTGCGCGATGCAATGGCGGAGGAAATGCGCGCCGACGACCGCATCTTCGTGATGGGCGAGGAGGTCGCCGAATATCAGGGCGCCTACAAGGTCACGCAGGGGTTGCTCGACGAGTTCGGGGCGCGGCGCGTCGTCGATACGCCGATCACCGAATATGGCTTTGCCGGGCTGGGCACCGGCGCGGCGATGGGCGGGCTGCGTCCGATCATCGAGTTCATGACCTTCAACTTCGCGATGCAGGCGATCGACCACATCATCAACTCGGCGGCAAAGACCAATTACATGTCGGGCGGACAGATGCGCTGCCCGATCGTGTTCCGCGGCCCCAACGGCGCCGCATCGCGCGTCGCGGCGCAGCACAGCCAGAATTACGCCCCATGGTATGCGAGCGTCCCCGGCCTGATCGTGATCGCGCCCTATGACGCGGCCGATGCCAAGGGGCTGCTCAAGGCCGCGATCCGCAGCGAGGACCCGGTGGTCTTCCTTGAGAACGAGCTGCTCTATGGCCGCAGCTTCGAGATTCCCGATGTCGAGGATTATGTGCTGCCGATCGGCAAGGCGCGGATCATGCGCGAAGGCAGCGACGTTACCATCGTCAGCTATTCGATCGGCGTCGGGCTCGCGCTCGAGGCGGCCGAGGCGCTGGCGGGCGAGGGCATCGACGCAGAGGTGATCGACCTGCGCACGCTGCGCCCGCTCGACACCGCGACGGTGCTCGCCAGTCTGAAGAAGACGAACCGTATGGTCGTCGTCGAAGAAGGCTGGCCGACCTGCTCGATCGCCAGCGAACTGGCGATGGTCGCGATGGAGCAGGGTTTCGACGACCTCGATGCGCCCGTGATGCGTGTGACCGACGAGGATGTGCCGCTGCCCTACGCCGCCAATCTCGAAAAGGCGGCGCTGGTCGACACGCCGCGCGTGATCGCGGCGGTGAAGGCCGTGTGCAACCGCGGTTGACCGCATCCTTGCCATGACCGTCGCCCGCGCGGAGGCGGGGCGGCGGTCGGGCGGCAGGCGATGAGTGTGTCGAGGTCGCCATGACGGCTTTGAAATGATAGCGCGCCGCACATGACCGGCGACGACGAATCCGAGGTAAGCCTCTACCCCGACCTGCGCGATCCGCGCGTCATGGTCGCCGTGCCGCACGACCGCCGCGCCGCGATGACGGCGCTGTGGGCGCTGGCCGAGCGGCTGGGCAAGTTGGTCCGCGATGCGCGCGAGCCGCTGATCGCACAGATCAAGCTCGCCTGGTGGCGCGACATGATGGCGACGCTCGAAAACGACCCGGCAGCGCTGCCGAAGGGCGAGCCGCTGCTCGCCGAACTGCAGACGGACTGGGCGGGGAAGGCCGGGCTTGGCGCGCTTCCCGATGCCGCCGAGGCGCTGCTGCTCGCCGACGATGGCGCGGTACGGAGCGCGGCCGCATGCGACTTCGGCACGGCGCTTTTCGCTCTGTCGGGTGGCGGCGGCGGTGAGCGCTGGGGCCTCGTCTGGGCAGCAACATTGCAGGGCGAAGCGGAGGCGGCGCACCGGCTGTTCGCCGATGCCCGCGACCGTCCGCGGCCGTCGCGGGCCGCCGTCGGTCATCGCGCGCTGCTGATGCTCGACCGCTGGGCCGGGGCGATCGCTGCGCATGGGGGTGAGCGCCGCTGGCGCCGCGAGGAACTGCTGCTTTTCCGGATCGGGCTTCTGGGCCGCTGACGAAAGTGCGGCGCCGGGGGTGGAAATGCGCCCGCCGAACCTCTATCTTGCCGCGAACAAGACAGGGTCGCAGGGGAAAATGCGATGTTCAACGGGCTCGTCGCCTATCTGGATTCGATCAAGGCGCGCGACCCCGCGCCGCGGACCCGCTGGGAAATCCTGCTCTATCCGGGCTTGCTCGCGGTCGGTATGCACCGCATCGCGCACTGGCTGTTCGAGGCCGACCTGTTCTTTCTGGCCCGCTTCGTCAATCATCTGGCGCGCTGGCTGACCGGGATCGACATCCACCCGGGCGCGACGATCGGCCGCCATCTGTTCATCGATCACGGCTTTGGCGTCGTCATCGGCGAAACGGCGGAGATCGGCGACAATGTCTCCATCTATCAGGACGTGACGCTGGGCGGCACCGATCCCGCCAACGGCATCGGCGGCAAGCGGCACCCGACGCTGTGCGACGATGTCATCGTCGGATCGGGCGCGCAGATATTGGGGCCGGTCGTCGTCAACGCGCGCGCGCGCGTCGGCGCCAACGCGGTGGTGACCAAGGACGTGCCCGAGGGCGCGGTGATGGTCGGCATTCCGGCGCGCTCGACGCTGGTCGATGCGACCGAATATGCGCGCGAGTTCGTGCCCTATGGTACTCCGTGCTGCGAAACCTTCGATCCGGCGACGCAGAAGATCGAACTGCTCCAGTGCCAGCTCGACCAGCTTCAAAAGCAGCTCGCCGCGCTGATCGCGGAGCGCGATGCCGACGGGGCCGAGGACAATGCGCCGCGGCGCAAGGGAGGTCGGAAAAGCGCCTGATGGGGACGGTCACGCCGCTCCCCTTCGCCAGCCGCGCCGCTCCGCGACAGACGGGGTTCGACCGGCACGAACTGACCCGCATCCTCGATCTCTACGGCCGCATGGTCGCGGCCGGGAAGTGGCGCGACTATGCGATGGACTTCCATCACGACGTCGCGATCTTTTCCGCCTTTCGCCGCAGCGCCGAGCGTCCCGAATATCGCATAGAGAAACGCCCCGCCTTGCGGAGCCGCCAGGGCATGTGGGCGCTGGTGTCCGAGGGCGGAGCGGTGCTGAAGCGCGGGGACGAGCTGACGAATGTGCTCGCCCCCGTCGAGCGCAAGCTTATGAAGCTGGTTGCGGGCGGATCGTAGCGGGAAGCTGTTCCGCCAGCCCGGCGGGCAGCATCGCGACGATCACCGCGCGGGCATTCTGCCAGAAGGCGGAAAGCAGCAGAAGCGCCGATCCGATCACGAAGGCGGTCAGCGCGACGTTGAGTTCGACGGCGCCGAAGGTGCGGAAAAGCTGGGTCAGCGCGAAGAGCACGTAGGCGAGCGCCGAAACGAGCAGCGCGCGGCGGTCGACCGCCAGCGCGATCAGCCCGAACAGCACATAGATGCCGACGACCATCACCGCGGCGGCGCTGGAAATATCGTCGCCCTGCGTCACGCCGAGCAGATGGAAGATCGGGTGCGCGATCATCGGCGCCGCGAGCAGGTGCAGCCAGAAGGCAACGTCGCTGCGGCGCGTCGTGCGCGTGCGGTCGCTGCGGTCCCACCACATGGCGAGCGCGAAGACGCCGAGCCCCGCGACCAGCACCAGCGCCATCACCAGGTCGGGCGACCCGAAGCTGCCGACGACCGACAGGATCAGCGCGACCGCCGTCGCGGCGAGCGCGGCGGTGCCGGCGGCGACGGTGATCGGCACCATGAAGCGCTTCCAGTGAAGCCAGGTCGCCGCCGCGGTGACGAGCGCGATGCCGCCGATCAGCAGGGCGCCGGCCGTGTCGCCGAGACGCGGACCGAACAGCGCCTCGCCGTGCCGGAAGAAGAAGCCGAGCATTGCCGCGCAGACGCCGCCCGAAAAGGCGAGGACGAGCACGATGCTGGGGAGCGCCATCCGGCGGTGCCGGGTGAAATATTCGGCGAGCAGCCACGCCGACGCCGCGACGAAGGCGCCCGCGAGCGCCGTGTGGATCGATTCGCCGATCCAGCCCACCGCGACGAGCAGGATAACCGCCGCGATGCTGACGAAAATATCGTTGAATCCGGTGATGAGGCGGAAGGATTCCTCGTCCGCTCCAGGGGCGTCGCGCACCGATGCGACATGCGACCGAAAGGCCTGAACGGCTTCCGGCGTCAACACCTTCGCATCGACCGCGGCTTGCAGGTCGCTTTCACTATACATCGGGGTCGTCCTTTTCGTCCGATCCCCTTGCCCCACGACGGCTATCGCATAGGCGTGTTAGTGTGTCAATACAGCGTCGATACGGGTCGCCCAACCTCTGAGGCAGGAAACCTTCAAACCACGGCACCGCCGGGCGGCCGATCCTCCCCATCGCCATGCGACGGGGAGGATTTTCGCGTCAGGCCAGCGCCTGCAGCGCCTTCATCACGATCATCGACTGCTCGCTGCCCGATTGCGGGACGATTTCGCCGGTGCGGTCGATGATCTTCTCCCATGCCGCGGCGATGCCCTCGGGCGTGCGCTCGTCCTCGGGCAGCGCGACGCCCGGCGTGGCGGTGACATAGGCGGCGTGGAAGGCCCCGGCGCCCGCGCCGACGATCATGTTCGTCGGGGCGTCCTCGCTGACGAGGAACAGCGCGGCGGGCACGACGTTTTCGGGCGTGAACTTCTCGAACAGTTCGGGCGGGAAGATATCCTCGGTCATGCGCGTGCCCGCGACCGGGGCGATCGTGTTGCAGCGGACGTTGTATTTCGCGCCTTCGAGATGCAGCGTCTTGGTCAGGCCGGCCAGACCGAGCTTCGCCGCGCCGTAATTGGCCTGGCCGAAATTGCCGTAGAGGCCGGTCGACGAGGCGGTCATCAGGATGCGGCCATAGGCCTGGTCGCGCATGATGTCCCAGCACGCCTTGGTGACGTTGGCGCTGCCGAGCAGGTGAACCTTCACGACGAGGTCGAAGTCGTCCATCGTCATCTTCGCGAAGCTCTTGTCGCGCAGGATGCCGGCGTTGTTGATCAGGACGTGGACGCCGCCCCATTCTTCCTTCGCCTTGGCGACCATTTCGACCATCTGCTCATATTCGGTGACGCTGCCGCCGTTCGACATGGCGGTTCCGCCGGCGGCGCGGATTTCCTCGACCACCTGCAGCGCGGCGTCCGAATGGCCGGTGCCGTCGCGCGCGCCGCCGAGGTCGTTGACGACGACCTTTGCGCCGCGCCGCGCGAGTTCGAGCGCATAGGCGCGGCCCAGCCCGCCGCCGGCGCCGGTGACGATGGCTACACGTCCGTCGAATTTGATCGCCATGATGATCTCCTGAATTGAGCCGTCCGCGAAGCGTTGCGGAAGAAAACGGGGATGTCCTTAGCCGTTCGGGCCGTGCTGGCAAGGGGGAAGGACACAAGGGCGATATTCATCGAAATGTCATTCAAATGACGTGCAACTGTCATCTATCGGTCATACGGCCCCCGAATAGCCACCCTTTCGCAATGGAGCGATTTCGATGCGCCTCGCCTGTCCAGCGGCCCTGTTCGCGACCACGATGCTTTGTCTGCCTGCAACCGCGCATGCCCAGGCCATGACCGCCGAGGAGGCGTCGGCGCTCCGCGCGGAACTTGCCGCGTTGCGGACGCAGGTGGAGAGGCTGGAGGCGCCGCTCGATGCGGCGGACGCGGGATCGCCGGGTGCATCGCCTTCCGCCTCCGCACCGGCCCCCGCGGCATCCGCCGCACCGGTGACGACGTGGAAGGGCGCGCCCGAGATCGGCAATGCCGACGGGTGGAGCTTCAAGCCGCGCGGGCGGGTGCAGATCGACGTCGCGGGCATCGACACGCCCGGCGCGACCGGGAACCGCGGCGGTATCGGGAGCGAATTTCGCCGTGTCTATCTGGGCGTCGACGGCAAGATTCCGGGCGGCTTCTCCTATCGGGTCGAGGCGGATCTGGCGAACGGATCGGTGGAACTGACCGACGTCTACCTCACCTATGGTCCGGGGCCGCTGTCGGTCACGGCGGGGCAGATCAAGCCCTTCTGGTCGCTCGACGAGATGACGAGCGACCTGTTCACCAGCGTTATGGAGCGCGCCGCCTTCACCCAGGCGTTCGGTTTCGAACGCCGCCTGGGGCTGTCGGCGCAGTATAAGGGCAAGGCGTTCCTCGCGCAGGCGGGCGTCTTCGGCGACAATGCCAACGACCTGCTCGACGATGCCAACAACAGTTTCGGCGTCGACGGCCGCGCCGTGTGGATGCCGAAGTTCGGCGACACGCAACTCCATCTCGGCGGGTCGGCGCATTGGCGCGACTTCAACGATTCCGCGGCGACGACCCGCTATCGTGCGCGCCCGTTCGCGCACACCACCGACGTCCGGCTGGTCGATACCGGCGCGATCGCAGCGACCGGCGAGCGCGGGCTGGGGCTGGAGGCGGCGCTGTTGTCGGGGCCTTTCCATGCCGCGGGCGAAACCTTCTGGCAGACGGTCCGGCGGCCGGGGCTTCCCGATCCGACCTTCTTCGGCGGCTATGCGGAGGTCGGCATGGTGCTGACGGGCGAGAGCCGGACCTACAAGGACGGCGTCTTCGACCGGCTGAAACCGTCCAGCCCGATCACCGCGGGCGGGATCGGCGCGTTCGAAGTGAACGCGCGGTACGACCATCTCGACCTCAATGATGCGGGCATCGCCGGGGGACGGCAGAAGGCGGCCCTGATCGGGCTGGTCTGGGCGCCGATCGACTATGTCCGCATTACCGCCAATTACGGCAGGCTGTGGATCGACGACGCACGCATCGCGACAGCGGCGGGCGACCGCGATTATTCGGCGGATACGTTCGGATTGCGGACGCAGATCGATTTCTGACGGGGCGGTTTTGAAGGGGCGGCGAGCGTTCCCCAAATTCCGTCACCCCGGACTTGATCGGCATATATAGCCTTCAGGCAAGTCGGGAGCCGTTCCCCGGCGAAAGCCGGGGTCGGATGGCACAGCGCCGCTTCGCATGGACCCCGGCTTTCGCCGGGGAACGGTTGCTTGCCGGAAAGGGATAATGGCCGACTTGATCCGGGTTCCATTCACACCCGCGTCGAGCAAATGGATCTTGGATCAAGTCCGGGATGACGATCGGGGGCTACGGTCTATCCCTGCAGCCGCTCGATGATCCCTATACATTATTCGCCGCATCCAGCGCATAGCCTGCCGAGCGCACGGTGCGGATGATATCGGCGGTGCCGGGCAGGTTGATCGCCTTGCGCAGCCGGCGGATATGGACGTCGACCGTGCGCAGTTCGATGTCGCTATCCTGCCCCCACACGCTGTCGAGCAACTGCCCGCGTGAAAAGACGCGGCCCGGATGCTCCATGAAATGGCGCAGCAGGCGGAACTCGGTGGGGCCCATGCTCACCAGCCGCCCGTCGCGCACCACCTTGTGCCCGACCGAATCGAGCTCGATGTCGGCATAGGTCAGCATCTCGCCCGCCAGCGCCGGGCGCAGGCGGCGCAGTACCGCCTGGACGCGCGCCACCAGTTCGCGCGGGCTGAACGGCTTGGTCACATAATCGTCGGCGCCGGTTTCGAGACCGCGGATACGGTCCTCCTCCTCGCCGCGCGCGGTGAGCATGATGATCGGCACGTTTGCCGACTTGGGGTTGCGGCGCAGCCGGCGGCATACCTCGATCCCGGGCAGGCTCTCGATCATCCAGTCGAGCAGCACGATGTCGGGCACCCGTTCCTCGACCAGGATCAGCGCCTGTTCGCCGTCGGGAGTCTGGCGCACCGAAAAGCCTTCGCGCGCGAAATGCCAGACGATCAGTTCGGCGATCGCCTCGTCATCCTCGATCAGCAGCAGGTCGGGCTGCGGCATCAGCCTTGCTCCTGCTCCGCGGCGCCATCCTCGGGCTGCTCGCCGCGCTCGCGCTCCTCCATCCGCTCGCCGGTGACGACATAATGGACCATTTCGGCGATGTTGGTCGCATGATCGCCGATCCGTTCCAGATTCTTGGCGACGAACAGCAGGTGCGCGCTTTCGGTGATATGCTTCGGATTTTCCATCATGAAGGTGACGAGCGCGCGGAAGATGCTGTTGTAGAAATCGTCGACGGTCTTGTCGCGGATCGTCACCCGCACCGCGAGTTCGGCATCGCGCGCGGCAAAGCTGTCGAGCGCGTCGTGGACCAGTTCGACGACGAGCGACGACATCGACATCAGCACCGGGATCGCCTCGATCGAACGCGTCTGGTCCATCAGCGCGACGCGCTTGGCGATATTCTTCGCATAGTCGCCGATCCGCTCGACGACCGACACGATTTTCAGCGCCGCGATCATTTCGCGCAGGTCATCGGCCATCGGCGCGCGCAGCGCGATCGTCTGGACGGTCAGTTGCTCGACCTCGGTTTCGAGCGCGTCGATCTTCTTGTCGCCCTGCACGACCTGCGCCGCGAGGTCGAGGTCGCCCATGTTGAGCGCGGTCATCGCCTGGAGCAGCGCCTGTTCGGCGCGGCCGCCCATCTCGCTGATCAGCCCGCGCAGGCGGTTGAGGTCCTCGTCGAAGGCCTTGACGGTATGATCGTTGACTATTGCCATCATGCTGTCCTTTCGCGCCTATGGCTCAACCATAGCGGCCGGTAATATAATCCTTGGTGCGTTCCTGCTTCGGGTTGGTGAAGATGTCGGTGGTCTTGCCGTATTCGACCAGCGTCCCGAGGTGGAAAAAGGCGGTGCGCTGCGACACGCGCGCCGCCTGCTGCATGTTGTGGGTGACGATCACGATCGCATATTTGCCGCGCAGCTCGTGGATCAGTTCCTCGATCTTCGCCGTCGCGATCGGATCGAGCGCCGAGCAGGGCTCGTCCATCAATATGACTTCGGGATCGACCGCGATCGCGCGCGCGATGCACAGGCGCTGCTGCTGGCCGCCCGACAGCGCGGTCCCGCTTTCGTTCAGCCGGTCCTTGACCTCGTCCCACAGCCCGGCGCGGGTCAGCGCGCGCTCGACGATGACGTCGAGGTCGGCCTTGTTCGCCGCAAGCCCGTGGATGCGCGAGCCATAGGCGACATTGTCGTAGATCGACTTGGGGAAGGGGTTCGGCTTCTGGAACACCATGCCGACGCGGGCGCGAAGCTGCACCACGTCCATCGACGGGGCATAGATATCCTCGCCGTCGAGTTCGATGCGTCCGGTGACGCGCGCGCTCGCGACCGTGTCGTTCATCCGGTTGAGCGAGCGCAGGAAGGTCGACTTGCCGCAGCCCGACGGGCCGATGAAGGCGGTGACGAGGTCGGTGCCGACGTCGATCGACACGTCCTTGATCGCCTGCTTTTCGCCGTAGAAGACGTCGACGCCCTCTGCCCGCATCTTGGGGTCGGCGATGATAAGATCGTCTTGAGTCATGATCACCAGCGCTTTTCGAACTTGTTGCGAAGATAGATGGCCAGCGCGTTCATCGACAGCAGCACGATGAGCAGCACGATGATCGCGGCGGAGGTCTTTTCGACGAAACCGCGGTCGACCTCGTCCGACCAGAGGAAAATCTGCATCGGCAGCACGGTCGAGGGGGCGCAGATGCCGTTCGGCACGTCGCCGATGAAGGCGCGCATCCCGATCAGCAGCAGCGGCGCCGTCTCGCCCAGCGCGCGCGCCATGCCGATGATCGTGCCGGTCAGGATACCGGGCAGCGCGAGCGGCAGGACGTGGTGGAACACCACCTGCACCGGGCTGGCGCCGACGCCGAGCGCCGCGTCACGGATCGACGGCGGCACCGCCTTGATCGCGTTGCGCGCGGCGATGACGATCACCGGCATCGTCATCAGTGCCAGCGTGAGCCCCCCGACCAGCGCGCTCGCCTGGCAGAGGCCGAACCAGTTGATGAACACCGCGAGCGCGAGCAGGCCGAAGATGATCGACGGCACCGCGGCCAGATTGTTGATCGACACTTCGATCAGGTCGGTCCAGCGGTTCTTGGGCGCATATTCCTCGAGATAGAGCGCCGCGAGCACCCCGGTCGGAAAGGCGATCAGGAAGGCGATGACGATCGTCAGCACCGATCCCTTGAGCGCCCCCCAGATGCCCGCGACCGCCGGATCGGTGGCATCGGCGTTGCGGAAAAAGGGCCAGTGGATGCCGGTCGACAGCCGTCCGTCGCGTTCCAGCGCGTCGACCCGCGCGCCCAGTTCGCCCTTCGCGCCCTCCTTGGCGGCGATGTCGATGGCGCTCGACGCGGGCAACTCGAACACCGTCCGGCGCTTGAGAAGATCGGGGTCGGTCTTGATCGCGCTGCGGACCTCTTTCCAGGCATTCTCGCTGATCAGCGCCGATCCGCCGTCGCCCAGCGCCTCGTCGGCGGCGAAGGCGACGATGTCGGCCAGCCCGGCGTTCGCGATCACCTGATTGGCGTCGGGGTCGGACAGGCGCGCGGGGTCGATCGCCAGCGGCGTCGTGCGGAAATCGACCGGCACCGCGACATGCGTGTAGGTGAAGCCGCGCGCGCCGTTGCCGACCATGACGATCAGCAGGAAGGCGAGAAAGGCGCCCGAAAGCAGCACCGCGCCCAGCCCGAGCGCCTTGAAGCGGCGCTCGGCGGCGTAGCGCCTGGCGATGCGGGCCTGCATCGCCCGGCCTTTCCAGTCGGTGGGGGCGGTTTCGCTATTCATAGGCTTCGCGATACTTTTTGACGACGCGCAGCGCGACGATGTTGAGCAGCAAAGTGACGAGGAACAGCACGAGGCCGAGCGCGAAGGCGGCGAGCGTCTTGGCGCTGTCGAATTCCTGGTCGCCGGTGAGCAGCTTGACGATCTGCGCGGTCACGGTGGTGACGCTGGCGAACGGGTTGGCGGTCAGGTTGGCGGAGAGGCCGGCGGCCATCACCACGATCATCGTCTCGCCGATCGCGCGGCTGACGGCGAGCAGGATGCCGCCCATCACGCCGGGCAGCGCGGCGGGGATCAGCACCTGGCGGATCGTCTCGTTCGGCGTCGCGCCCAGCGCGAGGCTGCCGTCGCGCATCGCCTGCGGCACCGCGTTGATACTGTCGTCGGCCATCGACGAGACGAAGGGAATGATCATCACCCCCATCACGATGCCCGCCGCGAGCGCGCTTTCGGTCGACGCGTTGGGGATGCCGAGCATCACCGCGAACTCGCGCAATGCCGGTGCGACGGTCAGCGCGGCGAAATAGCCATAGACGACGGTCGGCACGCCCGCGAGGATCTCGAGGCACGGCTTCACCCATTTGCGCACCGTCGGCGCGGCATATTGGGTCAGGTAGACGGCGGTCATCATGCCGATCGGGATCGCGACGATCATCGCGATGATCGCCCCGATCAACACCGTCCCCCAGAACAGCGGAATGCCGCCGAACGTGCCGGGCTGCGGCGCGCCGCTCTGCGGGTTCCAGTTGGTGCCGAACAACAGCTCGGTCGCCGGAACGAGGCGGAAGAAGCGGATCGATTCGAACAATAGCGACAGCACGATGCCGAAGGTGGTGAGGATCGCGACCAGCGACGCGAGCAGCAGCACCCCCATCACGATCCGCTCGACCCGCGTCCGCGCGCGGAAATCGGGGCGAATGCGCGTGAAGGCATAGAGCCCGCCCGCCAGCCCCAGCGCGAGCATCGCCGCGATGCCGATCCACGCATATTCGCGCGTCGCCTCGGCATAGGGCCGGACCAGCGGCGCGGCGGCGGGGAGGCGCACCGCGGCCTGCCGGCCCTGCGCGACGCCCCGCGCGTCGGACAGGATCGCCCCGCGCTCGAAACCGAAGGCGGGCAGCTCCTTCGCCGCTTCGCTGGTCAGCACCTCGTTGGTGATCAGCGCCGGCGAGACGCTCGTCCACACGGCGAGGAAGATCGCGGCGGGCGCGAACAGCCACAGCGCGACGTACCAGCCGTGATACTGCGGGCGCGAATGCAGCTTCGTGCCCGTGCGGCCCGCGAGCATTGCCGACCGCGCGCGGCCGGCCAGCCAGCCGATCAGCGCGAGGCCGAGGATCAGGAGCAGAAGGGCAGCAGGGTTGAAGGTCACGTGGGTGTCATCCGTTCGCTTCCCCATCTCCGTTCGTTCGGCACGAACGGAGAAGGGGAAAACCTTGGGTTTCTATTTCAGCACCGACCCGTCGAGCGGCGTCATCGCCTTCGCCGCCGCGTTGGCCGCGTCCGCCACCGCCTTCGGCGACACGATCAGCCCCTTGGGCGCCAGATAGCCGCCCTCGGCCGCGCCCTTCAGGATTTCGGCGACATAGTCGGCCAGGCCGGGGATCACGCCGACGTGCGCCTTCTTGACGTAGATGAACAGCGGGCGCGATCCGGGATAGCTGCCGTCGGCGATCGTCGCATAGGTCGGCGACACGCCCTGTACCGGCACCGCCTTGATCTTGTCCTTGTTGGCGTCGAGGTAGGAAAAGCCGAAGATACCCAGGCTGCTGGGGTTCTTGTCGAGCTTCGAGATGATCAGATTGTCGTTTTCGCCCTGCTCGACATAGAAGGGCGCGCCGCGCAGGCCGGTGCACACCGCTTCATGCTTGTCCTTGTCGCTGTCCTTCAGCGCCTTCATCGCGGGGTCGGCGTCGCAGCCCTTGCCCATGATCAGTTCCTTGAACGCGTCATAGGTACCGCTGGTCGACGGCGGACCGAAGACCGAGATGCCGACCGCGGGGAGGGCGGGGTTGACGTCCTTCCACGTCTTCGCGGTGTTCGGCTTGCCATAGGGATTGGCGGCGAGCGCCTTGTAGACGTCTTCCTCGGTCAGCTTGAAACCGGGGCCGCGCGCCGCTTCGCCCAGCGCGATGCCGTCGATGCCGATCTGGATTTCGACGATGTCCTTGACGCCGTTCGCGGCGCAGCTGTCGAACTCCTTCTTCTTGATCCGGCGCGAGGCGTTGGCGATGTCGGGCGTGTCGCCGCCGACGCCCTGGCAGAAGCGTTCGAAACCGCCGCCGGTGCCGGTCGAGTCGATCTTCGGCACCTTGTTGCCGGTCGCCTCGGCGAATTTCTCTCCCGCCGCGGTGGCAAAGGGATAGACGGTGGAGGAGCCGACCGCGCTGATATAGTCGCGCGCGCCGCCGCCCGATGCCGCCTGATCCTGACAAGCGGACAGCGCCAGCGCGGCGGTCGCAACGCAGGCGGTGAGGGCAAATTTCTTCACCATGGAAAAATCCTGTCGGGGGTCGTTACCGAACCAAGCCGCCACCCCCGCGACGACTCGCTGCGCCGCCAATGGGGGATTCGTGTGACGTGTTTGTTACAGGAAGTGCCATGGAAGTGTCATGGTCGCTGAGGGCGGCGAGCTATTGACTCGTTCATTTCTTCGTGAGAGCCCTCCGGATTGGGGAGTCTTAAAAGAATGCTGAAGTCAATCAGGGTTGACGGCTTTCGTTCGCTCGAACGGCTTACGATTCCGATCAAGCCGGGTCTCAATGTCCTGGTCGGCCCCAACGGTGGGGGAAAGACCAATATTCTAAGCTGCTTTGAGTTCATTTCGTCGCTTACAAGGTATCCTGTCGACGAGGCGGTTTCGGTCGCTGGTGGATTGTCTAAAGTATTTACTCGCAAGGTCGATAATCAATATAGTGATAAAATTACATGTTCATTACAAGGGAAAATAAACTTTCAGACGGCCGGTGGTTTTACTCGGAGGCTATGGTACGGATGGGAGTTTGTTATCAGAGCGGTGAACAATAATGAAGACATAGTTTTCGAGTCACAAAGGCTCTATGTTGATATCGAAGGTGAGCCTCGCTCTTTAAGTCAGTCCGATCTCATTATGTCTATGTCGCTCACGGACAGGGGGGCAGTTCTGACTATTGATCGACTCATCGTGTCCAGATTGCAGAATCTATTGAAGTCATTCCTTATTCCCCGCGAAGAGTTGTACGTACGAAAGGAGGATGCTGACAGGCTCCTTCGCATATCTGCTCGTGGCGCCGATTTGGCTCGAAACCCCATATTTCGGGCCTTGCCTCAAAGTGGTGGCATTGTTCGTCGGATCGTGGCCGATCTCAGCGGCGGGGAAACTTTCAACCTCTCGCCAGACGCTTGCAAAAGTCCAGAGGATGCTGCTCGCCCTCCTGTAATTGAAAAAAATGGGTCTGGCTTGGCTGCAACGCTTCATCGCTTGAACCGAAATCAGCGCATCTTTGTTATAGACCCATGGACGCGACTTAGGCGGCCAATCGGTACGGCTGAGCAAAGGGAAAAGATAAGCTCTTACATCAATCTTATCAACGATCAAGTAATAGGATTCTCTACCGACAAGAATCTTGTAGATAATAAGATATCGGTACTGCTTCATATTCAAGATTCAGATAATTTTGTTTCATTCCCTTTGGCGCAATGTTCTGATGGTACTGTAAAATGGGTAGCTCTCATAACTAAAATAATAACTTCAGATAGCGGTTTTTCTTTGGAAGAGCCTGAGAATTTCTTGCATCCCCATGCCCAGCGCGAGTTTGTTGAGCTTATTAGACGTGAAATGGCGCAATCTTCGAGCAGGCAATATATTCTTCTTACGTCTCACAGTGAGTCTCTGATTAATAATACGAAGCCTGATGAGATGATAATAGTTTGGATGGATAATGGGGTAACCAAAGCAAAAAGAGTTGATAATCAAGAAACCATTCTTGATGAGATCAATAAGACAGGATTTGGTCTAGGATATTATTACCTCACAGGAGCGATGGACGTTGCCTAATCCAGCTTTCATAGTCGAAGGGCATATGGAAAAAAAGATAGCTGGGAAGTTGTGCCCCGGCCAGCCTGTTCGGCGTATTGGTTGTAACGGCGATAATGTCGAAATCGCTCGCATGTGCGATTTCATAGCTAGCCACATTAGAATTTTTTCAAACAAGTACTATCCAATATTTATAATATTTGATCGAGAAAAAAGGGTGGACTCTAGGGAAACATTAAGAGCAAGAATGCTTCAGGAGCTAGAGTGTAGAGGATTTGGAGATCAAGACATTCGAGTTTTCATAGCTGATCGCGAATTTGAGGATTGGTACCTTTTGGATATAGAAGGAATTTGTAATCACTATGGTCTCATATCGCTCAGGATAAGAGGGTCCGGAAAGCATGCTATTTCTAACCTTATAGGTCAGAAGCAGCAATATATTGAAACGAGCACCGGCGTAGAGATATTTGATATTATAGATAAACAAAAAGTTGGCGCAGCGTGTGGTGAGTTTAATGCAATGATTTCGGCTGCTACTGAAATTGGCTGTTCCGCTCTTCAAGCACAGCTTCTATAATGATCCTCATCATCGGCCACGTCATCCTCACCTCCGAACATCGCGAGCGCATGATTGCGCTCGGTGCCGAGCATAGCGCGCGGTCGCGCGGTGAGGCGGGGTGTGTGGCGCATCATTGCCATGTTGATGTCGAGGATCCCGACCGCCTCGTCTTCGTCGAGGAGTGGGAAAGCGCCGACGCGGTGCGGGCGCATTTCGCGGTGCCGGCGTCGGGGGCTTTCGTCGCTGAAATGCGCCGTCTCTCGCCCGAACCGCCCGTGATCCGCATCTATGCTGCCGAGGATATCACCGCGAAGCTGATGGGATCGGCGTAGTACACCCTTTTTCCGTCACCCCGGACTTGATCCGGGGTCCCGCTTATCACCGTTGCTGAGCGGGACCCCGGATCAAGTCCGGGGTGACGATGGAGAGGGAAGGGTATCGCCGCCCCTATTTCCCCAGCAGTGGCGCCAGATATTGGCCAGTGAAGCTTCGCTTCTCCTTCACCACCTGTTCGGGCGTGCCCGCGGCGACGATCTCGCCGCCCTTGACGCCGCCTTCGGGGCCGAGGTCGATGATCCAGTCGGCGGTCTTGATGACGTCGAGGTTGTGTTCGATCACCACCACGCTGTTGCCCTGATCGACCAACGCCTGCAGCACCTCGAGCAGCTTGCGGACATCCTCGAAATGCAGCCCCGTCGTCGGCTCGTCGAGGATGTAGAGCGTCTGCCCGGTCGAGCGCCGCGACAATTCCTTCGCCAGCTTCACCCGCTGCGCCTCGCCGCCCGACAGCGTCGTCGCCTGCTGCCCGACCTTGATATAGCCGAGGCCGACGCGGACGAGCATCGCCATCTTGTCGCGGATCGCGGGCACCGCCTTGAAGAATTCCGCCGCATCCTCGACCGTCATGTCGAGCACGTCGGCGATGCTCTTGCCCTTGAACTTCACCTCCAGCGTTTCGCGGTTGTAGCGTTTGCCGCCGCACGTCTCGCACGTCACATAGACGTCGGGCAGGAAGTGCATCTCGATCTTGATCAGCCCGTCGCCGGTGCAGGTCTCGCAGCGCCCGCCCTTGACGTTGAAGCTGAAGCGGCCGGGCTTGTAGCCGCGCGCCTGCGCCTCCGGCAGCCCCGCGAACCAGTCGCGGATCACGGTGAAGGCGCCGGTATAGGTCGCGGGGTTCGAGCGCGGGGTGCGGCCGATCGGCGACTGGTCGATGTCGATCACCTTGTCGCAATGTTCGAGCCCCGACAGGCTGTCGTGCGGTCCGGCGACCATGCGGGCGCCGTTCAGCGTGCGCGCCGCGCTGGCGTAGAGCGTGTCGATGACGAGGCTCGACTTGCCGCTGCCCGACAGCCCGGTGACGCAGGTGAAGGTGCCGAGCGGAATCTTCGCGGTGACGTTCCGCAGATTGTTCGCGCGCGCGCCCTTCAGCACCAGGTCGAAGCCGTTGCCGGGGCGGCGATGCGGCGGTACCTCGATCCTGCGCGCGCCGGTCAGATAGGCGGCGGTCAGGCTCTTCTCGTTCGCCAGCACCTGTTCCAGCGTGCCCTCGGCGACCACCTCGCCGCCATGAACGCCGGCGCCGGGCCCCATGTCGACGATATGGTCGGCGGTGCGGATCGCATCCTCGTCATGCTCGACGACGATCACCGTGTTGCCGAGGTTGCGCAGCCGCTTGAGTGTCGCGAGCAACCTGTCGTTGTCGCGCTGGTGGAGGCCGATCGACGGTTCGTCGAGGACGTAGAGCACCCCCGACAGCCCGCTGCCGATCTGGCTGGCGAGGCGGATGCGCTGGCTTTCGCCGCCCGACAGCGTGCCGCTGGTGCGGTTGAGGTTGAGATAGTCGAGCCCGACGTTGTTGAGGAAGCCGAGCCGCTCGTTGATCTCCTTGAGGATGGCCTTGGCGATCTGCTTCTGCTGCGCGTTCAATTTCGCTTCGAGCGTGCCGAACCAGTGGAGGGCGTCCGCAACCGACCGCCGCGCCGACTGGCTGATGTCCTCGCCCGCGATCTTCACCGCGAGCGGTTCGGGGCGCAGGCGCGCGCCGTGGCAGGTCTCGCAGGGCTGCGCGGTCTGATATTTGCCGAGTTCCTCGCGCATCCACGCGCTTTCGGTCTGGAGCATGCGACGGTTGAGGTTTCCGATCACCCCCTCGAACGGCTTGTGCGTGGTATAGGTGCGCTTGCCGTCGCGGAAGGTCAGTTCGACCGGCTTGCCGCCGCTGCCGTAGAGGATGACGAGCTGCACCTCGCCGGGCAGGTCCTGCCACGGCGTTTCGAGGCTGAAACCATAGGCTTTGCCGAGGCTTTCGAGCACCTGCATATAATAAGGGGAGGGCGGGTTCGATTTCGCCCACGGCACGACTGCGCCCTTCTTGAGGCTGAGCGCGTGGTTGGGGACGACAAGGTCGGGGTCGAATTCGAGCCGCTCGCCCAGCCCGTCGCATGCGGGGCAGGCGCCCTGCGGCGCGTTGAAGCTGAACAGGCGCGGTTCGATCTCGGCGATGGTGAAGCCTGAGACGGGGCAGGCGAATTTTTCGGAAAAGATGATGCGGTTCGACGGTATCCCAACATTCTTCATGCCCGTTCGCCCTGAGCTTGTCGAAGGGCCGCCCTGTTCTTCGGAAGACAAGGACGGTGCTTCGACAAGCTCAGCACGAACGGACGAACTGGAATCCGTAGTCTTACCGTTAGACGACTGGGCCTCCGCCACCGTCGTGTCCGCCAGATCGACATAGGCCAGCCCCTCGGCCAGCTTCAGCGCCGTCTCGAAGCTGTCGGCGAGCCGCGTCTCGATGCCCTCGCGCACCGCGATACGGTCGACGACGACCTCGATGTCATGCTTGTATTTCTTGTCGAGCGCGGGGGCGTCCTCGATCGCGTGGAATTCGCCGTCGATGCGGACGCGGGTGAAGCCTTCCTTCTGCCACTGCGCCAGTTCCTTGCGATATTCGCCCTTGCGGCCCCGCACGACGGGGGCGAGCAGATAGGCGCGCGTGCCTTCGGGCAATTCCATCACGCGGTCGACCATCTGGCTGACGGTCTGCGCGCTGATCGGCTCGCCGGTGGCGGGCGAATAGGGGATGCCGACGCGCGCCCACAACAGGCGCATATAGTCGTATATTTCGGTGACGGTCGCGACGGTCGAGCGCGGGTTGCGGCTCGTCGTCTTCTGCTCGATGCTGATCGCAGGCGACAGCCCGTCGATATGCTCGACGTCGGGTTTCTGCATCATCTCGAGGAACTGGCGCGCATAGGCGGACAGGCTCTCGACATAGCGCCGCTGCCCCTCGGCATAGATGGTGTCGAAGGCGAGGCTGGACTTGCCCGACCCGGAAAGGCCGGTGATGACGATCAGGCTGTCGCGCGGCAGGTCGACGTCGACGCCCTTGAGATTATGCTCGCGCGCGCCGCGCACCGAAATGTGGGTGAGACTCATGGGAGGGGTGTGTTCCAGATTTGTTCTTGACGCGCAAGAGGCGAGCGTCGCCTCTTAAATAGGAAGCGCGAAGGTGGCTCGCAATGCGACGATCGGCGCGAACTTTCCACCAACCCGCCGAACCCTTCGACCAATGTTCGCCCGCTCGCTTGACCCCCTGCCGCCAAGGGCGAACAAGCATGACATATCCGCCGTCCGACCGCGACGGCGTGCGAAACGGGGAGAAGAAGATGAAGTCGATCCACATGGGGGCGGCGATGCTGGCGATGGCCGCGATGCTGGCGGGTATGCCGGCGCCGGCGCGCGATACGGCGGCGTCTGCCGCAGCGGCGGATGCGGACGCAGCGTCGCTTCGGGCGCTGACCTTCGGGGCGTGGGGCGTCGACCTGGCGGCGCGCGATCCGTCGGTGAAGCCGGGCGACGATTTCGACCGATATGCCAACGGCGGCTGGTCCGCGCGCACCGAGATTCCAGCCGACCAGCCATCCGCGGGGGTCGATTACGACGTCTATAACCTGACCCAGCGCCAACTCCGCCAACTGGTGACGGGCGCACCGGCGACTAGCCAGCTCGGCGGCCTCTATCAGAGCTTCATGGACGAAGCGCGAGTCGAGGCGCTGGGGAGCAAGCCGCTGATGGTCGACATCGCCAGGGTGCGGGCGATCGGGGACAAGCGCGCGATGGCGCGCTTCATGGGGCAGTCGCAGGGTGCCTTCGGTTTCAGCGTTGTTTCCGGCGAGCCCTATGCCGACTCGGCCGATCCGACGACGAACGTGCTGTGGCTCGGCCAGAGCGGATTGGGGCTGCCCGACCGCGAATATTATCTGTCGGACGATTTCCAGGCGCAGCGCGATGCCTATCGCGCCTATATCGTGCGGACGATGACGATGATCGGCGATCCGGCGCCCGAAAGGGCGGCGGATGCGATCCTGGCGTTCGAAACCGGTATCGCCCGGGCGAGCTGGCCGATCGCCGACCGCCGCGACCTCGGCAAGATCAACAATCCGATGTCATCCGACGAACTGGCCGCCTATGCGCCCGGGCTCGACTGGGCGGCCTGGTTCGCGGGCGCCGGCATCGCGCCGCAGAAGCGCATCATCGTCAACGAAAACACCGCCGTTCGCGACATCGCTGCTCTCTATGCGAAGACGCCGCTCGACACGATCAAGGCGTGGCAGCAGTTCCACGTCGCCGACAATGCGGCGAACTATCTGTCGAAGGACTGGGTCGACAGCCGGTTCGAATTCACCAAGGCGATGAGCGGTGTCGCGGAGTTGCGGCCGCGCTGGAAGCGGGGCTTGCGGCTCGTCGACGGCAGCCTCGGCGAACTGGTCGGCGAAACCTATGCCCACGCCTATTTCCCGCCGAGCGCCAAGGCGGAGATGGAGAAGCTCGTCGCGAACCTGAAGCTGGCGATGGCCGACCGCATCCGCGCCAACGACTGGATGGCGCCCGCGACGAAGGAGGCGGCGCTCGCCAAGCTCGCACGGATGGACGTGATGGTCGGCTACCCCGACAAGTGGCGCGACTATTCGGGACTGAAGATCGATCCTGCCGACCTCTATGGCAATGTCGAACGCAGCGCCGCTTTCGAATATGCCTATATGCTATCCGACCTCGGCAAGCCGGTCGATCGCAAGAAATGGGCGATGAACCCGCAGGAAGTGAATGCCTATAACGGCGGCCTGGAAAACAAGATCGTCTTTCCCGCCGGCATTCTTCAGGCGCCCTTCTTCAGCGAGTCCGTCGACGATGCGGTCAACTACGGCGCGATCGGGGCGGTGATCGGGCACGAGATCGTGCACGGCTTCGACGACCAGGGACGCAAGATCGACGCTGAAGGCGCGGTGCGCGACTGGTGGACCGCCGAGGACGCCGCGCGCTTCGAGGCGCAGGCGAAAGGGTTCGGCGCGCAATATGCGACCTATGAGGCGGCACCGGGCGCCTTCATCAACCCCGAACTGACGATGGGAGAGAATATCGCCGACCTGGGCGGGCTGGAGATCGCCTATGACGCCTACCACCGCTCGCTGGGCGGCAAGGAGGCACCGGTGATCGACGGGCTGACCGGCGACCAGCGCTTCTTCCTCGCTTTCGCGCAGGCGTGGCGCAACAAGGCGCGCGACGATGCGATCAAACAGCAGGTGGCGAGCGACGAACACAGCCCGTCACGCTGGCGCATCATCGGGCCGCTGCGCAACGTCGATGCCTGGTACAAGGCGTTCGATGTGCCGGCGGATGCAAAATATTATCTGAAGCCAGAGGCGCGGACACGGATCTGGTAGGTCGCGAACGGCGCGCCTGTGGCGGCCGTCCGCACCCGGGAACCGTCTGGGAACGGCTTCGCGGCGAAGGCGTTTGCACGGCAGGCAATCGCCGTTGCCGTGAAGGAGAAACTTCGATGACCAGGATGCTATTGGCCGCCACCGCCGCGCTGGCGCTGTTCGGAGCCGGGCAGGCTACTGCCCAGACCGAACCTGCCGCCGCCGACACGGCCGCTGCCGTCCAGACCAAACCCGACGGCACGACACCGGAAGAGCGTGCGAATACCGCGCGGCTCAACGCGGAACAGGCGGCGCGGGCGAAAGCCGAGAATGTCACCTATGAGCAGGAGGTAGCCGCCGCCGCTGCGCAGGAACAGGCGGAGCAGGAGAAATACGCCGCCGAAACCGCGGCCTACGAGGCGGAGAAGGCCCGCGTCGCGGCGATGGGCGCCGAGGAACGGATGCAGTGGGAAGCCGACGTCGCGGCCTGCAAGGCCGGCGACACCACGCGTTGCGCGCATCCATTGCCCGAACCGCAGCGCTGACATGAGGCGCTGATACGGACGCCGTTGGTCGATCGTCGGGCGACTTTCGTCGGCCCGTCGACCGGCCACAGGAGTCGATCGAAAGCGGGCCGAGAATCGCCGCATCGCGCGGCATGATGCGGATGTGGAACACGGAGGCGACGGTCTACCCCGGTCCGGGCCTGCGTGTTCCGCTTCATACCGTTGGCTGTAGTCGGATCACCGCCTCTGCATGATCGCCTTGACGTCGTGCAGGTAAGTGCGGCCGATGCGATGCAGCCCGCCTTCGCCCAGATCGACACTCCACGCGCCGTCGCCATGATGCTTGAGCCCGACGATGCCGCCGCGGCGGACCATCTTCGATCGGTGGATGCGGATGAACTGATCGGGATTCATCCGTTCTTCGAGCGATTTGATCGTCTGGTGGATCAGCCAGCTCCGGCTGCCGACATGCAGGCGCATATAATCGCGCTCGGCCTCGATCAGGTCGACCTGCCCGGCATCGATACGCAGCATCTCGCCGCGGTTCTGGACCCAGAATTCGTTGATCCATCGGCTTTTGATGTCGTGGCTGTGGTCGGTCTGGCGCCATTCGCGCACGCGCGCGATCGCGCGAGCCAGCCGGTCGGGGGACACGGGCTTGAGCAGATAGTCGACCGCCGCGACATCGAAGGCCGCGACTGCATAACGGTCGAAGGCGGTGACGAAGACCACAGCCGGCGGGTTGTCGAGCTTGTCGATCGCCGCCGCGACCTCGATGCCGTTGAGGTCCGGCATCGCGATGTCGCACAGCACGAGATCGGGCGCGAGCGCTTCGACCATACGCAACGCAGACGCGCCGTCGCCCGCGGTGCCGACGAGTGCGATGCCGTCCTGCTGCCCCGCGAGAATCTGCAGCCGCTCGATCGCGAGCGGCTCGTCGTCGACGATCAGGGTGCGCAGCGTCGGCGGCATCAGCATCCGTCCCGCGCCAGCGGCAGCCAGAGTGAGACGTAGAAGCCGCCCTTTCCGGACCGCCCCCACTCGCACCCCGCGACGGGTCCATAGCGCGTGATCAGCCGCTCGCGCACGTTGCCGAGGCCAAGGCCGATCCCCGGATCGGGCGCGGGCGCCGCGGGGTCGACGTCATTCTCGACCCGCAGGATCAGCAGGCCGTAGTCGCTCGACACGGTAACGCGGATGCCGATGCGGCCCTTGCTGGGCGCGACGCCATATTTGATCGCATTTTCGATGACGGGCTGCAGGATCAGGACCGGGACGCACGCATTGCCGAGCGCGTCGGGCACGTCGACCGCGACCTGCAGCCGGTCGGGGAAACGCGCCTGTTCGATGTCGAGATAGAGACGCTGGAGCGCGATCTCCTCGTCGAGGCTGACCAATTGTTCGGGGTCGACCTCGAGGCTCGACCGCAGGAAGGAGGAGAGATTCATGATCATCGCCTCCGCCTCGCTCTGCGAACCGCGCATGACGAGCGTCGACAAGGAATTGAGCGTGTTGAACAGGAAATGCGGGTTGACCTGATAGTGCAGCGCGCGAAGCTGCGCATTCTTCGCCTCGAGGCGATAGGCGTTGGCGCGCCGTTCGACCGCGCGCATCTCGTTCGCGTAGCCTAGCGCGACGTAGAGCGCGGCCCACACTGCGAAGAAGAAATACCAGCGGATCGAACTGTCGAGGATGAGCACCAGTTCCCAGGCGATCGGATATTTGTCGTGCAGATCCTCGATGATCTTGGCCGTCTCGTCCGAAGGAAACCAATAGAAGAAGACGAGCATGTTGATGCTCGCATAAAGGGCGACGAGCGGCACCGCCGCCCCCATCGCGACGGCGAGCCGCGCGCCGAAGCTGCGCGGCTGGACACGCTGGAGAAGCTGGTAGAGCAGGAAGGTGCAGAGGATTCCGGCGACCACCACGATACCACGTTGGTTGATGAAGGACCATTGCCCCGGCGCGCCGGTCAGCGCCGAAAGCCCCGTCGTGATCAGGAAATAGAGCAGCCACATCGCGATGATCGACCCGATGGCGACGCGCGGGTTGACGCGTGCGTCGGACGCACGCCAGTCGGGCGCCGCCGCAAGCATGCGCGCGCGCTGCTCGCGCATCGGGTCGGGGTGGCGGTCGCGGTTCATGGCGCCGGTCTAGCCGTAAAGGCGGGGACGAGGCCAGCGAGCTTCGAACCGCCAGTCGAAGCGGCGGGCGCCTTGGTCGAAAGTCGTTCGGCGCCGCGCTCTCATTCGCCCCCCGGCTGCGGCATGGTCCTGCGCCAGTTGCCGCGCTGGTACACCCACCAGGCCATCGCCAGCGAGGTGAGCGACGATAGCGGGAAGCTCCACCAGATCGCGTCGCCGCCGAGCCATGGATAGGCGAAATGATAGATGCCGAGACGGATCGGGAACATCGACAGGAACAGGATGATCAGCGGCGGCACCACCGATCCGTTGGCGCGCAGCGTGCCGATCAGAACGATTGTCGTGCCGAAGGGGAGGAAGGTCCAGGTCGCGATATACTGGGCGTGCCGCGCGACGTCGACCGCCTCGCTGCCGCGGCCGAGGAACAGGCCGAGCGCGGCGCGGTCGAAAGCGAGCAGGAGCGCGATCAGCACCCCCGTCATCGCGAGGTTGATCGCCATGCCACTGTTGGTGATCGCGGTGACGCGGTCCCACCTGTGCGCGCCGATATTCTGCGCCGCCATCGCGCTGACCGCGGCGCCGACCGCGAGCGCGGGCATCTGGACATAATTCCAGAGCTGGAGCGTCGCGCCATAAGCCGCCGCCGTCACCAGCCCCTCACGGTTGACGAGGCCGACCATGACCAGCCCCGCGCCCGAGATGACGAGCATCTGCGCGCCCATCGGTACGCCTTTGGCGACGATGAAGCGCAGTTCGTCGATCTTTGGGATCAAATAAGCGAGTTCGCGGCCGCGCAGGCGCAGGACGTGATCCCTGGCGTAGAACCAAACTAACATCGCGACGAGGCTGATCGTCCCGGAGCTGGCGGTGGCGAGCGCGCTCCCCGTGATGCCGAGGCGCGGGAAGGGACCCAGGCCGAGGATCAGCACGGGATTGAGCACGATGTCGAGCACGACCGACAGGATCATGAAGCGCAGCGGCGTGACTGCGTCGCCCGCGCCGCGCGACGCCATCATCAGCGTAACCATCAGCATGCTGGCGGGGATTGCGATGAAGGTGACGCGCAGATAGTCGTGCGCGAGCCCAAAGGCCTCCGCCGGGGTTTCGAGCAGGCGCAGGATCGCATCCGAGGCGAACCAGCCGACGACCGCGATGACGAGCGAGAAGAACAGCGACAGGCCGATCGCGCCGCCCGATGCGCGGCGCGCGGCATCGATGTCGCCGCGGCCGATCGACTGGCCGATCAGCACCGTCGCGGCCATGCCGAAACCGAAGAAAGTCGCGAACATCAGGAACATGACGATGTTCGCATTGGCGGTCGCCGCGAGCGCGCTTTCGCCGAGGAATTGCCCCACCCACACCGAATTCACCGAACCCGAGAGCGTCTGGAGAATATTCGACGCCAGCGTCGGCAGCGCGAAAAGGACCAGTGTCCGCGTGATCGGCCCGTCGGTCAGGTCGAGCCGCCCGTTGCCGCGTGCGGTCTGGCGCGGCGGTACCGGCCCCGAAGCGGGGTCGGCCGCGGCGACGACGGGCGCGACGGGTGCCTCTTCCTTCACCCCAGCCGCGCCAGTGCGGCGGTCAGCCGGTCGGCCTCGGCCGCCTTGGCATCATGGTCGGCGCGTGCCTTGTCGACCGCTTCGGGTTTTGCGCGCTCGACGAAATTCGGATTGGCGAGGCGCCCGGCGAGGCTGTCGCGCTCCTTGACGGCTGCGGCGAGCGCCTTCGACAGGCGGTCGCGCTCGGCGGCGATGTCGATCACGCCTTCGAGCGGGACGGTGATCGTCTCTCCCTCTACGACAAGCTGCGCCGACGCCCCCGCCGGCGCGGGATCGAAGCGGATCGCATCGAGCCGCGCGAGGCGATCGAGCTGCGCCGCGAGCGTGTCGGTGCGCCCCTTCAGTGACGCCGGGAAATGCGCGGTCAGGCGTGCGCCTGGCGGCAGACCGAGCTCGGCCTTGGCGCCGCGCAATTCGCCGACCAGCTTGATCAGCCAGTCGATGTCGGCGCTTGCCTGCGTATCGCGCTGCGCCTGCGGCTCGGGCCATTTCGCGGTGATCAGCGGGTAACCCGCGCGGTCGCCGAGGCCGGTCCAAAGTTCTTCGGTGATAAAGGGCATGAAGGGATGGAGCATGACGAGAATCTGATCGAGAACCCAGCCGGCGACGGCTTTCGTCTCCTCATCGATCGAACCCTTGATCAGTTCCAGATACCAGTCGCAGAAACGGTCCCACGCAAAGCTGTAGATCGCATTCGCGGCGTCGTCGAAGCGGAAGGCGGCGAACGCCTTTTCCATCGCGGCGACGGTGTCGGTGACCTCGCCGATGATCCAGCGGTTGACTGGCAGGCTCGCTGCGGGCGCTGCGAGGCTGGTCGAGGCCGAAATGCCGTTCGCCTCGCAGAAGCGCGCGGCGTTCCACAGCTTGGTCGCGAAGTTGCGATATCCCGCGAGACGCGCGTCATCCATCTTGATGTCGCGGCCCTGGCTTTCCATCGCCGCCATGAAAAAGCGCAGCGCGTCGGCGCCGTACTGGTCGATCAGGCCGAGCGGATCGACGACGTTGCCCTTCGATTTCGACATCTTCTGCCCGTCGGGCGCGCGGACGAGGCCGTGAAGATAAAGCGTCTTCCACGGCACCTCGTTCATGAAATGCATCCCCTGCATCGCCATGCGCGCATCCCAGAAGAAGAGGATGTCGAAGCCCGAGACGAGCACGTCGTTGGGATAATGGCGGCGCAGCATTTCGGTATCGTCGGGCCAGCCGAGCGTCGCGAAGGGCCACAGCGCCGAGGAGAACCAGGTGTCGAGGACATCGGGGTCGCGGGTAAGGGCGACGCCTGCACCTGCTTCGGCTTGCGCCTCTTCCTCGGTCTCGGCGACGAAGATGCGGCCGTCTGCGGCATACCACGCCGGAATCCGGTGCCCCCACCAGAGCTGGCGCGACACGCACCACGGCTGGATATTCTCCATCCAGTTGAAGAAGGTCTTTTCCCACGTCTTCGGGACGATCCGGATGCGCCCGTCGCGCACCGCCTGCATCGGCGGCTGCGCCAGCGTCTTGGCATCGACATACCACTGATCGGTCAGCATCGGTTCGATCACCACGCCGCCGCGGTCGCCGAAGGGTTGCATGATCAGCTTGTCCTCGACCTTGATCATCAATCCTTCGGCGTCGATGTCGGCGACGACCCGTTCGCGCGCTTCGTACCGGTCGAGCCCGCGATACGCTTCGGGAACGAGGTTCAGCTTGTCGATCTCGGCGGCCGTGGCCGTCTCGCCCATGGCGATGGCCTTCGCGCGGGCGGCGGCTTCCGCATAGCTGGGGCCATCGGTCCGCATCGCCGCCACTTCGTCCATCAGGCGGTACATGGGGATGCCGTTGCGCTGGGCGACGCCATAGTCGTTTTCGTCGTGCGCGCCGGTGATCTTGACCGCACCCGAACCGAAATTCGGATCGGGATAATCGTCGGTGATGATCGGGATCAGCCGTCGATGTTCCCTGGGGCCGACCGGGATTTCGCACAGCTTCCCGACGATGGGGCGATAGCGTTCGTCGTCGGGATGGACCGCCACGGCCCCGTCGCCCAGCATCGTTTCCGGCCGCGTCGTCGCGATCGAGATATAGTCGCGCTCTTCCTCGAACAGGATGGTGCCGTCGCCGTCGCGCTCGACATAGCGATAGGTTTCGCCGCCCGCGAGCGGGTATTTGAAGTGCCACATGTGGCCGTTCACTTCGCGGGCATCGACCTCGAGGTCCGAAATCGCGGTCTTGAGCTTGGGGTCCCAGTTCACGAGGCGCTTGTCGCGATAGATCAGGCCCTGTCGGTGCAGGTCGACGAACACCTTGACCACGGCGCGCGTGAAATGCGGGTCCATCGTGAACTGCCCGTTATTGTCTCTGGAATTTAGGCTCCAGTCCATCGAACAGCCGAGGCGGCGGAGCTGGCGGGTGATCTGGCCGCCACTTTCGGCCTTCCATTCCCAGACCTTCTTGACGAATTCGTCGCGTGTGTAGTTGGTGCGCTTGTCCTGCCGCGCTTCGAGCTGGCGCTCGACGACCATCTGGGTCGCGATGCCGGCATGATCGGTGCCGACCACCCACAGTGCATCCTTGCCGCGCAGCCGCTCGTAGCGGACGAGCACGTCCTGCAAGGTGTTGTCGAGCGCATGGCCGATATGCAGCGCGCCGGTGACGTTGGGCGGCGGGTTGACGATGGTGAAGGGCTGCGCATTCGGGCGCGCGGGGCGGAACAGCCCGCGGCTTTCCCATTCATGGGCCCATTTCGCTTCTATGGCGGCGGGATCGAAGGTTTTTTCCATCGGCATGACCGGGGCCTTTGCCAGCCATGCTGCGATGCGGCAAGGGGGTGATCGTTTCGCCGCCCTGCCTCTTTCGTCGTGCCGGACTTGATCCGGCATCACGCTTTTGCGGGATCAGCGGGACCCCGGATCAAATCCGGGGTGACGAGAGGCGGGAAATAGAGGCTATTTCTTCAGATAGCGCTTCATCCAGTCGAATACCGTGCGGTGCCACTGGACGCTGTTCGCGCCCTTCAGCACCCAGTGATTCTCGTCGGGGAAGACGAGCAGTTCGGACGGCACCCCCCGCCTCTGGAGCGCGGTGAAGGCGGCGAGGCCCTGCGTATAGGGAATGCGGAAATCCTTTTCGCCGGTGATCACCAGCATCGGCGTCTTCCACTTGTCGACATGGTTCACCGGATTCCATTTCTCATATTCCTGCGGAACCGCGAAATAGGGGCCGCCGTGCTCCCATTCGTCGAACCACAGCTCCTCGGTCTCATAGGCCATGGCGCGCGCGTCGAAGACGCCGTCGTGCTGGACGAGACATTTGAAACCGTCGGTCCATTGCCCGGCGATCCAGTTCATCATGTAGCCGCCATAGGAGGCCCCGAGCGCGCAGGCGTTGCCGATGTCGAGCTGCGCATCCTTCTGCCCTGCGGCGGCAAGGCCGAGCTTCAGGTCTTCGAGCGGCTTGCCGCCCCAGTCCTTGTTGATGCTGTCGGTGAAGGCCTGACCATAGCCGGTCGAGCCGTGAAAATCGACGGTCACCGCGCCATAGCCCTGCTGCGCGAACAGGCGCGGGTTCCAGCGCGTCGACCAGCTGTCGCCGAAACTGCCCTGCGGTCCGCCGTGGACGAGGAAAGCGACGGGCAGCTTGCCGGTGGCATCGGCGGGCTTGACGATCTGACCCCACACCGTGTCGCCGTTCGCACCGACGAACTGCATGCGTTCGACCTTGACCGGATCGAGTTCGGCGAGCGTTGCGGCGTTGACGTCGGCGAGCTGGGTGACCTTGCCCTTCGCATCGCGGAGATAGATGTCGGTCGGAAGCAGAATCGAATTGCGCGAATAGAGCAGACCGCCGTCGGCGAGCGGGGTCACGTCGCCGATATTGCCCTCGGTCGCGGCGTTCGACGCCTTCAGTCGCTCGACCTTGCCTGTCGCGACATCGACGCGGAAGACGGGATGGTCGAGAACCTCCTGCGCGGTGACGTAGAGCGCCTTGTCGCCGGGCGCCCAGGCAATCGAGGCGACCGAGCGATCCCAGGCGTCGGTCAGCTTGCGCGTCTCGCCGTTTTCGAGATTGCGCAGCATCAGCACCTGCCGGTCGCTTTCATAGCCGGGCCGCGCCATCGCGGCATAGGCGAGCCACTTGCCGTCGGGGGAGGGCGTGGGCAGCGTGTCGGTCGCCTTGTTGGCTTCGGTCAGGTTGATCGGCGCGATGCGCGCATCGACCTTCGCCTGATAGATGTCGAGATTGGTCGAGGTCGGCTCGTCGCGGTCGGTCTTGCGCAGCGTGAAGAAGATCGTGCGGCTGTCGGCGCCCCAGGCGAGCTCCTCGCCGCCGCCGAAGGGTTTCGACGGCGTGTCGCCGATCAGCGAGCCGTCGACCGCGCGCCCCGCGGTCGCTTTGCCGTCGACGAGATCGAAGACGAAGGGGCGGCTGTAGGTGCCCGGCGTCTCCCACTGGTCCCAGTGGCGGACAAAACCGACGCCGTCCTTGTAGTGGCGGCCGCTGCCCGGTCCGACGAGCGCGCCCTTTTCCTTGGCATCGCAGCCGAAGGTCGTGCACTCGCGGGGCACGTCGCCCCAGACGAGCAGGCGCTGGCCATCGGGCGACAGCTTGAAGCCTGCGACGTCGGCCCTCTCGCTGGTGACCTGCGTTGCCGGGGCGCCGCCGTCGCCGACGGCGATCCGCCAGAGCTGGTCGCTGCCCGAGGCGTCGGAGAGGAAGTAAAGCGTGCCATCGGGGCCGAACGCCGGGCTCGTCTCGTTCTTGCCGGGGGTGTCGGCGACGCGCACCGGTACAGCTCCCTTCGCCTTGCGGTCGAGAAGCCACAGGCCGGTCGAGCGTTTGTAGGTCTCCGCTTCGGTCTCGGTGATCTGGAATGCGACCCAGCGTCCGTCGGGCGAGGCGGCGGGAGCGGCAACGCGCTTCATTGTCGCCAGATCGACCTCGGTCATCGGCCGGGCGAGAGCGGGGGTGGACAGGACGGCGGCGAGCGCGATCGCGCTGGACAGGAGATGGTTTCGCATGAAAGCGGTTTAACGCCGCCGCCGCGCGGCGCAAGGGCACTACTGCGGACGGGAGGAGCTTCCCGCGTCAGCGCGGCGGGTGTGCGGCCAGATATTCGACGATCGCCTTGACTTCCTGCGCGCGCTCGCGCGGGATGACCAATATGTCGTCGCCGTGCGTCACCACGATCAGGTCCGACACACCGACCACGGCGATGCGCTTGCCGCCGTCGGCGCGCAGATAGTTGCGTTGGGCGTCGAGCGTGACGACCTCGCCGATGCGGACGTTGCCGGCGTCGTCCTTCGTCCCGAGCGCGTGCAGCGCCGCCCAGCCGCCGACGTCGGACCAGCCGGGATCGACCGGCACGACGACGACCCGGTCCGCGCCCTCCATCACCGCATAGTCGATCGAATCGGCGGGGCTGCGCAGGAAGGCATCGGTGTCGGGATGGACGCGTCCGCCATCGTGCCGTGCGTCCGTCATGGCGGCGGTGCAGGCCGCGGCCATCAAAGGTTGCTGGCGTTCGAGCTCGGTCAGGAAACGGTCGGCGCGCATCAGGAAGATGCCGGCGTTCCAGTAATGGCCACCTTCGGTGAGCATCGCCTCCGCTCGCTCGCGTGGGGGTTTCTCGACGAAGCGCCGCACGCTGTGGACGCCGGGCGCATCGGGATGCGCTTCGCCCGCCGCGATATAGCCATAGCCGGTTTCGGGATGCGACGGAGCGATCCCGAAAGTGGCGATCGCGCCCGCTTCGACCGCGGGGCGCACCGTGTCGATCGCGCGCAGGAAAGCGGTGACGTCGGTCATGACATGATCGGCGGGCATGGCGAGAAGCAGCGATCCGGGGTCGCAGGCGCGCGCGGCCAGCGCGATCGCCGGGGCGGTGTTGCGCGCCGCAGGTTCGACGATGACCCGCGCGTCGGCGATTCCCGCCGCCGCCAGATCGACCTCGACCGGCGCGACGTGGCCTGGGCCGCACGCGATCAGCGGCGCGGCGAAGCGCGTGCGATCGGCGACGCGATCCAACGTCTGGCGAAACAGGCTAACCTCGCCGATCAGCGGCTGGAACTGCTTGGGCGCGGCGCTGGTCGACACGGGCCACAGGCGGGTGCCCGATCCGCCGGACAGGATAACGGGGACGATCATGCGTTCCCTGTTACCACCCTTCGTCCGGCATCGCCATCAGCAGGACCAGCACAGAAGGGCGCGGGCATCCGGGGCCAGCGCGATGCCGTCGGCGCGGTCGATGACGACGCACTCGCCGAGCGCCACCGCCTCGTCATCGACGCGGCACCCCGGCGAGAGCGGTACGAAGCTGTATGCGCCGTCGGTCCGGGGCAGCATTGCCGCGGCGTCAGGGCCCGCCAGATGCAGCAGGCGGAAATGCGGGCCGTCGACCAGCAGGCGGTTGTCGCCCGGCTCGACGCGGCCGTCGCGCGGGTCGGGGCGCGGCCCCGGCGCCGCGACCGCCAGCCCGGCGTCGAGGTGCAATTCGCGCGGCCGGCCGTAATCGTAGAGCCGATAGGTGCAGTCGACATTCTGCTGCACCTCGACCACCGTCAGCCCGGCGCCGATCGCGTGGATCGTCCCCGCACGATTATAGACGAAATCGCCCGCCTGCGCAGGCCGCCAGTCGATCATGTCGACGATCGATCCATCGAGCGCGGCGTCGTGCAGCGCCTCGCGCGACGTTGCGGCGACCAGCCCGACTCCGAGTTCGGCGCCGGGATCGGCATCGAGCACCAGCCAGCACTCGTCCTTGCCGCGTGCGAAGCCGGCGGCCTGCGCCGCCGCATCGTCGGGGTGAACCTGAATCGACAGGCGTTCGGAAGTGAAGAGGAATTTGACCAGGATCGGCGCATCGTCGCCATCGGGATGGGCAAACCAGATTTCGCCGATCCGGCGGCCGCCAAAATCTCCGAAAACCTTGGGTATGTCGGTTCGGCCCCAGGGCTTTTCCACGACGAGCGTTTGCAGGCGCACGAGCATGGCCGACAGATGTGGAGCCGCCCCCGCCGCGTCAAGCGGGAAGGGTCAGGCCGCCCTGTGCAGACGGTGGCTGGTCGCCGCTCCCGGCTGGTCGGGCCAGAGGCCGCGCGTGTCGTAGACGATCTTGTCGGCGCGTTCCTCGAGCGGGATCGAGCGGAACAGGTCGTGATCGACCAGCACGATCAGGATGTCGCACGACGCCAGCGCGCTATCGAGATCGATCAGTTCGGCGCCGGTATCGGCGAACGCGGCCGGAAGCGCACGCGCGAAGGGCTCGACGATATGAATCTGCGGGCCGAACCGACGTGCGAGCGCCGCTGCGACCTCGACCGCGGGGCTTTCGCGGAAATCGTCGATATTGGGCTTGAAGGCGAGGCCGAGGCAGGCGACGCGGGCCTCCGGATGCTGCGAGACGAGCATTTCGGCCGCGCCGACGACATGCGCGGTCTTGGCGAGGTTGACCTCGCGCGCGGTGCGGATCAGGCGACTGTGCGCAGGTGCGCCATGGACGAGGAACCACGGATCGACCGCGATGCAATGCCCGCCGACACCGGGGCCGGGCTGGAGGATGTTGACGCGCGGGTGCCGGTTGGCAAGGCGGATCACCTCCCACACATCGACCCCCATTTCCTCCGCCATCATCGACAGTTCGTTCGCGAAGGCGATGTTGACGTCGCGATAGCTGTTCTCGACCAGCTTCACCATTTCGGCGGCACGCGCCGAGGTGGTGATGCAGGCGCCGCGCACGAACTGGCGATAGAAGGTCATCGCGCGCCGCGCGCAGCGCGGGGTGATGCCGCCGATGCAGCGATCGTTGTCGACCAGCTCGATCAGGATGCGGCCGGGCAGGACGCGTTCGGGGCAATGGGCGATGAAGATGTCGGCGGCGCCGCTGCACGTGCCCGGCACCTTCAGATCGGGGCGCAGTTCGGCGATCAGCGCTGCGACCTGCTCGGTTGTGCCGACGGGCGAGGTCGATTCGAGGATGACGAGATCGCCTGCCTTCACCACCGGCGCCAGCGCGCGGGCGGCGGACAGGACATGGCGGATGTCGGGGCGATGCTCCTCGTCGTGCGGCGTCGGCACCGCGATGACGAAGACGTCGGCGGGCGCGACCTCGGTCGAGGCGGTCAGCGTGCCACGCGCGACGACGCCCTGGACGAGGCCGTCGAGGTCGACCTCCTCGATATGGACGTGGCCGCTGTTGACGGTGTCGACGACATGCCGGCTGACGTCGACGCCCGTGACCCGGCACCCGGACCGCGCGATCAGCGCCGCGGTGGGCAGGCCGATATAACCGAGGCCGAGGACGGTGACTTTCTGTTCGCTATCGATGGGCACGCGCAACAATCTCCGCAATTCTTTCCGCCGCACGCCCGTCGCCAAAGGGATTATGGGCGCGGGCCATGGCGTCATAGGCGTCCTTATCGTCCAAAAGGCTGAAGATTTCCGCAACGATTCGATTGCGGTCGGTTCCGACGAGGCGTGCGGTGCCAGCCTCGATGCCCTCGGGCCGTTCGGTCGTTTCGCGCATTACCAGCACCGGTTTGCCGAGCGACGGCGCCTCTTCCTGCACGCCGCCGCTGTCGGTCAGCACCAGGTCGCTCGCGGCGAGCAGCCGGACGAAATGCGGATAATCGAGCGGGTCGATCAGGGCCACGTTGGACAGGCCTCCAAGGATCGGTTCCATAGCGCCGCGGACGTGCGGATTAGGATGAACGGGAAAGATCACCGCGACGTCGTCGCGCGCCGCAATCCCCGCGATGGCTTCGGCGATCGCCGTCATCCCGTCGCCGAAATTTTCGCGGCGGTGCGAGGTTATGGCGATGATCCGTCGGCACGCGAAGCGAGCGAGCAACGGATCGAGACCGGCGGCGAGCGACGGCTCCTCGTCGATCCGCGCCCGCGTGGCGAGCAGCGCGTCGATCACGGTGTTGCCCGTCACATGGATGCGTTCGGCGGGCACGTTTTCCGCGCGCAGCGCAGCGGCGGCGGTCTCGGTCGGCGCGAAATGCAAGTCGGCGACCGCGCCCGCGACCTTGCGGTTTACCTCTTCAGGCCAAGGGTGATAGATGTTGCCGCTGCGCAATCCTGCTTCGACATGGCCGACCGGAATCTTGCGGAAATAAGCCGCGAGCGTCGCCGCCATGGTTGTCAGCGTATCGCCGTGGACGAGTATGCGATCGGGCCTGTCGCGATCGAAAACCTCTCCAAGCCCCGTCACGAGCCGCGCGAGCAGCGCGTCGAGCGACTGGTTGGGGGTCATGACGTCGAGGTCGACGTCGGGAGCGATGCGCGCGATGTCGAGAACCTGATCGAGCATCTCGCGATGCTGCGCGGTGACGCAGACGCGAGCGTCGATTCCCGCCTGCACTTGTAGCGCGTGGACGACGGGGAACATTTTGATAGCTTCGGGACGCGTTCCGAACACTGAGATGATATGCATAGACATTCAATAAGGCATCTTTTCCAAGGGCGTTAAGGCGCGGTCCCTCATGGCTCAGATATTTAAGGTGAAAGTGTTGTGGTACCTTTAAGATATCGGAAGATCGCATCAGGGACGGCCTAGGCGTAATATCCTTGATCCGTCCCAACCGGGTAGCGCAGCGATAAATAGCGTGGAATTGCTGGCCTATTGCGAGGGACTTGGCTAATGCGGCGCAGGCAATCGGTTTTGGAGCAGTCGAGAAACTAGGGTTGTTGCGTTTATGGGATTTTTCTCCCGCCTCAGAAAAGCCGAAGAAAGAAAGCCGATAAAGCGCGTTTTGCCGCCTGGTCTGCTGGTCTACGCGATCGGGGATATTCACGGCCGTAACGATCTGTTTGATCAACTTCTCGATCGGATCGATCGTGACCGTGATCAGCATCCACACGAAGAAAGCGTGTTGATCCTGCTTGGCGATCTCGTCGACCGAGGGCCGGACTCGGATAAAGTCGTCGAGCGCGCACTTTCCCTTTCACAGAATTTCGACCGGGTGCATCACCTGATCGGAAACCACGAAGAGTGCATGATTTCTGCATTGTCAGGCGATGTTCGGGCGCTGCGCTATTTTATACGTATCGGTGGCGACGCAACCGTACGCGCCTATCTGCGCGACAACGAACTTTATGACAATGCGTCGTTCGAGGAACTCGCCGAATTATTCCCAAGCCACGTTCCTCCAACACACGCCGCTTTCCTGCGGAACGGTGAGGATATGGTCCGCTATGGCGACTATGTTTTCGTCCATGCGGGCGTGCGCCCTGGGATGCCGCTGGATTGTCAGGCGAAATCCGATCTGCGCTGGATCCGGGAGGAGTTTCTTTCAGCCACGACGGAATTCGGCGCAATGGTCGTGCATGGTCATACGATCAGTGAGAAGGTGGAAATGCGCCCTAATCGTATTGGGATCGATACCGGCGCCTATTGTTCGGGCGCGTTGACCGCACTTGGTCTTGAAGGATCCAACCAATGGGTGATCCAGGCATATTGCTAGACGAAATCGCCGCTGCTAGACAGCCGCCTTCTTCGGGACTCCTGTTCCTCATTTTCGGATCTACTGTAATCTTCCATGGCAAATCGTCGTAAGGGCACGCGCAAATTTGCGGCGCTCGCCGCCTCCCTAGTCAACGCGTTCCGGGCTTTCGCCGGGCAAGTCGAGGATCGCGCGCAATCCCGCGTCTATCGGGCATTGCTCATTTATTTAGGGCTGGTCTTTCTAATGGGTGGCGCGGCTCGGTACGATGTGCAGTCGCTGATGATCTTACGGCCGTTTGCGGTGCTAGCCTGCGGCTTTGCTCTCTGGTCGCTTAAAATCGAGCATCTTCGTCGCTATCGTTTCATGGCGATCATGGCAGTCCTGATCATCGCGCTCGCGGGGGTGCACCTGATTCCGCTACCGCCTGCAGTCTGGCAATCTCTGCCCGGGCGCGATCTGGTCATGCATGTGGAGCGTGCGGCAGGAATCGAGACTATTTGGCGCCCGTTTACGCTGACACCCACCGATGGCTGGAATGCATTCTTTTCTCTCTTTGTGCCGCTGGCCGCGTTCCTCATGGCGATTCAGCTTGATGCCGCGCATCTCAGGAAACTGGTGCTGCCACTGTTGCTGATTGGCGCATTGAGCGGGCTGTTCGGGATCGTGCAGGCCGTAGGCGATCCTGGAGGCCCGTTCTATCTCTATAGGATCACTAACAATGGATCGGCGGTTGGCCTGTTTTCGAACCGCAACCACCAAGCGCTGTTCCTGGTCACGATGATCCCCATCCTTGCTCTATTTGCGTCGCAATCGGTGCAGACCGAGAATGCTAAGAAGATGCGTCTCGCCGTGATGGCCGGCGCGTTGGCGATGCTGGTCCCACTGATCCTCGTGACTGGGGCACGGCAGGGTATCGTTTTGGGCATCCTGGCGCTGATCTGTGGCTGGCTCATCTATCGCACCCCGCAGGTGGTAGGCGTGCGCCGCAGGACTGAACGCAAAAGCTATGCGCTCGCTATCGCCGGAGTGTCCGGCACTACGTTACTCGTACTTCTGACCGTGATGGCATCGCGAGCCGAGGCGTTGAAGCGATTGCTCTCGACCAATGTAGCCGAAGAAGGCCGGGCGCAAGCATGGGAGATTGCGGCGCGCCTCGCCATTGACTACCTGCCTTTTGGGTCGGGCTCCGGTTCCTTCGTTCCGGTCTTTCAACAGGCGGAGCCGCTGGATTTCCTGAGCCCCGTCTATTTCAACCATGTCCACAATGACTTCCTGGAGGTCCCGCTGACTTTCGGCGTTCCGGGGATATTGTTGATATTGGCAGCCGTGGCGGCTTACGGCGTCGCCATTCGGAAAATAGGCCAATCCAATTCCACGCCGATGCTGGCCGCGACGGGAGCGGCCGTCATCCTGCTTTTCGGGCTGGCGAGTTTTGTCGATTATCCGCTTCGGGTTCCGTCCATGGCCTGCTTTTTCGTCATCGCATGCTGCTGGCTACGGATAGGACTGCTCAATCGGTCGATATCATCTGGTAACAATAATGGCGATTAGCTATCGCGAATCGCCCCGGGCGCCCTTTCCCCGGCAGTATCCGTCGTTCAGGAGTCGGGTTTTGAATAAGAGCTTCTTTGCCGCTGCGCTTCTTGCTGGCACGCTTGGCGGTTGCACGTCGGCAATGACTCCGAATCGGCTCGGGGGGGCATCCAATTTGCAGGTTCTTCCCGATTCCATTCTGCCCGAGCCGACCGGCGCTGATTATCGCGGAGCGGGGCGGCCCTACGCGATCGGGCCGCTCGACAAATTGCGCATCGATGTTGCCGGCATGCCGGAACTCTCGCTCGAGGAAATTCAAACCGACTCCGGCGGCAATATTGCCGTTCCGCTGGCGGGGACGGTGACTCTTTCGGGATTGACGAGCGACGAGGCCGCGCAGCTTATCCGCGATCGACTTCGCGCGGCGCATGTGCGCGATCCCAAGGTTGCGGTCAACCTGCGCGAGACCGTCAGTCAAGTCGTCACTATAGAGGGGCAGGTCAAGAAGCCAGGACAATATCCCGCTCTGGCGAACATGACCTTGCTCAGCGCCATTGCCCGAGCCGAAGGTGCAACCGAGTTCGCTCGTCTCGACGAAGTGATTGTATTCCGGACGGTAAATAATCAGCGCTATGCCGCGCTATACAATCTCAAGTCGATACGCCGCGGTGCCTATGCCGACCCGACGGTGTTCGCCAATGACATTGTCGTCGTCGGCGACAGTCCACAGCGTCGTCTTTTCCTCGACATTCTGCAGATCGTGCCGCTTATCACGACGCCGTTGGTCGTTGCCCTTCAGAACAACTAGTCGCGCATACGCGATACCAGAAAATTGGATACATGGCCATGCCAGCAGACCGTTCCGTCATTGCGGATGATCGCTTAATGCAAGACGACCAGTCCTCGTCGACGGAGCGGAGTTTCGACGTTCCTCCGTTGCTGCTCGAGTATTGGCAGATCGTCATGCGCTGGAAGTGGCTCATTGCAGCCATCATCGGTGCGTCGGTGGTCGTCGGCTTGATCCTGTCGCTGCTGATGACGCCCCAATATTCCGCGAAAGTGCGGATTGAGATCAGCCGCGAACAGAAGAATGTCACGAATGTCCAAGGTCTCGAAGCCGCTGAGGCCTCGCGCAACAATTTGGAATTCTACAATACTCAATGGGCATTGCTGGAAGCTCGATCGCTTGCCGAGCGCGTCGCGCGTGAATTGAGACTTGCGACGCGCGATGATTTCTATGCGGCGCACGGCGTCGAGCCGGTGGATGGTGATGGGGGCGATGCCAATTCGTCGCTTCGGTCTGCGGCCCTGCGGCAAAAGCGCGAGCAGCAGGTGGTGAATCTGCTGCTTGATCACATCGCCATTTCGCCAATTCGCGGATCGGCACTTGTCGACGTCGGCTACACCAGTGCATCGCCGGAATTATCGGCGATGATCGCCAATCAATGGACTCAGCAGTTTATCCTGGCTAGCATGGATCGCCGCTTCGCTTCGACGTCAGATGCTCGGACTTTCCTCGAAGGCCGCCTCAACGAACTGCGTATCCGGCTGGAACAGTCGGAGCGCGAAGCCGTCAACTTCGCGGCTCGCCGAAACATTGTGCAAGTGAATCGCACAGCCGAAGGCGGAGGCGGCGAGGGCCAGACCACATTGGCGAGCATGAATCTGTCGCTGCTGAACGCTGAACTCGCACGCGCGACAGCACAGCGCGTAACGGCCGAAAGTCGCATGAATGGCGGCGGGCGGGCGACCGCCGAATCGATTTCCAGCCCCACGCTTGCCAGCATGCGCGCGAAGCGAGCAGAGACAGCTGCCGACTATGCCAAGATGTTGGTACAGTTCGAACCCGAATACCCGCCGGCGGTTGCCCTGAAGGAGCAGATCGCTGTGCTGGATCGCAGCATAGAGCGCGAAGAGGGGCGCATCGGAGGTGCTCGTGCGTCCGAATATAACGAGGCGCTGAAGCGTGAGCGCGATCTGAAGGGGCGCGTAGAGGCGCTCAAGAGCCGGCTCACCGAACAAGAGCGCGACGGTATCCAGTATCAAATCTATCTGCGTGAGGCCGACACAAACCGCCAACTCTATGAATCGCTACTCCAGCGCTACAAGGAGATTGGTGTAGCGGGCGTCGCCGCGAATAATATCGCGATCATTGATGCCGCCAAGCCACCGCAAGAGCCGTCTTCGCCTAATCTACCGTTGAATCTAGCGCTTGCGCTTATTGCCGGTATTGGACTTGCTGGCCTTGCGACGCTGGCGCTGAATCAGATCGATGAGGGCCTGCGCAATCCCTCCGACGTCAACCGCGCAATTCAATTGCCGCTGCTCGGTAGCGTTCCGGATGTTGAAGACGGTTCGACCCTCGATCTACTTCGCGATCCGAAGACCGCGCTGTCGGAGGCCTATTTCAGCATCCAGTCGAATATTGCCTTTTCGACGGATCACGGCGTGCCGCGTTCATTGATGGTCACCAGTACGCGACCGGCGGAGGGCAAGAGTACGTCCAGTTTCGCCTTGGCTACGATTCTGGCCCGTTCGGGGCGGCGCGTGTTGCTGATCGACGCTGACATGCGAGCACCGTCGTTGGCGGGGTTCGTTGGACTACCGAACGATCGCGGCCTCAGTAACTATCTGGCCGGTGAAGACGAATGGCAGAATTTGTTGCATCACAATGGCCCGACCACGCCGGCCTATATGTTGGCAGGTCCGACGCCGCCGAGCGCCGCTGAGCTACTGTCAAGCGAGCGACTACCGAAACTCATCGGCCTACTCGGTGAGCGGTTCGATCACATCGTTATCGACTCTCCGCCCATTCTGGGACTTGCGGATGCCCCGCTATTGTCGCGTGCAGTCGAAGGTGTTGTGTTCGTTGTCGAATCCGATGGCGTGCCGGTGCGCGGAATCCGCCAGGCACTGGCTCGCCTGCGCGCTGCTCATGCCCGCATCTTTGGTGTTGTCCTGACGAAGCTGCATCAACGGCACGCGGGCTACGGCTACGGCTACGGCTACGGCTACGGCTATGGTCAGGACGATGAGGGTGACAAGCGCGCCTGATCTCTCCCGTCGGCATCACCGCAAGCGGAGCAGGGAGTAAGGGCGACTGTAACGCAGTTGTCGCGTCAACTTGGCACAGTAGGATTCATTATGCCGTCACAGGAATTGATCGAGAAGATTCACGCGAAACGAGCGAAGATCGGTATCGTGGGGCTGGGCTATGTTGGTCTGCCGCTGGTGCTGCGTTTCAGTGAAATGGGTTTCGCTGTTCTGGGCTTCGATATCGCCGAAGACAAGATAGCGATGATGAATGGCGGGCGCAGCCCGATCGAACATATCAGCCACGAACGTCTTGGCGCGGCCGTGGTGGCGGGCTTCGAGGCAACCGCTGATTTTTCGCGGGCGGGCGAGGTGGATGTGTTAATCCTATGCGTCCCGACGCCGCTCAACAAATATCGCGAACCGGACCTCAGCTTCGTCATCAACACGGTAGACAGCCTCCTGCCGCATATTCGTGCTGGGCAACTTATCTCCCTTGAAAGCACGACCTATCCGGGCACCACGGTTGAGGAACTTGCGCCGCGTATTGAAAACAGGGGCTTCACGATCGGAAAGGATTATTGTCTCGTTTACTCACCTGAGCGTGAGGATCCGGGCAATCCCGATTTCACGACGCATACCATTCCGAAAGTGTGCGGCGGACACACCTCGGCCTGCCTCGAAGCAGGTCTGGCGCTTTACGGTTCGGTAATCGACAGTGTCGTCCCGGTCAGCTCGACGCAAGTTGCCGAACTGACGAAACTACTCGAGAACATCCACCGTGCGGTTAACATCGGCCTCGTCAACGAAATGAAGATCGTCGCCGACCGGATGGGGATCAACATCCGCGAGGTTATCGATGCAGCGGCAACCAAGCCCTTCGGTTTCGTGCCTTACTACCCCGGCCCTGGACTCGGCGGCCACTGCATCCCGATCGACCCGTTTTACCTCACGTGGAAGGCGCGCGAATATGGCGTCTCGACCCGGTTCATCGAACTCGCCGGCGAGGTGAATGGTGCGATGCCAGGCTATGTCGTCGACAAGATCAAGGGCGCGCTCAACGATCGTCGTAAGGCGGTCCGGGGTTCGAAGATCCTGGTCCTTGGCATCGCCTACAAGCCCAATGTCGACGACATGCGCGAATCACCGTCGGTCCTCATCATGGAGATGCTGCGCGACCTGGGCGCAGAGATTTCCTATTCGGACCCGCACGTCCCGGTGTTCCCGCCGATGCGTGAGCACCATTTTGATCTGTCGAGCGTCGAATTATCGCCGGATGTCCTGGCGCAGTTCGATTGCGTCTTGCTCGCAACTGATCACGCGCGGTTCGATTATGACGCCATCGCGGCACATGCATCGCTGATCGTCGATTCGCGCGGTCGTTTCGATATCAATCTAGAGAAAGTGGTAAGCGCGTGACGAGCAGCATCAGGGTTGCCCAAGTTGGTTGCGGCTATTGGGGTAAGAATCTCGTTCGCAATTTTGCCGAGATTGGCGTGCTCGCGGCTATTTCTGATGGACATGAGCCGACCGCCACGAAGATGTCGGTTGATTACGGTGTTCCTGCGCTCGACTGGACTGCTATCCTGTCTGCACCGGCGATAGACGCCGTAGCGCTGGCGACCCCAGCCGCTGTCCACGCCGAGATGGCGATTGAAGCGATCAAAGCGGGTAAGCATGTTTATGTGGAAAAGCCGCTTGCGCTCAATTCCGCCGACGCCGGACGGATCGTCGCAGCCGCGCAGGCGGCGGGCCGGACGCTGATGGTCGGGCATTTGCTGCATTATCACCCGATCTTCAACCATATGCGAAAGCTCGTCGCGAACGGTGGAGTTGGAGCAATCGACTATGTCTTCTCCAATCGGATGAGCCTCGGAAAATTTCGAACCGAGGAGAATGTCCTATGGTCATTCGCGCCGCACGATGTTTCGATGGTTCTTGCACTGGTTGGGGAAGAACCAGCACAGGTCACGGCGCAGGGCGCCGCGTTCGTCACGCCGGGAATTGCCGACTGGGCGACGATGCAATTTGTCTTTCCCGGCGGAGTTCGCGGACATATCCAGGCAAGCTGGGCGAGTCCCTATAAGGAACAGCGCCTCGCAGTCATCGGCCGCGACGCCATGCTGGTGTTCGACGATGCCGAATCCGACTGGGGGCGCAAGCTTGCACTCTATCGCCATGGCATCGACCGGACGGGTTCGGCGCCCGTCGCTATCAAGGCTGAGCCTGAATATATTGAGGTTGCGCGCGGCGAGCCCCTAAAGGCGGAATGCCTGCATTTCATCGAAGCGATTGCGTCAGGAACGGCGCCGCGCAGCGATGGGGCCGAAGGGTTGCGCGTGCTCAAGGTTCTGGAGCGCGGCGAGGCGGCGCTGACGGCGTCGCTGGCACGCTGACAGCCCAATTGGCTTCATGAAAACCCGTTTTGATCTTGCCGGCTATCGCGATCTCGTCGCCAACCTTCTTCGAATGGGTTATGGTGTAACGACATTTGACGAATGCGCCTCGCCCAAACGCGGTGATCTGTTGCTCCGTCATGACGTTGATTATTGTCTCCCAACAGCGGTCAAGATGGCAGGGATCGAAGCCGCGCATGATATGGTTTCGACTTGGTTCATTCTTGTCCGTTCGCCGCTTTTTAACCCTTTCGGAGCGGGTGAGCGTGAATTGTTGAGATCGTTGCGAGCAAAGGGTGGGCGCATCGGCTTGCAGTTCGATGCAGGCTATTATCCGGAAATGTCGGATGTCACGACGCTGGAAAAGGCCGCAAGCGAAGAAATCGCGGCGTTGGAGATCGCTTCGGCAGGTCCGGTCGTCGCGGTCAGTTTTCACAAGCCGCCGCCTTGCCTGCGCACGCATGGAGAGCTTTTCGCCGGACGACCCCATTGTTCCGAACCCCGATTTATGCGCGACATTGTCTATTGTTCGGATACATTGGCGCAGTTTTCTCATGGCGAGCCGCTCGACCGAGCACATGCCAGCGATCTTTGCGCAATGCAGCTTTTGACTCACCCGATCTGGTGGTCGGAATCCGCTGAAATGAGCGGAATTGCAAAGCTCGATGCGCTTACGCGGCGTCGCGCTGACGCTGTGTTGGACGCCATTGAAGATAGCGTCACCGCATTTGTCCGATCGACACATCGTCCCGCGTTGGAAGGAAAGCCTCAATGAAGCTGGCAATCATAACCTATGATACGCGCCACCTGAAAACCGAGCAGGTGGCGCTTGGATTGCACCAGCTTGGCGGATACGAAATGTCCTTCTTCGCGTTGCCGTTCGTCGAACGACCGGCGCGCACTATCCTGTTTGCGCACCGGCCCGACATGTCTGCTGGTGCGCAGAGTGCAGATGTCGCTGCGGCGGCCGGAGCGAGCTACACCAAAGTTAGTGAAGTAAATGAGATACCTACCGAAGGATTCGATTACTATATCATTGCCGGCGCCGGCCTGCTGCCTGCCACTTGGGTCGAACGTACGTTAGGGAAGGTCGTCAATTCCCATCCCGGCATCATCCCACTTGTTCGAGGTCTTGATGCCTTTAAATGGGCGATCCTCGACGGTATGCCAATTGGAAATACGCTGCACTTCATCGATTCCGAAGCCGACGCCGGGGAAGTTTTCGCTCAGTCGCTGACCCCGGTTTTCGCGACCGACAATCTTGAGAGTTTCGCCCGGCGTCACTATGAACTCGAAATTCAGATGATGGTCGATTTCGAAGCCTTTCTGCGGCAGAAGAGGCCGTCAAGCGCGAAAAATCAATATGAAACTCGCCCGGCCCGCATGCGTATGAAAGCCGAGCAACAGGAACAACTGCGCGTTGCGTTCGAGCACTATCGTGCGCAGTTTGCCAAGGGGTAGTCTATGCAGTTCATCGATCTCGCCGCGCAGCAGGCGCGCATCAAGCCGCAAATCGACGCGCGGATTCAGGCGGTGCTGGCGCACGGCAACTATATAATGGGTCCCGAGGTGCGTGAGTTGGAGGCAGCGTTGGCCGCCTTTTGCGGCGCCAAGCACGCACTTGGCTGCGCAAACGGCACTGATGCATTGCAGCTTGCGCTGATGGCATTGAACGCCGGGCCGGGCGACGCCGTCTTCTGTCCGACTTTCACCTTCGCCTCGACTGCCGAGGTAGTGCCGCCGACAGGCGCCACGCCGGTCTTGGTCGACGTGCGCGACGATAGCTTCAACATGGATGTCGATAGCCTGAAGCGTGCGATTGTCCACGCCAAGGCATCGGGGCTGCGGCCGGCGGGCGTGATTCCGGTCGACTTGTTCGGTCTACCCGCCGATTATGACGCGATCGAAGCCGTTGCGGCGGAAGAAGGGATGTGGATTATCGCCGACAGCGCGCAGGGTTTCGGCGCGACCTATCGCGGACGCACTACGGGATCGATCGGGACGATCGCCACCACCTCTTTCTTCCCGGCCAAGCCGCTTGGCTGCTATGGTGACGGTGGCGCGATCTTCACCGGCGACGATGAACTGGCGGCGCTGATCCAATCTTACCGTGTCCACGGCAAGGGCAACCACAAATATGACAATGAGCGGATTGGCATCAACTCGCGCCTCGATACGCTTCAGGCTGCGATCCTTATTGAGAAGCTTGCGATCTATCCTGACGAAATCGACGCGCGGCAGGTCGTGGCGCGGCGCTATGCCGATGGGATTGGCGAAGCGCTGATTACGCCGCAGGTGACGAATGAATGTCAGTCGGTTTGGGCGCAATATACGGTACGCACGAAGCCCGGCCAGAACCGGGAAGCGATCATGACGGCCTTGAAGGAAGTCGATGTACCGACCGTCGTCTATTATCCGCGTCCCCTCCATCGGCAGACGGCTTACAATTCCTATCCGACCGACTCCGCAGGCCTACCGGTGGCCGAAGCGCTGGCGAACGAAGTATTCAGCTTGCCGATGCATCCGTATCTGGATGTCACGACGCAGGAGCAGATCATCGAGGCGATTCGAGCGGTTACCGCAGGTTGAGAGATGAGAAACGGCGACTCCGCGAAAGCCGTCCAATTTGAAGGCAAAATTTCGGTTGAAATATATGGGATCTGAAACAACCGGAAGCTTGGTGCGGATCAGGGAAACACTACTCTCTTTTATCCGCAGAGGGATGGTGCGATCAATTGGTATCCTTGTCGGTGGCACGATAGTCGGCCATGCGATCACGCTTGCTGCCATGCCGATCAGCACGCGTTTATACACACCAGAGGATTTTAGCGCCCTTTCCGTATTCTCCAGCATTGTCGGGATATTGACTGTTGTCGCTTGCTTACGGTTTGATGCAGCGATCATCTTGCCCGAAAAAGATGATGACGCCGTCAATCTTCTGGCTCTGTCGGTCATGGTCGCTATCGGGACGGCGATCGCCACGGCCGGGTTGATGGCGCTTCTTCCCTACCAGGTATATGGTCTGCTTGGAGCGCCGGGTTTGCTCCCCTATCTCTGGATGATCCCGATTGGCGTGCTCATCGGCGGATTGTATCTTGCCGGCCAGGCTTGGCACGTCCGGACCAAGCGATTTTCCTCCGTTGCCCGAAGTCGCGCGTTGCAGGCGACCGCGGGTGCCGGAGCGCAGATCGCGATGGGAATTGGGGGCATTGCTCCGCTTGGTCTGCTTGTAGGAGCAGTGCTGAACACCGGAGCGGGGTCAGTTTTCCTATTGTCCTCCGCATACTCCAATGCGCGCGACCTTTTTCAGAAGATCAGCTGGCGGCACATGTTGCGCGTGGCGAGGGATTATGACAAATTTCCTAGATATTCGGTTTGGGAAGGAATTGCGAATGGTTTGTCCAATTCCGGGCCGCTTATCATCATCGCCGCAATGGCACCGGGTCCTGAGGCCGGTTATCTAACCCTGTCTCTATTCGCCCTCCAGGCGCCAATGGCGCTGCTGGGTAATGCGGTCGGTCAAGTCTATGTGTCGGAAGCGGCAATTGCTTACCGGGAAGGTCGCCTCGGCCGATATACATCGGATGTGCTTGCTGGGCTAGCGGCGGCGGGCGCTGGCCCTTTACTGTTTGCGGCGGTCGTATCTCCCTTCTTCTTCGAGTTGATATTCGGGCCATATTGGGGACGTAGCGGTGTACTTGTAAGCTGGATGGCCCCGTGGTTCTTTCTCCAATTCCTGGCTAGCCCGATCTGCAACGCTCTGCATATTACGGGGCATCAGCGCGCTATGATGATTTTCCATATTATCGGGATGACGCTGCGTATTGGTGGCGTCGTGGCTGCGGGCGCCTATGCCGTTGGCTTCATGTCGGAAATCTGGGCCATAACGGGTTGGCTATTCTACGCGGGCTATCTCGGCACCATACTTGCCATCGTGCGCCTACCTTCCGGTTCTTTCAGGCTTTTTATCCGGCGTGCGTTTCCATCAGCGCTGGCAGGTTTAACGGGCGGAATTCTATGCATCCTAGGTTTGCATCTCATTCAGTAGGCCGATCTATTTACGTAATGGCGATTAACAAGAGGGTTGATCCATGAATCCGGTGAACGCGCCAACTTTTGAAGGGCTTGCATCGACGTTGATTGCGGCAACGCCGACGTCCGAAGCCAATTTCTTTGGCTTTTATGATGTCTGCCCCTTCTCGCCGTTAAACGAAGAGCTGGTCCTTCTTTCTTGTCCTGGCGATTTTCTGAAGATGCCGGCAGGCGAGATCGCAACGGTCCGTGTATGGAATCCAGAGAATGACACGTTTAATACTGTCGGAGAAACGCGCGCGTGGAACTGGCAGCATGGCGCGAGGCAGCAGTGGCTGTCGGACGGTACGATCCTATTCAACGATCTTGAAAATGGCAGGCAGGTGGCGCGTCATGTTGGACGGGACGGTAGGATGATACGTACCATCCCGATGGCCGTGGGGGCACTGAACGCTGCGGAAACAATCGCTGTCTCAGGTAACTATGAGCGGCTGGCAAAATATTATGATACTTATGGATATCATGCTGCGCGGAACGATCATATCGATCAGTCGCCTCAGACAGACGGGCTTTGGGCCGTGGATATTGCGACTGGGAATGTCAGGCTTCTGCTATCCTATTCAAGGATAGCAGAAGAGATCGGCGTTGAATACAAGCCTTCCACTTTTGTAAGCCACCCAGACTTTGCGCCTGGCGGCGATATAGTTTCCTTCTTTCATATAGATGCGGGCGCGCGTGACACCTCATTCATGCGTTTGCTTGCTTATCGGTTCAGTACCGATGAATTGATGCTTATCGGTGAAGAGAAAGTGAGCCACCCCGCTTGGATCGACGATAACCGCCTATGGACGTGGGCGAGACAATCTTCTGCACTCAAATTCGTGTCGCGGGGCGGCTTGTTGGCCCTGCCGGGCGTTCGACCCTTGGCGCGACTGGCTCGGCGATTGATGGGCAGTTCGGCCAATGCGTTGTTGGATGAAGGGTTTTTTGTCGTGCAGCTAGATGGCACGAACAGCCGCAGGCGCGTTGCTGCTGATTCTATCACTGAAGACGGGCATTTTTCGAAGCATCCCGAATTCGAACTGATGCTGGGGGACACTTATCCCGACGAAGTGGACAACCGGCTGACGCTCTTGCTCTATTCTCTCGCACACGATCGGCGCGTTCCAATAGCACGCGTATTGCACGATGTCCGCACCAACGACCCGCGCCTGCGTTGTGACTTGCATCCGCGGTGGGATCGCACGGGCGCGCGCGCATGTTTCGATTTCATGCATGAAGGTGTAAGGCGCGTTGGTATTGTAGACGCAAGACAGGGTATGGCGGCGGCTGGTTTTGTTCCCATGCCGGCGTGAGGGTTGTTTGCGTTGCATGACGGTAAAGGCTTTCTGGTGACACGCACAAGAATTAGGCATGCTCGGCCGATGGAGATGAATGCCATCTGGTATCGAAGTCGCTTTCTGAACATGCTCAGCTCATTGGCTTATATCGGTGCTTTTTCCTATATTTATCAGAATTTTCTCTCTGCTGAATATTTTGTTTCAGCAGGAATGAATTTTAGATATCTGACTCCCTATGAATATTTCACCGTGTACTTTTTTTGCGGGGTGATCGGGTGGAGCATTCCACCTTCCATTGATAGAGCGTCGAGTATAATTATTTGGTTTATTTTTATATTCTATGCATCTCCAGCTTTGCTTCTGACCTTTCATATGGGAATGTATAAGGCTTCCTATTATTATAGTGCGATTATATCTCTATCAATATCCTTGATATTTATTTCTATTGCTACACAATATGGATACCGAAAAGGCGGAAAATCGCCTGTTATTCCAGGCGAGCGAATGATTTTTTATGTGTTGATAATATGGGGCTTGTCAACGGTGGTTCTAGTTGCGGCTTTCTGGTCGATATTAAGTTTTTCGGGAATAGACGATATCTATCACCAGAGGGCCTTGGCGAGGGATTCTGGCGGTGGAGCACTACTGAGCTACATACGCACATATTATTGTTATCTATTGAATCCGTTACTAATTAGTATTGGCTTCATTACGAAGAGGCGAATGCTAATCGTTGCTGGAATCGCGGGAGCAGTTTTAACTTATATGATTGATGCCCAAAAGGTGGCTTTTCTTCTAGTTATCGGAATGTTTGGCTTCTACTACGTCCTTAAGAGAGGCATATCGGCAACGTGGATTTTTACGCTGTCTATGGCAATATTCTGCTTTCTTACTTCTCTGGTGACAGAATATTCGCCGCTATCCCGGTATTTTGCTGATGTCGTTCTGCTTAGGGCTGTCGCCATTCCTGGCGGGACTTTCGTGCAATATTATGATTTGTTTTCGGGTAACGGCTATACGTATTGGAGTAATATCCGAGGCTTGAATCTTTTGATTCCGCCGCCTGCTGCCTATGTTCAGGATGCGGATTGGCCCGAGTTGGGGATGATTGTGGGACGGGCCTATTTCCCATGGGTGGAAGGTCTGAATCAAAGTGCTAGCGCTTTCTCGGGAGAGGGAGCCGCGGCGGCAGGATCTATCGGCATTTTAGTTATCGGTTTTGCATTGGCTATCTTCTTGCGAGTGCTCGACAAGGCATCGAAGCGTTGGAACCAGCTTTTTGTTATTGTCGCGCTTGTTCCGATCGCAATGGCGCTCGCCAACGCTCACTTGTCGAACGTATTATTATCGTTCGGCGGCGCGGCGTGGATTCTGATATTCCATTTTTATCGACCCGCCCGCCAGCGCCAAGCAATCTCGCCCCCTGCTATGACAGGCGATATGGTATGAAAATTCTAATGATATGCGAATTTTACGATGACGCGTTGGAATATCAGGAAAATTTACTTGCCAAATATTATGCACTGAACGGGCATGAGGTTGCGATCATAACCTCGACCATCCGGTCGATTCAGGACTACTATCACGATCGTGATCCAGGTCGCGGGTCGCGGCAGGAAGAGCGGACGGACCACGCCCGTGTGATCCGTCTCCCGTTTCGCTACAATATCCTGCACCGGATCAAGATTTTCGAGTCGATCGCGAATATCATCGAGGAAGAGGCGCCGGACCTCCTCTATTTCCACGACATCATCCCGAATATCCTCGAAGGCGTCCGCTATGTGAAACGCCACCCGGATTGCGCGATGATTATGGATTATCATGCGGACATCAGCAATTCAGGAGCAAACTGGGCATCGCGACACATATTGCATGGCGTAATCCGCAAATGGATACTCGATCGCGCGCGACCCCATCTGAAGAAGATATTTCCGATCGTTCCGGCGGGCTTCGACTTTCTGCGAACCTATTATGATGTGACCGACGCGGAGATGGAATTGCTGCCGTTGGGAACCGACCAGGATTATGTGCGCACGGTGCTGGCAAGCGATGCGCGTCAGCGCATCCGTGCTCGGCTGGGGATCGAGGAGAGCGATCTGGCAATTTTTACGGGCGGCAAGCTGACGCCGCTCAAGCGCACCGAAGACCTCCTGATGGCCGTCAATGGGCTTGACGACACTTCGATTCATATAATCGTGGCCGGGGCGGGCGACTCCACCTTGTCGGACTATCTCGCAGTGATCGAACGGCATTCGGCGAATCGTCCGAACATCCATATGGCGGGCTGGCAGGATCGCTCGGGTGTATATGATCTTATGGCAGCGGCCGACCTGGCGATATTCCCGGCCAGCCAGTCGGTGATGTGGCAGCAGTCACTGGGAATGGGGTTGCCGCTGATCGTGGGGGAGGAGACGGAACTGCAGCGCGGCGTGCAGACGGTGGGTTATCTGAACCGGCACGACAATCTGATTATTCTCGATCCCAGCCGCCCATTCTCGGCCCAAATCGCCGAGCATGTTCGGCGCCTTGCGGATGATCGCGCGCGACTTGCGGCCATGGCCGCGGGCGCGAGGCGGACGGCGGCCGAGATATTGGATTATAACGCGATCTGTGCGACGACGCTGCGATACAGTTAAGGTATAAGCGCCCGCTGGTCCGGGTTCATGGCAGCTTGCGAGCGCGAACGAGCACTGTGCGATAGCTCGAGGAATGGGGAGCGCGCAGCCGCACATCCCGGCCAATGACTTTCTTGACGAGATTCTTTGCAGTGAACGACCAGCCGTCGATGCGGTCCAGGCGAGTGCGAATAATCTCGAACCCGTTGCGTTCCAGGAAACCGGTGAGATGGCGTTCGGTCGCAAAGGCCACGTGGTCGGGCGAACCCAGCACGCCAGGAAAATCGTCGCGCGGCTTCCTGCCGTCGAGATGACCCGACTCCATGAAGAATTCTCCCCCGTCCTTAAGAATGCTTCTAACTTTCTGAAGGAAATCGTCGAAGTCGTTGATGTGAGAAAACACATCGATCAGCGAAGCATAGTCGCAGACCGGTATGCCGGGACCGAGCGGCTGTTCGAATATCTCCAACCCACGTGCGCGCGCGGCCTCAGCTTTCGGGTGCATCGGTTCGACGCCGAATATCCGACTGCCTGTCGGCGCGACTGATCGTATCGCGTCGATTGTCTCGCCGTATCCGGCGCCGATATCGACCCAGCTAATCGGCTGCCCGTCGCTAAAGTCGGCACTGAAGAAGTCCGCCAGAATGCATTTGTAGCGTTTGGATTTTTTCGGAATGTAGCGCTCGCTGATATCGAGTCCATCGGCGGCGGTATGGACGCCCATCTGGGTCGCTTGACTTCGTATCGATTCGGATGGTCGGGGGTTGAGAAATAGGAAGTCGCACGCTGTGCAGCGAACGGTCGTGAAACCGCGCTCGACTGCCCAGGGAGAAAAGGAGTCGCCTTTGCAATAGGGGCAGGAAACAATCTCGAGACCATCCATAATTCAAATCTTTCTAAAATTCGTTGCGCTTGCCGCCAACAGGGGATGGCGTTGATATTCATTTCGGACGCCAATGTCAGAAACCCCGCCCGCTGTCGATTGTCCTTGCCGCGGACTGCCGATCCCGCGCCGGAAAGCCGGCGCCGCCGGGCCAAATTCGCTTGGCAGTCCGGCAGGGCACAGCTAAGGGGCTTTCTCAAAAGTATTCGGAGCATCTGGTGACAAGTCGCCCCTATCAAATCTGCCAAAATTGCATCATGGATACGAGCGACTCCCTCATCACATTCGATGAGCGGGGCTGGTGCGAATATTGCAATAATTATCATGAGAATATCGTCCCGCACTGGAATACCGACGAGCGCGGCGAGCGCGAGATCATGGCGCAGATCGAAAAGATCAAGGAGGATGGGAAGGGCCGCGATTTTGATTGTCTGATCGGCCTGTCTGGCGGGGTCGACAGCAGCTACCTCGTCTATATCGCCAAGGAGAAATTCGGGCTTCGTCCGCTGCTTTATCATGTCGATGCGGGATGGAATTCGCAGGAGGCGGTAAACAATATCGAGAAACTGGTCGATGGGCTGGGGCTCGATCTTTACACTGAGGTCGTGAACTGGCCCGAGATGCGTGACCTGCAACTCGCCTTCTTCAAGTCGGGCGTCCCGCATCTCGATACGCCGCAGGATCATGCCTTCTTCGCCGGACTCTACAATTTCGCGGCGAAGAACAGGGTCAAATATATCCTGACCGGGGCCAATTACTCGACTGAATGCGTGCGCGAGCCGCTCGAATGGCATTATCACGCCTCCGACCTGCGCCAGCTCCGTGACATTCACCGCCGTTTCGGCACGCGCCCGCTCAAGAGCTTTCCGCTCGCGGGCATATTGAAGTTCAAGGTCTTCTATCGCTTCGTAAAGGGCGTGCGGGTGGTCAAGCCGCTAAACTACATCCCCTATTACAAGGAAGCGGCGATGCAGGAGCTGGTCGATCGCTTTGGCTGGCAGCGCTATCCGCACAAACATTATGAATCACGCTTCACGCGCTTCTACGAGGGCTATTGGCTGCGCAAGCGCTTTGGCTATGACAAGCGCCGCGCGCATTTCTCCAGCCTGATCCTGACGGGCCAGCTCAGCCGCGACGAGGCGTTGGAGCGCATCGCGCAGGATCCCTATTCGCCAGAACAGGTGAAACAGGATTTCGAATATATCGCCACCAAGCTCGGGATTGAGGTCTCCGAATTGCAGGCGATGTTCGACGCGCCCAAGAAGACTTATCGCGACTATGCCAATATCATGCCGATCATGAATTTGGGCGCCAAATTATTCCGGATGCTCGGCCTGCAGCGGGCCGTGATGCGTTGATCCATATCGTCGACTATGGACTGGGCAATATCGGCGCGTTCCTGACGCTGTACAAGCGGCAGGACATTTCCGCCGTCGCGGTGTCGAGCGCCGAGGAACTGGCGAAGGCCGACCATATCCTGCTGCCCGGCGTCGGGTCGTTCGATCATGCGATGCGGCTGCTCAATGCATCGGGTATGCGCGAGACGCTCGACTATCTTGTCAAGGACCGGAAAGTGCCGGTGCTCGGCATCTGCGTCGGAATGCAGATCATCGGGGATTCCAGCGACGAGGGGCAGGACGCGGGGCTGGGCTGGATTCCCGGACGCACCCGTGATCTCGGCGGGCGCGGCCCGGCGCATCGGGGATTGCCGCTGCCGCACATGGGATGGAACGACGTCACACCGACGCGGCCGCTGCCGCTGCTGAGCGGGGTTGCCGATCCGCGCTATTATTTCCTGCACAGCTTCTATTTCGATAACAGCGATCCCGCCGACAGCGCGGCGACCGCGCATTATGGCGACGATTTCACCTGCATCGTCAATCGCGGCAATGTGTGGGGGGTGCAGTTTCATCCGGAGAAGAGCCACAGTTTTGGCGTGGCGCTGCTCAAGAATTTCGCGGAACTTTGAAGGTGCTGCGGCCACGGATTATTCCCTGTCTGCTCGTCCACGAAGGCGGTCTGGTGAAGACGGTCAAGTTTCGCGACCCGACCTATGTCGGCGATCCGATCAATGCGGTGCGCATTTTTAACGAAAAGGAAAGCGACGAACTGGTCGTGCTTGACATCGACGCGTCTGCGAACGGTGTTGCGCCCGATTTCGCGATGATCGCCGACCTTGCCGCCGAATGCCGCATGCCGCTTTGTTACGGCGGCGGCATCACCACGGTCGAGCAGGCGAAGAAGATCATCAGTCTGGGCGTCGAGAAGGTTGCGCTGAGCGCCGCGGCGGTCGCGGACCCGGCGCTCGTGGCGGCGATTTCCGACGCGGTGGGGCGCCAGTCGACCGTCGTCGTCATCGACGTGCGCAAGCGGACTTTCGGCGGGAAATATGACGTCTATACCCACAACGGCAAGCGCAAGGCGGGGGTCAACGCGATCGAGTTCGCGCAGGCAATGGAAGCGGCGGGGGCAGGGGAGATCGTGCTCAACGCAATCGATCGCGACGGGGTGATGAAGGGCTATGACGTCGCGCTCGCGCGGCAATTGCGCGCGGCGGTCAATATCCCGATCAGCATCTTGGGCGGAGCGGGCAGCCTCGACGATATCGAGGAACTGGTGCGCGAGGTCGGTGTGCTCGGCGCGGCCGCCGGCAGCCTGTTCGTGTTCAAGGGCAAATATCGCGCGGTGCTGATCAACTATCCGCAGCCTGCCGCCAAAGAGGAATTGGTCCAGCGCGCCATGAGGCGCTAGGGCCGGAAGGCCGCACAGGAAAGCGATCACGGAGTTCAGGATGACGGGTAATTTGTTTTCAGGCCGCACCTTGCTGGTCACCGGCGGCACGGGCTCGTTCGGCAACGCCGTGCTGCGCCGCTTCCTCGATTCCGACATCGCCGAAATCCGCATCTTCAGCCGCGACGAGAAGAAGCAGGATGACATGCGCAAGCGCTACAATCATCCGAAGCTGAAATTCCATATCGGCGACGTGCGCGATTATGGCTCGGTGGTGAATGTCGTCCGGGGCGCCGATTTCATTTTTCACGCCGCCGCGCTCAAGCAGGTGCCGTCGTGCGAGTTTCATCCGCTCGAAGCAGTGAAGACCAATGTTCTCGGCACCGAAAACCTCCTTGAAGCGGCGATCAACAGCGGCGTGCGGCGCGTGATCTGCCTCAGCACCGACAAAGCGGTCTATCCGATCAACGCGATGGGTATTTCGAAGGCGATGATGGAAAAAGTCGCCGTCGCCAAGTCGCGGAGCAGTAGCGGCACGGTCATCTGCGCGACGCGCTACGGCAATGTCATGGCCTCGCGCGGGTCGGTCATTCCCCTGTTCGCCGACCAGATTCGCGCGGGTGCGCCGATCACGATCACCGACCCCCATATGACGCGCTTCATGATGACGCTCGACGACGCGGTCGAGCTTGTCCTTTATGCGTTCCAGAATGGCAATCCCGGCGACATCTTTGTCCAGAAGGCGCCCGCCGCAACGATCGCGACGCTGGCCGAGGCGATGTGCAAGCTGGTCGGCGTGCCGGATCATCCAGTCAACGAAATCGGCACGCGGCACGGCGAGAAGCTGTTCGAAGTGCTGCTGAGCCGCGAGGAAATGGCGGCGGCTGAGGATCTCGGCGATTATTTCCGCGTTCCGCCTGATCTTCGCGATCTCAACTACGGCAAATATGTCGAGGAGGGTGAGAAAGGGATTTCGCAGGCCGAGGATTATAATTCGCACAACACCACGCGCCTCGACGCCGAGGGCATGACGAAACTGCTGTTGAAGCTGCCGTTCATGCAGGCGATGGCGAGCGGCGGCTATATCTCGCCCGAGGAGTGATATGCGGATATTGGTGACAGGCGCCAATGGCTTCATTGGCAAGACATTGCTGGTCCGGCTGGCCGAAGAGGGCGACTTCGCGGTTGACAGCTTCACGCGCGCCGACGATGCGGCGACGCTGCCCGCGAAGGTCGCGGCGGTCGACGCGATCATCCATCTGGCGGGCGAAAATCGTCCGGCCGATCCCGCCGCCTTCATGGACGTGAACGGCGGCCTGACTGCAGCCCTGTGCGACGCGGTCCGCGCGGCGGGCCGCCCGATCCCGCTGATCTTCGCTTCGTCGATCCAGGCCGAGCGCGACAATCCCTATGGCGAAAGCAAGCGCGCGGGCGAAGAAGCCATGGCGCGCCTTGCTGAGTCGCCGGGGCAGAGCTGCATCATCTTTCGTCTGCCCAATGTCTTCGGCAAATGGTGCCGGCCCAATTATAATTCGGCGGTCGCAACCTTCTGTCATAATATCGCGCGCGCTCTGCCGATCCGTGTCGACGATCCGGCCGCGTCGCTGACGCTGGTCTATGTCGACGATGTCGCGAACAGCCTGATCGCGGCGCTGCGCGCGCCGCGGCCCGGACTGCGCCGGGGTGCAGTCGAGCCTGTCTATGATACGACCGTGGGCGAGGTCGCCGATCTGCTCCATGCCTTCCGCGACAGCCGCGAAACGCTCGTGACCGAGCGCGTCGGCACAGGCCTTATCCGCGCGCTCTATTCGACCTATGTCAGCTATCTGCCGACCGAGGATTTCAGTTATGCCGTGCCTGTGCACGGCGACGCGCGCGGCGTGTTCGTAGAGATGTTGAAAACGCCCGACAGCGGGCAATTCTCTTTCTTCACCGCGCACCCAGGCATCACGCGCGGTGGTCATTACCACCACAGCAAGACCGAGAAATTCCTGGTCATCAAGGGGCGAGCGCGTTTCGGTTTCCGGCACATATTGACGGACGAATATCATTCGCTCGAAACGTCGGGCGAGGAACTGCGGATCGTCGAGACCGTGCCCGGATGGAGCCACGACATCACCAATATTGGCGAGGAAGAGATGATCGTCATGCTGTGGGCGAATGAGATTTTCGACCGCGCCCGTCCCGACACCGTCGCCCGGAGCGTATGAAGCCATGACCAAGTTACCACTATCCAGGCTGAAAGTGATGACCGTCGTCGGCACGCGTCCGGAGATCATCCGGCTGTCGCGTGTGCTCGCGAAGCTCGACCGCCATTGCGATCACACGCTGGTCCACACCGGTCAGAATTATGATTATGAACTGAACGGCATTTTTTTCGATGATCTCGGCATCCGCAAGCCCGACCATTTCCTCGAAGCCGCCGGGGCAAGCGGGGCGGAGACGATCGGTCGCGTCATCATCGCTGTCGACAAACTGCTGGAGCAGGAAAAGCCCGACGCGCTGCTCGTCCTTGGTGACACCAACAGCTGCACGGCGGTGATCCCGGCGAAGCGCCGCAAGATTCCGACCTTTCACATGGAGGCGGGCAATCGTTGCTTCGACCAGCGCGTGCCGGAGGAAATCAACCGCCGCATCGTCGATCATACCGCCGACATCAACATGACCTACAGCGACATCGCGCGCGAATATCTGTTGCGCGAAGGTCTGCCGCCCGATCTGGTGATCAAGACCGGCAGCCCGATGTTCGAGGTGCTGACTCATTATCGGCCGAAGATCGAGGCGTCGGACGTGCTGGACCGGCTCGGGCTGGCGCCGGGCGGCTATTTCCTCGTCAGCGCGCATCGCGAGGAGAATATCGAGCCCGAAGCGAGCTTCGCCCGCCTCGTCGAGACGCTGAACGCCGTCGTCACGAAATTCGGCCTGCCGGTAATCGTATCGACGCACCCGCGCACCCAGAAGCGCATCGACGCCGCGGGTGTGCGGTTCGGCGATCAGGTGCGGCTGCTGAAACCGCTCGGCTTTTCGGATTACAACCATCTCCAGATGGCGGCGCGGGCGGTGCTGTCGGACAGCGGGACGATCAACGAGGAAGCATCGATCCTGAACTTCCCCGCGCTCAACATCCGCGAGGCGCACGAACGGCCCGAAGGGATGGAGGAAGCGGCGGCGATGATGGTCGGCCTGTCGCCGGAACGCGTCATGCAGGGCCTCGACATCATCGCCGACCAGCCGCGCGGCGCGGAGCGGTTGATCCGCCTCGTCGGCGACTATTCGATGCCCAATGTCTCGGACAAGGTCGTCCGCATCCTCCACAGCTATGTCGATTATGTGAATCGCGTGGTGTGGAAGAAATATTGATCCACTGACTATGCGCGTTGCGATTGTCGCCGATGTCTATCCACCACTGCGATCGTCCGGCGCGGTCCAGCTTCGTGACCTGTCGAATGAATTTATTCGCCAGGGCCACGACACAACCGTCTTGATAGCGAGTCCGGAACTGGATTCCGCCTATCGCATCGATGAAGCCAATGGGGTAACGATCGCGCGACTCAAGTCGCCCAAGACCAAGGATGTCGGCTATGCGCGCCGGATGGCCGGCGAGTTCCTGATGCCGTTCGCAATGCGCCGAAATCTGTCCAGGTCGCCGCTCGCGGAATGTCGTTACGATGCGGTGATTTGGTATTCGCCGACGATTTTTCTCGGTCCGATCGTACGCTGGCTCAAGCGTAGAAATGATTGCTCATCCTATCTGATCATCCGCGACATTTTTCCCCAGTGGGCAGCGGACATGGGGTTGATTTCGCGCGGTCCGGCTTTTCGCTTGCTCGACGCGATCGCCGATTATCAATATCGGTCAGCCGATGTGATCGGCGTGCAAACACCGGGCAATCTGGCATTTTTCGAACGTTTTTTGGCGGAATATCCCGATCGTAAGGTCGAGGTGCTGCAAAACTGGCTTGCCGATGCACCCGATCGTGGGTGTGCGATCGATATCGGACGCACAGGTCTGTCAGGCCGAAGGATTTTCGTGTACGCCGGTAACATGGGGGTGGCGCAGCAAATGGATAAGCTGCTCGGCCTTGCTGCCGCGATGCGCGATCGATCCGATATCGGGTTCCTGTTCGTCGGACGTGGCAGCGAGGCGCAGCGGTTACGCGACCTCGCCGCACGCGATGCCCTCGATAATGTCCTCTTCTTCGACGAGATAAGCCCCGATGATATCCCCGGCCTTTATCGGCAGTGCCACGTCGGGATGATTAGTCTCGATTGTCGCCACCGAACTCATAATATTCCGGGCAAGTTCCTGACCTACATGCAGTCAGGCTTGCCGACGTTGGCCAGCATTAACGATGGCAACGATTTGAAAACGCTGGTCGAGACACGTGGCGTCGGCCGAGTATCCGTTGATCCCGAGGGACACGACCTGCCCGGCCTGGCCGCGGCGATGATGGAGAATGAAGTTGTTGATCCCGCGATGCGGGATCGCTGCCGCGGTCTGTCGGATGAATTATTCTCTGCGCGTGCTGCGGTGCGTCAGATTGTGGAAGCTCTGTCGGTACGATGAGAGCGATAGACGCGGACCTTCTGCAGTTTCTGGCTGAACAAGCGGCGGACTCACCGCGTCGCCGCCAGCATTTCAATTTGCATGATGATTACGCCGATCCGTGCCAGCGGCTACTCAATTTCCTTTGGCGCGACAGCTATATTCGGCCTCATCGCCACATCGCGGATCCCAAGGAGGAGACGTTGGTCGCTTTGCAGGGCGACATGGGTTGCATTTGCTTCGACAGGGAGGGCGCCGTCGTCGCCTTGACGCGATTGACGGCAGGACATGGTTGTCCAGCGGTCGTGATCGAACCGGGCGAATGGCATACGATCGTCGCGCTCAGCCAGTCGGCAATCCTTCTGGAAACGAAGGCTGGCCCATTTGACCCTGCGGCGGCCAAAGAGCCGGCGCACTGGGCTGTCGAGGAAGGCACGGCGGATGCGCCGGCCTATTTGCAATCACTTCAGGCCCTGTTCGCCTGACCGCGCGCTAATTTGCTATTGTGGGCGTGGATGCAACCGATCGCAACGGGATCAGCTGCATCGCCGACACGGCCATGCTTGCATCCGATTGGCTTTCCGACCCGAGCGTTTCGATCGCCACCATCTGCGCGGGGCAATCCGAAGCCACGGCGAAATCGACCATGTTTCGACCGGTCGTCAGGTTTTTCCGACTCAGCGGAGTCCATTCGCCAGGGCCTTTGTTGCAGTATAGCGCGACGCTCCCCACGGCGCGATCGCGCATGTTGCTCAAATCCCCTTCGCCGCTCCAGCGATACGACCCTGGTTTCAGAAACAACAGCTTGCGTGCGGCGGTTCCGCGACGGCCGGGCATCGCCAGCGCTTCGATTGCGATCGTATCGCCGTTCACGTCGCCAAATCCCTGGACATTATTATCGCTCAGCAGTTCCCATCCGAGAGGGGGAAAGCGTAGCGCGTCGGTGGGCTTTGCAAAGAAGAGCGAGGTGAGCACCCGGCGGTCGGTGCCCGGTACGCGGGCATAAAAGTCCCGCGCGCGTTCGATCGGGGCGCGATTGACGAGCATGGTGAGGAGATATCCGATTGACTGGTCCGTCAGAAGGTATTTGGGAAAGGGCTGCATCTGCAGCAATGTTTGCGACAGTGCTTCGGGCTGATGGCTGATATTATATTCGACGAACGCCTTCAGCCAGGGCGGCCGGTTCTGGACATAGGTCACGAAAACGCTTCGAAACTCCGGATCGGCGAGCAGGCCGCCGAGAGCCTGGAAAGTCGCCTCATGGGTTTCGGGCTGAGTGCGGATCACTGTATCGATGGCCCGCAGAGCTTCGGTGGTCCGGCCGTTCTTGAGGCCGTCCTCCGCGAGCCATAACTGGCCTGTCGAATCGCGGCGCGACAACCGCGCGGACAACTCGACCAATTGGCGACCCTTGGCTTCGTTTCCGGTTTGCGCATAATATTGTCCGAGCTGACGCAACGCCTGGTTCGCGAGCGGATCACGACGCAATGCCTGCTCGGAATGGGGGCGGGCGATTCTGAGAAAGCCGGACTGATCCTTGGCTGACGCTGCTTTTTCCGTTGTATTGATCAGCGCCCCGACCGATCCGGGATCGAGGTTCAATCCACGCGTGGGAGCAAATTTTCCGTATATCGCCGAGGCTGCCCCAGCCCAAGCCGCATAAGCGATAGCGACGGTAATGACGACGATGGAGACGAAGCGGAACATGGAAAAGCGGACCTCGATTGTGCGATGCTTTGGGTCGGAGCTGTGGGCAAGTAGGTTGGGAATGGCCCTATTTGGCGCCGAAGCCGTTGAGGATCACGCCCGCGGTGCGGACAGCGATAATGATATCGAGCCAATATGAGAAATGCTTGATGTAGAAGAAGTCATATTGAAGCTTGGCGTGAATGTCTTCTAACTCGGTCACGTGGCCCTGGTTGACCTGTGCCCAACCACTAATGCCGGGACGAACGATGTGGCGATAGGCATAGAAGGGGATTTCCTTGGCGTACCATTCCGACAGCGAAAGTGCCTCGGGACGCGGTCCGATCCAACTCATGTCGCCGCACAATATGTTCCATATCTGCGGTAATTCATCGATCCGGGTCCGGCGAAGGAAGCGGCCGACGCGCGTGATACGCTCGTCGTCGCTGATTGTCTTGGCCGCGTGAATGTCGGGCCTTTGCTGCGACACACGCATCGTACGAAATTTGAGGATGCGAAACTGCTTCGCACGAAAGCCCACGCGGTGTTGTCGGAAAAAGACTGGTCCGGGGGAATCTAGCTTGATGGCGACAGCCGAAACCGCGAGCATAGGGAGCAGGACTGGAAGGACGAGGAGTGCGATAAGGATATCAGTCGCCCGCTTCAGCCCATGATAGCCGTTACTGGGGATCAGCGATCCCAGCACGTTTTCCGACAGATGATCGATCTGCACGCGGCCGGTCAGCGATTCCTGCACTTGCTTGTAGTGATAGATGGGAACGCCATCGAGCGCCGCGGTGGCTATTCGACGCTCCCATTCATCATTATGATCGAAATGGAGATCGGCGACGACGATTGCGCGGTGCGGTAGGGGCGCATCGGGGGAACCCCATATCTTCGCATTGCAGTCGCGCAGATTGATGAGTTCGGAAACGCGGCCACCTGGGACCAGGTGATGGATGGGGTTGGCCGCTCGGCTGAGCCGCGCGGCGATGGCATATTGGATTGCGATCGAGCAGGCGAAACACAGGAACAGGATGCTGTTGCTGTAGGATTCGCGCATAACCAGTAGTGCTGCGATGATGATGCCGTAGGTTGAACCAAAAACCGGAAGGATTGTGCCAGCATATGACACGCCGGGATAGCGGATCATTCGGGTCAACAATATCACGGCGCTGAAGGTCGCAATTAACGATAGCATGATCGTTAGCCGCACGGTATCGGTCGCGGACATTCCCGCCGGGTTTAGCAGCGCATAGAGTAAGACTGGGGCGATCACACCGCCGACGAGCGTAATCAGGATTTGCATGGACCCATGGGTCAGGATCGCAAATCTTGATGGCGCGTGAGAATGTTCTGAAATTGAAGCTGCGTTGATTAGATTCACCGTGCGCCCTCAAATCTTGAATTTGCATCCATGCGCACAGTGCCAACCTAGCCGAATTGACCGACCCTCATTGGAGTTTACGCCTGAACGACGATCGTCAAAGGCTCAGCGCTCCCCTTATGACCCAAATGCCGTTCAGACAATGAAATTATAGGCCGTTAGAGGAGTTTCGTCTCGGCATTCGCCCATTTCGACATATACCAGTCCACGAATGCCGGGATGCCGACGTCGATAGGCGTAGTGGGAGCGAAGCCGAGGTCGTGGTTAATCGCGTCGATATCGGCAAAGGTCTGGTAGACGTCACCCGGCTGCATTGGGAGTAGATTGAGCACGGCTTGGCGACCGCATGCCTGCTCGATCGCATAGATCAGGTCCATCAACTGTTCGGGGCGGTTGTTGCCTATATTATAGAGACGGTGCGGCGTTATGAAGCCGCCCGGTTTTTCCTGTCCGTCGTCCAGTGGCGGCTGGTCGAGTGTCAGGACGATCCCATTAACGATATCATCGATAAAGGTGAAATCGCGCAGCATATCACCGTGATTATAGACATCGATGGGTCTACCGCGCAGCACCGCTTCGGTGAACTTCCAAACCGCCATGTCGGGTCGGCCCCATGGGCCATAGACAGTGAAGAACCGCAAACCGGTTTGCGGAATGCGGAACAGATGCGCATAAGTCTCGCTCATCAGTTCGTCGGCGCGTTTGGTCGCGGCGTAGAGCGATATGGGCCTATCCACGCGGTCCTCGATGCGAAACGGCGTGTCGTCTCGCATGCCATAGACCGATGAGGATGAGGCATAGACAAGGTGTGCGACCCGGCTGTGCCGCGCGAGTTCTAGAATGTTGAGGTGACCCGCGACATTCGAATGGACATAGGCGGTCGGATTTTCGAGCGAATAGCGCACCCCCGGCTGCGCGCCGAGATGGACGATCCGATCCACCGTTTCATCGGCGAGCGCCTGTTCGAGCGCCCCGGCGTCGCCGAAATCGACTTCCAGAAAACCGAAATCCGCACCATGACGGGCCTGGAGGTGCCGTATGCGGGCCTGCTTGAGATCGATCGAATAATAAGGCGTAAAGTTATCGATCCCCAAGACGCGCTCGCCGCGGCTGAGCAAGGCGGCCGCCACATGCATGCCGATAAAACCGGCCGCGCCGGTAACCAGGGTGGTCAAGATCGTTCTCCGATGCCGTCAGACCGCTGTTTTTCGATATCGCCGGTCTCGACGATAGGGAAGGGGGTCATGAAGGCTCCTGTGCTGACAGGCCGATGCCAAATCAATCGGCTTGCTTCCATCCGTTCTGTCAGCCTTTGGGAAATATGACGTTAACTTGGGAAGGTCGCGGTCCCGTTCCTGTTTCTCCGCTTGCAATCGCAGTTATACCGCTCGACATACCGGTGATGGAGATCGCATTCGATAACAGCTTTCACGATATGATGGCGGATTTCTACGCTTCGTCCGACGCAGCGAAACCTTCTGCGCCCCGTTTGCTGGCATTCAATCGATTGCTTGCGCGTCGGCTTGGCATCGACACGGAGGAAGCGACCGATGACGATCTCGCCGGCTTCTTTTCAAGTGATGCTGTAATCAGCGGGTGCGCTCCTCTCGCGCTCGCCTATGCCGGGCACCAGTTCGGCCATTTCTCACCGCAGCTTGGCGACGGTCGCGCGCTGCTGCTGGGAGAGGTCGTCGCGCCCGATGGCGCGCGTTTCGATATTCAACTCAAGGGATCGGGGCCGACGCCATTTTCCCGCAATGGCGACGGCAAGGCGGCAATCGGGCCGGTGCTGCGCGAATATCTGGTGTCGGAGGCGATGGCGGCGATGGGGGTGCCGACGACGCGGTCGCTCGCCGCGGTGGCGACCGGCGATCGCGTGCAGCGAGAGCGGGCGCATCCGGGTGCGGTGCTGACCCGCGTCGCTAGTAGCCATATCCGCGTCGGTACCTTCCAATTCTTTGCCGCGCATTACGGTGCGGATCATGTGATCCGTCTTTCGGACTACAGCATTAACCGCCATTTTCCTGACCTTGCCGATGCCGCGAACCCGCATCTGGCGCTGCTCGACCGGGTGATCGGGCTGCAATGCGACCTTGTTGCGCACTGGCTGGGCGTCGGCTTCATCCACGGCGTGATGAATACCGATAATGTCGCGATCTCGGGCGAGACGCTCGATTATGGCCCATGCGCCTTCATGGATCGTTTCGCTGTGAACACCGTCTTCAGTTCGATCGACGTCAACGGCCGCTATGCTTATGGGCGGCAGCCGCAAATCATGCACTGGAACATGGCACGCTTCGCCGAAGCGCTGCTGCCGGCGATCCACACCGTCAACCCGGCGGACGTCGAGCAGGCGAAGGCGATCGTCGCGGCGGTTCCCGAACGCTTTCGCGAAGCATGGTTCGCACGGATGCGCGCGAAGCTGGGTCTAGTCGTCAGCGATGAAGCCGACGCGGACCTGTTCGACGGCCTGTTCGATGCGCTCGAGCGGCACTCGGTCGATTTCACGTCTTTCTTCCGGGCGCTCGCGATGTTGCTGCGCGGTGACGACGCGCCGCTGACGGCACTGCTGCCCCAGCGCGATGGCATGGCGTCCTGGATCGACAACTGGCGCAAGCGGATCGGCCTCGCGACGGTCGATCTGATGGAGCGCGCGGCGGCGATGGATGCGGTGAACCCGCTGTATATCCCGCGCAACCACCTCGTCGAGGCGGCGCTTGAAGCGGCCGAAGCGGGCGACATGGGGCCGTGGCGGGATTTGCTGGAAGTCGTTCGTCATCCCTTCGAGAGCCGTGACGATTGGGAAGTCTATGCGCAGCCGGCGCCCGAAACCTTTGGTCCCTATACGACCTTTTGCGGAACCTGACCCGTTTCGGCTCGTTAGGGGAACAGGCCGCCAGCAACCGGGAAAGCCGTTCGACATGAAGATGCCGTATCGGGATCAGTCCCGTCGCAAAATCCGGTTGCGCCGGTTCGCGGGGCAAGCCACAAGCGCGCATCGGTTGTGAACAGATGCAAATTCCGGAAAAATCTCGAAAATCAGGTGGCATAAAGGGAGCGCGCTGGGCGCTGACCCTTTCCGTGTCGCTATGGGGCGTCATCGCGGGCAGCGCGGTGGCCGCGCAACAGGCCGAAGCGCCGTCCGTGCCGCCAGCAGAGGCCGATGAAGCCGACGGCAAGGATATTGCAGCCCCTGCGCCCCCGCCGCCCGGGGCGTCTTTGCCGCAGGTCGAGCCGATCATCGAAGACGAAGAGTTCCAAAAGGCCATCCCCCCGATCGGCGCCGAGGATGATCCTGAGCTCGACCGCCCGCTCGAATCGATCGCGGAATTCGAGCGCCGGCAGGCGGCCAAGGAGCGGCAGGAGGGTGAAGATGCGGCCGTTCCGGTGGCGGGCGGTACGCCGGTTCCCGCGTTCGCTGACGGCGATACGGCTGAAGCGATCGGCGATGCGCCGATCAGCGACAGCGAACTCGCCGCGCCGCTTCCCCCGCTCGACAGCTTCAACGTCGAACCCGTGCAATTCGCCGAGTCCGAGCCCGACCGCGACGATGTGAAGATCCGATACAAGGTGGAAGTCAACGGCCTGGCCGTGGCAGACGAGTCCACTGACATCGATCTGGCCGACTTGTTTCACGACCTGTCGGCGCTCTACGATGGCGACGGCGAAGCTGCGAATGGTGCCATGATCCGCGCGCGCCTGTCCGCCGATGCCGAGTTGATGCAGCGCATCCTTGCATCGGAAGGCTATTACGACGCCGTCGTCGATACGCGGATCGACCGCAGCGGACGCGAACGGGGTGACCCGCTGAAAGCGGTTGTCGATGTGACGCCGGGCGTTCGTTACAAATTTTCGGAAATCACGATCAAGGCCGACCCGACGGTGCCGCCGCGGCTGATCGACGATAATTTCCCATTGAAGGTCGGCGAACCCATCGTCGCCGAGCGGGTGCAGGGGGCGGAAGCGGCGATCGCGCTCAAATTGCCGCAGGAAGGCTATCCCTTCGCCAAGGTCGAACAGCGCGACATATTGCTCGACGGCGCGACTGGCGAAGGCGCCTATACGCTGTCGGTCGAGATCGGCCCGCGCGCGCGATTCGGTGGTTTCGAGACGACCGGCGACCTGGCTTTCGATGCCGAGCATGTCGCGGTGCTTTCGCGCTTCGAACGCGGCGATCTTTACGACAGCCGGATGGTTGACGACCTGCGCCAGGCGATGGTCGCCTCAGGCCTTTTCTCGACAGTGGCGGTCGAGCCGCAGCGGACCGGCGAGAGCGCCGGCGACGACACCGAATATGTGACGATGATGGTGACGCAACAGGCCGGTCCACCGCGTACGCTGGCGGCGAGCGCGGGCTATGGAACCGGCGAGGGCATCCGGCTGGAGGGGAGTTGGATGCATCGCAACCTTTTCCCGCCCGAAGGCGCGCTGATCGTGCGCGGCGTTGCTGGGACGCAGGAGCAGGGGCTGGGCGTCACCTTCCGCCGTTCGAACGCCGGGCGCCGCGACAAGACCTTTGAGCTGGTCGCCGAGGCGACGCGCAGCGACTATAATGCATTCGAGGCGCTGACCGGGCGGGTCGGCGTGCGCTGGAGCTATGATTCGACGCCGTTGTGGCAGAAGCGATGGACCTATGCCTATGGTGCCGAGCTGATCGCGACGAGCGAGGATGATTATGATTTCACACGCGGCGCCCGCAACCGCGATTTCTACACGATATTCGGCCTGACCGGGCAGATCGGGATGGACCGGACCGACAGCCTGCTCGATCCGACCAAGGGTTTCCGCATCACCGCGCTCGTCCAGCCCGAAGGCTCCATGCGTGGGCACTTCTCTCCCTATGCGCGCGTGCGTGTCGACGCGAGCGGCTATTATCCCGTGACCGATAGCATCGTGCTCGCCGGGCGGGTGCGCGTCGGTTCGATCATGGGCGCGGCGCGCGAGCGACTGGCACCGTCGCGGCGCTTCTATGCCGGCGGCGGCGGATCGGTGCGTGGTTTCGGCTATCAGCAACTCGGGCCGAAAGATCCGAACCTCGACCCGATAGGCGGTCGCAGCCTCAACGAGGCGGCGGTCGAGGCGCGCTATCGCTTCGGCAATTTCGGTGTCGTCGGCTTCGTCGACGCTGGACAGGTCTATCGAGGCTCCACCCCGACCTTTTCCGACATGCGTTTCGGCGCCGGGATCGGCGCGCGTTATTACACCAATTTCGGACCGATGCGGATCGACGTCGCAACGCCGATCAACCGCCAGCCGGGTGAAGCGCGGATCAGCGTTTATGTCTCGATCGGACAGGCCTTCTGATGGCGGAAGCAGCAGCGCCTGTTGAAGCCGGGGCGGCACAGACGCGAACGAGCCGGTCGTGGCGCATCGCGCGCGGGGTCGGCATCACACTGCTCGGGATCATCGCGCTGCTGGCGTTGTTCCTCATCGGATTGAACAGCGACGCCGGGCGGCGCTTCGTCGTCACCCAGATCGAGAAATATGAATTCGAAAACGGAATGAAGATCGGCATCGGCCGGCTTGACGGATCGCTCTACGGCCAGATGATCGTGCGCGACTTTTCGTTGTCCGACCCCAAGGGGCGTTTTCTGACCTCGCCCGAATTGCGGATCGATTGGCGGCCCTTCGCTTATCTGGCGAACCATGTCGACGTCCGGTCGGCGACGGCCAAGATCATCACGGTTCAGCGCCTGCCCGAGTTCAAACCGGTTCCCGACACCGGCGAACCGCTGCTGCCCGATATCGACATCGACGTCGGGCGCCTGTCGGTCGATCGCATCGTCTTTGCGCCGGCCGTGGCAGGGGAACGGCAGGAGGCTCGACTCGCCGGCAAGATCGCGATCGCCGACCGGCGCGCACTGGTGCAGGCCGATGCCGAGACGATCGGGGCGAATGGCAAGGGCGACGCGCTGAAGCTGCTGCTCGACGCGGTTCCGGACAAGAACCGGCTGGCGATGACGCTCAACCTCACCGCGCCGCGGGGCGGCGTGCTCGCGGCGATGGGCGGGTTCGAAGAGCCGCTCGTCGCACGGCTCGACGGGCGCGGCGACTGGAAGGCGTGGAATGGCAATCTGACCGCCGATCTCGGCACTGGGCCGCTGGCGCGCATCGCTCTGTCGGCGCGCGACGGCACGTTCGCGGCGAAAGGAACGACGCAGGCTTCGCGCCTGTTCGACGGCCCGGCCGCATCGCTGCTGGGAGCGCAGACCGACCTCGACGTGACGGCGCGCCTGGCCGAGCGCAAGGCCGATCTCGATGCACGCGTCGCATCCGAGGCGTTTCGGCTGGGGATCAGCGGCGGCGTCGATCTCGGCGCCAATCGCTATGAGGCCTTGCAACTTGCGTTCGTGCTGTTGCGGCCGGGCGCCTTGGCGCCGGCGGTACGCGGCAACGACGTGCGCGCGACAGCGCGGCTCGACGGCGCCTTCGCGCTGCCGACCGTCGATTATCAGGCGAGCGCCAAGGCGTTGGCTGTCAACGATATCGTCGTCGAATCGCTGAACCTCTCCGGCAAGGCGCGCGTCGATGCGGACCAGATATTGATTCCCGTCGCCGGGCGCGCCGCGCGCATCCGCGGGCTCGACACGGTTGCCGGAGGAACGCTCGTTTCGGTACGGCTCGACGGCGATCTCGCCTATGCGGACGGGCGCATCCTCAGCGACAATCTGCGCCTGCGTTCGCCGCGCATCGATGCCAAGGCCATCATCGTCGCCGACATGAACCGCGGCTTCTACACCGGCGCGATCGACGGGCGGGTCAACGATTACCGGATCGAAAGCGTCGGTATCTTCGATATCGACACCGACGCCGACCTCAAGACGGCGCCCGGCGGCGGTTTCGAAATCGCGGGCAGGGTGCGCGCGCGCTCGACGCGGCTCTTCAATTCGGGCGTGCGCGACTTGCTCGGCGGCAATGCGGTGGCGACCAGCGACGTGCGTTATGGCACCGATGGTGTCGTCCGTTTCGCCAACCTGCGGCTGACGTCGCCGCTGCTGAGAGTCGTCAGTGGGCAGGGAAGTTACGCCCCCGACGGGCGCGTCCAACTCCGCGCGCGCGCGGATTCGCGCGAATATGGCCCGCTCGGTCTCCAGCTTGCCGGAACGATCAGCGACCCGCGCGCGACGCTGACTGCGAAGCGTCCCGGTCTGGGCATCGGTCTCGCCGACCTCGAAGCGCGGATCACGGGAGCGCCGAAGGGCTATCGCCTGGCCGCGAAGGGCACGACCGATTATGGCCCGCTGTCGGCCGATGTCGTGCTGCTCACCGCCGCCGGGCCGCTGACTATCGACGTCGAACGCGCCGACCTGTCGGGCATCGGCATGACGGGCCGCCTTGTCCAGAGCGCGGCGGGACCGTTCACCGGCCAGCTCGACGCGGCAGGGCAGGGGCTTGGCGGAATCATCCGGCTGAGCGCCGACGGCAAATATCAGGCGGCATCGGTCAATATGCGCGCGAACAATGTCGTTCTGCCCGGACCGGCGCGTCTCGCGGTCGGCTCGGCGATCGTCGACGCTGACGTCACCCTCTACGACCAGCCGCGCGTGATCGCCGACATTCAGCTTGCGGACACGCGCATCCGCGAATTCGACATCGCGGTCGGGCGCGTGAAGATCGATTATCGCGATGGCCGCGGCAAGGCGCAGGCGCTTGTCGAGGGGACGAGCGGCGTGCCGTTCCGCATCGCCGCCAATGCGGACCTTCAGCCCGAGCTGTGGCGCGCCTCGGTCCAGGGCCGCGCGACCGGCGTCAATTTCCGGACCGTGTCACCCGCGCGCATCGTGCCGGGCAAGGACGGCTATGAACTGTTGCCGACGACGATCGACCTCGGACGTGGCAGTAGCGCGCGTGTCGCGGGACGCTTTGGAGAGGGCATCATGCTCCAGAGTCGGCTCGACCGCGTCAACATGGCGCTGCTCAACGCCATCTATCCGGATATGGGGCTGGGTGGCCACGCGACCGGCAGTCTCGACTTCGCGCAGGCGAATGCCGACGCCTTTCCGCGCGCCGATGCCCGGCTGACGATCAACGACTTCACCCGTACCAGCGCCGCATCGGTGAGCCAGCCGGTCGACGTCAACTTCGTGGGCAAACTGCTCCCCGATGGCGGGGAGGCGCGGGCGGTGATGCGCAAGCGCGGCACCGTGATCGGACGCCTGCAAGCCTCGCTGCGGCCGCTCGGGCCAGAGGTCGGCCCGTGGACGACGCGATTGCAGGCGGCGCCGCTCGGCGGCGGGCTGCGCTACAACGGTCCGGCCGACACGCTCTATTCCTTCTTCGGCCCCGCCGATCAGGGGGTTTCCGGTCCGATCGCCGTTGCCGCCGATTTCAGCTGTCGCGTCGCCGACCCCTGCCTCAACGGCGTCATACGCGGCAAGGACATGGTCTATGAGAACCAGACCTATGGCACGCGGCTGACCAACATGGTGGTCAACGGCCGCTTCACCGGCAACCGTCTCGAAATCGACGATCTTGCCGCGACGGCGGGTGACGGCACCGTCAAGGCCAAGGGGTTCGTCAGCCTCGCTGCGGCGGACGGCTATCCGATGCATATCGAGGCGACGCTCGACAATGCGCGGCTGGCGCGCAGCGACAATATCGCGGCGCGGGCAACGGGCAATCTGACGCTCGACAAGGTCGCGGGCCAAACCGCGCTGCTGTCGGGGGACCTGCGCCTCCCCGAAACCCGCTATCGCATCGTACGCGAAGGGGCGGCGAGCGTCACGGTGCTGACCGGCGTGCGCCGGAAACCACCGGCGGGCCGGCGCCGTATCAGCGGCGACGGGCTCGCGGCCGCAGGCGGCAGCCTGTTCGACCTGATCCGTCTCGATATCCGCTTGCGCGCGGGCGACGAGGTCTATGTCAGCGGCATGGGACTCGAGTCCGAATGGCAGGCCGACATCACGCTCAAGGGCACGACGCAGGCGCCGCGCGTGACCGGCGACATCGAACTGGTACGCGGTACGCTGGGCTTCGCCGGGCGCTCCTTCGACCTGGAGGAAGGAAAGGTGACCTTCCCGACCGGCGATGCCTATGACCCGTCGATCCAGCTTCTCGCCACCGACACGATCGAGACGGTGACGGTGAACGTCAACGTTTCGGGCCGCGCGATGAATCCGCAGGTGACATTCTCCAGTGTTCCCGGCCTGCCGCAGGACGAAATCCTCTCGCGCATCCTGTTCGGCGACTCGATCACCACGCTGTCGCCCTTGCAGGCCGTCCAGCTCGCGGCTTCGCTCAACACGCTGCGTGGCGGCGGCGGAGGGCTCAGCCCGCTCGGAGCCCTGCGCTCGGCGACGGGAATCGACCGGTTGCGCGTGCTCGGCCCCGACGACACCGTCGGGCGCGGTACGGCGCTCGCCGCGGGACAATATATTTCGAAGGACATCTATCTGGAGGTGATCACCGACGCGCGCGGCTATACCGCGACCCAGCTCGAGATCAGCCTGACCCGCGCCCTGTCGCTGCTCAGCCAGGCCGGCGGTTCGGGGCAGTCGAACCTCAGCATCCGCTATCGCAAGGATTATTGATGGCTCGCGCCCTCGTGATTCTGCCGCTTCTTCTGCTCGCGGCCTGCGACCGGGAGCCCGATTTCGACACCCGCTACGACGCGGCCGCCAGCGAAATAGAGGCGCGCGCGAAAGCCATGGATGCCGCCGTCGCGGCATCCGAAAAAGCCGCCCGCGCGGCGGGCGAAACGGAAGGGGGCAGTTCCGCCTTGCCAACCGACGACAAGGCGGCTATCCCGCCGCCGTCATCTGGGGAGTAGCCAGCCGTCGATCCGACGGGCCACCGCGTCAACATACTCGGCCGAGAGGTCGTGGCGCGATGGAAGCGGGACACTGCTTGGGCGAGACCAATGGCATCGATCCCACGTCCGGGCCGGGCGGCGGGGTGCGATGACCGTTGGAGTTCGCTGCGCCGCCCGGCCCCGGAGTGTCTTTTCATGGAAGCCCTGTTCACCTCGACCGCAGTGGTCGCGCTGGCCGAGATCGGCGACAAAACCCAGCTTCTCGCCATGCTGCTTGCGACGCGCTTTCGGCGTCCGCTGCCGATCATATTCGGCATCCTGGTCGCGACACTGGCCAATCACGCGCTCGCCGCACTGCTTGGCGCGCAGGCCGCCGCTTTCCTCGACAGTCCGGTTTTTCGCTACGCTGTCGGCATGTCCTTCGTCGCCATGGCAGCGTGGACGCTGGTCCCCGACAAGCTCGACGACGAAGAGGCGCCGCGGCCGCGTTTCGGCGCCTTCCTGACGACACTGGTCGCCTTCTTTCTCGTCGAGATGGGGGACAAGACGCAGATTGCCACCATCGCCCTGGGCGCGCGCTTTCACGACGTTGTCAGCGTGACGGCGGGTACGACTCTCGGCATGATGATCGCCAATGTTCCCGCCATCTTCCTCGGCCACGAATTGCTGAAGCGTATCGACCTCGCCAAGGTGCGGCTGGTCGCCGCTGGCCTGTTCCTGATCATCGGACTGTGGGTTCTTGTGCAGACCGCGGGCTGGTTCGGCTAACCGCTGTTGCGCGTCGCCAGCATGCGCTCGAACCGCCAGGCCGATGCGCACATGGCGTCGAGCCCGCGGCTCGCTAGCCAGCCCAGTTCGTCGCGCGCCTTGGCGGGGCTGGCGTAGCAGGTCGCCACGTCGCCCGGGCGGCGCGGCGCGATGCGATAGGGGATCGAGACGGCGTTCACGCGCTCGAAGCTGCGGATCATGTCGAGGACCGAATAGCCCTGACCGGTGCCGAGGTTCCAGGTCGAGAGCGGCCGGTCGATGGTCGTCAACGCCGCCAGGGCCGCGACATGCCCTTCGGCCAGGTCGACGATATGCACATAATCGCGCACGCCGGTGCCGTCGGCGGTATCGTAATCGTCGCCGAACACCGACAGTTCGGACAGCCGGCCCGCGGCGACGCGGCTGATGAAGGGCATCAGATTGTTGGGAATGCCGTTCGGATCCTCGCCGATCAACGCACTTTCGTGCGCACCGACCGGGTTGAAATAGCGCAGCACGCCGATACGCCAGCCGGGATCGGCGGCAGCGATGTCGCCCAGCATCTCCTCGATCATCAGCTTGGTCCGGCCGTAAGGGTTGGTTGCCGATGTCGGGTGGGCCTCGTCGAGCGGCAGATACTGCGGCTGGCCGTACACGGTCGCGCTTGATGAGAAGACGAGGCGGCGGACACCGCATTCGGCCATCGCTTCGACGAGGGCCAGCGTCCCGCGCACATTGTTATCGTAATAGAGCATCGGCTTTTCGACCGATTCCCCGACCGCCTTCAGCCCGGCGAAATGCACGACGGCCTCGATGGCATGATCGGTCAGAGCGCGGCGGACGGCCTCCCGGTCGCGAATGTCGCCGACGACCAGCGGAATGCGCGTGCCGGTGATGCTTTCGACCCGCTCGACGACTTGCGGCCTGCTGTTCGACAGATTGTCGAAACAGACGACCTGATGCCCTGCAGCGATCAAGGCGACCGCGCAATGGCTGCCGATATAGCCCGCGCCGCCCGTCAGAAGAACCTTCATCCTGTCTCCATTCGCTCACCGATCCATGGGAGCGGAATCCTGTATATCGGTCAAACGCTAATAGGAATTTCCCCTCGCTGGGCAAACTCCTCATGCCTAGATGGCGAGAAATGCCGGCGTGTCCGTAAAGGATATTGAACAATATTATTGCACGGAGGGTTAGGCCATGATAGCGGGCCGCTCGCTTCGCAGCAAAAGGGTTCCGCCCGCTGCCGGGCGGTGCCGCGAATGGCAACGGGCCCTTAGCTCAGTCGGTAGAGCAACTGACTTTTAATCAGTAGGTCGCTGGTTCGAACCCAGCAGGGCTCACCACCGGATTTCCGCCACTTTTTACACTTTCTCGGCAGAATGATCCGGTCGAAAAATCACGAAAATAAGTAAATGGGAAGGATCGTGCGGACGAATCGTTGTCAACCGGAACGCGGGCTGTCACGGGCGACCAGCATCACTCACGGCTCGCAGCACCGCGCCGATTCCGAGACAGAAGACGCCCAACCCGATCGCGAACAGACTTCCCGCCACCGCAAGGCCCTTGTGAAACTGCAAGTCGATATTCACGATTTCAGACGTTGCCCCATATACCCCTGCGGCCTCGACGGACGTTTTCATCAACAGGCTGAGCGCCAGGCCGATGGCTCCAAGAACGACAGCAGCCCAGCCGCAGCGTGTCCAACTATCGGCGGCCGACGAGGGACGCGTAAGCTCCGACGCCTCAACCGACGCGATTGCTGTTTGAGGCGACGCGAAGGCATAGCCACAGGCGCAACGCGCTGCATCATCCGGCGCGTCGGCACCACACATTGGACACGATTTCTCCACGACACGCCCTCCCTGTCTATGGTCGTTCAATGCACTTTGGCGATTAGGCGGCCCTAATTCAACTTTGCCGTCGCCTCGGCGCTGTCCGCCAAATCCCGCAGCATCCGAGCGAACAGGTCCGGTCTGCCCGGCGCAATCTCCTTGTGGCGGTACCAAGCCGCAGCAAGCAGCGCGGCGACGACTTCTGTAGGCTCGTCGCGCCCATAGGCGAGCATGGCCAGTTCGGCGGCCAGAGCAATGGCGTCAGCGGCGTCAGTAAGTATCTGCGCGCCCGCAAGGCAATCTTCGGTGATATAGGTCATCACAGCGTCCCGTCGCGCTGATAGGATGCCAGTTTGCCGGGCATGGCTTTGAGGGTCGCGTTCGACGCCTGCGCAACGATCCCGATCGTCTCCTGCCGCACTGATGCCCGAATATGTTCTGCAAACCCCTGAGGATTCACGCTGCCGCGCGTGTCGACGTTCACCGTCTGCTGGATGATGGTCTGCCCGCCGCCCTGCGCCGCCCGCTGGTTCACGGCGCCCAAGGGGATGATGTCTCCCGACACGGCAGGCTTGAAATACTCAGCACGCCCCGCACCGGCCCCTTCGTTGACGCGGTAGATTTGACCGGCGTTTACACGGCCACCAGAGGCGCGGCCGGGCGCGCCGAGGAGAGAAAACGCTTCTGCTCCAAGAAGCCCGCCGAGGCCTCTCCCGCCACCGCCTCCCATGTTGAACGCTCGCGCCAGTGCGTTCACAATCTGCTGCTGGATCGCGATGCGGATCAAATCGGCGATGATCTGCTTGGCGACATTCTTGAAAACATCGCCTAGGTTCTCGCTGTTCATGATCGCGTCGGTCAATCCATCGTTCAAGGTCTTCAACCCGTTAACGGCGATCTTCTCGAACTCGTCGTCCATATTGAGGCCGACCTTGCGTATCTCTTCGAGATACTGCCCCAGCGGCCCCATGTTGTCGCGTTCGAGGCCCGTCCGGTCGGCTTCCTGCTTGCGCGCGAGCCTTGCACGGGCCGCAGCGGCATCGGCTACATCTCCCCTCGCAATCGCCTCGTCCAGCAGCTTGCGCTCGATCTCCTGTTGAAGGTCGAGCATCCGGCGCTCGATCTCAACGCGGGCCTTGCGGACGTCGGTGACGCCGGACTCTGCGCCGAGCGCATCCAGTTCATCGCGCATGGCATCGGTCTGCTGACGCGCAAGTTGTTCCTGCTCGCGGCGGGTGATTTCGCGCTGATAAGCCGCCTCTCGCCCCTGCACGGTAATTTCATCGGCAGCACCATAGAGGTTGTCGATGATCTTAAGGCGGGCGTCCGCCTCGTTTTTCGTAAGCTGCTTCTTGCGCACCGCCTCCGCGATATCGGCGCGACGCATCTCTGCCTCCAAGACGAGGGCTTCGCGGGCGAAGTCGGCCTTTTTCGTCGCGGCAGTTGCGCCCTGCTCCTTTGCGCGAAGCTCCTCTAGTTGGAGTTGGCGAAGATCCTGCGCGTTGCGGAAGTCTTGATCTAGGGGATCGGCGGCGGAACGCGTGCGACCTTTCTTCCTTTCCGGCTTTTGTGAGGTCGAAGGGGCAGGGGGCCTTTTATCATCCTCCAGAGCGAGGCCGCTTTGCGCGGCCTTGGCAATTGTCAGAATCGCCGCGCGGGCGATCCGCTCTCTTTCCTCCTCCGCATTCAGCTGTGCTTCAAGGCTCCTGATCTTGCTGTCCTGGCCCGGCAGATATCCGAACCGCGAAACGCTGCCAGCGCGACTTTCGTAAGCAGCGTCGAGCTGGCGGCGGATCGACTCCTGATTGCGCTGGGAGTCGCGAACCGTATCGTTTTCGTGCTGCAGTCTCCCGGCTGCGGTCCCCTCATTGAATTTGCGCGCCTCGATAAGGGCCCTGCGATATGCGTCGGCCAGCCCATCCACGCTGGCTTTTGCATTGTCTGCGGCCGCGGCGAGTTCGTCGGTCTGCACGCCGGCGGCTTTCAGGCGCCCGATCATACGGTCTAGCTCGGTTCGCGCATCCTTGTTGGACTCCTCAAGCGACTTCACCGCATCTTCGGCGCGGCTGGATTGCGACGCAAGGTAGTAGAGTCCAGCACCCACGGCCAGCACCGCTGCTGCAATGCCTGCTGGTCCCGTGAGCACCGCGCCTAGACCTCCGAACGCGAACGTCGCCGCTTCCGCTGCGGTCGATGCTCCTCCGATAGCTGCGGTTAGCGCAAAGAAAGCCCGCGAACCGGCGATAGCGTTGACTACCACCGCGCCACCCATGACGGCTGCGATGGTCGCCAGCGCCGGGACAACTACGTCCAGATTGTCCGCGAGCAGTTGCATCGCCCCGGCAAGGGCGGCGGTCGTACCGCTTGCTTCCGCCGACTGGCCCAGATAGACCGTCAGGCGCGAGGACAGCGCTTCGAACGCGCCGGAAAGAGTAAGGGTCGCTTTCGACGCCTGCCCCTCCAGCTGGGCGGCCCCGGCCATGATTGCATTGAAAAATTCAGCCGAGGACACCTTGCCTGCCAGCACGGCAGCGCGCAGCTTGTTGATGTCGCCGCCAAACTTCGCGGTCGCGGCGGCGGCTTGCAAGAGCGGGCGCAGTCCCCCCTCGTTGATCTGATTATATTCTTCCGCGCGCACCTAGCCCGATGCGAGTGCCTGGCTCAGTCCGAGAATCGCCCCACTGGCCTGCTGGGCGTTTGTGCCGGTGATGAGAAGGGCCTGAGAAGTCGCCTCGGTCAGTTGCAGGACTTGGGCCTCGCTGGCGCCAAAGCTCCGCCCAGCGTCGGTCGCTTTGCCGTAAAGGTTCGCCAGTCCCTCGACACTGACGCCGTAGCGTGTGGATAGGTCCAGCAGTTGGGACTGCACTGCTTCCAGATTGGAGCCTTCCAGACCGGCGACCTTGAGCGAATTCTGCAATCGCGTGAAGCTGTCGATCATGCCCGATAGCTCGCGGACTGAGAAATACGCCCCGAACGAGGCTGCCAGCCCCTTGAGACTCGCTCCAATAGCGCCAGACGACCGCTTCATTTGGTGCTCAAGCCGCAGCACGTCGCGCTCGACGCGACTCAAACCCTGTCCGGTCACGCGCTGAAAATCGGCCACTTCCTTGCGAGCGGCGCGGGAGTCCGCAAGTATCTTGAAAATCAGGGGGTCAACTTCGGCCATCAGCCTGTGGCTCCTTTAACGATATGATCGACGGCCTTCGCGAACTTGGCGCGGGCCGCCTTTTTCCTCGCGTCGCGCGCAGGCCTGAGAAACGGCCTTGCCGCTGTTTTGCTGTCGCCAAACTCAACCTTGACCGGTCCCTGTTTTGCGCGGCTGGGGCCATAGGCCGTGGTTTTTCCCGAAAAGGAGCGACTGGACGCCCCAGCCTCGCGCTGACTTCCCTCTTCCACCGCGGCGGCGTAAGGGGCCGTCACAATCACAGCCTTTTCGAGAGGGGCGAGATGATGGGCCCCAATGCTGCGATCGAGAACATGCGTGTCCGCGTTCGGCGGCTCACCAGGCGCAGCCGGGACGTGGTTTTCTCCCGACACCGCGCCACGCGTGATAGATTTACCTGCATATACCGCGATGTCCTCGGCGGCTTCGAATAGGGCCGCGCCCAACATTTCTTCTGCCTTAGGCGACCGGATCGCCCTGAGACGCTTTTCAAGTGAGCGTTGACCGGACCAGACACGGGACATTAGACCTTCACGTCGCCTTCGCCTGCTTCCGCATTGACGGCCCGAGCTTTTTCGCGATCTGCTTGTTGAGCCGCGCGCGCAGCGCGTCCGATTCCGAAGCCTTGTTCGGCATGGCTTCACGCTGTGCGGGATCGCCCATTATCATCGCGTGAAGGAGTCGGAACGCGAGTGCAGCCACTTCCTCGATCGGACGGGCGGGATAACCTGCGAGCGCCAACAGCCCATCAGCGCGCTGCGGCCCTACGTCGGTGCCGTCGCCATGGTCAGGGCCGAGATTGCCGCCGATCAGGCCGAAGCGAAGGATTTCATTCAGCTCATCGGGAAATATCTCGCCACCGTCGAGGATCCTGAGCTTCCCATCTTGCTCGTAGAATGACCCCATGAGCTGGCCGTGGATGCGCGCCAGACTCTTGGGTTGGCGACGGCCTTCCCGATCGACATGCCCGAGACGATTTTCCAATTCAATCGCCGATTTAAGCGGCAGGAAAAGCCAATATTCGCCATCGCCGACGAATTGGCGGGTTGCGGTGAGATATTCGCTGATGGGCTTGGTCATGTAGCGGCTCCGATATGGAAATTTGCGAAGGGGGGGGCCGGGCGAGCGGGCTTCTGCTGACCTGCCTGCCCGGCGTTCGACGCTCGGCAGGCGTCGAATTGGATAGGGTCGACGAGGGGGCGCCGATCAAGAAACGCCCCCTCGTCTTCGGTGGCCACCGACGCGCCCTGACGCTCGCGGGTGGCTGAGGTGGTCATCATGCGTCCGCGTATGCTGCGAGGCGCTGTCTCTCGGCCGCCTCAGCCTCAGGGGACCACTCGATGACAGAAAGACCGCGCGCGCGCGCGGCTTCGGCCTGCTCGGGATACATGGTGCAGTCGATCGCGGCGCCGAAAACCTTCTCCTTGCCATCGGCATGAAAGAGGATGACATCGCCCTCCAAGCCGGGGGATCGGCGCGCATAGTAACGCTTCTTGGAGGCCTCGCGGTCGGCCATGGCCTTGCGCTGTGCCGCGCGCTGGCGGCTTGCGGCTGCCGTCCGTTCGCGGTTCGCGGCTTCGGTGTCAGGCCACGCCGAACCATCCCGGTCGAAGTGGGGCAATTTGAGATCGGCCAGGCGGACGACGACGCCCATATACGGCCCCCATGTGTGACCGGTATATCCACGCGCAACCTGTTCCGCGCTCTGCAACTGCTCGCGCTTCACCGGCATGGCGTTCGCTTCGGCAACCTCGCGATCGGATTCGATAATGCGATGGTTGTATTCCGCGATGACGGCGAGCGCCGGCCCCACCTTGTCGCGCAGCTCGTCAGCCAGCTTGTCGCGCCGGGCCTTGATCTGGCCCCAGCGCTTTTCATGCTCGGCGACGCGTTCGGCTTTCTTTTTGGTCGCGATGGCATCCGAAAGCGACGCCTCCGCCCTATCGAGGCGGCGAAGTCGCAGAGCGGCTTCCTCGAATTGGAGATTCGCCTCGGCCGCATCGGCTTCGGCCAGCGTCGGGTCTGACCGGCGATCATCGGCTTTGGCCGACGCAGCGGTGACAGCCTCTCGCTCGGCGCGGACCTCGATCAGAAGCGCCTCGCAATCAGCCAGACGCGAGCCGGGCTTGAGAGCGGATGCGATGCGGTCATCAAGGGGCTTCGCCATGTTATGCCCCCTTCCGCCAGTCGTTGAGATATTGGACGGACTTCGCGTAGGCGCGGTTCGCCATGGCCTTGTCGACGGCCATTCTGTCGGCGTCAGACACATAAGCTGACCGATCAGCGAGGCCGATCCCAGACGAGCGCGAGGCGATAAAACGCTGTGTAGCAGCCTGCGTCATGGCATCCGTCCACGGTGCAGCATTGGCGCCGCGATAGGCCTGCCCCATATCATGCCTGTTGCGTTCATAGGCGATGTGCGCCTGCAAGGCGGGCTGGTCGGCGTCGGAAAGCATATTCATTGCACAGTCTCCAATGCGCGCCATCTCTCCCGCGCGCCCCTTGGGAACCTGCGCGATGTGGTTGCCCCGAATTTGGCGCTGGGTTGCTTGGTAGGGCGTTCCGTCCGGTGCGATGCCGTCGCCCCAGACGAGTTCGCAGGCATAGCCGCCGCTCAGTTCGCGGGCCTCGCCGCTGTCATAGGCTTTCACGGCCGATGCATCGGCGAGCATCAGCGGAATTTCGACATAATCGCCGTCGCGGGCAACTTTACCCTCGGTCCATCCCACCGAATGCTTCTGCCAATTGTCGGCGGTCACCGCGCCGGCCGGGTGGCCGAGCGTGATGGCCTTATGGGCGAAGCTCGCCATGGCGGCCTCGTCAAACACCTCGCTTTCGGGGCGATAGACGTTGACGGTCGCAAGGTCCGGTCTTCCGACTTCCGAGCCCAAATATTGCTGAACACCACATCTGGCGAATTTGGCGACGGCGGCGATGCGCCCATCGGACAAGCGGCGCACCTTTTCGAGCGGCGCCCGGTCCTGAAAAATCATGGTTGTCATCCGGTCTTAGCTCCTCATCGCGGTTCGCGTCTTCGAGGGGTGCCGGGCAAAGGTCGCTGCCGATCTTCACCCTCCGCACCGGGACCGGATGTTTCCGGCGCCGCATGTCTCGGGACGCGCTTGCGTGAGGTAACAATGGGCCGACGCGGGGAGGACGCTTACCGCCGTCAGAATGGACCTTTTCAGGTATTGCGCGCACTGCCTAGTTAGTGCCAGATGCCGACAGCACGGGGGAGGAAGCTGATGTTTGCTGCGCAGAGTCTGTCGCTCTTAAAGCCCTTCGACGCGGAGCCCGGAACGCTGTTAATCCGAGAGGTCGGCGGCGTGGGCGGACTGGCGTTGACCACATCCGTGGAAGATCTCGGCAATCAGGTTCCATCGTATGTTGAAATAATAGAGGCGGGTGAGCACCCAGCGATATTGCGCCCCGCTGTAGTCAATGGAGGGAGCTGGCTCGCGATCAACAACTGGCAATTGCTGATCGATCCGGCCTCGTCATATACCTCATATCAAGCAATGCCTGCGGCCGGCGACGCCTTCATTTTTGCGGGTGTGGCGGGTGTCGTGGCTAACTTCGCGCATAACGCTGCAATATCGTACGTGACCACCGACGGCGCCCACTTAGTGAATCTCGATTGGCAGTTCTTCGCCGGTTTTCGCAGATGGAAGATTGTGCATTGGCTCGAACGCGATGCTGATCCGGTTGTTCTTTATGAACGCAATCCCGGCTAGACTTGCTCATAAATCCCATTTTACTGCCCATACTCTTACCAAGGCGGAAGGGCGCGCGGCCGGCAAGAAAAAATCCGCTGAATTGAGGCTATTTGGTCAACTGGAACCACTGATATGAAATCAGCGCGCCGTCATTTTACCGGGTGCAGCAGCTTCGGCCCCTTCGCCCTTACATATGCCGCGCGAGCCTCTTTCAGTTCTTGGCGCCCCGCTTCATCGATCCAGCGCGCGATGCAGCGCCAGTTCGTTCGGTAGTGGTCAACGATCGCTTCCCATCCCAGGCGGATATAGGTTTCGCGAAAGTCGGGAGGGCATGGCCGATAGGGGCGAATGCGACTCCACCGGGCCTTGGTGCGTGTCCGCTGCTCAGGCGAAAGGCTGGCCTCGATCTGGCGCCATTGCTCGGCATAGCTGTTGGGCTGGGCTGTCGGCATTGCGGGCCGACATTTCGCCCGATTGCAATCGCTTCCTTACCGCCGTCACTCGCGCGCGTGCGCGTAACGCTCCCGAAAAGGAGCGCATCCAGCGCGACCCGGTTTTGAGCGAAGGTGCCAGCATGATGAAGGTACCTTTCGGTCGCGAGAGGGGGGGGGCTTTTGATGCCCGCCGTCATGCGTTGGTCAGGAGTTCGTCAAGCCCGGGTCAAGCTGGCAAAACAGACCCCAAGACGCGCGCGCGATACTGGCCAAATCTAGCTTGACGCATGGGGCGCGCCCATCGGGTGATCTTGTGGTTACTGCGCGAACCCCATGACGGGTGAGCGCGCCCGCGCGATGGCAACGGTTTCTCGGCGACCCTTGCGGTAATCTTGCCGTTCCCATGGGCTTCGTTCCGCTGAGGATTCACAGCAGTCAGACCTTAGCAAAACATAACATCTCATGGAGTTCGTTTTGTCGGCCGTGATCAGCGGAGAGAATGTCAACTTTTGTCAACCTTCCATGGGGTTCGCTTTCTTGCGGGCATTCTGACTGGCCCGCGCCTTCCCCTCCGCTGTCCTGGGGCCGGTCGAAAGACCGCCATGGTTCTTGCACCGGCCTGATTTGTATAGTGCCCGGCTCTTGCAGGGTGTTCCGGCCCGCGTTCGAGCCCCGCAAAATTCGTTGGGCGGAATGGGTGTGGCGGGGCGAGACGCTGGCGCGCGGATACTAACATTTGCTAACAGGCGGCGAGCGGTGTCCAGCTCTTGCGCTTTCGGCACCGGATTGATGCTTGGGGATGTTGTCGTCTCAAAGTCCATGACGTGCGCGGGCGCAGGCGCGACATGTGCGGGCTCGACGGAAGTTGGAGCCCCCTCGCCTGCAGGGAAAGGGTTAGGATCAACCGTTCCACGCGTTGCGCCAGGACGATCCAAATCTGGAGAGTCCTTCTTCGCCACGCGGTCGCGGAGAAGTTCGGCGATCGACTTTGCAGGGCGGGTCACGATAATCTCCTAAAATTCATGCGGCTCGGTCTGCTTGCCATGATCACGCCGCTCTGCGCGGGACGCCGATTGCCTCGTCCAGAGCGGCCCGATATTCGGCAGGCAGGTTCCTGCCGTTGAGGAATTTGCTAAATGTGCCGGGCGGGCATCCGATGCGGGTGGCGAGACGCGATTGAGAGCCAGCGCCACCGCTACCGATATGCTGGACTGCGCGCTCCCGCAGATCACTCAGAGGATCGCCGAGCGAGAACGCCGAAATTGCCCCCGATGAGGAATTGGCTTGTTTCCGTCGCCCTGTTTCCGGGTTCGCTGCGCTATCCCCCTGGTGTATTATAAGTGTTGCATTATTTGCAGGATGGAAACTGACGGAAACATCGGGCGTTTCCATTTCATCGGTTGTAAATTCTGCAACCGGAGGGGCGAAGTTTCCACTCGACTCGTCGGAAACTACAACCGTGCGGTTGCAAATTTTACACCCGCGAATTTCCATGCACCGCCACTTTTCAAAGTCACGGGTGGGCGCGGCGGGGCGTCCGCCGGGCCATGGCGCCCAAGTGTAGCGCCATAGCGACGAGTGCAGCACCTTGCGGTTGAAGCCGCCCTTATGGGTGCAGACGATGAAACCCTTTTCCTGCAACTCGATCAGGCAGCGCCAACATGTGCGCTCGCCAAGGGCAGTGACATCAGCGGCTTCGCGGCAACTAAATCCGAGCGCGCCGTTCCGGGTGCCGTCATCGCGAGCAACGAGGGCGAGCAGCACCTTAACGGCATTGCCGCTCAAGTGGCGCCACGCCTCGCTGCTCGTGATGCTCGCATATAACCGGATATGCTTCGGCTCTCGCTTCTGCCGCTGCTTGCCCGCCATCAGTCATGGGCCTTCCGGTGGAACGCGCGGTGGTGCTTCCGGCAAAGCCAGCGCACGACGGCGGGCTTGTCATAATCATCATGATGACCATCGGCGGGAACGGCCCCGCATTGCTCGCAAGGCTGTCGCTCGACGAGGCCGCGATTGATGGCTGAGCGCAAAGCTGCCTGAGCCCAGACGGCTTTCGGATTCGCCTGCGCCCATTTGCGCTGCCGCGTCATCCGGGCCTTGGTCATGCCTGCCTCCCAATCGTGAGGTCCACGATCGGCAAGCCCAGCCCCTCCGAGAGGGCGAATGCCTGCTCCATGGCGTCGGCGTGGGATTCGTGCCAGCCCATGGCGGGGGGTAGGCCACTACGGCGCTGCACCTCGACCGAGTAGCGATCCCACGCGGAATCCCAACGCAGCGCGATATGATCTTGGTGCCGGACGGTGGGGAAGGGGATGATCTCACCCATGGCCCCCTCCTCGCGAAAGGGTGAAGTCGATGATGGGCCAGCCGGTCACGCTCCGCACAATCTCAGCCTCACGCAATGCGGACTGGTGCGATGCGTATGTCGTGGGTCGCCTGGTCGCTTCTGGCAGCGCCGCATCTGCAGGAACGATGCCCAGCCGGAAAAACGGGGCATCCTGTCTGATTTCGATCCTTGGAGAGGGAAGGGTGGCGCCGCTCATGGATGCCACCTCCGCCCAGCCTCGGGCCGGATGCGGCAGGCCGCGCGCCTTGCGCCACCCTTGGGAATGAGATAGAAGCTATGTCGATCCTGAGCCGCCAAGCAAAGATCGACGCCCCGCCTCGCGGGGCGTTTTCGTTCGGGCGGGCGCATCATGCCGCCTCGCTGGTCGAACGACAGGGGTTGCGGTGCTGCCACGCGATTAGGTCCGAGCGCAGATAGCGCACATATCGCCCTTGTCGGTGAAAACGCGGCCCACCGCCAAGAACCCGCCAGTTGGCGAGCGTACCAACGCTGAACTTGATCAGGTCAGCCGCTTCCGCCGGGGTTAGAAATTCATCCATTGAATGTCTCCGCATGAAGTTGCGGGACAAGCAGTTATAGGGCGTGAAGCCGCATTACATCCTATTCAAGTTGAACTCCGCGAGGGACGACGGCGGACGAGTTTTTGCGACGGCTGTGCGTCCCTCCCAATCTGCGCCCCGGCCATGGACAGCAACGTGTCGCGATCAAATTTTCGGAACTCGGGGCGTCCATGCATTTTGTCAGCGAGCGCGCTCGCCTTCCGATAGAAGGTCAAAGCCCCTTCGCAGAGCTTTTGAGAGGCGGATTCATCTCGCGCGACAATCTCAATGGCCTGTCCGCTGCTGATACCGGAATCGACCAGAGATTGGATAAGACTACCTATTCCAAGTTTGCGATGCCGACTGGCAATCCCTCGATATACATCGCGCATTCCTTTGTGGTCGGTGAGGACGAGGCGAGCGCCCCCAATAGTGCCGCCGTCCAGAGCTTCCGCAATCCGTTCGCGGACTATTGGATGAATTGGGTCCGACGACCGAAGCAGCCGAATGAGATCGCCAGTGCAATCAAGCGAGCCGCCCTCAAGGGCAAAAAAGGCCCTTCTGTTCAGTTCCGTTTCTTCGGGATCATCAGCCATTGCCAGGCACCACGACGCCGACCTTGCCTTTCCGGGCAAGGAAGTCGGCGCCAGCGGTTTCGAGGGCTGCGCGCATTTTCTCGATAGAGGATTCTGCTACATTGTCGCCGCGCTCGAAGCGAGCGACAGTCATGCGCCCGACCTCAGCGCGTTCCGCCAAATCGTCGGTAGTCCATTTGAGGCCTATACGCGCCATTCGGGATTGTGTTGGTGTCATGCTGCAATCTCAGATCATTGGAATGCCGAGTGATGAGGCCTTGGCTTTCATATATCCGGCCGCCAACTCCAGCAGAAGAGGGAGAGAGAATGACCCTACCTTGCTGGCAGCGGTTTTGGTCTGCGCCCAAATCTCAGGATCGCGAGTTCTTTCAAGGAACTCGTGGCCGCTCCATGTGAGGGTGATATTGGCGAACTGTGGCGGCCCCGACAAAGGCTGAAAGCTCGTCCCTTCAAGAAGCCCAGACTGAAAAGCCAACCGGGCATGCTCTGCTAACCTATCCTCGGAACACCCATCAAACGCAGGAAGTTTGCGAAGCGCAGGGTCTGGCGATTCCTCGACCGCCAGCAACAATTTTCGGATGAGGTCCATATCGCGTTTCATAGTGATAACTGTATTACCATTTCAGGCTTGACGCAACCACGTTAAGAATGGTAATTTACTTATCACCTTGGGAGCGTCCCAAGGCGGGCCAGAGCGTCGGTTGCACCCTTCGCCCCGGCCCTAATCGCAACCCTGATTACGAGGGAAACGACTATGGAAGCTGATAGCACCCGTGCGCCCGCTGGCGCCACCACCTTAACCACGAAAGACGATGCCGCAATCATGTCAGCATGGGGCCGTAGGTCGATCGCCTACGCGCTCTACAGCTCGGCTGACCACGACAGCGACGACCTCCAACCGCTGACGATTGTCGACACGGCTGAGAACGAAATCCGGCGCGCCGTCGCCTCTACCCCGCTCGGCGTCGAAATCCAGCTTTGGACGGCATTGTTTCATTCCGACTTCGCGCTGACCAATGCCGACGCGGCAGCCCTTAACATCATGGACCTTGACCATTTCACGGCAAGGGAGGGCGATTGGGACTGGAAAGATCGGCTTATCCTCGCGGCGCTCAACTCGCTGCGCTCTATGCGGGCAGGGGGCGCAGCATGAGCCGGCCTCTCAACCTCTCACCGATCCTACGCGGCGTTGCCGAACCCGAGTTGCTGCGCCACCTCGCGGAGCAGGGGCGCTCCACACTCGAAAGCTTCATCGAAGCGGCCATTGCCGCGCTGGACGTGATTGACGGCGATCCTGACGCAGAGGATGCCACCGACGCCGAGGATGACTTTCTCCTAACGGACCATGCACTCGAAGATTGCAAAGGCGTACCAGGCTGCCCGGTCGCGGACACCGATTATGGCATTGAGGACCAGCCGCAAGACGAGGAGGAGCACCTTACGCCCGACTGGGGCATCGATCAGCGGGAGTCCATACCCGACGCGATGGTCATTGCGTCCGACCGGGAAGCTTCTAGGCCGCACCGGGACAGGATCCGCCGGACGCGCTGCGTGCCGCATTATGTACGCTGGCACGACTGGCGCGCGAGGCAGGAGCGGAGGCAGGTCGATCGCTATTCTCTAATCCTGCAGCCGATCGCGCCGAACCGGCGGCAGCTTCTCCAGCGCAAGCGCGGCGTGCCTCGCCGCCCGAGGGCGTGAGCGTGAGCGCGCGTCGGAACCTGCTCGCCCGCGTTGACACCTTCCTCGACGAGTCACGGATGCCACCGAGCATATTTGGCCGGAACGCAGTTCGCGATCCAAGGTTGATCACAGACCTGCGAAATGGCCGCGAGCCCACGGGAGACCTCGTTCGAAGGGTAGAGGCCTACATGCGGCGGTGGAGGGCGCAGCGTCGGGCAGGTCTAGTCCAGCCGATGGGCGATCAGCGCTTTACCCAATCTGGCCAGAGCCGACTAGCCGAACAGGCTTTGCGCTTGTCGCGCCGCGATCCCCGCAAGGCCATTGAGTTGCTTCGGATTGCTATCGAAAGCGTCCAGCCGTTGACAGCGGAAGCGCGGCGATGAGTTGGGCCAGGCAACGCGCGGAGGAGCGTGCCCTCCGCGTGGGCTACGTCCAAGCTCGGCAGCTACTCGCATTGCAAAGCAAGCGGTCGACAGCGATCAGGAAGGCGCTCAAGCACAGACTCAAAACGCTATGAACTGATCGCGCACAAATGATGAGCGGCGGCCGGGGAAACTCGGCTGCCTCTTTCGCTGGCGATTATACTTCCTGCCAATGCGCTGGCCGAAGCGATCCAGCGGCGCTATTTTCAACGCCAGTCGCGCGCCGTTTCGGACGTTCGGTCTAGACTTCGTGCACAAGACAGCGCGGCCAGAGGCTAACTCTGCAATCATTCAGTGGGTCATCGCCATAATTTCCTCACGGTTGAGGCTTGAATGATGATGGATTAGTGAACTCCGTTGGCTGAAATTTCTGAATGTATGAAGACATAGCATCATTTGCCGCATCCATCTTCTTCGTTAAAAGCTCATTCTGCTCTTCAAGCGTATCACGGCAACCTTCTTGTCTGGTATCTTTCAAATGAAGATTGCTACCATTATTTGCCAGCCAACCCGCATTGCAGAAGGAAGTTATTCTTGCAGTTTCCAAGGCGCCTTCTAACGCTTTCTTCGCGTCATTGGGCCAAATAGGTAAACCTGCTTGGTAAGCAGCTTTGACTATTATGAAAGACGAGGCATTTTCCTGCATTAGTTGATCGATCTCGCGATCACTCCAAGGAGGTAGCCAGCCCTTTTGCCGAGATTCAACTTGAATAGCCACCGACCTACTTTTCTCCACGAATTGAGCGCTACTTGAGACAATCCGCTGATAAGATTCAAGCCGTGAACTAAACATAACTGTTTTGTATGGCGTCATCCTCTCGCGGCCCAGCATTTCAAGCTGTTGCCAAGATGCAAAAGAAGAGGCCGCAGCAAATACCACGCCTAGCGCGGAAATGACGACGGAGACGAGGGCTATTCTGGACTCTGTCTGTGTCCAACCCGACCTGCCAATGTCCTCATCTGCCATGTACGCTCTCCTCCTTCCTGATGAAGGGAATTTAGCGAGATTCTCAACAAAAATCGATGTTGAGAGCGCGGCTCCTTGATTCAGAAACTAAGCCGAATCCGCTTCCACCGCCTTGGGCGCAATCAGGCTCGCAACGTGGTCTGCCCATGCATCTAGCGCCGCGCGCTTTTCGTCGAGGAAGTCATAAAGCCCGTACACGCGGTCCATCGGATCCAGGCTTGAGATATGGTTCAAAACGCGCTGCGAAATCTCGGCCGACACCTTGAGCGCCTGCATACCAGTCTTAGCGGTTCGGCGCAGATCGTGGAGACGCCACGGCGCTACGACCAGACCCTCTTCCGTCGTCGCCGCCGCAACGGCGCTGTCGAGCCGCGCCTTGGCCTTGGACACGCCGCTCGCGGCCGTCCTGTTGTTCGTCGTGAAAACGAGCCCCTTCTTCGGCCACTTGTCCGGCGGCGGTTCGTCCGGTTTCGCTGCCAAAACGCCTATCTCAGCCACCACCATCGTGGACAGCGGCACCGCATGGGGCTCCTTGTTCTTCGTCCGATCGCCCGGAATGGTCCACACGGCCTTCGCCTTGTCCATCTCCTCCCAACGCATTCCAAAGACCTCGCCCCGGCGCTGGCCGGTAAGCAGCAGGATTCGGAAGGCCGGACCAAAGGGATAGTCAACCTTCCGCGTCGAGCGCCAGATGATCGGCAATTCGGTATCGTCAAGCACGCGGCGGCGGCTGGCAGGCTTTGCGGGCGCCCGCAGGTGGGTGAACGGCGTCTCGTCGACGAATTCACTCTCAAAGGCCCATTTCCAGAGAATACGGCCGTAGCTGAAGACGCTGCTCCGCATGGCCACCTTCTCGGGGGCGATGGCGTCGATCGCAGCCTTGAAATCGCCGCGCCCGATCTTGTCGATCCGCTTGCCCTCGAATTGCGATTTCAGATGGCGCATGACCGTCTTCGCAATGCGGAGGCTTGAAGCCCGGCGCTGCTTGCCCTTCGCATCGACCTTGTAGCTTTCGAGCCACGCGTCTGCCACGCGGGTAAAGTCCCTGTCGAGGTTGGCCTTGCGCTCTTGCGCCTTCGCTTCGTCCCGGGCCGCGTCATGGTCGAAGGGGTCAACGCCGGTGTCCACAAGGCGCCGCAACTCCGCCGCGCGCTCCCGCGCTTGGTCGGGCGTCCACGGCCCATGGCGGCCGATCGTGTAGCGACGATCCGCCTTCGCGCCTGCCATCCGATATTGCAAAACGTAGGACTTCGCGCCGCCTGGACTGATGCGAAGACCGAACCCGGCAATCGCGCCCTTGCCCTCGTCCCATAGGAACCAAGCTGCCGAGCGAGGCTCAGCCGCATCCACCGTCCGCTTCGTTATCGCCATCATCTTGCCTTTGAGTAAGTGCCTGAGTAAGTAAGGCGCGATGATGTTGATACAAGCTAAATGATTTTGGGTGAAGATAAATCGACGAAATTACGCGAATTATCGCTTATGACGGCCATCCAGTGATGTTCGATTATCTGTCGGTAGCAATGCAACGCTGACTTTTAATCAGTAGGTCGCTGGTTCGAACCCAGCAGGGCTCACCATTATCCGCGCTGGTCGTGTAAACGCCTCACCCCAGACCATATTGCCGTCTGGCTGCTGCTCCGGTCAGATCGTGGTTCGACATGCCTTCGGCAATGAAGCGGTCCAGGCTTGTCAGCAGGCGGGGCCGCAGTGTGATCTGCCGGCGGACCTGATCGATTTCGACTAACTCCCGCTCCTCGGCCGCCGACAGGAGTTGGCGGACGTGCGTGCGCGAGACCGCGAAGCGACGGCCAAGCTGCGCCAGCGACAGATCGGCGGTCGGCGTCTCGCGGTTCAGCGCGCCCCTCGCGAGCTCGATCAACACGAAAATGCCGGCGTCGTGAACGAGGAAGAGCAGGATGTCGGGATTGCGGAGCAGGACCATCGCCGATTGCACAAATATGCCGGTCGCAACCTGCCGCTGCGCCCGCTGGAACGCCTTGTCCCCCTTCAGCGGAAGGGCATAATCACTTTCGCCGAACAGCACAGCCAGCGGCGCGTAATGCGCGATCAGCCAGTCCTGATCGTGCGTCAGCATTCTGGCGGTCGGGATCAGCAGGCGCGCGCGCCGGTCCAGCGGCGAGACGCGGCTTTCGAGGAAATCGGTCTGCACCAGCCTCCCCACGATCTGTTCGATCCGCCGCGGGCTGGCGAGGCCGAACAGCGCCAGCGCCTTTTTGAGGTTGCCGATCGTCGGCCATGTATCCCGATCGTCCGGACGATATCCGGCCTCCATGCAGATGGCTACGGCAAAGACCACGATCCGCACCGCCTCCATCAGCAATTTGTTGAGGAACGGATCGTCGCCATAAAGTGCCAGCACCTTGTCGAAATAGGCTCTGCGCGCGTGCGGGAAATCCGGATGGCGAAGGATCGATTCCGCGGACCAATAATCGACCTTGAAATGGGGGTCATGGGTTTTGGTGGAGCTGGCTGCGTTCACGCTCTTACTTTGCGATAATCGACGTCTATTGAGCGAAAAAGCGTGTAGGAACTATGGATTGGAAAATATACGCAAAAATTTCCAGCGCCAGCCCGGCCGGAGTGCGCTAGCGAGTCAGAAGGGACATACGGGCGGACGGCGACGGTCGATGGAGCAGACCCGCATCGAAGCCATTTCAAGGGGGAAGACCATCATGTCGATGCTGCGTTCGTTTGCGTTTCCACTCCTGCTCAGTGGAACGGCGATGCCGGCGCTCGGCGCGGACTATCAACCCATGTCGGACCGCATCATCGGAGCCGTCAGCGTGGCGCCGAAGAGCGCCGCCGAGGTTGCCGCGCAATGCGACACCCGTCTCGATGCGCTGGCGAGCCTGCGCGCGCGCGTCGAGGCGATGCCGCTGTCGACCGAGCCACTGGATTTGCTCGCCGCCTATGACGACCTTTATAATCTCGCTTTCACCACCGCCTATACCGAACCGGGCGTCATCAAGGACACGAACCCCGATGCGGCGATCCGCAAGGCGGCCGAGGACTGTTTTCAGCGCGCCAGCGCGGTGCTGGTCGATCTGGGCATGTCCCGGCCGATCTATGAACGCCTGCTGACGGTCGGAAAGGCGGATATTTCGCCCGCCTTGCGCTATATGGTGGACCGCCAGCTCGATTCCTATCGCCGCCTGGGCGTCGACAAGGACGCGGCGACGCGGGCGCGCATCGGTGAGCTTCAGAATAGCATCACCGCCGCATCGATCGAGTTCGAGGGGAATATCTCTGCCGACACCCGCACCGTCACGGCGACCCCCGAAGAGCTTGCGGGTATGCCGCAGGACTGGCTAGCAGCGCGCCCGGCCGGCGCGGACGGGTTGGTGCAGATCGGCATGAGCTATCCCGACGTCATGCCACTGTTGCGCTATGCCGACCGCGCGGACGTGCGAAAGCGCGTGATGACGACCTTCGCGGACCGCGCCTATCCGGCCAACGACGCGGTGCTGCGGCGGCTCATCGACGATCGGGCCCAATTCGCCGGCCTGCTGGGCTATCCCGATTTCGCGAGCTACGACTTCGCCAATCGCATGGCGGAAAATCCCGGACGAGTGCAATCTTTTCTCGACGAGATCGACCGCGTGGCCCGGCCGATCGGAGAGGCCGAGGCGGGGCGGATGCTGGCCCGGTTGCACAAGGACGATCCGTCACTTGCCTCGCTCGGCTCCTGGAGCAGCAGTTACGCCCTGCGGCTCATCCGGAAGGAGGATTATGCGGTCGATCCGGAGCAGGTCCGTCAATATTTCGCCTTCGACAAGGTCCAGGCCGGCATTCTCGACCTGACGCGCGATCTGTTCGGTGTCGAAATCAGGCCCTGGACGACCGAGGTCTGGCATCCGGACGTCCACGCCTTTGAAATGGTGCAGGACGGCACGGTCATCGGCCGCTTCTACCTCGACATGCATCCGCGCGAAGGCAAGTTCACCCATGCCCAGATGGCGGCGCTGCGCTTCGGCATCAGGGACCGGGTGCTGCCGGTCGCGGTGCTCGAGACGAACTTTCCCAACGGGCTGATGGAGCATAGCGACGTCGTCACTTTCCTCCACGAATTCGGGCATCTGCTGCACTGGATCTTCGCCGGCGGGCAGGATTATGCGGCGCAAAATCCGATGGAGCTGGAGAATGACGTCATCGAGGCGCCATCGCAGCTGCTCGAGGAGTGGGTGTGGGATTACGACACGTTGAAGCGGTTCGCGACCAACGCGGCGGGCGAACCGATCCCGGCCGCTCTGGTGGAGAAGATGAACGTCAGCCGCCGTTTTGGAGAAGCGTTCGGGACGATGATGCAGCTCGGCTATGCCGGCGCCTCGCTTGCTTTCTATTCGGGCGTTCCCAAGGATCGCGATCTGGCCGCGGTCTATGACTCGGCCTATAATCGCTACGCTCTCGCTCCAGATCCCGAAGGCACGCATGGCTATGCCGCTTTCGGCCATCTCACCGCCTACGGCGCCTCCTATTACACCTATCAATGGTCCAAGGCGCTTTCGAGCGACCTGCTGAGCGAGTTCCGCAAACATGGCCTGCGCGATCCGGCCACGGCGAAGCGCTACCGCGATCTCATCCTCGCTCCCGGCGGGTCGGCTTCGATGAATCAGCTCGCCAGGAATTTCCTTGGTCGCGATTGGACGGTGGACGCTTATCGGGCGGAACTGCAACTGGCCAGATAGCGGGCACGCCGACCGCCGGGTTCAGGCTTCGGGGCGCGGCTGAAGGACCGCATCGCGGCGCTTTTCGGGGCGGATATAGATCGAACTGATTTCCGGTGACGCGGCCTTCAGTTCGGCCTCGATCTCCTCGATCAGGTGCTCGCCGTCTCCCATCGTCAGCGCATCCTCGAAATCGGCGCTGACCGCCACGAAGATCGAATCGGGCGCCGTGTGGATGGTACGGACATGGTTGACGGCGCTGATCTCGCGCCGCCGCTCGACGATCCGCCAGATCATCGCGATCCGCGCCGGATCGGCCGCTTCGCCGATCAGAAGCTCCTTCGATTCGCGCGCGAGCAGCGCGGCGACCGCCGCCAGGATCAGGCCAATCAGGATCGAGGCTACTCCGTCGATCCGCGCGTCGCCCGTCGCATGACTCAGCCAGACGCCGGCCGCCGCGATCACCAGCCCGGCCAGCGCCGCGCTGTCCTCGAACAGCACGATGAAGCCGGCGGGGTCCTTCGACCGCCGGATCGCCTGCCACCAGCCCAGCCCGTTGCGACCGGCGTCGAACTGGCGCACCGCGATCGTCCACGATGCCCCCTCGAGCAGGAAGGCGATCCCGAGGACGATATAGTTGATCGTCGGATCGCGCAGCGGCTCGGGCGCGGCGATATGCGTCCAGCCCTCATAGATCGAAATGCCCGCACCGACCGCAAAGATCAGGATCGCGACGACGAACGCCCAGAAATAGAGTTCGCGGCCATAGCCGAAGGGATGTTGGTTGTCGGGCGCCCGCTTTGCCCGCGCTTGGCCGTAAAGGAGCAGAAGCTGATTCCCGCTGTCGACGAGCGAGTGCACCCCTTCGGACAGCATCGACGACGAACCGCTGATCGCCGCCGCGACGAACTTCGCGGCGGCGATGCCGAGGTTGGCGAACAATGCCCCGTAAAGGACGATGTTCGCCTTGATGTGCCCGATGCGCGGACCGTCGGTCATGGCGGCGGGTTACGGCAAGGTGTAGGCGACGATCTCGTCGCCGATCGGCGTCTCCATGAAATGATGGCCGCCGGCATAAATGACGACATATTGCCTGCCGTTCGCCTCATAGGTCATCGGAGTCGCCTGTCCGCCCGCGGGCAGCACGTCGGACCAGACGGTCCTGCCGGTGGCGAGATCGATCGCACGGATCAGATTGTCGGTCGCGGCGGCGATGAAGATCAGCCCGCTCGCGGTGACCACAGCGCCGCCGTTGTTCGGCGTCCCGATCGTCACCGGCAGCATCGACGGGATGCCGAACGGCCCGTTGGTGCGCGCGGTGCCCAGCGGGCGGTCCCAGATCGTCTTGCCGGTCGCGAGATCGATCGCGCGGATGCCGCCATAGGGCGGCTGCTTGCACAACATGCCGGTGAAGGGCAGGCGCCAGCCCGCATTGACGTCGATCGCATAAGGCGTGCCGGCCTGCGGGTCGCCCGCGCCTTCGGGACCGCCGATCTCGCCGCGGGCCTGGTCGCGCGGTGCCCACCCCTTTTTGTCGGCCTCGGCGCGGGGGACGAGGCGGACATAGTTGGGCATGTCGTTATAGTTCGCGACGATCACGCCGCGCACCGGATCGACCGCGACGCCGCCCCAGTCGGTGCCGCCATTATAGCCCGGATATTCGATCGAGCGGCCATCGCTCGTCGGCGGGGTGAAGAAACCCTTGTAGCTCGCCTTGCGGAACTGGATGCGGCAGATCATCTGGTCGATCGGCGACATGCCCCACATGTCGCGCTCGGTCAGGTCCGGCTTGCGCAGCGTATGCCACAGCGACACGATCTGCGTCGGCGCCCGCTCGGCGGGCTCGACCCCGCCGCCCGGAACCTTGATCGTGCCGACCGGGGTCAGCGGCTGGCCGGTGCGCCGGTCGAGTACATAGACGTCGCCCTGCTTCGACGGCAGGACCAACGCGGGGACCGTCCCGCCCGCGCTCCGATAGTCGATCAGCGTCGCCTGCGCGCCGAAGTCATAGTCCCAGACGTCCTTCTTCACCGCCTGAAAGCGCCAGCGCGGCTTGCCCGTCGTCACGTCGAGCGCGACGAGCGAGGTCGCATAGTCGTTCTCGGCAGGGCGGCGTAGGCTCGAATAATAATCGGCGGCGGCATTGCCCATCGGCAGATAGACGAGGCCAAGCTGCTCGTCGCCTGATGCGATCGTCCACATGTTCGGCGTGCCGCGCGCCCATGTCTGTCCCGGCGGAGGATAGCCGTCCCAGTCGGGGTGCATCATGTCCCACGCCCATTGGAGCTTGCCGGTGACCGCGTCGAAGCCGCGGATCACCCCCGATGGCGCCCAGCGGTCCTGTCCGTCGAGCACCTGATGCCCGGTGACCACCACGCCGCGCACGATGGTCGGCGGCGAGTTGATCGAGACATAGCCTGGCGGCGTGTCGCCCATGCCGATCTTGGTATCGACCTGGCCGTTGGCGCCGAAATCCTGACACGGCCGCCCCGTCGCGGCGTCGAGCGCAAACAGCCGCGCGTCGAGCGTGCCGAAGATGATCCGCCGCGCGCACGCCTGTTCGACGGCGGCGCCGGGCACGGCATAATAGCTCACGCCGCGGCAGGCGGCGGTATAGGGGATCGCATCGTCGGACACCTTGGGGTCGAACCGCCAGCGCCGCTTGCCGGTCGCGGGGTCGAGCGACAGGACGATATTCTTCGGCGTGCAGACATACAGGCTGTCGCCCACTTTCAGCGGCGTATTCTCCGCGCCATAGGTGCCGCGCACCCGCTTCGACGAGGGCAGGTCGCCGGTATGGATCGTCCACGCGCGCTTCAGCTTGCCGACATTGGCCGGGGTGATCTGGGCCAGCGGCGAATAGCGCCGCGCGCTGTCGGTGCCGCCATAGGCGGGCCAGTCGGCACCGGCCTGCATCGGCGCGGGATCGGTCATCGCCCAGCGCGGCGTGGGAAGCGGCTGCAGCGGCCGCGCGCTGTTGAGCCAGCCGAGCATCGCGCCGCCCGCCGCGCAGAGCAGGACAACCACGGCGCTGCTTGCCAGCGCGAGCCGCCAGCGGTGCGGGCGGACCGACAGCGCGGCCATTGCGAACAGGACGAGGACCAGCAGCACGACCGGCGCGACGACCCGCGGCACGAGCGCCCAGCCATTGCCCCCGACCTCCCAGAAGGCCCAGAGCAGAGTGAAGAAAACGACGGCGACATAGATCCAGCCGCCGAGCATCCGCCCGCGCATCAGCAGCAGGCCCGCGGCGAGCATCGCAACGCCCGTCACCAGATAATAGGCCGATCCGCCGAGCGCGGCGAGCCAGACGCCGCCGATCAGCAGGACCAGCGCGATGACCGCGACGATCAGCCCGGCGATCAGGGTCAGGAGCGGAGCGGGAAACATCTGGCGTAGCCGATTCATCGCCATATCCTTCACTGTCGGGACGGACGCGCCCAGCGGTGCAACGCACTGCGCCGACGAACGATGCATCGTTGGCTCGACATTTGCCTCGGGAATGGAGCGTTGAGGCCGGTCCCGCCTGTCTGCGATGGAGCTAGCGGTCGATGGTGGATACCGGCCGCGCGAACGGATCGTCGCGCAGCGTGCCGCCCGCGGTCTCGGGCATGAAGCGCAGCGCGACGAGGCCGACCAGGCAGGACAGGATCATGTAATAGGCGGGCATGAGCTGGTCGCCCGTCCAGCCGATCAGCGCGCTGCCGATCGCCGGTGCGGTGCCGCCGAAGATTGAGGTCGAGACATTATAGGCGATCGCGAAGCCCGCGAAGCGCACCGGGGTCGGAAACAGCGCGGGGAAGGTGGCCGAGATGGTCGCGAGCTGCGGGACGTAAAGCAGGCCGAGCAGGATGAAGGCGATGGTCGCACCTGCGAGGCCGGTGCCCATCAGCATGTAGAGCGGCACCACGCCGACCAGCAGGCCGATCAGCGAGACGCGCCACATCGGCCGCCGCCCGACGCGATCCGACAGCGCGCCGGCGAAGGGCAGGAACAGCATCATGAAGAACATGCCGACGATCGGCACGATCAGCGCCTCGTCGGGCGACAGGCCGATGCGCCGCTGGAGGTACGTGGGCATATAGCTGAGCAGCGTATAGTTGACGACGTTCAGCGCGACGACGAGCCCGCCGACGACGAGCAGCGGGCGCCAGTGATCGCGCATCAGCGTGCCGAGCCCGGGGGCTTGCCGGGCTTCGGCAACGACGCATTCCTCCAGGAAGATCGGCGTGTCTTCCATCCGCGAACGCAGATAGGTGCCGATCAGCCCGAGGGGCGCGGCGACCAGAAAGGGGATGCGCCAACCCCAGTCGTGCATCGCCGCGTCGCCGAGCGTCAGCGAGAAGAGCAGCATCAGCGAAGCGCCGAGCGAGAAGCCCGCGAGCGTGCCGAATTCGAGGAAGCTGCCGAAGAATCCGCGGCGGTCGTCGGGCGCATATTCGGCCATGAAGGTCGCCGCGCCGCCATATTCGCCGCCAGTCGAAAAGCCCTGGATCATGCGCAGGACGATCAGCAGCGTCGGCGCCCAGAATCCGATGCGGTCATAGGAGGGGATGAGCCCGACGCACAGCGTCGCACCCGCCATCATCAGGATGGTGAGCGCAAGCACCGACTTGCGCCCGATCCGGTCGCCGAGCGGCCCCCAGAACAGACCGCCCAGCGGCCGCACGAGAAAGGAGATGGCGAAGGTCGCGAGCGCGAACAGTATCGCCTCGTCGGTATCGCCCGGGAACAGCGCCGCCGAGATATAGGTGACGCCATAAGCATAGATGCCGTAGTCGAACCATTCGGTCGCATTGCCGAGCGCCGAGGCGGCGATCGCGCGGCGCAGCGTCGAGGGGTCGGCGCTGGACGGCGCGCAGGAGGGTTGCGCGAGGGTTTGCGTGGTCATGTCATCACCTGTTGTTGCGGGTCGGCGGCGGGATCGAGCAGCGCGGCGGTCGGGGTCGTGCGCGGCAGGATCTGGAAATCCTGCTGCGCCTCGCCCGGCACCGCGTCGGTCACCGCGAGGCGCCAGAGGCCGAAGACGAGCATCGTGCCGGCCGCGAGCGCGATGAAGAGGAAGAGGCCGCCAGCGCCCGCGAGCGTCATCGCCGCCGCGCCGCCGATCGGGCCGAGCGCGGCGCCCACCGAATAGAGGAGCACGAGCTGCCCGCTCGCGGTCACGCGCTCCGACGGCAACAACCGGTCGTTGGCGTGCGCGACGCTGAGCGGATAGAGCGCGAAACCGAGCCCGCCGAAGGCGAAGCCGAGCGCGAGCAGCAACATGCCCGACGGCTGCATCGCCAGCGCGACACTGACCGCCAGCGTCAGCGCGAAGCCGCCGACGATCACGCGGCGGCGGTCGTAGCGGTCGGACAGGTGCCCGAGCGGCCATTGCAGCGCCACCCCGCCGAGGATCACGACCATCATGAAGGTCGCGGTCGCGGCGAGGCTGAGCCCGAGCCGCCGCGCATAGATGGCGGCGAGGCCGTAGAAGGCACCGAGCAGCAGCCCGGTGATCCCGGCGCCGACGACGCCGAGCGGCGAAGCGGCGAACAGGCGGCGGAGCGGCAGCGACGCGGCTTCCGTCAGCGCCGGGGCCGTGCTGCGCGTCAGGCAGATCGGAATGATCGCGAGCGAGATCAGGATCGAGGCAAGTTCGAACGGCACCTGCGGCGCCGTGTTGCCCGAGCGGAGCAGCAACTGGCCGATCGCCTGTCCCGAATAGAGGGCGACCATGTAGGACGCGAGCACCGTGCCGCGCGTTTCGGGCTCGGCGCGGTCGTTGAGCCAGCTTTCGAGGCAGACGAAGACCCCCGCGACGCAGATGCCGTCGACCAGCCGCAACGCGCCCCACAGCAATGGCTGCTGGACCAGCGCATAGGCAAGGGTGCTGGCCGAAAGCAACGCAACGAACGCCGCAAAGGACCGGATATGTCCAACCCCCCGCACCACGCCCCCGGCGCGCAGCGCGCCGATCACGAGCCCGCCGAAATAGGCGGTCGCGACGAGGCCGATGACCATCGTGCCGCTGCCCTCGCGTTCGAGCCGCAGGCCGATCAGCGTCGACAGGAAGCCGCTGCCCGCCATCATCACGAAGATGGCGATCAGCAGGCTGCGGACCGGGCGGATCGAGACGAGCATGGGCGGCGCGTCAGGCGGCGCGCCGATCCTCCGCCGGCGCCGCCTCGTCATCGACCAGCGCCCCATCCTCGACCAACACCTTGTGCAGTGCGCGCACCGCAGTATCGAAATCGTGCGGCGCGACGAGGAACTGCACGTCGACGTTGCGGATCTGGTGCTGCATCGCGATCATCGGAACCCCTGCCGCGTCGAGCGCGCGCAGCGCCTCGGTGACGAGGCCGGGGCGCGAGATGTCGCTGCCGATCACCGACACCATCGCGACCGGCTGTGCGGTGATCGACGCGTCGGGATATTGGTCCTGCAACTCGGCGGCCACCCGGTTCACTGCGGCGGCGTTCGCCGACAGATAATGGGTGATGGTGTTGGCGTTCGACGATTTGCTGACGATCCAAAGCTTGTGGCGGGTCAGCGCGGCAAGGATCGCGGCATCGTACCCCTTCACCCCGACCATGTCCTGCTCGAAGAATTGCAGCGCCTGCATCTGGCGCAGCCCGGTGACGATTTCGACCCGCGGGACGTCGGAGACATAGTCGCCGGTGACGAGCGTCCCCGCATCCTCGCGGTCGAAACTGTTGCGGACGCGCAGCGGAATGCCCGACTGGCGCAGTCCGCGCCCCGCGCCCGGATGGATCGCCTCCATGCCCAGATTGGCGAGTTGGTCGGCGACGTCATAATTGGTGCGCCCGATCTTGCGCGCCCGCCGCTCGCCGACCAGCTTCGGGTCGGCGCTCGACAGGTGAAACTCCTTGTGGATGATCGCCTCGCGCGCGCCGGTAAGGACGGCAATGCGCGAAAAGGTCATTTCGGTGTAGCCGCGCGCATAGCGCCGCACCATGCCGCCCTCGCAGCCGGCATAGCCGGTGACGATCGGCAGGGTGGTGCGCAGGTCGATCGCCGCGAACGCCTCTTCAATCCGCGCGTCGAGGCTGCGCACGTCGTCCTCATCCCACAGCGTCAGGTCGACGAAGCGCGCGTTGACGTCGCGGTCGCGGAGCAGCAACGCGGTGCTGTGCGCGCTGTGTGCCTCGCCGATCCCGGCGAGCAGTTCGCGTACCGTCACGAACTGGTCCTTCAGGCTGAATCGCCCATGGCTGCGCAGCCGCGCGAGATCGTCGAGGCAGGCGGCGACGGCATCGACCCGCGCATCGACGAAGCGGTCGGCTTCGGCACGGCTTTCGGGCCGCGCGAACATCTCCGCATTGCGCGCGCGCATCGCCGCACGCACCCGCTCCATCGCCGCGCGCCATGCCCCGGCATCGTCGTCGTCGACGAAATGGCCATAGACGCCGGGCTCGCCGCTCTTCTTGTTCTCGAGCAGCAGGTCGGTCATCCCGGCATAGGCGGAGACGACGAAGATGCGGTTATAGAGGTCTCCGCCCGAACGCCCCGCGATCAGCACATTGTCGAACAGGGTCGCGGTCGCGGCCATCGAGGTGCCGCCGACCTTCTCGACGCTATGATGCCCCCTCATGCCGGCACCGCTTCGACGAGCGGGCCCGACGCGACCGTCAGCGGCTCGGGCTCGCCGCGATGGGCCAGGAACCACGGCCGCGGCTTGTCGACGCCGAACGGCTTTTCCAGCCGGTTGCTGACCGCATTATAGACGAGGAAGGCGTTGGCGCGGGGGAAGGGCGTGATGTTGCCGTTCGATCCGTGCATCAGGTTGCAATCGAACAGGATGACGGTGCCGGGTTTGCCGGTCGGCGCGACGATGCCATGATCGTGCGCCAGTTCGGCGAGGTGATCCTCGTCGGGAACGCCATATTCCTGTTTCTTGAGCGAACTCAGATAATGGTCTTCGGGCGTCTCGCCGACGCAGGTCAGATAGGATCGGTGCGACCCCGGAATGACCATCAGCGGCCCGTTGTGCGGCGTATTCTCGGCGAGCAGCACCGACATCGACAGCGCGCGCATCCGCGGCATGCCGTCCTCGACATGCCACGTCTCGAAATCGCTGTGCCAATAGAATTCCCTGCCCTTGAAACCCGGTTTGTAGTTGAGGCGCGACTGGTGGATGTAAACCTCGTCGCCGAGCAGGAAGCGCGCGACGTCGGCGAGCCGCGCGTCGGACGCGAGCCGCGCCATCGCGTCGCTCTGGCGGTGAATCTCGAAGATCGAGCGGATTTCGCGACTCTGCGGCTCGGCGACGATCGTCTCCGCGTCGAGCGCGGCGGGATCGGCGAGCAGCTTGCTCGCCGCCGCCTGCAGATGCGCGACCTCGGCGTCCGAGAAGACGCCTTCGAGGACGAGATAGCCGTCGCGGTCGAACCGGGCGGCCTGTGCCTCGCTGACCGGCGCATCCGGGTTCCAGTCGCCATGGACGACGGGGTCGAGACGCGGCAGCAGTTCGGCGCTCGCCGCGTGCCGCGATGGGTAGAGGTCTTTCACGGAACGTCCCCCTGCTGATGATGGATGGATTCAGTCGGCGGCGACGAGATCGGCTTCGGCGGGATAGGCGCCATTCTCGTCATGCACTTCCTTGCCGGTGACCGGCGGGTTGAAGACGCATGCGGTCAATATGTCGGTCTCGGGCCGCACGACGTGCCGGTCGTGGTCGTTGAGCGCATACATGACGCCGGGCTGCAGCCTGTGGATTTCGCCGGTTGCGAGATCCTCGATCGTCCCGGTGCCCTTGAGGACGAGCACGGCTTCGAGGTGGTTCTGATAGTGCATCTTCAATTCCTCGCCGGCGAACATCGTCGTGACGTGGAAGGAAAAGCCCATATCGTCGTCCTTGAGCAGCAGGCGGGCGCTGACCCAGCCGTTCGAGCGGACGTTGCGATCCGATTTGCGGATATCGCCGAGATTGCGGATGAGCATGGATGTGTCTCCTGTTGGTGAGGCTTATTCGGCGGCGACGGCGAAATCGTCGGCCATCGCCTCGCGCAGGCTCGTTTCGAGAATGTCGAGGCCGCCCGCGAGCAGCGCGTCGTCGATGATAAGCGGGGCGAGGATCTTGATGACCTCGTCGTGCGCGCCGCTGGTCTCGATGATCAGCCCCGCGTCGAAACAGGCGGCTGTCACCGCGTCGGCAAGCTCGCCCGATCCGACATTGATGCCGCGCATCATGCCGCGACCGCGGGTCTCGAAGCCATGCTCGGCGGCCATCGCATCGAGCCGCGCCGCGAGCAGGTCGCCGCGCCGCGCGATATCCGCCGTGAAGGCCCCGTCGCTCCAGAAATGGCGCAGCGCGGCGGTGGCGGTGACGAAGGCGTGGTTGTTGCCGCGAAAGGTGCCGTTATGCTCGCCCGGCGACCATTGGTCGAGTTCGGGCCGGAACAGCGTCAGCGCGAAGGGCAGCCCCATGCCCGACAGCGACTTGGCCTGGGTGACGATGTCGGGCGTGAAACCCATCTCTTCAAAGCTGAAGAAGGAGCCGGTTCGCCCACAGCCGGCCTGGATGTCGTCGACGATCAGCAGCGCGCCATGCGCTTTCGCCAGCGCGTCGATGCGGCGCAGCCATTCGGGCGATGCGGTGTTGAGGCCGCCTTCGCCCTGTACCGTTTCGACGAGGATCGCGGCGGGGGCGTCGAGGCCGCTCGACGGGTCGGCAAGCCGCTGCGCGAGCAGGTCGGCGGTATCGACTTCGGGCCCGTGATAGCCGTCATAGGGTTCGTGGCTGACATGGGACAGCGGCACGCCCGCGCCGCCGCGCTTCGCGGCATTGCCGGTGCAGGCGAGCGCGCCCAGCGTCATGCCGTGAAAGCCGTTGGTGAAGGCGACGACCATCTCGCGCCCCGTGACCTTGCGCGCGAGCTTGATCGCCGCCTCGACCGCGTTGGTGCCGGTCGGGCCCGTGAACATCGCGCGATAGTCGAGCCCGCGCGGCTTCAGGATCAGCGCCTCATAGGTTTCGAGGAAGGCCGCCTTCGCGTCGGTGTGAAGGTCGAGGCCGTGAGCGATGCCGTCGCCGCCGATATAGTCGAGTAGCGCCTGCTTCAGGATCGGATGGTTGTGCCCATAGTTGAGCGTCGAGCAGCCCGACAGGAAATCGAGATAGCGGCCGCCGCGATTGTCGTGCATCCACACGCCCACCGCCTTGCCGAACTGGCGCGGCATCGACCGGGCATAGCTGCGGACCCCCGATTCACGGCGCTCATAGATACTCCTGTCCGGAATCGCGCCGGACGGTTGAGGTGTCATGGTCATGATTATCCCTGTGCTTGCTGAAACTTGCTGCGATCGATCGGGCCGATGCGGGCCTGATACTCGGTGGCGTGCGCACCGGCGAAATGGGTCTGGTTGTCGAACAGGACGCTACGCTCGAACGGCGCGTCCCAAGCGCGCGCGAGGCCGCGAAAGAGCGCCCACGAGGCATCATTGTCGTCGGTGATGGTCGTCGTCAGATGCGTTGCATCCTGCTGCGCTGGACGGGCGAGCAATGCTCCGATCATCCGGCTGGCGAGTCCTTTCCCGCGCCCCTCGACCGCGACCGCCACCTGCCAGACGAAAAAGGCGTGCGGGTCGGACGGCGGGCGATGGCCGGACACCCAGCCGACGATCCGGCCGTCCTTTTCCGCCACGATGCACTGATCGGCGAAATGTGCGCACTGGATGAGGTTGCAATAGGCGGAATTGCGATCGAGCGGCGGACAGCGCGCGATCAGGGCGGTGATCGCCGGTCCGTCTTCGGCAACCGGTCTGCGCAGTTGCAGACCCGGCATCGATGCCGGTGCCGCGTCCGACACAGGCCTCAAGGGCAAGGATTCATTATTCTGGCATTGATCCAGTATCGTTCATCTCCTGAAATATATTTCGGAGTCGCATGAAAAATTGCGAGTGGGGATGCGCAAAAACATACGCATTATTGAGAAGCGATCAACCCCTGCGGGGAAAAATGGTTCATAAAACGAAATATATTTGTGCGCGTTCATCGGGAAGAATGGGATTGGTGCCGCCCCTTCGTGCCGCTAACAGGGGCGCATGCAGACCGAGATTGCGAATGCGACCCTGAAGGCCTTGCGGCGTATCCTGCGCGCGACCGATCGTGGGAGCCGCAAGCTGGCGGCGGCGACCGGTCTGACCCCGTCGCAACTGCTCGTCCTCCGCGAGGTCGAGGCGCGGGAAGAGGTCACGCCGGGAACGATCGCCCAGCGGCTCCAGTTCAGCCACGCCACGATCACGGCCATCACCGACCGGCTCGTCGCCCTCGGCCTCGTGACGCGGCGGCGCAGCGAGCGGGACAAGCGGCAGATATTCCTGGATGCGACCACGGAGGGCCGGCAGCGGCTCGCCGATGCGCCGGATGCGCTGCAGGAAATCTTCGCGCACCGCTTCGCCGCGCTGCCGTCGTGGGAACAGGCGATGATCCTCGCGAGCACCGAACGGCTGGCGGCGCTTCTGGGCGCCGCGGATATCGACGCCGCGCCGCTGCTCGACACCGGGCTGATCGACCGGGAGGGAACCGGCGCTCCGTAGATCGGGCGCGAGCCGATGGAATAACCGGGCCGCGACAGGCGTATGCCTGGCATGTCCGGCATTTTATCACGTTCCTCTCCCTTGCTTGTCCAGCCCCGGTCCACGCGGGCCGCTCCCTTGCGGATCGCCTTGTTTTCCGGAAATTATGATTGCGTTCGCGATGGCGCCAACCGCGCGCTGAACCGTCTGGTGGACCATCTTCTGCATCAGGCGGGCGCGCAGGTGCGCATCTATTCGCCGACGGCCCCGCAAAAGGCTTTCGCTTCGGTTGGCGACGTCGTGTCGGTCCGCTCGGCCTGCATTCCCGGGCGCCCCGAATATCGGCTCGCGCTCGGCTTCACGCGCGCGGCGCGCGCGGACATGGAGGCTTTTGCGCCCGACATCGTCCACCTGTCCGCGCCCGACATTCTCGGTCGGCAGGCCCAGAAATATGCGCGGGCCGCCGGCATCCCGGTGGTGGCGAGCCTGCACACCCGGTTCGAAACCTATCTCGACTATTATCGCCTCGGCTTCCTGCGGCGGCCCGTCGTCGATTATCTGGCGCGCTTCTACGGCGACAGCGATCACATCCTCGCGCCGACGCCGCCGATCCGCGACGAGATGGCCAGCCGCTTCGGCGACCGGAAGGTCTCGATATGGTCGCGCGGGGTCGACCGCGCGATGTTTCATCCGGCGCTGCGGAGCGAGGCGCTGCGTGCCCGGCTGGGCTACAAGCCGGACGAGATCGTGCCGCTGTTCTTCGGCCGGCTGGTACTCGAAAAGGGGCTCGGCCTGTTCGCCGAGACGATCGCCCGACTGCGGTCGCAGGGGTTGGCGGTGCGCCCGATGATCGTTGGCGATGGTCCGGCGCGCGACTGGATTGCGCGCCGTTTGCCCAACGCGACCTTCATGGGCCTGCTCGAAGGAAGCGAGCTGGGCCAGGCGGTGGCCAGCGCCGATCTTCTCATCAACCCCAGCGTCACCGAAGCCTTCGGAAACGTCAATCTGGAGGCGATGGCGTCCGGCCTCGGCGTGGTGTCGGCCGATGTCGCGAGCGCGTCGGCGCTGATCGATCACGAACGGACCGGCCTGCTGGTGCCGGCGCGCGATGCCGGGGCCTATGCGGCCGCGGCGGCGCGGCTCATCGGCGAACCGGTCCGTCTTCGCCTGCTGGGCCGCGCGGCGAGCGACGCCGCCGACCGCTTCCGCTGGGACGAGATACTGGCGGAGGTCGCGCGCGTCTATGAGCGCGTCGCGCGCCGCGAATCCGTTCCGGCCTTGGCGAAAGTCGCCTGACGATGGCGAAACCGGTGCTTTTGGTGCATATGAGCCCGCGATGACCGATCGCCATGAAGACGACGATATCGCCGGCGAACTGGCCGCGATGCGACGCTATGCCCGCGCGCTGGCCCGCGATCACCACGACGCCGACGACGTGGTGCAGGATGCCGTCGTCCGCGCGATCGAGCGCGATGCTGGTTACGAGCGGGGCCGGAGCCGCCGGCGCTGGCTGCTCGCGATCGTTCACAACGTCTTCGTTTCCGGGCTCCGGCGGCGGGCGGCCGAGCGACGGCGCGACGACCGCTTCGCCGATACGCTGGTCGCCCATTCGGACGCGGCGCAGGAACATCACGCCCGGCTGACCGATATCGCGCGCTGCTTCGCGGCGCTGCCCGAGCATCAGCGCGCGGTGCTGCACCTGACCGCGGTTGAGGGGCTGAGCTATCAGGAATGCGCCGACCTGCTGGATGTTCCGGTCGGGACGGTGATGTCGCGGCTCGCCCGGGCGCGCACGGCGCTTCGCGAACTGGACGAGCAGCCGGTCCCGACGACCGCGCTGCGCATCGTGGGAGGGCGGGGTGACTGACGGACCGAGCGATATGGAGATCGATGCCTATATCGACGGCGAGCTCGATGTCGAAGGCCGCTTCGCGGTCGAGGACTATCTGCGCCGCCATCCCGAAAAGGCGGCGGCGGTTCTGGGCGACATGGGGCGGCGCAGCGCGTTGCAGCTCCTCGCGCGTGGCCGCCAGCCGGTGTCGGCGCATCTGATCGAGGCGGCGCGCTCGCTTTCCTCCGCCGCACCCGCGCGGCGCCGGCTCTGGGCACCGCTGGGCGGGCTGGCAGCCGCGGGAATGGCGGCGCTGGTGCTGACGATCGCCATCCGCACGCCGCCTGCCTATGTCGACGATGCGCTGACCTCGCACCGCGTCGCCCTTTTGCGCGCGGCGATGGATTCGCAGGTCGAGGCGCCGCGCTTCAACGCGCAGGAAATCCGCCGCGCGACCAACATCGCCGTGCCCGCGGTTCCGGAGGATTGGACGGTCACCGACGTGCAGCTCTTTCCGACGGAGCGGGGCCCCGCGCTGCTGATGGCGGTGCAGACGCAGGAGGGCGACCGGCTTTCCATCTTCCTGCAGCGCCGGAAGAACGGGGCGCCTGAACAGCCCGACGCGATCCGCGAGGGCGCGCAGTCGGTCGCCTACTGGCGGCGCGGTGACATGTCCTACGCGCTGGTCGGCGAAAGCGAACCCGGCGAGATGGACGCGAGGGCGGAAGTACTTGCACGCACATGGTCCTGATGCGGTATAGGGCGCCCGTATGGATCGATTGTTCAGGCTCTTCTTCTGGCTGGCGTTGCTCGTCACGCTCTGGTTCGCATGGTCTCCGCAACCCCCCATGCTGATCGAGAGCGACAAATCGCAGCATATGCTGGCTTTCGTGGTGCTGACCCTGCTGTTCTTCCTGGCCTATCCCGCCGTCCGGTGGTTCTGGATCCTCGCGGCGCTGGCGGCGCTTGGCGCGTTGATCGAGTTCGTGCAGGCGGTGCCGACGCTGCACCGCGACAGCGACATCGGCGACTGGTACGCCGACCTCGCTGCGATTGCGCTGACCATCGCGCTTTGCGTCGCGGTCCGAAGATTCGCCCGAAGGGAACGGGCGGGATAAAGCCGTCTACGAGGGCCGCCGACACCGGAACGCCCACCCCGTGAAGGCGTTCGGCAACCATGGTCTCGGAAAGAAACATGCCGGCCCGGATCGGAACGGCGGGCTGGGGCATCGCGGCGCGTTATGCCGATGGTTTTCCGCACGAAGGCTTCGCGCTCGAACGCTATGCCGCGCGCCTGTCCTGCGTGGAAGTCAATTCGTCCTTCTACCGATCCCACCGTCCCGAGACATGGTCGCGATGGGGCGCCATAGTGCCGCGCGATTTCCGCTTTTCGGTCAAGGTGCCCCGCACGATCACCCATGAAAGGACGCTGGCCGATTGCGGCGACCTGATCGCGAAGCTGCTCGACGAGACGGCCGGCCTTGGCGACAAGCTCGGCGTGCTGCTTGTCCAGTTGCCGCCGAAGCTCGTCTTTGATTCCGCTATTGCCGGCCGCTTCCTTCGCCAGCTTACCGCCGCGTCAGCGGCTCGCGTGGTGTGCGAACCGCGGCACGCAAGCTGGTTCGCGGCCGAGGCCGACGACCTGCTTGCCAGCCTGCGGATCGCGCGGGTTGCCGCCGATCCCGCCCGGGTCCCGGCGGCGGCGGTGCCAGGCGGATGGCGCGGCTTTTCCTATTGGCGGCTGCACGGGTCGCCGGTCGTCTATCATTCGCCCTATGGGGCCGATCGGCTGAAATCCTATGGCGCGCAGCTCGCGCAGGCGGAATCGGCGGCGCCGGCATGGTGCATCTTCGACAATACGGCGTCATTCGCCGCGCTGGGCGATGCGCTTGCGCTCGGCGATATGCTTTCGGGCCGTGATGCTGACCGGGGCCTTGACGGGCTCGCATCGCGCGATCGTTCCTAACCTTTGTTATGGAAGCCGTTGCGGGCGGCTCATATCGTCCTTGCAGCCCACAGGCATGGAAAATGGAGTCGCGATATGGGAGCCAATGCCGATCATGATCTGTGGGGCCAGGCGCTCGCGTTCGAAAGCCGTTATGGCGACGATGCGCCGCGGATCATCGCCGGCAAGATCGAGCAGCTCAGGGCGTCCGGCGAGATCGCCGAAGCCGATTTCTGGGCCCAGGTCGCCGAATGCCTGACCGACCTGCACGCGATCCGCTATCAGGGATATGCGACACCCAGGGAGGTGGCGCTGGACCCGACCGTCGTCGCGCCCGCTCCGAACGGTTCACCTTCCGGAGCCTAGGACGGATCGACATTCAGCTCTGGCGGCCTGCAAATGGCGGCTTTTCGCGCTGCCGGTGCTCACGTGCCGTCAGCACGCTGCGCTCCGGGTCCCGAAAATCCACCATTTTCGGCTCGCCATCTTCTGAATGTCGATCCGTCCTAGTCCCCCGACCATCCACCGGCCTCGTGCGCCGCGGCCTTGCGGTCGATGGGCCTGGGGCGTTCGAGTCTTCGCAGCAATTGGCGGACGCTCCGCTGCGCCAGCGGATGGCGCCAGCGCGGCGCGATCGTCGTCAGGGGGCGCAGCACGAAAAGGCGCCGCGCCATCTCGGGATGCGGGATGGTCAGCGCCGCGTCGCTCCACGCCCCGCCCGACCAGAGCAGGATATCGAGGTCGAGCGTCCGCGCGCTCCAGCGCTGGCCCTTGCGGCGCCCGAAGGCCGCCTCAATCGCCTTCAGCCGATCGAGCATCTCGGGCGGGCTGAGCGGCGACGCGACGAGCGCGACGGCATTGGCATAGCGCCGTCGCGACGGGCCGAGCGGTGCGCTGGCGATGATCGGACTCGCATCGACCGGCTCGATCCCGGCGCTCTCCATCGCGGCGAGCGCGGCCAGCAGCACCCGCCGCGGATCGCCATGGCGCGCATGGCGACGGTTCGACCCGAGCCCGATGGCATAGAGCGCCAGCGGCTCGGGAACATGGGAGGGCGCGTCGCGCATGCGGCGGCGCCTATCGCAAGCGGCCGGCGATTGTAAGCCTGGTGTGCAATCCGTGGGGTGCGCCCTTGGCGTATACCCTATCCGAGTCACCGTCCCGGGCACAGATCAAGGCTTGTGAGGATTCGGGTTTTGGCGCGCTGCCTCATCCGTTCGTCATGCTGAAACGAGTTCAGGGTGACGAGAGGGAGAAACCGCGCCGATCCGAATCCTCACAGATTCTAAACGAGCGGGCGGAACTCCTCGACCACGGCGCGATAGAGCGCGCGCTTGAACGGGACGATCAGCCTTTCGAGCTCGTCGAGTTCTGCCCAGCGCCACGCGCGGAATTCCTGATGGGGGGTGACGATATCGACGTCGGCATCCTCGCCCATGAAGCGCATCAGGAACCAGTTCTGGCGCTGCCCGCGATAGCGACCGCCCCACACCGTGCCGATCAGCTCGTCGGGCAGGTCGTAGAGATGCTCTGTCCGGCTGCGCGCGATGATGTCGACCAGCCCCGCGTGGACGCCCGTTTCCTCCTCCAGCTCGCGCAGCGCCGCGGCTTCGGCATCCTCGCCGGGGTCGATGCCGCCCTGCGGCATCTGCCAGGCGTCGGCGCTCGAATCGAGCCGCTGGCCGACGAAGATGCGGCCGGTCCGATTGGCGAGCATCACCCCCGCGCAGGGGCGATAGGGCAGGGCGCTGGCGTCGCTCATGCCGTCTGTTCGGCCACGATCGCCTTGAGGACGGTCAGGTTGCCGCGAATATCGTCCCTGGCGCTGGGAACGCCCTGCGAAAGGCAGATATAGCCGTGGATGGTGCCCGCCGCCTCGCGATAGGTCGTCGGCACGCCCGCTTCGATCAGCTTGGCGGCATAGGCACGGCCCTGGTCGCGCAGCGGGTCGAGGCCCGCGGTGACGAGCAGCGTCGGCGGCAGGCCTTCGGCAGGGAAGTTCAGCGGCGCGGCGCGGTAATCGTCCTCGACCCACTGATATTGGTCGCCGAACCAGGTCATACCCGCTTCGGTCAGCAAATGGCCTTCCTTGAAATCGCGGTAGCTCTGCCAGTCGTTGTGGGTCGAAACGGCCGGATAGATGGGATGGATGGCGATCACCGGCTTCGACGCCGGCCGGTCGCGCAGCGACAGCGCCGTGACGATGGTCAGGTTGCCGCCCGCGCTGTCGCCCGACAGCACCAGCCCGGTGCAGGGAAAATTGTCGGCGACCCAGCGTGTCGCGGCTTCGCAATCCTCTGGCGCGGCGGGGAAGGGGTGTTCGGGCGCCAGGCGGTAATCGACCGCGATCACCGGCATGTCGAGGATGCGCGCCGCCTCCGCGCAATAGGGATCGTGGGTTTCGAGGTCGCCGATCACGAAGCCGCCGCCGTGATAGAACACCATCACCGGCCCCGCTTCGCGGTCGGGGCGGTCGTCGTAGATGCGGATCGGAATCGCGCCCGCCGGCCCCGGGATGGTGCGATCCTCGACTTTGGCGATGGCGCCGCGCGGGACGTCGGCAAGCTGCCCCATCGCGCGCATCATCCCGCGCGCGCCCTCCGGCGGCAGCTCCTCCATCTTCGGTCCCTCCTGCGCGTTCAGGAAGGCGAGAAAGCCCGCCACATCGGGGCGGACATAGGGGGTGGTGCCGTCGGTCATCCTGTCGATCCCTTGCTTGTTGTCTGCGCAAGCTATTCGGCATCGCCGCGGATAATTCAATGGCATTTGACAACTGATTTTGGAATGACGGGTGCGCGGCTGCTTGGCCGCCGACAATTTTTTCTCAATTGCGGCTTGGCGCGGACGAGCCTAGGCCGAATCACGGTTCGCAGGTTTTGAAGGCAGAAGATAGAATGGCGACAGCGGTAGCGGACGAGGCGGCAGCACCCGAGTCCTCCCTTTCCGATGCGGTGGTGGTGCGTTTCGCGGGCGACTCGGGCGACGGCATGCAGCTCACCGGGGGGCAGTTCACGCTTTCGACCGCGCTGGCCGGAAACGATCTGGCGACCTTCCCCGACTTTCCCGCCGAAATCCGCGCGCCGCAGGGCACGCTGTTCGGCGTTTCGGCCTTCCAGATCAATTTCGGGTCGAGCGAGATCACGACCGCGGGCGACGCGCCCGACGTGCTCGTCGCGATGAACCCCGCGGCGCTCAAGACCAATGTTCCCCAGCTCAAGCCCGGCGGGCTGATCATCGCCGACGAGGGCGAGTTCAACGACCGCAACCTCGCCAAGGCGAAATATGACGCGAACCCGCTCGAGGACGGCAGCCTCGCCAAATGGCAGCTCCTCAAACTCAACATCAGCCAGGCGACGATGGACGCGGTCAAGCCCTTCGGGCTCGGCAACAAGGAAGCGCTGCGCTGCAAGAATATGTGGACGCTGGGGCTGGCGCTCTGGATGTTCGACCGCGACCGCCAGCCGCTGATCGAATGGCTCAAGGCGAAGTTTGCCAAGGACCCCAATCTCGCCGACGCCAATATCGCGGCGCTCAACGCGGGCCACGCCTTCGGCGAGACGGCCGAGCTGTCGGGGCCGCTCAAGCAGCATCATGTCGCGCCGGCGCCCGTTGCGCCGGGTCTCTATCGCACGCTGACGGGGGCCGAGGCGATCGCGCTCGGCCTCGTTGCGGGCGCGCAGCTTGCGAGGCTGCCGATGTTCTTCGGCGGCTATCCGATCACGCCTGCGTCGGCGATCCTCCACCATCTGTCGCGGCTCAAGGAATATGACGTCACGACCTTTCAGGCCGAGGACGAAATCGCCGCCATCTGCTCGGCGATCGGTGCCAGCTATGGCGGTTCGCTCGGCGTGACCAGTTCGTCGGGGCCGGGTATCGCGCTCAAGGGCGAGGCGATGGGACTCGCGATCATGACCGAGCTGCCGCTCGTCATCGTCAATTCGCAGCGCGGCGGCCCCTCGACCGGCCTGCCGACCAAGACCGAGCAGTCCGACCTCTATCAGGCGGTCTATGGCCGCAACGGCGATGCGCCGATGCCGGTGATCGCCGCGCGCTCACCGGGCGACGCCTTCGAATGCGCGATCGAGGCGTGCCGCATCGCGACGCAATATATGACGCCGGTGATGCTGCTGACCGACGGCTACATCGCCAATGCCGCCGAGCCGTGGAAGGTCCCGGACCTGACCGCTTACGAGGCGTTCCCGGTCGAGTTCCTGACCGAAGTGCCGGAAGGCGGATTCAAGCCCTATGGCCGCGACGAAAAGCTGGCGCGCCCGTGGGTGAAACCGGGAACGCCCGGCCTGCTCCATCGCATCGGCGGGATCGAGAAGGAGGTCGACACCGGCCACCTCAACTATCAGCCCGCCAACCATCAGGCGATGACCGACCTGCGCAAGGCGAAGATCGACGGGGTCAAGGTTCCCGACCAGATCGTCGAACTCGGCGCCGAGGGCGGCAAGCTGGCGGTCGTCGGCTGGGGATCGACCTATGGCCCGATCCACCAGGCGGTGCGCCGCAAGCGCGCCGAAGGGGCGGACGTCAGCCACATCCACATCCGCCATATCTGGCCGTTGCCCGCCAATCTGGGTGCGCTGCTCAAGAGCTACGACCGGGTCATCGTGCCGGAGATGAACACGGGTCAGCTCAAGACGGTGCTTCGCGACCAGTATCTGGTCGACGCAAAACCGGTGAACAAGGTTTCGGGCCAGCCCTTCCGCATCGCCGAGATCGAAGCCGCCATCGAGGAGGCGCTGGGCTGACGCGAAAGCGTTGTTGCCCCGAGAGGAAACAGCATGAACGAGATGACCACCATCGCCCGCACCACGACGCTCAAGGACTGGGAAACCGATCAGGAGGTCCGCTGGTGTCCCGGTTGCGGCGACTATGCGATCCTGAAGGCGGTGCAGCGCACGCTGCCCGACATCGGCGCGGTGCCGGAAAATACGGTGTTTATCAGCGGCATCGGCTGTTCGTCGCGCTTTCCCTATTATGTCGAAAGCTATGGCTTCCACACGATCCACGGCCGCGCGCCGGCGTTCGCGACGGGGCTGAAGCTCGCCAATCCGGACCTCGACGTGTGGATCATCACCGGCGACGGCGACGGGCTGTCGATCGGCGGCAACCACACAATGCACGTCATCCGCCGCAATCTCGACTGCCAGATCATGCTGTTCAACAACGAGATCTATGGCCTGACCAAGGGACAATATTCGCCGACGAGCCGCGTCGGGACGAACAGCCCCTCGACTCCCTTCGGTTCGATCGACCGCCCGGCGCAGCCCTGTGCCTTCGCGCTCGGCGCGGGGGCGCGCTTCGTCGCGCGCGGCTTCGACGTGTCGAAGGAACTGCCGAACGTGCTGAAGGCCGCGCACGCCCATAAGGGCGCGGCCTTTATCGAGATTTTCCAGAACTGTATCGTCTATAACAAGGACGTGTTCGAGGATTTCGCCGCGCCCAAGGGGGCGGAGGACCGCCAGCTTTGGCTGAAGCATGGCGAACCGATGCTGTTCGCCAAGGGCACCAGGGGGATCACGCTCGACCATGCGGCGCTGACGCTCAAGGTCGTCGATGTGGTCGACGGGGACTGGCAGGCGGCGGGGGTGATCGTCCACGACGTCACCAACCGCAGCGTCGCGCACATGCTGGTCGAGATGCGCTTCGGCGAGTTCCCGATGGCGCTCGGTGTCCTCTACGACGACCCGCGCCCGACCTTCGAGGCCGATGTCTGGCGCCAGAACGAGGCCGCCGCCGCAGGCAAGACGGCCGACCTCCAGGGGCTGCTCAAGAAGGGGCAGACCTGGACGGTGAAGGAAGGCGGACCCGACCTTTAAGGTTCCGCCGTGTGCGCGGAGCCGGACCCTGACGTCATGGCGCCGCGCGACAGGCGATTGTCTTGCGCGCCGCTTTGCGGCACACAAGGTCTATGAACACGCATGTCAGGAAGGCGCGCGGCGAGAGGCTGCTGGGGGCGGAGCGTTCGTTCCGCTCCGGCGGGTTCGCGGCGCGGCTGATCCGGCACGCGCCCGCCGCCTTCTTTCACCGCCAGCTCGACCGCATCGACGCGGGGCTCGACCATGGCGCGATCGAGGGGCATCTGCCCGACGGCAGCGTCCGCATGCTCGGCGGCCGCGGCAAGGGACCGGTCGCGGTCGTCCATGTGCAGAGCTGGTCCGCGCTCGTGCGCCTCGCGCTCTCTGGCTCGGTGGGCTGGTATCGCGCATGGGACCGCGGCGAATGGTCGTCGGTCGACCCGGTGCCGCTGTTCGACCTGTTCATGCGCAACGCGGAGTCGCTGGGCCGGGCAGCGCGCGCGCGCGGACCATGGCGCTGGATCAACCGCGTCGCGCATTTCCTCAACCGCAACAGCCGCCGCGGCGCGCGCCGCAACATCCTCGCGCATTACGATCTCGGCAATGATTTCTACCGCCTGTGGCTCGACGCGGGGCTGAACTATTCGAGCGCGCTGTTTGCCGATGCCGCGCAGACGCTGGAGGAGGCGCAGGCGACCAAGGTCGATGCGATTCTCGACCGGCTCGACCTGCGGTCGGGCAGCCGCCTGCTCGAGATCGGCTGCGGCTGGGGGGCGCTGGCCGAGCGCGCGGTCGAGCGGCACGACGTCCTCTACACCGGCATCACGTTGTCGCCGGCGCAGGCGGAGGTCGCCGCCGCGCGGCTCGCCGCGGTCGACCTGTCGGACCGCTCGCGCATCGCCCTGTGCGACTATCGCGACATGACCGGCGCGTTCGATGCGATCGCGAGCGTCGAGATGGTCGAGGCGGTGGGGCAGGCCTATTGGCCCGCCTATCTCGACACGATCGCGCGGCTGTTGCGGCCCGGGGGGAAGGCGGCGATCCAGTACATCGCGATCAACGACGCGCTGTTCGAGCGCTATGCCGCGAGCAGCGATTTCATCCAGGCCCACATCTTTCCCGGCGGCTGCCTGATCTCGGAAAGCCGCTTTCGGGCGCTCGCCGAAGCGCGCGGACTCGCGTGGCGCGACGTCCGGCGGTTCGGCGGCGACTATGCCGAAACGCTGCGCGAATGGCGCGCGCGCTTCGATGTGGCGGTCGGTGACGGGCGCCTGCCGGCCGGTTTCGACGACCGCTTCGTCGGGCTGTGGCGCTATTATCTGCAATATTGCGAGGGCGGTTTCCGTGGCGGCGGCATCGACGTCGCGCAGGTCACGCTCGAAAAGGCGGGCTGAAAAACAGGAAGAAGGGGAGACGGATTTGCGACGATTTGCAATGGCGGCGCTGTTTTGCGCCGCGGCGGCCGTGGGGAGTGCCCCCGCATCGGCCCAGACGACAACCCAATTGCCGGAGGATCTGAACGTGCTGTTTTGGAGCCAGGACCAGCGTGACCTCGCCTTTCGCACGATGGAAACGGTCCCGAAGGTGGTCGTCCACACGGTCGAGGCGGGCGGCCCGGTCCACCCGCTACCGCAGGGCGCGCCGATCGACCTCGGTATCGACGTCGATGCCTATATGGCGGGGCAGCGCAACGCCGGGCTGATCATCGTCCAGGACGGGAAAATACGCCTCGAGAAATATGCGCTCGGCTATGCCGCCGATGGGCGCTGGACAAGCTTTTCGGTGGCCAAGAGCTTCACCTCGACGCTGGTCGGCGCCGCGGTGAAGGACGGCTTCATCAAGAGCCTCGACGACAAGGTCACCGCCTATATCCCGGGGCTGAAAGGTTCGGCTTATGACGACGTCAGCGTCCGTCAGCTGCTGACCATGACGTCGGGCGTCAAATGGAACGAGGATTATACCGATCCCAAATCCGACGTCGCGCAGTTCAACCTGCAACAGCCGGTGCCGGGTGAGGATATAACGGTCAGCTATATGAAGACCTTGCCGCGCGAAGCGCCCGCGGGGTCGAAGTGGGTCTACAAGACCGGCGAGACTAATCTGATCGGGGTGCTCGTATCGAGCGCGACCGGCAAGACGCTGTCCGCCTATCTGTCCGAAAAGGTCTGGCGGCCGTTCGGGATGGAGCAGAATGCCGTGTGGATGCTCGGCCCGACGGGGCACGAGATCAGCGGCTGCTGCCTGTCGGCGAGCCTGCGCGACTATGCGCGCTTCGGCGAGTTCATCCTCGGCGGCGGCGTCGCGGGCGGGCAGAAGGTGCTGCCCGACGACTGGCTTGCCGCGGCGACGACGAAGCAGGCCGATATCGACATGCCGGGGCGCGGCTACGGCTATCAATGGTGGACCAACGACGACGGCAGCTTCGCCGCGCAGGGCATCTTCGGCCAGGGCATCTTCATCGACCCGAAGCGGCGGCTGGTGATCGCGTCGAACGGCAACTGGCCGACCGCGACCGATCCCGAGGGCGTCGGCGCGACGCGCGAGGCTTTCTACAAGGCGGTGCAGGCGGCGGTGGACGGGGAAGGCCAATAGCCATCCCGCGAAAATCACGTTGCCAGCGAAAACCGGGACCTTCATCAGCATCCCCGCGAAGGCGCGGATACTTCTCCGTCATTGCGAGCGGAGCGAAGCAATCCAGAGTGGCGTAAACCGCCCTGGATTGCTTCGCTCCGCTCGCAATGACGATTCCTTCCAAGGCGTCATGCTGTATTCCCGGCGCTCACCGGGCCGCGGATCAGGGCGCCGCGACGGCGGTGGCGCGCTGCGCGGCCCATGCGGCGGCGATCGGGATCAGGATGCCGAGCAGTATGATCCACCAGGCATCGGCGAGCGTGACCGCGCGATAGACGCCGGCGCCGATCACCGCGCCCGCGACGATCCATCCCGCGCCCGCACCGCCCGACACGCGCATCGCGACCCAGCCGCCGGCGAAGGTGCCGACGAACCAGCCGACGAGCAGCGCGACGGTCGAACCGACCGGGATCAGCACTTCGCCGGTCTGCGGGTCATAGACATCGGGCGACAATTCGCTGCCCGCATATTGGGCAAGCCAGATCAGGCCGAAGGCGATGACGATGCCGGCCACGGCCGCGATCGCCGAACGCAGGATGTTGCTGCTCATTCCCGATGCCTTTGCGAATTGGTCCTGTCGAGCAAGCCTGTTGCCACAGGAAAGCAAAGATCGCGTTAAGCCTCTTCCATCACCTTGGGAAGCGCGTGATAGGCGGTGCTGTCGAAGCCCTCGATCATCAGCTGCGCGACATATTCGCCGACCGCCGCCGGGTCCTTGATGCTCTGCGGGTCCTCGCCGGGATAGGCGCGGGCGCGCATCTGGGTGCGCGTGCCGCCGGGGTCGAGGATCGCGGTGCGCACGGTCGAGATGTTGCGCATTTCGGCGCCATAGCAGGTCACCAGCGTCTCGAACGCCGCCTTGGACGCTGCATAGGCGCCCCAATAGGCGCGCGGGTTCCGCGCGACGCCGGTCGACAGCGCGAGCAGGCGGCCGTTCGCCGACCGCCGCAGCAACGGGTCGAAATTGGCGATCAGCGCCTGCTGCGCGATCAGGTTCAGCGTCAGCAGCCGGTTGAATTCCTTGCCGTCGATCGCGGCGACGGGGGTCAATGTGCCGAGCATCGCGGCGTTCATCACCAGCATGTCGATCTGCTGCCAGCGCTCGGCCATCGCGCTTGCCAGCCGCGCGATGCTGTCGCCGTCGGTCAGGTCGAGCGGCGCGATCGTCGCGCTGCCGCCCGCGGCATGGATGCGATCCTCCAGCTCCTCGAGCCCGCCCGCGGTGCGCGCGGTGATCACGACATGCGCGCCGCGCTGCGCGAGCGAATAGGCGATCGCCTCGCCGATGCCGCGGCTCGCGCCGGTGACGAGCGCGACCTGCCCCGCCAGTTCTTCGGATGTTTTGGTCATTTCGTCAGACAACCCGCTCGGCAAGCAGTGAAAATTGATCGTCCAGGCTGTTCTCGTCGAAGTCGGTCAGCGTGGTCGGATAATCGCCCGTGAAGCAGGCGTCGCAATATTGCGGACAGGCGTCGGTGCGCCGCGCTTCGCCGAGCGCGCGATACAGGCCGTCGATGGTCAGGAAGGCGAGGCTGTCGGCGTTGATGAAATTCGCCATCTGTCCGATCGTCATCTGCGCGGCGAGCAGCTTCGCGCGCTCGGGCGTGTCGACGCCATAGAAGCAGCTGTGCGAGGTCGGCGGGCTCGCGATGCGCATATGGACCTCGGCGGCGCCGGCATCGCGCATCATCTGCACGATCTTGAGGCTGGTGGTGCCGCGCACGATCGAATCGTCGATCAGCACGACCCGCTTGCCGTTGATCAGCGCGCGGTTGGCGTTGTGCTTCAGCTTGACGCCGAGGTGGCGGACCTTGTCGCTCGGCTGGATGAAGGTGCGCCCGACATAGTGCGATCGGATGATGCCGAGTTCGAAGGGAATGCCCGATTCCTGCGCATAGCCGATCGCGGCGGGCGTGCCCGAATCGGGAACCGGGATGACGAGGTCGGCATCGACCGGATTCTCGCGCGCCAGCTCTGCGCCGATCGCCTTGCGCACCGAATAGACGCTCGTGCCGTCCACGATCGAGTCGGGGCGCGAGAAATAGACATATTCGAAGATGCAGGGCCGCGCCGGATGGCTGGCGAAGGGGTGGTGCGAGATGAGTTCGCCGTCGCGTACGATCACCAGTTCGCCCGGCTCGACCGTGCGGACGAATTCGGCGCCGACGACGTCGAGCGCCACCGTTTCCGACGCGAAGATATAGGCGTCGTTCAGCCGGCCGATGACGAGCGGCCGGATGCCGAGCGGGTCCCGGCAGCCGATCATGCCTTCCGCCGTCAGCACGATCAGCGAATAGGCGCCCTCGACCTGCTTCAGCGCGTCGATGAAGCGGTCGAGCAGGGTGCGATAGCTCGAGGTGGCGACGAGGTGGATGATCACCTCCGTGTCGCTGGTCGACTGGAAGATCGCGCCGCGCCGCACGAGCTGTTTGCGCAGCGCCATGGCGTTGGAGATATTGCCGTTGTGCGCGATCGCGAAGCCGCCCGTGGCAAGCTCCGCGAACAGCGGCTGGACGTTGCGCAGCGCCGTCTCGCCCGTCGTCGAATAGCGGACATGGCCGATCGCCGCGGCACCCGAAAGCTGGCGGATGATGTCGTCGCGGTCGAAATTGCCCGCGACATGGCCCATCGCGCGGTGGGTATGGAAATCGCGGCCGTCGAAGGCGGTGATGCCGGCGGCTTCCTGTCCGCGATGCTGCAGCGCGTGCAGGCCGAGCGCGGCGACCGCGGCGGCGCTGTCGGCGCCATGGATGCCAAAGACGCCGCACTCCTCGCGGAGCTTGTCGTCGTCGAAAGGATGGGTCGTCAGCATGTCAATCCGGGGGCAGGGGGCTGGGACTGCCGCGCATATAGGAGCGGCAATGGCAAATGTCGCCCCCTCATTTCGCCTTCCGGCCGTCCGGACGGGCCGCGGTGGGGTGACAGCCCCGCCGATCCTGCTCTAAAGCGCCGTTTCATGGACCTGTCCCGCGATGCAACCGACCGTTTCCTGCCGCGCTTCGATGCCGCAGGCCTCCTGACCGCGATCGTCGTCGATGCCGATCGTTCGACCCTGCTGATGGTCGCGCATATGAACGAGGAGGCGATCGCGCGGACGCGCGCGACCGGGCAGGCGCATTTCTGGTCGCGGTCGCGGCAGGCGCTCTGGCGCAAGGGCGAAACCTCGGGCAACGGGCTGACGGTCGTCGAGATGCGTATCGATTGCGATCAGGACGCGCTGCTGCTTCGCGTGCGTCCGGCGGGACCCGCGTGCCACACTGGGCGCCGGTCGTGCTTCTATCGCCGGGTCGAGGCCGACGGCGGCCTGACCTTTCTGGACGACGATGCGCAGGGCTGACGGCCTGCTGTTTGGCGCGCTGGCGTTGCTTGCCGGATGCGGCTCGCCGCCGCCGGGGGACGGGGAGGGCGCGATAGACACGCGCAACCCGCTCGAACGGGCGGCGCGCGAACGCGGTATCGTCCGGGCCGAGGCGAGCGAGCCCGCCGGCGTGTTCGAGCGCGCCCACGATCTGGGCCGCGACGCGATGTGCGTGGTGCCCGACGGGCCGGGGCGGTGGCGGTTCGCGCTCACCGCCGCCTTCGGTCCGGGCCTTTCCTGCACGACGAAGGGAACGCTCGTGCGCGCGGCGGAAGGCGAGGGGCGGTGGCGTCTGTCGTTCGCCGGGACGCCGGGGTGCGACGTGGCGGTGCGCGAGGAGGATGACGAGCTTGCCCTTCCCGGACGCCTGCCGCCGCAATGCGACAATCTCTGCCCCGAGCGCGCTTCGCTCGCCGGTCTCCGCCTCCCGCGCGCGAGCTGGTCGGAAGAGGATGCGAGACGCTTGCAGATCGCCGGAAAAGACGGCAACAGGTTCCGGCCGTGCGATCGCTGACTCGCGGGCTCTCCACCCCGCCTGCTGCCCTTGACGTTCACGTCAACGGAAACTAGTCTTGCCCGCATGACCGAAGAATACGGCCACGCCCATATCGACACGCCCGATCATCTGGGGCGTGAGCAATATAGCATTACCGATCTTTCCACCGAATTCGGCGTCACCGCGCGCGCGCTGCGCTTTTACGAGGACGAAGGACTCATCAGTCCGTCGCGCAAGGGATTGTCGCGCATCTATTCGAAGCGTGACCGCGCGCGGCTGGCGTGGATCTTGCGCGCCAAGCGCACCGGCTTCAGCCTCGCCGACATCCGCGAGATGATCGACCTCTACGACGTCGGCGACGGCCGCAGGCTGCAGCGGCAGGTGACGATCGAGAAATGCCAGGAGCGCATCTCGCTGTTGCGCCGTCAGCGCGACGATATCGACAGCGCGGTCGAGGAGTTGACGCGCTTCATCGATACGGTGAAAAAGGTCGATCAAGGCGAAAAGGCCGACTGAAACCCTCCCCGGGACGGACATTGTTGCCAACCTGACTTTCGGAAAGATGACCCATGCCCGTCTATCGCGCCCCCGTGAAGGATTCGCTGTTTCTGTTGAATGAGGTGCTCGGCATCGAACGCTATGCCGGGCTTCCCGGTTTCGCCAACGCGACCCCCGACATGGTCGAGGCGGTGCTGACCGAGGCGGGGCGATTCTGCGAGGAAGTGCTTTTCCCGATCAACTATTCGGGCGACCAGCAGGGCTGCACGCGTCACGAGGATGGCAGCGTGACGACGCCCGAAGGGTTCAAGGACGCGTACAAGGCCTATTGCGAGGCGGGCTGGACGCTGCTGACCCAGCCGGAGGCGTTCGGCGGGCAGGGGCTTCCCCACGTCGTCGGCTTTCCGGTCGAGGAATATCGCATGGCGGCGAACCAGGCCTTCGCCATGTATCCGGGGCTGACGCAGGCGGCGGTCGCGGCGATCCTCGTCAAGGGATCGGACGAGCAGAAGGCCGTCTATGTTCCGAAGATGATCTCGGGCGAGTGGGGCGGTACCATGAACCTGACCGAGCCGCATTGCGGCACCGACCTCGGCCTGATCCGCACCCGCGCGGTGCCGAACGGCGACGGCAGCTACGGCATCACCGGGACCAAGATCTTCATCTCGTCGGGCGAGCACGACCTGACCGACAATATCGTCCACCTCGTCCTCGCCAAGACCCCCGATGCGCCCGACAGCGTCAAGGGCATCTCGCTGTTCATCGTGCCCAAGTTCCTCGTCAATGAGGACGGCGCGCTGGGCGAGCGCAACACGCTGTCGTGCGGGTCGATCGAGCACAAGATGGGCATCCACGCCAACGCGACCTGCGTGATGAATTACGACGGCGCGAAGGGCTGGATGGTCGGCGAGGAGAACAAGGGGCTCGCCGCGATGTTCGTGATGATGAACGCGGCGCGCCTCGGCGTCGGCATCCAGGGACTGGGACAGGCCGACATCGCGTTCCAGAACGCCGTGCAGTATGCGCAGGACCGGCGCCAGGGCCGCGCGCTCACCGGCCCGCAGGACCCGCAGGAAAAGGCCGATCCGCTGTTCGTCCATCCCGACGTGCGCCGCATGCTGATGGACGGCAAGGCGGTGGTCGAGGGCCTGCGTGCGCTCTGCCTGTGGGGCGCCTTGCAGGTCGACCTGTCGCACGCCGCCGAGAGCGAGGAGGAGCGCCAGCAGGCCGACGACCTGATCAGCCTGCTGACCCCGGTGATCAAGGGCTATGGCACCGACAAGGGATTCGACGTCGCGGTCAACGCGCAGCAGGTGTTCGGCGGGCACGGCTACATCGAGGAACAGGGCATGTCCCAATATGTCCGCGATGCCCGCATCACGATGATCTACGAAGGCGCCAACGGGGTGCAGGCGATGGACCTCGTCGGCCGCAAGCTCGCGCAGAACGGCGGGCGCGCCATCCAGGCTTTCTTCGCCATCGTCGACGCCGAATGCGCCGCCGCGAAAGATAAGCCCGCCTTCGCCGATCTCGCCGGGCGTCTCGAGAAGGCGAACGGCGAACTCAAGGCCGCGACGATGTGGTTCATGCAGAACGGCATGGCCAACCCGAACAATGTCGGCGCGGGCGCGCATCACTATATGCACATCATGGGGATCGTCGCGCTGGGGCTGATGTGGCTGCGCATCGCCGAGGCGGCGCAGAAGGCGCTGGACGAAGGCCGCGGCGACACCACCTTCCTCGAAGCCAAGCTGGTCACGGCGCGCCATTTCGGCGAACGTTTCATCCCCGACGCGGGGGCGCTGCGCCGCAAGATCGAGGCGGGCAGCGAAGCGATGATGGCGTTGACGCCGGAGCAGTTCGTCGGGGCCTGACGATGGGCGCGCGCAACCATTGCCGCCGTCGTGCGTGGCGATGGCGATGAGCGCGGCCGACCTGACCCCGATCGTCGCCGAGGGGCGCAATTGCTGGCGCATCGCGCGGGCGCGCAGGGCGCGGATGATCGTCGATGCCGCCGATTATTACGCCTTGCTCGCGCGGTTGATGGCCGATGCGAAGGAGCGCATCCTGCTGATCGGCTGGGATTTCGACCCGCGCATCGCGCTGACCCCCGATGCCGACGGCAGCGGCGAGGCGCTCGGCCATTACATGCTGCGGCTGGCCAAGAACTGCCCCGACCGCGACATCGACATATTGCGCTGGAATTTCGGCGGCCTCAAGCAGCTCGCAATGCCGAGCATCGTCACGATGGTGCTGCGATGGAAGGTGACGCGATCGATCAGCTTCCGGCTCGACAGCGCGCATCCCGTGGGATGCAGCCATCATCAGAAAGTTGCGGTGTTCGACGATCATCTCGCGGTGTGCGGCGGCATCGATGTCGGCGCGCGGCGCTGGGACACGCGCACGCACGCCGACGCCGACCCGCACCGCACGACCCCCGACGGCAAGCCCTATATGCCCTGGCACGATTCGACGATGATCCTCGCCGGTCCCGTCGGCGAGGCGCTGGCCGAGCTCGGCAACGAACGCTGGCAGCGCGCGACGAACAAGCCGCTGCGCGACCTGAGCGGCGCCGGCGAGCCGTGGCCCGAGGGGCTGGAGCCCGATTTCCGTGACGTCGATGTCGCCATCTCGCGCACCCGCGCCGAATATGACGGCTACCCCGAGATACGCGAGATCGAGCAGCTCTATCTCGACCTCATCGCGGGTGCGAAGCGCTTCATCTATTTCGAGAATCAGTATTTCACCTGCGGCAAGATCGCCGCCGCAATCGCCGAACGGCTGAACGAGGACGATCCGCCCGAATTCGTGCTGGTGATGCCGGAACAGGCCGACGGCTGGCTCGAACAGATGGCGATGGACGCCGCGCGCGCGAAGCTGGTGCGCGAGATCGCCAAGGCGAAGCACGGCGACCGGCTGCGCATCTATGTTCCGCATACCGAGGGCGGCGATCCCATCTATGTCCATGCCAAGACCGCGATCGTCGACGACCGGCTGATCCGTGTCGGATCGGCCAACCTCAACAACCGCTCGATGGGGCTCGACAGCGAATGCGACGTGACGATCGACGCCGCGCTACCCGCCAATCGCGACGTCGGGCCGACGATCCGGCGCCTGCGCGAATCGCTGATCGCCGAGCATCTGGGCGTCGAACCCGACGACGTCGCGCGCGTCTTCGAGCGCACCGGATCGTTGATCGAGACCATAGAGGCGCTGCGCGGCGACGGTCGCTCGCTCGAATGGCTTGACCTGATCGCGCCCGGCCCGCTCGACGAATATATCGCCGAGAACGAATTGCTCGACCCGACGAGCCCCGACGCCATGTTCGAAAGCCTGACCGAGCGCGGTCTCCGCAAAAGCTGGCACCGCGGCAAGGCTTGGATGAAGCGCCACCGGCCGTTCAAATAGACGATCGTCATCGCGAGGAGCGTGGCGACGAAGCAATCTCCCGCTCGATCGGCACGCTTCCGACTTTCCGTCACCCTGAACTTGTTTGGCGTACAATCCTTCAGACAGAGGTGGTCCCTCCACGTAAGGGCTTGTTCCCCGGCGAAAGCCGGGGCCCAGATGGCATGGCGCTGCCCCGCGTGGGCCCCGGCTTTCGCCGGGGAACGGCACCTGTCCAAAAAGGGGCGCCGGGGGAGAGCGCGGGCCATGGATACCGAAACAAGTTCAGCATGACGAAGCTTAGAATAGCTGCGGTTCCTGCCCCTCGCTTCGCGATGAAGGAAACCCGTGGGTCAGTCGGCCAGCGACAGGATATGCCGCGCCTGTTTCAGGTGCGGCGCGTCGACCATCTTGCCGCCCAGTTGCAGCACGCCCGCGCCGGGATTGGCCGCGAAGGCATCGACGATCGCCTGCGCGTGCGCGACTTCGTCGGGGGAAGGGGTGAAGGCGGCGTTGATCGGCGCCACCTGCGCCGGGTGGATCGCCATCATGCCGGTGAAACCGTCGCGGCGCGCGCGCGCCGCATAGGCTGCCAGCCCGTCCGCGTCGTTGATCGCGGGAAACACCGTGTCGATCGCCGCGACCCCGGCGCCGTGCGCCGCGAACAGGGTCAGCGCGCGCGCGACGCGATAGGGGTCGGTATAATCGCCGTCGGCCTCACGGCTGGTCGCCGCGCCGATCGCGGCGGGCAGGTCCTCGGCACCCCAGGTCAGGCCGATCAGCCGTGCGCCGACCTCGCGATAGCTGCCGAGCGTGAAGATGGCGGCGGGCGTCTCGGTCGCGATCGGCAGGATCGGCGGCAGCGAGGCACCGGCCGGACTTTCGCTGCGCAGGATCGTATCGAGCTGCGCGATCGCCGGTGCGCCTTCCGCCTTGGGCAGCATGATCGCATCGGGCCGCGCCGCTGCGATCGCGGCGACGTCGGCAGCGGTCATATGTCCGTCGAGCGGATTGACGCGGACGAGCGTGATGACCTCGCGCTCTCCCGCCAGATAATCGGCCACCGCGGCGCGCGCGGCCTCCTTGTTCGCGGGCGACACCGAATCCTCGAGGTCGAGGATGATCGCGTCGGCCCCCGACGCCGCCGCCTTGGCGAAGCGTTCGGGCCTGTCACCAGGAACGAAGAGGAGCGAACGAAGACGCATCAGGGGCCTTTCCTTTTGATCAGCGCCGACCGTTCGCACTGGCAGACGATCTCGTCGCGCTGGTTGAGGCAGCGGTGGAGGAAGGTGACGATACCCGCATTCGGCCGCGATTGGGACTCCCGCAGGCCGATCACCTCGCTCGTCGCGCGCAGCGTGTCGCCGAGGAACACCGGCTTGGGCATCGCCAGCTTGTCGTAGCCGAGGTTGGCGACCAGCGTGCCGAGCGTCGTGTCGCCGACCGACAGGCCGACCATCAGGCTGAAGGTGAAGGTGCCGTTGACGAGGATCTGCCCGAACTCCGACGCCTTCGCCGCCTCGATATCGAGATGCAACGGCTGCGGATTGTGCGTCATCGTCGTGAACAGCAGATTGTCGGTTTCGGTCACCGTGCGGCGGATATCGTGCGACAGCGTGTCGCCGATGCTCCATTCGTCGAAAAAGCGTCCTGCCATTGTCAGTCCCTCAAGTGTAATTTCATGCCGACGTGGCTCTGCACGAAGCCAAGGCGGGCGTAGAAGCGGTGCGCTGCGGTGCGTGTAGCAGACGAAGTGAGCTGAACGAGCTTGCAATCGCGCGCGCGGCACTGGTCCACCGCCCACAGGATCATCTGCTCGCCCAGCCTTTGCCCGCGCAGGTCGGCGACGATGCGCACCGCCTCGATCAGTCCGCGCCAGCTTCCGATGAAGGAAAGCCCCGGCAGGAAGCTCAGTTGCATCGTTCCGACGACGCGGTCGTCCAACTCGGCCGCGATCAGCCGCTGGTTCGGGTCGGCCTCGATCGCCTCGAACGCGGCGAGGTAGCGCGGGTCGGACGGGCCGGCTTCGCGGTTCGCCGGGATCGTTTCCTCTGCAAGCATCGCCAGGATCGCGGGCAGGTCCGCCGTCGTCGCATCGCGCAGGATCAGATCGCTCATCCGGCCGCCTCGATCCGCGCGAGCAGCGCTTCGACCTGCACCTGCGCCCCCGGCGTGGCGTTGAGTTCGGCGACCACGCCATCGAAAGGCGCGATCAGGCTGTGTTCCATCTTCATGGCTTCCAGCGTCAGCAGCTTCTGTCCCTTCGTCACCGGCTCGCCGGCGGCGACGGCGACCGCGATGATCTTGCCGGGCATCGGCGACAGGATCGCGCCATCGCTTGCCGCGCCGCCCGCACCGCCCTCGATGCGCCACGGGGTGAGTTGCCATACGGCGCCCGCTTCGGCGACGAGCATCGCCGGCGCGGGTTCGTCGGTGCCGGGTCCGTGGAGCGCCACGTCGACCCGCTTTCCGTCGAGCAGGAAGGGCGCACTACGCACGTCGGGGGCGTTGAGGCGGAAGCCTGCCTGCAACGAACGCGGCACCATCGCCATCGCCGCATTGGTCAGCGCCTGTTCCGAAGGCATCGGCTCGGCGGTCATGCTTTCGCCGTCGCGGCCGATCAATCCCGTATCAACCGCGCCCGCAACGAAATCGGGGTGATCGAGCGCGTTGATCAGAAAGGCCGAATTGGTTTTCACCGGCCAGATCGCGCTATCCTCCAGCATCTCCGACAGCATCGCGCGCGCTTCCTCGCGATCCTCGCCATGGGCGATCACCTTGGCGATCATCGGGTCATAGAAGGGCGAAACCTCGGCGCCTTCATAGACGCCGGTGTCGATGCGGCCGATATGCTCGGGAAGCTGAAAAAGTTCGAGTGTGCCGATGGAAGGGAGGAAGCCCTTCGCCGGGTCCTCGGCATAGAGGCGCGCCTCCATCGCCCAGCCGTCGATCGCCAGTTGCTCCTGCGTCAGCGGCAGCGGTTCGCCGCTCGCGACGCGAAGCTGCCATTCGACGAGGTCGACGCCGGTGATTTCCTCGGTCACCGGATGCTCGACCTGAAGGCGCGTGTTCATTTCCATGAACCAGATGCGGTCGGCGCGCAGGCCATCGCTGGCGTCGGCGATGAACTCGATCGTCCCCGCGCCGACATAGTCGACAGCCTTGGCCGCGCGCACGGCGGCGGCGCAAAGCTGCTGCCGGGTCGCGTCGTCCATGCCGGGGGCGGGGGCTTCCTCGATCACCTTCTGGTGGCGGCGCTGGAGCGAGCAGTCGCGCTCGAACAGGTGGACGATATTACCGTGCGTGTCGCCGAACACCTGCACCTCGATATGGCGCGGGGTCAGGATATATTTCTCGATCAGCACATGGGCGTTGCCGAACGACGCCGCCGCTTCGCGCTGGCACGAGGCGAGCGCGTCGGCGAAATCGGCCGGGTTGTCCACCTTGCGCATCCCCTTGCCGCCGCCGCCCGCGACCGCCTTGATCAGCACCGGATAGCCGATCTCAACCGCCTGTTCCGCGAGAAAGGCGGGGTCCTGGTTCGCGCCCATATAGCCCGGCGTCACCGGCACTCCGGCATCGGCCATCAACGCCTTGGCGGCGTCCTTCAGTCCCATCGCGGTGATCGACGACGGCTTCGGCCCGACCCACACAAGGCCGGCGTCGATCACGGCCTGCGCGAATTCGGCATTCTCGGACAGGAACCCGTATCCCGGATGGATCGCCGCGGCTCCGGCCGCCTTGGCGGCCGCGATGATCTTGTCACCGACCAGATAGGATTCGCGCGCCGGCGACGGCCCGATATGCACGGCCTCGTCGACCTCGCGCACATGCAACGCCTTGGCATCGGCGTCCGAATAGACAGCAACGGTCCGTATGCCCATCTCGCGCGCAGTGCTGATGATACGGCAGGCGATCTCGCCGCGATTGGCGATGAGGAGAGAACGGATCATCACAATTCCCCCGTGTTGATGCGCTCGACCATGATCGTCTCGCGCCCGGTCAGATAGTCGGCGAGGATCGTCACCACGTCCTTCAGCCAGAAATTCCGGCTACCGCGCTGTTTGGCCCGCATGTCGCGCAATTCATGACAGGGGCCCGGCGGTCCGAGCCGCGAATGGATGACATAGCCGCCATGAACCGCCTCTGCCTGCATGAAGCAGCGGTCGCAGGTTTCGATGGTGATCGCCTCGCACTGCATCTTGCCGAAGCAGGGTTTCAGCGCGGCGCGCAACTGCCGCTCGCTCCGCACCGGGATTTCGCGGGTGCGGCCGTCGGTGGTGCTGATGGTCAGCGTCGCGGGCGTGAAGGCGGGGGCGCGGGCTTCTGCGTGGAACGGCGTCAGAGTGACCAGAACGGGCAGAAGCAGGCGAACGAATGTCGATGGTCGAATCATGGGGTTACATCCTGAACACGCCGAACCCGCGGTCCTCGACCGGGGCGTTCAACGTCGCCGCAAAAGCCAGCCCCAGCACGTCGCGCGTCTGCGCAGGGTCGATGATGCCATCGTCCCACAATCGCGCGGTCGCATAATAGGGATTGCCCTCATCCTCGTAGGTCTGGCGGATCGGTGCCTTGAAGGCCTCGGCCTCCTCGGGCGTCCATGTGTCGGCGTCGCGGTGGACGGTCGCCAGCACGCTCGCCGCCTGCTCGCCGCCCATCACGCTGATCCGCGCATTGGGCCAGGTGAACAGGAAGCGGGGCGAATAGGCGCGCCCGCACATGCCGTAATTGCCCGCGCCGAAGCTGCCGCCGATCAGCACGGTGATCTTCGGCACCGTCGCGGTCGCGACCGCGGTGACGAGCTTCGCGCCATGCTTGGCGATCCCCTCGGCCTCATATTTGCCGCCGACCATGAAGCCGCTGATGTTCTGGAGGAAGAGCAGGGGGATGCGGCGCTGCTGCGCCAGTTCGATGAAATGCGCCCCCTTCACCGCGCTTTCGCTGAACAGCACGCCGTTGTTCGCGAGGATCGCGACCGGAATGCCCCAGATATGCGCGAAGCCGCAGACGAGCGTGGTGCCATAGGCGGCCTTGAATTCGTGGAACTCGCTGCCGTCGACGATGCGCGCGATCACCTCGTGCACGTCATAGGGCGCGCGCACGTCCTGCGGGATGATGCCGTACAGGTCCTCGGCGTCGTACTTTGGCGGGCGCGGGTCCTTCATCGCCACCTCGAAGCCTTGCTCGACGCCGAAAGTCGAAACGATATCGCGCACGATCGTCAGCGCATGTTCGTCATTTTCGGCGAGATGGTCGACGACGCCCGATCTGCGCGCGTGCAGGTCGCCGCCGCCCAGTTCCTCGGCGCTGATCTCCTCGCCCGTCGCCGCCTTCACCAGCGGCGGGCCGGCGAGGAAGATCGTGCCCTGCTCCCGGACGATCACCGTCTCGTCGCTCATCGCGGGGACATAGGCGCCGCCTGCGGTGCAGCTTCCCATCACGCAGGCGACCTGCGGGATGCGCTTCGCCGACATCGTCGCCTGGTTGAAGAAGATGCGGCCGAAATGGTCGCGGTCGGGAAACACCTCGGCCTGATGCGGCAAATTCGCGCCGCCGCTGTCGACGAGGTAGATGCACGGCAGGCGGTTCGCCTCGGCGATCTCCTGCGCGCGCAGATGTTTCTTGACCGTCATCGGGTAGTATGTGCCGCCCTTCACCGTCGCGTCGTTGCAGACGATCATCGCCTGCCGCCCCGCGACGCGGCCGATCCCCGCGATCATCCCGGCGCCCGCGATATCGCCGCCATACATGTCGCACGCGGCGAGCTGACCGATCTCGAGAAAGGGCGAGCCCGGATCGAGCAGCCGCTGGACGCGTTCGCGCGGCAGCAGCTTGCCGCGGCTCGTATGGCGCTCACGCGCCTTCTCGCTCCCGCCCCGCGCCGCCGCGGCGACGCGCGCCCGAAGCGCGTCGCGCAAGGCGCGGTTGTGCGCGGCATTGGCGCGATATGCGTCGCTGTCCGCATCGACCATCGTTCCCAGAACCGGTGCGCTCACCTTCGTCTCTCTCCTTTGCAGGCGTGTCGGCCTATCCCGCCGTTCGTCGGTTGGGAAGGACCGCAGGCCGAATTTGGTTGGCATTGAAACCGGCTGGCCGCAGGCTTATGCCTCTCGACCGACCCCCAACAAGCAAGGCCGCTTCCATGAGAAAAACCGTCTTCGTCCTTCTCCTGTCCACCGCCGCGATCGTCGCGGGACCCGTCGCCTGCTCGAAGGGCGGCGACAAGCAGGAGGCGAGCTACACCGTCGGCACCGAACTGGGCATCAGCAAGGCGGCGATGGACACGAGCGTCAAGCCCGGCGACGATTTCTATGCCTATGCGAACGGCAACTGGCAGAAGACCACCGAGATTCCCGCCGACCGCTCGTCGACCGGCGCTTTCTATACGGCTTTCCTCGAAACCGAGAAGCGCACGCGCGAACTGGTCGACGCGACCGTCAAGCGGGGCGGGGACGCGGACAGCGACGCCGGCCGCATCGCCGCTTTCTACAAGGCCTATGTCAGCACCGACGCGATCGACGCCGCGGGGATGAAGCCGGTCGAGGCCGACCTCGCGCGCTTCGCGGCGATCGGCGACAAGGCGGCGCTGGCGAAGGTGCTGGGCGAACAGACGCGCGCCGACGTCGATCCGCTCAACGCGACCGACTTCAACACCGAAAACCTGTTCGGCATCTTCGTGACGCAGGGTCTCGCGACCCCCGGCGACGTCATTCCCTATATATTGCAGGGCGGGCTCGGGCTGCCCGAGCGCGAATATTATCTGTCGGCCGATCCGAAGATGGCCGCGCTGCGCACGCAATATCAGGCCTATATCGCCAAGCTGCTGACCGCGGCGGGGCAGCCGGACGCCGCGGCGAAGGCGAAGCGCGTCTATGACCTGGAGGTCAGGATCGCGCGCGCCCATGCGACGCGCGAGGCGAGCGAGGATTTCACCAAATCCGCCGACGTGTGGACGAAGGCCGACTTCGCGAAGAAGGCGCCGGGCATCGACTGGGACGCTTATTTCGCGGCGGCGGGTCTCGACAAGGCGGCGAAGTTCGGCGCCTATCACGCGAAGGCGATCACCGGCCTGTCGGCGCTCGTGGCGTCGGAGCCGCTCGATGCGTGGAAGGACTGGCTGGCGTTCCACCAGATCAACAGCCACGCCGAGGTGCTGCCGAGCGCGATCGACACGGCGCATTTCGCTTTCTACGGGACGGCGCTTTTCGGCACACCGCAGCAGCGCAGCCGCGACAAGCGCGCGCTCGACGCGCTGAACACATATCTCGGCGACGCGGTCGGCCGCGTCTATGCCGAGAAATATTTCCCGGCGTCGGCGAAGGCCGAGGTCGGCGACATGGTGAAGGGGATCAAGGCGGCGTTCGCGAAGCGCGTCGGCGCGATCGACTGGATGGCCCCCGAAACCAAGAAGGAAGCGATCAAGAAGGTCGAGACGATCGTCGTCGGCGTCGGCTATCCCGAGACGTGGCGCGATTACGGCAGCTACACGATCAGCGCCGACAACGCCTATGCGAACGAGATCGCGGGCGAAAAGGCCGAATATGCCCACCAGCTCGCCAAGATCGGCAAGCCGATGGACAAGGCCGAATGGTGGATGACGCCGCAGACGGTCAACGCGGTCAACCTGCCGGTGCAGAATGCGCTGAACTTCCCCGCCGCGATCCTGCAGCCGCCCTTCTTCAACGCGGCCGCCGATCCCGCCTATAATTACGGGGCGATCGGTGCCGTGATCGGCCACGAGATCAGCCACAGTTTCGACAACAACGGCGCTGCGTTCGATTCGACCGGCGCGCTGCGCAACTGGTGGACGGCCGCCGACCTCAGGAAGTTCGAGGAAGCGGGCGCGGCGCTCGCGGCGCAGTTCGACACCTACAGGCCGTTTCCCGACCTCGCGGTGAACGGCAAGCTGACGCTGGGGGAGAATATCGCCGACGTCGCGGGGCTTCAGGCCGCCTATGACGCCTATCATGCGTCGCTGAACGGCAAGGACGCGCCGGTGATCGACGGCTTCACCGGCGACCAGCGCTTCTTCATCGCCTATGCGCAGACCTGGGCGACCAAGATGCGCGACGAGGCGCTGCGCCAGCGCGTCGCCACCGACGGCCACGCGCCGGGCATGTATCGCGCGCTGACCGTCCGCAACCTCGACGCGTGGTACAAGGCGTTCGACGTCAAGGAAGGCGATGCCCTCTACCTTGCGCCCGACAAGCGCGTGCGCGTGTGGGGGTGATTCAGCCCCGTCATTGCGAGGACCCCGGACTTGATCCGGGGGACGCGGCAATCCAGAGCAGGCGTAAACCGCCCTGGATTGCTTCGCTCCGCTCGCAATGACGTCAATCATTTGAGGCCTGTTTGCCAACCGGCTTCCTGCGGATCAGGTGGCGATAGACGCCGACACAGTTGATGCAGAGCAGCGCGACATTCTGCCATCCGATGCCTTCGCTGTCGGATTGCAGGAAGCCCCATGCGATCAGCGCGAGGCTGCTCGTCACGAAGATGACGAACGCCCAGCCGTTCCACCGCTCGCCGAGGTTGAGCGAGACGAGCAGCGCCGCGATCGTCGCCGCGGCGGCGCCATAATATTGCAGCGCGTCGAGCATCGTCTCGCTCATGCCGTCCCCAGCAGCGCGAGCGCGCCCGATGCGGTGAGGAAAGGCCAGCCGATATGCCGCCCGCGCGTATAGATGGCGTCGAACAGCCCGGTCGCGGTCCACGCCGCGCCGATCAGCAGGATCAGCCCGTGCGGCGTTCCCGGCCAGATCACCGCCGCCGCCGATACCAGCATCAGCAGCGACAGCGCATGCCAGGCGAGGCGAAAGACGCGGCGCGCCAGATCGACGCCCATCACGCCCTGATCGAGCATCATCAGCGGCCCGATCAGCCGCCGCTCGCCGAGGACGCCATGGACGAGGGCCGTCGCCGCCATCAGCGCCGCCGACAGCCAGAGCAGGCTCATGCGCCGGCGCCGATCAGTTCGCGGCCGATCAGCATGCGCCGTATCTCGTTGGTGCCCGCGCCGATGTCGAGCAGCTTGGCGTCGCGCCAATAGCGCTCGACCGGCCAGTCCTTGGTGTAGCCCGCACCGCCGAGCGCCTGGATCGCCTCGCCCGCGACCTTCACCGCGCTCTCGCTCGCGAGTAGGATCGCGCCCGCGGCGTCGAAGCGCGTCGTCTGCCCGGCATCGCAGGCCTTGGCGACGTTATAGACATAGGAACGCGCCGACTGGAGCGCGACATACATGTCGGCGACCTTCGCCTGCATCAGCTGGAACGAACCGATCGGCTTGCCGAACTGCCGGCGCTCGCGGACATAGGGGATGACGGTGTCGAGGCACGCCTGCATGATGCCGAGCTGGAGCCCGGCGAGCACGACGCGTTCGTAGTCGAGCCCCGACATCAGCACGCCGACGCCACCATTCTCCGGCCCCATGACCTGTTCCTCGCTCACCTCGCAATCGGTGAAGACGAGTTCGGCGGTGGGGGAGCCGCGCATGCCGACCTTGTCGATCTTCTGCCCGATGGCGAAACCCGGCATGTCCTTTTCGATCAGGAAGGCCGTGATGCCGCGCGATCCCGCCTCGGGGCTGGTCTTCGCGTAAACGACCAGTGTGTCGGCATGGGTCGCGTTGGTGATCCAGTATTTCGTGCCGTTGAGGATGAAGCGGTCGCCTTTCTTCTCGGCCTTCAGCTTCATCGACACGACATCGCTGCCCGCGCCGGCTTCCGACATGGCGAGGCTGCCGACATGCTCGCCCGAGATCAGCTTCGGCAGATATTTGCGCTTCTGCGCTTCATTGCCCCAGCGACGGATCTGGTTGACGCACAGGTTCGAGTGCGCGCCATAGGACAGGCCGATGGCGCCCGACGCCCGCGACACTTCCTCGACCGCGATCACATGCTCCAGATAGCCGAGGCCCAG
>Ga0222422_100050_pt1 | contig 186743 bp, 164 predicted proteins | sample 3A1ome_FD_182469 | JGI IMG/M metagenome (GOLD analysis project Ga0222422, IMG submission 182469) | Enriched microbial communities from leaf-cutter ant dump, University of Wisconsin, Madison, United States - 3A110A (version 2) | ecosystem: Environmental > Terrestrial > Nest > Insects nest > Nest...
ATGAACCCGATGGACCTCAAGCGCGGTATCGACCTCGCCGTCGGCAAGGTGGTCGAGGATCTCGCCGCCCGCTCGACCCCGGTGTCGGGCTCGTCGGAAATCGCGCAGGTCGGCATCATCTCAGCCAACGGCGACACCGAAGTCGGCGAGAAGATCGCCGAGGCGATGGAGAAGGTCGGCAAGGAAGGCGTCATCACCGTCGAGGAAGCCAAGGGTCTCGAATTCGAACTCGACGTCGTCGAGGGCATGCAGTTCGACCGCGGCTATCTGAGTCCCTATTTCATCACCAACCCCGAAAAGATGACGGTCGAACTCGCCGATCCGTATATTCTGATCTTCGAGAAGAAGCTGTCGAACCTCCAGTCGATGCTTCCGATCCTCGAAGCGGTCGTGCAGTCGGGCCGTCCGCTGCTGATCATCGCCGAGGATATCGAAGGCGAAGCGCTGGCGACCCTCGTCGTCAACCGTCTGCGCGGCGGCCTGAAGGTCGCGGCGGTCAAGGCGCCGGGCTTCGGCGATCGCCGCAAGGCGATGCTGCAGGACATCGCGATCCTGACGCAGGGCGAGATGATCAGCGAAGACCTGGGCATCAAGCTCGAATCGGTCACGCTGAACATGCTGGGTCAGGCGAAGCGCGTCACCATCGACAAGGACAACACGACCATCGTCGACGGCGCCGGCGAAGCCGACGCGATCAAGGCTCGCGTCGAGCAGATCCGCGCCCAGATCGAGACCACGACCAGCGACTACGACCGTGAAAAGCTGCAGGAACGTCTGGCGAAGCTCGCCGGCGGCGTTGCGGTGATCAAGGTCGGCGGCGCGACCGAGGTCGAGGTGAAGGAGCGTAAGGACCGCGTCGACGACGCGCTGCACGCGACCCGCGCCGCGGTCGAGGAAGGCATCGTCTCGGGCGGCGGCACCGCGCTGCTCTATGCGACCAAGGTGCTCGACGGGCTGAAGGGCGTCAACGACGACCAGACGCGCGGCATTGATATCGTCCGCAAGGCGATCGAAGCGCCGCTGCGCCAGATCGCGGCCAACGCCGGCCACGACGGCGCGGTCGTCGCGGGCAACCTGCTGCGCGAAGACAATGTCGATCAGGGCTTCAACGCCGCGACCGACACTTATGAGAATCTGAAGGCTGCCGGCGTCATCGACCCGACCAAGGTCGTGCGTACCGCGCTTCAGGATGCGGCGTCGGTTGCCGGCCTGTTGATCACCACCGAAGCGGCGGTCAGCGAGCTGCCCGAAGACAAGCCGGCGATGCCGATGGGCGGCGGCGGCATGGGCGGCATGGGCGGCATGGACTTCTAAGTCCCGCATCCCAGCCGGCATATGCTGGAAAACCGGGGCCGGGGGAGCGATCCTCCGGCCCCTTTTTCATGCCCGCAGCGCCGCTTCCATGTGCGCGGCGGCCGCGTCGTAGACGCGCGCCTTCAGCCCCGCCGTGACCGCCTGTGGTGCGCGGTCGGGGTGGCCGCCGGCGAAGGGCGGCGCGGGGTCGTATTCGATCGCCAGCTGGATCGCCTGCGCGACTGCGGGACCGCGCAGGCGTCCGATCAGCGTCAGCGCGAAATCGAGGCCCGAGGTCACGCCGCCGCTGGTGACGACGCGGCCGTCCTCGACGACGCGCGCCTCCACTGCCTCCGCGCCGACCAGCGGCAGCAGATGGGCATAGGCCCAGTGCGTCGTCGCGCGCCGCCCCTGCAACAGGCCGGCGCGGCCGAGCAGGAAAGCGCCGGTGCACACGCTCGTCACCCACTGGGCGTCGGTGGCCTGCCGTTCGATGAAGGCGATCGTCGCCGCATCGTCCAGCGCGGCGGCGACGCCATGCCCGCCTGGCACGCACAGGATGTCGGCCTGCGGACAGTCCGCGAAGTCATGCGTCGGGACGATCGAAAAGCCGCTGTCGGTGGCGATCGGCGCGCGGCTTGTCGCCGCACCGGCCAGCACCGCGCCGGGCATGCGGCTCAACGCCTGCGCGGGCGCGGTGAAGTCGAGCTGGGTGATGCCCGGAAAGAGAAGGAAGACGATGGTGGTTTGGGGGGTGTTTTCGGGGGCGGTGGTTTCGGTCACGCGGATGCTCCTCGCCATGCAATGGATCACCCAGGCGCGCGGCTCGTGCCGGCCATCGGCCGGACCCCGCTTCCCGATGGGACTCCATCTTCAGCGCCAGTTGCGGAGCAGCGGCAGCATAGGACGGGGCGGCCGCGGTGGAAAGGGCGTTGCGGGAGGCGATGCTATCGTCCGGCGTCCGTATCCGCGTCCGCCTCGCCGTCGCGGCTTTCGAGCATTTCGGCTGCGTCGTCGAGCGCCTTGGCTTCGCTGACGGTGACGCCGCCGGGGCCGGGCTCATTGTCGGTGCGGCTGCACCCCGCGGCGAAGAGCAGCACGAGCGCCGCGATGGACGCGATGCGAGGGGTCATGTGGCCTCTCCCACGAAAAAGGGCCCCATCCTCATCGGATGGAGCCCCTTCATAACAAGGCGAACGCCTGCCAGCGACTTACTTCTTGTCGTTGGCTTCGGCCTTCTTGGTTTCCGCAGCGATCTTGTCGCCCGCGGCCTTGGCGGCGTCGCCGGCGGCGTTTACCGTGCCTTCGACCGCATTGCCGGCATCCTTGGCCGCATCCTCGACCGCCGCACCAGCGTCCTTGGCGGCATCGGCGGTCGCGTCGACGGCGTCGGCCGCGCCCGCGGCCACGGCATCGCCCGCAGCGGCGGCATCGTCAGCGACGGCGGTGCCCGCTTCGGCGGTTTCGTCCTGCGCCTTTTCCGAGCAGGCGGCGAGGCTGAACGCGGCTGCGGCCATCGAGGCGATAATGATCTTGCGCATAGAAATTCCTTTCGAATGGGCGGTGGCCGGCCTGCGGCCACTGTGCGAAGAATTAGCGGTGGATGAAGCCCTTGGCAACCGGCGACCCGATGCGGTCCGCTGGTTCGGGCAACCATGTGAAAAGGGGCCGCCGGCGCGTGCCGACGACCCCTTTTTCAACTGGTCGAATGCCAGGAAGCGATTACTTCTTGGCTTCTTCCATCGCGCCCTTGGCAGCGTCGGTCGCTTCCTTGGCGGCGTCGGCGGCTTCGCTCGCCTTGTCGGCAGCCGTGTTCGCGGCAGCGGCGGCGTCGCCGGCAGCATTCGCGGTCGCGTCGGCCGCAGCGGCGGTCGCATCGGCGGCGCCTTCGGCCGCTTCCATCGCGCCGTCCGCCGCGCCCTCGACGGTCGCGGTGTCTTCGGCGGCCGGAGCTGCTTCGTCGGCAGCCTTTTCACCGCAGGCAGCAAGGCCCAGCGAGGTAGCAAGGACGAGCGACAGAGTGATCGACTTCTTCATTTGGGAATACCCCTCTCGATTGAACTGATTGACCGGCATTCGGATGCGAACAATTCGATCCGGCACGTTGCCAATCGCCGACAGAGCTACAATTTCGGCCAAAACGGTGCAACGGACTTTTTGGTTGCGGCGGCTCTCAAATCGACGAGTCGAGCCCGATACCGCCGCCGCAAGCCCCGGAAACAGGGCGCTTTCGGCCGGTTGACTGGATATAAAGAATTCTTTATATCCATTCCCCATGGCCGAGCTGCTCGACATTTTCCGTGCCCTTGCCGATCCGACCCGGTTACGAGTCGTGGCGCTGCTGCGCGAGATGGAACTGGCGATCGGGGAGCTGGCGATCGCCCTCGATCAGAGCCAGCCGCGCGTGTCGCGACACGTCCGCATCCTGGCTGAGGCCGGCATCGTCGAGCGGCGGCGCGAGGGAAGCTGGGTGTTCCTGCGCATCGTGCAGGACGGGCCGATCCGGACGATGATCGATCAGGTCGAGAAATGGCCTTTCTCGGCGCGCGAGGGCCGGGTGATCGCCTATGATGCCCGACGCCTTGCCGCCATCCGCAACGAACGCGCGGCGGCCGCCGCGCGCTATTTCGCCGAGCATGCCGCCGAATGGGACGCGATCCGCTCCCGCCACGTCGCAGAGAGCGAGGTGGAATCCGCGATGCTGGCGATGGTGGTGGGGCGCCGGCTCGGTCATCTGCTCGACATCGGAACGGGCACTGGCCGGATGGCAGAGATTTTCGCGCCGACCGCGCGGCGCATCACCGCGCTCGACCGCAGCCCGGAAATGCTGCGTCTCGCGCGCGCCAAACTGGCCGATCAGCCGGTCCCGATCGACCTGGTGCAGGGCGATTTTCTGGCGCTGCCGATGGACGATGCGAGCATCGACAGCATCGTCATCCATCAGGCGCTGCATTTCGCGCACGAACCCGATCGCGTGATCGCGGAGGCGGCACGGGTGCTGCGCGGCGGCGGGCATCTGCTCGTCGTCGATTTCGCGCCGCACGAGGATGAGGAACTGCGCATGCTTGCGGCGCACGCCCGTCTCGGCTTTTCGGATGCCCAGATCCGCGGCTGGTTCGCCTCCGCCGGGTTACTGCTCGAAAGCGGCCAGACGCTCGAGGGCGGCGAACTGGCGGTGAAACTGTGGCTCGGGCGCCGTCGCAGCGATGAAGATCAGACCCCCGCCAGCGAAGGCGGGCAGACCAGGAAACTTGCCGCATGACATCGAACCTCAATTCGCTGGCGGAGGCCAGGCGCGCCGCGGCGTCGCCGCTGTTCGCCAATCTCGACGGCGACATCGGCGTCAGCTTCGAATTCTTCCCGCCGAAGACGGAGAAGATGGAGGCGCAGCTCTGGGACACGTTCCGCACGCTTGAACCGCTCGGGCCGCGCTTCGTTTCGGTCACCTATGGCGCGGGCGGCTCGACGCGCGAACGCACCCACGCCACCGTCGCGCGCATCGCGGCGGAAAGCGCGGTGCCGCCCGCGGCGCACCTGACCTGCGTCGAGGCCTCGCGCGATGAAATCGACGCGGTCGCGCGCGCCTATTGGGAGGCGGGTGTGCGCCACATCGTCGCGCTGCGCGGCGACGTGCCGGGCGGTGCGCCCTATCGCGCCCACGCGCAGGGCTATGCCAATGCCGCCGAGCTGGTCGCGGGGCTGAAGGCCGTCGCGCCCTTCGACATTTCGGTTGCCGCCTATCCCGAGGTGCATCCCGACGCCGATTGCGCGCAGACCGACCTCGACAATCTCAAGCGCAAGCTCGACGCCGGCGCGACGCGCGCGATCACGCAATTCTTCTTCTCGCCCGAAGCCTTCCTGCGCTTCCGCGACGCGGCGGCGGCGGCGGGGATCGATGCGCCGATCGTTCCCGGCATCCTGCCGGTGTCGAACGTGTCGCAGACCCGGCGCATGGCCGACATGTGCGGTGCGGCGATCCCGGCGTGGATGATCTCGCTGTTCGACGGGCTCGACGACCTGCCTTCGGCGCGCCAGCTCGTCGCCGCCACGATCGCCGCCGAACTCTGCCGCCGCCTCTATGCCGGCGGCGTGCGCGACTTCCATTTCTACACGCTCAACCGGGCGGAGCTCAGCTACGCCATCTGCCACCTGCTGGGCCTGCGTCCGCCGGCGGCGCCTGCGGCGGAGAAGGCCGCATGAGCCGCATATCAAGGAAGGATCGTCGATGACCAGCGCACGCGAAGCCCTGCAGGAGGCGGCCCGCAGCCGCATCCTGCTCACCGACGGCGGCTGGGGAACGCAGATCCAGCTCCGCAAGCTGACAGAGGCCGACTATGCCGGCACGCTCGGTCTCGGCCGCGATCAGAAGGGCAATAACGATATTCTAGCGCTGACCCGCCCCGACGTCGTCGCGGCGATCGGCGAAGCCTATCTTGCGGCGGGGTCGGACATCGTTTCGACCAACACCTTCAGCGCCAACCGGATCAGCCAGGCCGACTATGGCGCCGAGCATCTGGTCGCCGACATCAATCATGAAAGTGCCCGACTGGGACGCGAGGCGGCCGACAAATTCGCTGCGCGCGACGGCCGCCGCCGGTTCGTCGCGGGCGCCGTCGGGCCGACCAACAAGACGCTGTCGCTGTCGCCCGACGTCAACAATCCCGGCTATCGCGAGATCGATTTCGACGAGCTCAAGGCGGTCTATTGCGACCAGGTGGTCGCGCTGGCCGAGGGCGGTGCCGATTTCATCCTGATCGAGACGATCTTCGACACGCTCAACGCCAAGGCGGGGATCGCTGCGACGCTCGAGGCGGAGGCGAAGCTGGGGCGCGAACTGCCGCTGATGATCTCGATGACGCTGACCGACCTGTCGGGGCGCAACCTGTCGGGACACACGGTCGAGGCTTTCTGGTACGCGGTGCGCCATGCGAAGCCGCTGACCGTCGGGCTCAATTGCAGCTTCGGCGCGGCGCAGCTTCGCCCGCATGTTCGGGTGCTCTCCGATCTCGCCGATACGCTGGTGATGGTTTATCCGAACGCGGGCCTGCCCAACGAACTCGGCGAATATGACGAGCAGCCGGAGACGACCGCTGGGCTGGTGTGCGAATGGGCCGAGCATGGGCAGGTCAATATCCTCGGCGGTTGCTGCGGATCGACGCCCGCGCATATCGCCGCGATGGCGAAGGCGGTCGAAGGCCTTGCGCCGCGCCATATCCCCGAAGTGCCGGTGCGCACGCGTCTGGCGGGGCTGGAACCCTTCACCATGGCGGCGGCCTGATCCGATGGAGGATGGACAAGCATGGACGATCCGCGAGGCCGGCGCCGATGACGCCGCCGCGCTGGCACTGATCGGCGCGGCAACCTTTCTCGAAACCTTCGCCGGCATTCTCGACGGCGCGGCGATCATCGGCCATTGCGCCGCGCAGCATGGTGAGACGGCCTATCGATCCGCCCTGGCGTCGGGTGCCCGCGCCTGGCTGGCCGAGGCGCGGCCCGGCGGCGCGCCCGTCGGATTTGCCCTCGTCGGCGCGCCGGGCCTCGCGGCGGCACAGGACGGCGATCTAGAGCTCAAGCGCATCTATGCGCTGTCGCGCTTCCACGGCACCGGGCTGGGCGCGGCACTGATGGCGCGGGCGGTCGAGGCGGCGGCGGGGTATCGCCGACTGCTGCTCGGCGTCTATGCGCGCAATCACCGCGCGCTCGCCTTCTATCGCAAGCAGGGCTTTGCCGACATCGGCACCCGGCAGTTCGATGTCGGGGGCAAGCTCTACGACGATCTCGTCCTTGCCCGCCCCGTCGCGGCCTGACCTCTCTTCCTTTCGGGACCTTCGATGACCCAGATCCTCTCCTCCTCGTCCTTCGTCAATATCGGTGAGCGCACCAACGTCACCGGATCGGCGGCGTTCAAGAAGCTGATCCTCGCCGACGATTTCACCGCCGCGGTCGAAGTCGCGCGCCAGCAGGTGGAAAATGGCGCGCAGGTCATCGACGTCAACATGGACGAAGGGCTGCTCGACGCCGAACGGGCGATGACGACCTTCCTCAAGCTGATCGCCGCCGAGCCCGACATCGCGCGCGTGCCGGTGATGATCGACTCGTCGAAATGGAGCGTCATCGAGGCGGGTCTCAAATGCGTGCCCGGCAAGCCGATCGTCAACTCGATCAGCATGAAGGAAGGCGAGGAGCCTTTCCTCGCGCAGGCGCGCAAGTGCCGGGCTTATGGCGCCGCGGTGGTCGTCATGGCGTTCGACGAGGTCGGGCAGGCGGATACCAGGGAACGCAAGATCGAGATCTGCGAGCGCGCCTACAAGCTGCTCACCGGCATCGGTTTCCCGCCCGAGGACATCATCTTCGATCCCAATATCTTCGCCATCGCGACGGGGCTCGAAGAGCATGACAATTATGCCGTCGATTTCATCGAGGCGGTGAAGGTCATCCGCCAGCGCTGCCCGCATGCCCATTTTTCCGGTGGGCTGTCCAACCTGTCGTTCGGCTTTCGCGGCAACGAGACGGTGCGCCGCGCGATGCACAGCGTCTTCCTCTATTATGCGATCCCGGCGGGGCTCGACATGGCGATCGTCAACGCTGGGCAGCTCGACGTCTACGACACGATCGACCCGGAGCTTCGCAACGCCTGCGAGGACGTGATCCTCAACCGCAAGGTGGAGGGCGAGGCCGAATCGCCGACCGAACGGCTGATTGCGCTCGCCGAACGCTATAAGGGCAAGGATGCGGCGCAGGAAAAGGCAGCCGAGGAATGGCGCGGCTGGCCGGTCGAAAAGCGGCTCGAACATGCGCTGGTCAAGGGGATCGACGCGCATATCGTCGCCGATACCGAAGAGATGCGCCTGGCGATGGACCGGCCGATCGAGGTGATCGAAGGGCCGCTGATGGACGGGATGAACGTCGTCGGCGACCTGTTCGGGTCGGGCAAGATGTTCCTGCCGCAGGTCGTGAAATCGGCGCGCGTGATGAAGAAGGCGGTCGCGCACCTGCTGCCCTTCATCGAGGCCGAGAAGGAGGAAGGCGCCAAGGGCAAGGGCAGGATCGTGATGGCGACCGTCAAGGGCGACGTCCACGACATCGGCAAGAACATCGTCGGCGTGGTGCTCCAGTGCAACGGCTTCGAGGTCGTCGACCTGGGCGTCATGGTGCCGTGGAGCAGCATCCTGCAGGCCGCGAACGAGAATGACGCCGACATGATCGGCCTGTCCGGCCTGATTACCCCGTCGCTCGACGAGATGGTGACCGTGGCGGAAGAGATGCAGCGCGCCGGCATGACGATGCCGCTGCTGATCGGCGGCGCGACGACCTCGCGCATGCACACCGCGCTGCGCATAGACCCCGCCTATGAAGGACCCGTGCTGCACGTGCTCGACGCGAGCCGCGCGGTCGGCGTCGCGACGGCGCTGGTCAGCGATACCGGCTACGACGCCTATGTGCAGGGCTATAAGGAGGATTATGCGCATATCCGCGAGGTGCGCGCGAACAAGGGGCAGAGCGCGCTGATCCCCATCGAGGATGCGCGCGCCAACGGCTTCGCGGTCGACGAGCATATCCGGCCCTTCCCGCCCGAAAAGCCCGGCGTGCATGCGTTCGACCAATGGGACATGGCCGAACTGGTCGAATGGTTCGACTGGACCCCCTTCTTCCGCGCCTGGGAACTGGCGGGAACCTTCCCCGCGATCCTCGACGACGCGATTGTGGGGGAAAGCGCGCGCGGGCTCTATGCCGACGCGCAGGCGATGCTCGCGAAGATCGTCGGCGAAGGCTGGCTGCACGCGCGCGGGGTCGCGGGGCTGTGGCCGTGCCGCCGCGACGGCGACGACGTCGTCATCCACCTCGAGGAAGAGGAACGGCACGTCCGCATCCCCTTCCTGCGTCAGCAGATCGCCAAGCGCGAGGGGCGCCCCAACATGTGCCTCGCCGATTTCGTCAGCCCCGACGGCGACTGGATCGGCGGCTTTTCGGTTGCGATCCACGGCATCGAGCCGCACCTCGCGCGCTTCAAGGCGGTGCATGACGACTACAGCGACATATTGCTCAAGGCGTTGGCCGACCGCTTCGCCGAAGCCTTTGCCGAACGGCTCCACGCGCATGTCCGCACCGTGCTCTGGGGCTATGCGCCGGGCGAGCAGCTGACGCCGGAGGCGATCATCAAGGAGGAATATCGCGGCATCCGCCCGGCGCCGGGCTACCCGGCCTGCCCCGATCACAGCCTGAAGCCGATCCTGTTCGAGCTGCTCGACGCCGGCAACACCTCGGGCGCGATCCTGACCGACCATTTCGCGATGCTGCCGACCTCGGCGGTCTCGGGCTTCTATCTGGGGCATCCCGATGCGAGCTACTTCGGAGTCGCGCGCGTCGGCGAGGACCAACTGGTCGATTATGCGGAACGGCGCGGCGTCGATCTCGAGACCGCGCGCCGCTGGCTGCGTCCCAATCTCGACTGACACTGATTGCCCGCCGCCTGTCCGATAAAGGGACAGGTGGCGGGTTAACCAGCTTCGCGAAGGACGCGCGGCGCCGAAATCGCTATGACGGCGCCATGATCCAGACGCTTCTCCGCCGGCCGCTGTTGCCGCTGCTCGCCCTTCCGCTGCTCCTCGCCCCGATGCCGCTGCCTGCGCAATCGGGCGACGCACCCTATGTCGTCGCCGAAAGCGGCCGCGCCTTCGGTCGCTTGCAGCAGGCCGTCGACGCGATCGGCGAGGGGCAGGGGACGATCCGCATTGCTCCCGGCTATCATCGCGATTGCGCGGTTCAGACGGCGGGACATATCGCCTTCGTCGCTGCCGAGCCGGGGCGCAGCATATTCGACGGCGTGACATGCGAGGGCAAGGCGGCGCTGGTGCTGCGCGGCGGCGGCGCGCGCGTCGACGGCATCGTCTTTCAGAACATGCGGGTGCCCGACGGCAACGGCGCCGGAATCCGGCTCGAACAGGGTGACCTGACCATCGTCAACAGCCTGTTCCGCGGCAGCGAGGAGGGCATCCTCACCGCCGACGACCCGCAGTCGACGCTGACCATCGAACGCTCGACCTTTTCGCGGCTCGGCCGCTGCGACCGCGGGCTGAGCTGCGCGCACAGCGTCTATACCGGCGCCTACGGCCGCGTCGCGGTGACCCACAGCCGCTTCGAGAAAGGCACCGGCGGCCATTATCTGAAGGTTCGTGCGCGGCAGGTCGACATTCGGGATAACAGCTTCGACGACACGCAGGGGACGGCGACCAATTACATGATCGACCTGCCCGCGGGCGCGACGGGACACATCGCGGACAATCTGTTCGTGCAGGGGCGCGACAAGGAGAATTATTCGGCGATCATCGCGGTCGCCGCCGAGGCGCGCGACAATCCGTCGCGCGGCCTGTCGATCGAGGGCAATCGGGCCAGCCTGCCCGAAGGGCTCGGCCGCAACGTGGCGTTCGTCGCCGACTGGAGCGGCGAGCCGCTGACAATCGGCGCCAACGACCTCGGGCCGGGACTCAAGCGCTACGAGAAACGGTGAAGCGGTCCGAACGGAGCAGGCGCTATGCCTCTCCGCGCGTTTCGATGAGCGAGGCGGCGAGCGCCTCGGCCGGGGTCTTGCCGCCCCACAGCACGAACTGGAACACCGGATAGAAGCGCTCGCATTCGTCGATCGCGCTTTCGACCAGCGTTTCGGCGAGGTCGAGTGACAGCGCGGCGTCGCTTCCCAGCAGCATGCCGTGGCGAAACAGGATCGTGCCGCTGTTCGACCACAGCTCGAAATGGCCGAGCCAGAGCTGTTCGTTGATCAGCGCCAGCGCTTCGTGCGCGGCGGCGCGCTTGTCCTCGACGACGCGGATGTCGGGGAAGGCGAGAAGCTGGATGACGCCGTCGTCGGGACGCCACACCGCGCGCAGTTCGTAGGTCGTCCAGCTTCCCTGCGCGGTGGCGACGATCTCGTCCTCGCCGACCATCTCGTGCGCCCAGTCATGCGCGGCGAAATAGGACGCCAGCATGTCCATCGGCGCTGCTTCCTGGCCGTCTTCATCGTAGATATCGTCACTCATGGAGCGCCTTTAGCGGCTGATGGCTGACCTGGCGAGTCCGCACCACCTTGTCACCCCGGACTTGATCCGGGGTCCATTCGACACTCGCGATCGGGGACGGAGCGAGAATGGATGCTGAATCAAATTCAGCATCACGAAGACAGGAAGCGGCAGTTCCTTTGACGGCCGCCTATTTTTTGGGTGCGGTTCGGGGTTTCGCCGCCGGCTTCGCTGCACCTTCCAGCGCATCGAGCCGTGCCTTCAGCGCCTCCGCCTCCGCGCGCGCCGTCGCGGCCATCGCCTTTACGGCCTCGAATTCCTCGCGGCTGACGAAGTCCATGCGGCCGATCCATTCCTTGGCGCGCTCGCGCATTGCGGCTTCGGCCTCGCGGCCGGCGCCGGCGACCGTGCCGGCGATGCCGTTCATCATCTTGGCCAGATCGTCGAAAATGCGGTTCTCGCTCTGCATCACTCTATCCTTCGTCGGGGTCGGCCCCTTGCCGCGCCTATATCTGGGTGCTCGCCGCGTGCGGGACAAGGGTTTCGGCGTCGGGGTTGCGCTGGTCGATCTGGAAATTGAGGACGCTCGCGAAAGCGAGCCACAGCAGATAGGGCACGAGCAGCCACGCCGCCGCCTTGCGGATCGACGCAAAGGCGAAGGCGGTGGCAAGCGTCACCATCAGGATGAAGATGATCAGATATAGCGCGCTCGTCACCTGATGCGCGGCGAAGAACAGCGGCGACCAGGCAAAATTGGCGACGAGCTGGACGAAGAAAAGCAGCAGCGCGAAGCCGCGCCCCCTGGCGCCGCGCGCATGAAGGACCATCGCCAGCGCCAGCCCGAGGCAGATGTAGAGCAGCGGCCACACGACCGCGAACACCCAGCCCGGCGGCACGATGGACGGCAGGTCGAGTGCCGCGAACCAGCGATTGCCGTAGCCGCTGTTCGAAAGCAGGCCCATCAGGCTGCCGATCAGCACGATCGCGGGGACCGTGATCATGGCCCAGCGCCAATAGGAAAGGCGTAGCTGGCCCGGTGTGGCGATCTCGCTCATGCTCGGCTGGTCCCTTTTCGCGATTCTGCGTGCCAATGGTGTCGCGACTCGCGAGCCCAGCGTCAAGCGTTCCGCTTTTGCGCCGCGACCAGAAATTCGACATTGCCCTCGGGCCCGGTGATCGGGCTCTGGATCAGGTCGAGCACGATCCAGCCGCTTTCCTCGATCCATGCGCGGACCTCTGCGCACACGCGCGCATGGACGGCGGGGTCGCGCACGACGCCCTTCTTGCCGACCTCGTGCCGCTGCGCCTCGAACTGCGGCTTGATCAGCGCGACCAGCCGCGCACCTTCGGCCGTGAACGACAGCGGCACCGGCATAACCTTCGACAAGGCGATGAAGCTCGCGTCGCAGACGACCAGGTCGATGGGCTCGGGGATATGGTCGGCGGTCAGGATGCGCGCGCTCGTCTGTTCGTGGACGATGACGCGCGGGTCCTGCCGCAGCTTCCATGCGAGCTGGTTGGTGCCCGAATCCACCGCGTGGACGCGCGCCGCGCCGCGCGAGAGTAGCACGTCGGTGAAGCCGCCGGTCGACGAACCCACGTCGATCGCGACCGCGCCCGCCACATCCCAGCCAAGGTGCGCGAGCGCGTGGTCGAGCTTGATCCCGCCGCGCGACACCCATGGATGATCGCGCCCCTTGATGCTGATTTCGGCATCGTCGGCGATCTGCTGCCCCGCCTTGTCGATCTTGCGGTCGCCGACGAAGGCGAGTCCGGCGAGGATGAGAGCCTGCGCGCGCGTCCGGCTTTCGGCGAGGCCGCGATCGACGAGCAGTTGGTCGGCGCGCTGCTTGCTCACCGGCGCTGCGCCTTTCCGATCAGCAGTCCGGGGGTCAATATCTGCGGCAGGATCTCGGGCCGCGCGGCGCCCGGCGCATACCAGAGGTAGAGCGGCACGCTGTTGCGTCCATGCTCGGCGAGGGTGCGCGTGATGATGGGGTCGCCGTTGGTCCAGTCGCCGACGAGCGTCGTGACCCCGGCTTTGTCGAACGCGGCCTGCACCGCCTCGCGCTCGATCGCGCCCGCTTCGTTCGCCTTGCACGACAGGCACCAGTCGGCAGTGAAATAGACGAACACCGGCTTGCCGGAGGCGCGGGCCCTGACGAGCGCGTCGGGAGAAAATGCGGTGGCGTCGGTCGGTGCGGTTCCCCCTGCGCGCGCGGCGTGGTTGGTCCACAATGCGAGCGGGACGAGCAGCAGCAACAGCGCTAACAGCGGCGCGACGGCACGCCCATGCCGTTGCGCGCGGCCCGCGGCGAAAGCGAGGGCGCCCGCGAGCGCCGCGGCACCCAGCGCCGCGAAGAGGCCCGTCAGGCCGGCCTGACGCCACAGCAGCCACGCCAGCGCCATCGCCGTGAGGCCCATCGGCAGCGCCATCCACCTGCGAAAGCGGTCCATCCATGGTCCCGGCCTGGGCAGGCGGCGCCGCAGGGCGGGGATGAAGCCGACGGCGAGGAAGGGCAAGGCGATGCCGAGCCCGAGCCCGCCGAAGATGGGCAATGCCGCCCAGGCGGGCAGGACGAGCGTCGCGCCGAGCGCTGCTCCGAGCAGCGGGCCGCTACACGGCGTCGCGACGAAGGCGGCGAGCGCCCCGGTCCAGAAACCCCCCGCCGCCCCGCCGCGTGCCGCGAGCGCCTGCCCGCCGCCGACCGACGGCAAGGCGTAAAGGCCGAGCAGGTTGAGGGTGATCGCACAGGCGAGGACGAGCAGGATCAGGATGCTGGCGGGATGCTGGAGCTGAAAGGCCCAGCCGACCTGTTCGCCCGCCGCGCGCAACGCGAGCAATGCGCCGCCGAGCAGCAGCGCGGTCGCCACCGCGCCGGCGGTGTAGGCAAGCGCTTCGACCTTCGCCTCGCGAGCAACACCGCCCGACCGTGCGAGGCTGAGCGCCTTCAGGCTGAGGATCGGGAAGACGCACGGCATCAGGTTCAGAATCAGCCCGCCGAGGATCGCCCCGGCGAGCGCGGTCCAGAACGGCGCGGCATCGGGCCGGCTCGCCGCCGCGACCGCCTTGCCGGCGGCCGGGACCGTGCCCGGCTCGAACCGCAGCGAGAGGCCGCGTCCGTCCGAGAGCTTGAGCAGCCCCTCGGCGACGCCGGTCGTCTCGCCGCGAGCGCGCGTCTCGACGATCAACTGATCGCCGTTGCGGCTGAATGCCTGCGGCGCGGCATAGTCGGCAAGGTCGCGGGTCGCGAGAAAAAGGTGCGGGGTATCGAGCGCGGTGCCCGCGGGCAGGGGGATGGCGAAGCGCAGCGCATCGCCGCGGCGTTCCCACCTTCCCGGCCGGTCGAGCGGTTGCGGCAGCCGCGCGCGCCAGTCGTCGAACTGGCGGCGGGCGGCGGGCGCGATCGCGCCGTCGCCCGCCTTCATCGCGACCGAGATCACCGCCTTTTCGGGAACGCATATCTTGTCGGTGCACGCCAGCCAGTTGGCGATACCGGTCAGCGTCAGGTCGGAACCCGGCGCTACACTGCGATCGACCCGCACGTCGGCGAGCAGCGCGTAGGGATGCTCATAGACATGATTCATCATCCCGAAGAGGATCAGCGCCTCGGGAACCGGATAGCGAAAGGGTGCGACAGTGACGCCGTCGGGAAGGTTCCATTCGACCTGCATGCCGAACCCGGCGTCGCCGCCGTTCGACCAATAGCCGTGCCAGCCCGGCTCGGGGGTCATGACGAGCGCGACGGTCGTCGATTCGCCGGGTAAAGGCGCGGGCGACTCGGCGACCAGCCTTGCCGCGATATGCGGCGCCGCGGCCTGCGCCGGGCCCGGAACGAACAGCACCAGTAGGGCGAGCGCGAGCAGCGCCAGCGCCCCGCGCCCCGCTGCCGTCATCCGCCTGTCTTGCGCACGCTCCATGCCCATGCCGCTTCCGTTCGCCTTTCAAGGCTTGCCATATAGGCGGCTTTCGCCGAGAGGACAGCCCGCACCGACACCCGCAACGGAGAAGGCCCGTGACGCTGAAACATCTGACCACCGCGCTTGCCGCCGCCCTCTGCGTCGCCGGCGCCGGGGCGGGCCTCGCGCAGGATGCGGCGCCCCCAGTGCAGAAAGTGACCGCCGCGACGCCGCCGCCCAAGCTGGTCGTGATGATCGCGGTCGATCAGTTCTCTGCCGACCTGTTCGCCCAGTATCGCAGCCATTTCACCGGCGGCCTCGCGCGGCTCGCTTCGGGCGTGGTGTTCCCGTCGGGCTATCAGGCGCATGGCGCGACCGAAACCTGCCCCGGCCATTCGACGATCCTGACCGGTAACCATCCCGCGCATACCGGCATCATCGCCAATAATTTCTTCGACCTGTCGGCCGCGCGCGAAGACAAGCGGCTCTATTGCGCCGAGGACGAGACGGTGCCGGGCACGAGTTCGCGCAGCGGCCAATATGCGCCGTCGGTCGATCATCTGATGGTCCCGACGCTCGGCGACCTCATGAAGGCGCACGACCCGCGGGCGCAGGTCGTCTCGGTCGCAGGCAAGGACCGTGCCGCGATCATGATGGGCGGACGCCAGGCCGACGAGTTGATGTGGCTCGCGCCGACCGGACTCACCAGCTATCGCGGCCGGGCGCTGTCGCCGACCGCGACGCAGGCGGGCACGGCCATCGCTGCCGCGATCGCGCAATCGCGCCCCGGCCTGACGCTGCCTGCCGATTGCGCCGCGCACGACATTGCGATCCCGGTGGACAAGGGCGGGACCGTCGGCACCGGCCGGCTGGCGCGCGACGGCGGCGATTTCCGCCGCTTCATGGCATCGCCCGAGGCCGACGGCGCGGTGCTCGCGGCGGCGACTGCGCTGCGGCAGGCGCGCAGGCTCGGCGAGGGCGAGGCGACCGACCTGCTGATCCTCGGCCTGTCGGCGACCGACTATATCGGTCACGGCGTCGGCACCGAAGGCAGCGAGATGTGCCTCCAGATGCTCGCGCTCGACCGCGAACTCGGCGATTTCTTCACCCGGCTCGATGCGACCGGCATCGACTATATGGTCGCGCTGACCGCCGATCACGGCGGCCACGACATGCCCGAGCGCAATCGCCAGAATGGCTGGCCCGCCGCCGAGCGCGTCGCCCGGACGCTCGACCCCGCGGCGATCGGCAAGGCGGCCGCCGAAAAGCTCGGTCTGTCGCAGCCGCTCTTCCATGCCGACGGCCCGTTCGGCGATATGTATCTGTCGAAGGCACTGACCCCGGCACAGCGCAAGGCAGCGCTCGCCGAACTTGTCGCCCGCTATCGCGCGCATCCGCAGGTCGAGGCGGTCGTGACCGCCGAAGAACTGGCGTCGCGCCCGATTTCGAAGCGCGCCGCCGACACCTGGAGCCTGCTCGACAAGCTGCGCGCCTCGTACAATGCACAGCGGTCGGGCGACTTCATCGTCGTGCTCAAGGATCGCGTGACGCCGATCCCCGAATCGGGCGTCGGATATGTCGCGACGCACGGGTCGGTCTGGGACTACGACCGGCGCGTTCCCATGCTCTTCTGGCGCAAGGGGCTTGCCGGGTTCGAGCAGCCCAATGCGGTGATGACGGTGGACATCCTGCCGACGCTCGCCGCGCTGATCGGCCTGCCGCTCGACATGAGCAAGGTCGACGGCCGCTGCCTCGACCTGCTGTCGGGGCCCGAGAGCAGTTGCCGCTGACGAACGAGAGACAAGGATCATGACAAAGGCTTTGCGGGATTTTTCCGGCCGGATGCTGCTGGTCGGCTGTGGCAACATGGCGGGGGCGATGCTCGACCGCTGGCTGGCGGCGCGGCTCGACCCGGCGCGCGTCGCGGTCGTCGATCCGGCTGCGAAGCCCCGCGACGGGGTCGCGCTCCATGCGACGCTCGCCGACTGGCAGGCGGCTGACGGCGCCGCCGACTGGGTGATGCTCGGCATGAAGCCGCAGCAGCTTGGCGAGGTCGCGGAGGCGCTGGCGCCGGTCGTGACCGGCGATACCCATCTCCTGTCGATCCTGGCGGGCGTCTCGCTCGCGGACCTCGCCGCGCGCTTTCCGGCGGCCCGGGCGCAGGCGCGCATCCTGCCCAATCTCGCGGCGCGGATCGGCGCGGGCGTGTCGGCGCTCGCCACCAGCGGCGATGCCGACGGCGACATGTTGACGGCTATGCTGGCGGCGCTCGGTCAGGTCGTCACGCTTGCCGACGATTCTTCGATGGACCTGATCACGGCCTTCACCGGCAGCGGCCCCGCCTTCGTCTTTCGCCTGATCGAGGCCTATGCCGCCGCCGGCGAGCGGCTCGGCCTGTCGAACGAGGATTCGCTGACGCTGGCGGCCGCGACCTTCGGCGGCGCGACGGCGCTGCTCGACGCCAGCGGCGAAAAACCCGGTACGCTCGTCGCGCAGGTCGCGAGCAAAGGGGGGACGACGCAGGCGGGGCTCGACGTGCTCGACGAGGATGGCCAGCTCGTCGCGTTGATGACCAACGTCCTGCGCGCGGCGCGCGACCGCGGCCGCGAACTAGCCGACCTGGCGCGCGGCGAGGAATAGGCTTTCCGGCCGCGCCCTGGGGTCAGGCTTCTTTCCCCAGTTTTGCGATCCGGCCGCGATCGCGCGGCGGCAGCAGCGCTTCGTTGACCTGCCAGAACCCCGTGACCGCGGCTTGCCCCGCGTGGGTGTAGGCACGGCTCATCGCGTCGCGGAGTTGCGAGAAGATCGCGCTTTCGAGCTGGCGTCCTTCGGGGGTCAGCCGCAATTCCTTCTGCCGCCGGTCACGGTTGCCCGGCCGCGTCGCCAGCAACGCGCGTGCCTCCATCTCCTTGATCACGCGTCCCAATGACTGCTTGGTGATGCCGAGCAGCGCGAGCAGGTCGGAGATCGTCAGGCCCGGCTGGCGCGCGATGAAATAGAGCGCCCGGTAGTGCGCGCGGCCCAGACCGCTTTCCGCCAGCCGTGCGTCGATCGTCCGCCACAGCGCGGCGTGGCCGAAAAACAGATATTCGATGCCCCGGCGGACTTCTTCCTCGCGTAAGAAAAGAGCGGAAGCGGCGGGGACTTGCGACAGGAAATTTTCCTCGGCCATGGCGACTCCCGTTGCGCCTGCGCCCTTGCTTTGGCAAGAGGCGCGCACCGATCCACCCCCAATGAACAGGTCATCCATGTCCGCTTCCGCCTTTGCCCGTCTGCCGCATCCCAATCCCACGGCACAGGATGTCCGCGCGGCGGCGATCGCGGACCCGGCGTTCGGGCGCGTCTTCACCGACCATATGGTGTCGATCCGCTATGCGGAAGGAAAGGGCTGGCACGATGCGCAGGTGATGCCGCGCGGCCCGCTGCTGCTCGACCCCGCAACTGCGGTACTCCATTATGCGCAGGAGATATTCGAAGGGCTCAAGGCCTATCGGCTCGACGACGGGGCGATGGCGCTGTTCCGTGTCGAGGCCAACGCCGCGCGCTTCAACGCCAGCGCGCGCCGCATGGCGATGGCCGAACTGCCGGAGGAATTGTTCATCGAGGCGGTGAAGCAGATCGTGCGCGTCGACGCCGACTGGTTCCCGCAGGTGGAGGGCGGCGCGCTCTATCTGCGTCCCTTCATGTATGCGAGCGAGGTGTTCCTCGGCGTCAAGCCGGCCGCCGAATATCATTTCCTCGTCATCGCTTCGCCGGTCGGCAACTATTTCAAGTCGGGCGCCCCCGCGGTCTCGCTCTGGGTGTCGGAGGATTATACGCGCGCCGCGCCGGGCGGCACCGGCGCCGCCAAGTGCGGCGGCAACTATGCCGCGAGCCTCGTCGCGCAGCAGCAGGCGATCGCCAAGGGGCACGACCAGGTCGTTTTCCTCGACGCGGCCGAGCATCGCTGGATCGAGGAACTGGGCGGGATGAACATGTTCTTCGTCTTTGCGGACGGCAGCCTCGTCACCCCGCCGCTGACCGGCAGCATCCTGCCCGGCATCACGCGCGATGCGATCATGACGCTGGCGCGCGACGCGGGCCTGACGGTGCGCGAGGAACCCTATGCGATCGACCAGTGGCAGGCCGATGCGGAAAGCGGACGCCTCACCGAAAGCTTCGCCTGCGGCACCGCGGCGGTGGTGACTCCGGTGGGCAAGGTGGCGCGCGGCGCGGGCAGTTTCACCATCGGCGCTGGCGGCCCCGGACAGGTGACGGCGATGCTGAAGGAAAAGCTGGTCGACATCCAGCGCGGCCGGGCGGCGGACCCCCACGGCTGGGTGACGCGCCTCTAGGGCCGCCTTGCCAACCATTCGCGAAACGCTATAGAGCGCGCTCGCACCGGCCGTTGGGGCGTAGCCAAGCGGTAAGGCAGCGGTTTTTGGTACCGCCATGCGCAGGTTCGAATCCTGCCGCCCCAGCCAGCCGGATTCTGGTCGAATCACTTGGGATTCGGCCGAATAGGTGAGTTTTCAGACAACGTACGAGCCAGAGGGGTCGAGGCGGATTCCGCCAGTTTCGGACTGGTTTGGACAGATATTGTTACCCGATTTGTACCTGTTTTCCTGCCTCGGGGAGCCGGCGATGGAGTCGGTCATGTCCAGGAAAGGTGGTTTTACGTCTGCGTCGATCGACGTGCTCAAAACAGGTTCGCTCGGTGATCCCTTGATGCCGGGCTTGAGGATCGCCCCCGACCGGACGCGCCAAAAACTCGCACGCCCATTCGATCGCGCTCGGCCGTTGGGGACGGACGTTGACGGCTTCGAGCAAAAAAATGCACGAAATTTACGGCAATTCTTCCGTCGTGCATCGTTGGGGTGAACGGGAGCGAAAAAGACGAATGACGTGAACCGGGAGAAGCGCGCGAGAATCATGGCTTGGGTGGGGCGGGAAATCCTGCCGCACGAAGCCGTCACGGCTGAACCTAACGCCGTCCCGTGCCGTAATCGATTCTGATACGGACCCAGGCGCCGACCAATAGCTGTCCGCCGCGTCGCGGAGGTCGCACTCTGAATTGCCAGGCTGCGGCAAGCACGGCGCGATTGATTTGCGATCCGTTCGGATATTCGTCGAGTCCGACGCAATCTTCGACGCGGTAATCGGGTGCGGTGCGGCAGGCGATCAGGCCCCAGCCGGGGCCGCTGGCGGTGGATAGATAGCCGCGCAGTTCGTCGTCGCTTGGCTCGCGATACCAGGCGGCGGCATAAAGCGGTTCGCCGTTGGGCGCCGTTCCTACCCGTTCCGTATCGCGGAAAGCGGAGGACCGGCCGCCGCTGTTGGGCGGCCCGTAAACCTTTCCGTCGGATGGCCGGAGGACGGGCTGGGGAGGTTGCGGCGTGGGTGGCCGCTCACTCGGGGTCGGCGGGGGCGGCGCGGCTGTCGGGTTGAGGATTGGCGTGGGCGGAGGCTTGGGCATTTCCGGTTGCGGCTCGGCAGCCGGCTGTGTCGGCGCAGGTTTCTCTTCGGCTTGCTTGCGTTCCCGGCTGTCCGGTTGGGGCGCTTCTTCAGAATTCCCAGCGGCCTCCAAGGTCACGATCGTGACGCGCTCTTCCCGGTTATCTGCCGGTTTCCCAAGGCCAAAGGTGAGGAGCATGAGCAGCAGGCCGCCAGTGATCAGCAGGGCCAGGCTTATGGAAAGCGTGCGCCGTCCGGCGCCGATGCCGAGCGGTTCCGCATAGGGAGTGGCCGGAACAGGGATGAATGGAAGCCTTCTTCGGTGGCGGCGGCGTTTGCGCGGGATAGGGGCGCGTCAGGCCGATGACAAGAGCGAGGGCGGGTAAGATCGCGCAGGCGCCGGACGCTATTATTCGGCTTCAACCGACAGCGGTTTTTGGAGGCCTGGAGAACGTAATCGGCCGGGGTCGTCATGTCGTCCTTGCCGATGACGAACTGGCAGTTGCGCGCTATGCCGGCCGCCCGGCGACCTACGGCGTCACCGTCTCGTTCAAATATTGACGGTATCGGCTCGCGATGATCGGTGCCGGCCGGCGCGTTAACGCGTCGCCGGCGCTGATCTCGTCGCCATGGCGACAAATGCGCCGGGCGCCACCGGCGCTGCACGCCTCAAGCTTCGCGCCCCATAGGGCGCGCGATCATCATCCCGTTCCGCCTCCGGATGCCGACCCCGCCGGTTCGTGCCGGCCGCATTCGATCGGCCGGCCGGTCGTCGTTCGATTCCCGATGGATTGACGTGCAAAAAAATTCTTCTAAATAGTCATTAGAATTAATGGCGACACGGGCCGGCTTGAACATGCGGCCGCAGGGATGAGGGAAGAATGCAAATGTTCGAAAATTATTCGTCCCACTGGATGGATGGCGACCTCGAACAGTTCGAGGCGGTGGTCGCGCGCTTCTTTCGCGAACAGGTCGAGCCGAACGACCTGAAATGGCGCGAAGCGAAGCGAACGGGGCGGGACGTGTGGCGCAAGGCAGGCGAACTGGGGATCATCCTGCCCGACGTGCCCGAACAATATGGGGGATCGGGCGGCACGCCGGCCCATATGGCGGTTGTCATCCGCGAGCAGGCGCGCGTCGGCGATGCCGCGTTCGGTGTGATGCTCAGCCACATCGTAGGACACTATATCCTCGCTTTCGGTACCGAAGCGCAGAAGCTCCGCTGGTTGCCCGGTATCGCGAGCGGCGAGGTCATCTGCTCGATCGCGATGACCGAGCCCGGCACCGGGTCGGATTTGCAGGCCATCCGCTGCCGTGCCGACCGGGCCGGAGACGCCTATGTCGTCAATGGCGCAAAGACCTTTATCACGAACGGCCAGCAGAGCGATCTCGTCCTGGTCGTCGCGCGGACGGGCGCCGAGGGGGCGAAGGGGATTTCCCTGATCCTCGTCGAGACCGCCACGCCCGGATTCCGGCGCGGGAAATGCCTCGACAAGATCGGCATCGAAGGCGCGGATACGTCGGAAATGTATTTTGACGATTGTACCGTGCCGGCGGACAATGTGCTGGGAAGCGTCGAGGGGCAGGGCTTTTACCAGCTGATGGGGCAGCTTCCCCATGAGCGGGCGGCGATCGCGATCTCCGCGCAAGGCGCGATGGAGCGGGCACTGGCGCTGACGCTGGATTATGTGAAGGAGCGCAAGGCGTTCGGCAAGGCGATCGTCGATTTCCAGAACACGCGCTTCGAACTCGCCGACATCAAGGCCACCGTGCTGGCGTGCCGGACCTTCTGCGATCATGTGATCGAGAAATGGGTCGACGGGACGCTCGATTCCGCTCTCGCCTCGATGGCGAAATTCTGGCTCACCGACCGGCAGGTCGAAGTCATCGACCGCTGCCTGCAGTTTTTCGGCGGCTATGGCTATATGCGCGAATATCCGATCGCCCGCATGTACACCGATGCCCGCGTGCAACGCATCTATGGCGGCGCCAACGAGATCCAGCGCGAGCTGGTAGGGCGGTCGCTGTAGCGTCTAAGGCCGGTCGAGTGACTCCGGCAGGATCGGTGACGATCCCTTTTTCGGCAAGGAATCGTTCTCCGGCAAAAGCGGGGTCCATGCGGGGCCGCGCTACGCCATCTGGACCCCGGCCTTCGCCGGGGAACAAACCCTTACCTGCCTGAGGAGCATATAGGCCGGCAGGCTCGGGGCTGCCGCAACGCGCATCCCCTTGAACCGGCCAAGGCCTCAGGCCGTAAGACCGCGCAGAAAGATGGCGAGGAAGTCGTCCGCGACCTGACTGGGTGCGCGCGATCCCGGGCGGTACCATCGGACGATGCCGTTGAACGCGCCGAACAGGATGCGGCTTATATCCTTCTGGTCCGCATCGCGGAGCGTTCCGTCCGCGATGCCGGCCGCGATCATGGATTGCACCGCTTCGTGAAGCTCGCGCTGTCCGACCCTGGTTCGTATCTGGGCGGGCTCGGCCAGCTCCGTGATATTGAGCCGGACGAAGAACCGTCCGAAATCATCGCAGATGATCTCCGCATATCGGCGGAAGAAGGCGACGATCTGTTCCCGGCCCGTCTGGTGCCGCTGCGCGCTTTCGACCGCCTCGTTGAATTGCTCGGCCGCCTTGTCCGAACATTGGGTTGCCAGTTCGTCCTTGCTGCGCGCGTAATAGTAAAGGGCGGCGCGGGTGATATCGAGCGCATCCGCGATATCCTCCAGCGTCGCATGCCGAAATCCCTTCTCGGCAAAGACGCGGGCGGCGGCGCGGATGACCTCGTCGTGCCGGTCAAAGAATTTCTGCTTTCGCGGGCGCGGCGGCCGTTTTGCAGAGACTGCGTCCATCTTTCGTCCTTCGTTACGGTCGCAGGCGCGGTGGGTGGCAATGACAAACGTCGGGCCCGGGATGCCCGCCGGTGCCGCCTCTTAATCCGACCCTGCGAAACGATTAATCAGCTTCAACGTCAAATAAACTGCGCGTTGAAATTTGCAACGCCGAAGGCCTCTTTGAGGCAGCAAGAGGCACCACTAGTTGACAAGGAAACTTCATAAATCTACTAACTGTTCAGACAAAAAATGGAGAAGCTGGATGAGGATATCGCTTTTGGCGGCCATGCCGGGTTGCGGCGTAGCGACGGCTCCGGCTACCGTTGCGCACGCCGATAGCGCGGACTTTTTCAACGGTCCCTGCGAGCGGCCCGACATCGGGGAAATCCAATAGAAGCCCAGACATTCGCTTCCGTCGTCCCCATCTGGCGGGGATGACCGGATGCGCTATCAGGTGACTGGAATGCGTGAAGGGGCGATGATGATCGAAGGGGTCGACCTGGCCGCGCTGCGGGCATGGATGGATGGGCAGAGCATCGGGACGGGCCCGATCGTCGACGCGCATCCGCTATCGGGCGGCACGCAGAACATCCTGCTGCGCTTCAGGCGCGGCGAAGAGGTCTATGTGCTGCGCCGTCCGCCGCTCAATCTGCGCGCCAACTCCAACGAAGCGATGCGACGCGAAGCGCGCGTCCTGGCGGGCTTTGCCGGAAAGGGCGTTCCGCATCCGCGGTTAATTGCCGCATGCCCCGACGAGGCGGTAATCGGCGCGGCCTTCTATTTGATGGAACCCGTGGACGGCTTCAATCCGGTGGCGGGATTGCCGCCGTTGCATGCCGGCGACCCGGCGATCCGCCATCGCATCGGCCTGTCGATGGTGGAAGCGATCGCGGCGCTGGGGGCGATCGACTATCGGGCCGCCGGGCTCGAAGGGTTCGGCAAGACCGACGATTATCTGGAGCGGCAGGTCGGCCGCTGGCGGGCGCAGCTTGCTTCCTACGCCGACCTGCCGGGCTGGCCCGGCCCCGATGCGATACCGGGCGTCGACACGGTCGGGCGCTGGCTCGACAGGCACCGGCCGGCGGATTTCCACCCCGGGATCATCCACGGCGATTTCCATCTCGCCAACGTCATGGTCCGCCCCGACGGCGGCGACCTGGCCGCCGTCGTCGACTGGGAACTCAGCACGATCGGCGATCCGCTGCTCGATCTCGGCTGGTTGCTCGCGACCTGGCCCGAGGGCGACGTCCCGCGCGCGACCGACGTCGCGGCGACGCCGTGGCGAGGCTTTGCGACGCCGGCGGAACTGGTCGCGCATTATGGCGCCGTCAGCGGACGCGATCTCGCGGCGCTCGACTGGTATGTCGTGCTTGCCTGCTTCAAGCTCGGCATCATCCTCGAAGGCACTTACGCCCGCGCCTGTGCCGGAAAGGCGCCGCGCGAGACGGGCGACCGGCTCCATGCCCATAGTGTCGACCTGTTCGCGCGCGCATTGCGCCGCATTGGCTGAAAGGAAGAAGATGAAGGACGATACCGACTTTTCAGGCAAGCGCGTGCTTGTCGTCGGCGGGTCGAGCGGAATCGGCAACGGCATCGCGCACGGGTTCCGCGAACGCGGCGCGCGGGTCCATGTCTGGGGCACGCGCGCCGATGCCGCGGAATACGACCCCGCCGACGGGTCCGACCTGTCGGGCCTCGGCTATGACTGCGTCGATGTCGGCGACCCCGACGCGATCGAAGCCGCGCCCGCGCCGGCTTCGTTTGACGGGGGCCTCGACGTGCTGATCCTGTGCCAGGGAACCGTCATCTATCGCCGCGGTGAATTCGAGCGCGCGGGTTGGGACCGGGTGATGGCGGTCAATCTCGACAGCCTGATGCACTGCGCGCGCAAGTTCCGCGCGGCGCTGTCGGACAGCAGCGGATCGATCGTCATCGTCAGTTCGGTTTCGGGACTGAAAGCGAATATCGGCAACCCCGCCTATGCGGCGTCGAAGGCCGGGGCGATCAGCCTGACCAAGACGCTGGGGCAGGCGTTCGCCGCCGACGGTATCCGCGTCAACGGCCTCGCGCCCGGTCTCGTCGATACCAAGCTGACAAAGGTCACGACGCAAAATCCCGCCCGGCTCGAAGGCGCGCTCGCGAATATTCCGCAGCAGCGGCTGGGGACACCCGCCGACATGGCGGGCACCGCCATTTTCCTCGCCTCGCCGCTTGCCTCCTATGTCACGGGCCAGACCATCGTGGTCGACGGCGGGCTGATGCTGTAACGAAAGGCAGAAACATGGATTTCGAATATAGCACCAGGGTCGCGGCCCTGCTCAAGACGCTCGAAGCCTTCATGGACGAGCATGTCTATCCGAACGAGCGGGCCTATTACGACTTCGTCCACGACCAGAACAATCTGTGGCAGGAATGGCCGCAGATGGAGGCGCTGAAGGACAAGGCGCGCGCCGCCGGGCTGTGGAACCTGTTCCTGCCGCACGAATATGGCGAATTCTCTCCGGGGCTTTCCAACCTCGAATATGCGCCGCTGGCCGAAGCGATGGGGCGCGTGCCCTGGGCGAGCCAGATCTTCAACTGCTCGGCGCCCGACACCGGCAATATGGAGGTGCTGGCCAAATTCGGTTCGCCGGACCAGCAGGAACGCTGGCTGAAGCCGCTGCTCGCCGGCAAAATCCGCTCGGCCTATGTGATGACCGAGCCGCAGGTCGCTTCGTCCGATGCGACCAACCTCGAGCTGTCGATCCTGCCCGACGGCGACGATTATGTGATCAACGGCCGCAAATGGTGGATATCGAACGCGATGCATCCGCGCTGCGACATCTTCATCGTGATGGGCAAGACGCATTTCGACGCGCCGCGTCACATCCAGCACTCGCAGATCCTCGTCCCGCGCGACACGCCGGGGGTCGAGGTGGTGCGCCATCTGACCGTGTTCGGCTCGCACAATTCGCCGGGCGGCGAGGTCGAGCTGAAGTTCGACAATGTGCGCGTGCCGAAGGAAAATCTGATCCTGGGCGAAGGGCGCGGGTTCGAAATCGCGCAGGGGCGCCTCGGGCCGGGGCGCATCCATCACTGCATGCGCTCGATCGGACAGGCGCAGCGCGCGCTCGAACATATGGCGCGCCGCGCCGACAGTCGCGTCGCCTTCGGCAAGAAGCTGGCCGACCAGAGCAGCATCCGGCAGGATGTCGCGCGCAGCTTCTGCGAAGTGGAAATGGCGCGGCTGCTGACGCTGAAGGCGGCCGACGCGATGGACCGGTACGGCAACAAGAAGGCGAAGGACCTGATCGCCGCGATCAAGGTGATCGCCCCGACGATGGCGCAGACCGTCGCAGACCGCGCGATCCAGGTGCACGGCGGCATGGGGGTGAGCGACGACACGCCGGTTGCCGGCTTCTTCACGCTCAACCGCTATGTCCGCATCACCGACGGACCCGAAGAGGTGCATATGTCGCAGCTCGGCAAGCAGAAGATCGCCGAATATGCCGCGATGAACGCGCGATAGGCGGCGCATCCGGATTCCGGCGATGCCGGGCGGCGGACGCCCGGCATCGCCTTTCCGTGAACCGCGCTAGCGGGGAAAGCCGTCCGGAAGGGGCGGGTGGATCAGTCCGTTGACCAGCATCATCATCATCGCGTCCATCAATTCGCCCGCGGTTTGCTGGCCGTCGTTCGCATACCAGCGGGCCAGCGTGTTCGCCGCCGCATAGAGGGTGAACGCCAGAAGCCGGTCGTCGCAGCTCTGGATCGACCCTTCGGCGATGCCCTCCCGGATCAGCCGCCGCACCATGTCCGTGAGCTCGCGCCGCTGCTCCAGGCTCTTTTCCCGCAACGGCGACGGCAGGTCGTTGGGCGTGGTGAGGGCGAGGCAGCGACCGAAGTCGTCGGTCATGCATTCGGCGTAGAACCGGAAATATGTGACGATCTTCCGGAGCGCGGAGCTGTCCGTATCTTCGCAAATCTCCAGAAAAGCCCTTTTGATCTTCCCGGCGGCATAGATGTTCGCTTCGAGAAGGAGCTCGTCCTTCGACCGCACATAATAATAGAGCGCGGCGGGCGTCATGCCCAGTTCGTTCGCGACGTCGTTCAGCGACGACCCGTGATAACCCAGCCGTGCAAACACCCGCGCAGCCCCCTGGATCACGTCGAGCTTCCTCGTGGCGTAGCGACGATTTCTTTTGGGGCTGACGGTGGGTGACTGCATGGCGATTCCTAAATGATGGCGAGCGGCCGGCGGGGCGGCCGGGCCGGATCATATTCCGCCCTCCGCGCGACGACCTGCATGTCGCGGGTGAGCCCTTGGCATCCTTGATATGGGATCCCCCGGCCGTCCCTCGGCCTTGTCCACCCCCTTTTTTCCGAAGACCGTAGCACAGCGGCATGCCGACCCCAAAGGCCGGTATGAATCGCTCGCGAGAGACGGGACACGGGGGTGTTCCTGCCGTTGCGGGGCGCTATCGTAATTGCTGTCCAATAAGTCAAATTAATATGCAGGCCCCCATGCTCCACAAATGGGCATCGTACGGGATTATTCACAATTTTCCGAGAAAAATCGCCGTGATTTTGTACCATCATTGACAGCCCGCTCAAATTATTCTAATGATCGTTTAGGAAAAAAACGGAGGATTCGGGTTGGCGGGCCAAGGCTCTCCCGGGTCTTGAATGGAGAGGATGCTGGGATGGATAGAAAGCGCATGTTCATGCTGTCGGGCGCGGTTTTCGTTGCGATTTCGGCCGGTGCCGCTTCGGCGCAGGAGGCGCAGCCCGCGCAAGGCGAAAACGAGATCATCGTGACCGCGCAAAAGCGCTCCGAGAATATCCAGGACGTCCCCATCTCGATCGCGGCCTTTTCCAGCGCGCAGATGGAGCAGGCCAATATCGCCGATATCGCCGACCTGGGTCGCGTGGCGTCGAACTTTTCGGTCACCAAGCCGGGGCAGGCCGCGAACGTCCGGATTTCCGTCCGCGGCATCGCTTCCTCCAGCAACACGGCGACCGAGCCGAGCGTCGCGTCGTTCGTCGACGGCATCTATATCCCGCGCCCCGGCGCCGTCATCACCAGCTTCCTGGACATATCGGCGGTCGAAATCCTGCGCGGGCCGCAGGGAACGCTGTTCGGGCGCAATGCCAGCGTCGGCGCTCTCAGCCTCCGCACGGCGGAACCCGAGCAGAGCTTTTCCGGCCGCCTGACCGGAGAGATCGGCAACGCCGACCGCTACAAGATCGACGGTTACATCAACGTCCCTCTGTCGGACAATGTCGCGGTCCGCGTCGCGGCGCTGCGGCAGTGGTTCGGCGGATATTGGCACAACCGCCTCGATGGCAAGCAGTTCGGAGGTGCGGACGATTTCGTCACGCGCGGATCGATCAAGGCGGAGTTTGGAAATGTCACCTGGCTGGTGCGCGGCGACTATGCCGAGACCAGGGGGGACGGCGGATATAATGCCGACTTCATCGCTTCGTCGATCAGTCCCGCTCAACTCGATGCCTTGCAGGCGCGGCTCGGCGGCCTTCTCCCCGACACCGAAATCGGGGACCGCAACGCGAATTTCGTCCGCGTCGGCGACTTGCGCGACCGGCAATGGGGCGTCAGCAGCGACCTTTCGCTGGATAGCGGCGGGTTCACTTTCCGGCTGATCAACAGCTACCGGGACTGGACCTCCTCTCAGCTCGACGGCGACCTCGGCTATCTGCCGGTGCCGCTGGTGACGCGCACCGGCGATTACGACAGCGAGAGCCAGAGTCACGAGCTTCAGATCATTTCGCCCAGTGACGAGCTTCTCGGTGGGAAGCTGGATTTCGTGGCGGGGCTTTATTATTTCGAAGAGGATTATCGCATCGGGGAAGGTTTCAACCTTCAAAGCGGCTTCTGTGGTCTCGCCGCCAGTGCCGCGCAGAGGCCGGCTTGCAACGCCTCCCTGGTTTCTCCCGGCGGCGACGGGGCCACGGACCTTCAATTCTCCCAGAACGTCAAGAGCTATGCCGTCTACGGCCAGTCCACCGTCCATCTGACGGACCGGCTGGACGCCACGCTCGGCGTCCGCTGGACGCGCGATGAAAAGCGCGGCCTGTTCGATCAGAAAGTCAACAATCCCTTCGGCGCGGCGCTGCGGGCCGCCGAGCTTACGCCGTTGTCCCTGAACGACAGCAAGGTGACGTGGCGGGCCAATCTGTCCTACAAGCCGACCGACGACCTGATGCTCTTCGCCACCTATTCGACGGGATATAAGTCGGGCGGATTCAATTCGGGCGGCGGCACGCCGGCGCTTGGTCAGCGGCGCCTGTTCGCCCGCGAAGAAGTCGACAATTACGAGCTCGGTGTGAAATCGAGCTGGCTGGACGACAGCTTGCAGGCCAATCTGACGCTCTATCGCATGGACATCGGCGGTTATCAGGACCGCGGCTTCGACGGCACCAGCTTCGTCGTCCGCAATGCCGGCAGCCTGCGGCAGCAAGGCATGGAATTCGACGTCGTCATGCGGCCGGTCCGCGATTTCTCGGTCACTGCGTCGCTTGCCTATCTGGACTCGAAGTTCACCAGCTATGAATTCGGGCCCAACCTGCCCGGCCTTTCGGGGACGCAGGATCTGAAAGGGAAGCGCGTGGCCTTCGCGCCGGAATTCACCGGCAATGTCGCGGCGGAATGGCGCGGCGACATCGGGTCGAACCTCGAATGGAGGATGAACGGCAATATCTCGTTTCTCTCCGACTATTTCAGTTCGGTCAACGATGGGAACCCGCAAACCATCATGGACGGCTTCGCGCAGATCGGCGCCCGATTCTCGATCGGAAGCATGGATGAGCGCTGGACCCTCGCCCTGTTCGGCAACAACCTGACCAACCAGTCCTTTTGCTCGTCCACCGCCTATCAGCTTCTCGACGGTCCTCTGGGCCTGCGGAACGGGGTCTTCCCCGGAAGCACGGCGATCCGCTGCATCCACGGCGAGCCGCGAACCTATGGCGCATCCGCCACGGTCCGCTTTTGAGGATCGGCAGAGTGACCGGGTCGGTTGAAGACGGGGGCGGCAGCGTGGCCGCGGTTCGCGCCGCGGTCATAGGCTGCGCCGACCGCCCTGCGATCATAACCCGTCATGCCGAACTCGACTGGAGCGGCACGCTGGAGAGCGCGGCCCGCATCGCCGGCGCGTTGCGGTCGCTGGGTGTCGGGCGCGGCGACCGGGTGGCGATCCTGGCGGCGAACGACGGCCTCTATGTGCAGCTTTATCTGGCGATCCCCTGGATCGGGGCCGTGCTGACGCCTTTGAACTGCCGGTGGAGCGTCGCGGAAAATGCCTTTGCCCTGGCCGATTGCCGACCCTCGCTGATGATCGTGGGCGAAGGGTTCGAACAGGCGGCGCAGGACGCGATCGCGCGAAGCGGGCTTGCGCTTCCAGTCGTTTCGTCCGGCGCGCTGCGCCCCGAATGGGTACCGGCCAGCGAGTTTTCGGGACACGCGCCCGTCCCCCCCGAACAGGTGGACGGCGATGCACTGTGGGGCATTTTCTATACGGGCGGGACCACCGGCCGCGCCAAGGGGGTCATGCTGAGCGGAGCGAACGTCGCCGGCAACTCGCAAACCGTGCGCACGCTTGGCGTGTTTCCCGATGGCTGCCGCGCGCTCATCGCGGCGCCGCTCTTTCACCTCGCCGGCGCATCGGCGCTCATGTCGACGATGCTGGCCGGGGGCGCCGCGGTCGTGGCGCCGGGCTTCCATCCCGCCGAAACGCCGCGGCTGATCGCGGACAAGGGCGTTACCGACGCCTTCCTGGTTCCGGCGATGATCCGGATGGTCCTCGACGATCCGGGTTTCGATCCGGGCCTGCTGTCGGGCGTGCAGCGGATTCTCTATGGCGCCTCGCCGATGTCGGAGGCGTTGCTCGACCGCATCGCGGCCGCTGCCCCGCACGCCCGATTCTACCAGGCCTATGGCATGACGGAAACCTCCGCCGCGGCGACGCTCCTCACCCCGGACATGCACCGGGGCGAGAATCGCCGGGCGGGCAAGCACCGCAGCGCCGGCCGGGCGATCCCCGGCACCGAGGTGCGTGTCGCCGACCCGGCCGGCCGCCCCGTCGCGGTGGGCGAGGTCGGCGAGATATTGGTCCGCGGGCCGGGCGTCATGCTCGGCTATTGGGAACGGCCCGAGACGACGGCCGCCGCGCTGGCGAACGGCTGGATGCACACCGGGGACGGCGGATATCTGGACGAAGGCGGATTGCTGTTCGTCGTCGACCGGATGAAGGACATGATCGTTTCGGGCGGCGAGAACGTCTATTCCGCCGAGGTCGAAGCCGTGCTCGACAGTCACTCGGCCGTCGCGCAGTGCGCCGTGATCGCGGTACCGGACGCGCGCTGGGGCGAGCGCGTCCACGCCGTCGTCGTCTTCCATCCCGACACGGACACCGGCGAAGAGGAACTGGTGGCGCACTGTCGGGACCACATTGCCGCCTATAAATGCCCGAAATCGTTCGAGTTCGTCCCGGTCCTGCCGCTGTCCGCCGCCGGCAAGGTGCTGAAGGCCGAGCTGCGGGCGCGGCATTGGGCGGGGCAGTCGTCCAACGTCTCCTGACCGATTTCCATCATTTTTCCAAGGAAGTGAACCGATGAAGAATGTGCATGTTGCCGGTGTCGGCATGATCCCCTTCACCAAGCCGAGCCAGGCCGAGGATTGGGACGTGATGGCCGAAAAGGCGGTTCGGCTCGCGCTGGCCGATGCCGGGATCGGCTATGACCAGGTCGAGCAGGCCTACGCCGGTTACGTCTATGCCGATTCGACCGCGGGCCAGTCCGCGCTGTACCGCGTCGGCATCACCGGCATCCCGATCGTCAACGTCAACAACAATTGCTCGACCGGGTCGACCGCGCTGTATCTCGCGCGGCAGATGGTGGCGTCGGGGGCCGCCGACTGCGTCCTCGCCGTCGGATTCGAGCAGATGAATCCGGGCGCCATCGGCATGATCTTCAACGACCGGAAACGGGTGATGGACCTGCACCAGTCGGTGCAGGAGGAGATTCAGGGCGTGGCCGAAGGCGTGCCCTTCGCCGCCCAGCAGTTCGGCGGCGCCGGCATCGATTATCAGCAGCGTTACGGCATCGGCGACGAGGTTTTCGGGATGATCGCCGTGAAGGCGCGGCGACACGCGGCGGGCAATCCACTGGCGCTGTTCCGCGATCCGCTGACGCTGGAAGAGGTCATGGCCGCCAAGCCGCTCTACGGCCCGGTCACGCGGCTCCAGGCCTGCCCGCCGACCTGCGGCGCGGCCGCGGCGATCCTCGTTTCGCCGGCCTTCGCGGCGCGGCACGGGCTGGATGCGTCGGTGGAAATCGTCGCGCAGGCATTGACGACCGACACTGCCGCCGCCTTCGAAAACCGATCGATGATGAGCGTCGTCGGCTACGACATGTCGAAGGCCGCCGCCGATCAGGTCTATGCTGCGGCGTCGATCGGGCCCGACGAAGTCGACGTGGTGGAACTGCATGACTGTTTCACGCCCAACGAACTCATCACCTATGAGGCGCTCGGCCTGACCGCGGAAGGGACCGCCGAGCGCTATATCCGCGACGGCCAGAACAGCTATGGCGGCAAGCATGTCGTCAATCCGTCGGGCGGCCTGCTGTCCAAGGGACACCCGCTCGGCGCGACCGGCCTCGCCCAATGCTATGAACTGACGCACCAGCTTCGTGGCACGGCCGAACGCCGGCAGGTCGAAGGCGCGCGCGTCGCGCTCCAGCACAATATCGGGCTGGGCGGCGCCTGCGTCGTCACCCTGTACCGAAAGGCCGGCGCGGCATGATCGATCGCGACAAGCATATCGGGCAGGCGTCCGAACCCCGCACGGTCGAGGTCGAGCGCGGCTTCCTGCGCTTCTTTGCGGAGGCGACCGGGGAAACCGACCCCGTCTATTTCGACGACGCGGCCGCGCTGGCCGCCGGGTTCCGGGCCCTCCCGGCACCGCCGACCTACCTCTTCTCGCTCAACATGGCCGTCCCCGCGAAAATCGGCGCGGTCCTCGATCCGGTGAACGGGATGGGCGTCGACATGAGCCGCATTCTGCACGGCGAACAGAGCTTCACCTATCACCGCCCGATCTGCGCGGGCGATCGCCTGACCCTGGTGACGACGACCCGGGACATCTACGCCAAGAAGGGCGGAGCACTGGAATTCGTCGTTCAGGACACCACGGCGCACGACGAGAACGGCGTGCTCGTGGCGGAAATGGAAAGCGTGACGGTGGTGCGCAATGGCTGAGACTCTCGCAGTGGGCACCATATTGCCCGAACTCGTTCGCGGTCCGATCGATCGCACCACCCTCGCACTGTTCGCGGGCGCCAGCCACGATCATGTTCGTCTCCATATCGACAGCGACTATGCCCGCGACGCCGGGATGGGCGACGTCTTCGCGCACGGCATGTTGTCGATGGCCTATCTTGCGCAGGCGCTGCGCAGCTGGGCGCCGCAGGATCGCATCCGGCGCTGGAACGTGCGGTTCACCGCGATCACCCCGCTCTATGCGACGGTCCGCTGCACCGGCGAGGTGCTGGAGGAAATCGAGATGGACGGCGAGCGCGCCCTGCGCATCGCGATCGCCGCCTTCATCGACGACGGCACCCGGACGCTCGCGGGCGAAGCGCTGGTCGCGGTCGTCTGAAACAAAAGGAAAGACAGGATATCATGACGCTGAAACTGGAAGGCAAGGTCGCGATCGTATCGGGATCGGGACGCGGCATCGGCCGCGCGGTCGCGCTGAAGCTCGCCTCGGAAGGCGCCGCCGTCGTCGTCAACGATCTCGACGAGGCCCCGGCGCTCGAAACCATCGCGGCGATCGAGGCCGCGGGCGGCCGCGCGGCGGCATGCATCGGCAATGTGACCGCGCCCGATTTCGGTGAGCGCTTCGTCCAGACGGCGCTCGACCGGTTCGGCGGCCTGCATATCATCGTCAACAATGCGGGCTATACGCGCGATGCCGTGATCCAGCGGCAGAGTGACGAGCAGTTCCAGGCGATGCTGGACGTGCACACCGTCGCGCCGTTCCGCATCCTGCGGGCGGCCGCCGAGCCGATCCGCCTGTTCGCCAGGCAGGAGGCTGCCGAAGGTCGCGAGGTCATCCGCAAGGTCGTCAACATCTCGTCGATCGCCGGCACGAACGGCAATGCCGGGCAGGTCAATTATTCGGCCGCCAAATCGGCGCTGATCGGCATGACCAAGACGATGTCGAAGGAGTGGGGGCGCTACAAGGTCTGCGTGAATTGCGTCGCCTTCGGCTTCATCGAGACGCGGCTGACCAAACCCAATGATGATCCGGATTCGCGCATCAGCATCGACGAACGGGAAATCCAGGCGGGTGTTCCTCGCCAGATGCTGGAGATGCTGAAGACCGCGGTTCCGCTGGGCCGGGCGGGCCTGCCCGAGGAAGCGGCCGGCGGCGTCTATCTGATGTGCGCGCCGGAGAGCGATTATATCAGCGGTGAAGTCGTGTTGGTCGGCGGCGGCGTCAGCCTCTAGCCATCCTGGGCCGGGCGTCGGGAGAAAGAGGGTGAAGGATCGATTCCGCGCGGCGCTGCCAACAAAGCAGACGTCGGCATCCCGCAACCTCGAAAGGACAGTATGATGATCAGATCGATAGCCGAAGCCATTCTTGCGGGCCGCCGGTTCGAACTCAAGCAGTCGCGCCTGGGGTTGACTATGTTGCTGGGGGGCCTGGCGGCCGCTAGCTTCACCCCTTCGGCTATGGCCGCTTCCCATGCGCAGCGCGGACAGGACGCCAGTGCATGTTTCTGGTTTGGGCCGTATGTCAAAGACAATCCGGGATTCAATGTCGGTTTCCCCGATACCGGAGCGGCATACTGGTCGGCGAACATCGCCATGCCGGTCGGGTCGAAGATCGTGCTCAGGGGGCGGTACGCACATGCCCGCTACCAGTCGGTCAGCGCCTACGAGGCAAATGGCGCTGCGCTCGACTCGCTAACCGACTATCAGATTGCCCCTGACCGGGGCTCGCGTAACCCTTTCCTCCCCGGCGAACGGCGAACGGGTGAGAAGAATCGATCATTCACCGTGGAAATCCGGAACGAAGCCGTCCCTGCCTCGGATCGCGCATCCAACACGCTATATGCGAAGGCATCGGCTGGCGATCGGCAAATTCTGTTCTTCCGCTTGTATGTTCCCGACAAGAACCGAGACTTGACCGGCGGCGTGGGACTGCCGACCCTGGAGCTCGTGCTCGCCGATGGACGCCGTATGACCGGCAAAGCCGCTTGCGCCGCGCTCAACGTCGCGGCGGAGATCGTGCCGATCCCGATACCCACCAAGGCGCAGTACGCGGCGCTTCGCGACCGGCCGGGCGCACCGGATGGTTTCCCAGCCCAGAATCCGCCGGTATTCCATGCCTTCTATAATCCGAAGTTTCGAACTGCGTGCCTGTACAGCCTGAATCCGGGGGTCGACTGTCGTCCCGCCACGGCCCCGGCGCGCGCCGGCGGCCTCTACCCGAACATCGACAACAACTATATCGCTGCCTATTTGAGCCGCCGCTACGGAAAGGTGCTCGTGTTCCGGGGGAAATTGCCGACGGTGCCGACAACCTACAACCGCACCGCGCGGTCGTCGGAGGGACAGTTGCGCTACTGGTCGATCTGCCAGACCGAGAGCATCGCAACAACCCGGACCACCTCCTGCCTTTACGACGAGCAGGTTCCCATCGATAGCGATCGCAACTATGTGATCGTCAGCAGCCGCGACAGCGACCGTCCCAAGAACGCGACCGCGAAATGCGGTGTTGGCTTCCTGTCATGGTCTGCCGTCGGCGACGGGGCAGGGCATCTCGACGATGCCTATATATATGTGCGCAACTTGCTTCCTTCATCCGGCTTCTCCCATGCGAACCAGAATACGAAGCTGCCGGGCGATGAGGCGGCGGTGCTGGGTGATTACCTCCCCCGCGGGGAATATATGAGCATCGAGGAGTTCGAGAAAATGGGGTGCCCGGCCAGTCGCGACGAGCGCTAGCGGGGTATGGCTGACCTGTAATGGCGTGAGGCTGCATGCGCGCTACACGCCGAGGGTGCCAAGGCAGTCATGGTCCGCCGCCGCGGCGGCAAATCGTTCGGCGACCGCGATGTTGTTTTCCTCGGACTGCATCTCGACCGGGTTCACCGTCCAGAAGAACAGGCCGTAGGCATCGTGCAGGAGATAGTCTTCCCATGCCGTCCGCAGCGCGATCGCGGGGCCGCCGAGTGCGTGCAGTTCGGTCAGATAGTCCTGCAGAAGATCGCGCTCGCAATGCCGTCTGTCGTCGATGCTCAGGGTCGAGCCGACGAGATAGTTCACGTCATGCGCCCACGACCCGCGCGCCAGCGTCTGCCAGTCGTAGAAGCCCAGCGCTCCTTCCTCGTCGATATAGGTGTTCCCGATATGCGGATCTCCGTGGAGCAGGCAGAATGGTTCCGTCAGATGCGATTGCCGCAGACGGTCGAGCGCCGCGCCCATTCGCGCGACGTCGCGGGCAAAGGAGGGAAGCTGGGCCGCGCGCGGCAGCGTCATGATTTTCGCCCAGGTCGCCGGCTCGCGCTGCCGCGCTTCGTGCCCGCCGCCCGGCAGGGCGGGGCCGAGGCTGGCGATGGTGTCGAGGAACGCCCCGTTCCACCATTTGGCATGGATCTTCGCCAGTTGCCGCAACCCGCTGCGCACCGCGTCGACCGCCACCGTTTCGGTGGCGAGGTTGAAATGGATGTCCCGCAGCGTGAGGTCTTCCATGACGATGACCGACTGGCCGGACGCGTCGAACTCGGCGAAAAAAGCCTGCGGACATCGCATGCCGAGTTCGGGCTGGAGCGATTTGTAGAAGACCGCCTCGTTGATGTAGCGGCCCCGCGGCATCAGATATTCGCTGTTCGGCGAATAGGCGCCCTTGACGCAGACCGATGCGGGCAGGGGGTGGTCGGGGGTGCCGCCCTCGGCGACGATTTCCATGAGCATCTTGGTCCCGGTGCCCTGGATGACGAGGGTGGGCTTCGCCGCATGCACCCTGGCCGCGGGCGCGTGGGTCCGCAGCGCCTGCTGCATCCAGTCGGCGGTGAAATCGTCGAGCGTCTTGGGAAGTGCGAATCCTGCCATCTGTCCGTCCTTGAAAATCATGCCGCCGTGCCGGGTCGTCCTGGACCGTCGCGGTCGGCGAGAATCATGTCGGCCGCCTTTTCGCCGATCATGATGGCGGGGGCGTTCGTGTTGCCCGAGATGAGCCGGGGCATGATCGACGCGTCCGCCACGCGGAGACTCTCGACGCCCCGGACGCGCAGCCGCGGGTCGAGCACGGCGAGGGCATCGTCGCCCATCCGGCATGTTCCGACCGGGTGATAGAGCGACGTCCCGCTGGATCTGGCATAGTCGAGAAGCTCGGCGTCGGTTTCGATTCCGGCGCCGGGCCGCAATTCGCTCTCGATATAGGGCCGCAGGGCGGGTTGCGACGCGATGGCGCGCGCCCAGCGCAGACCCTGGACGGTGACGGACCGATCCTCGGCCTCGGCCAGATAGTTGGGCGCGATGGCGGGATGATCCCGCGGATCGGACGACCGGATCGTCACCGAACCCCGCGATTGCGGCCGCATGTAATAGGCGGAAAAGGTCATGCCGGGCTGGCGTTCGAGCGTCATCGCGATGAACCGCTTGCGCCCCGTCGCCGCCAGGTCGGCGGTCGCGGGCAGGATGTGGAACTGGATATCGGGCGTCTCCAGCTCCGGCCGTGACTTGCAGAAGGCGCCGACCGCCGCCGCCGCAAAGGTCAGAAGGCCGCGGCGCCGGAGCGCATAGCGGGCGATCTGGCCCGCAAGCCGTATCCCTTGCGTCAGCTCGTTGACCGACTTCACGCCGGGACGCAGCCGGAAGGCGGTGGCCACGCCGAAATGATCCTGCAGATTCCGGCCGACCTGCGGACTGTGGAAAACGGGTCGGATCCCGAGGGCGCTCAGCAGGCTGGCGTCGCCGATGCCGGAAAGCTGAAGCAACTGCGGCGAGTTGATCGCGCCCCCGGCGAGGATGATTTCGCGGCGCGCCCGAATCGTGTGGATCGCGCCATGCGCCGAATATTCCACGCCGACCGCTCGCCCGCTCTCGAAGAGTATCCGCAAGGCGAGCGCATTGGTCCGCACGTCGAGATTGGGGCGCGTCATCACCGGATGCAGGTAGGCGACCGCGGCGGAACATCGCCGGCCGTTCCGCGTGGTCTGCTGATACCAGGTCGCGCCTTCCTGTTCGGCGCCGTTGATGTCGGCACGCCACGGTATTCCAGCCTGCTGGCACGCATCGAGCAAGGCTTCGCCGACCGCGAATCTTTCGCGCTGGTCGCCGACATGCAGCGGCCCGCCGACGCCGTGCCATTCGTCCTCGCCATTCTCCTGATTTTCGGCGCGCCGGAAATAGGGGAGCACATCCTCCCACGACCAGCCGGTGCATCCGAGCTGACGCCAATGGTCATAGTCCTGGGGCTGACCCCGGACATAGATCATGCCGTTGATGGACGATGTGCCGCCGAGCACCTTTCCGCGCGGCCAGGAATAGACGCGGTTTCCGGTGGACGGGTCGGGCTCGGTGCGGAAGTTCCAGTTGACCTTCGGGTCCGCGAGCGTCTGGGCATAGCCGGCCGGAACGTGGATCATCAGGTTCGACAGCCACTGCGCAGCGTTGCGATGCGGCCGGTCGTCTCCCCCCGCCTCGAGAAGGACGACGCGGTCGTCGGGGCGGGCGGACAACCGGTTGGCGAGCACGCACCCGGCCGATCCCGCGCCGACAATCACATAATCCGCAACCGCAGGCTCCATCGGCGAGCACCCGTTCCAAACCGGCCGCCCGTCGCGACCGTTCCACAAAATCATCTTGGCCGAAAAAAAGGTATGACACAATACGATATTGTTCTAGACTAAATTGAGATGCTGCGATAAATCCCGTTTCCGAAACGGCGAAAACGCTGGCGGAGCCTGGTGGAGAGGAGAGCCATGAAGGCCATTGTCGATGTCGGGAAATGCAGCGGACATGCGCGCTGCGTCGCGGTCGCGCCGCATGTCTTCGTGCTCAATTCGGACGGCTACAACGAACGGGCGATCAACCCCGTACCTGCCGGACATGAGGTAGAGGGGCGCCGCGGCGCCCGCGCCTGTCCGGAACGGGCGATCCGCATCGTCGAAGACGGCGAAGAATCGGAGGCGGGCCGGTGAGCGGCGGATGCCCGTCGCGGCCCGACATCGCGCCGGACATGGTGCGGCGCTGGGATCTGGCGCGCGAAACCGAAGCGGTCGGCTGCCCCTTCGTCGCCGCCAGCAAGCTGCACGACGGCCCCGACATCTTCTTCAACCTTTCGGATGACCTGAGGAACGTCGACGGCGGAAGCTGGATCGTCACGCGCGCCGACCTGCAACGCGAGGTCCTCCAAAAATCCGAACTCTTCTCCAGCCGCGGCATCTCGGGATTCTCGGCCATATTGGGCGAAAGCTGGCCGCTGATGCCCGTCGAGCTCGATGCGCCCGATCACATGCGGTACCGCAAGCTGATCAACCCGCTCTTTTCGCCGCGGCGCATGGACGAGATCGAGGCCGGGGTGCGCGAATCCGCGATCGAACTGATCGAGGCGGTCCGGCATCGCGGCGGATGCGAATTCATGACCGCCTATGCCCGCGAACTGCCCGTCAACGTCTTCCTCCGGCTGATGGGGCTGCCGCTGGCAGAGGTCGATACCTTCCGCAAATGGGAGGACGAGATGATGCACAGCGACGATGTCGCGGTTCGCGCCGGCGCCGCGCATGCGCTCAAGGCCTATCTGCTCGACATCATCGGCCGCCGCCGCGCCGAGCCGACCGACGATCTGATCAGCCATCTGGTCACCGCGACGCTCGACGATCGGCCGCTCGACGACGATGCCGTGCTGGGCCTGTGCTTCTTCCTTTATATTGCGGGGCTCGACACGGTGGCGGCGACGCTGAGCTTCATCTTCGCGACATTGGCGGAGCAGCCCGACCTCCAGAATCGCCTGCGATCGACGCCGACGGAGATTCCCGAGGCGGTGGAGGAACTGATCCGCGCCTTCGGCACGGTGGTGACCAGCCGCTATCTGACCGAGGACACGGTGTTCCACGGCGTCGCCATGCGCAAGGGGGACAGGGTGATCACGCCGCTCGGCGTCGCATCGCGGGACCCCGCCGAATATGAGGACGCCAACACGCTGAACATCGACCGGCTGAGCACGCGGAACATCTCCTTCGGGGCGGGACCGCATCGCTGCATCGGATCGCATCTGGCGCGGCGCGAGATCACGCTCACGCTCGAGGAATGGCTCGCGCGTATCCCCGAGTTCCGGCTGGCGCCGAACGGCAAGCCCGTTCCCAATGTCGTCACCGTCTGGGGCCACGACACGCTGCAACTCGAATGGTGAGCCCAGACCGGTCCATGCGCCGGCGCGGCCGGATCGCTTGCCGCGGGTTGCCGGGAGCCCCCGAACGGCCGGAGTACGACCTTTGAACGATCGCCGGCGGATCGCCCCCGTGGCGCGGCCCGACGCGCTCTATATCGACGGGGCGTGGACGCGCGCCTCGACGGGCCGGCGGATCGCGGTCGCGGACGCGGCCACCGCAACGGTCTTCATGGAGGTGGCCGAGGCCGGAACCGACGACATCGCGCTGGCCGTGCGGGCGGCGCGGGAGGCATTCGACGCAGGCCCCTGGACGCAGATGACTCACGACGAGCGGGCCGCTTATCTTCGGGCGATCGCGGACCGGCTGGAAGGGCGGCTCGCCGATCTCAAGTCGCTCTGGATCGCGGAGACGGGCATCACGACCACGCATGCCGACCGGGTCATGCCTTCGATTCCCGACGGCTTTCGCTCCTATGCCGGCCTTGCCGACAGCTTTCCCTTCAGCGAGGAACACGCCTCCTCCGTGGGCGGCCGTGCCTTGCTCCTGCGCGAGCCCGTCGGCGTCGTCGCCGCGATCATTCCCTGGAACGCGCCCGTTTCGATGATCATGCACAAATGCGCGCCGGCGCTCCTCGCCGGCTGCACGATCGTCCTGAAGGCGTCGCCGGAAGCGCCGGGCGCCGCCTGCATCTTTGCCGAGATCTGCGACGAGGTGGGGCTGCCCCGCGGCGTGGTCAACATGGTCACCGCCGACCGGCACGCCTCCGATGCCCTGGTGCGCGACCCGCTGGTCGACAAGATATCGTTCACCGGATCGACCGCGGTGGGCCAGCATATCGGCGCGGTGTGCGGTTCCCGCGTCGCGCGCTGCACGCTCGAACTGGGGGGCAAGTCCGCCGCGATCGTCCTCGACGATTTCGACATAGGGCAGGCGGCCGCCACGATTGCCGGCGGCGCCACCTTCCTTTCCGGCCAGGTGTGCGCCGCGCTGACGCGGGTGGTCGTCCGCCGCGACCGGCACGATGCCATGGTGGAGGCGCTCCGTTCGGCTTTCGAAACCGTCCGGGTCGCCGATCCCTTCGATCCTTCGACGGGCATGGGGCCGGTGGCGAGCGAGCGGCAGCGCGCGCGGATCGAGCAATATGTCGAAGGGGCGGTTGCGGAGGGCGCGACGCTGGCGTGCGGCGGCGCGCGTCCCTCCAACGGCCTGGACGGCTTTTTCGTGGCGCCGACGGTGTTCGGCCACGTATCGAACGCCATGACGATCGCGCGCGAGGAGGTGTTCGGGCCGGTGCTTTCGGTCATTCCCTGCGCCGACGAACGCGAGGCCGTCGCGCTCGCGAACGACAGTCTGTTCGGGCTGAACGCCGCTGTGTTCACCGCTTCCGCCGACCGCGCCCTCGATGTGGCCCGGCAGATTCGCGCCGGCAGCGTCGGGCATAATGGTTCGCGGCCCGATTTCGGCATCGCATTCGGCGGCTTCAAGCGATCGGGAATCGGCCGCGAGGGCGGCGCGGAGGGCCTGCGGTCGTTCCTCGAAACGAAGACGGTCGTTCTGGCGCCCTGACCGGGTGCTCGGCCGAATTAAGAATGCTTCTATAAGGTATTGACACATACCATATGTAACGATACATATCCGTCGAACGAATAAGGAAGCGGGGAGTCCCGCACCGAATGGGAGGGACGGAAGATGGGTTCCAAGATAGTTGCGCTCGTTGCGGGCTGCTCGATATTCGGCCTCGCCGGTGGTGGGCAGGCCTGGGCCCAGGATGCATCGCCGGCGGACAGCGCGCCGACCGACGCCGGCGCGCGCGCCGACCAATATGGCTATGACTCGCAGGACATCGTCGTCACCGCCCGCAAGCGCGAGGAATCGCTGAGCAAGGTGCCGGTGGCGGTTTCCGCATTTTCGGGCGCGAAGCTCGAGGAAACCGGGATCAAGTCGGCGCTCGACATCGGCAATTTCACCCCCGGCCTCCGCGTGGCGCAGAGCCTTCAGGCGGACAGCAGCGCGGTCTTCACCCTCCGCGGTCAGGCGGCGAGCGAAATCCAGCTGACCTTCGACCAGCCGGTCGGCGTCTATGTCGACGGCGTCAACTATCCGCGCGTCTATGGCCTGTCGGCCGCCTTCTTCGACCTCGACCGCATCGAGGTGCTGAAGGGGCCGCAGGGAACCCTCTATGGCCGCAACACGACGGGCGGCGCGATCAACCTCGTTTCGAAGAACGCCGATTACGACGGCGAGCACGGCTATATTTTCGCCGAGCTGGGCAACCATGCCAGCCGCCGGGTCAACGGCGCGATGAATGTCGAACTCGTCGACGACAAGCTCGCGGCGCGCATCGCCTTTCAGAACTGGACCCGCGACGGCTACGGGAAATCGCGCATCACCGGTCAGGATGTCGGCGGCAACAAGAACCAGACCTATATTCGGGGGTCGCTGCAATTCGACCCGACGAGCAATCTGTCGATCGGCCTGAAGGCCGATGTCCTGCGCATTCGGGAAAACGGCCCGCTGCTCACCCCGCGCTTCTACCTCCCGATGGCGAACGCCGACCAGCAGGTCGCGATCGACCTGGGGCTCGACCCGACATTGCCGGCGAGCATCACGGCGGCGCGCGCCGCCCTGCAGGACGCGGTGAATCGGGGAACCGCGGACTTCTTCACGTCCGACATCAACGACAAGCAATTCGACGATCTGGATGCGGTGTCGGTCGGGCTGACCATCGCCTACGACATCAGCGACGCGGTCAGCATCAAATCGATCTCGGGCTTCCGCCGGTTCAAGAACGATCGTCAGATGGACCTCGACGGCACCCGCTTCAATCTGCTGCTCTACGGCGCCGACAGCCCGGGGCCGAACTATTTCCCGCCGTTCGCGCTGGTCAAGGACCGGCTGTTCACGCAGGAACTGAACCTCACCGGCGAGGCGGGGCCGCTGACCTGGCTGGTCGGCGGGTTCGTCAGCGACGAGAAGGGCGACGATTCGTCGACGAACAATCTGTGGGCGGACCAGATCCGCGTCGTGCAGGGGAACCCCTATACGATCAACCAGACCCATGTGATCGACATTATCAACCGCAGCTGGTCGATCTTCACGCAGAACGACGTGCGGCTGTCCGACCGGATCACGCTGACCGGCGGGCTCCGCTACAACCGCGAGACGAAGGGGCTGACCCAGCTCAACAATCGCTTCGCGCCCTCGACGGGCCTCTATCAGTGCAACACGACCTCGACCGCCGTCGTCACCGATCCGATGCAATGCGCCGTCACGCGCCGGGCGACCTTCGAAGGCTGGTCGTGGCTCGCCAGCATCAGCAACCAGATCACCGACGACGTGCTGCTCTATGCGAAGATTTCGCAGGGCTTCAAGGGCGGCGGCTTCGACACCCGGCCGATCGCTCCGCCGTTCCAGCCGGAAAAGGCACGCGAGATCGAGGTGGGGATGAAGGGACGGCTGCTGGACGGCCTGCTGCGCACCAATATCGCCGCCTATACGACGCGCTATTCGAACAAGCAGGAAACCGCGATCGTTCCGGTCGGCAACGTCAACACCGTGCTGACGACCAATGCCGCGCGTGCGCGGATACGCGGCTTCGAGGCCGATGTGACGCTGCAGCCCGCGCAGGGTCTGTCGCTCGGCGGCACGGTGGCCTATCTGGACGGCAAGTATAATTCCTATCCGACCGCGCTGAACCGGCTCAATCAGGTCGTCGACGCCAGCGGCGAGCATTTCCCGAATCCGCCCTGGACCTATACGTTGAACGCCCGTTATCAGTTCTTTGCGCCCAATGCGCGCATCGCGATGCAGGCCGACTGGTCGTGGGCCGCCGGCGCCCGGCCGACCCCCCGCCTCGTCGACCAGGCTCTTCCCGTCGCGCTCGTCGACGAACTGGTCCGCAGCGACGTCGGACTGCTCAACCTGCGCCTCGATTACACGATCGAATCGGCCGACGTCACGATCGCCCTGTTCGCGACGAACGCGCTCAACAAGAAATATCAGATACTGGGCTCGACCCGCGCCGGCGGTGGCGGACCCCAGCTGGCCGTGACGCGGGAACCGCGCATGTTCGGGATCTCGTTCCGCAAGTCGTTCGGCGGGGAATAGGCCGACCGGATGCGGCTCGACCGGGCGGCCCCCGATTTCCGGCGGCCGCCCTTTTTCGGTTGCCCGGCGCGGCCCGGGCGGCAGGATGGCGTGGCAAGCTGACAAGGAATCGCGTGTGGACAGGTCAAGCAAGTGGTTTCCCTATCTGGCACTGACCGCACTCGTGCTGGCCGAATTGTCGGCATCCTACGAAACGAGCATGGTGTTCGCCGCCTTGCCGACCCTGCTGCGCGAATTTCCCGATCCGATCGGGGTGAGCTGGCTCGTCACCGGCTATCTCGTCGGCTCGGCCGCCTTCGCGGCGGTCTGCGCGCGCCTCGGCGACCTGTATGGAAGGGCGCGCATCCTCGTCATCATGCTCATGCTCTCCGCCATCGGCTCCGCGATGGCCGCATGGGCGCCGACGCTGGCATGGCTGATCGCCGGCCGGGCGCTGCAGGGATCGGCGGGCGCCGTGCTGCCGCTCTGCTTCGGTCTGGCGCGCCTGCACCTTCCGGCGCCGATGCTGCCGATCGCGATCGGCGTGCTTGCGGGGACGGCATCGCTGGGCGCCGGCCTGGGGTTTCTGGCCGGCGCGATCATCGTCGACCATATCTCATGGCGCTGGATGTTCACCCTCAGCTTCGGCCTCGCTCTCGCCGGCGCGGCCATCGCGGCGTGCTTCTTTCCGCTGCGCGGCGCGGGGGCACGGCCGCAGGGCGATCTCGACGTGCTCGGCGGTATCCTCTTCGTTCCCGGCGTGGTAGGGATATTGCTGGCGGCGACCGACGCGTTCCGCTGGGGCGTGCTCGATCCGCGCAGCCTGGCCCTCGGCGTCGCGGCGCTGGGCGTGCTCGCGCTCTGGGCGCGCTACGAGCTCCGGCATCCGGCGCCGCTGATCGACATCCGCCTTCTGGCGCGCCGGGAGATTCTGCTGGCCAACGGCGTCTTTTCGATGTGCGCCTTCGGCGCGATGCAGACCACGATCATCGTGACGATGCTCGTGCAGCAGCCGACTTGGACCCTCGTCGGGCTGGGCGCGACCGCGACGGCCGCCGCGCTCGTCAAATTCCCCGCCTATGCCGTGGGCACCGTCGGCTCGCCCTTCGGGGGATTGCTGACGAGCCGGATCGGCGGCCGCGGCGCGGCGATATGGTCGGCGTCGATCATGACCGGCGGATTGCTCGCCCTTCTGGCCGACCACTCCTCGATCGCGATACTGCTGGCGTTCGGGATCGTGATCCAGATCGGGATATCGATGCTCTATGCGACCGTCGGCAACATCATCGTCCTCGCCGCGCCCACCGACCGGACGAGCGAGGCGGCCGGCCTGTCGAGCGTTCTCCGCGCCATCTTCCAGGCGATCGGCTCGCAGGTCGTGCTGCTTACCCTCGCATCGTCGACGATTGCCCTCGAAGCGGGCGGAAGCCCCGCCTATCCCGACGGCCGCGCCTATGCCTTGGCGCTGATCATCATGGCGGCGGCGGGGGTGGCGGCGATCGCGATGGCCGCCGCACTGAAGAAGGAAGCGGCCGCGCCCCGTCCGGCCGCGGCGTAGCGCCGCCTATTCGGGGTCTTCGTTCGCCAGTTCGAGCAGGTTCGATTTCACGGTCTGCAGCGACCGCAGCAGATTGTCCCGATCCTCGGCCTTCACGTTTCGCAGGATGCGCTCGCTCAGCGGACGCAGCCGCTGACGCATCGCCCGGATCGCCTGCCGGCCCTTGTCGGTCACATAGACGCGCCGGACGCGCCGGTCGACGGGGTCGTCGCTCCGGCTGATCAGGTCGGAGGCCTCGAGCCCGTCGAGAATCCCGCCCAGCGCCGCCTTGCCGACGCTCAGCACCGCGGCGAGTTCGACCTGGCTCAGCCCGTCCTCCGCCCCCAGGCGCGCGAGCACCCATGCATGCGATCGGGTGACGCCCAGGGGTTTCATATCCTTGTCGAACACGACCCGTCGCAGACGCGCGACGTCGTGCATCAGAACCCCCAGTTCGACGTCCCACTGGTCATATTTTTCGGAATGGCGTGTCATTTGTTCTCCGGCCATCTGTTTCGTATTCAAGCATACTTCATCGCGCAATCCCATTTGGTCAAGGGGCGTCTCCCGCAAAATCGGCCTTGCCACCCGATTTCGTATGGTATAGAACCATACTAGTTCGACGGTGGAGAGGAAATCATGCCCGAATTTAAAGAGATCAAGGTCGAAATCGACGGCCCCGTCGCTACCATCTCCTTCAATCGCCCGGAGCGGTTGAACGCGCTCAACGAAACCATGCACGTCGAACTGCTCGACGCGCTGGCCGAACTGGACCCGGGCGATGCCGTGCGGGTGATCCGGCTGAAGGGCGAGGGCCGGTCCTTCTGCGCCGGCGGCGACATGGGCCAGATCTATGACAAATATCTCGAGGAATCGCCGCCGAAGGGCGCGAATGCGGCCGATCTCGGCGAGGCGCAGCTGTGGCGCGACCGCGTCTGGCTGCGGACGCTGGCCGACCGGCATCTTCATCTGTGGAGCTATCGCAAGCCCGTGGTCGCGCAGGTGCACGGCTATTGCCTTGGCGCCGGCATCGAACTCATCGGTTCCTGCGACCTCATCTTCTCCGCCGAAAGCGCGCGGTTCGGGCACCCGCCCTCGCGCGCGCACGGCATCCCCGTCACGATCGGCCAGTGGCCGCTCAAGATCGGTTCGATCAAGGCGAAGGAGCTGCTGTTCACCGGCGACATGATCGGCGCCGCCGAGGCCGAACGGCTCGGGATGATTAACGCGGCGGTGTCGGACGATGCGCTCGATGCGCACGTCATGGCGATGTGCCGCAAGATCGCGAACGTTCCGCTCGATGCGCTGACGACGGTCAAGCATCTCGTGAACCGCTGGGACGAGATCGGCGGGCTGCGGACCGCGGTCTATGCCGGCGCGGACTATAACGCGATGTACCACACGACGCCCGCTTTCGACCGCTTCATCGAGATCGCGGCGAAGGACGGCGTGAACGCGGCGATCGCCTGGCGCGATGCGCCGTTCAAGCAAGCCGAATCCTGAACGCGGCCCGTGACGCCGCTTCCGTCAATCCTGGCCGAGGTATCGAACATGCACGATGACGCCCTGGCTCGCGAAAGCGAGCCCTCGATAGCCGATATTCTTACCGCCGCCGGATATCCGGCCGGAATCCGCTTTGCCGACATCGTCGCGAAGATCGCGGCGGCGCCGGCCGACCGGCTGGCGATCGAGTATGAGGACCGGCGGATCAGCTATGGCGAGGCGGCGAAGGCGATCGGCGGCATCGCCCGCCTGCTCGAAAGCCGGGGGATCGGGCGTGGCGATCATGTCGGCTACATGTTCCGGGGGCACCCGCACGCCCTGTATACGCTTCTCGCGACCACGCTCATCGGCGCGGTGCTGTGCCCGATCAACTATCAGATGAGCGGCGCGCTGCTGACCCGTCTGTTCGAACGCTATCGCCTCTCGCTGGTGATCGCCGACGAAGCCTGCTTCGAAGCGGCGTGCGAAGCCGCCGCGGCGGCCGCTTCGCCGCCGGCCGTCCTCGATGGCCATGGCCCCGAATTCTGCGCCGCGGTCGAGGCGGGGCACAGCGTGGCGTCCTTTCTGGCGCGCGATTATCCCGCGATCACCGACCCCGCCCTGATCATGGGCACATCGGGAACCACGGGCGAGGCGAAGGGGGTCGTCCTTGGCCAGTCATGGGCGGGCGGCGGCCTGATCGCGGCGCGCAAATGGGGCTGTTTCGACCATCCGCCGAAAGTCTACATCGCCCTGTCCTGGGGCTATACGGCGGCGGTGTGGCAGGCGTGCATCGCCTTCGCGCTCGGCGGCTCGGTGGTCATCCCCCCGCGCTTCAGCGCCAGCCGGCTCTGGCAGGATTTCCATGACCGGAAATGCGATCATATCCACCTGATGGGCACCATGCCGCGCATGTTGCTGAACCAGCCGAAAAAGCCGGAAGACGGCGCCCACGGCAGGATCGTCGTCACGTCGGCGGCGATGCCGGCCGACGCCTGGGTGCCGTTCGAGGAGCGGTTCAATGCGCAGATCTTCGAATGCTATTCCTCGGTGGATTCGGGCGGATGCTGGATGACCAACGACGGAAGCGCGCCGCCGGGATCGGTCGGCAGGCCGTGGAAGGAATATGAGGCCCGTATCGTCGACGACGACGACCGGGACGTTCCGGATGGGGAGATCGGCGAACTCGTCATGCGCGCGCGCGATTTCGCGCCGGTCGTCACCTACTTCAACGACCCCGAGGCGTCGGCGGAGAAGGTGCGCGGCGGATGGGTGCATTTCGGCGACTATTTCCGCCGCGACGCCGAAGGCCATTACTGGTTCGTCGAACGCAAGCGCGACCTGATCCGGCGGCGCGCGATGGGCATCGCGCCCAGCGAGATAGAGACGGTGATCCGCCAGATGCCGGGTGTCGCGGAGTGCAGCGCGATCGCGGTGCCTTCGGACCTGGGGGAAGACGAGGTGAAGCTTGTGATCGTGAAAGACAGCGGATCGGCCATCGCGCCGGCCGACATCGCCGCCTATTCGGCGGAGACGCTGCCGACCTACATGATGCCGAAATATATCGAGATCGTCGACGAACTGCCGCGCACGTTCGGCAGCGAGCGGGTGCAGCGGTTCAAGCTGCGCGAGGCCTGGAACAGCCCCGGGACGTGGGATGTTCCGGCGGCCGGGTATCTGGGCGCATGAGCGGCGCGGGCATCACCGCCGCCGTCGGCGCGGACGCGATTTCGCTTGCCGGACGTCATGTCGTCGTCACCGGCGGCGGGCGCGGGGTCGGCCGGGCGATCGCCGAAGGCGTTCTGGTGCTCGGGGCGAGCGTGACGGTCGTCGATCGCGACCCCGCGGGGCTGGAGGAACTGGAGGCGCAGCATGGCGCCCGGCTGATGGGCGCGGTCGCCGACGTGGTGGACGAAGCGGCCGCCGCACGATGCGTCGACGCCACGCTGGAGCGTTTCGGACGCATCGACGGCCTCGTCAACAACGCCGGAATCCTGCGTCCGGCGCTGATCGAGAAGATGACGATGCAGCAGTGGCGCGAGGTCATCGACGTCCACCTGACCGGCACCTTCATCTGGACGCAGCTCGTCGGCGAGCACATGCTGGCGCGCGCCGAGGCGGGACATCCCGGCGGAGCGATCGTCAACATCTCGTCGGACGCCGGCCGAACGGGAACGGTCGGACAGCTCAACTATGCCGCCGCGAAAAGCGGGCTCCTCGGCATGACGATGGCGACCGCGCGCGAATGGGGGCGTTTCGGCGTGCGGTGCAACAGCGTCGGCTTCGGCGTGATCGAAACCGCCATGACCGAGACGATACGCGGCGAGCGATTCGGGGCCGCGACGCTCGCCCGCATCCCGCTGGGGCGCTGGGGGCAGGTCGAGGAAGCGGCGCATCCCGTCTGCTTCCTGCTGTCCGATGCCGCATCCTACATCACCGGCCAGCATCTTTTCGCGAATGGCGGCATGTTCATCAGTCTCGCATGATGGATCCCGCATTGCGCCGAATAGGCGGCATTCCAGAGTCCATAACGCGCGGGCCCGATCAGGCCGCAGGGAGAATATTCATGGCTGAAGAGCTGACACTGAACGATTCGAGCCGCCCGGATTCCGGCGGAGACGGGGCAGCACCCGTGACCGGGTCCGTGGTTGTCGATATGGGGCCGGTGACCGCGTTCGACATTGCGCGCTGGTCGGCCGCGCTCGGCCTGGCCCTCGACCCGTCCCGCGACGGGATGGCGGTTCCAGCGGCCTTCCTCCCCGCGCTAGCATGCGCCGCATGCGAGCAGGGCGGCCTCCTGCCGCGGCTGTTCGGCGCCGACGGAGAGGGCGTGGCGCCGCCGCAGGTCATCCGGATCCGCACGCACCTGTCGGACGAGATCGCCGTCGGCCGGCCGGTGCGCGTGTCGCTCGCGGCGGGACCGGTCGAGGATTACGAGAAAAGCGCGGTCGGCGCGGGGCGAGCGGTCCGGATCACCGCCGGAATATCGGGCGACCGCGGCGCCTCGTCTTCCATCGTCGAACTCACCATCCTGCAGCGAAACGCCGGGCCTGCGCCGGCGGGCCGCCCCCGTTGGCCGCAGCCGCTCGTGGCCAACGACAATCGCTTCTGGTGGGACGGGGTCGATCGCGGGGTTCTGCTCATCCAGCGCTGCAAGGAATGCGGGACGCTTCGCCATCCGCCCGGGCCGAGCTGCCCCGCCTGCGGGTCGCTGTCGTGGGATACGGTCACCGCGTCGGGCCGCGGCACGGTCCACAGCTTCACGATCAACCATTCGCGGCTGGGCGATCTGCCGTCGCCTTATGTCGTCGGCCTGATCGCGCTCGACGAAGGCGTTCGCATCGTCAGCAACATCGTCGGAATCGATCCCGCGGACGTCCGGATCGGCATGGAGGTAGAGGTCCGGTTCCGGCCCGCGAACAGCCTCGAACGTGCGATGCCGCTGTTCGTCCCCGCGGGCGGAGACGGGACCCTGCCCGCGTGCCTCCGTACCGGGACCGGGCTGGAGCCGGTCGATATCGAGCTGCCGGCGGCGCGCGTCGCGGGCGCCGCGGTCGCCAGCAACAACCTGTCGCCGCTGCACCGCGACCCTGCCGCCGCGCGCGCGGCGGGCTATGCGGCGACCATCCTCGACCTCGCGAGCGCGGCCGCCTTCGCGCACGATTATCTGCGCCGTCACGATCCGGGGCGCATCGAAATGTTCGAGGTCGCGGCGGGCAGGCCCGTGCTGGCGGACACTGTCCTCACGATCCGGGGGAGCCGGTCCGGCGTGCACGACTTCGCGATTACCGCATCGACACCGCTCGGCGGCGGGTTCGAGGCGCAGTTCAGCATTCGGGATAGCGAGACAAGCAAATGACCAGTTCAACCAGCTTTCCGACCGGAAAGACCGCGATCGTCGGCATCGGCGCCACCGAATTTTCCAAGCAGTCGGGCCGGTCCGAACTGCAACTGGCGATCGAGGCCACGCAGCACGCGCTGCGCGACGCCGGTCTCAAGCCCTCCGACATCGACGGCCTGGTGACCTTCATGTCGGACACCAGCTCCGAAATCGACGTGGCGCGCAGCCTCGGCATGCAGGGGCTGCGCTTCTTCACCCGCACGCCATACGGCGGCGGCGGCACCTGCGCGACGATCATGCTCGCGTCGCTGGCCGTCAATGCCGGGCTCGCCGATTATGTCGTCTGCTATCGCGCGTTCAACGAACGGTCGGGGAACCGCTTCGGCGCTCCCGCCGTCCCGGTGGCGACCTCGCAGGGCATCAACATGGGCTGGTACACCACGTTCGGCCTGGCCACCCCCGCCTCGTTCATCGCGATGGTCGCGCGGCGCTACATGCATGAATATGGCGCGACGAGCGAGGATTTCGGCCGCGTCGCCGTTGCGTGCCGCAAGCATGCGGCCACCAATCCCAATGCCTGGTTTTACGAAAAGCCGATCACGATCGAGGAACATCAGGCCTCGCGCTGGATCGTCGATCCGCTTCACCTTCTCGATTGCTGCCAGGAAAGCGACGGCGGCGTCGCGGTGGTCGTGACGAGCGCGGAGCGCGCGCGCGACCTTCCGCATCGTCCCGTCCATATCGCCGGTGCCGCGCAAGGCGCGGCGGCGGGGCAGGAGGCGATGACGAGCTATGCGCGCGACGACATCGCCTGCCTTCCGGAAATGGCGATGGTCGGCCGGCAGCTCTGGGCGCAGAGCGGCATGGCGCCCTCCGACATCGACTGCGCGATCCTCTACGATCATTTCACCCCCTTCGTCCTGCTCCAGCTCGAGGAACTGGGTTTTTGCGCGCGGGGGGAGGCGCGGCACTTCATCGCCGGCGGCAATATCGAACATGGCGGGAAACTGCCGATCAACCTGCACGGAGGCCAGCTCGGAGAGGCGTATATCCACGGCATGAACGGCCTGAACGAAGCGGTGCGCCAGATCCGGGGCACCGCCGTCAACCAGGTCGAGAATTGCCGCAACGTGCTGGTGACCGCGGGAACCGGGGTGCCGACCAGCGGGGTCGTGCTGCGCGCCGATGCATGACATGATGGCGAGAGAGTTGGAGCCGATGCCCGTCCCTTCCGAATCCGCAGAATCCGCCTCGACATCGGCGGCGCGCCCCTACCGCCCGGCGGACGCGGGGCCGCTCTGGAGCCAGGCGGGCCAGATGACGATTCCCGGCCTGCTCGCCGAGGCGGTGCGCCAATGGCCCGATCGGACCTTTCTGGAATTCGGCGACGTTTCATACAGCTTCGCCGCGTTCGACCGCGAGGCGGACCGGCTCGCCCGCGGGCTGGAGGCGCAGGGGGTGGTCAAGGGCGCGACGGTCACGACGATGCTCGACAACAGCGACGACGCCGTCCTCATCTGGTTCGCGATCAACAAGCTGGGCGCGATCGCGGTGCCGCTCAACACCGCCCTGAAGGGCGGCTTCCTCAGCCACCAGATCAACGACGCGGGGTCGGCGCTGCTGATCGCAGAGGCGCATTACATCCCGCGCGTGACGGCGATCCGGTCCGAACTGCCGACGCTGCGCGCCATCATCGCGCGCGGGGGGCAGGGCGATGAATTTCCCGACTTCTCGATCCTGCGCGCATGCGGCGACGAGCCCGTCGCGTCGCGGGTCGAGCCCGGCGACATCGCGCTGATCATCTACACCTCCGGCACCACCGGGCCGTCGAAGGGCTGCGCGCTCCCGCACGGCTATGTCCTGACCATGAGCGGCCGGGTCCGCGAGGCGACCGACCGCCGCCAGGACGATGTCGTGCTCAGCCCGCTGCCGCTTTTCCACATCGCTGCGACCACGAACCTGATCCTCGCCTCGATGATGGTCGGTGCCCGGTCCGTCCTGCTCGAACGCTTTTCGCTCGGCCGCTTCTGGTGCGAGGTGGAGGCGAGCGGGGCGACGCAGGTCAATCTGATGGGGTCGATGATCGCGCTGATCGCCCACGCCCCCGACAGCGACGTCGCGGCGCGCTGCTTCGGCCAGGTGCGCTGTGCGCTGGGGGTTCCCTTTCCGCCCCCGATCGAGACGATCTGGCGCGAACGCTTCGGAACGGCGATCGTCGGGAACCACGCGTTCGGCATGACCGAGGCGGCGCCGGTCGCCTATCGTCGCATCGGCCGGGAAAGGCCGGGGACGTCGGGCATCTTGTCGCCCGACTTCGATGCGCGCGTCGTCGATGACCGGGGCGAGGAATGCCCGCCCGGCGTGCCCGGCGAACTGCTGCTGCGCCCTGTGCGTCCCAACGTCATGTTCACCGGCTACTGGGGGCGCCCGGTCGAGACGATGGCGGTGTTCGGCGACCTCTGGTTCCACTCGGGCGACATCGTGTCGATCGACGCCGACGGCTATCTGACCTTCGTCGATCGCAAGAAGGATTATCTGCGCCGCGGCGGCGAGAATATTTCGAGCTTCGAGATCGAGGCGGTGTTTCGCGCCCATCCCGCGATCGAGGATGTGGCGGTCCACGCCGTTCCGTCCGAGGTGTCGGAGGATGAGCTGAAGGTCGTGGCGATTCCGCGCGACGGCATGACGGTCGACGCGGAGGAATTGTGCCGGTGGTCGATCGAGCGCGTTCCCTATTACGCCATTCCCCGCTTCATCGAGTTCCGCACCGAACTGCCGCGCACGCCCACCGGGCGCGTGATGAAACACCGCTTGCGGGCCGAGGGCGTCACCGCCGCGACCTGGGACCGTGCGGCGTCGTCGATCGTGATCGAAAAAAGATGACTCGGCTTCCTCGATGGCAGGGCGGCCGCCGCGTCGCCGCGGGCGCCGCTGTGCCCGGCGGACCGCGCGCGTGATCCGCCCGCTCGAACTGACCGCCATCCCCGCCGGGGACGAGGCGCTTCGCGGCGAAGTCCGGGCCTTTCTGGACCGGGAGCTTCGCGAACTGCCCGCCGGTCGCCGCGCGCGATCGTGGCTCGGCTATGACGCCGCCTTCAGCGCCCGCCTCGCCGAACGCGGCTGGGTGGGGCTGACGCTACCGCGCCGCCTTGGCGGCGGCGGGCGAAGCCATTTCGCGCGCTTCGTCCTCAACGAGGAACTGCTCGCCGCCGGTGCGCCGGTCGCCGCGCACTGGATCGCCGAACGGCAGAGCGCGCCGCTGCTGCTGAACTTCGGCACCGCGGCCCAGCAGGCGCATTATATTCCGCGGATATGCCGCGGCGAGGCGCATTTCTGCATCGGCATGAGCGAGCCGGGGGCGGGGTCCGACCTGGCCGGCGTCCGCACCAGCGCCACCCCGTCGGGCGGCGGCTGGCGGCTCAACGGGTCGAAAATCTGGACGACGAACGGCCATCTCGCCCACTTCATGATCGCGCTCGTCCGCACGTCGGGAAAGCCCGGCGATCGGCAAAAGGGGCTGTCGCAGTTCATCGTCGATCTTTCGCTGCCCGGCGTGACGCGCCGGCCGATCCTCGATCTGGCGGGGGACGCGCATTTTGCTGAGGTGCATTTCGACGATGTCGAACTGGGCGAGGATGCGCTCGTCGGGCGCGAGGGCGAAGGCTGGGCGCAGGTGATGAAGGAACTGGCCTTCGAACGCAGCGGCCCCGAACGCCTCTATTCGAGCATGGTGCTGCTGGACCAGTGGCTGGCCTTCGTGCGCGGCCGCCGCGAAACGACCGCGACCGACCGCGCGCTCGCCGGCCGGCTGATCGCGGAGCTCGGCGCGCTGCGGCAGATGTCCCTCGCGGTCACCGCACGACTCGACGACCCCGAAAGCCCGGTCACCGAGGCGTCGATCGTCAAGGATCTGGGGACCCGTTTCGAACAGGAGGTTCCCGAACGGATCGCCGAGCATCTCGCCTCGCTCGGCACGCCGATCCCGGCCGACCTCGGCGCGGCGCTGGACTATACCGCCGCGATGGCGCCCTCCTTCTCGCTGCGCGGCGGAACGCGGGAAGTGCTGCGCGGGATCATCGCGCGCGGATTGGGGCTTCGCTGATGACGATCGATCCGCTTCTGCTCGAACAGTTCGACCGCTGCCTGCGCGCGGCGGACGCCGCCGACCCGTGGGGCGAACTTCTCGCCGCGGGTTTCCTCGACCTGTGCCGGCCCGAATCCGAAGGCGGCGCCGGGGTCGGGATCGACGGCCTCTTCGGCCTCGCGGTCGCCGCGGCCCGGCTGCGCGCCGCGCTGCCGGTCGTGCAGACCATCGTGGCGCGCCGCCACGAGCCGGACGCGCTCGCGGTCGCGGATATCGAACGGTTTCTCGTCGATCGCGGCTGCGCCGACGTTGCCCGGCCGCTCGCCGCCCTGCTCGCCGCGGGCTCGATGGTCGGCCTCATGGAGGCGCTGCTCGACATGACCGTCGACTATGCGCGTGTCCGCGAGCAGTTCGGCGGGCCCATCGCGCGCTTTCAGGCGGTGCAGCACCAGATCGCGGTGATGGCGGAGCATGTCTTCGCTGCGCGCATCGCCACCGAAGCGGCCTTTGCCGGGTGGCGGCATCCGCCCCGGGATGCGCTGGTGGCCATCGCCAAGTCCCGCGCCACGCGCGCGGCCCGCGTCGTCACGGCGACCGCCCATGCGGTCCATGGCGCGATCGGCATCAGCGGGGAGCATGCGCTGGGCGGTCTTGCCGCGCGGTTGCGGGCGCTCGGCATGGCGCACGGCGGCGCCGCCTATTGGGACGAACGGCTGGGGGCCGCGGTGCTCGACGACGACGCACCGGCGATCGAGATCGTCGTCGGCCTGCAACGTTCGACGTGAAGGAGAATCGAAATGGAATTGGGTCCGCATGTTTCGGCCGTCGTGACCGGCGGCGCGTCGGGTCTCGGCGAGGCGACGGCGCGGCGTCTCGCCTCGCACGGCGTCCGGGTGGCGCTGTTCGATATCGATCGTGACCGCGGCGAACGGATCGCGGCGGACATCGGCGGCTTGTTCTGTCCGGTCGATGTTTCGGACATGGGGAGCGTCGCCGCCGGGCTGGCGCGGGCCCGCGCCGCGCATGGGCAGGAGCGTATCCTGGTCAATTGCGCCGGGGTGGGCGGCGGCGCCAGGACCGCCAGCCGCGACCGCGAGACGGGCGAGGCGCGTCTCTACCCGATGGCGAATTTCGAGCGGATCATCGATATCAACCTGTTGGGGACGTTCCGCTGCATCACCAGCAGCGCGGCCGGGATGCTCGCGCTCGAACCCGACGCGGAAGGCGAGCGCGGGGTGATCGTCAACACCGCCTCGATCGCCGCAAAAGAAGGCCAGATCGGCCAGGTCGCCTATGCCGCCTCGAAGGCGGGCATCGTCGGGCTGACGCTCAACGTGGCGCGCGACCTTGCGTCGGAAGGGATCAGGGTCAACACGATCCTGCCGGGGCTGTTCGACACGCCCCTCCTTGGCCGCACGCCCGAGGCGGTGCGCCAAAGCCTGGCCTCACAGGTCCCCTTTCCGAAGCGGCTGGGCCGGGTCGACGAATTCGCGCAGCTCGCGGAGACGATGATCACCTGCGGATATTTCAACGGCGAGCACGTCCGGCTCGACGGAGCGATCCGGATGCAGCCGCGATAGAGGCCGGCCCGACAGGGCAGGGATCGAAACATCAGGAAAGGGAAACGGGAAATGCCGGAAGCATGGATCATCGACGCGTGCCGAACGCCGCGCGGCATCGGCAAGCAGGGCAAGGGTGCGCTTGCCGACATCCACCCGCAGCAACTCGGCGCCACGGTGCTGCGCGCGCTGGTGGAGCGAACGGGAATCGACACGCGCGACGTTGACGACGTGATCTGGGGAACGAGCGCGCAGGTTCATACGCAGGGCGGCGACCTCGGCCGGATGACCGCGCTTGATGCCGGTTTCGCGGTCGAGAGCAGCGGCATCACGCTCGATCGCTTTTGCGGCTCGGGCATCAGCGCCGTGAACTTCGGGGCCGCCACGATCATGGCGGGGCAGGAGGATCTCGTCGTCGCCGGCGGTACGGAGATGATGTCGATGCCGGGACGGCGCGGCAGCGACAAACCGTCGGTCATGGATTGCGGCAATATGCGCCTGCGCGCCGCTCATCCCCAGTCGCATCAGGGCGTTGCCGCCGACGCGATCGCGACGCTCGAAGGGATTTCCCGCGCCGATCTTGATGCGCTCGCGCTGCTCAGCCAGCAGCGCGCCGATCATGCGATCCGGGGCGGCCACTTCGATCGCAGCCTCGTCCGCGTCGTGCGCGAGGATGGCTCCGTCGCGCTCGACCGCGAGGAATTTCCCCGGCCGAACACGACGCTGGAAAGCCTGGCGGCACTCAAGCCCTCCTTCGCCGCGCTCGCCGACGTCGTGGTCGACGCGGACGGCACCACCTATCGCGACCTCGTGACCCGGGCATTCCCCGGGCTCGAGATCGACCATGTCCATCACGCGGGCAATTCCTCCGGCGTCGTCGACGGGTCGGCCGCCCTGCTCCTTGCATCGCCCGACTATGCGCGCGCGCATGGCTTGAAACCGCGCGCCCGGGTGGTTGCGATGGCCAATGCCGGGGATTCGCCGACGCTGATGCTCAACGCCCCCGTTCCGGCGGCCCGGAAAATCCTGCGTAAGACCGGAATGGAACTCGCGGACATCGACCTCTTCGAGGTGAACGAGGCGTTCGCCGTGGTGGCCGAGAAGTTCATCCGCGATCTCGATCTCGACCGCGAGAAGGTCAATGTGAATGGTGGGGCCATGGCGCTCGGCCATCCGATCGGCGCCACCGGTGCGATCCTGATCGGCACGATCCTCGACGAACTCGAACGGCGCGACCTCGAACGCGGGCTGGTCACCATGTGCGCGGCCGGCGGTATGGCGCCCGCGATCATCATCGAACGGATCGGCTGATCCCGGTCGCCGAGAAGGAAGGGGTTTCGAGTGGCTGAGGACAGCGAACTGGAACTGCTGCGCGAAAGCATCCGGCGGCTCGTCGAACGGAAGCGGCCGGCGATCTGGAACTCGGCCGGCGCGACCGGATGCTGCGATCCCGACGTCTGGGCCGCCGTTCGCGACAGCGGCCTGCTGCTCGCCGGGCTTGATTCCGCGCATGGAGGCTTCGACCGGGGCTTGGCTGCGGCGGCGGTCGTGCTCGAAGAAACGGGGCGCGGCCTTTTCGACGTCCCTGTTCTGGCGAACATGATCGGCCTCCAGCTTCTCCAGCGGGCGGCCGATCGATCCGCCCGCGCGGCCGCCTGTCTGGCATCGGTGATCGAGGGCAGCGAGCGGCTGGCGTTCGGCTGGTCCGAACCGGGGGCTCGCTTCGGATGGACAGGCGCCACGGTTCACCATGTCGACGGCGATCGCATTCGCCTGTCCGGATGCAAGACGATGGTGATCGGCGGCGGCGATGCCGACACGCTGATCGTCGCGTCGCGGTCGGCCGAGGGGACGCCGGCCTTGCTGCTCGTTCCCGCCGCGCCCGCCGGCGTCGAACGCGACGGCTATGCGCTGATCGACAATCAGGGCGGCGCCGATATCCGCTTCGACGACGTCGGCCTGCCGCTCGATTGCCTGATCGCGGAGGGGGCGGAGGCGCAGGCGATTCTCGACAATGGGCTCGACTTCGCGGCGCTCGCCGCGACGAGCCAGGCGCTTGGTGCCATGCAGGCCCTTTTCGACCTGACGCTGGACCATGTGAAGCAGCGGGTGCAGTTCGGGCGTCCGATCGGCGCGAACCAGGTCGTCCAACATCGGCTCGTGGACCTGCTGCGCATGATCGCCGAAACGCGGGTCGCCACCGGGGCGGCTTTCGCAGCGCTTGCGGCGGGCACGGCGGACCGAAGCCTCGCGGTCGCGACCGCCCGCGTGCTGGGATGCCGGGCGGCGCGCAAGGTCGGTCAGGATGCGGTGCAGTTTCACGGCGCGATCGGCACGACCGACGAAAGCGTCGTCAGCCATTATTTCCGAAAGCTCATCTTCCTGTCGACGATCTTCGGCGATGCCGGGCATCATTGCGACCGGTTCGCGGCGCTCGACGATGGCGAACCGGGCGGGACGGCGGGGCCGCTCTCGGAGGCCGAGGCGACGTTTTGCGAAGAGATTCGGGCCTTCGTCGAGGCTGAATTGTCGCCAGAGACGCGGGCCATCACGGCGGCGGGAGGCACGCCGCCGCAGGCCCTTCGCCTCGAATGGGAGCAGGCTCTGGGCCGCAAGGGCTGGTTCGCTTACAGTTGGCCCGAGGCGGAGGGCGGTCCGGGCTTTTCGGTGGTCGAGCAGTTTCTGTTCGAGACCATCACCGCAGAGATGAACGCACCGCGGCTGCCGCTGTTCGGGATCAAGATGGCCGGGCCGATCCTCAATGCGTTCGGCACCGCCGAGCAGAAGGCGCGCCATCTGCCGGGGATCATGGCGGGCACGACCTCCTGGTGTCAGGGCTATTCGGAGCCCGGTGCCGGCAGTGACCTTGCCTCGCTCCAGACGCGCGCGGACCGGCGCGGCGATCATTATGTCGTGAACGGCCAGAAGATCTGGACCACCGCGGCGCAGCACGCCGACTGGATCTTCATGCTCGTCCGGACGAGCCGCGAGGAAAGGCGACAGGACGGCATCACCTTCCTGCTCGCCGACATGCGCTCGCCCGGCATCACGGTGCGGCCTATCATCTCGGCCGACGGACATCACGGCTTCAACGAGGTTTTCTTCCAGGACGTCGAAGTGCCCGTCGAGAATCGCGTCGGTGAAGAGGGGCGCGGGTGGTCGATCGCCAAATATCTGCTGTCGCACGAACGATTGGGGGTGCTTGGATCGCTCGCCTTGCGTCAGGCCATGGGCCGCGCGGTCCGTTCGGCCGGGCGGCTCGACGCCGCCGGTCGCTCCTTCGGCGACCACCCCGCCCTGAAGGCCCGGCTGACGATGCTGAAGATACGGATGCGCGCCCTCGACGCGTGGATCGCGCGCCTGCTCGCCGACATCCGGGAAACCGGCTCGGTGGGGCAGGACGTGTCGATGGCGATGATCGCCGCGACATTGCTCGGCCAGGACATCGCCGAGTTCAACATGGATATGCTCGGCGAGGACGCGCTGCCCTTTTCGTTCGCCGACAGCCGCGCGCCCGAACGCCGGTTCGGTCCGGTGGAGGATTTCACCCGGACGGCGACCGCCAACTATATCTACCAGCGCGTTTTCACCATCCTGGGCGGCACCACGGAGATCCAGAAGAACATCATCGCCAAGTCGATCCTCGGGCTTCCGTCCTGAAGCGGCACCGGACAGGATCGCAAAAAGCGCTTGCTATCATGATCCTGTTCAATATGGTATAGAACCATACGGAATAGCCGGCCATGATCGGTCGGCTCGGGCGTTCGATGTTCGTGCGGTCGCGCACGGTTCGAGGCGCTCCGACAGCGGAGGTCACGGGTGAGGGAATTTGTCACTACGCAAACCGACGGGCGTATCCTGACGGTCACGATCAACCGGCCCGACGTGATGAACGCGCTTCATCACGCCGCGCACGAGGAACTGGCCGCCACCTTCGATGCGTTCGCGGCCGACCCCGATCTGTGGGTCGCGATCGTGACCGGAGCGGGCGACCGGGCCTTCTGCGCGGGTAACGACCTGAAGGCCACCGCCGCGACCCCGCTCAAGGACCGCAAGCCCTTTCCGCCCTCGGGTTTCGGAGGCATCACCCATCGCAGCGATCTCACCAAGCCGGTGATCGCGGCGGTCAACGGCATCGCCTTCGGCGGCGGCTTCGAGATCGCGCTTGCGAGCGACATCATCGTCGCGTCGGACAGGGCGGTGTTCGCCTTGCCCGAACCGCTGGTCGGGCTGGCGGCCGTCGCTGGCGGAATCCACCGGCTCGCGCGCATGATTCCGATGAAACAGGCGATGGGCATGCTGCTCACCGGGCGCCGCGTCGATGCGGCCGAAGGACGCGAGCTCGGTTTCGTCAATGAGGTCGTGCCGCACGATCAACTGATGGCGAGCGCGCGCGATTGGGCGGACCGGATTCTGAAATGTTCGCCGCTCGCGGTGCGGGCGACCAAACAATGCGCCTATGCGGGGCTCGAGCATGGCGGCGTCCATGCGGCGCTCGCGGCCGAGTATCCGGCGCTCAAGGCCATGCGTGCGAGTGAGGATTTCATCGAGGGACCACGCGCCTTCGCCGGCAAGCGCCAACCCATATGGGTCGGCCGCTGAGCCCGGCGTCGGCAGGGATTCACCAACAGATCGAGGGATGAGCATGACAGGAACATCACAGGCGAAAGGCCAGCCCGACCGAGGCGCGCTTTCGAAGGCGGTCATCGGCACTTATGAGGAGGGGCTGAAGATCGTTGGCAGGAAAAGCGACGTGCACACGGCTGATTTCTCGGCAACCGAGGCGATCACCCAGTTTTTCGCCGGCAGTATCGAAGATGCCAATCCAAGCTATTGGGACTCCGAATATGCCGAGGCGCAGTGGGGCGGAATCGTCGCTCCGATGGGGCTGCTGGCGACGCTGTCGAAGGCGCTTCCGTGGCGGCCGGGCGGCGTCGAGACCCGCCGCAACATCGTGTTCAGCGTCCCGCTTCCGGGCGCGACCGTGATCAATGCTTCGGCAGAAACCGAATTCTTTCGCCCGATCCTGCTCGGCGACCGGATCAGTTCTTACGACGAAGTGTCGGGCATCAGCCCGGAAAAGACGACGCGCCTCGGCACCGGCCACTTCGTCACCGTCGTCACCACCTATCTGAATCAGAATGGCGAGATCGTCGCCCGGAACACCAACAATGTGTTCCGCTTCATTCCGCACGAAAAGGGAGACGCGTGATGGCGATACGGCCGAACAGGACATGGGACGATGCGGCGGAAGGCACCGTCGTGCCGCGGATCGAGCTGGATTTTCCCTACACGCGCGTCGTCTGGGGTGCGGTCGCGTCGATGGACATGTTCCCGGGACATCATGAGGCAGCCTATGCCCAAAGCCAGGGGCAGAAGACCATCTATGTGAACACGATGGTCTATCAGGCGTTCATCGACCGCGTGGTGACCGACTGGGCGGGACCGGGCGCCTTCATCGTCAAGCGAAAGATGACGATGCAGCGTCCCGTCTATGGCGGCGATCGCATGTACGGCGAAGGCGTGGTGACCCGCCGCTATCGCGACGATCAGGGGCGGGCGCTGGCCGACATCGACGTCGATGTCGGCAATGCGGAGGGCGTCTGCTGCCCCGCCAAGGTGACAGTGATGCTGGACGTCGCCCCGCGATCCCTGTCGTGACGGCGTTCGCTCGCCCGGGGCAGAACCCGGGCGGGCGACCCGGCATGGACGGCGACGCGGCGAGCCGCCCCGTCAGGAAAGGACGAAGCCGGCATAACCGTCGCGCGCGACGTCGGCGCAATAGACGGTGTACCGGCCGAGCCCACCGACATAGGGCATGAATATCTCCGGCTTTCCGGCGATGTTGGAGCCCGAATACCAGGATTTCGTCCGGGGATAGAGCGTCGCCTGCGCCACCTCGTTGACATGCTCGACCCAGGCATCCTGCGCGTCGGGCGACGCTTCGATCGTCTCGAACCCCCTGTCGCGCATATGGTCGAGGCAGTCCGCGATCCAGTCGACATGCTGTTCGATCGACAGGATGACATTGGCGAGCACGGAGGGACTGCCCGGGCCGGCGACCACGAACAGGTTCGGAAAACCGGCGATCGACAGACCGAGATAGGTTCGCGGGCCATCGGACCAGGCCTCGCGCATCGTCCGGCCTCCGCGCCCCCTGATGTCCATCGCCAGCAGCGGGCCGGTCATCGCGTCATAGCCGGTCGCGAAGACGATGGCATCGACCGGGCAGGTCCGCCCCGCGGTGACGATGGCGTCGCCGGTGATGGTCGATATCGGGTCCCCGTTCACGTCGACCAGCGTGACGTTCGGACGGTTGAACGTCTCGTAATAGCCGCTGTCGAGGCAGATGCGTTTGGTCCCGATGTGATAATGCGGGGTCAGCTTGTCGGCGACGTCGGGCCGCTCCACCATGTCGCGGATCTTGCGCTGGGCAAATTCGGTCGCCGTCCGGTTCGAATCGGCGTTGATCAGGAGGTCGGTGTACGTCCGCATGAGCAGCGTTCCGCCCCGGTTCCACCATTTCTCATAGTCCGCGGCTCGTTGTTCCTCCGGCACGTCGAGGGCCGATTGGGTCGCGACGTCGGACGGCGGCCTGTAAAGCCCGCTGGGGGACGCCTTGTTCGATCTCGCGATATCCGCGAAATTGCGTCGGCGTTCTTCCACCTGTTGCTCCGTCAGGGGGGCGTTCCGGGCGGGAAGGCTGAAATTCGGCGTGCGCTGAAAGACGTAGAGGCGCTCGGCTTGCGCGGCGATGTTCGGGATCACCTGGATTCCGGACGAGCCCGTCCCGACGACCGCCACCCTGCGCGCGGTGAAGTCGACGCCGTCGTGCGGCCAGCGCCCCGTATGATAGACGTCGCCTTTGAAATCCTCGATTCCCGGCAATGGCGGCGTTTGCGGCAGCGACAGCGCGCCGATCGCTGCGATCAGGAACGGCGCGACGTGGCGCGACCCGTCATCGGCTTCGACCCCCCACCCGGCCGCCGCTTCGACGAAGCGTGCGCGCGTGACGCGGGTATCGAAGACGATGTCGCGGCGCAGGTCGAAGCGATCGGCGACATGGTTGATATAGGCCAGGATTTCGTCCTGCCGGGCGAAGCGCTCGCTCCACGTCCATTCGCGCTGAAGCGCGTCGGAGAATGTATATTGATAGTCGAGGCTTTCGACGTCGCAGCGCGCGCCCGGGTATCGATTCCAGTACCAGGTTCCTCCGACGTCCGATCCGGCTTCGATGACGATCGCCCGTCGCCCGGTCTGCCGCAGCTTGTGGAGCATGTAGAGCCCCGCCAGTCCGGCGCCGATGACGATGACGTCGTGGCGCATGGCGTCGTTGTCGGTCATGATCGGCTGTCTCCATTGGTGCACGATGCGAAGGCTGCGGTTCGGCCGCGGCGGACGAGGCGTCCGGGAAGCCGGCCGGTGGGGAGGCCGTCGCGATAGGTCACTTCTCCGCTGACGATGGTCGCGGCGATTCCGTCGGCCCTTTGCCGCAACCGCCTCCCGCCCGCCGGAAGGTCGTGAAAGACGGCGGGGCCGTGGAGGCGGAGCCGCTCGAGATCGATGATGTTGAGATCGGCTTTCTTTCCGACCGCGATCGTTCCGCGATCGGACAGGCCGACGGCGTCCGCGGGTATCGCGGACAGCTTGCGCACCGCGTCGGGCAGCGTGAGCCCGGCGCCGGGTGCGGCATCCCGGACCCAGTATGTCAGCAGGAAGGTGGGATAGCTGGCGTCGCAGATCATCCCATAATGCGCCCCGGCATCTCCCAGCGCGACGATCGTGTTGGGATCGCGCAGCAATTCTCCGGCGGCGTCGAGCCTGTGGTCGATGAAATTTCCGCTGGGGCAATAGAGGATGGCTTTGCCGTCGTCCTCCAGCAGGCAGTCGTACAGCAGATCCGCCTTGCTGCGCCCCGCGCGCGCCGCCAGTCGGCCGATCTCCTCGTCGGGCGTCGGATCGTATCGGGGCGGGTCGCCGAGCCGGTAATGTTCGCGGTCGAGCGAGACCATGCGAAGCGCCGGAAGATTGTCGGATTGCGGCGTTTCGGCGAGCAGGCGTGCACGGATCGTCGGGTCGCGCATTCGGGCGACGCGCTCGGGCAGCGGCAGATCGCGCAGCGGGGCGTAAGAGGGGTTCAGCGAAAAGGGATGATAGGAAAGATCGAGGCCCAGCAGCGTGCCGATCGGACGCGGGAATATCTGCCCGCGAATGGGGGCGCCGGCGGGCTGGTCGGTGGCCAGCCTGTGCCGGAAGACGCGCCATGCATCCTTTTCGCCCGGATAGTTCGGCAGTTGTTCGGCAACGAGCGTGAAGGACAACGGACGGCCGGACTTTTCGACCAGGCGCCGCATGAGCGCATATTCGTCCGCAGCAGTCGAATCGACGGCGGCGATGAGCTGGAAGACGCCGTCCCCGGCGCGCCGCAACCCTTCCGCAAGGCCGAGCAGTTCCTGTTCCGCGGCATCGACGCTCGGCGACAATTTGCCGGCTTTCGTGCGATGCAGCAGGAAACGCGAGGTGGATACGCCGATCGCGCCCGCCCCGATCGCCTCTTCGACCAGCGCCGCCATGCGTTCGATTTCCCCGGGCGTCGCCGGCGCCCGGTCGACACCGCGCTGGCCCATGACGAAGACCCGAATGGGAGAGTGGGGTATCTGCACCGCGACATCGACGTCGAATTGCCGCTGGTCGAGGAAATCGAGGAACTCCGGAAAGCTGGTCCATGTCCACGGAAGGCCGGCGGCCATCACGACATCGGGGACGTCTTCCACGCCTTCCATCAAGGCCAGCAGCGCATCGCGGTCGTCCGGCCGGCACGGCGCGAAGCCGACGCCGCAATTGCCCGTGACGACCGTCGTCACACCATGCTCCGACGAAGGGGCAAGCCGGTTCTCCCATGTCGCCTGTCCGTCGAAATGCGTGTGGATGTCGATGAAGCCCGGCGTCAGGATGCGGCCGCGCGCATCGATCTCCTCTCGCGCCGGCCCGGTCCGGCCGACCGTCGCGATTCGCCCCGACGCGATCCCGACGCCGCCCGTACCGTCGACGATCAGCGCGCCCCTGATGGCCAGATCGAGCATCGTCATATCCTCCCGCCGCTATTATGTATGCTTGAATACTATATTAGTCCATACTATTGTGTGGGCGCGCGTCCAGAACGCGCCAAGAAAGGCGATTGGCATGGACACCCGCTACCCGGCCCGGATCGAAGATTTCCGCAACGAGGTCAGATCCTATTTCGAGGATCTTGTGCGCCGTTTCGGCGGCGATGGCTCGACCGAGAATCGCACGCATTACCGGGCGCTGGTTCGACAGCTCGGCGCCGACGGGTGGCTCGGAATTTCGCTCGGCGAGGAATGGGGCGGGGGCAACCGGTCTGCGGTCGAGCAGCTCATCGTCTCCGAAGAGGCCGAACGCGCCGGGGTCTCGCTGCCCTTTCTGACCACCCATACGGTCGGACCGCTGATCCAGCGTTTCGGCAGCGCCGAGCAGAAGGAGCGGTTTCTCCCCGCGATCGTTCGGGGGGAGATATTGTTTTCGATCGGCTACACCGAAACCCAGGCGGGCACGGACCTCGCCAGCCTCTCCACCTCGGCGGTTCCGCACGCATCGGGCTATGTGGTGAATGGCGAGAAGCTGTTCACCAGCTTCTCCAACGTCGCCGACTATGTGTGGCTCGCGGCGCGCACCGATCCGCAAGCGCCGCCCCATCGCGGCATTTCGGTCCTGCTCGTCCCCACCGATGCGCCCGGCTACTCCTGGACCCCGCTGGACATTCTCGATCATTATCCGGTGTCGGTGACGCGGTACGAGAATGTCGTCGTGCCGTCGGACAATCTGGTCGGCGGCGAGGGGAACGGCTGGAAGCTCATCATGGGACAGTTGAGCCGCGAGCGGGTCCTGTGCTTCACGGTCGCCGGCACCGCGCATATGGTCGAGCAGGTGACGCAATGGGCGCGCCGGACGGTCGGTATCGACGGCCGCCGCATCATCGACCGGCCGTGGGTGCAGACGAACCTCGCCCGGATGCGCGCGCACCTGGAGGTGTCGCGCCTTCACGCCGCTGAGCTCGCCGCGGCGCTCGATCAGGGCGAGATCGGCTTCGCCCAATCGTCCAGCTACAAGGTCTTCGCGAGCGAAACGCTGATCCTGTGCCAGCGCCTGCTCCTCGAAATATTGGGGGCGCAGGCGCCGCTGCGCGGCACCTCGCCGATGGCGGTCCTCGAGGGCAAGCTCATCAAGGCTTATAACGGCTATCTGGTGAAGCAGTTCGGCGGCGGGGCGAACGATATATTGCGGGGCCTGATCGCGACCGATGCGCTCGCCTTTCCGCGCATCCGCTAGATTTCGAGGGAGCAACCCAATGGACTTTCAGCCTACCGACCTGCAACGATCGGTCGCCGATCTGGCCGATCGCCTTCTCCGCGATGCCGCCGGCGAAGGCCGTTCGATCGCGGCTCTGGATACGGCGCGATGGTATGACGCGGCGCTGCATCGGCAATTCGCCGACAGCGGGCTTTACGGGATCGGCGTACCCGAAGCGCTCGGAGGCAGCGGCCTCGGCATGCGGGAGGCCTGTTCGGTGCTCGAACGGATCGGCGCGCACGGGGGGCGGGTCCCCTTTCTGTCCAATGTCGTGCTCGCCGCGATGCCGCTCGCTCGGTTCGGCCGGTCGGCGAGGCAAAGCGATGCGGCCCGCCGCATCGCATCGGGATCGCTCTGTGCGACGGCAGCGCTCGACGAACCGGCAATGGAAACGCCGTTCGGGCTCGCCACGACGGCGGTGCGATCGGGCGACGGCTTCCTGCTCTCGGGGATCAAAACCTCGGTCGCGGCCGGCATGATGGCCGACTTCGTCCTGGTTCCTGCGCGGATGGAGGACGGGGAAAGCGGCCTGTTCCTGGTCGATGTGACGTCGCCCGGCGTCGCGCGCGAATTGCAGGTTTCGGCCGACGGCTCGCCAGAGGCGCTGATGACGCTCGACGCGGTCCCGGTCGCGGGCGACATGGTGCTGGGGGGCGAGGCGGAGCGTGCCTCGGTGCTCGATTGGATCGTGCAGCGCGCCCGCGTCGCCGTCGCCGCCTGCCAGCTCGGCGCGGCGCGGCGAGCGCTCGGCATCACCGCCGAATGGGTCAACCAGCGCGAACAGTTCGGGCGGTCGCTCGCGAGTTCTCCGATGGTCGCGCTGCGCGCCGCCGACGTCTACATCGCCATCGAGGCGCTGCGCCTGACCATGTGGCACGCCGCGGACCTGCTGGCGGCGGACATCCCGGCGCCCGATGAAGCATCGAGCGCCAAATATTGGGCGAGCGAGGTCGGCAGCCTGACCGCCGCGACGACCCACTTGCTGCAGGGCGGGATCGGCGTGGTCATGGAGTCCGAACTGCCATGGCTCACGCTCAGGCAGCGGCACCTCGAATTCCAGTTCGGGGCCGCGCGCCAGCAGCTTGCCGAAATGGGCGCCCGGCTGGCGGCAGCCTAGCAGCTACGCCTGCTGACGCCACTCCGACAGGATGGCTTCGGCTGACATGCAGGATTGTGCGACGGGTCGCGGCCCTGCTGAGGGATGGTTGGAAAAGCGGGGGGCGGGGGCAGGCTGCACCACGTCCTGCGCGATCCGATGCACGCCGCGTTCGATCATGTGGGGATGGCGGGATGCTTCGTCGAGGCTGAGCACCGGTGCGAAGCAGGCGTCGCTTCCGTCGAAGATCGCTTCCCATTCGGCCCTCGTCTTGCCGGCCACGATGTCCGCGATCCTGCTGCGCAAACCGGGCCAATCCGACGGCTCCATCTGGCGTCGCGGGTCATGGTCCAGCCCCAGCTTCTCGCACAATATGGCGTAGAATTGGGGTTCGATCGCGCCAAGGGCGATGAATTTGCCGTCGGAACAGCGGTAGGTGCCGTAAAAATGGGCCCCTCCGTCGAGGATGTTGGTTCCCGGCGTGTCCGACCAGCGGCCGCGCGCCCGGAGCGAGTAGAAGGTCGACAGCATGTGGGACACGCCGTCGCACATGGCGGCGTCGACCGTTTGCCCGCCGCCGGTGCGGCGCGCCTCGATCAGAGCCGCCAACACGCCGACGACCAGATAGAGCGAGCCTCCGCCATAATCGCCGACGAGGTTGAGCGGCGCTACGGGAACGCCATCGGAGGAACGAATCGAATCGAGGGCGCCCGTCAGCGCGATATAGTTGATGTCGTGCCCCGCAATCTGGGCAAGCGGCCCCGCCTGTCCCCACCCCGTCATCCGCGCATATACGAGCGCCTTGTTGCGCGCCGCGAGCCGGTCCGGCCCCAGGCCCATCCGCTCCATGACGCCAGGCCGGAACCCCTCGATGACGACATCGGCGGCGCAGGCGAGATCGAAGGCCCGCAGGCGGTCCTCCTCATCCTTGAGGTCGAGCTCCACGACCCGCCGCCCGCGAAAGATGAAATCCTCCGGCGTCTTGATCCCTGTATCCGGTCGCGCGATCGAGACGATCTCCGCTCCCATGTCGGCCAACATCATCGCGGCGAAGGGGCCCGGCCCGATCCCCACGAATTCGACGATGCGGATTCCCTGCAAAGGTCCGGTCATATCCTGCGATTGCATCGGAATGCCTTTCAATAGTATTGAGCAATATGGTATTATACAGTATCATATCCTGCTATAGCCAGAGAGAAATCGTATGCGTGGTGGAGGAGGGGAGCGGAATTGACTGGTGCCGATTCGTTCGATGCGTTGCTGGCCGCACGAAGCAGTTGCAGGGCCTTTCTTCCCGATCCCGTCGATCGGTCCATCATCGAGGCCATCCTTGCCAGCGCGCAGAAGACGGCGTCCTGGTGCAACAGCCAGCCCTGGCAGCTCTTCATCACCACGGGCGCGGCTACGGATCGCTTTCGTGCGGCCTATGCCGCGGCGGCGGATCGGTCGGCGCCGAACCCCGACTTCGAATTTCCATCCGAATATTCCGGCGTCTATGGTCAGCGGCGCCGGGAATGTGGGCGCCTGCTATACGAAAGCCTGGGTATTGAGCGCGGCGATCGCGCACGGGCACAGGAGGCCGCGCGTGATAATTATCGATTTTTCGGGGCGCCGCACGTCGCGATCGTGACGTCGCCGGCCGACCTCGGTCTCTATGGCGCGATCGATTGCGGAGCCTATGTCCATAATTTCATGCTTGCGGCAAAAAGTCGCGGCGTCGCGAGCATCGCTCAGGCAGCCCTGGCGCGCCATCCCAAGGTGATACGCCGTCATTTCGGAATGGCGCCCGATCGCCGGGTCGTTTGCGGTATCTCCTTCGGCTACGCCGATCCGGTCCATCCGGCGAACGCCTTCCGTACGCCGAGGGCCGCTATCGCCGAAGCGGCGCATTTTTTCGAGGTGTAGCGGGCGCCGGTTTGAGCGATCGGCCGGGCGGCCTCAACTTTGCACCGCGGTTTGGCCGGCGGAAATCGGCGCGCCCGGTCGCCTGACCGAAATGCCCAGTGCCTCCCGATCCCAGTGAAACTCGCCGTTGGGCCGGTTTCTGAGCTCATGCTTGCGTATGCGCATGCTCGGCGTTTTCGGAAATTCATCCGTGAGCGCAGCGAAGCGGGGGACCATGAAATAGGGCAGACCGTCCGCGCAGAAGCGAAAGAACGCGTGGGGGTCGAACGTGCCCGGATCTTCGACGACCAGCCACACCTTCACCTCGTCGTCGCCGCCGTCCGACACACCCCCGACACAAGCGGCCTCGATGACTCCCGGAAAGAGCGCCACGGCCTTCTCGACCTCCACCGACGAGATATTCTCCCCGCGACGGCGAAGCGAATCCTTGACGCGGTCGACGAAGAAGAACCTGCCGAGCGTATCGCGTCGCATCACGTCGCCGGTATGAAACCAGCCGTTGCGCCAGGCCTTTGCGGTGGCGGAGCTGTCGCCGACATATTCGCAGATGATCTGCCACGGCTGCCGGGTCCGCAGGATCAGTTCCCCCGGCGTGCCTTCCGGAACGTCGAGGTCGTTTTCGTCGACCAGCCGGCATTCGTAATCGGGGGTGAGCCGCCCGCAATAGCCGTCGTGCAATTCGTCGTCGGGATGGCTTGCGAGCGGGCCCGGAACCTCGGTCGAACCATAGCCCGTCCGGATTTCGGCAATTCCGAAGCGTTGCTTGAACGCCTCCGGATCGCGGGGCGGCGGGCTGGCAAGGACGACGCGCACCTTGTGATCGCGATCCGACGGGCTCGGGGGCTGTTTCGTCAGAAATGGCACCATGCTGCTGATCAGCGCGGTCATGGTGACCCCGGCGCGGGCATTGTCCTGCCAATAGGTCGAGAGCGAAGGGGCCGAGCGCACATGCAGACGCACCCCGCATCCCAGCGCGGCGACGACGAAACGCAGGGCGGCGCCATGATAGAGGGGGATGTCGACGAGCAGGCAATCCTCGCTGCCCCGCGATCCGTCCGCGACGAAATTCGCGCCGCCGCGCAGACCGTGCAGATAGGTGCAGCTTGCCAGCTTCGACGGCCCGGTCGTTCCCGACGTCAAAAGGCAGATCGCCGTGTCCCAATATTCGATCGGCCGGTCCAGTCGGGGCGGCGTGCGGTCGGCCCCGTGCATCGCCTCCGCAAGCGCGATCGGGATCGAGAGGTCTTCTTCATCGAAGACTGGCGCGAAGCTCGCATTCGTGACGATCAGCGCCGGTGCCGATAGCTCCAGAAGATGCCGCAGCATCGCGCCGCGGAAGCCGACGTGCGCGGGGACGATGACCGCTCCCAGGCATGCGATCCCCCACCAGACGCGCAGAAAATCGGCGCCGTTCGGCAACATCACCAGCACGCGGTCATCGCGGCGGATGCCCCGCGCGCTCAGTTCGTTCGCAAAGGCATAGGCCGTCCCCAGCGCCTCGGCGCGGGTCAGCGTCCCGCCATCCTCGAAGCTCACCAATATCTCGTCGGGCGAGCGACTTGCCCCGCGTTCGAGCAGGGATCTGACGACGACCTCTTCGGACTTGATGACTCGTTCGATCATTCCGGAACCCCCGCGCATCTGCATGTCTTCGGCATCGAATGCGGAGAGCCGGTCAGGCCTCCAGCAATGTGATCATGCACGCGGCCGCACCGTTGAAGATGCTGCCACCGGCATTTTCGGCGAGGCCGATCCGGGGATTCGCGACCTGCCGCGGCCCGCATCGCCCGCGCAACTGGTTGGCCAGTTCGACGATCTGGGCGGCGCCCGTGGCCCCGACGGGGTGCCCGCGCGCCGTCAGGCCTCCCGAGGGGTTGATCGGCAATCGCCCGTCGATCTGGCTCGCTCCGCTGCGGATGAGCGACGGGCCGTCGCCCCGGGCCACCAGAAGCAATTCTTCCGGCACCATGATCTCGGCCGGCGCGGCGGCATCGTGCAGCTCGACCATGCTGACGTCCTCGGGCGATATGCTCGCCGCCTCGAACGCCTTGGTGGCGGTCCGCGAGACGATCTCGTGATTGTCCTCGACTTCGGCCGACGCGAGCAGGCTCGTCCGCACTTTCGGGCCCGTCTTGCCCTTTGCCCTGGCGAAGCCGGAGGAGCAGAGGACGATCGCCGCCGCGCCGTCGCCGATGCCGGCGCACATGGGCCGGGTGAGCGGCGCCACGATCTCCCGCGCGTTCAAGACGTCCTCGCGTGAGAGCGGAACCTTGACCTGCGCGATCGGGTTCAGGCTGCCGTTCCGGGTGTTCTTCGCCACGACGTCCGCAAAATCCTCCGCCGTCGCACCCGAGCGTGCCATGTAGTTTCGCGCGTTGGCGGCATAAATTTCCATGAAGACCGGGCGGGGCTTGTCGCCATCGCCGGCCGTCTCCTGTCGAAGCGACACGTCGGTTGCAGCCGCCAGCGCCTTCGTCGCCAGCGTCCGATCGGTCGACGTCATCTTCTCGGCGCCCACGACCACCACCACGTCGTGCATTCCCGACTGAATCGCGAGATGCGCGAGATAGAAGGCCGAAGAACTGGACGCACAGGCATTCTCGACCGCCGCCATCGGTCGCCCGACCAGCAGCGACTGCGACAATATGGTCTGCGAGCGGATCATCTCCTGTCCGGTCACGACACCGCCCACGGCGTTGCCGACCAGCACGAGGCCGACTTCCTTGCCCTCCAGCCCCGCGTCCTTCAGCGCTTCCGCCACCGCTTCGGCGGCGAGCGTTCGAGCCGGCGTATCGACGAACATTCCGAACCGGCTGGACCCCGTGCCGATGATGATAGTTTCCATCACAGATTTTCCTCTGGAGGAGCGCGGGAGACGGCAAAGGTCCGGCCCGGCGCTCTATTGACTGCAATACCCCGACCGCTCGCGGACCGTGCCCGTTTGAGGTCGCCGTCCCCGCTGCCTCGATTTCCCCAAGCGTCGTGCGGCGACTAGAGCGTCATAAAATATGTATAGATATGGTATTGGTCAATACTATATTCCTGACCTTGCTCGACCGCCGGTGAACGGGACGGGTGCACGGCAAAGCGCGGCGGCCGCGCACAGGCTCCGGCCGGCTCGGTAGCGCTGCATTATCACCCTTGACCTTCCAACGATGGGAAGCTGCATCCTGATGCCAGTTCCCATGGTGACACGTGAGGTGACGGGCGATGCCGGCCGCAAAAATCAAGGATCATGCCGTCGATTCGGCGATCCGCCTGCCTGTCGAGGGCATGAACTGCGCGTCGTGCGTCGGGCGCGTCGAGCGAGCCTTGCGCGGGGTCGAGGGTGTCGACGCCGTCAGCGTCAATCTGGCGACCGGATACGCCGACGTCCGGGCAAGCGGAGCCGTGGACCGCGCTGCGCTGGTGCGGGCGGTCACAGCGGCCGGTTACGGTGTGCCGGCCACTGCGACCGAACTCGCGATCGAGGGGATGACCTGCGCATCGTGCGTCGGACGCGTGGAGCAGGCACTGAGGGCGGTTCCCGGCGTGACCGGTGCATCGGTCAATCTGGCGACCGAACGCGCCAGCGTGCGCGGCGTCGCAGAGGTTGCGGGGCTGGTCGCGGCGATCGCGCGCGCGGGCTATCGGGCGCATCCGGTCGGGACCGGTGCCGAGCGCGAAGGGGAGGCCGGCGAGCGCCGGGATGCCGAACGCCGCGCGCTGAAGCGCGACGTCATCCTCGCCGCCGCGCTGGCACTACCCGTGTTCCTGCTGGAGATGGGATCGCACCTGATCCCCGGCGTGCATCACCTGATCGCCCGCACCATCGGCGTGCAGACGAGCTGGCATATCCAGTTCGTGCTGACGACGCTGGTGCTCGCCGGCCCCGGCCTCCGTTTCTTCCGCAGCGGGATTCCGGCGCTGGTCCGTCTGGCGCCGGACATGAACGCGCTGGTTTCGGTCGGGACGCTCGCGGCCTATGCCTATTCGCTGGTGGCGACCTTTGCGCCGCACCTGCTGCCGGCGGGAACGGTGAACGTCTATTATGAGGCCGCCGCCGTCATCGTCGCCCTGATCCTGTTCGGCCGCTATCTGGAAGCGCGCGCCAAGGGGCGCACGTCTGCGGCAATCGAGCGACTGATCGGGTTGCAGCCGCGGACGGCTCGCGTCCGCCGTGCCGGCGCGCTGGTCGAGGTGCCGGTCGGCGCGGTGGGCGCGGGGGATATCGTCGACGTGCGGCCCGGCGAGCGCATTCCCGTGGACGGCGAGCTGGTCGAAGGCGGAAGCTTCGTCGACGAATCGATGATTACCGGCGAACCCATCCCCGTTGCCAAGGCGGTGGGGGGCGCGCTGATCGGCGGCACGGTGAACCAGCAGGGCGCGTTCGCCTTTCGCGCAACCGCGGTGGGCGAGGCAACCATGCTCGCGCAGATCATCCGCATGGTCGAGCAGGCGCAGGGGGCCAAGCTGCCGATCCAGGCGCTGGTCGACCGGGTGACGATGCGGTTCGTTCCCGCGGTCTTCGCGGTGGCCGCGCTGACCTTTGCTGTGTGGCTGTGGGTTGGGCCGTCGCCTTCGCTGACCTTCGCGCTGGTCAATGCCGTCGCCGTGCTCATCATCGCCTGTCCCTGCGCGATGGGACTGGCGACGCCGACCGCGATCGTCGTCGGCACCGGGCGCGGCGCCGAACTGGGCATCCTGTTCCGCAAGGGAGAGGCGCTCCAGCTGCTGCGCGATGCGGCGGTCGTCGCGGTGGACAAGACCGGGACGCTGACCGAGGGGCGTCCCGCACTGACCGATTTCCGGGTGACGGACGGGTTCGACCGCGCCCGCGTCCTGGCGCGGATCGCGGCGGTGGAAGCGAAATCCGAACACCCGATCGCGCGTGCGATCGTCGATGCGGCGCGGGCGGAGGGACTCGATCTGCCGGCCGTCGTCGATTTCGAATCGATCACCGGCTTCGGGGTGAAGGCCGATGTCGAGGGTGAGGCGATCCACATCGGCGCCGACCGCTACATGCGCGAACTCGGCCTCGACGTCGCCGCGTTCGCCGCCGTCGCCGAGCAGATGGGACAGGAGGGCAAATCGCCGCTCTATGCCGCGATCGGCGGGCGCCTCGCCGCCGTCGTCGCCGTGGCCGACCCGATCAAGCCGACGACGCCGGCCGCGATCGCGACGCTTCATCGGCTCGGCCTGCGCGTGGCGGTGCTGACCGGCGACAATCGCCGAACCGCCGACGCCATCGCGCGCCGGATCGGCATCGACACGGTGGTCGCCGAGTTGCTGCCCGCCGACAAGGTGGAGGCGATCCGCCGCCTGAAGGCCGCGCACCGCCGCGTCGCCTTCGTCGGCGACGGCATCAACGATGCGCCGGCGCTGGCCGAAGCGGACGTCGGCATTGCCGTGGGCACGGGCACCGACGTTGCCATCGAAGCGGCGGATGTCGTGCTGATATCGGGGCATCTGGGCGGCGTCGCCACAGCCATCGCACTGTCGCGCGCGACGATCCGCAATATCCGCCAGAATCTGTTCTGGGCCTTCGCCTATAATATCGCGCTGATCCCGGTTGCCGCGGGCATACTCTATCCGCTGTGGGGCATCCTGCTGTCGCCGGTCTTCGCCGCCGGTGCTATGGCGATGTCGAGCGTTTTCGTCCTGGGTAATGCGCTGCGCCTGCGCCGCTTCGGCCCGCCCGAAGCGGCGGTGCCGGCCGGGCAGGACGCGGCGGGAGAGGCGGCATGAACATCGGGCAGGCATCGAGGGCATCGGGCGTTTCCGCCAAGATGATCCGCTATTACGAACGGACCGGCCTGATTCCGAAGGCATTGCGCAGGGAATCGGGCTATCGCGACTATTCGCCGTCCGACGTGCACATGCTCCGCTTCATCCGCCGTGCGCGCGACCTTGGCTTCGCGGTTTCGGAGATCGACGACCTGCTGAACCTCTGGCGCGACACATCGCGGCACAGCAGCGACGTGAAGCGGATCGCGCAGGCGCACATCGCCCGGCTCCGCGATCGCATCGAACAGCTCGAACAGATGGCGGCGACGCTGACCACCCTCGTGCAATGCTGCGCGGGCGACGACCGGCCCGACTGCCCGATCCTGGCGGATCTGGAAGAGGCTGGAGAAGGAAACTCGACTGGCCAAGTCGCGGGCGGCACCGGCAGGCTGCGGCATCAGCCTTGACGCGTTAGGGCCGGGAGCATGGCGCGCGGGCCGGGTCGGACCCGCGCGCCGGCCCACACGGCCGTCAGAATGCCAGGCGCAGCCCCAGTGCGACGTGGTGGCCGTTGCCGCCGCCATATTCGCCGTCATAGGAGGCGGTCAGGCGCATGCCCGGCGCCAGCCGGACGCCGATTCCCGCGCCGAGCGTCGGCAGGAAGCTCTTGCGTTCCGCGCCCGCCACCACGAAACGGCTGCCCGCTCCGATGAAACCGGCGCGGGCGGTCGTCGCTTCGCCGTCCAGCTGATAGCGGAACCCCGCCTTGATCCAGGGCTCGACCGCGGCATCGTCGGCCTGTCCGCCGACCAGCGCCAGCGACGCGTCGACGAAGGTCGCCTTCACCCGTTCGCCGTCGACCGCAAGGCCGAAGGCCGCGCTGCCGGTTTCGGCGACCGCGCCGCGCCTGGTCGATACGTGCGTCAGCCCCGCTTCGGGCCGGACCGCCCAATTCGCTCCCGCCGCCAGATCGTAACCGATCGCGGCGTCGACGACGAAGCTGCGCAGGCGGTGGTCGCCCGTCACCCGCGCCGCGCCCGGAACCGCGCGGTCGGTGGTCGCATCGCTCCAGTCGTGGGCGATCAGCGCGTGAAGCGTCAGTCCACCGGTTTCGACGTGACCGGCGATGCCGGCGATCACGCCGTCGGAGTCGGTTCGCGCGTCGAGCCCGGCGATCGTCTGCCGGCCGTCCATATAGCCGACGAAGGCTCCGATCGATGCCGCTTCGCTGCCGAAGCCGATCCCGCCCAGCAATCCGTGGCTGCGGCTTTTCGCCCGCGCGGTGCCGATCGCGGCGTCGCCCTTCAGCGTCCGCCAGTCGCCGAACAGTTGCGCGAAGCCATAGAGGCCGGGCTCCGCGGCGGCGCTCGCCGCCGCGCCCGAGCGCAGCGATTTCGCCAGGCTGAGCCCCTGTTCGACGCCCAGCTGCGCAGCGCTGGCATAGGCTTCGGCATGGAGCTGGCCGAACGCCGCGGTGCTGGCGAAGCCGCTGCTGTCGAGCAGCGTCGGGATGGCGCCCAGCAGCGTGGCCCCCGCGTCGCCCGACACCAGCAGGCCATTGACATAGTCGATCGCCGCGCCGGTCTGCGTCGCCACGTCCGATGCGGCGACGAACGTGCCGAGCAGTTGCAGCTTGGTTGGCGTATAGCGCAGGAAGCCCTGAACCGCCGTACGGTCCCAGCTCGCGATCGTATATTCGCCGCTGATCCCGCCGTCCGCGACGATCATGTCATAGGCGATCCCCGGCGTCAGCGGACGGCTGCCGGTGATGGTCAGCGTGGCGCCGTTCGCGATCGTCAGCGCACCGCTGACCAGCAGCTGGTCGCTCTGCCCCATGGGGACGAATTCGAACAACAGGTTCGATCCCGACGCCATGGTCAGGTCGCCGTTGTGGATCATCACCTCCGGCGAGGCGCCGGGCGACAGCGTGCCGCCCGCCAGAACGGTGATGTCGCCGTTGACCGTGCCCGCGCTGCCGAATGTGCCGCCCTGCTGGACGGTGACGTCGGCATTGATGTCGGACCCCTGGGCGCCGATCAACCGGCCCTGGTTGATCTGGATATCGTCGAAGGTCGCGGTTCCGCCGATCTTGCCGGTGCCGCCGTTGACGTTGAACTGCTCGATCTGCTCGAATCCCGACAGGTCGAGGATCGGCAGGTCCGCCTCCGGCACCGGTGCGGAGGAGAAGCTGGCGTTGACGATGTCGGTTCCGCCGCCGCCGACCACCGCGCCGCCGATCGCCCAGTCCCCGGTCAGGTCTAGCACATCGTCACCGCCGCCGAAGCGGACGTCGCCGCCGATCTGGCCGCTGTTGGCGAAATGGTTGCCGCCGTCGCCGAAACTCACGTTGCCGGTCACGACGCCCTGATTGACGACATTGTTCTCGCCGTCGCCCAGCGCGATGTTGCCGGTCAGGGTCAGGCCTTCGGGGTTGGCGATCCGGTTGTTGCCGTCGCCCGCCAGGATGTCGCCGGTTATCGAGGCCTGGTTGGTGACGACATTGTCGCCCCCCTTCATGTTGACGTTGCCGACGATGGTGCCCTGAAGGACGACCGTCTCGCCGCTTCCCTCGCTGCCCGACACGGCGTCGTTTCCGGCGCCGACGTCGATCGTGGAATCCTCGGTCAGAATCAACTCGCCGCCTTCGGCCACGGTGATGCCTTCTTCGGCGACGACGCGTCCGGTGCCGATCAGCTTCTCGATCTCGAAATTGACGAACTTCGCGCGCAGGACTGGATCGATCGATCCGGTATAGAGCGCCCCCGTGATGTCGAAGATCAGCGTATCGGTCCCGGCGCCGCCGTCCGCGATGCCGTCGAAGCTTGCCAGCAAGCCATGGATGAAGGTGTCGTCGCCGTCGCGCAGGAAGACATTGCCGCTGATCGACCCGTAATTCTCGATGATGTCGTCGTTGGCGCCGAGGTCGATCGACCCGATGATGGCGCCGCCTTCGCGGTTGATGACGTGGTCGATCGACCCGACATAGCCGGTGGGGTCCGCGGGGTCATATTCGTCGCCCAGGGTCTGGATCGCGCCGGCCAGATAGCGATCGGGCAGGTCGGGACCGTTGAACACGACATTGGGCGCGTTGGCATAGTCGCTTCCCGCCCCGCCCTCGATGCGGCCCGAGTTGACGATGGTGATGAACTGGCCCGACGCGGCGATCGCGACCGACGAGGCCCCCGCCGTTCCGGCCTGCTCCTGATAGCCGTTGGGCAACAGGACGCTGAAGTTGGCGAGGGCGGAAATCACGCCGTCCGCGCCGTTCTCGATGCGGATGGTCGAGGTGCCCGTCACGTCGGACGCGTCGACGTTCAGCGCCGCGACCGGGTTCACCAGCACCATGTCCTGGGGCATGCCGATCAGTTGTCCGGGGACGACGGTCGCGCCGCCCGCCGCGACGATGCTGCCGGTGTTGACGACCCGCACGTCGGCCGACCCGATGTGTCCGTCATCCTCTTCTCCGGCCTCGATCTCCATGTCGACGGCGCTGCCTCCGCGCTCGTCGTTTCGTATCGTGCCGCTGTTGGTGAAGACGAACCGCTGGTCGGGATCGGTGCCGTTGTAGATTTCGAGCGCCGCCTCGCCGCCATAGGCAAAGGTCATGAAATTCGTCTGGTCGACGGTCCGGGCGGCCCGGACGATCGAACCGCTGTTGTCGATCGTGGCGTCGACCGTTTCGGCGTCGATCACCATGCTGCCCTCGACCGTGCCGCTGTTGACGACGGTCAGGTTCGACGCCGCGATCTCGGGCAGCCCGGACTCCTCGTCGGCGTCGCTCGACAGAAGTTCGTGCTCGATCTGCAGCGCGACGCCCCATTCGCGGGACGATGCGGTGATCAGCCCCGCATTTTCGAAGCGCAGCGTGTCGGTGGCGACCTCGGCAAGGAAACCGTCGCGGATCACCCCGTCCGCCGCATTGCGGATCGTCGCGCTGGTTCCGTTGAATTCATCGGCGCCGTCCGGCCCGATCGTCAGGTCGAGTTCGCCGACCTCCAGCGTCAGGCCGCGGGCGAAATAGGTCGGGCTGTCCAGCCCTTCGATCGTGCCGCTGTTGTCGAAGGCGAAGGTGCTGGCGATCACCCGCGCGTCGAGCCCGCCGGTGATGGTGCCGCTGTTGCCGATCGTCATCGGATTCGGCGCGGTGCTGTCGACGGCTGACCGGATGCGGACGGCGGCTTCCACCCCGTCGTCATATTCCATTTCGAGCGCCGCTTGCGGACCGCGCGCGCCATTTTCGGCCATGGCGATCGAACCGCTGTTATCGAACGCGAAGGCGCGATCGGCGGCGGCGCGGATCAGCGTGCCCGGCCCGTTGGTGCGCAGGCTGACATCGCCTTCGTTGACGAAGCTGGCGGTGGACAGGCGGATGTCGCCGTCGACCGAGCCCTTGTTGACGAAGCTGTTCAGTGCGCTGCCATAGGGGATGCTGCGGAAGGGAGTCGGGTTGGCCGGCGTGGCGCCGCGCGGCTGCACACCGACCTTCTCCTGGGAATAGCCGATCGCCGTCGGAACGACGATCACACCCGGTGGATAGGCGCCCACGGGATCGAGGGTGGTGATGGCGGCGGTGTTGACGACGTTCCCGTTCCCGGCAAGGTTGATCGTCGTGCCGCTGCCGGTGAGGGTCAGCGTCGTGCCGACCCCCAGCACTTCATAGCCTTCCACCTCGAAATCGGCGGGCTTGGCATATTGCCCCAGCGCTACCGAGCCAGTTGCGCGATAGCTTTTGGCGAAGACGTCGATTCCCGCGCCGGCCGACAGCGATCCGAAGATGCCGTCGTCGTCGCCGCGCTGGAGGAAATAGGCGCTGCTGAAGCCGGTGGTGCCGAGCCGCAGGTTGCCGTGCAGCTCCCCGCCTTCTTCCTGGACATAATATATCTGCGGAGCGGTGAAGAGGGACGCGGCGGGCGCGTCGTTGACCACGACGTCGCCGTGGATCGTCCCCGCGTTGACAATGCCGAAGGTCAGCCGCGGCACGCCCTGGATCGCTACGCCGCCTGCGCCATCGATGACGCCCCCCTGCTGGTTGGAGACCACCAGCCCGACCGACCCGTCCTGACTGATCGGTGGCGTGCCGGTGATGGTGCCGCTGTTGACCACGATGGTCACGGTGCCCGTTTCCCCGCGGACCGGTCCGCTCGCGCCGTCATTCTCGAACGTGCACACCGATCCGACGCATTCGCTCTGCGCCAGTGCGGGCTGAGCGGTGCCCAGCGCCAGCAGGCTCGCCCCCACGATCAGGCTCGCCTTGCGATTGGTCGCACCAGAAACAGTCGTCCGCATATAATCCCCCCGATATGTTCGAAAAACATCGATCGAGGTCGGCTATTGCGAGGCGCGGCAGGGCGCATCACCCAGATGGGTGAAATTCGGTCTTTTTATCGATCGTTAACCAAAACGGGTCAGCAGCGACACCAGTTCGCTCTGGCGCGTGGTGGACGTCTTGGCGAAGGCGCGCTTCAGTTGCGACCGGATAGTCTCGACCGAAATTCCCCATTCCGACGCCAGTTCGGCGGGCGCCCGGTTCTCCGCGATCGCGCGCGCGACCCGCGCCTCGGCGGGTGTCAGGTCGAACAGCGCGGCGATGATGTCCGCTCCCGGCAACGCGCGATTGTCGGGGTCGGCGAGGATGGCGAACAGGCGGACCCGGTCGAACATACCCATCGCATCGCGGCTGGCCGGGACCAGATGCAGCACGGCGCGCCCGGTCTGGTCGCGGTCGCGAATGGCGATCGAACAGCCGCGATCTATCCAGCGCATCGTCGCCAGCCCTTCGGCCAGCCGCCGGTCCGCGACGCTGTCCGCGATCTGAAGGCGGGTGCTGCCGTCGAGCAGCAGGTCGTCGAAGGCGGCTTCGAAGCGCTTGCTCGCGCGCAGCACGCGCCCCCGGATGTCGAGCAGCGCGACCGCCATGTTCATGACGTTGAACGCCTCGACCAGGCTTGCCGCCCGTTGCCGTCGTACCTCCCCGGCCAGGGTCGCGGCGCGGGCCAGGTGCGGCCGCAGCCCGTCGAGGAAGGGGGCGGCCTGCTGCGCGGCCTGATGCGACGGAAAGCCTTCGATCGCGACCACCACCGCATCGTCGTTCGGGCCCTGGATGATGGTCCCCGAACCCGCGGCGATCCCGGCGGGAGTCAGGAATTCGGTGTACATGGGCAGCGCGTTGATCTCGTCGATGCTGTGCAGGTCGATATCCGACAGAAAGCCCGGATAGGACGCCCGCTCCAGGCGGCGCGCGACTCGGCTGTTGTTCCTGTTCCAGCCCTGCCGGTCGAATTCCTGCGAGACCTCCGCGACCGCGGGCGAGGAGACGATCTGGATTCCGGCGGCGTTGCGGCGGATCAGATTCCCGCCCAATGCGTCCAGCGATTTCGCGATATGCTCCAGCAGGCCCGGCCAAAGGTCCGGAATCACCGCCGTTTCATAGATGCGGCCGATGATCGCGTCGGTCGCTTCATGACGATGACCCAAGCTTTTTCCTTCCCCCAAAGGCTTGCCATCGTTCATTAAATGCGATGCGAGCCATTTGCCAACCGCGAATTCGCACGGGCGTCGCCGCCATGGCCAACGTGTCGAAGCGTGCCGGCCCGTTGACGGCCGAGTGGCGGAAATCGCCGGCCGGTTCATCGTCATCCGGAGAGCTGTTATTCGAGGGGGAGCGGACGTGAGGCTTTTCAATCATTGCAGGCGGGGGATTCTGGCCGTTCTGGCGCTGGTTTCGCTGGTCGTCGTCGCGCCGGCTTCGGCGCAGATCAGCTTTTCGGTGACCCTGCCGTCGAAGGCCGCCGATGCCCCGGTCACCGGACGGTTGATCGTCATCGCCGCCCCGCGCTCCAATACATCGCTGGCCCGGGCCGAGCCGCGCCAGTTGCTCGGGATGAGCGGCCCGCCGGCCTTCGGCGTCGATGTCGAGAATCTCGCGCCCGGCACGACGGTGACGGTCGATGCGAAGGCGGACGGCTTTCCATTCGACCTCGATCGGCTGCCCGCCGGCGACTACAGGATCCAGGCGGTCCTCATTCCCTATGTGAAGGCGAAGCGCGCCGATGGTCATACCATCTGGGTGCCGGTCAGCGACCAGCGCGTCGGCGCGGCGATGTTTCCCGGCAATCCGTACAGCAAGCCGCTCGACGCCCGCCTCGATCCCGCGGGCGGCGCGCCCGTCGCGCTGACGCTGACCGAGAAGATCGGTCCGGTCGCGCGCGATCCCGACACGCCGTGGATCAAGCGCGTCCGCATCAAGAGCAAGATATTGTCGGATTTCTGGGGCATTCCCATCTCGATCGGTGCCGAGGTGCTGCTGCCGAAGGATTTCGCCAAGCATCCGAACGTGCGCTATCCGGCGATCTATACGTTCGGCCATTTCGGCGCGCCGTTCAATTTCAACCCCGATCCGGCGAGCGATACCGATGGCGCTCGGCGCGGCGCGGCCGACGCCAACGTCAAGACGGGCTATCAATTCTCGCGCGAATGGACGGGCGACGGCTTCCCGCGCATGGCGGCGATCACGCTCGAGACGCCCGGACCCTATTTCTTCGAATCCTATGCGCTGAATTCGGCCAACAACGGACCGTGGGGCGACGCCATCACCAGGGAGTTGATGCCCTATCTCGAAAAGACCTTCCGGCTGATCGATCAGCCCTATGGCCGGATCGTCGAGGGAGCCTCGACCGGGGGCTGGGAGGCGCTGGCCCTGCAACTCCATTACCCCGACCTGTTCGGCGGCGCGTGGGTGTTCAATCCCGATCCGATCGACTTCACCCGCTACCAGCTCACCGATATCTACAAGGAGGACAATATGTTCACCTTGCAGATCAACGACTGGATCACGAAGGAAAAGCCCTTCCGCCGCAGCCGCGAGGGGATGCCGCTGATGGACCTGCGCACCCTCGCCGCGTTCGAGGCGATGATGGGGTCGAAGGGACGGTCCTATTATCAGCTCGACATCTGGCAGACGACGCACGGTCCGGTCGGTGCCGACGGCTATCCGGTGCTGCTCTATGACAAGAAGACCGGCGCCATCAACAAGGAGGTCGTCCGCTACATGCGCGAGCACGGCTTCGACCTGTCGGGCTATGCGCGCGACAATTGGGCGACGCTGGGACCGAAGCTGCGCGGAAAGCTGAACTTCTTTGCCGGCGAGATGGACGATTTCTACCTCAATCTCGCGGTCTACCGCTTTCAGGACATGGTCGCCGAGGTGGCGGGCGCGGATTATCCGATCCGCTTCGAATACGGCCGGCCCAAGAAGGGGCACAACTGGCACCACACCGATTGGGCGGGCGTCGTCCGCGAGGTCGCCGACCATGTCCGCAGCGCGGCCCCCGCGGGCGCGCCGGTCGATACGTGGAATTATTGAAGAGGGGGATGGACGATGACCGGGAAGCGCATGGGGCAGATGATGCTGATCGCGGCGGGCTTCGCTGCGGGCGCCGCGACGCCCGCCGCGATGGTGATGGCCGACGCCGGACCGGCGAAGAGCAGCTTTGACGAGATCAGCGTCAAGCGGATCAACATCGTCGAACCCGACGGCAAATATCGGCTGGTGCTCGCCAATTCGGAGCGCTTTCCCGGCCTGTTCATGGAGGGCAAGGAATATAAGCACCACAGCCGCGATACGGGCGGCATGCTCTTCTTCAACGACGAAGGCGACGAGGTCGGCGGGCTGACCTTCGACAGCAAGACCGTGGGCGAGAACCGCCGCGCCAGCGCATCGTTGATGTTCGACCAGTACAAGCAGGACCAGACCGTCGGCATCCAGTATAGCGAGGCGAACGGCCAGCGCGCTGCCGGCCTGCGCGTCTGGGACCGGCCCGACTGGCCGATCAAGCCGCTGATGGAGATGAGCGAGCGCGCCGCGACGGCGCCCGATCAGGCCGCCCGCGACCGCATCCGCGAGGAGATGCGCGCCTATGCGACGGCGAAGGGGACGGCCGCCGAACGGCTGTTCGTCGGCAAGACGTCCGACGATGCGATCGTGAAGCTCGCCGACAAGAGCGGCAAGCCGCGCCTGCTGCTGCGGGTCGGCGCATCGGGGGAACCGAGTATCGAATTCCTCGACGCGACGGGGAAGGTGGTGAAGCGGATCAGCTGATCGCCGGCGACGCGGTGCTGCAGCACGGCCGGGCACCTGCCCGGCCCTTCGTCGTGCGCGATACAAGCATTTGTAATTCCAACAAATAAGTCATGATATTGTCATTTTCCCTTGACCCGGGCGGTGAATGCTGATGCCATCGCGGCGATGGATCATCAGGCTCGACTTCGCTGGTTCGCGCGAGAGGTGCTGCCGCACGAACCCGATCTGCGCAAATGGCTTGTCGGCCGCCTGCGCGGCCTGGGCTCGTGCGACGTCGACGAGGTGGTGCAGGAGGCTTATGCCCGGCTGTGGACCGCCGATTCCGATTCGATCCGCAACGCGCGCGCCTATCTGTTCGTCACCGCACGGCATATCGTCGGCGAGCATGTCCGCCGGTCGCGCATCGTGGCGATCGATCTGGTGGCGGATTTGGATGCCCTGAACATCGTCGATGAGGAAATGAGCGTCGACAGACGCCTGAGTGGACAGGAAGAACTGGCGCGCCTGCACGGAATATTGCAGACGCTGCCGCCCAAATGCCGCGAAGCTTTCGAGCTGAAGAAGTTTCAGGACTTCTCGCAGCGTCAGATCGCCGAGCATATGGGGATCGCCGAGAGCACGGTCGAGAAGCATCTCGCCAAGGCGCTGCGGCTGGTCTCCGAAGCGATGAAGCAGGCGCCTGCGGGCGCGGAGGATGGAAGAAGGCGTGAGCGCAGGTTCTGGAAATGGGGCTGACATCGACGCCCGGGCGGCCGCCTGGGCGGTGCGGTCGGCCGAGCGTGCGCTCGACGACCGGGAACAGCGGGAACTCGATGCCTGGCTGACGGCGGACAGCCGCCATCTTGGCGCCTATGTGCGCGCGCAGGCGCTGTGGCTCGACATCGACCGGGCGGTGGCGCTGGAGAGCGGCGCGCGCCGTGCCGTGCCGCCCGCGCGGGCGCGGAACTGGCGGCCCTTCGCCATGGCGGCTTCGCTCGCGCTCGTGGTACTCGGCGGCGCTACCGCCTACGATCATCTCGCCGGTCGCGTCGAAACGGGGCGCAGCGAGGTTCGCCACATGGTGCTCGAAGACGGCTCCACCGTGACCCTCAATGGCGATTCCGCGGTGCAGATCCGCTACGACGACAAGGTCCGGCAGGTGATCCTGCGGCGCGGCGAGGCGTCGTTCGAGGTCGCCCACAACAGCGAGCGGCCGTTCGTGGTCCGTGCCGAGGGGCTGGACGTCCGTGCGGTCGGCACCGAATTCGTCGTCGGGATCGGCGCGGGCGGGGTCGAGGTGACGGTGGAAGAAGGCGTCGTCGCGGTCGGAGGCACGGCGAGCGGGTCGGCCGCGCCGCGCTATATCCGCCGTAACGAACAGTTCGTCGCCGCCACCACCGGCCCGCGCAAGGAGGTGCTCGACGCCGCCGATGTCGAACGGCGCATCGCCTGGCGCAAGGGGCTTCTCGTCTTCAACGGGCAGCAGCTCGGCGACGCGGCGGCGGAGGTCAACCGCTATTCTGACCTGCGCGTGACGATCGACGACCCGACGCTGGCGCGGGCCGAATTCATGGGCGTTTTCAAGCTGGGGGATGCGCGGGCCTTTGCCGGTGCCGCCGCCAGCGCCTTCAATGGCGAGGTGATTCGCCGCGGCAACGAGCTGGTGCTGGTGCGCCAGCAGAATTCTCCTTCGCACTGATAGCGGATTTCCGCGTGCCGTCCCTCGTTCGCCTTTGGAAGCGTCACTTTGCTTCGGGGCATTAGGGAGGGCAGAATGATGATCTGGGGGACACCGGACCGAATCCATACACACGCGGTGCTGATGGCCGGCGTGGCTGCGGCGATATGCTGGACGGCGCCGGCCGCGGCACAGGAACGGCAGCGCTATGTCATCCCGTCCGGCGACGCCGCGACGGCGGTGCAGCGGCTCGCCGTCCAGTCGGGCGTGCAGGTGATGATACCCGACTCCGATCTGGCGGGGGTTCGGACCAACGGCATCGACGGCAGCTATACGCCGGTCGAGGCGCTGCGCCGCATGCTCGCGGGCAAGGGGGTCGAGGTCTTCCAGAATCGCGACGGGGTGGTGGTGATCCGCCGTGCCGGCCGGGCCGCGACCGAACCCGGCACCGAACTGGTCGGCGAAGATATCATCGTGACCGGCTCGCGCATCAAGCGCGCGGGTTTCGATACGCTGCAATCGGCGACCGTGACCGATCGTGAACAGATCGAAAAGCGCGCCTATACCAACGCGATCGAAGCGCTGCAGGATACGCCGGGCTTCGCGCCCGCCGCGAACAGCCAGATCGGGGCCGCGCAGGCCAATCTCGGCGTCGCGCAGAGCTATTCCAATTTCCTCGGCCTCGGCTCGCAGCGCACGCTGACGCTGGTCAACGGCCGGCGCTTCGTGTCGTCGAACACCGTGTCGGGCAGCGGCGCGGCGACCTCGCCGGGATCGCAGGTCGACCTCAACCTGATTCCCGTCGGCCTGATCGACCGGATCGAAACGGTCGCGATCGGCGGTGCGCCGGTCTATGGCTCGGATGCGATCGCGGGCACCGTGAACATCATCCTCAAGGACAATTACGACGGGCTGGAACTGACCGGGCAGGCCAGCCTCAGCGACCGCGGCGACGCCGCGAACCAGACGGTGCGCGCGCTGTTCGGCAAGAATTTCGCGGGCGGTCGCGGCAACATCGTCCTCGGCGCCGAATATGTGCGCCAGGAAGGCATGGTCCTCGCCTCACGGTACAAGTTCCGCTACCTGAGCCCGTCGGGCAATGTCGATCGCACCGACGGCATCCCCGCGCAACTCGTCGTGGGCGATCTGCGCTACGCCGCGCTGACCGAGGGCGGACTGCCCTATCTGGCCGGCGATATCGCGCCGGGAACGGGCAGCTATATTCGCGACGCTGCGGGCAATCCGCTGCAATTCGGCCCGAACGGCGATCTCGTTCCGTTCAACCTCGGCGCCAGCTTCTTCGGGTCGAGTTCGGGCCCCTATGCGATCATGCGCGACGGCGGCGACGGGCTCGATCCTGCGAAGCATTTCAGCCTGCTGACGCCGAACGAGCGATATCTGTTCAATGCGACCGGTCATTACGATTTGACCGACAACGTCACCTTCTTCGTCGAAGGATCCTACGCGCACACCAGCGGCACCAAGCTCAGCGACCTGTTCCAGTTCGCGGCGCCGAACATCCTGGGCGGGCCGGTGTTGACGATGAGCATCGACAACCCGTTCCTCAGCGCCCAGGCGCGGGACATCCTCGTCGCCAACGGCGTCACCAGCTTCAAGCTCAACCGCAACATGAACGACATCGCCGATCGGGCGCCCGGCCGCACCAAGCTCGACGTCTATCGGATCGTCGCCGGCTTCCGCGGCGATTTCGACGTCAGCGGCGAAAAGTGGAACTGGGATCTTTCGTACAACTACGGTCGCAGCCGCAACGAATCCGAGTTCAATCAGGTCAATCTGACGCGCTTCCTGCAGGCGATCGACGTCGTCGGCACGCCCGGCGCTCCGGTCTGCCGGTCGGGCGGAAGCTGCGTTCCGCTCAATATCTTCGGTGAAAACCGATTCTCCGACGAAGCGGCCGAATATGTCGTCGATCGCGGCGTCGGCATCAGCATCAACTCGCTGCAGACGATCACCGCCAACCTCGACGGCCGCCTGCCGTTCGGGATCGCCGACCCGATCGCCTTCAACATCGGCTACGAGCATCGCCGCGAATATGGCAGCTTCGTGCCCGACGCCATATTGAAGGGCGGCATCAGCCTGCTCGGCGGATCGGCCGCCTTTGCCGATACGCCGCCGTTCAGCTTCAATACCGACGAAGTCTATGGCGAGACGATCGTTCCGCTGATCGACGAAGAGATGGGGCTGCCGCTCATTCGCGCGCTCCAGTTCGAAGGCGCGCTGCGCTATGTCGATCACTCGACGGCGGGCGGCGACCTCACCTGGTCGGCGGGCGGCCGTCTGCAGCCGAGCTTCATCGAGGGGCTGACCTTCCGCGGTGTCTATACCCGCGCAATCCGGGCGCCTTCGATCGTCGAACTCGCCCTGCCGGGGGCGAGCGTGCTGCGCAACGCGGCCGACGTCTGCGCGGCGAGCCGCGTCAATTCGGGGCCGAATCCCGCCGTGCGCCTCGCCAATTGCACCGCCGCGCTTGCCGCGGTCGGCGGCCCGGCTCCCAACGCCTTCAACCCGACGACCAGCGGTGCGTCGCCGGCGGGGATCGTGTCGGGCAACCTCGATCTTCGGAACGAGCGGGCGAACAGCTGGTCGATCGGCATGGTCTATCAGCCGCAGGCAGTGCCCGGCCTTCGTTTCGCGGTCGATTACAACAATATCGATCTTCACGACGCGATCAGCCGCTTCACGCTCGTGACCGCGCAGGCGGCCTGTTACGACAGCCCCAATTATCCGAACGAGAACGCGTGTAACGCCTTCAGCCGCCTGACCGCGGCGGAAGCGGCGGCGCAGCCGGGGGCGGCGCGGATCGCGGGCGATATCGCCAACGGCTACGCCGAATCCTATTACAATACCTCGTCGCAGAAGTTCGCGGGCATCCTCGGCCAGCTCGACTATCGCATCGGCGTGCCGAACATCGCGTCGGGCGGCGAGCCGGGCGCGCTGCGGCTGGGCCTCAGCGCCTTCCGCGTCACCAAGTTCACGACGCAGGTCTCGTCGGGCTCGCCGATCATCGACGTGAAGGGCACGGTGGGCACGCCCAAATGGCGGATCAACGGCCGCATCGGCTATGGTTTCGATCCGTTCGACCTCGATTTCCAGGTCGTCTGGTCGCAGAAGACGATCGCCGACCATACCGCGACGATCGAGGATACACCGATCCTCTATTATCCGTCTTCGACGATCGTCAATGCGACGCTCGGGGCCCGCATCAACGACAATTTCCGCCTGCAGTTCGGCGTGCGGAACCTGTTCGATCAGGCGGTTCCCTATGCTGGCGAGGTCTCGCGCCAGTTCGGCGTCTACGACCCGATCGGTCGGACCTACACGCTGCGTGCGACGGCCAACTTCTGATGGGGGGGAGCCGGGGCGGGACCGTTTGTCCCGCCCCCGTTCTTCGCCGACTCCAGGGAACGAACATGACCAGATATCTGCTCGGCATCGCGCTCGCCTGCCTCGCCGTTCCGGCTTTCGCTGACGACGGCCCGAAGCGCTACACGATCGAGCAGTTGATGGATTCCGATTCGATCGGCGGCCTGTCCTGGTCGCCCGATGACAGCAAGCTGATCTTCACCAGCAACCGCACTGGCATCGCCAATATCTACGTCATGCCGTCGGCGGGCGGGGAGGCGGTGCCGCTGACCCGGTCGACCGGCGAAACGATCCGCGCGATCGGTTATTTCCCGCACGACGAGCGTATCCTTTTTTCGAGCGATCAGGGCGGCAACGAACTCGCGCATATCTATGTCCGCGAACGCGACGGAACGGCGCGCGACGTAACGCCCGGCGACCGGCACGTCGCCCGTTTCGTCGACTGGGCGCACGATGGCCGCTCCTTCTTCGTCCAGACGAACGAACGCGACCCGCGCTTCTTCGACCTCTACGAGATTCAGGCCGACGGCTATGAAAAGACCCGGCTGTTCGAGAACGACAAGGCTTATCAGGTGCGCGCGGTCAGCCCCGACCGGCGCTATGTCGCGCTCAGCCGGATCGTCGATAATGCGACGCGACATTGCTATGTCTATGACCGGACCGCCGCGAAGCTGATCCAGCTCACCCCCGAGGGCCAACCGGTGGCCTGCGAGCCGCAGGTCTTTGCAAGCGAGGGCGCGCAGCTTTTCTACACCACCGACGACGGCGGCGAGTTCGCCTTTCTGGTGCGGCGGGATCTGGCGACCGGCGATCGCGTCACCGTCTTCAAGCCCGACTGGGACGTCGAGGGCGCGGCGCTGTCGCGCGACGGGCGGACGCTGATCGTCTCGGTCAACGAGGATGCACGCTCGCGCCCCTACCTGTTCGATGCGCGCGATTTCCGTCCGATCGCGCTCGACGTCGGGACGCCTGATGCGAGCACCGCGCTGCTGCTCGCCAACCATGCCCGAAAGGCGCTGATCAGCGCTTCGAACGGCTCGACGCCGGGGGAGATATCGCTTCTCGATCTCTCCAGCGGCAGGCGCACGCCCTTGCTCGACGCGCGTGCCCCCGGCGTCGCACCCGAAGACCTCGTGCCCGGAAAGGTCGTGCGCTTTGCATCCTATGACGGGCTGGCGGTGCCGGGCATCCTCTATGTGCCGAAGGATGCGCGTACCGGCGACCGGCGGCCCGCGGTGATCCATGTTCACGGCGGCCCCGGCGACGAAAGCCGGGTCGGCTATCGCCCCTTGCCGCAATATCTCGCCAACCACGGCTATGTGGTGTTCGAGATCAACAATCGCGGTAGCAGCGGGTCAGGCCGCACCTTCTATCACCTCGACGACCGCCGCCATGGCGACGCCGACCTCGACGACGTGGTCGCGGCGAAGCGGATGCTCGTCGACACCGGCTTCGTCGATCCCGACAAGATTGCGATCCAGGGCCAGAGCTACGGCGGCTATATGACGCTGGCCGGGCTGGCTTTCCGGCCCGACGCCTTCGCGGCGGGGGTCGACATCTATGGCGTTTCGAACTGGCCGCGCCTGCTCGCCAACACGCCGAGCTGGTGGGAGGATTTGCGCCGGCTGCTGTTTACCGAGGTCGGCGATCCCGAAAAGGATGCGGACTATCTGCGCAGGATTTCGCCGGTGTTCCACGCGAACGCGATCCGCAAGCCGCTGCTCGTGCTCCAGGGCGCGAACGACCCGCGGGTGCTGCCGGTCGAATCCGAGGACATCGTCGCAAAGGTCAAGGCGAACGGCGTGCCAGTCGACTATATCGTCTTTCCCGACGAGGGGCATGGCTTTCGCAAGAAGGCGAACCAGATCGCCGCCTATCGCGCCATCCTCGAATTCCTCGACGCGCATGTGAAGAATGCGCCGGGGAAAGAGGCGGAAATCTCCCCGTTGGGCGATTTTCCGATCGGCCGGTGACGGGGGCTCGCCTCAGCCGGCGCGAATTGCTCGCCGCCGGCGCGCTCGTTGCGGCGGCGCCGGCCTGGGCGGCCGGCGGAGACGAGGACGCGCGGCTGAACGCCTTTTTCGAATCGGTGTTCCAGCGCGATCTCGCCCGCAGCCCGTCCGCGCAATCGGCGATGGGCGTCAAGGGCGGGCAGGCGGGGTGGCTCGACGTCAGCCAGCACCGCGCGGACGAGGATGTCCGGCTGGCGCGGGGCGATCTCGCCGCGCTTCGGCGCTTCGATCGCCGCGCGCTGACGCCGCAGGCCCGGCTCAGCTACGATCTTTTCGCTTATGATGCCGAAGAGGCGATCGAGCGCCATCGCTGGCGCGGCCATCACTATCCGGTGTGCCAGATGCGCGGGCCGCAGCGGGACATCCCGCAGACGCTGATCAACAACCACGCAATCGCGGATCGCGCCGATGCCGAAGCCTATGTCGCGCGGCTGCACGCCGTGGCCCCCTATCTGGCGGCCGTCGTCGCGGGTCTGGAACGGCAGGCAGCGAACGGCGTCGCCCCTCCCGCCTTTTCCATCCCGCTCGTCATCGGCAATTGCGAGAAGCTGATCAGCGGCGCGCCGTTTCAGCCCGGGGCGCCCGACAGCCCGATACTGGCCGATTTCCGCGGCAAGATCGCGAAGCTCGCGCTGTCCGATCCCGAAAAATCGCGGCTGCTGCGCGCAGCCGAGGCGGGCTTGCTGGAAGGATTCGGTCCGGGTTTCCGCCACCTGATCGCCTGCCTGCGCAGCATCCCCTGCGGGGAAGGCTGCAACGACGGCGTCTGGCAGCTGCCCGACGGCGATGCCTATTATGCGGCGCAACTGCGCTGGAACACGACGTTGTCCCTGTCGCCGGCGGAGGTGCACCGGATCGGGCTCGAAGAGACCGCGCGGCTCCATGCCGAGATGCGGGCCGTGGCGAAGCGCGCGGGTTTTTCGGGCACGCTCGCCGAGCTGTTCGAGCATGTGCGCACCGATCCGCGCTTCTATTATCCGGATACGCCGCAGGGGAAAGCGGCCTATCTCGATGCGATGCGCGCGAAGATCGCGGCGGTGACCGCGCGGCTCGGCGAACTCACCAACCATGTCCCGAGCGCCGACGTGGTGGTGAAGCCGGTCGAACCCTGGCTCGAAGCGTCGGCCGGCACCGCCGGCTATTTCGCGCCTTCGGCCGACGGCACGCGCCCCGGCATCCTCTATGTCAACACGCGCGACATGCGGAATCTGCCGATCTACGAGCTGTCGGCGCTTTCCTATCACGAAGGGGTGCCGGGCCATCATCTCGAAAAAGCGGTGACGCGGGCGCTGACCGGCCTGCCCCGATTCCGGGCCTTCGGCGGCTATACCGCGTTCAGCGAGGGCTGGGCGCTGTTCGCCGAACAGCTTCCGGTCGAGATGGGACTTTACGACGATCCGTGGCAGGAATTCGGCCGGCTCTCGATGGAATTGATGCGCGCGGGGCGCCTCGTCACCGACACCGGCGTCCATGCGCTGCGCTGGAGCCGGGAGCGGGCGGTCGCCTGGCTGGATGAGAACACCCCGGCGAACCACGCCGACAATGTCACCGCGATCCAGCGCTATATCGTCACCCCGGGTCAGGCCTGCGCCTATGAAATGGGGAAGCTAAAGCTCGTCGAGCTGCGCGATCGCGCGCGGACCCGGCTTGGCGACCGGTTCGACCTCCGCCGTTTCAACGACAGTGTGCTCGGCAGCGGTCCGCTGCCGTTGCCGCTGCTCGAAGCCCATATCGACGCCTGGATAGCCAAGGGGGGAGGAACCGCATGAGCAGCGGCAGCATCGACCGACGCCATTTCATCGGATCGGCGGCGCTTGCGGGGGCCGCGCTGATCGCGCCGCCGGCGTTTGCGATCGAGACCGGAGAGGACGCGCGGCTCGACGCCTTTTTCGAACGCATCTTCCAGCGCTCGCTCGATCGCAGCCCGACGCGCCAGTCGGCACTCGGCATCCGCCGCGACCAGGACAAGTGGGACGACGTCAGCGAGGCGCGCGAGCTGGAGGATTACCGGCTGCGTCAGCGCGATCATGCCGAATTGCAGGGGTTCGACGTCGCGAAACTTTCGCCGCAGGCCCGGCTCAGCCACCGCATGTTCGCGCTCCAGTCCGAACGCGCGCTGCGCGACTTCAAATGGCGGCATCATGATTATGTGATGACCCAGATGGGCGGCGTGCACACGCGCGTGCCGAGCACGCTCACCAACAGCCATCCGATCGCCACACGCGCCGATGCGGAGGCCTATATCAAGCGGCTGGCCGGCGTCGAACCGCTGATGGCGCAGGCGGTCGCGCGGCTTCGGGCGCAGGAGGCGCGCGGCATCCGGCCGCCGCGCTTCGTCTATGGGCTGGTGATCGAACCTTGCGTCAACCTGCTGAAGGGGGCGCCGTTCGAGGGAGAGGGCGACAGCCCGATCTTCGCCGACTTCAAGACCAAGCTTGCCGCCGCCGACCTTTCCGATGCCGATCGCGTCGACCTTCTCGCGCGCGGCACCGCGGCGCTGACGGGGGGCTTCGCCGCCGGCTATCGCGCGCTGGTCGCGCACCTGCGCGCGGCCGAGGCGCAGGCCGACGGCGTCGACGGCGTGTGGAAGCTTCCCGACGGCGAGGCCTATTACGAGGTGCAGCTCGAATCCTATACCACGCTGCCGCGAAAGGCGGCCGAGGTGCACGCGCTCGGATTGCGCGAGGTGGCGGCGATCCACGATGCGATGCGCGCGATCATGCGGCGGACGGGTTTCGACGGCGATCTTCAGGCCTTCTTCGCCTTCATGCGCACCGATCCGCGCTTCTATCATCCCGACAGCGACGCCGGCCGCGCCGCCTATCTGGCCGAGGCCAATGCGCTGCTCGACGAGATTCGCGCGCGGCAGGGCGAATTGTTCGGTCATCTGCCGAAAGCGCCGGTCGAGGTGCGCGCGATCGAGGCGTGGCGCGAGAAGTCGGCGCCCAAGGCGCATTACCGCAACCCGCCGCAGGATGGCTCGGCGCCCGGCATCTTCTACATCAATCTCGCCGACATGCAGGCGCAGCCGCGCTATCAGCTTGCCGCGACGCTCTATCACGAGGCGATCCCCGGCCATCATATCGAAACCTGCATCGCGCACGAGATGGAGGGGATTCCGAAATTCCGCCGTTTCGCCAGCATCGCGGCGTTCAGCGAGGGCTGGGGCCTCTATTCGGAACTGCTGCCCAAGGAAATGGGGCTCTATGCCGATCCCTATTCGGATTTCGGCCGGCTTTCGCTGTCGCTGATGCGCGCCTGCCGCCTCGTCGTCGACACCGGCATCCATGCGATGCGATGGACCCGCGAGCAGGCGGTCGCGTGGCTCGATGCGAACATGCCGTCGAGCCATTACGACAACCAGCGCGAGATCGACCGCTATATCGTCCTGCCCGGTCAGGCGACCGCCTATTACATCGGCATGCAGACGATCGTCGCGCTGCGCGCGCGGGCGCGCGAAAAGCTCGGCGACCGCTTCGACCTTCGCCGTTTCCACGATGTCGCGCTCGGCGCCGGTCCGCTGCCGCTGCCGCTGCTCGAGGAAAGGATAGACAATTGGATCGCCGATGGAGGAGCCGCGGCATGAGGATGATTTTCGCTTTCGCCGCTGCCTGCCTGTGCGGCGGCACCGCGCTTGCCGCGCCGCCGCACTATGACGTCGCGGCGCATTTCGACCCCGAAGGCCGGCTCGACGCGGACGTCACGATCACGCTCAGCGAAGGGGAGGCCGAAAAGGCCTTTCTGCTCTCGCAGCGTTTCGCGATGCAGCCGACGGCGCTGCCGCACGGCGTGACGATGACGGTCGAGCCGGCCGATTCGCCGATGCCCGCGCTGAACCGGTACGTCTTCCGTTTCGCCGATCCGCACGCCGAGCCGGTCAAGCTGCATTTCCGCTATGCCGGGCCGATCGACACCGAGCATGACAGCGGCAACAAGCCGCTGCGGCCCGAAGGCTATGAGCTGTTCCTCGATCATATGTGGTATCCGGTCGGCGCCGACATCCAGACGCGCTTCACCGTCGATGCGACGATCGACGGGCTCGCGCCCGATCTGGTCGTCGTCGCGCAGGGCGACGTCACGCGGACTCCCGATGGCGTGCGGATCAAGCGGGATTTCCTCGACATCGACCTGCCGCTGGTCGCGATGCGCGGGCTGGAGCGTGCCGAGGCGCATGGCGTCGAATTCTATTCGCGCGACCTGTCGGCGTGGCGCTCGCGGCAATATATCAAGCATAGCGAGGCCGCCGCGCGCTATTTCGAGGCGATGTTCGGTCCCTTGCCCCGCAAGGTGCGGATGGCGCAGGTGTGGCGCGAGCGGTCGATGGGCTATGCGCGCACGGCCTATACGGTCGTGACCGAAGGCCGCGCGGGCAGCCCGGAGGATTCGGAGGTCGGACCCGGCCGCCATGTCGCGCACGAGATCGCGCATGCCTGGTGGATGCTCGCGAGCCCGCTGACCGACGATTTCTGGCTCGTTGAATCGGCGGCCGAATATATGTCGATGCGCTATGTCGAGCAGGCTTTCGGGGCGGAGGAGCTGGCGAAGAACATCGCGGCCAAGCGCGAGGCGACGACGAAGGCCGGTCCGGTCATGGGGCACGGCCGGCCCGACCGGGTCCAGCTTTACGGCAAGGGGCCGCTGCTGCTGGTCGATCTGGAGCATCGGATCGGGCGCGCGGCGATGGACCGGCTGATGATCGCGATGGCGAAGGAGCCGGTGCACACGACGGCGATCTTCCTGCGCCACCTGACCGAGATCGCGGGTGCCGATGCGGCGCGCGAATTCGACACGGCGCTCCACACATGAAGGTTTCGCGGCGGACGGTGCTGGGCGGCGCGGCCGCGCTAGCCGTCTCCGCCCGCGCCGGGGCGACCGGGTTCGGGCGCGGTCGATACGACCGCGCCATGGTCATCGACGGCCTGTCCTCGCTCGGCCCGCTCGATCCCGATGGACCGGCGGTCGCGTCGCAACTGGCCACTTATCGCGCGTCGGGGCTGACGGCGATTCACCAGACGGTCGGTGCGGCGGGGAACACCGCGGGGCGTTTCGAGGAAACGCTGCGGCGCATCACCCGCTACGAACGCTTCGTTCGGGCCTTTCCCGACCGGCTGCTCCACGTCCGCGCCGCGGCCGACCTGCGCGCCGCGCAGGACAGCGGCCGGCTCGGGGTGATCTTCGGGTTCCAGGATACGGTGCCGCTCGAAACCGACGCGGGCCGGCTCGATCTGTTCGACCTGCTCGGCGTCCGCATCGTGCAGCTTACCTACAACAAGCGCAACCTGGTCGGCGACGGCTGTCTCGAGCCCGGAAACGCCGGCCTCAGCGATTTCGGGCGCGAGGTCGTCGCCGGGCTCAACGCGCGGAGGATGATGGTCGATGCCAGCCACGCATCGCAGCGCACGATCGCAGAGGCGATCGCGGCGTCGACCGCGCCGATCGCGATCAGCCACACCGGTTGCCGCGCGCTTGTCGACGTACCGCGCAACACCGCCGATGCCGAGCTGCGCGCGCTGGCCGATCGCGGCGGGGTCGCGGGCATCTATTTCATGCCCTTCCTGCGGGCGAGCGGGCAGCCGCGCGCCGACGACGTGATCCGGCACATCGAACATGCGGTGAAGGTCGCGGGCGAGGATCATGTCGCGCTCGGCACCGACGGCGGCATCGGGGCGGTCGAACTGACCGCCGACTATGCCGAGACCCAGCGGCGCTTCTATGAGGAGCGCAAGGCGGCGGGGGTGGCGGCGCCGGGCGAGGCGCCCGACGTTTTCAACCTCGTTCCCGACTATAACGCGCCGACGCGCTTCCTGACGCTGGCCGACGATCTGTCGGCGCGCGGCTGGCCGGCGCGGCGCATCGAAAAGCTGCTCGGCGCCAATTTCGCGCGACTATGCGCCGACGTCTGGGGCCGCTGAGCCCGTCCGCAGCCGCTCGCCGCGCCGGCGCAGCAGTTCGGCGGTCCCCAGCAGCAGGGTCGACGCGACGATCAGCAGCGTCGCCGCGGCGGCGATGGCGGGACTGATCTGTTCGCGCACCCCTTCGAACATCTGGATCGGCAGCGTGCGCTGCTCCGGACCGGCGATGAACAGTGCCACCGTCGTCTCGTCGAACGAGGTCATGAAGGCGAAGACCGCGCCCGCGGCGATTCCCGGCGCGGCCAGCGGCGCGAGGACGCGGACGAGCTGGGTGAGCGGCGGCGCGCCGAGGCTGGCCGCGGCGCGCAGCAGGTCCGGGTCGAGGCCGCTCAGCGAGGCGTGGACGACGATCACCACGAACGGCAGCGCCAGCGCGCTGTGCGCGATCACCAGCCCCACCGGCCCGTTGACGAGACCCAGCGGCGCGAACAGGAAATAGAAGGCGACCGCGACCACGACGATCGGCATGACGAGCGGCGCGCTGATCAGCGCGACGATGACCGGCTTGGCGCGCGAGCGCATGTGCGAAAGGCCGATCGCTGCCAGCGTTCCGAGCGGTGTCGCGATCGCCGTCGTCGCCACCGCGATCTTGAAGCTGTTGCCGAAGGCGTGCGTCCATTGCGGCGAATCGGCGAGCGTGCGGTACCAGCGCAGCGACAGCCCGCCTTCGGGAAAGACGAGGAAGCCGCCGGGATTGAGCGAAAGTGGAACGACCGCAAGGATCGGCAGCACCAGAAAGGCGAACACCAGCGCGCAGAAGGCGATCAGCGCCGCCCGGCCGAGCCGCCCGGATCGCGAGCGGACGGCGATCATGCCGGCACCGTGCGGACCATTGTCCGTCCCGCGAACAGCATCAGCAGCAGCGGCAGCACCAGCAGCAGGCTGAGCGCCGCGGCCATGCCCCAGTTGAGCGACTGGTTGGTATAGAAGGCGATCGAGGCGCTGATCATCTGGTCGGCGCCGCCGCCCATCAGCGCGGGCGTCACATAATAGCCGAGCGCCAGGGTGAAGACGATGATCGCGCCCGCGGCGACGCCCGGCAGCGTCTGCGGCAGATAGACCTTCCGGAACGCGAGCATCGGCGAGGCGCCGAGCGAGCTTGCGGCGCGCATCGCCGTCGGCGCAATGCCCTTCATCACGCTATAGAGCGGCAGGATGAAGAAGGGCAGCAGCACGTGCGTCATCGCGATATAGACGCCGAGGCGGTTGTAGATGAGCTGGATCGGCGCGTCGATCAGCCCGATCGTCTGGAGGGCGCCGTTCACGACGCCGTTGGTCTGGAGCAGCACCGCCCACGCCGCCGTGCGTACCAGCGCCGACGTCCAGAAGGGCAGCAGCACCAGGATCAGCAGCGGGTTGGCGGTCCGCGCGGGCAGCGAAGCGAGCAGATAGGCGACCGGATAGCCGAGCAGCGTGCACAGCAGGGCGACGACCGCGCTGATCTTGAAGGTGCGCAGGAAGATGTCGCCGAACACCGCTTGCTCGCGCGGAACGCCGACGATGCGGCCTTCGGCGTCGAGCCGCCGGTCGAGCGCGGCGAGCAGATAATAGCTGGTCAGCGGTCCGTCTGCATGGCGCATCACCGACCATATGGCGGGCTGCCCCCAGCGCGGGTCGATCCGCGCGAGATCGGCGACCGTATCGCCGGGCGCGCCGGCCGCGAGCCGGTCGGCGGTGGCATAGAGCAGGCTCCGCGATCCGACCATGTCGTAGTTCAGCCGATTGGCGACGCGGTTGAGCGTGCCCGCCCGATGCGCCGCCAGCGCTTCGTGCGCCACCGTGCGCGCGAGCCCGTCGGGCGGCAGTCCGTCGCCGTCCCATGCCCGCAGCGCCGCCGCGCTTTCGGGCCAGGCCCGTTCGAGATCGCGGTCGATCACCGCGCGCGACAGCATCAGCATCACCGGCGCGATGAAGCTGGCGATCAGGAAGATCAGCAGCGGCGCGACGAGCGCAAAGGGCCACCAGCGGCGCGTCATCGGCGGATCAGCGCGCGACCCAGGCGTTGAACCGCTGGGTGAGCTGGTCGCCGTACTCGACCCAGAAATCGGCGTTGAGTTCGAGCGCGCCGACCATGTTCGCGGGGTCGCTCGGCGTGTCGCGCTTCAGCTCCGGGCCGACCTCGCGGTTCGCCTCGATGTTGGTCAGACCGGTCGGGATGAAGCGTGCCAGCCGCATCTGGCTTTCGGGCCGCGTCATGTAGCGCAGCAACTGGGCGGCCTCGGCCTTGCGCGGGCTGTTGGCCAGGATGACCCAATAATCGACGGCATAGATGTTGCCGTGCCAGTTCAGCTTGAAATGGCGGCCTTCGGTGCGGTTGGCGACGACCAGCCGGCCGGGGCTGGTCACCGACATCACCACCTCGCCCGACCCCAGCAGGTCGGGGACCTGCGAGATCGACGACCACCAGACGACATGCGGCTTGATTTCGTCGAGCTTGCGGAAAGCGCGATCGACCCCCGCCGGCGTGCGGAGCGTCGGATAGACCTGGTCGGGCGGCACGCCGTCCGCCATCAGGGCGAACTCCAGCGAATATTTGGGGGTCTTGCGCATGCCGCGCTTGCCGGGAAAGCGCCTGACGTCCCAGAAATCGGCCCAGCTTTGCGGACCGGCCCCGCGGATGCGGTCGCCGTCATAGCCGATCACATAGGACCACAGCATCGCGCCCACGCCGCAGTCGTGCACCGCCGCGGGAAGGAAGGCGTCGCGTCCGCCGAGCGCGGCCCAGTCGAGCCGCTGGAACAAGCCTTCCTCGCAGCCGAGGATCAGATCCTCGGTCTCGACCTGGACGATGTCCCAGCTCGTGTCGCCGCCGGTCACCTTGGTGCGGATCACGCCGACGCCGCCGCGCCAGCTGTCCTCGCGCAGCGGGATGCCGGTCGCCTGCGAGAAGGACGACCAATAGGCCTGCCGGTGCGCGTCCTGCGAGGAGCCGCCCCAGCCTACCACGGTCAGGGGGCGAAGGTCGGACCCCGATCCGCAGGCGCCGAGCGTAAGCAGTGCCAGCGCGCCGAGCGCTCTCAGCCCGAATGTCATGATCCATCTCCCCCCGGATTCGAGCCATCCGCCGCCGGAAAGACGAAGCAGCGGTCGGTGCACCAGCCGATCGCCAGCCGGTCCCCCGGCTTCACGTCCCGGTCGGCGGAAACCCGTGCGATCAGCGATCCGCCGCCGTCGAGGCCGACATGGATGCGACGGTGATCGCCGTGATAGACAAGCTGGTCGACGCGTCCGTCGAGCGCGTTGCAGCAGGGGAGCGGCTGCTCGCCCATCTCGATATGCTCGGGCCGGATCGCCGCGACGACGGCGGTGCCGGGGGTGAAGGTGGCGGCCGCGGTCGCCCGCACGATCTGGCCGCCCGCCAGTCGGATCGCGCACTGGTCGCCCTGCTGCGTGATCACCGTTGCGGCGAGGCGGTTGTTTTCGCCCATGAATCCGGCGACGAAGGCATTGGCGGGCCGTTCGTATATCGTATCGGGCGGGCCGAGTTGCTGTACCCGTCCGTCGGCGAACACCGCGATGCGGTCGGACAGCGTCAGCGCCTCGCTCTGGTCGTGGGTGACATAGAGGATGGTGAGGCCGAGCGCGCGCTGGATGCGCTTGATCTCGATCTGCAGATGTTCGCGAAGCTGGCGGTCGAGCGCGCCCAGCGGTTCGTCCATCAGCACCAGGTCGGGCTCGAAGACCAGTGCGCGCGCCAGCGCGACGCGCTGGCGCTGGCCGCCCGACAATGCGTCGGGCCGCCGGTCGCCAAGACCTTCGAGCCGGACCAGCGCTAGCGCCGCTTCGACCTTCGCTGCCGCATCGGCGCCGCGAATGCCGCGGACGCGCAGGGGAAAGGCGATATTCCCGGCGACGCTCATGTGCGGGAACAATGCGTAATTCTGAAAGACGACGCCCATGTTGCGCTTGTGCGGCGGCCGGTCGGCAAGCGAGCGGCCATCGAGATATATGTCGCCCTCGCTCGGCGTCTCGAACCCTGCGAGCATCATCAGCGTCGTCGTCTTGCCCGAGCCCGAGGGGCCGAGCAGGGTCAGGAATTCGCCGCGCTCGACCGCCAGGTCGAGCCCGGCCACCGCGGCAGCGGCGCCGGCCGCATAGCGTTTCTCGACGCCGCGGAACTCGACCAGGGGCGAGGCGGATGCCGCCATCAGCATGTCATCGATCGATAGACGGCGCCCAGTCGCCGCACGCCCTCTTCGATCTGCGTCGGCGTGGCATAGCTGTAGGCCAGCCGGACGTGATTGCGCGGGACGCCCGCGCCTTGCGACGCGAAGAAGCGGCTTCCGGCGATCAGGTGCACGCCCGCTTCGGCCGCGCGCGCCGCGAGCTGGTCGCCGTCGGCCTCGTCGGGCAGCGTCACCCAGACATAATAGCCGCCTTCGGGCGCCGCGACGCGGGCGGTGGGCAGTTCGCGCGCCAGCGCCGTCATCATGGCGTCGCGGCGCTCCCGATAGGCCGCCTGCACGCGCGCGATATGCGCGGGAAAGGCAGGGGAACTCGCAAACCCATGAATGATCCTCTGGATCAGCGGCGAAGAACCGCCTTCCGATTTGAGCGCGATCATCCGCGCGATCAGCGCGGGTTCGGCGGCGACCCAGCCGATGCGCAGTCCGGGGGCGACCAGCTTGGAAAAGCTGCCGAGGTGAAAGATCGATCCCGACCGGTCGAGCGCCTTGAGCGGCGCCTGGTCCGCGCCTTCGAAGCGCACGCGGCGATAGGGGCTGTCCTCGATGATCGCGATGCCGCGCTCCTCCGCGAGCGCGACCAGCGCGGCGCGGCGCGCGTCGGGCATCGTCGTGCCGGTCGGATTGTGGAATTCGGGGACGTTGTAGATCAGCTTGGGCGCTGCCCGGCCGCCGGCGGCGCGGCGATCGAGTTCGGCGGCAAGCGCCGCGACGTCGAGGCCCGCCGCATCCTGCCCGACCTCGATGAATTCGACGCCGAAATTGCGGAAGATCGGCACTGCGGTGAAATAGGTCGGCGCGGTCACCACGATCGCGTCGCCTTCGTCGAGCAGCAGCCGGCAGACGAGGTCGATTCCCTGCTTCGCGCCGTTGGTGACCAGGATGTGGTCGGCGGTCAGGTCGCAGCCGTTGGCATTCATCCACTCCGCCAGCCACGCGCGCATATAGGGCTGGCCGCGGCCCGATGCATATTGCAGCGCCTCCTCGCGATGCGCGCCGAGGGCCGCCTCCGCATAGGGCGTCAGGTCGGGCAGCAGTTGCGGCGCGGCGAAACCCGAATCGAAGAAGATCGTCCCCTCGTCGAACTCGGATGGAAAATGCGGGGCCGGAAAGCGCGTCGACAGAGGTCTTGCCCGGCGTGCCAGACGATCATCACTCAACAAATCCTGTGCCCCTCTTCTGCGCCTCGCCTGTTCGCGAAGCGGCTCACCCTGCCCGGAACGATGGTTCGGGCCGACGAATCCGCCATCATCCGACGACCAAAAAGCGAGTGGCGGATTTGCGCGCGCCATCGCTCGTGCTGGTCGGGAGGGGGAAGAATGCGACGACGTCTGCGATATACGGGGGGACGGGCCGTCGGCGCCTTATGGGCCGCGCTCGCGCTTGCCGCCGGCGGCGCCATTGCCGCCGATCCGGCCGCCGAAGGACCCTTTCCCAGCACCTATCGGCCGACCGCCGCGGCGCCGACCGCCATCGTCGGCGCGACGCTGCTGACCGGAACGGGCGCCGAGATCGCCGATGCGACGCTGCTGATGCGCGACGGCCGGGTCGAGGCGGTGGGCGCGAACCTTGCCGTTCCCGACGGCTACGCGCGCATCGACGGTCGCGGCAAATGGGTAACTCCGGGAATCATCGACGCGCATTCGCATCTCGGCGTCTATCCTTCGCCGGCCACGCCGTCGCATCAGGACGGCAACGAAGCCGTCGCACCGAACACCGCGGAGGTGTGGGCCGAACATTCGGTCTGGCCGCAGGACCCGAAATTCCGTCTCGCGCGCGCCGGCGGGGTGACGACGCTGATGGTGCTTCCGGGTTCCGCGAACCTGTTCGGCGGGCGCTCCGTGACGCTCAAAAATGTTCCCGCGGTGACGACGCAGGGCATGAAATTCCCCGGCGCTCCCTATGGATTGAAGATGGCGTGCGGCGAGAATCCGAAGCGCGTCTATGGCGCGCGCGGCCGGTCGCCGGCGACGCGGATGGGCAATGTCGCGGGCTATCGCAAGGCATGGATCGACGCTGCGGATTATGCGCGCAAATGGGACCGGTGGGAAAGCGGCGGCCGCACCGGCGAACCGCCGAAGCGCGACCTGCAGCTCGAAACGCTCGCCGGGGTGCTGAAGGGCGAGATCTTGGTCCAGAACCACTGCTACCGCGCCGACGAGATGGCGGTGATGATCGACGTCGCGCACGAATTCGGCTTTCGCATCCGCGCCTTCCACCACGCGAACGAGGCATACAAGATCATACCCTTGCTGGTGAAGGAGGACATCTGCGTCGCCACCTGGGCCAACAGTTGGGGCGCGAAGATGGAATCGCTCGACGGGATAGAGGAAAATGCGCCGATGATCGACGCCGCGGGCGGCTGCGCGATCATTCACTCGGACGACGGTCTGCTGATCCAGCGGCTCAATCAGGAGGCGGGAATCGCGATGACCGCGGCCAGCCACGCCGGTCTGTCGATCACCCGCGGCGAGGCGATCCGGTGGATCACCTCCAATCCGGCCAAGGCGCTCGGCATCGCCGATCGGGTCGGCTCGCTCGAACCCGGCAAGATGGCCGATGTCGTGCTGTGGAGCGCCAATCCGTTCAGCGTCTACGCGCTTGCCGACCGGGTCTGGATCGACGGCGTGCCGATGTGGGATCGCGGCGATCCGCGGTATCGCACCCCGTCGGACTTCCTGCTCGGCCAGCCCGGTCAGGATTTCGCGCGATGATCCGTCTCGGCCTTCTCCTGCTGGCGCTGGTCTGCACCGGCCCGGCCGCTGCGGAAACCATCGCGATCACCGGCGGCCGCGTCGTCACCATGGGGCCCGCGGGCGACATCGCCGACGGGACGGTGGTCATCGCCGACGGCAGTATCGTCGCGGTCGGCGCGGGCGTCGCGGTGCCGCCCGATGCGACGGTCATCGACGCGCGCGGCAAGGTCGTGACGCCGGGGTTGGTCGCGGCGGGGACGGCGCTCGGCCTCGTCGAGGTACGGATGGTCGCCGCCACCGACGATCGCGCCACCCACAAGCGCGACCTCAGCGCCGCGTTCGACGCCGGCTATGGACTCAATCCCGATTCGCTGCTCGTGCCCGTCGCGCGGCTGGGCGGCATCACCCGTGCGATCGCCACGCCCGCCTACGACGACAAGGGGGACCGCGAACTGCCGTTCGCCGGGCAGGCGGCGGCGGTCGTGCTCGACGGCCGCCCGATGCTGATGCGGCGGGGGGTCGCGATGGTGCTCGAAATGGGCGAGGGCGGCGCCGAACGAACGGGCGGTGCACGCGGCGGAGAGTTGGCCCTGCTGCACGCGCTCTTTGCGGAGGTCCGCGATTTCAAGGCGCGCCGCGCCGCCTATGACCGCGGCGAAACGCGCGCCTACATGCTGTCGCGCGCCGATATGGAGGCGTTGATCCCCGTCGTCGACGGCCGGATGCCGCTGCTCGTCACCGTCAACCGCGCCTCCGACATCCGCGACGCGCTCGCGATGGCCCGCGCCGAAGGCGTGAAGCTGATCCTCGAGGGCGTCGCCGAGGGCTGGCGCGTGGCGGGCGAGATCGCCGCGGCGGGCGTCCCGGTCCTCGTCACCCCGGTCCAGAACAGCCCGGCGTCGTTCGAAGCGCTCGGCGCGACGCTCGCCAACGCCCGCCGTCTCGCCGAAGCGGGCGTGCTGGTCGCGATCGAGGGCAACGGCAATCATCGGGAGCGCGAACTGCGCTACAATGCCGGCAACGCGGTCGCCAGCGGCCTCGACTGGCGCGCCGGACTGGCCGCGATCACGATCAATCCGGCGCGCATCTTCGGGCTCGCCGACCGTGTCGGCTCGCTCGAATCGGGCAAGGACGGCGACGTCGTCGTCTGGGACGGCGATCCGCTCGACACGCTGACGCGGCCCGTCGCCGTGCTGATCCGCGGCGCCCGCCAGCCCATGACCTCGCGCGCCACCGAATTGCGCGACCGCTATCTTCCGACCGTCCGGTCTTCCGCCGAAGGAGAAATCCCATGAACGTGAACAAGCTGCTTTTGCTGTATTCGGGTATATTGACCGCGGCCTTCGCGTTCGCGGTGGTGAGCGAGGCGGGGGCCGACACGCGGCCGGGAAAGGCGGCGTTCGAAGAGATCGACGTCAAGCGGATCAACGTGCGCGAGGACGACGGGACGATCCGCATGATCGTATCGAACAGCAGCCACGCGCCGGGCATCATCATGCACGGCAAGGAACGTCCGCATCCCGCCGGCAATCGCGGCGCCGGGATCATCTTTTACAATGAGGAAGGGTCCGAAAACGGCGGCCTGACCTTTGCGGGCAAGACCGGTCCCGACGGCAAGGTGTCGGGCGGCGGGCATCTCAGCTTCGACCAATATGAGCAGGATCAGGTGATCCAACTGACCCAGAGCGAATATGACGGGCGGCGCTGGGCGGGGATGATCATCAGCGACCGGCCCGATCAGCCGCTCGACTTCGATCTCGCCGAACGCATCTCGAAGATGCCCGACGGTCCGGAACGCACCGCGCTGCTGGAGAAGGTGCAGGCAGAGGGCAGCTTCGGGCGCCAGCGCCTCTATGTCGGCAAGACGCGCGATCGCGATTCGGCGGTGATGCTCAGCGACGCGATGGGACGGCCGCGCATCCGGATGCAGGTGACGTCCGACGGCAAGGCGTCGATCGACTTCCTCGACGAAAAGGGCGCCCTCATCCGGTCCGTCGCCCCCACCACGCCGTGATGGGTCACGCGATGGCAGCGCGTCCGCTCCTCGTCGCGGCGGTGGCCTTCGCGCTCGCCGGCTGCGCCGCGTCCGACGGGGCGGGGCCGCAGGCGGCATCCGCCGGGCCCGCTGCGCCCACCGTCCATTCGGCCCCTTTCCCGAGCACCTATCGTCCGCCGGCAACCCGGCCGGTCGCTCTGGTCGGCGCCACCGTGCTCACCGCGACGGGGGAGGAGATCGCCAACGGCACGGTGCTGATGGAGGATGGAAAGATTGCCGCGGTCGGCGCCGGGCTGCCGGTTCCGGCGGGCTATCGGGCGATCGACGCGCGCGGCAAGTGGGTGACGCCGGGGGTGATCGACGCCCATTCGCATCTCGGCGCCTGGTCGCAGCCCGACAGCGTCGGCGCGCTCAACGACGTCAACGAGATGACCGACCCCAATACGGCACAGATGTGGGTCGAACATTCGATCTGGCCGCAGGATCCCGGTTTCGACACGGCGCGCGAGGCGGGCGTGACGACGCTGATGGTGCTTCCGGGCTCCGCGAACCTGTTCGGCGGTCGCACCGTCACGCTCAAGAACGTGCCCTCGGCCACCGTCCAGGGCATGAAATTTCCTGATGCCCCCTATGGCATCAAGATCGCCTGCGGCGAGAATCCCAAGCGCGTCTATGGCGCGCGCGGCCGGTCGCCGGCGACGCGGATGGGCAATGTCGCGGGTTATCGCAAGGCGTGGATCGACGCCGCCGACTATGCGCGCAAATGGGACCGGTGGGAAAGCGGCGACCGCACCGGCGAACCGCCGAAGCGCGATTTGCAGCTCGAAACGCTCGCCGGGGTCTTGAAGGGTGAGATATTCGTCCAGAACCATTGCTACCGTTCCGACGAGATGGCGAACATGATCGACATCGCGCACGAATTCGGATTTCGCATCCGCGCCTTCCATCACGCGAACGAAGCCTACAAGATCGCGCCCCTGCTGGTGAAGGAGGACATCTGCGTCGCCACCTGGGCCAACTGGTGGGGCTACAAGATGGAGGTGTTCGACGCGATCGAGGAGAATGCCGCGCTCGTCGAGGCGGCGGGCGGCTGCGCGATCATCCATTCCGATGACCCGGTCCTGATCCAGCGCTTGAATCAGGAGGCGGCGGTGGCGCTGTCGGCCGCCTGGCGCGCCGGGCTGAAGATCGAAAAGGCCCGGGCGATCCGCTGGTTCACCGCCAACCCGGCCCGGGCACTCGGCATCGCCGACCGGGTCGGCACGCTCGAACCGGGCAAGAATGCGGACGTCGTGCTGTGGAGCGCCGATCCCTTCAGCATCTATGCGCGCGCCGACAAGGTCTGGATCGACGGCGGTCTCGTCTTCGATCGCGACGATCCATCCTATCGGCGCCATTCCGACTTTCTGGTCGGACAAGCGGGAGAAAGGCCATGATCCGCTTCCTCGCCGCCTGCGCGGCGCTCGCCCTCGCGGCGCCCGCGGCCGCCGAAACCGTCGCCATCGTCGACGCGACGCTGCTGACGATGACCGAGGCCGGGACGATCGGGAAGGGGACGGTCCTGATCCGCGACGGACGCATCGCGTCGATCGGCGCAAATGTCGCGGTTCCGCCCGATGCGCGCATCGTCGACGGTCGCGGCGGCGTCGTCACGCCGGGCTTCATCCAGGCCGACAGCACCCTGGGCGCGGTCGAGGTCAGCCAGGTGCCGGCGAGCGCCGACCGCGCGACGCACAGCCGGACGATCAGCGCCGGCTTCGACATCTCGCTGGGGCTCAATCCCGATTCGATCCTGCTGCCGGTGTCGCGGCTTGCGGGAATCACGCACGCGGTCACCACGCCGCTCTACGACGACCGGTCCGGGCGCGACCTGCAATTCTCGGGGCAGGCGGCGGTGATCGATCTGGCGCAGCGCCCCGACATGGTCACGCGGCCGCGCGTGGCGATGGTGCTCGAAATGGGGGAGGGCGGTGCTGAGCGCGCGGGCGGCGCGCGCGGATCGGCGATCGTGGCGCTGCGTGCGACGCTCGCCGACGTCCGCCATTTTGCGCGCCACCGCGCCGCCTACGACCGTGGGGAAGGGCGGCCGCAGACGCTGTCGCGCATCGACCTCGAAGCGCTGGTGCCGGTGGCGGAAGGCCGCATGCCGCTGATCATCAAGGTCGATCGTGCGTCGGATATCGTCGAGATGATCGCGCTGGCCCGCGAGGAGGGGCTGCGCATCATCCTCGACGGCGCCGAAGAGGGCTGGCGGGTGGCCGATGCCATCGCCGCGGCGAAGGTGCCGGTCATCGTCGACCCGCTGGCCAACCTGCCGCACAGCTTCTCGCAGGTCGGCGCGTCGATGGACAATGCCGCGCGGCTGCACGCCGCCGGGGTCGCCGTCGTGCTCAAGGCCGGCAGCGGCGTCGCGCATCGCGCGCGCGAACTGCGCTACAGCGCCGGCAACGCGGTGGCCTGGGGCCTGCCGCACGATGTCGCGGTGGCCGCCATCACCATCAACCCGGCGCGCGTTTTCGGGGTCGCCGACCGCATCGGGTCGCTGGCCGTCGGGCGCGCGGCCGACCTGATATTGTGGAGCGGCGATCCGCTCGAGCCGCTGTCGCAGCCCCGCCTGATCTTCGTCGAGGGGCTCGAAAAGCCGCTGACCGCCCGGCCGCTAGACCTGCGCGACCGCTATTTGCCCTGAGCGTCGGCTCAGGGCAGCGGCTTGCCGTCGACGTCGATCAGCTTCACGGCGGGATAGCGCTCGCGCAGCGCCGCGATCCACTGTTTCGAATCGCCGGCAAGGATCAGCGTCGCCCGATCGCTCCGGATATGTCCGGCGACCGTTGCGGCGATGTCTTCGGGGGATGGCGGCGCCTTCGCGGACACTTCGGATGCGAGCACGTCGAGCGACGCATCGCTGGCAACCAGCGTCGAGAGATAGTTGGCGAGACCCGCCGCGCGCTCGGTCTGGCTCGACAGTCCGTTGGCGACGAATGTCGCGCGGTCGGCGATCCGGGCGGCGTCCATGGGCTCGCTGCGCAGGCGCGCGATCTGGTCGAGCACTAGCCCCGCGACTTCGATCGCCGATTCGGTCTTGGTCTGCGTCGCGGCGATCAGGACGGTGGCGTCGCGGCGCACGTCGAGCAGACTGCCGGCGCTGTAGCTGAGGCCGCGCTTGACGCGGATCTCCTGGCTCAGCCAGCCTTGGAAGCCGCCGCCCAGGCCCGCGTTGATGACGCGCTGCGCGGGCCAGCCCGCATCGCCCCGCCCGACGGCCGGAAGCGCCGCGACCACGGCGGTCTGGCCGGCGCCGGGCATGTCGATGGCGATGATCTGCGGCGCGCGGGGCGCAGCCGCTGCGCGGGGCTGCGGCGCGGGGGCGGCGGATTCGCCTTTCCAGCCCCCGAAAATGCGATCGGCCAGCGCAAAGCCCTGATCGGGCGACAGCGCGCCTGCGACGATCAGCGTCGCGTTACGTGGAATCCACCATTGGCGTTGCGCCGCGACCAGCCCGTCGCGTGTGATCGCTGCCAGCGTCGCTGCGCTGGGTGTGCGGCCATAGGGGGCGTCGCCGAACAGGGTGGCCGGCACGGTGCGTAGCGCCGTCTGGAGCGGCTGCTTGTGCGCGACGGTGATGGCGGCGACCTTCTGGTTCCGGACGCCGTCGAGCGCGTCGGCGGGGAAGTCGGGGCGGATCGCGACGTCGGCCAGGATATGCGCCGCGGCTTCGGCGTTGGCTGCAGGCACCTGAATCGACAGGACGGTCGCGTCGGATTCGGAACTCGCCGCGATCGTGCCGCCGAGCGCCGCGATGTCGCCGGCGATCCGCTCGGCACTCCGTCCCCCGGCGCCTTTCAGCGCCAGCGCCGCGACGATGTCGCCGCGCCCGGCCTCGCCCGGCGGGTCGGCGGCGTCGCCTCCGTCGATCACCAGCGTCAGCGCGGCCAGGGGGACGTCGGACGACCGGGCGATGACGACGCGCAACCCGTTGGCAAGGCGGCGCTCGGCGACCGACGGCAGCGCCGCGGGGACCGCCGCACCGGGTTGCGGCGGCGGCTCGCGGTCGGCCTCGCTCGCCAGCGTCACGGGCGGCGCGCTCGCCGGCGGCACCGCCGGGCCCATCGCCGTCACGTCGGGCGCGCGGTCGCCTGTGTAGCCCGCGGGCCGCAGGCTTTCGTCGCGATAGCGGAGCGTCACGCGGCTCGCATCGGCCAGCCAGCGGCGCGCGATCCGCTGAAGGTCCGCCGGCGTGATCGCGCGGATGGTGGCGAGCCGTTCGTCGGCCAGATGCGGATCGCCGGTCAGGACCGCGCCGCCGCCCAGCGCATAGGCGCGGCCGCGCGCCGTCTCGCGGGCGGAGAGCGCATCGCCGAACAGGCCGTTCTTCGCCGCGGCCAGTTCGCCCGGATCGAGCGGCGTATCGCGCAGCCTGGCGATCTCGGTGGCGAAGGCCGCCTCGGCTTCGCTCGGGTCGCGATCCTTGGCCAGCGTCACGACCAGCGCAAAGGCGTAGCCGTCGCGCGCGGGCAGGTTGTAACTGGTGACGGCGGACGCAAGCCCCTTTTCGTCGACGAGCGCGCGGCGCAGGCGCGACGCCGCGCCGCGGGTCAGCACGGACTCGATCAGGTCGATTCCGGCCGCGTCGCGGTCGGCTGCGGCGGGCGCGCGCCATGCGAACGCCAGCGCCGGCAGCGGCACGTTCGGCGCATAGGCATCGATCGTCCGTGCCGCCACCGGACGTCCCTTGGCCGGATCGCGCGGAATGGCCCGCTGCGGCCGTGCGATCGACCCGATGTAGCGGTCCGCCCAGGCATCCAGCGTCTCGGGGTCGAAATTGCCCGAGACCACGAAGACCGCGTTGTCGGGCCGATAATAGGCTTCGTGAAAGGCGCGCACGTCGGCCAGCCGGGCCTGGTCGAGGTCGGCGAGCGAGCCGCCGATCGGGCGGGCATAGGGGTGTCCGTCGAAGGCGAAGGCGGGCAGCAGCGTATAGAGGATGCGGCCATAGGGCTGCGCCAGGACACGCTGGCGCAGCTCCTCCTTGACGACGTCGCGCTCCGAATGAAAGCTTGCCTCGTCGATCACCAGATTGCGCAGCCGCTCGCCTTCGAGCCACAGCATCGCCTCGAGCCGGTTGGCGGGCGCGGTGACATAATAGTCGGTGTAGTCGAACAGCGTCGACGCGTTGGCGGTGCCGCCCATCGCGTTCACCGCCTCCAGCACCCCGCCGGGCAGGTTCCGGGTCGTCTTGAACATCAGATGCTCGAACAAATGGGCAAAGCCGCCGCGCGCGGGGGGATCGTCGCGCTGGCCGACATCGTACCAGATGTTGATCGACACCGTGGCTGTGCCCGTGTCCCGGATCGCGTAGAGAGTCGCGCCATTGGCGAGAACGCGCTTCGTGAAATCGAGCTTCGGCACGTCGAGCAGGGCCGGCGCCGCCGCTGCCGTCTGTGCCGCGGCCGGCGTGAAGGACAGCGGGCTGGCGGCGAGAAGCAGGAGAGGGATCAGGCGGCGCATCGGAATCTCCCTGAATAGCGCAAGGGCTTCGGGCAAAGAGGGGGTCAGCGGAGCAGCGAAATGCCGTCGCGTCGCACCACGCGGCCGCGCTGCATGACGAACAGCGGCCGCTCGGTCGCGCGGATGTCGGTGAGCGGGTTGCCGGGGATGGCGACGATGTCGGCCCATTTGCCGGGCGTCAGCGTGCCCATCTCGGCTTCGAGGCCGATCAGCCGCGCCGCATTGCTGGTGCCCGCGAGCAGCGCCGCGCCGGGGCGCATTCCCGCCTCGACCATCAGCGCGAACTCCATCGCATTGCGGCCGTGGCCGTCGGGACGGACCGTCGCGTCGGTCCCGAGTGCGATCGGGACTCCGATGCGCAGCGCGGCGCGGAACATGTCCGCGTGCGCGGCGGCGGCGACATGCGCCTTTTCGGCGATGTTGGGGGGATAGCCATCGGCGTGGCTCTCGACCCAGTCGAGCGCCATGAAGGTCGGGACCAGATACACGCCTTTCGCGCGCATCAGTTTTAGCGTGTCCTCGGACAGAAAACTGCCATGCTCGATCGAATCGATGCCCGCCTCGACCGCCAGCCGCGAGGCCGCGTCGCCGTGCGAGTGCGCGGCGACCTTGCGTCCCCATTTATGGGCTTCGCCGATCACCGCTTCCAGTTCTTCGCGCGTCAGTTGCGGGACGTCGACGGGGTCGTAGGACAGCACGCCGCCGGAGGCGCATACCTTGATCGCGTCGGCGCCCCACTTGATCTGGTCGCGCACCGCCTCGCGGCACTGGTCGGCGCCGGTGCAGACGCCCTCGCGCGGGGTCAGCGGGGCGACGCGCTGCGCCGGAAAGGGGGGACGGTCGCAGCTGCCGCCCGTCGCGGTGATCGCATTGCCGGCGGCCAGGATGCGGGGTCCCGGCGTCAGGTCCGCGGCGATCGCGTTGCGCAGCCCCACATCGATGAACTCGCGACCGCCGACATGGCGCACCGCCGTGAAACCGGCCTCGAGCGTCCGGCGCGCGTTGGCGGCGGCATAGAAGGCCATTTCGGTCGGGTTGCGCATCAGCTCATTGAGCGTCTTGCGATAGTAATTCTCGTCGGGTTCGAGCGTCAGGTGCGAGTGGACGTCGATGAAGCCCGGCAGCAGTGTCGCGTCGCCCAGGTCGATGACCTCGGCGCCTTCGGGAATCGCCGCATCGCCGCCCACCGCGACGATCCGGCCGGCCCGCACGACGACGATGGCATCGCTGCGCAGTCGCTCGCTCGTCGCGTCGAACAGGTACGCGGCGCGAAGCACGACCGTTTTTTCGCCATCCTGTGCCGATCCGGTTGCGCCGGCGCAGAGCAGAAGGGCGCCCGCCAGCCCCGCGCGCGCTATGCGTTGAATGGCTTTCAGCATGGCATGTCCCCCGACCCCTTCGGCAAAGACGCGAACGCCCTATCGCATAGGAGCGACGAGTGCGCCGAATCCGCCAGCGCGATAGCGGATTTCGCGTCGCCATCCATCTGTTCATGCGCGGCAGCAACAGGGGAGCAGCATGTCCAAGAGCCGGATCGAGGGATCGTTCGTCGCCACCGTCACACCGTTCGACAGCCGCGGAGAGATCGATTTCGGCGCCTGGCGGACGCTGATCGACCATCAGCATCGCCACGGCACCGCGGCGATGCTGTTCCTGGGATCGACCGGCGAACCGTCGCTGCTGTCGCCCGAGGAGAAGCAGCGGGTGATCGTCGAGACCGCGAAGATGCGGCCGCCGGGGATGCTCTTCTATTACGGCTGCACCGGGGCCTCGACGGCGCAGGTGATCGACAATGTGCGCTTTGCCGCCGCCAATGGCGCCGACGGCGTGATCATCGCCGCGCCTCCCTATATCTGCGCGCCGGAGACCGATATCGAGCAATTCTATCTCGACGTCGCCGATGCGGCGGACCTGCCGCTCGGCATCTACAACAACCCGCCGCGCGTGAAGACTGACCTTCATTGGGACCAGCTGCTGCGGCTTTTCCGCCATCCCAATATCGTCGTGCACAAGGAATCGACGGGCCGCGTCGGGCAGGTGGCGCAGATATTGGCGGCCGCACCCGACGTTTCTGTGATGTGCTGCGATTCCCCCAATCTCGGGCTGGTCGTGCCGACGATGGCGTTGGGCGGGCACGGGACCGCGAACATGAGCGGCAATCTGGCCCCGGCCGAAATGGCCGCGATCTCGAAACCCTGGACGGGTGCCGACGATGCCGCCGCTTTTCGCGAGCGCTATCTGGAGCTGCTGCCGCTGCTGCATTTTCATTATTCGGCGATCAACCCGGTCGCCATCAAGTCGCTGATGCGCGCCTGCGGGTTGCCGGTCGGCGAATTGCGCCGGCCGCTTCGCGGCCTGTCGCCGGCGCAGGTCGAGACGGGGCTGGAATTCATCCGCACGAGCGGAATGGGGGCTCGCTACGGCTATACCACCGGGACGGCGTGAACAGGGCGCGGCGATCGCGCGATCCCTGGAGCGTCCGGGAACTGCCGGATTTTCGGTCAGGCGCGGGAAACCCACGGTCCGGCTCGCACGGTTATTGACCTGGCCTCGCCCTTTACCCATGCGGACGGCTTGCTTGGGCAAGCGTGGGCCGGGGGGCGGGGCGCTTGATTCGGGCGCGACAAGGATCAAAGGTTTCGTCCCCGTTCATGACCATATTCCAGCGCTTCGCGCCGCACGCGCATGACATCGCCATCGACCTCGGGACGGTGAACACCGTCATCTACGTTCGCGGTCGGGGGATCGTGCTCAACGAACCGTCGGTCATCGCGCTCGAAACGCGCGACGGGATTCGCCACGTCAAGGTCGTCGGCAACGACGCCAAGCCGATGATGGGCAAGACGCCCGCCAATATCGAGGCGATCCGGCCGCTCCGCGACGGGGTGATCGCCGACATCGACGTCGCCGAACAGATGATCAAGCATTTCATCGACAAGGCGCTCGGCGGGCCGAGCCGCCTGCGCCGCCGCAGCCACGTCGTCGTCTGCGTCCCCTCCTGCTCGACGCATGTCGAGCGCCGCGCGATCCGCGACGCGGCCTCCAACGCCGGCGCCATCAGCGTCCAGCTGATCGAGGAACCGCTGGCCGCGGCGATCGGCGCCGGGCTGCCGGTGACCGAACCGCGCGGAACGATGGTCGTCGACATCGGCGGCGGCACTACGGAGGTCGCGGTGCTGTCGCTCGGCGGCGTCGCCCACAGCAGTTCGGTGCGCGTCGGCGGCGACAAGATGGATGACATGATCGCCTCGTCGATCCGCCGCAAGCACAACATGATGATCGGCGAAATGACCGCCGAGCGCGTCAAGCTCGCGATCGGCTCGGCCGTCGCACCGCAGGGCGAGGGCATCGTCATGGCCGTCAAGGGGCGCGACCTCGTCACCGGCCGGCCGTCCGAAGTCCAGGTGTCCGAAGCGGAGATAGCGGAGGCGCTCGCCGAACCCGTCGGCCAGATCGTCAGCGCGGTGAAGGCGGCGCTCGAACGCACGCCTCCCGAACTGTCGGCCGACATCATCGAGGAAGGCATCACGCTGACCGGCGGCGGGGCGCTGCTGCGCCGCATGGATCAGGCGATCGCCAAGGCGACCGGCCTGCCCGTCCGGGTGGCGGAAGAAGCGCTGATCTGCGTCGCGATGGGCGCGGGCCTGACCTTCGACGATCAAAGCTATCGCGGCATATTGATGGCCGCCTGACGGCCGCGCAGGCCGATGGGAATATCCTTTTCGGCTGCCCGAACCCTCATCCCCCGCCCGCCACCGTTGGCGGCTGCGACGGGGGAATAGGTTGGTTGTGCACGGGAAGAACATTAAGAGAACAAATGATGGCTGTCAAGCTGCGCATGCACGCGATGGCGACACAGTTTGAAATGCGTCGCGTGACTTTGCTTGGAGGGGAGGCGCCCGCCGCCGCCCCACGCTCCCCTCGGTTGACGTAAACGGTAACTTGTCTATCGGTCGCTGCATCGGAACGGGAGACATCTATGAGCAAGGAACCGCAATTCGATCTTTCGGGGCGCGTCGCGCTGGTGACGGGGGCGTCGTCGGGGCTCGGTGCCGGGTTCGCGCGGGCGCTGGCCGCGGCGGGCGCGAAAGTCGTGCTGGCCGCGCGGCGCGCCGACCGGCTCGCCGAACAGGTCGCCGCGATCGAGGCGGCGGGCGGGCAGGCGGTCGCGGTGTCGCTCGACGTGACCGACGAGGCGTCGACCAAGGCCGCCTATGATGCCGCGGAGGCGGCGTTCGGTACCGTCGACACGATCATCGCCAACGCCGGTGTGGCGACCGAGAAGGTGGCGCTGGGACTCGTGGTCGAAGAGGTCGACGGCCTGCTCGCCGCCAATGTCCGCGGCGTCTTCCTGACCGTGACCGAGGGCGCGCGGCGGCTCGAAGCCGCGGGCAGCCGCGAGCGGCAGCACGGCCGCGTCGTCATCATCGGCTCGATCACCGCCGACAAGGTGTTCCCGGCGACCTCTGTCTATGGCGCGACCAAGGCGGCGGCGCGCCACATGGGCAAGGCGTTCGCGCGCGAATGGGCGCGGCGCGGGATCAACGTGAACGTCATCCAGCCCGGCTATTTCGAATCCGAGATGACCGCCGAACTGTTCAGCAGCGAGGCGGGTCGCAAGTTCGTCGCCAGCTTCCCGCGCCAGCGGCTGCGCCCGGCCAGCGACCTCCATGCGCCGCTGCTCTTCCTCGCCTCCGACGCGTCGGCGGGGGTGACCGGCAGCGTCATCACCGTCGACGACGGCCAGACCCTGTGACGGACGAAGCGAAGGGCGAACTGGTCGTCGAGCGTCGCGGCGCGGTCGAGATCGCGACGCTCAACCGGCCCGAGCGGCTGAATGCGCTGAACGAAGGGCTGGTCGAGGCGCTGAACGCCTATTTCGGCGGGCTCGCCGAACGCAAGGATGTGCGCGTCGTCCTGCTGCGCGGCGCCGGTCGCGGCTTCTGCGCCGGGCTCGACATCCAGGAAGACCGGACCGGCGACGAAACGCCGGTGCTGCGCACGCTGCGGACCCAGACCGATATCGGCAATATCTATCGCAGGATGCGCGCCTGCCCGCAGCCGATCATCGCGCTCGGCCATGGCGCCGCGGCGGGCGGGGGGCTGTCGCTGCTGCTCGCGTCGGACGTGCGCTACGGCGCGCCCGACTTTCGCTGCAACGCCGCCTATATCCGCATCGGGCTCGGCGGCTGCGACATGGCGTCGAGCTATTTCCTGCCGCGTCTCGTCGGGGCGAGCCTCGCGTCGGAGATGATCCTGACCGGGCGCTTCGTCGGCGCGGAGCGGGCGCTCGCGGCGGGGCTGATCAGCGAGATCGTCGACGAGGACAAGCTGCTCGACCGCGGGCTCGCGCTCGCCGAAGAGATGCTCGCGACCAGCCCATGGGGCCTGCGTCTGTCCAAGCAGGCGCTGAACCTCAACATCGACGCGCCAAGCCTGGAAGCGGCGATGGCGATCGAGGACCGGCAGCAGGTGATCCTGTCGGCGACCGAGGATTACAAGGAAGCGCTCACCGCTTTCCTCGACAAGCGCCCGCCCGAATATCGCGAGCGATAGCGGGCCTTCGGAAGGAAAGACGGCGACCCGGGCGTCCCTGCCCTGGAAAGGCGAGCCGGATTCGAGCAGAACAGGAACGGAAGCGCGCGGCGGCCGTTTCGGGAACGACCCGTACGGAGACGGAACCGACCCGCGTGCCCGAAGATCAGCCATCCGCCGATGCCTCCGACGCTCCCGCAACGCTGTCCGCGCTGGCGGCGGCAGTCGATCGCTGCACGCGCTGCCCGCTCTATCGCCACGCGACGCAGGGCGTGGCGGGCGAGGGGCCGAAGAGAGCGCGCATCATGCTGATCGGCGAACAGCCGGGCGATCAGGAGGACCGGCAGGGCCGGCCGTTCGTCGGCCCGGCGGGCCGGCTCCTCGACGCCGCGCTGGACGAAGCCGGGCTCGACCGCCGGCGGCTGTTCCTCACCAATGCGGTCAAGCATTTCAAGTTCACACCGCGCGGCAAGCGGCGGCTGCACCAGACCCCGACCACCGGAGAGGTCGATATCTGCCGCTGGTGGCTCGACAGGGAGCGCGCATTGGTGCAGCCCGATCTCATCGTCACGCTGGGCGCCACCGCGCTGCGTGGGGTGACGGGAAAGAGCGCAAGCATCCGGTCGATGCGCGGGCGTGCGGTGGAACTGGAGGGAGGCGCAAGGCTGGTGGCGACGGTCCATCCGTCCTTCCTGCTCCGTATGCCCGATCGCGAGCGCGCGACGCAGGAGCGTGCCGCCTTCGTCGCCGACCTCGTTCGGGCGCGGACGCTGCTGGCGTGACGGGGGCTGTCTGATGGCGCGTACGGCGGCCTGGCTCGAACCGCATCCGCATGGCCTCTACGTGCGGCCGGCCGATCTGTGGATCGACCCGTCGCGCCCGGTCGAGCGCGCGGCGGTGACGCACGGCCATGCCGACCATGCGCGCAGCGGCCATCACGCGGTTTTCGCGACGCCGGAGACGCTGGCGATCATGGCGCTGCGCTATGGCGTCGATACCGCGGCAAGCCGCAATGCCGCCTTCGCCTACGGCGACGGGTTCGAACGCGGCGGCGTGCGCTTTTCCTTCCACCCCGCCGGACACGTCCTCGGCAGCGCGCAGATCGCGATGGAATATCGCGGCGAGCGGATCGTCGTCACCGGCGATTACAAGCGCCGCGCCGACCCGACCTGTGCGCCGTTCGAAATCGTCCCCTGCGATATCTTCATCACCGAGGCGACCTTCGGCCTCCCGGTGTTCCGCCATCCGCCGACCGACGGAGAGATTGCGAAGCTGCTCGCTGCGGTGCGCGCCGAGCCCGACCGCTGCGTCCTCGTCGGCGCCTATGCGCTGGGCAAGGCGCAGCGCATGATCGCCGAACTGCGCCGCGCGGGATGGGATGCGCCAATCTTCATCCACGGCGCGCTCGAACGCATGTGCGCGCTCTACGCCGCCCATGGCGTCGCGCTTGGCGACCTGCGGCTGGTCGGCGAGACCGCAAAGGCCGAAATGGCGGGGCAGGTCGTGCTCGCGCCGCCCTCCGCCCTGCACGACCGCTGGTCGCGGCGGCTGCCCGATCCGATCACCGCGATGGCCTCGGGCTGGATGCGGGTGCGCCAGCGCGCGCGGGCGCGCATGGTCGAACTGCCGCTCGTCATCTCCGACCATGCCGACTGGGACGAACTCACCGCGACGATCGCCGAGGTCGAACCGCGCGAAAGCTGGATCACCCACGGCAGCGAAGAAGGGCTGCTGCGCTGGTGCGAACTGACGCAGCGCCGGGCGCGCGCACTGCATCTCGTCGGGCGCGATCTGGAGGAAGAGGCGTGAAGCGCTTCGCGGCCCTGATCGACCGGCTGGTCTACACGCGCTCGCGCAACAGCAAGCTGGCGCTGATCGTCGATTACCTCCGCCACACACCCGATCCTGATCGCGGCTGGGCGCTCGCGGCGCTGACCGACGCGCTCGACTTCCCGGCGGTGAAGGCGGGAACGGTGCGCGCGCTGCTCGCGACGCGGGTCGACGAGGAACTGTTCCGCCTGTCGCGCCATTTCGTCGGCGACACGGCGGAGACTGCGGCCTTGCTGTGGCCGGACGGTTCAGGGAAAAAGGGCGATATCAGCGTTTCCGCTGCCGTCGACGCCCTCTCCGCCGCGACGCGCAGCGATGCGCCCGCGGTCCTTGCTTCGCTGCTCGACCGCCTCGACGCCGACGGCCGCTATGCGCTGCTCAAGCTGGCGCTCGGCGGGATGCGGGTCGGGGTGTCGGCGCGGCTCGCGAAGCAGGCCTTCGCGCAGGCGTTCGATGTGCCGGTCGATGACGTCGAGGAATTGTGGCACGCGATCCCGCCGCCCTATGCGCCGCTCTTCGCGTGGGGCGAGGGGCGCGCCGCCCGGCCCGATCTTGCCGACGTCGCCTTCTTTCGCCCCTTCATGCTCGCGCACCCGCTCGACGAGGGCGAGGCGATCGATTTAGCCGCCTTCGCCGCCGAATGGAAATGGGACGGCATCCGCGTCCAGATCGCGCGCGGCGGGAGCGGGGGCGGCGGCGAGACGCGCCTCTACAGCCGCGGCGGCGAGGATATCGGCGCCGCCTTTCCGGAACTGCTCGCCGCCTTCGACCAGGATGCGGTGATCGACGGCGAACTGCTGGTGCGCGGCGAGGCGCAGGGCGGGGTCGAGGGCGGCGCCGCCAGCTTCAACGCGCTCCAGCAGCGGCTCGGGCGCAAGACGGTGACGAAACGGATGCTCGCCGACTATCCCGCCTTCGTGCGCGTCTACGACCTGCTCGGCGTCGACGGCAACGACCTGCGCCTGCTGCCGTGGACCGAGCGGCGGCGGCAGCTGGAAGCGTTCGTGCCGCGGCTCGCGAACAGCCATTTCGACCTGTCGCAGGTCATCGAGGCGCGCGATTTCGCGCATCTGGCGGAACTGCGCGCGGGCGCGCGCGACGCGGCGATCGAGGGGGTGATGCTCAAGCGGCGCGATGCGCCTTATGTTGCCGGTCGCCGCGCCGGGCTGTGGTACAAGTGGAAGCGCGACCCGCTGACCGCCGACTGCGTGATGATGTATGCGCAGCGCGGCAACGGGCGGCGCGCCAGCTTCTATTCGGACTACACCTTCGGCTGCTGGTCCGACGCGGGCGAACTGCTGCCTGTCGGCAAGGCCTATTCGGGCTTCACCGACGAGGAGCTGAAATGGCTCGACAAGTTCGTGCGCGACCACACCACCGATCGCTTCGGCCCGGTGCGCGAGGTCGAAAAGACGCTGGTGCTGGAGGTCGCCTTCGATTCGATCCATCCGTCGAAGCGGCACAAGTCAGGGCTTGCAATGCGCTTTCCGCGCATCGCCCGCATCCGGCGCGACAAACCGGCGGAAGAGGCCGACCGCATCGCGACGCTGAAGGCGATGGCGACGTGATTCCCAATATGATCGGCGGGATACGTCATTGCGAGGAGCCGCAGGCGACGAAGCAATCCCCAGCTTTCGTTCCGCCTTGTCGCGGGCTGAAGATTGCGTTGCGTCGCTCGCAATGACGGCTCCATCCGGAAAATTTGCCTTCGCGGCCTTGCAACGGCTAAGCGCGATACCGAGTTAGAAGCCCTATCCGTTCAAGCAAAAAATGGAGACTGCCATGACGATCGCCTTCCCGCCCCTGCCCTATGCGCAGGATGCCCTCGCGCCGCATATCTCGGCCGACACGCTCGCGACGCATCATGGCAAGCATCACAAGGCCTATGTCGACAAGGTCAATGCCGCGATCGAGGGCACCGACCTTGCGGACAAGAGCCTCGAGGACATCGTCCGCCATGCCGAGAGCGCGGGCAACAAGGGGCTGTTCAACAACGCCGCCCAGTCGTGGAACCACGCCTTCTACTGGAACAGCCTGTCGCCGACGAAGACCGCGCCGCAGGGGGATCTCGCCGCGGCGATCGACCGCGATTTCGGCTCTCTCGACGACCTTAAGAAAAAGCTCAAGGATACCGCGGTCAATCACTTCGCCTCGGGCTGGGCCTGGCTCGTCGCCAGGGACGGCAAGCTGTCGGTCACCGACACGCACGACGCGGGGACCGAGGCGACCGGCGGCGCCAAGCCGCTGCTCGTCATCGACGTGTGGGAGCATGCCTATTACATCGACCGCAAGAACGTCCGCCCCGATTATGTGAACGCAGTGGTCGACGAACTGCTCAACTGGGATTTCGCGGCCGAGAATCTGGCGCGCGACGGCGCCTGGACCTACCCGGCGGCGTGACGAAGGCCCGTCTTCCGGCAAGGGCCGGATGACGACGGGCGATACGGGGCGCGGGCCGGCGGCGACCGGTCCGCGCACCCCTATCGTCCCCGCGGGGCCTGGCCTATAGCGCCGCCATGACGATCAGCCTTTTCGAACTGTTCAAGATCGGCGTCGGTCCGTCGAGCTCGCACACCGTCGGGCCGATGGTCGCGGGCCGCCGCTTCGGCGAGTGGCTCGACGCGCGCGGCCTGCTGGACCGCACGGCGCATGTCGAGGCCGACCTCTACGGCTCGCTGGCGCTGACCGGCAAGGGCCACGCCTCCGATACCGCGCTCGTCGCGGGCCTGGCGGGGGAGGTGCCCGCGACGACCGACCTTGCCGCGATCCAGGCGCACTGGGCGCGCGCCGAACGCGAAGGTCGTCTCGACCTGCTCGGGCGGGTTCCGGTGCGCTTCGAACCGAAGCGCGACCTGCATTTCCAGATGCGCCAGCGCCAACCCTTCCACACCAACGCGCTCAGCTTCACCGCGCGCGACGCGGACGGCGAGATACTGGCGAAGCGCATGTATTTCTCGATCGGCGGCGGCTTCGTCGTCGACGAGGAAGAGGCGGGACGCAACAGCCGCGGTGCCGAGGACGAGGTCGAGCTGCCCTTTCCCTTCACCTCGGGCGCCGACCTGATGGCGATGGGCGCGGCGTCGGGAAAGAGCTTCGCCGCGATGATGCTCGACAACGAACTCGTGCATCGCGACGCGGAGCAGGTCGAAGCGGGGCTCGATGCGATCGCGGCGGCGATGGATGCATCGATCGACGCGGGCTGCGCGAGCACCGGCATCCTGCCCGGCGGCCTCAAGGTCCGGCGCCGCGCGCCGCAGATCGCCGCCGACATCCGCGAGCGGCACGAGGCGAACCTGTCCGAACCGCTCGCGATGATGGACTGGATCAACCTGTGGGCGATGGCGGTGAACGAGGAGAATGCCGCCGGCGGCCGCGTCGTCACCGCGCCGACCAACGGCGCCGCGGGGATCATCCCGGCGGTGATCCGCTATTACCGGCGCGGCTGCCGCGGCGATGCGGCGGGGGTGCGGACCTTCCTGCTGACGGCGGGGGCCATCGGCGCGCTCTACAAGCGCAACGCCAGCATCTCGGGCGCGGAGGTCGGCTGTCAGGGAGAGGTCGGCGTCGCCTGCTCGATGGCGGCGGCGGGGCTGACCGCCGCGCTCGGCGGCACCAACGCGCAGATCGAGAACGCCGCCGAGATCGGCATGGAGCACAATCTCGGCCTCACCTGCGATCCCATCGGCGGCCTCGTCCAGATTCCCTGCATCGAGCGCAACGCGATGGGCGCCATCAAGGCCATCGACGCCAGCCGCATCGCGATGATCGGCGACGGCACCCATGTCGTCAGCCTCGACACGGTGATCGCGACGATGCTGCAAACCGGCCGCGACATGCGCGACAAATATAAGGAAACGTCGAAGGGTGGACTGGCGGTCAGCGTGGTGGAGTGTTGAGCGACACGCTTCCGTTACCGTCATCCCGGACTTGATCCGGGATCCATTGACCCGGCGCTGGTTTGCACGGACCCGGGATCAAGTCCGGGGGGTGACGAATTTAGTACAGGCTCTCGCATCTTGCATTGCCGCCGCATTTGCCTGATTGGAGCGCCCGAGAAGGAGACCGCCCCATGAAAACCCGCGCCGCCGTCGCGTTCGAAGCGAAGAAACCGCTCGAGATCGTCGAACTCGACCTTGAAGGCCCGAAGGCGGGCGAGGTACTGGTGGAGATCATGGCGACGGGCATCTGCCACACCGACGCCTACACCCTCGACGGCTTCGACAGCGAGGGCATCTTTCCGTCGGTGCTCGGCCACGAAGGCGCCGGGATCGTGCGAGAGGTCGGCGCAGGCGTGACGTCGGTGAAGCCCGGCGATCATGTGATCCCGCTCTACACCCCCGAATGCCGCCAGTGCAAAAGCTGCCTGTCGGGCAAGACCAACCTGTGCACCGCGATCCGTGCGACGCAGGGCAAGGGGCTGATGCCCGACGGCACGACGCGCTTCAGCTACAAGGGTCAGCCGATCTTCCATTATATGGGCTGCTCGACCTTCTCCAACTTCACCGTGCTGCCCGAGATCGCGGTCGCGAAAATCCGCGAGGACGCGCCGTTCCAGACAAGCTGCTACATCGGCTGCGGCGTCACCACCGGCGTTGGCGCGGTCGTCAACACCGCGAAGGTGCAGGCGGGCGAGAATGTGGTCGTCTTCGGTCTCGGCGGCATCGGGCTCAACGTGATCCAGGGCGCGAAGCTGGTCGGTGCCGACAAGATCATCGGCATCGACATCAACCCCGATCGCGAGGAATGGGGCCGCAAGTTCGGCATGACGCACTTCATCAACTCGAAGGGCCTGTCGCGCGACGAGACGGTCGCGAAGATCGTCGAGGTCACCGACGGCGGCGCCGACTACAGCTTCGACGCCACCGGCAATACCGAGGTGATGCGCACCGCGCTCGAATGCTGCCACCGCGGCTGGGGCGAGAGCATCGTCATCGGCGTCGCCGAGGCGGGCAAGGAAATCGCGACACGCCCGTTCCAGCTCGTCACCGGCCGCGTTTGGAAGGGCACGGCGTTCGGCGGCGCCAGGGGCCGCACCGACGTGCCGAAGATCGTCGACTGGTACATGAACGGCAAGATCGCGATCGACCCGATGATCACCCACGTCCTGACGCTGGAGGAGATCAACAAGGGTTTCGACCTGATGCACGCGGGCGAAAGCATCCGCAGCGTCGTGGTGTATTGACGCGCCCATGTTCAGCCATGTGATGCTCGGCGCCGACGATATCGAGGCCGCCCGCCGTTTCTACGATGCCATCCTCGGCGCGCTGGGCGCCGCGCCCGGCGCGATCGACGAGCGTGGCCGGCTCGTCTACAGTCATGCGGGAGGGCGCTTCCTGATCAGTGCGCCGATCGATGGCAAGGCCGCGCATGGCGCGAACGGCGGGACGCTCGGTTTCGCCGCGTCTTCGCCCGAGGCGGTCGATGCGTGGCACGTGGCGGGCATCGCGAACGGCGGGACCGCGATCGAGGACCCGCCGGGGCCGCGCGATGCCACCGAAGGCCGGCGGCTCTATCTCGCCTATCTGCGCGATCCGGCGGGCAACAAGCTCTGCGCGCTTTACCGGATCGCCTGAAGGGTGCCGCACCGCCGATGACCGCCGCGACCGACCATCCGGGCTATGTCCTGACCTTCAGCTGCATCGACGCGGTGGGCATCGTCGCGGCCGTGACGGGGTTGCTCGCCGAAGCCGACGGCTTCATCCTCGACAGCCAGCAATATGCCAATCTCGAATCGGGGCGCTTCTTCATGCGGGTCGCGTTCCGCGCCGCGGGACCGCGCTTTCCCGAAGGGCTCGCCGCGGTGCAGGCGGCGTTCGCGCCGGTCGTCGAACGCTTCGCGATGGATGCGCGCATTCGCGACGCGGCGCAAAAGCCGCGCTTCGTCATCGCCGTATCGCAGGGCAGCCACTGCCTCAACGACCTGCTCCACCGCTGGTCGACGGGGAATCTGGCGATCGACGTCGTCGGGGTCGTGTCGAATCACGAGCATCTGCGGCGGCTTTCCGAATGGCATGGCGTACCCTTTCACCATCTGCCCGTCAGCGACGCCAACCGCGCCGAACAGGAGGCCGCGATCCTCGACGTCATGGCGCGCGGCAAGGCCGATTATCTGGTCCTCGCGCGCTATATGCAGGTGCTGTCGACCGACCTGTCGGCGCGGCTCATCGGCCGCTGCATCAATATCCATCACAGCTTCCTGCCGGGTTTCAAGGGCGCGCGGCCCTATCACCGCGCGCACGAGCGCGGGGTGAAGCTGATCGGCGCGACCGCGCATTTCGTGACCGGCGACCTCGACGAAGGCCCGATCATCGAACAGGCGGTCGAGCGTGTCGATCATCGCTATTCGGTCGACGACCTGATCCGCACCGGCCGCGATATCGAGGCGCAGGTGCTCGCGCGCGCGGTGCGCTGGGTCGCCGAACAGCGCGTGCTGATCGACGGGTGCAAGACGGTGGTCTTCCGCTAGGCAACGCTATAGGTATCGATTCGCAACCAGAATCAGGAGGAGCGGACACATGTACAGCCACAATATGGTCGGGTCGAACGACCTCGAGGCATCGCGGAAATTCTATGATGCGACCTTCCAGGCGATCGGCGGCAAGCCGGGAATCCAGGACGACAAGGGACGCCTGATCTATATGCACAACGGCGGTCTGTTCCTGGTGACGGCGCCGATCGACGGGAAGCCGGCGACCGCGGGCAACGGCTGCACCATCGGTATCGCGATGGCCAATCCCGAACAGGCCGATGCGTGGCATCGCGCCGGGGTCGAAGCGGGCGGCACCGCGATCGAGGACCCGCCGGGCGTGCGCGAAGGCAATGGCATGAAGATGTATCTCGCCTATCTGCGCGATCCGTCGGGCAACAAGCTCTGCGCCCTGCACCGGATGTGAGGACGATCGTGCGCGGCGAAGCGGGATTGCTGGCGGATCTGGATGCGCTCGCGATTCCCTTTGCCGCGCACGAACATGTCGCGGTGTTCACCGTCGCCGAGAGCGAGAAGGTCAGCGCCGCGATCCCCGGTGCGCACAGCAAGAACCTGTTCCTCAAGGATGCCGGCGGGACCTTCTGGCTCGTCACCGTGCCGGCGGAGGCGCGCGTCGACCTGAAGGCGTTGCCCGACGCGATCGGCTGCAAGCGCGTGAGCTTCGGCAAGCCGGAGGATATGGCGCGGCTGCTCGGCATCCAGCCGGGATCGGTGACGCCGCTCGCCGCGATCAACGCGCCGCCGGGCAGCATCGCCGTCGTGCTTGATGCGGGCCTGGCCGCCGCGAGCCGAGTCAACGTCCATCCGCTGCGCAACACCGCGACGCTGGGGCTCGCCGGGGCGGCGATCCTCGACCTTCTGCGCCATTGGGGGCATGATCCGCTGGTGGCGCCCATTCCCGTTCAGGCCATCGCATGACCATCGAAACCCTTTCGACGACCCGCAGCCATGGCGGCACGCAAAGCGTCTGCCGCCATGCAAGCGACACGACCGCGACCGACATGAGCTTCGCGATCTTCGTGCCCGACCATGCGGAAGGCGCGAAACTGCCGGTGCTCTGGTATCTGTCGGGGCTGACCTGCACCCATGCCAATGTGATGGAGAAGGGCGAATATCGCGCCGCCTGCGCACGGCACGGCATCATCTTCGTCGCGCCCGACACTTCGCCGCGGGGGGAGGGTGTTCCCGACGACCCCGACGCAGCCTGGGATTTCGGCCTCGGCGCGGGCTTCTATGTCGATGCGACCGTCGAACCATGGGCGAAGAACTACCGGATGCGCTCCTATATCGAGGACGAACTGCCCTCGCTGCTGCTGCGCCATTTCCCGATGACCGACATGACGCGGCAGGGGATCAGCGGCCATTCGATGGGCGGCCATGGCGCGCTGACCGTGGCGCTGCGTACCCCCGACCGTTTCCGCTCGGTCTCGGCCTTCGCGCCGATCGTCGCGCCGACGCAGTGCCCGTGGGGCGAAAAGGCGCTGGGCGGCTATCTGGGCCCCGACCGCGCGTTATGGACCGCCTATGATGCCTGCGCGCTGATCGACGGCGGCGCCCGGCTGCCCGACCTGCTGGTCGACCAGGGCGATGCGGACACCTTCCTCGCCGAGCAGTTGAAAACGCCGCTTCTCGAAGAGTCGTGCCGAAAGGCCGGGCAGAAGGCGACGATCCGCATGCAGCCGGGTTACGACCACAGCTATTATTTCATCTCGACCTTCATGGCCGAGCATGTCGCATGGCATGCGGAGCGGTTGAAGCGGGAGCGGTAAGCCGTCACGGAATCAGTAGCGTCGATCCGGTCGTCCGCCCCGCCTCCAGATCGGCATGCGCGCGCGCCGCGTCCCGCAATCCATAGCGCTGGCCGACGGTGATCGCCACCGCCCCGCTTTCGATCATCTCGAACACGCGCGCGGCGCCCGCCGCGCGTTCGCCGGGGTCGAGATAATAGTCGAACAGCGTCGGCCGCGTGACGAATTGCGACCCATGCTGCGCCAGGATGCCCAGATTGACCCCGGTCACCGGTCCGCCGGCATTGCCGTAGCTGACGATCAGCCCGCGCCGCGCGGTCGCCTTCAGCGACACGGTCCATGTCGCCATGCCGATGCCGTCGAAGGTCACGGGGACGCCCTGGCCGTCGGTGATTTCGCGAACATGCGCGGCGACATCGTCCTGCTTGTAGCGGATGACATGGTCGGCGCCGGCGTCGCGGGCCGTCTGCGCCTTGGCTTCGGTGCTGACGGTGCCGATCACCGTCGCGCCGACCGCCTTCAGCCATTGGACGAGGATCAGCCCGACGCCGCCCGCCGCCGCGTGGACCAGCACCGGCCAGCCCGCCTCGATCTTCGCGCAGCGCTCGACCAGCGCCTCGACGGTGCAGGCCTTGAGCAGCGCAGCGGCGGCGGTGTCGTCGTCGATGCCGGCCGGCAGTTTCATCAGCGATGCGGCGGGAAGGATCCGCGCGCTCGCATAGGCGCCCTGCTGCGGGCCGAAGGTCGCGACGCGGTCGCCGGGCTGCAGGCCATGGACGTCGGGGCCGGTCGCGACCACCTCGCCCGCCGCTTCGACGCCCAGTCCGCCGGGAAGCTCGATCGGATAGGTGCCGTCGCGATGATAGGTGTCGATATAGTTGAGCCCGATGGCGGTCTGGCGCACCAGCACCTGTCCGGCAGCGGGCGCACCGAGCGTCACCTCGCGCCACTGGATGACCTCGGGACCGCCCTGCTCCGCGATGAACGCCTCGATTGCCTGCATGGCTGCTCTCCTGCTGGTCCGTTTCATCTGGAGCGAGCGGACAGGCAGCGCAAGGGTCGATGCGATATAAGCCCCTCCTCTTCGGAGGAGGGGGTGAGTCAGCGGGGCGAGCGCGGCTTGCCCTTGCCGAAGGGCTTGGCCTTGAACCCGCCGGGCTTGCCATGGGGCTTGCGCGGCCCGTCCTTGCGCGGACCCGCTTCGCGTCGCGGCGGCCAGGTCGCGCCGCCGGGCGCCGGCGTGATCGCGACGCCGTTGTCGTCTTCGCCATCCTTGTTGGCGCTGCGCTCGACCGCCTCGGCGAAGCGGTCGGCGATGGCGAGCGGAATGTTGAACAGCGTTTCGTTCGGGCCGATGCGGATCGCGCCGATTTCGTGCTTGGTGACATGGCCGCGGCGGCAGAGCAGCGGCAATATCCAGCGTGGGTCGGCATTGTGGCGGCGGCCGATATTGAGCCGGAACCAGACGCTGTCGTCGAAACCGTCGCGGTGCCCGCCGCGCTCGCGCGGTTCGCGTTCGGCGCGTTCGCCCCGCTCGCGGCGCGGCGGCGGACCGTTGTCGATCAGTTCCTCGGGCAGCGGCATGGTGGCGCGGTGCGCGCGGACGAGCGCGGCGGCGATCTCCTCCGGCGCGCGCTCGGCGAGCAGGCGGCGGCCGAGTTCGATATCCTCCTCGTCATGCTCGATGGGAGCAAGCAGCGCCTCGATCAGCCGTTCGCGGTCGCGTGCCCGCACGTCGTCGGCGGTCGGGGCGCCGGTCCATTCGGCGTCGATCCGGGCGCCGCGCAGCATGGCGTCGACACGGCGGCGGCGCGGATAGGGAACGATCAGCACCGCCGTCCCCTTCTTCCCCGCGCGCCCGGTGCGACCCGAACGGTGCTGGAGCGTTTCGGCATCGCGCGGGATTTCGACATGGACGACCAGGCTCAGGCTGGGCAGGTCGATACCGCGCGCCGCGACGTCGGTCGCGACGCACACCCGGGCCCGGCGGTCGCGCAGCGCCTGAAGCGCCTGGTTGCGCTCGTTCTGGCTATGCTCGCCCGACAGCGCGACGGCGGCGAAGCCGCGATTGACCAGCCGCGCGTGAAGGCGGCGGACATTGTCGCGCGTGGCGCAGAACAGCATCGCGGTTTCGGCGTCGTGAAGGCGCAGCAGGTTGATCACCGCGCTTTCGATATCGGCGGGCGCGACGGTCACGACCTGATAGGCGATATCGCCGTGGCCGCGATCCTCGCCGACCGTCGAGATGCGAAGCGCATCGCGCTGATAGCGTTTGGCGAGCTGGGCGATCGGCTTGGGGATCGTCGCCGAGAACAGCAGGGTGCGCCGCGTTTCGGGCGTCGCGTCGAGGATCTCCTCCAGATCCTCGCGAAAGCCCATGTCGAGCATCTCGTCGGCCTCGTCGAGCACCGCGACGCGCAACGCGGCGAGGTCGAGCGCGCCGCGCTCGAGATGGTCGCGCAATCGGCCGGGCGTTCCGACGACGATGTGCACGCCCTGATTCAGCGCCCGGCGCTCGCGGCTCGCGTCCATCCCCCCGACGCAGGTCGCGATGCGCGCGCCGGTGGCGGCGTAGAGCCAGCCCAGTTCGCGGCTGACCTGCAGGGCCAGTTCGCGCGTCGGCGCGACGATCAGCGCAAGCGGTGCCGAGGCGAAGGGAAGGCGGCCGTCCGCCAGCAGTTCGTCGGCCATCGCAAGACCGAAGGCGACCGTCTTGCCCGAACCCGTCTGCGCCGAAACGAGCAGGTCGCGGCCGTGGGCCCCGGCTTCGATGACCTGCGATTGCACCGGGGTCAGCGTCTGATAATCGCGCGCGCCGAGAGCGTCCGCGAGGGCGGGGGGAAGATGATCGAAGGCCATATTTCTCTTCTTTTCCGTAACGGGCTGCGCCGCCGATTCTGTAATTCGTCATACCGGACTCGATCCGGCATCCATTCGCCCCTTGCCACGAAGCGCTGAAGGGACCCCGGATCAGGTCCGGGGTGACGAAGGAACGCAAGCTTTTCCTAAAGCGCCTGGCCTGCTGCGTATCCGCTGGCCCACGCCCATTGAAAATTATAGCCGCCCAGCCACCCGGTGACATCCACGGCTTCGCCGACCGCATAGAGCCCCGGAACGCTTTTGGCCATCATTGTTTGCGACGACAGCCCGGCGGTCGCGATGCCGCCCACGGTGACTTCGGCCTTGGCGAAGCCCTCGGTGCCGTTGGGGCGGAAGGCCCAGCGCTTCAGGCGTCCCTCGGCGTCGACAAGTTTGCGGTCGGTCTGCGCCGCCATCTCGCCCGGCAGCGCGAGGCGGTCGGCAAGCGTCTGTGCGAGCCGGGCGGGGAGCAGGGGCGCGAGGGTCGAGGCCAGCGTCGCCCGCGGCCGCGCGCGCTTCGCCTCGACCAGCCAGCCGGGTGCGGCGTCGGGCAGAAAGTCGATCGTCACCGGATCGCCGCGCTGCCAATAGCTGCTGACCTGGAGGATCGCGGGTCCCGACAGGCCGCGATGCGTGAACAGCGCGGCTTCGCGGAAAGCCGCCTTGCCCGCGCGCGCCTCGACCGGCGCCGCGACACCCGACAACTCGCGGAACAGCAGATCGTCGCCGCCGAGCGTCAGCGGGACGAGCGCGGGACGCGGCTCGACGACCTTCAGGCCGAAGCGCCGCGCGAGGTCGTAGGCGAAGCCGGTCGCGCCCATCTTCGGAATCGACGGACCGCCCGTCGCGACGACCAGTGCCGGGGCGGTGAAGCGCCGTTCGCCGAAGGTCACCCCGAACCCGTCCGCGCCGTGCGCGACCTCGCGGACCGGCTGGCCGTGCAATATGGTGACGCCGCCCTTCGCCGCCTCTTCCATCAGCATCGCGACGATCTGCTTCGCCGATCCGTCGCAGAACAGCTGGCCGAGCGTCTTTTCGTGCCAGGCGATGCCATGCGCTTCGACCAGCGCGAGGAAATCGGCGGGCGTGTAGCGGGCGAGCGCCGATTTGGCGAAATGGGGGTTCGCCGAAATATAGCGGTCGGGGGTCGTGTGAATGTTGGTGAAGTTGCAGCGCCCGCCCCCGGAGATCAGGATCTTCTTTCCGATCGCGTCGGCATGATCGAGCAGCAGCACCCGCCGTCCGCGCTGCCCGGCGACCGCGGCACACATCAGCCCGGCCGCGCCGGCGCCCAGCACGATGGCATCATAAGGGGCAGCGGTCATCGGCGGTCAGCGCAGCTTTGCGATCGACAGCCCGTCCTGCTTGGCGCGCGCCTTCACCGACTCCTCGCTGCGCGTCAGCGCCCTGGCGATCGCCTTCAGCGCCATGCCCTTCCTTGCGAGCGTATGAAGCTTGTCGATTTCCGCCGCCGTCCATGGCTGCTTGTGGCGTTCGAACTTGTCCTTCATGCCTGCGCCTCGGGGTCGGGAGCGGCGGCCAGGACCGTGATCGCGTCTTCGTGCCCCTGAAATTCGACCATATCCTCGACCTCGGCGCCAAGCAGCGCGCGGCCGAGCGGGGCGGTGAAGGCGATGCGCCCGACGGTCGGGTCCGCCTCGTCATGGCCGACGATCGTCACTTCGCGGTCGGCGCCGTTCAGCCGGTAGCGCACCCGGCTGCCGATACCGACCGATCCTTCCGCGGGCGGTGCCTGCACCTCGGCGGTCGCCTTGCGCGTGCCAAGATAGCGGAGCTGGCGTTGCAGCTTTGCCTTCGCTTCGGCATCCGTTTCCGCCTCGATCGCCGCGTCGAGCGCCGCCACGCCTTCGCCGAGCAGGCGCAACCCGCGCGGCGTCACCAGATTCGGTCCCGGCGGAATCGGCCATTCAAAGGTCGGTTCCTTATGTTCGTCGTCGCTCTCGCGCCGAAAGGCTACGCTCATCGTCCATACTCTCGGGGAAGGGGAAACTCCCTTTGCACCGCGAAGGTGGCGACAAGATGGCGCGGCGCCGGTCGCGCTGGACAGCCCCTCCTTCGTGTATTATAATCATAACACACGAAGGAGATATGCGATGCGCAACTGGACGATGGCCTTCCTCCCGCTGGCGCTGGCGATGACCGCGACGGGCTGCAGCGGCGCCGATCGCGGCGACCGCAGCGAGGCGCGCGGCGATGCCGACCGCGCCACCGATGCGGGACCGCAAACGACGCAGAATTTCACCCTCACCGGCTTCACCGGCGTCAAGGTCGCGGGCCCCGACGACGTCACGATCCGTCAGGGCGACAATTTTTCGATCGCAGCCAGGGGGCCGCAGGCGGAGATCGACGAACTCGACATCACGCTCGACGGAGCGCTGCTGTCGATCGGCCGCAAGCGCGAGGGCTTCAGTCTCGGCGGTGGCCGCCATCGTGGTGTCGAGATCGCCATCACCATGCCGAAACTCGACACCGTGCGGCTGACCGGGTCGGGTTCGATCGACGCCGACGCGGTCGCGGGCGACAAGGTCGCGGCGGTGCTGACCGGGTCGGGCGACCTCAAGATCGCGAAGCTTACCGGCAAGCGCGCCGACATCACCGTGTCGGGGTCGGGCGATATCGATATCGACAATGGCACGATCGACGCGGGCGACATCAGCGTGACCGGATCGGGCGACGTCGATGCCGACGGGCTGGTCGCGACGACGCTGGCCGTCTCGGTCACGGGATCGGGCAATGTCGAGACGCAGGCGACCGGCAAGGCCGACGTCCGCGTCCTCGGTTCGGGCGACGTGACGCTGACCGGCGGCGCGACCTGTTCGACGCGCAAGATGGGATCGGGCACCGTCACCTGCAGGTGACGCGCCCGCTGGCGCGCCCCGCGCGGAACGGTTAAGGCGGCGGTATGACCAGCGCCTCGCGATGGGCCGCGCTTGCGGCTGCCGCCATCCTCTTCGCCGGACCCGCGGCAAGCGCGGAGAAACGCTTCGGCCTCACCAGTTTCGAGGCGATAGAGGTCGATGCCGATTTCATCGTCGAGGTGACGACGCGGGCGCCGGTCGGCGCGGTCGCGATCGGGACGCCCGAAGCGCTCGATCGCGTCAGCCTCGAAACGCGTGACGGACGCCTGGTGATCGGCGAGCGCCGGTTCGCGGGCGACGAGCGCCGGACGAAACCGCAGGCGCCGGTGACGATCCGCGTCAACGCCGTCAATTTGCGGTCGGCCATGCTGGGCGGAGCGGGCGCGCTGCACATCGACCGGCTGAAGGGAACGCGCGTGAGCATCGGTCTGCGCGGCCCCGGCGAGATCCGGGTGGGCGAGGTGATCGGCGACCGGCTGTCGGTCGCGATGATCGGCAACGGCACGATGACGCTCGCGGGTTCCGTCAAACAGGCGCAGGCGACGCTGTCGGGGGCCGGCAGCCTCGACGCCGGGGCGCTGGTGGCGGGCGCATGGACCAGCGACAGCGAAGGGGCGGGGGACCATGTCCTGCGCGCCGAGAAATCCGCGACGATCACGGCACGCGGGATCGGGCGGACCGTCGTGCTTGGCCGACCGACCTGCACGGTGCGCAATATCGGCAGCGGTTCCGTCACCTGCGGGCAGGCGCGATAGAGTGTTTTCAAGTCAGGTGGAATCACCTGACGACTCGGAAAACACGGTAAAACAAGAGTTCAGAGCGCCGGTTTTGATTCCATCAAAACCGAACCCACTCTAGGCGCAGCGACCGCGTTCAGCCTTCGATGCGGGGGCGATATCGGCGGCTGCCGCGCAGCACTTCGCCGTTCGCCAGTTCGACGTCGAAATCGCCGCTCCTGTGCGTGACGACGCGGCGCACCGCGTCCGTGCGGACGAGGCGGCTCCTGTGGATGCGCACGAAGCCGGCGCCGGCCAATTCGGTCTCGACCGCACTCAGCGTCGCGCGATGGAGCAGGCGGCGCCCGCGCCATGCGATCTCGACATAATTGCCCGCGGCGGCGACATGGTCGATCTCGGCGACCGGAAGGCGGTGCGCGACCGATCCATCGCTCACGGTGAGCGTCCGCGATGCCTCGGTCGGCGTGGAAGGCGCGGCGTGACGCGCGATCAGCCACTGCATCAGGAAAATGAGCAGGATCAGTTCGGCGTAGGTCGCCGCGTCCTTGCGCAGTTCATAGAGGATCGGCGATCCGTCGGGCGATTCGAACGAATAGCTGCTACCGGCAAGCCACCAGACGAACATGCGCAGCCCCACCATCAGCGCGATATGGGCGAGCGAAACGGGCAGGGCGAGCGCGGCGTGGATCGCGATCGTCGCGATCCAGCCGAAGCGCGGCGGACGGATGAAGCGGACACCGAACCAGCAGAGCAGGATCATCATCGTCCAGGCGACGAGGCTGGTGCCCTCATAGGCCCAGGCCGTCGACGCCGGTACGTCGCGGCCGAAGGCATGGCGCTCGGCGAGATAGGAATAGACGTTCGAGGTGATGCGGATGAGGCCGTAAGCGAAAAGCGCGCCGACGAGCAGGATCGTCAACCGGCGCGGGCTGATGCGATTCGTCCCGGCTCCGCCGCCGTTGGTCCCAGGCGCTGTTCCTTCGGTCACGCTCCCTCCGCCGCTGGTCCCGCGCCGGTCGCGGCTCTGTCCGGTCCTGACGTAGCCGTCCTCGCGAAACCGGGCAAAGGAGATTCGGCGTGGCCGGAGCGACACGGCATCTTGGCATGGACTGGCTGCGGATCGGGGCGTTCGCGCTGCTGATCCTCTATCATATCGGCATGGTCTTCGTGCCATGGGGTTGGCACGTCAAGAGCGAGCCGACGATCGATTGGGTTGCGATTCCCATGCTTGCCACCAACGGCTGGCGGCTGCCGCTGCTGTTCCTCGTTTCGGGATATGCCAGCGCGGCGCTGCTGGTGAAGCTTGGCGGGGCAGCGGCTTTTGCACGGGCACGAAGCGCGCGGCTGTTGATCCCGCTCGCGTTCGGCATCCTCGTCGTCATACCGCCGCAGCCGTGGATCGAATTGACGGGGCAGCATGGCTATGCCCGCGGCCTGCTTCATTTCTGGCTGCACGATTATTTTCGCTTCGGAACGCTGGACGGAATCGTCCTGCCGACGTGGCAGCATCTGTGGTTCGTCGTCTATCTGTGGGTCTATACGATGCTCGCCGCCCTGTTGTTTGCCACCGTGCCTTCCCGGCTATGGGTGCGGGTCGCCGATGGCGCGGCGCGGCGGCTCGGCGGCTGGAATATCCTGCTGCTGCCGATGGCCGGCTGGTTGCTCGTCTACGCGGCCTTTCCGGACCATCGCGAAACCCACGCGCTCGTCGATGACGGGCCGGTGCATCTCCATTACCTGATCGCGTTCGCGGTCGGGTGGCTGCTTCGCACGCGTCCGGTCCTGTTCGACGCGGTCGCCTGTTGTCGAACCGGAGCGGCGATACTGGCCGTCCTCGCCTTCTTACCGATCGTCTGGATCGCATGCGCGTGGCCGGAGGGCGGGCCCGCATGGGCGGACATGGTGTTCCATGGCGCGCGGCAGGTGCAGGGTTGGGCCGCGATCGTCGCGCTGGTCGGCATCGCGGACCGCTGGTGGAACCGCGACCATCGCTGGCGCGCACCGCTCGCCGAGGCGGTCTTTCCCTTCTACATCATCCATCAGACGATCATCGTCGTCGCGGGCTGGTATCTGATCCGGGCCGGCGTCGCGGCGTCTGCGCTCTTCGTGCTGCTGGTCGCGGCGACCGTCGCCGGCTGCTGGGCCTTCTATCTCGGCGGGCGGCGCGTCGGCTGGCTGCGGCCGCTGATCGGACTGCAGCGCGGCGCGTGACAGCGGCGCGATCTTGTGCAACCTTCTTCTCCGAAACATGACGGGAAGAAGGTGAAGCATGGCGACCAAGGGACCGCAGGACTTCATGGATGCCTATCGCGAGATGCTGGGCAATTGGGAAAAGATGGCGAACGAGTTCGGCGCCAAATTCCTTCAGCAGAAAGAGGCGGCGCAGGCGATGAACGGCCTGAACAACGCCAAGGTCGCGATGCAGGCGCAGATGAAGGACGGCATGCTGAAGGCGCTCGACGCGATCCAGATGCCGAGCAAGGCCGATATCGAGGATCTGGGCGCGCGGATCGGCGCGATCGAGGCGGCGGTGGCGCGCATCGAGACGCTGCTCGCAAGCGGCGGCCAGCCCACCGACGGGGCGCCGAAGCCCGCCCGGACGCGCAAGCCCGGTAAGACGAAATGACCGGCGGGGCCGCGGCGCAGGCCGACGCGGACCCCTTTGCCGCCGCGCGGCGCGAGTTCGAGCGCGCGATGCTGCGCAATATCAAGGGAGTCGAATATCTTGGCTCCCCCGCGCCGGTCGTGGGGAGCAGCGGCAAGGAAGTGCTGATTTCGCGCGGGACCTTTCGCCTCTATCACTACCGCCCATTGGTTGACGAGATCTACCGCATGCCGCTGATGCTGGTGATGGCGCCGACCAACCGCGGCTATATCTTCGACATGGCGCCGGGGCAGAGCTTCGTCGAGTTCCTGCTGAAGGCGGGTTACGACGTCTTCATGGTCGACTGGGACGCCCCGCGTCCCGAGGAGAAGACGGTCGGGATCGCCGACTATGTGCTCGATTTCCTGCCGAGCGCGGTGCAGCGCGTCCGCGCGGTGACGGGCGAATCGGACGTCAGTGTCGTCGGCTATTGCGCCGGCGGACTGTTGTCGCTGCTGTGGGCGGCAACCGCCGGGGCGGCGGGTCCGGCGAACCTCGTCACCTTCACGACGCCGGTCGACTTCCGCCACATGCCGCAGTTCCAGGCGTGGTCCGACAAGAGCTTCTTCGACGTCGACCGGCTGGTCGACACGGTCGGCAACGTGCCGAGCGACCTGATCATGACCAGTTTCGAGATGCTGCGCCCGGCGCAGCGGGTCGCGGGCAATATCCGGCTCTACGACAATCTGTGGGACGATGAATTCGTCAAGGCGCACCGCATGTTCGACCGCTGGGGCATGGATGCGCTGCCGCTTCCCGGCGAGTATTTCCGCGACATGACCAAGAAGCTGATGTGGGACAATGCGCTGATGGCGGGGACGATGACGGTCGCGGGGCGGCCGGTCGACCTCGGCGCGATCGCCGCGCCCTATCTGCACATCACCGCGCAGCACGATCATATCGTGCCGCCGCCGGCATCGGCGCCGCTGATCGATATGGTAGGTTCGCAGGAGAAGAACCAGGTGGAATTGAAGGGCGGGCATGTCAGCCTGATCGCCGGCGCCAATGCGGTGCGCCGCATGTGGCCGATGGTCGACGAATGGCTGGGCGAGAAAAGCGTATGAGCGAAGGGACGATCCGCGAACTGGAGCCTGGCGACGGCCCGGCCATCCTGCGCTTCGCCGCGGCGGTGCCCGCGCACGACCTGCTGTTCCTGGCACGCGACATCCGCAACGAGCGGGTCGTGTCGGCGTGGCTGGCGGCGGCGGCGGGCGACACGATGCCAAGCCTCGTCGCGACCGACGGGGAACAGGTGGTCGCGACGGCGGCGCTGCTCGCCGATCCGCTCGGCTGGTCGCCGCACGTCGCCGAGGTGCGGCTGCTCGTCGCGCCCGAATGGCGCGGACGCGGGCTGGGGCGGCAGCTTCTCGACCGCTGCATCGTGCTGGCCGGCGAGCGCGGCGCGGCCAAGCTGGTCGCCTACATGACCCCCGATCAGCGCGGCGCGATCACGCTGTTCGAGGAAGCGGGCTTTCGCGCCGAGGCGTTGCTGCGCGATCATGTCCGCGACGCCGACGGCGCGCTGCACGACCTGGTGCTGCTGTCGCTCGACCGTGGCCGCGCCGAGCGGATGGCCGAGGCCTATCGATAGGGCGCCCGCGCCGACTCCGGCCTCACGCCGCGGCGAGTGCCGGGAGCGCGGCGCCATCGACGCGCATCACCGTCCATTCGTCCATCATCCGCGCGCCGAGGCTTTCGTAGAAGCCGATGGCCGGTGCGTTCCAGTCGAGCACCGACCATTCGAGCCGTGCGCAGCCGCGCGCGACGCAGAGCTTTGCCAGATGCGCGAGCAGCGCCTTGCCGAGCCCCGCTCCGCGCGCCTCCGGGCGGACGAACAGGTCTTCGAGATAAAGACCGGGCTTTCCTTCGAAGGTCGAGAAATTGTGGAAGAAAAGCGCGAAACCCTGCGGCTGTCCGTCGACTTCGCCGATCGCCACCTCGGCATGCGGATGCGGGCCGAAGAGATTCTCGCCGAGCGTCGCTTCGTCGAAGCGCACTTCGCCGGCGAGCTTTTCATAGTCGGCGAGCGCGCGGATGAGCGCGGCGATCAGCGGCAGGTCGGCGGGCGCGGCGGGACGGATCGAAAGGGTCATCGTATCTGACGGATATCGAGGTCAAGGTCGAGCCGGGACCAGTCTTTGTCGGCGGTCAGGATCGGAATGCCGCTGGAAAAGCCGAGAGCCAGGCAGGCGCGGTCGCCGAACGACAATCCGAGATGCCTTGTAAGCGGACGCAATTCGGCGACCTTCAAGGCATGTTCGCTAGAAAAATCGCGGATGCGGAACTGAAAACGCGCGAGCGTCTGCTCGGCTGCCGAGACGGAAACACCCTGTTCCACCAGCTTCGTGTAGGTTTCCGCAAGATTGACGACCGACAATTCGCATTCGTAACGGAGCTCGAACACGTCGGCGCCGCCGGGTTCGTTCAACAGGGCTGCGAGCACCGCCGACGTATCGACGACATAGGTCATTCGCGCTCCGCTTCACCGCGGCGTTCGGCGATGAAGTCATCGACCGTGAAGGGCTTTTTGATCAAACGCTTCATCTCCGCCTGGATTTCCCGTAGCACCTGCCGGCCCGGCTTGATCACGATCGAATCGCCGTCGCGCTCGACGACCAATGTGTCGCCATCGGTCAGATTCAGTTCGCGACGCAATTCGGCGGGGATGACGATCTTGCCGCCTTTGACCAGCTTCGCATGATAGGACATGAAGTGCTCCTTGGGTCTTAGTTGATATCACAAGACCCAAAGAGCAACAAGAGTCCTATGCCGCCTTGCCGTGCAGCTTGTCCATGCTCACCGAACTGCCCGCCTCGATCTCCGCCGCCTTCGCTTCGACGAGCTGGACGATGTGCGCGATCATGTCGGCGTCCTCGACATGATGATCGGTGACACCCGACAGATAGACCATATGCTTGCCGTGGCCGCCGCCGGTGATGCCGATATCGGTCTCGCGCGCCTCTCCCGGGCCGTTGACGACGCAGCCGAGGACGGACAGCGACATCGGGGTCTTGATGTGCTGAAGCGCCTCTTCGAGCTTCTGCACGGTACGGATGACGTCGAAGCCCTGCCGTGCGCAGCTGGGGCAGGATACGACGCGGACGCCGCGGGTGCGCAGACCGAGCGATTTCAGGATTTCATAGCCGACGCGCACCTCTTCTTCGGGTTCGGCCGACAGGCTGACGCGGATCGTGTCGCCGATGCCCGCCCACAGCAGATTGCCGATCCCGAGCGCGCTTTTCACCGTGCCGCCGATCAGCCCGCCCGCCTCGGTGATGCCGAGGTGCAGCGGACAGTCGACCGCTTCGGCAAGCTGCATGTAGGATGCGACGGCGAGGAAGACGTCGCTCGCCTTCACCGCGACCTTATACTCGTGGAAATCATGGTCCTGGAGCAGCTTGATATGGTCGAGCGCGCTTTCGACGAGCGCCTCGGGGCAGGGCTCGCCATATTTTTCGAGCAGGTCCTTCTCCAGGCTGCCGGCGTTGACGCCGATGCGGATCGCGCAGCCGTTCGCCTTGGCGGCGCGCACGACCTCGCCGACGCGCTCCGACGATCCGATGTTGCCGGGGTTGATGCGCAGGCATGCCGCGCCCGCGTCGGCGGCCTCGAGCGCGCGCTTGTAGTGGAAATGGATGTCGGCGATGATCGGGATGCGCGATGCGCGGACGATCTGGCCCAGCGCCGCGGTCGAGTCGGTGTCGGGGCAGGACACGCGGATCAGGTCGGCGCCCGCCTCTTCGCAGCGGCGGATCTGGTCGATCGTCGCCACCGCGTCGCTGGTCAGCGTGTTGGTCATCGTCTGCACGGTGATCGGCGCGTCGCCGCCGACGGGGACGGTGCCGACCATGATTTGCCGACACGCGCGTCGCGCGATGTCGCGCCAGGGACGCAGGCCGGGGTTATGATCGCTCATGGCTGTTGCTCGATAGTGGAGGGGCTGCCGCTCCTTAGCTCTCCGGCGCCCGCTTGGCAAAGGCTCGTGGAAGAGGACGGCGCTGTGACGTGAAAGCCACAGCCGGGCGCGATCCGCGACCGGCGCGGCCGGTTGCACCTTGTGCCGCGCCGGAAAAGCGGCTCTTTCGGCGCCGCCGAAGGGACGGGACAGGCGATAATCGAAAAAAAGGGACATCCATGACACGACACCGCACAGCAGGTCCGGCCGCGTTCGGCGCCGCCGCGATCATCGCCCTGGCCGCCTTCGCGACGCCGGTTCTCGCGCAGGATCGCGGCATCGACGTTGGCCCGATCGCCGTTTCGGGCAGCGTCGATCTCGTCTCCGATTATCGGTTTCGCGGCCTGTCGGAATCGGGCGGCGACGTCGCGATCCAGCCGAGCGTCACGATCAGCCACGACAGCGGCCTCTATATCGGCGCCTGGGGATCGAATATCGAGGACACGCCGACCTATGGCGAGATCGAGGCCAATATCTACGGCGGCTATGCGACCGAGATCGCGTCGGGGACCGAAGTCGATGTCGGGCTGACCTATTACTGGTATCCCGACGGGCGCAAGGCGGCGGGGCCGTCGGACTATGTGGAGGCGATCGGCCGGTTGTCGCACACGCTGGGGCCGGTCGAGGCGACGGGCACGCTCGGCTATGCGTGGAGCCAGGCCGCGCTCGGCAACGACGACAATCTCTATCTGCGGTTCGACCTCGCGGCGGGCATCCCGACGACGCCGGTCACGCTGTCGGGATCGGTGGGCTATACCGACGGCGCGCTCGGCGCGTTCGCGCCGGGGGGGCATTATTGGGACTGGTCGATCGGCGCATCGGCGAGCTTCGGCCCGATCACCGCGGGGATCAAATATGTCGATACCGACATTCCGAAGACCGGGGTGAAGGCGATCGACAAATATTATGACGCGGGCGTGGTGCTGTCGCTGGGCGTGTCCTTTTAGCGCGCGATGACGACTCCGGGCGGGCGCGAACCGCGAGGGGGCTTTTGAGCATCCCGGCAACTGTTGCCGATTTGTCGCAGGGCAAAGCCAAGCGCCCCTCGATGCATTTTTTGTTTGTGCGCCGCAGCATTTTGACCGACACAAAGCGTGTGCGGAAGGACCGGCCCTGACAGAGGCCGGCCGCCGCGCAGCAGGCAGGGACGATCCGTTCAACTTTCGAGGATCAACCCATGACAAATCTCTCTCGCGCATGCGCCTGCATGCTCCTTGTCCTGTCCGCCTTGCCGGCTACCGCTTTCGCGCAGGAGGCTTCGGACGACGCCATCACCGTTTCGGGCAATGCCACCGTCGTCAGCGACTATCGTTTCCGCGGCTTCAGCCAGTCGAACGAAGAGGCGGCGATCCAGGGCGGTTTCAGCATCGGCCACGACAGCGGTCTCTATGTCGGCACCTGGGGGTCGAGCATCGGCTTCGCGAACGGCACCGAGATCGACGTCTTCGCCGGCTATGCGAAGGAGGTGGCGCCGGGGCTGACCGCCGACATCGGCGCGACGCTCTATCTGTATCCCGGCACCTCGAACACGTCGGTGATCGAGCCCTATTTCGCTGTGTCGGGCGACCTTGGCCCCGCATCGATCAAGACCGGAATCGCGTGGGCGCCGGGCGGCCAGGACTCGCTGGGCGATGCCAGCGGCGTCTATCTCTACACCGACGCCGGGGTCGCCATCCCGAACACGCCCTTCACGTTGAAAGGCCATGTCGGCTACGCGAAAAGCGACAGCTTCCTGGGCGGCGCCGACGGCGATGTCGTCGATTACTCGGTCGGCATCGAGGCTAGCTGGAAGGCGCTGACGGGCAGCATCGCCTATGTCAACACCGACGCGCCCAGGGCGCTGGGGTTCAAGGAAGCGGTGGGCGCCGACGGCGCGGTGATCTTCACGCTCGGCGTGGCGTTCTGAGATGCGGCGGGGCGGCTTCCGGCGGCCGCCCCGTTCGCTGGATTCAGCGCCAGCGCAGGTTGCCGCGCGACAGGTCGGCGAGGCTTTTCGCGCCCATCAGCTTCATCCCGCGCTCGATCTCGGCGCGGAGCAGCGTGACAGCGCGCGCCACCCCGGTCTCGCCCGCGGCGGCGAGCGCATAGAGATAGAGGCGGCCGCCCGAACAGGCTTTCGCCCCGACCGATAGCGCCTTCAGCACGTGGGTGCCGCGGGTGATGCCGCCGTCGCAGATCACCTCGACCTTGTCGCCGACCGCGTCGACGATGTCGGCGAGCGCGTCGAAGGGCGCAATGCTGCCGTCGAGCTGGCGCCCGCCATGGTTCGACACCATGATCGCGGTGGCGCCGATGTCGACCGCGCGTCGGGCATCCTCGACCGCGACGATGCCCTTCAGGCAGAAGGGGCCGTCCCATTGCTTGCGGATCGCCTCGGCGCGCCGCCAGTCGAGGCTCTGGTCGAGCATCGTGGTGAAATATTCCGCGACCGACCGGGGAACGCTCGACCCTTCGGAGACGTGCGTGGCGAGGTTGGGAAGGCTGAACTTCTCGCGGCAGACATAGTTGAGGCCCCAGCCGGGCTTGATCGCATAGCTGAGCAGGTTGCGCGCGGTGAAGCGCGGGGGAGAGGTGAAGCCCGAACGCAGGCAGCGCTCGCGATTGCCACCGACGATCGTGTCGACCGTCAGCGCGACGGCGTCGAAGCGCGCCGCGCGCGCCGCGTCGAGCATCGCGCGGTTCAGCCCCTCGTCGCGATGGACATAGAGCTGGAACAGCTTGGGGCCGTCGGTCAGCGCGCCGGCCTCCGCAAGGCCGATCGTCGCGAGGCTGGAGATGCCCGCGACAGTGCCCGCGTCGGCGGCGGCGCGCAGCACCGCGCGCTCGCCCTGCCAGTGGAACAGCCGCTGCAGCGCGGTCGGCGACAGGAACAGCGGCATCGCGACCTCGCGCCCGAACAATGTCGTGCGCATGTCGACGGTCTCCACGCCGGTCAGCACGCGGGGGATCAGGTCGCAGCGGTCGAAGGCATCGCGGTTGCGGCGACGCGTCACCTCGTCGTCGGCGGCGCCGTCGATATAGTCGAACACCGGCCATGGCAGGCGCCGCTTCGCCAGCGCGCGGAAATCGTCGATATTGTGGCAGTCGGTGAGGCGCACCCTATCCCCCGTTCGTCCTGAGCCTGTCGAAGGACAGTCCTTCCTTGCAACCTATGAAGGAAAATACGGCCCTTCGACAAGCTCGGGGCAAACGCAAAAGACCTATCCTGCGAGCCCACCCGTCAGCCGCGCCAGCGCCCAGCGCGGTTCGATGGCGCGCGCGGCATCCTCGACATGCGCCGCGACGCGCGCGCCGATCGCCGGGGCGAGCGCGAAGGCGCGGCCGGCGGCGCCGCCGACCAGCCATGCGCGCGGGTGGTCGGGCAGCCGGTCGAGCAGCAGGTCGCCGGTCAGGGTGCGGCAATCGTGCGCCGCCGCGCTCGCGACGACCGGCGCATCGGCCAGCCGCGGCAGGCGGCCGGTCAGCCATTGCCGGACCTCCGCCAGCGCGCGCTCATCGGCGCGGCGGTCGAAGCTGTCGGGGTCGACGGTGGCGTCGGGCATCCCCTTCCAGCAGCGCAGCCCCACCCCCTCGACGTCGGGGAGCAGGGTGAAGCCATAGGCGCGGTCGATCAGCGCGGGCATCGCGGGCGGACGGAACTGCATATCGCCCTGGCCGGCGCCGAAATGGAAAAGCTGGTGGCGCACCGCCGACAGCCGCTGCGGCGTCAGTATCTGGGGGAACAGCTCGGTCAGCCAGGCGCCGCTGGCATAGACGATGCTTTCGGCGGTGCCGCCGTCGGGCAGCACATAGAGGTCGCGCCGCTTGTCGCGCAGCGGCGCGGGCATGACGACGGTCTCGGGCTCGACCTGCGCGTCGAGGATGGTTTCGAGCACCCCGCGCCGCCCGGCGATCATCGCCGCCTTTTCGGCAAGCAGCGCGCTTTCGTCCGCGCGCCAGGCGACCTGGGTGAAACGGTGGCGCAGCCGGTCGCCGGCGAGCCGGTCGGCCCCGCGCGGTTCGCCGGGCGCCTCGGCCGCAGCGGCCTGCGTCGTCACGGTTTCGCAGCGCGTCACGATCGGCAGGCTGGCGCTGTCGGACAGGCGCTGCCACGCCTCGATGCTGTCCTCGACCAGCCCGGCATAGAGCGCGTCGCCGTCCTGCACCGGATCGAGCAGCATCGTCGGCAGGTTCGACGCGGCCCGGCCGTTGCCCGCACCATAGGCGTCGAACAGGCGGACGCTGCGTCCCTGCCGCACGAGGTGCCACGCGGTCCAGGCGCCGATCGCGCCGGCGCCGACGACCGCGACGTCGACATGCTTTTCGGGCGCCATCGCACCCTTGCGCCGGCGCGACGCGCGCGGTTCCTTCTTCGCTGCCGCCCCCAGCGCGAGCGCCGTCGGAACCGCGGCGAGCGCGCCGAGCAGGCGGCGGCGATCCATCAGCCGCCCTTCTTCCGGTAATAGCGCGCCCCGCCGATCCAGGTTTCGAGTGGGGTCATGCGGCGGATCTCGTCGGGACTGGCGAGCAGCGGATCGCTGTCGACGATCAGGAAATCGGCGCGCATTCCGGGCATCAGCGTTCCCAGCCGGTCCTCGGCGAAGGCGGCATAGGCGGCGGTGCGGGTGAAGCCGTCGAGCGCGCTCTCGCGGCTCACCGCTTCCTCGGGGTGCCAGCCGCCGAAGGGCTGGCCCGCGGCATCGGTGCGCGAGATGGCGGCGGCGATGCCGGGGAAGGGGTTCGCGCTTTCGACCGGCACGTCGGACCCGAAGGCGAGGCGGACCCCGGCATTCTCCAGGCTGCGCCAGGCATAGGCGCCCTTCAGCCGCTCGGGGCCCAGACGCGCCTCGGCCATCAGCCGGTCCGACGGCTGGTGGATCGGCTGCATCGATGCGATGACGCCGAGTTGCTTGAAGCGCGGGATATCGGCGGGATCGACGATCTGCGCATGCTCGATGCGCCAGCGGCGCTCGCCGGGCAGGTCGGCGTTGAGGTCGGCGATCGCGTCGAGCGCCTCGGCGTTGGCGGCGTCGCCGATCGCGTGGATCGCGACCTGGAACCGATCCATCGAGGCGCGCACCATCTTGTTGCGGAGCTGCGCGGGGGTGAGCAGCGGCAACCCCTTCTGCCCCGGCGCGTCGGCATAAGGCGCCTTGAGCCACGCCCCGCGCGAGCCGAGCGCGCCGTCGAGATACAGCTTCACCCCGACCATGCGCAGCCGGTCGTCATAGAGCCACGGCGTCGGTTCGGGCCCCGCGATCAGCGCCATGTCGTCGACGTCATGGCCATAGGAGAGGATGCGGACCGTCAGCTGCCTGCGGTCGCCGGCGCGGCGATAGGCCTGCCAGTCCTCGATCGTCGTGCCCATGTCGGCGATCGCGGTGACCCCCTGTTCGATCAGCTTCGCCTGCGCGAGCAGAAAGGCGCGGTCGAGGTCGCGCGCCAGCGGCTTCGGCCGCGCGGCGTCGATCAGCGCCGCCGCCGCGTCGACGAACACGCCGCTCGGCTTGCCGCCCCCCATTTCGATGCGCCCGCCCTCGGGCGCTTTCGTCGCGGCGGTGATCTTCGCCGCCGCCATCGCGGCGCTGTTCGCCCAGCCGGCATGGCCGTCGACGCGTTCGAGCCAGACCGGGCGGGCGGCTTCCACCGCGTCGATGTCGGCGGCGGTCGGAAAGCGGCCGAGGCGCCATTTCTCCTGGTTCCACCCGCGCCCGATGATCCACGGCATATCGGGATTGTCGGCGGCATATTTGCGGATCGCGGCAAGCGCTTCGTCGAGCGAGCGCGTTTCCGACAAGTCGAGCGTCATCAGCGAAAGGCCGAGGCCCATGACATGGCCGTGCGCGTCGATCAGCCCCGGAATCAGCGTCCGGCCCTTGCCGTCCTCCTTGAAATCGGGGCGCTCGGGCCGCTTGTCCTTGCGGTCGAGCAACTGCTTCACCTTGCCGTCGCCGTCGATGACCAGCCCCGTAAAGCGCACGACCTTGCCCTGCTGGTCGAGCGTGATGCCGTTGACATTGTCGACCAGCGTGTCGGCGTGGGCCGGGGCGGCGAGAGTCGAAGCGGCGAGCATCAGCAACCCCCTCCCGCAAGCGGGAGGGGCAGCGAGACTTGCGAGCTTGCTCGCTAGTCGCAGCGGGGTGGGCAGGCGGCGCGGCCGGCCGGCAACCGGACCCGGCTTCGCCGAACCGAGTTTCGCTGCCTGTCCCGCAAGCGGGAAGGGAGGGATTTGCGCGCCCCTCACTTCGGCAACCGCGTCACCAGCGAGCTGGTGTCCTTTCGCCCGCCTCCGGCCTTTTGCACATCGGCATAGAATTGATCGACCAGGCTGGCGACCGGCAGGGTCGCGCCGTTGGCGCGCGCCTCTTCCAGCGCGAGGCCGAGGTCCTTGCGCATCCAGTCGACCGCGAAGCCGAAATCGAATTCGTCCTTCGCCATCGTGCTCCAGCGATTGAGCATCTGCCAGCTTGCCGCCGCGCCGCCCGATACCGCCTCGAACACCTTGTCGGTGTCGAGCTGCGACGCCTGCGCGAAGCGCAGCGCCTCCGACACGCCCTGGATGACGCCGGCGATCGCGATCTGGTTGACCATCTTCGTCGTCTGCCCCGCGCCGGGACCGCCGATGTGGACGATGCGCCCGGCATAGGCGCGCATCACCGGCTCGGCGGCGGCAAAGGCCTCGGGCGATCCGCCGCACATGATCGACAGCGTTCCCGCCTGCGCCCCCGACTCGCCGCCCGACACCGGGGCGTCGAGGCTCATCAGCCCGAGTCCCTCGGCCTCCGCGGCAAGCCGGCGGGCGATGCGCGCCGAAACGGTGGTGTGGTCGACGAACAGCGCGCCCCGGCGCATCGCCGCGAAGGCGCCGTCGTTGCCGAGCGTCACCTGCGCGAGGTCGTCGTCGTTGCCGACGCAGGACAGGACGACGTCGGCATCGCGCGCCGCCTCGGCGGGAGTCGCCGCCGCGGTGCCGCCGTAATGCGCCGCCCATGCATCGGCCTTGGCCCTTGTCCGGTTGTAGACGGTGACGCTGTGTCCCGCCCTGACGAGATGCCCCGCCATCGGTCCGCCCATGACGCCGGTGCCGATGAATGTGACGCGCAATGTCCGTTCGCTCATGCACCGGTCCATAACCATGGTTTGCGTGCCGCGCCAGATGGGGTTAGGGCGCAGCGCTATGACCGATCAACTCACCCTGACCTCCGCCGCCGATTTCTCGGCGATCACGCTCGACGACGTGCGCGCGGCGGCGGGGCGAATTATGGGTGCGGTCGTTCGCACGCCGACGCTGAAGTCGCAGACGCTGTCGGAACTGGTCGGCGCCGAGGTGTGGCTGAAGTTCGAGAATCTACAATTCACCGCCGCCTACAAGGAACGCGGCGCGCTGAACGCGCTGCTGCTGCTCAGCGAAGAGGCGAAGGCGCGCGGGGTGATCGCGGCGTCGGCGGGCAATCATGCGCAGGGCCTGGCCTATCACGGCAAGCGGCTGGGCGTCCCCGTGACCATCGTCATGCCGAAGACGACGCCGCAGGTGAAGGTGTCGCAGACCGCGAGCCACGGCGCGCAGATCGTGCTGTTCGGCGAGAAGTTCGACGACGCCTATGCCCATGCGCGCGAACTGGAAAAGGAACGCGGGCTGACCTTCGTGCATCCGTTCGACCATCCGCACACCGCGGCGGGGCAGGGGACGGTGGCGCTCGAAATGCTCGAGGACGTGCCCGAGCTCGATACGCTGATCGTGCCCATCGGCGGCGGCGGACTGCTCAGCGGCATGGGAACCGCGGCGCGCGGGATCAAGAACGACATCCGTCTCGTCGGGGTGCAGGCCGAGCTTTATCCCTCGATGTACGCCGAACTGAACGGCGTCGACATGGCGTGCGAGGGCGATACGCTGGCCGAGGGGATCGCGGTCAAGGAGCCGGGGACCTATACCCGCCGCCTCGTCGCCGAGCTCAACGACGATATCGTGCTCGTCGCCGAACGGCATCTGGAGCGCGCGGTCAGCCTGCTGCTCCAGATCGAGAAGACGGTGGTGGAGGGCGCGGGCGCGGCAGGCCTCGCGGCGATGCTCGCACATCCGGAGGAGTTCACCGGGCGCAAGGTCGGACTCGTCCTGACCGGCGGCAATATCGACACGCGGCTGCTCGCCAACGTGCTGCTGCGCGACCTTGCGCGGTCGGGCCGCATCGCGCGGTTGCGCATCCGGTTGCAGGACCGGCCGGGGGCGCTGTTCAAGGTGATGGAGGTGTTCAACGCCGAGCAGGTGAACATCATCGAAATCTATCACCAGCGCATCTTCACGACGCTGCCCGCCAAGGGGCTGATCACCGATATCGAGTGCGAGGCGCGCGACCGCGAGCATCTCGACAAGCTGGTCCGGGCGCTGCGCGACGCGGGCTATATGGTGACGACGGTCGAGCTGGCGTAAATCGCCCCCCTTCTGCCTGTGGGAGGAGCCTTTCCCGCCTCGTCACCCTGAACTTGTTTCAGGGTCCATGGCCCTGACTTTGAACGAAACGCCGCGTTTTGTCGAAAGCGCAGGCCATGGATGCTGAAACAAGTTCAGCATGACGATTGGGGGATGGCCCTTCATGCGAGGATCGAGATGAAAGACTTCACCCTCTCCCTCACCGCCACGCCCGACACGATCGACGAACTCGGCCATGTCAACAATGCGGTCTGGGTCCAGTGGATTCAGCAGGTCGCGACCGCGCATTGGGATGCCGCGGCGCCGCAGAGCCACAAGGATGCCTATGTCTGGGTCGTGGTGCGGCACGAGATCGACTATCTGCGCGCGCTGGGGCCGGGCGAAAGCGTCACCGCGCGGACGTGGGTCGCCGATGCGCCGCAGGGCGCGAAGTTCGATCGTTTCATGGAATTCACCGGCGCGGATGGGCGGGGCCATGTTCGCGCGCGGACGGTGTGGGCGCTGCTCGACAAGGCGAGCGGGCGGCCGCTGCGGGTGACGGCCGCTGTCGTCGCGCCCTTTCTGGACAAGCCATGAGCGGCGGTGCAGCGGCGTGGCGCCCGATGCGTGCCGACGACCTGCCCGCGGTCGCCGCGATGTCCGATACCGTGCACGGCGCCTTCACCGAACCGCTGGCGACCTATGCCGAGCGGCTCGCCCTCTATCCGCAGGGGTGCCATATCCTCGAAAGCAGGGGGTTCGAGGGCGAAGGGGCGGCGATCGGCTATCTCGTCACCCATCCGTGGCGGCTCGGAGCGCCGCCGAAGCTCGGGGCCGCGCTGGGCGCTCTCCCGGCGGACCCCGACAGCTATTATCTCCACGACATCGCGCTTCTGCCCGCGGCGCGCGGCCAGCGGGCGGGGGAGGCGGCGGTCGCGCTGGTCCTGAACCTCGCGCGGGCGGCGGGCCTGCCGGTGATCGAACTGGTCGCGGTGGGCGGTGCCGACGCCTATTGGCAGCGCCTGGGGTTTGCCTATGCCGCGCCGGGCGTCGACGGTCCTTACGGTCCCGGCACCTTCGTCATGCGGCGACCGGTGCACGCGTGATGACCCGCGCTATTGTGCGAGGCTTTCCGAAAAGACGTTCATCACGATCACCCCGGCGATGATCAGCGCCATGCCGACGATCGCGGGCGTGTCGAGCTTCTGCCCCTGGAACAGCCAGGCGACGGTCGCGATCAGCACGATGCCGACTCCCGACCAGATCGCATAGGCGACACCCGTGGGCATCGCGCGCAGCGTCAGCGACAGGCAATAGAAGGCGACGGCATAGCCGACGATCGTGACGAGCGACGGGCCGAGCCGGGTGAAGCCGTGCGATTCCTTCAGAAAGGAGGTTGCGACGACCTCCGACACGATGGCGATGAAAAGATAGACATAGCTCATGGCAGGCGCTCCTCGCCCCACGGGGATATGCCGCCCGGCTGGGCGCGTCCAGCCGTCGCGGTGCTTGCTGGCGCGGCGGCGGCGCGATAGGCACGGCGGCCATGCAGATACGATCCGCCACCCCGGCCGACGCGGCCGCCATCTGGGCGATCATCGGGCCGACGATCCGGGCCGGCGATACCTATGCGCTCGATCGCGACATGGGGGAGGAACAGGCCCTCGCCTATTGGTTCGGGGCCGACAAGGAGGTGTTCGTCGCCGAGGTCGACGGGGCGGTGCTCGGCACCTATTATCTGCGCGCCAACCAGGCGGGGGGCGGCGCCCATGTGTGCAATTGCGGCTATATGACCGCAGCCGCCGCGACCGGGCGCGGCATCGCGCGGGCGATGTGCGATCATTCGGTCGAGCGCGCCAGGGCGCGCGGCTTTCGCGCGATGCAGTTCAATTTCGTCGTCTCCTCCAACGACCGCGCGGTCCGGCTCTGGCAAAGGCTGGGGTTCGAGGTTGTGGGACGCCTGCCGGGCGCGTTCGATCACCCGGCGCACGGGTTCGTCGACGCGCTGGTCCTGTATCGGACGCTCTGACCGTCAGGCATAAGCGACCCAGCCGCGCCAGGTGAAGGCGGCATAGAACAGCGCGACGCCGGAAAAGCCTGCGGCGCGCAGGACCGCCTCATCCTCTTCGGGCGACAGCATGGCGACGTGGCGGGCCACCGCATCGCGTCCTTTCGCCGTCGCACCGGGATCGGCACCCGAAGCGACGGCATAGGCGGCATAGCGGTCGAGCCAGCGGTCGCGCTCGCCGGGTTCCTGGGGGAAGCTGCCGTGCGCGACGACGAAGGGCGCCCCGGGGCGCAGGCGTTCGCGGACCGCCGCCGCCGTGCGTATCCGTTCGTCGCGGTCGAGGAAATGCAGGGTGAGGAGGCAGGTGGCGCCGTCGAAGGGACCGGCGGGGGCATCGTCGATGACACCCTCGACCAGATTCGCACGCGCCGCGTTCGGCCCGAGCATCTGCGCGGCCATCGCCAGCATCGGCCCGGCCGGATCGACGCCGGTGAAGCGCCAGCCGGGGTGAGCCTCCGCCATCGCCTTGAGCTCCAGTCCGCCGCCCGCACCCAGCGCCAGCACATGCCCGCGCTCGGGAACATGCTCGGCCAGCAGCAGCCCGGTCATGCGATGGAGGCCGTCCATACCGGGCACGAAGCGGCGCGGGCCGTCGGCATAGTGCTCGACCGTTTCGGGGTCTTTGAAATGGTCGAGGAAATATTGGATGGCTTCAGCCATGAACAGGGTCCTTGCAGGCAGTGGGGAGCGCGGCGAGGCGCGCGTGGAAATCGTCGGCGAGCGCGGCCAGCGTCACCCGTTCGAACCGTGCGAGCAGCAACGCCTCTGCCTCGCGAAAGCTTGCCTCGAGGGCTGCGTTCACGGCCTGTTCGACGAGGCAGTCGGGCGCATCGTCGCGATTCCCCATTGCGATCAGCGCCGGACGGCCGATCGCGCGATAGATGTCGGCCAGGCTGATCGCGGCCAGGTTTCGCGCGACCGTCCATCCCCCGCCATGCCCTTTCTCCGAATGCACCAGCCCCGCGTCGCGCAGCCCGCCCAGCAGGCGGCGAACGACGACGGGGTTGGTCCGCATCGCCTTTGCCAGCTGTTCGGACGTTCGCGGTTCCCCTGCGTCCGCCATGTGGAGCAAGATGTGGAGAACGCCCGAAAGACGGCTGTCGCATTTCATGTAACTTCAATTAGTGCGTGATAGACACGAGTCAAGCCGACTTGATCGGCGCGCGCGGGGATGATAGATGCGCCGCCGTGATGACCAGCGACCGATCCCCACGTTTCAAGGCGTATTGGCGCTCCTTTACCTAAGGAGCGGCATGGCATCACCTATCATGACCATCGCCGCCGTGTCGGAAGGCGCCTGGTCATCATCCCGAAACCACACCCTCTCTGCCACGGCGCCTCCTTTCGGAAAGCCGCAAGATGACAGAGACATTGATCCGCCTGACCACCGCGCGCTGCCGCATCGACCGGCTCGCCGCCGCCGACGCGCCTGCGCTCGCCGCGATCACCGATGCGTCGGTGACCGAGCAGGTGCATTTCCTGCCCACCCCGTTCACCGAGGCCGATGCCCGCGCGCTGATCGCGCGTTCGGGCGGCGATGACGTTTTCTACGCCGTGCGCGAAGGCGCGGCGCTGATCGGCGTGATCGGGGTGCATCGCCGCGGCCGCGATCACGAGGTCGGATACTGGTTCGCCGCCGCGGCGCGCGGCCGGGGCCTGGCGCGCGAGGCGGTCGCGGCGGTGGTGCGCGATCTGGCGGCGGTGCGGCCCGGCGGCACGATCGTTGCCGAATGCCGTCCGGGCAATACGCGCTCCGAAGCGCTGCTGCGCCGGATCGGCTTCGTGCCGTCGGGGCGGGCAGGCCGGCGGCCGGGGCGCATGCTGTTTGCGTGGCGCGCGGGCGCCGACTACCGGATCGACGTCTGCTGATCGCGCGCCGCGACCTCTTCGGTCAGCGCTGCGGCGATCGCGGCGACCGAGGTCGGGGCATAGGCGAAGCCCATATGGCCGCAATCGACCTCGACCTGCCGGTCGCTTTCGTGCGGCAAACCGCGCGCGCTCGCCGCCGCGACGACCCCGTCATGCGCCGACCACAGGGCGAAGGTCGGCATCTCAGGGCGCGGGGCGGGGTGGAAATCGATCGGCGGATTGTCGACCGGATGGCGCGCGATCAGGTGATAGAGCCGCCACGCGCGATTGGCGCGGCGGCTGCCCGAAAAGGGCGATCCCAGCGTGACGACGCGCGCCACCCGGCCGGGGTGATGCTTCGCATATTCGCGGGCATAGATGCCGCCGAGGCTCCAGCCGACAAGCGCGGGCGCGCGGCCGGTGCGGTCGATGATCCATTGGACGCGCGTGTCGATCCGCTCGATGATATCGGCGGTGGCGCCGCGATTGAAGCCGAGGCCCCAGGCATAGCAGCGAAAGCCCGCGCGGCGCAGGTCGGCGCGCAGCCCCTTGGTCGACCAGTCGCCGGAGAGGAAGCCGGGAAGGATCATCACCGGCGGCCACGGGCTGTCGGGGTTGGGTTCGGGCGGCATCGGGCGGACGCGCCCGCCCAGCGCGCGCAGCAGCGCCGCGACCTCGCGCCACAACAGGCCGAGCGGTGGCGGCGCGTCGGGACCGGGGATGCGGGCCGGCCATTCGGCGCGGCGCGAGAGCAGGGTACGGATCATGGCATGCGCCCGCGCGGGGATCAGCCCTTCGGAACCAGCTTCAGCAGCTTGCCGTCCTTGCCGTCGCTGAGCAGCCAGACGCTGCTGTCCTCGCGCACCTCGACCTCGCGGATGCGGGTGCCGAAATCCCAGCGGTCGGCCTTGTGCAGCTGGTCGCCGTCGACGCGCATGCGGATCAGGCCCTGCCCCGACAGCGCGCCCATCAGCAGGCTGTTCTTCCAGCCGGGATAGAGGTCGCCGCCGTACCAGGCGAGCCCGCCCGGCGAGATCGACGGGTTCCACCACAGTTTCGGCGCGGCGAATTCGGGGCGGGTCGCATGGTCGGGGATCGGCTTACCGTCATAATGGTCGCCGTTCGACACGATCGGATAGCCGTAGTTGGCGCCGCGTTCGACCAGATTGACCTCGTCGCCGCCCTTCGGCCCCATTTCCTGGTTCCACAGCCGCCCGGCGCCGTCGAAGGTCAGCCCCAGCAGGTTGCGGTGGCCAAGCGACCAAATCTGTGCGGTGACGCCGCCCTGCGCGGCAAAAGGGTTGTCGGCGGGAACGCTGCCGTCGGGGTTCAGCCGGACGACCTTGCCGAGATTGGCCTTCATGTCCTGCGCCGGGTCGAACTTCTGCCGCTCGCCGGAGGTGATGAAGAGATGCTTGCCATCGGGCGAGAAGGCGAGGCGGTGCGAGAAATGGCCGCGGCCCGGCACCTTTGGATCTTGTTTCCAGATGATGCGGAGGCCGTCGAGCCTCGGCGCGTCGCCCTGACGCAGCTTCGCCGTGCCGACGACCGCGCCGAAATTGTCGCCGTCGCCCGCCTCGACCCAGCTCAGATAGATGGCGCCGGTGGTCGCGAAATTGGGCGCGAGGATCACGTCGCCGAATCCGCCCTGCCCGCCGTAGGCGACTGGCGGAACGCCTGCGATGTCCAGCGTCGGCCCGTCTTCCTGCCACAGCTTCAGCTTGCCCGCGCGTTCGGTGACGAGCGCCTGCTGGCCGCCGGGAAGGAAGGTCATCGCCCAGGGCTCGTCGAAGGCCGCCGCCGTCTCGACGGTGAAGGGCGCGTCGGCAAGCGGCGCCGCGGGTTGCTCGCCCGAGGCGTCGAGCCGCGCATTGTCGGCGGCGTTGCTCGCCGGGCCGGTCGAACAGGCCGCGACGATCATCGCGGCGGAAAGGGCGAGGGCTGGAAGCTTCATCATCGCAAATACTCGCTTGGCTGGGGAGACGGACGCAGTCTGGCGCGCGATCGGCCGAATGTCGAGCGGGAGAGAGTGGAGGGGATGCCGCGGCCCGGCTCTCTAGCGCCGAAGTCGTCGAAGAGCCGCGTGCTTCCGGAAGGCGGAGGCCAGAGTGGCCTCGCATGGCTCCGGGTCCCCGCCTGTGCGGGAACACGGCGTCACCGTCAGCGCCGCGATTCCTCGCGGCGCGCGGCGATGGTTTCGACGCTGTCCATGATCGCGTCCATCGCCTCGCTCGCCGGGGGCGCGTCGGCGCGCTTCTGCGAGAACTGGCCGCGCGTCATGATCTCCTCGAGCGCGCCGCGCGCCCGCGAAACCCGGCTCTTCATCGTGCCGAGCGCACAGTCGCAGATGCTCGCCGCTTCCTCATAGGACAGGCCGCCCGCGCCGACGAGGATCAGCGCCTCGCGCTGGTCCTGCGGCAATTCCATCAGCGCGCGCTGCAGATCGGCCATCTCGCTCGCCTCTTCCTGCGAGGCGGGGGTGGACAATGTGCGCTCGACCGCCAGTTCGTCGTAATCGCCGCGGAATTTGTTGCGGCGCATCTGCGACAGAAAGGTGTTGCGCAGGATGACGAAGGTCCACGCCTTGATCGAGGTGCCGCGCTCGAACCGGTCGCGCGAGGCCCAGGCCTTGACCATCGTGTCCTGCGTCAGGTCGTCGGCGAGGTCTGGATTGCCCGACAGGCTGCGGCCATAGGCGCGCAGATGCGGAATGACGCCGGCGAGCAGCGTCTTGAATTCGCCATCGGTCAAACGCTTGTCGTCCTGCGATGGCGCCGCAGCTTGGGTTCGGGTCATTCCTTGGTCGGGCTTTTCTGATCGAGCTGGGACAAGAGATCGAGCATCCCGTCGGGCAGTCTCTCCGCGACGATGTTGCCATAGATCATGCGCAGCCTGGCGCTGACCGGCTCGGGCGACTGGCGGCCCGTCAGCGTCCGGTGCCACTGGTCGCTTCCCGTGCCCGGAAAGCCACCGTGCATCCGGCGTGGCGCGTCGACCGCGCGGCCGGGCGCATGTGCGCCGTTGATCCTGTTTTCTCCGTGCGTTGCCATTCCGAAGCAACGACAGAGGGGGCCGCAGGTTCCCCGCGTCCGATTTTTTGCGACGAGATGCGTTGCCCTAAAACCACAGTGAGCGGGCGAGGGTCCGCGTGGGCGCGGCCCCGATCCTAGGTATTTGCCACCGGCGCGATAGGCTTTGCATCGGCGTCGCCACCCGCTAAGTAACGACGGAATGCATGATTTTTCTTCCGCGCGGTTCTTGCGTCCCGATCGGCGCCGACCATGAGCCGCACCTCCGACATCGCCCCCTCCGGTCCGCTCGACGACGCCAGCTTCAAGCGCGAGCTGGCGGCGCTGCTGCCGCATCTGCGCGCCTTCGGCCGCAGCCTGTGCGGCAATGCCGACCTGGCGGACGACCTGGTGCAGGAAACGATGCTGAAGGCGTGGAAGGCGCGCGCCCAATATGTCCCGGGCCCGTCGAGCATGAAGAGCTGGGCCTTCGTCATCCTGCGCAATTGTTTCCTGTCGCAGATGCGGCGCCGGAAATTCACCGCCGACTATGACGAGCTCGCGGCCGAGCGGATGCTGGTCGCGCCCGACGACCAGGACGACAGCCTGCACCTGGCCGACGTGCAGCGCGCGCTGATGCTGCTGCCGGTCGATCAGCGCGAGGCGCTGGTGCTGATCGGTGCGGGGGGGCTGTCCTATGACGAGGGTGCCGAAATCTGCGGCGTGGCGGTGGGCACGATGAAGAGCCGCGTGTCGCGCGCGCGCGCCGCGCTGCACGCGATTCTCGACAGCGGACAGATGCCGCTGCGCAGCGCCGACGAACTGCCGGCGAGCGAAGCCTTCGCCGCCATCATGGGCACGGTCGACGATCTGACCGCGAACGGACCCGCCGGGGGGTGAATATGCCGTATGGCGTGTCCCGTTCGGGCTGAGCTTGTCGACGCACTGCTCTTCTTGCGGCGTCAGATTTAACGCGCGATGCTCTATGGCCTTCCGTCATCCCGGGCTCGACCTGGGATCCCGCTTCCTTTCGCGCACGGACGGAGGAAAAGCGGGACCCCGGGTCGCGCCTGGGGGGACGGAATCGATGTGGCGGACTTCGGATTCAGAAGACAAGACCGTGATGCCATCGAACGGACTCGTCATTGCGAGCGGCGAAGCCGCGCGGCAATCCAGAGCGTGCGCAAACCGCTCTGGATTGCTTCCCCCGGATCAGATCCGGGGTCGCAATGACGAAGCGGGTCAATCCCAAGTTATCAGAGTCTAGGCCGCGAGTTGCGGCGTGAAGAGCAGGCTCTGGCTGATTGCGGCGCGCACCGTATTTTCGCGGAAGGGTTTCGAGATCAGGAAGGTCGGTTCGATGCGGTTGCCGGTGAGCAGCCGTTCGGGAAAGGCGGTGATGAAAATCGCCGGAACCGGCGCGATCGCCAATATGTCCTGCACCGCATCGATCCCCGAGGACCCGTCGGCAAGCTGGATGTCGGCAAGCACCAGCCCCGCCTCGCTGCGCTCGAACGCCGCGACGGCGTCGTCGTGGGTCGTCGCGATCCCGGCGACCCGATGGCCGAGGTCGCGGACGATCTGCTCCAGCTCCATCGCGATCAGCGGTTCGTCCTCGATGATCAGGACGGAGGTGCGCGATTCGCGGTCGAGGTCGGCGACCGCCTCGTCGAGCAGGCTTTCGACCGTCGCGACGTCGGTGCCGGTGACGATCGCCGCCTCTTCGACCGAGAATCCCTCGAGCGCCGTCAGCAGCAGAATCTGGCGCCCCAGCGGCGTGATGCGCGCGAGGCGGCGATTGGCGGCGCGAACAAGCGGGTCCTCCGCGGCGTCGCCGTCGACCTCGCCATCCTCGATGAAGGCGCTTTCCCAGATACGGTGGAAGCAGCGATAAAGGTCGATGCGGATGCCCTGGCCCGACCGGATCTCGTCGGGTGCGGCGACGATGACTTCCAGCAAGGTATGGACGAAATGGTCGCCATGCGACTGGCTGCCGGTGAGCGCGCGCGCATAGCGGCGCAGGAAGGGCAGGTGCCCGCGGATTTCTTCGCCCAATGGCATGTTGGAAGCTCCCTCTTTGAGCGAGTCATACGCGGCTCGCCCGCGCAGGTTCCGCTTTTCGCGCGCAAAAAAGCATGGCGCCGCGCTGCAACTTGTCGCGTCGCGATGCGTAGACATAGCCGGGACGCGACATGGGTTCGGCGCAAGCGGGTGAATTTGCGACCTTTTTGCGATTTCGGACCCCCAGGCTTTGATTTGGGAACCGGATTCATGGCAAAGCGGCCCGGGGTGACAAACGGCGCGGACACGCCGGATCGCAGCAAGGGACAGGCATTGGCCGACGGTGGGGACAGCGAGGCAGTGCGCGACGAACGTCGCCGGCTCGATACATTGCGCGAATATCACATTCTCGACAGCGGTCCGGACCCCGCTTTCGACCGGGTGACGAAGCTGGTCGCCGACCTGTTCGACGCGCCGATCGCGCTGGTCTCGCTGCTCGACGACCGCCGGCAATGGTTCAAGTCGGCGCACGGGCTCGACCTCGCCGAAATCCCGAGCGACATCGGCTTCTGCCGTCATGTCGTTGCCGACCAGCAGGCGCTGATTGTTCCCGACGCGGCGCTCGACCCGCGCTTCCGCGACGATCCGCTCGTCACCGGCGAGCCCGGCATCCGCTTCTATGCCGGTGTGCCGTTGCTGGCCCATAACGGCGTTGCGCTTGGAACGCTGTGCATCATCGACCGCAAGTCGCGTCCTGCGCTCGACGCGCGTTTGCTCGGCCGGCTGCGCGATTTCGCGGCGATCATCATGGCCGAGGCCGAACTGCGCCGCACCGCCGCCGAGCGCGACGCGGCGCGCCGCATGCTCGAACGCGCGCTCGATTTCTCGTGCATCGCCACGTGGCAGCTCGATCCGCGCACCGATCAGCTGCGCTGGCGCGGCGCGACCGCCGAGCTGTGGGGGGCCGATTTCCAGACCGCGCTGTCGACCGGCGAGGGATTCTTCGCCCGGGTCCATCCCGACGACCGCGCGGCGGCGCGCCGCGTCCTCGACGAATCGATCGACACCGGCGATCCCTATGCGACCGAATATCGCATCTGCCATCCCGAGCGCGGGGTGCGCTGGATCGCGGCGCGCGGCGACTGGGACGTGCGGGCGGACGATGCGATGCTGACCGGGATCAGCGTCGACATCACCGAACAGAAAAGCCGGCAGGAAAACGCCAATCTGCTGATGCGCGAGCTTCATCACCGGATGCGGAACCTGTTCGCGACGGTCGGGGCGATCATCTCGCTGACGCGCCAGTCGGCGCGCGACGTCGACGATTATGTCGACCGGATCAGCAGCCGGCTCGACGCGCTCAACCGGGCGCAGAACGTGCTGCTGGGCGCCAATTTCATGACCGGGTCGATGCATGCGCTGCTGCGCGAGGTGGAAGCATCCTTTCCGCGCATCCGCTGGTCGGGCCCCGACCTGCTTCTCCCCGAAAATGCACTGGTGGCGATGGCGCTGCTGTTCAACGAACTGGCGACGAACGCCGCAAAACACGGCGCGCTGTCGGCCGAAAAGGGCCGCGTTGATATCGAATGGACGCAGGACGACGAGGATGCCGACCCGCGCCTGCTGCGCCTGACCTGGACCGAATCGGGCGGCCTGCGCACCGTCGCCCCGCCCGAACGGACGAGTTTCGGCACGCTGCTGATGGAACGCAGCGTGCGCAACAATCTGGGCGGCACGATCGAACGCCGCTGGGAACCCGGCGGCCTGATCTGCGAGATCACGCTGCCCGCGCGGTGGCGCGAGGCATAGAAATCGTCAGCTGAATTCGACCGATTTCTCCGTCCGGAATGGAAGTACGCGTTTGCTCTCTATGTTTCGTCACCCTGAACTTGTTTCAGGGTCCACGGTCTGCCCGTGAATAGAAGGCGGCGCAGTAGGGAAGGCCGGGCCATGGATGCTGAAACAAGTTCAGCATGACGACAGGAGGATAAGCGTGCGGAAACCGAATCTCCGCTGGCCATAACCCACGCCGCTCCAACTGCACCTCCATCTTGCGACGCCCCCTTGCGCACGTGTCGATATATTGGCATGGATAGTGCCAATATAACAGCAGGGAGGGAGCGATGGCTGTGCGCGTGGAAACCGGCGGGGGGCCGGACCGCACGGCCGTCGTTCGCCGCGCCGGGCTCCTGGCCATCGGCGCCCTGCTCGCGGCGGTGCCGGCTGCGGCGCAGCGCGCCCCGGCACCGCCGCGCCATCCCAATATCGTCATCCTGCTCGCCGACGACTGGGGCTTTTCGGACGTTGGCTCGTTCGGCGCCGGCTATGCGACGCCGAATATCGATGCGCTCGCGAAGGCGGGAGTGCGCTTTTCCAACTTCCATGCCGCGGGGTCCTGTTCGCCGACGCGCGCGATGCTCCAGACCGGGGTGATGAATCACCGCGCCGGGCTGGGCAACATGCCCGAGACGATCCCCGACGCGCATCGCGGCAAGCCCGGATACGACACGGTGATGAATCACAGCGTCGTCACCATCGCGCAGATGCTGAAGGCGGCGGGCTATCGCACGTACCTGACCGGCAAATGGCATTTGGGCAGCGATGCGACGCGGCTGCCCGAGGCGCGCGGCTACGACCGCGCCTTCAGTCTCGCCGATGCGGGCGCCGACAATTTCGACCAGCGCCCGATCGAGGGCATGTACGACAAGGCGAACTGGACCGACAACGGCAAGCCCGGCAAGCTGCCCAAGGATTATTATTCGTCGCGCTTCGTCGTGCAGGCGATGATCGACTATATCGAGGCCGACCGCGCGAGCGGCAAACCCTTCCTCGCCTCGGTCAATTTCCTGGCCAACCATATTCCCGTGCAGGCGCCCGACAGCGACATCGCGCGCTATGCGGGTCTGTATCGCGACGGCTGGACGGCGCTGCGCGAGGCGCGGGCCCGGCGTGCCGCCGCGCTCGGCATTGTGCCCGCGGGCGCGCCGATGGTGACGATGGCGACCACCCGCGACTGGAAGGCGCTCGACGCCGACGAACGCACGGCGGCGACGCGCACGATGCAGGCCTATGCCGGCATGGCGACCGCGATGGACCGCGAGATCGGCCGTCTCGTCGCGCATCTGAAGGCGAGCGGCGATTACGACAACACGATCTTCGTCTTCCTGTCGGACAACGGACCCGAACCGCTCGATCCCTATAACCGGCTGCGCAACCGGCTGTTCCTGGGGATGGAATATGACACGTCGATCGCGAACATCGGCCGCCGGCACAGCTTCAGCGCCATCGGTCCCGGCTGGGCGAGCGCGGCGGCGTCGCCGCTGTCGGGCTACAAGTTCAGTGCGACCGAGGGAGGGCTGCGCGTGCCGCTCATCATCGCCTGGCCCGGCCATCCGCGGGTCCGCGCGGGCGCGATCAGCAACGGGCTGGCGCACGTCACCGACATCGTGCCGACGCTGACCGAACTCGCCGGCGTTCCGGCACACGGCGGGACATGGGAAGGCCGGCGGGTCGAGCCGCTGGCCGGACGCAGCCTGGTGCCGATGCTTGCCGGCGCGGCGGGCAGCGTCCATGGCGACACGCCGATCGGCTATGAACTGTCGGGCAACGCCGCCTTGTTCCGCGGCGACTACAAGCTGGTGCGCAACCTGCCGCCGACCGGCGACGGGCGATGGCAATTGTTCGACATCCGCACCGACCCCGGCGAGACGCGCGACCTGTCGCGGACGATGCCCGACCGCTTCACCGCGATGCGCGCCGATTACGCGGCCTTTGCCAAGGCGAACGGGGTGCTCGAAATGCCGGCGGGCTACACCGCCGACGATCAGATCAACCTCTATGCGTGGCGCAAGCAAGGGCGCAAGCGCGCGATCCAGGCGGCGCTGGTGCTCGGGGGGGCGCTCGTCGCGATTTCAGCGCTGGGCTGGCTGCTGATCCGGCGGCGGCGGGCGCGTCGTGTCGATCAGGCGAAAACCGATGTGATCGGTGCCTAGCGAGCGTTCCTGAAACTGGCGCGCCGCGGGGCGATAGCGCGCGCAATAATTGGCCGCGCACAGGAAACTGCCGCCCTTGATGACATTGCGGTCGGTGTCGAGAGCGCTGGTCGTCCATTCCCAGACATTGCCGATCAGGTCGTGAACCCCGTGGCCGTCGGCGGGAAAGCAGGCGACCGGCGCCCGACCCCTGAAACCGTCGGTGCCGAGATCGCGAACCGGAAAGACTCCCTGATAATAGTTGGCGAGCGGGCGGCCATCGGCATCGACCGGCACGTCGCGTCGCGCGCCGTCGGTCGCCGCCGCCAGTTCCCATTGCTCCTCGCTCGGCAGCGCCTTGCCCTTCCAGCGCGCATAGGCGAGCGCGTCGTCGAAGCCGATCTGCACCACCGGGTGGCGGTCGCGATCCGCGATGCCCGTCTTCGGCCCTTCCGGATGGCGCCACTCGGCCCCGACCACCCAGCGCCACCAATTGGGGTTGCCGTCGGTCGGTGCCGCGAACACCGCCGAACCGGGGACCAGCATTTCGGGCGGCGCACCGGGCAGCCTGGGCGGGTCCTTCTCGGCCAATGTCTTGTAGCCGGTCGCCTTCACGAATTCGGCGAATTCGGCGTTGGTGACTTCGTGCGTCGCCATCCAGAAGCCCTTGACCGTCACGGCGCGCGCCGGCGCCTCCTCGGGCAGCGTCACGTCGGCGCCCATGGTGAAGGTGGCGCCGGGAATCCAGACATAATCGGCCGCAGGCATTGCGGGACATTCGGGCGGCTGCACCTCGGCGAGCCGCTCCGTCTTCGGCTTGCCGCAGGCGGCGAGCACGGCCAGCGCGCCGAGCGACAGCAGCGCGGCGCGGCGGGTCACCGGTTTTCTCCCGCGGGCGCGACGGCGAGCAGCGCCTCGACCATATGCGCCATCACCGTTCCCGCCTCCTCCGCGGGCAGGCCCTGGTCGTGGCGCATCGCGCGCCAGGTCTGGAACGACAGCGCGGCGCACAGCGCCTCGCTCGCGATCCGGTCGGCGGCGACGGCGTCGGGCAGCAGACGGAGCACCAGTTCGCGCTCGACGGTGATCACCCGGCCATATTCGGCCATCAGGAACGGCGACTGATAGCGCTTGATGTTCGCGGCGAGGCGGAAGGGCAGCATCGTCTCGAACACCCGCACGCGGCGCCGGACCAGATCGCGGACATGCGCGCGCCAGTCCTCGCCGCGATAAGGCGCGGTGACGATCGGCATCACCCGCTCGGCGACGGTCGCCGAAATCTCGCTGTAGAGCGAATCCATGTCGTCGAAATGGCGGAACACGGTGCGCAGCCCGATCCCCGCTTCCTCGGCGACGCGCGCCGCGCTCGGCATCAGGTCGCCGCCGGCGATCAGTTCCATCATCGCCTCGACGATGCGCTTGTGGCTCGACCGGCTGCGCTCGCGCCGCCCGTCGATGCGCTCCGGCCGCGCCGCCTTCGTCTCCCGCTTCTTCGTTTGCGTCGCCATGCCGCCTCCGCTGGCCCAGCTTGCCGCCGGGGTCAATGGGTGACGCCGAACCGTCTTGCGTCGCCATGAATATAATGACACATAGAGTGTCAATTGTTTCGGGGCAACCGAAGAGAGGGGAGAGGCGATGACCGGACCGGAGACGGCGCTGGCGGCGATCTGGGCGGGCGCGCTGCTCCTCTGGCTTGTCTTCCTGCTGTTCTACGACGGTATCCGCCGCCCGCTGCGCGGCGAGGAGATCGAGGCTTTCCTCGCGACGCTGGGGCCGCGCATGGCGGAAACCGGCAACGATGCCGAACGGCTGCGCGCCTTTCTGGAAGCCGACGACGGCCGCGAATTCGTGATGGTCAACCTCGTGCGAACCCGGCCCGGACTCGTCACCGACCCGGCGAGCGGCACAGCGCGCGAGGGCAGCGAGTGGCTGCGCCGCTATTCGCAGCCGTTCGTGCGCGGTCTGATCGCGCGTGGCGGCCATCCGCTGTTCGTCGGGCGCAAGGTCGGCGGCTATATCGATGCGTGGAATACGCCCGCCGACCCCGGCTGGTCGCTTGTCGGTACGATGCGCTATCGCAGCCGCCGCGATCTGGTCCGCATGGCGGGCGACCCCGCCTTCCGCGCCGTGCATCCGAACAAGACGCTGGGGATCGAATCGACCTTTTCCTTCCCGACGCAGCGCCAGATCGGCTTTTACGCCAGCCCGCGCGTCACCGTCGGGCTGGCGCTCGCGCTCGCGGCGGCCTTCGGTCACATCGCGGTTCTGACATTCGGATAGGTGGGGAGGGCAGGATGCGAAAGAGATGGGTGGCGCTCGGCGTGCTCGCGCTGGCGGGAGCGGGGGGTTATTGGGCGTTCGAGGCGAACAAGTTCCGCCTGCCGGGACTGATCCAGGACTGGCGGGACCCGGTGCAGCCCAATCGCGCGGTGTCGTGGCAGCAGGGGCCGGAGGTGCCGCCGGCAGGCGAGCGCCCCCCCAACATCATCCTGATCGTCGCCGACGACATGGGTTTCAACGACATCAGCCTCAACGGCGGCGGGGTCGCGGGCGGGATCGTCCGGACGCCGAACATCGACGCGATCGCGCGCGAGGGGTTGAATTTCACCACCGCCTATGCTGCCAACGCGACCTGTTCGCCGTCGCGCGCCGCGATGATGACCGGGCGCTATCCGACGCGGTTCGGCTTCGAATTCACCGCCGTTCCCACCGCTTTCGCGGAAAACCTCGCGCATGGCGACGGCGTCGGGCCGCTGAAGGCGATATTTCACAAGGAACTGATCACCGACGATATTCCCGACTATCCGGACATGGGCGTTCCGTCGGGCGAGGTGACGATCGCCGAGGCGGTGAAGGCCGCGGGCTATCACACCATCCATATCGGCAAGTGGCATCTGGGCGAATCGCCCGCGCTGCAGCCGCAGGCACAGGGCTTCGACGAAAGCCTCGCGATCCTGGCCGGCGGGGCGAAGTTCCTGCCCGACGACGACCCCGACACGGTCAACGCCAAGCTGCCGTGGGACCCGATCGATCGTTTCATCTGGGCCAATCTGCGCCACGCCGTGACCTTCAACGGCAGCAAGCGCTTTCATCCCAACGGGCATATGACCGATTATTTCGCCGCGGAGGCCGAAAAGGCGATCGCGGCGAACCGCAACCGGCCCTTCTTCCTCTATCTCGCCTTCAACGCGCCGCACACGCCGTTGCAGGCGACGAAGGCGGACTATGCGAAGCTGCCGCAGATCAAGGACCACAAGACGCGCGTCTATGGCGCGATGATCGCGCAGCTCGACCGGCGCATCGGCGACGTGATGGCGGCGTTGAAGAAACAGGGGATCGACGACAACACGCTCGTCATCTTCACCAGCGACAATGGCGGCGCCTGGTACAACGGCATCCCGCGGCTCAACGCGCCCTATCGCGGGTGGAAGGCGACCTTCTTCGAGGGGGGCATCCGCACGCCGCTGTTCATGCGCTGGCCGGGGCATATCGCGCCGGGATCGACGCGCGCCGACATGACCGGGCATCTCGACCTCTTCGCGACCATCGCTGCGGCCGCGGGCGCGAAGCTGCCGTCCGACCGCATCATCGACAGCGAGGATATCCTGGCCGGGCCGGCGAAGCGGCAGGCGATGTACTGGCGGTCGGGCGCCTATCGCGCGGTGCGCATGGGCGACTGGAAGCTGCAGGTGACGAAGCGCCCCGAAAAGGCGCGCCTCTATAATCTGGCCGCCGACCCGACCGAACGGCACGACCTGTCGGCGCGCGAGCCGCAGCGCGTCGCGCAGCTTGCCGCGATGATCGCGCAGCAGAACAGGGACATGGCGAAACCGATCTGGCCGGGACTGATCGAGGGACCGGTGCGGATCGACGTGCCGCTCGACGCACCGTGGCGCGACGGGCAGGATTATGTCTATTGGACCAACTGAGGCCGGCGGGGATCAGTCGACGAGGTCGAGGATGACGAGCCTCTGCATCCGCGCGGTTTCGGCGAGGATGGCGTCGCGCGCGATTCCGCTTTCGGCGTGGAGCAATTCGGTCGCGACATAGCCGAACTCGACGAGCATGCGCATGCGCAGCCAGACCTCGTCGCGGGTCCGGTCCGGCAGGAATGGCTGGAAACCATCGGTCAGTCGGTCGGTGACATAGCGGTGCGATTCGATGCGGACATGTTCGAGCCGGGGGCTCGAATGCAGCGCACGTTCGATCCAGACGCCCCCCGGTTCGGCCTCGGTGATCTCCGCCGTCTCGCGGAGCAGTTCCTCGTTATTCTCGGCATAGGCGTGGATGCCCGCGCTCGCGTAGCGGTCGAGCCAGCGGACCAGCGCCTCGTTCTGGCGATCCATCAGGCGCTCGCCGAGCGCGACGATCACCTCGAACTTGTCGGCGAAGTAATAATAAAGCGCCGGCGGCGTGAGCCCGGCGCGCTCGCAGATCAAATTGGTCGAGATGCGATCCATCCCGACCTCGGCCAGCAACTCGCCCGCCGTGTCGAGCAGCCGCTCGCGCGTCGATCGGCGGGGCCGTCCGGCCGCGTCCTGCCCTGGTGTCGCCATTGCTCCCCGTATCTCCATCGCTCCCTGCGCGGCCGCATCGGCCTGGGTCCTGACCCGAGGGTTGACCGACCCATAACCCGTTCGCCCGCGCGCGCCAAATCGTCCGCACGGCAAGGCCGGCACCCCAGGAGTCAACCGAGCCGACCTGCGCACCGCGAATATTGACCCATTATAGCGATTGCTATAATATAGCGATAACTACATTGTCGTTCTCGGGAGGAATTCGATGGGTTTTCAGGTTAAGACGGGGCGTCGTGCGTTGTTGATGCTGACGGGTTGCGCGCTGGTCGTTCCGGCGATCGCGGCAGCGCAGGACGCGGTGCCCGCCGACGAAGGCATCGGCGACATCGTCGTCACCGCGCAGCGGCGCGAGCAGAATCTTCAGGACGTTCCCGTTGCGGTCACCGCCTTTGCCGGCGACGCGCTGTCCGACCTCGGCATCCAGTCGAGCTCCGACATCGCCGGGGTGGTGCCGAACCTCGAAATCGGGCTTCCGGGCGGCGCGGGCAACCAGCCGCTCATCTATATTCGCGGCGTCGGGCTCAGCGATACCAACCGCAACAATTCGGGCCCGAACGGCGTCTATATGGACGAAGTCTATATCAGCTCGCCGAGTGCGCAGACCTTCCAGCTTTTCGATCTCGAGCGCGTCGAGGTGCTCAAGGGGCCGCAGGGCACGCTGTACGGCCGCAACGCGACCGGCGGCGCGATCAACTTCATCACGGCGAAGCCGAGCCGCGATTTTCAGGCGCAGGCGTCGCTTTCCTATGGCTCGTTCGATACCATCACCGGCGAGGCCGCGATCGGCGGCCCGATCTCGGACAGCGTCCGCTTCCGCATCGCGGGCACCGGCACCCATGCGAACGGCTATATCCACAACCTGCTGACCGGCCGGCGCGAGAATGGGCAGGGCAGCTTCGCGCTGCGCGGCCAGCTCGCGGTCGACGTCACCGACAATTTCGACGCGCTGGTCAACGTCCACGGCGGCCGCGTCGACGTGCGCTCGCCGCAATTCCGCAGCCTCGGCCTGCTCGACCCCGACACCGGCTTCACGACGCCCTGCGCTGCCGACGCGATCATGGCGAACCAGTGCGGCAACCTCCTCGGCTATGTCAGCCCCGAGGGTTTCTACGACGGCAATTACGACCGCAGCGATCGGCTGAAATCGAAGAGCTGGGGCACCGCGGTACGGCTCAACTGGGATCTGGGCGACGTGACGCTGACCTCGATCTCCGCCTATGATTTCGACGACAAGCTGCACCAGGAGGATTCGGACGCCAGCCCCGCCGCGCTGCTCCACCTCACTTATGGCGTGCGGTCGAAGACCGTCACCCAGGAACTGCGCCTGTCGGGATCGACCGGCAGCGTCACCTGGGTCGCGGGCGGCTATTATCTGCACGAGGTGCTGAAGCAGGACCAGACGGGCGACCTGTTCCGCGACCTGCGCGTGCTGACCCCCGATGGCGGCGCCGATCCGGAAGGCCTGACGACCGGCGGCGCGCCGGTGCTCTTCTCGCGCACGCTCAACCGCCAGACGACCGAAGCCGCCGCCATCTTCGGCCAGGCCGAGATCGAGCTGGCGCCGTCGCTGCGTGCGACCGTCGGCGGCCGCTACAATTACGAGCGCAAGCGCTTCCGCGCCGCGGCGCAGTTCGAGGACGAGATCATGACCTTCTCGGACGAGGACGGCAATATCGTGACCGCGCCCGTCCCCGGCGGCATCCTGCCGCTCTATGCGTTCGACAATCGCAAGTCGTTCGACAATGTCTCGTTCAAGGTCGGCCTCGACTATGACATAACCGACGACGTCATGGCCTATGCCACCATCTCGACCGGCTTCAAGAGCGGCGGCTTCAACGGCGGCTATCTGAGCTTCGATCCCGTCGAGGCGGAGGAACAGGCGAAGCCGTTCAACGAGGAAACGCTCACCGCCTATGAAATCGGGCTGAAATCGACGCTGCTCGACCGGCGCCTGCGCTTCAACGCCGCGGCCTTCTATTATGATTACAAGGATCTTCAGCTCTACACGCTGATCAACACCGGCGCGATCCCGGTTTCGCTGCTCGCCAATGCGGCGAACGCGACCATCTATGGCGCCGAGTTCGAGATGATCGCGCGGCCCGTCGACCGGCTCGACATCACGCTCAACCTCGGCCTGCTCGATACCGAGATCAAGGATTTCGTCAGCGCCGGGACCGACTATTCGGGCAACCGGCTGGCGCTGTCGCCCAAGGTCAATTTCAGCGGCGTCGCCAATTACGAAATCCCGCTGTCGAACGCCGTCGCGCTCGCGCTTCAGCCGTCGGTATCCTATCGCAGCAGCCAGTTCTTCTCGACCGACAACAACCCGCTGCTGAAGCAGAAGGGCTATTGGCTGCTCGGCGGCCGCATCGCGGTCAAGGACGAGGACGGGCGCTGGGAAGCGGCGCTTTTCGGGCGGAACCTGACGCGGAAGAAATATATCAATTTCGCCGTGGACCTCGCCGATTTCGGGTTCGTCGAGCAGTTCCAGGGACAGCCCCGGAGCTTCGGCGTCGAGTTCCGGGTCAAATATTGATGCGCAGGCTGCTGTTGGTCCCGGCGGTGCTCCTGCTGGCGGCCTGCCAGTCGGAGCCGCCTCCGGCGAAGCCGCTGACGCCCGAGCAGAGCGTGGCGCTGAAGCCCGCCGGCGTGCGCCTCGCCGGGCTTTACGAGCAGGCGTGCAAGTCGTGCCACACGGTTCCGGACACCGGCGCGCCGCTGACCGGCGACCGCACGCAGTGGGACGCGCGCTGGGCGAAGGGCGAGGCGGCGTTGCTGGAAAGCACGATCCGCGGGCTGAACGGCATGCCGGCGGGCGGGCAATGCTTCGCCTGCTCGCCCGACGACTATACGGCGCTCATTCGGTTCATGGCGGGGAGGGATTGATGGGCAAGGTAACGCGGCGCGCGCTGCTGGTCGGCGGCGGCGTCATCGGAGCGGGCGCGGTCGGCGTCGGCGGTCTGGCCGGACGCAACTGGCTGCGCGACCGCGAGCCGGCATCGCTCGCGGCACAGGACGCCGAAGGCCGCCTGCTATGGAGCAACTGGTCGGGGATCGCGCACAGCTATCCCGAAAAGCGCGGCGCGCCGAAAAGCGAGGAGGAACTGCTTTCCATCCTGACCCGCGCGCCCGCGCCGGTGCGCCCGGTCGGGTCGGGGCACAGCTTCACCGCGCTGGTGCCGACCGACGGCACGCTGCTGACCCTCGACGGCATGGCGGGGCTGGTCGGCCATGATGCCGCGACCAATCGCGCGACGGTGCGCGGCGGCACCCGGCTCGCCGACCTGGGTCCCGCGCTCGCCGCGGTGGGGCAGGAGATGGTCAACCTGCCCGACATCAACAAGCAGTCGATCGCGGGGGCGATCGGCACCGGAACGCACGGCACCGGGCGCGGCATCCAGGCGATGCATGGAACGGTCGTCGCGATGCGGATCGCGACCCCGACGGGCGAGGTCATCGACTGCGATGCCGCCAATCGCCCCGAGGTGTTCAACGCCGCGCGCGTCGGCCTCGGCGCCTTCGGCGTCGTGACGCAGGTCACGCTCCAGAACCAGCCGCTCAACCGCATCCTCAAGCGCACCGAGGTGCGTCCTACCGAAGAGGTGCTGGAGGATTGGCCGGCGCTGCGCCAGCGGCACCGCAACGTCGAATTCTATGTCCTGCCCTTCACCGGCCATTCGGTGGTGATCTCCAACGACGTCACCGACCGGCCGGTCAAGCCGCGCGGTCCCGACGCCGACACCGAAACGCTGATGGGGCTGAAGCAGCTTCGCGACTGGTTCGAGTTCGCCCCGTCGCTGCGCCGCAAGCTGGCCGCCGAGGAACTGGCGAAGATCCCGCCCGAGGAGGTCGTCGACGAGGGGTGGAAACTGCTCTCCAACGAACGGCCGGTGCGGTTCAACGAGATCGAATATCACCTGCCGATCGAGGCGCAGGTCCCGGCGCTGCGCGAGGTGCTGAGCGCGATCGAGACACACCGCAAGGACGTCTTCTTCCCGATCGAGGTGCGCGTGATCGCCGCTGACGACGCGTGGCTCTCTCCCTTCTATGGCCGCGAGAGCGGGTCGATCGCGGTCCACGCCTATTATCGCGAGGAGCATGATTTCTTCTTCAGCATCGTCGAACCGATCTTCCGCCGCCACGGCGGCCGCCCGCACTGGGGCAAGCTGCACAGCCTGAAGGCGCCCGACCTCGCGCTGCTCTACCCGCGCTGGAAGGAAGCGGGCGAGGTGCGCCGCGCGCTCGACCCCGAGGGGCGGATGCTCAACGACTATCTGAAGGGAATCTTCCTCGATGGCTGAGGCGGGACGGACGAGGCGCTGGACGCGCCGGGCGGCGATGGTCGGCGGCGGCGCGGCGGTGCTTGGCGGCGCGGCGGTGCTGGCGTCGCGCAAGGGCGACCATGGCGGCGCGCACGACCGCTATTTCCTCGCGCTGTCGGCGGCGCTGCGCAAGGCGGGGATCGCGCATCCGGTGCTGGTCGTCGACCAGCAGCGGCTCGACCGCAACATCGCCGCGGCGCGCGCGACGCTGAAACCCGCCGGACTGCCGCTGCGCGTCGTCGTCAAGTCGCTCCCCGCGACCGGCCTGATCGACCATGTCGCGCGCGGCCTCGCCACCAACCGCTTCATGGTCTTCAACGGCGCGATGCTCGACAGCATGGCGGGGCGCGCCGATGCCGACCTGCTGCTCGGCAAGCCGCTGCCCGCGATGGAATATGCCGAATTCGTCGACCGGGCGGGCGCGGAAGCGGCGGGCCGCGTCCAGTGGCTGATCGATACGCCCGCGCGGTTGCGGCAATATGCGGAGATCGCGGCGGCGCGCGGGGCGAAGCTGCGCGCCAATATGGAAATCGACGTCGGCCTGCATCGCGGCGGCTTCGCCGACGGCCGGACGCTGGCCGAGGCGGTCGAGCTGGCGCGCAGCTTCCCGCACGTCGCGGTCGGCGGCCTGATGGGCTATGACGCGCATGTGCCGAAGATGAGCGACCCCGACGCGGCCTACGCCGCCTCGCAAAAGCTCTATCGCACCGCGATCGGCGTGCTGCGCGAGAAGCTGGGCGTCGATCCGGCGACGCTGACGCTCAACGGCGCCGGCAGCCCGACCTATGCGCGCCACGCGCAGGGCACCGTCGCGAACGAGGTGTCGGTGGGCTCGGCGTTCGTCAAGCCGGTCGATTTCGACCTCGCCTCGCTTGCGCGGCATGTCCCCGCCAGCTTCATCGCGACGCCGGTGATCAAGGCGGGCCGCATGGAACTGCCGGGCAACGAGTGGCTCACCGGCCCGCTGACCTTCATGGACCCGAATGCCGCGCGAGCCTTCTTCATCTATGGCGGCCACTGGCTCGCGACGCCGGTGTCGCCGCCGGGGTTGCAGTTCAGCGACCTGTACGGCCGGTCGAGCAATCAGGAGATGCTGACCGGGTCGACGCGGGTCGCGCTGAAGCCCGACGATCATGTCTTCTTCCGCCCGAACCAGAGCGAAGCGGTGTTCCTGCAATTCGGCGATATCGCGCTGTTCGACGGCGAGACGATCAGCGGCGTCTGGCCGACCTTTCCGATCTCCGCCTGACGCTGCGGGCGGGGCTGCTTTGCGGGCTGCTTTGACTTAACCTGATATCGTCATTGCGAGCGAAGCGAAGCAATCCAGGGCGGTTTACGCCACTCTGGATTGCTTCGCTTCGCTCGCAATGACGGTTATGGCAAGGCCGATCTGTCGCCGCCGCTTATTGCAGCCCCGCCGTCGCGAGCAGGATACCGAGGCCGACGCTGGCCCCGTCGAGGCTCTTGGTCTTTTCGACGTCGATCCACTCGTCGAGCGAGTGCCCGCGTCCGGCTTCGCCGCCCGACCCGATGGTGATCGCCGGGATGCCCAGGCTCATCGGGATGTTGGAATCGGTCGATGAAAAGCTGGCGCGCGGGGTCAACCCTTTCGCGCGGATGATCGCTTCCGCGGTGCGCGCGATCGGGGCGGTCAGGGGCGTCTGCCCGGCCGGCCGGTCGCCGATCAGCTTGATGTCGGTGGTGATCGGGCCTTCGCGGGTCGAGCGCGCGGCATTTTCGCCCTCGACGCTCCTGTCGACGATCGCGAGGAAGGCTTTCTCCACCTTGGCGAGTTCTTCGGGGCTTTCCGACCGCATGTCGAAGTCCATATAGACCTCGTTCGGGATCGAATTGACCGAAGTGCCGCCGCCGGTGACGCTGGCGGAATAGGTGGTCTTGGGCGTCGCGGGCACCGGAATCCGGTAGAGATCGAGGACCGTCTGGCTCATCGCCACCATCGGGTTGACGAGGCCGAAGGCACCGAAGCTGTGCCCGCCCGGCCCCTTGTAGGTGATGCGATAGCGTTTCGATCCGACGCCGCCGTTGACGAAGCGCGACGGATCGGTCCCGTCCATCGAGAAGAAGGATTCGATCCGGTCCTTGTACTTGCCCTTCGCCATCATGTAGCGGACGCCGCGCAGGTCGCCCGGCCCTTCCTCTCCGACATTGCCGACGAAGACGATGTCGCGGCGCACCTTGATGCCGCTTTCCTTCATCGCACGCGCATAGGCGAGCAGCACCGCCAGGCTGCGCGTGTCGTCGCCGATGCCGGGGGCGTGGAGGCGCGTGCCTTCGCGGCGGACCTTGATCGGCGTACCTTCCGGAAACACCGTGTCGAGATGCGCCGCGATCATCACCACGGGCCCGCCTGCCGGGCCGGTGCCGCGATAGACGCCCATGACATTGCCTTCTTCGTCGGTTTCGATGTCGGTCAGTCCCGCATCCTGCAGCATCTCGCGATAGGCGGCCGCGCGCGCCGCTTCCTTGAAGGGCGGCGCCGGAATCTCGGTCAGCGCGATGATCTCCGCGACCATGCGGTCGTGGTCGCGGTCGAGAATCCGGACCGCGGCGTCATAGGCCTTGTTCTTCAGAACCGCCTCGGGCTTCGGGGTGGGCGCCGCCATGGCCGCGCCGGCCGAAAGCATCAGCGCCGCCAGGGGCAGAAAGGCGATATGTCGCATGAAAAATCCTTTTGCTGAACAGGGTCCCGCATCCTCTGGATGCGCCGCCGCGCCCGATGTCAAGAGACGTCCGCCCCGGATGGCGATGCCGCTCGAAAAGGCAGCGCGTGATTTTGCTTGCCTCGTCGCCTCGTGCCGTCCGGCGTGACGAACGGGCCCTAACCTGCCCGCACCTCGCGAAACGGGATGGTGCGGTCGATCTCGGGCTCCTTCGGCAGTCCCAGCACGCGCTCGCCGATGATGTTGCGCTGGATCTGGTCGGTGCCGCCGCCGATCGAGGTGAAATAGGCGTTGAGCGACAGGAAATTCGCGTCCTCGGCGCGCGGGTGATCGGGGCCTTCGAGCAGGCTTTCGGGACCGAGCAATTCGGTGCGCAGGCGGCCTTCCTCGTGCAGGATGCGGCTCATCGCGAGCTTGCCGAGCGACATGATCGACGACGACGTGCCCTGCGCCAGCTCCGCCTTCGCGCGCTGGGTGTTGAGCTTGTTGAGCACGCGCCATGCGATCACCTGCGCGACGTCCTGCCGCACCACCGGATCGTCCAGCTTCCCGGCCTCGCGCGCCAGTTCGAGCATGGCATGATCGCCCTTCGCCCCGGCGGCGCCCGACCGCGCGCCGCGCGCCATGTCGCCCATCACCGACCGTTCATAGGCGAGCGCGGTCTGGAGCACGCCCCAGCCGCCGTTCAGCGGCCCCAGCAGATTTTCGTCGGGGACGAAGGCGTCGGTGATGAACACCTCGTTGAAATGCGATTCGTCGGTGATCTGGCGCAGCGGCCGCACCTCGACGCCTTCCTGTCGCATCGGCAGGAAGAAGAAGCTGATGCCGCGATGCTTGGGCACGTCCCAGTCGGTGCGGGCGATCAGCATGCCGTAATCGGCGATCATCGCGCCCGATGTCCAGATTTTCTGCCCCGTCACGCGCCAGCCGCCCTCGACTTTCTCGGCGCGCGTGCGGATCGCGGCGAGGTCGCTGCCCGCGCCCGGTTCCGAATAAAGCAGGCACATGCCGACTTCGCCCGCCAGCAGCTGCGGCACGATCACGCGCTTGAAGCTGTCGGTCGCGTGGGCGAGCGCGGTGTTGGCCCACAGGTTGCTGCGGTCCTGTCCGGCGCCGGGGGCCCCGGCCGCGGCGAAGGCGCGCTCGACGATCTTCGCCTGCTCGGCCGACAGTTCGCGGCCGTACCAGTCGCGCGGCCAGCGCGGGACGGCCCAGCCCGCGTCGCGGACCTGCGCCAGCCATTCGGCGCGCGGGTCGCGCCCGAAACTTTCCTCGCGCGGCGGCGCGCCGCGCCAGTTGGCGGCGAGCCATGCCTCGACCTCGGCCTGCAAGTCCGCGTCGGTCATGCCGCCATCTCCTTCTGCATCGCGTCCAGCGCCGCGACATAGCGGTCGCGCCAGACGCGGCTGTCACCGAAAAGCTGCACGCCCGACCGCGCGCGGCGCAGATAAAGGTGCGCGGGATGGTCCCAGGTGAAGGCGATGCCGCCGTGCATCTGGATGCCGTCCTTCGCGCAGCGCAGGAAGGCGTCGGCGCAGGCGAAGGCGGCGAGCGCGACCGCCGCATCCTTGCCCGCCGCGCCCTCCGCCACTTGCCGTGCCGCGTCGCGCGCCGCGCTCGTCGCGCTTTCGGCCTCCAGCAGCAGGTCGGCCGCCATATGCTTGATTGCCTGAAAGCTGCCGATCGCGCGGCCGAACTGATGGCGCTCGCGGGCATAGTCGACGGTGATGTCGAAAATGCGCCGCGCGCCGCCGGTCTGCTCGCCCGCCAGCGCGATCAGTCCGATATCGCGCGCGCGCCGGGCCGCGGCGCCGTCGCCGATGCGCGTCGCGGCGCCGTCGAAGCGGACGTCGGCCATGCGGCGGGTGCGGTCGAAAGTGGGCAGCGGCGTGACCCCGGCGCTCGCCCGCTCGACGAGATGGACACCCTCGTCGCTGGCGAGGAGGAAGATATCGGCGATCCCTGCATCGGGAACGAAGCGCGCCGTGCCCTGTGCCCGGCCGCCCTCGATCCGCACATCGCCGCCGCCCGTCCAGTCGAGCGCGCCGAGCAGCGCGACCGCCGCGATCGTCCGCCCCGCCGCCAGCCCTTCGGCCAGTTCGCCGTCGAGCAGCACCGATGCCATGGCGGTCGAGATCAGCGGCACGGGCGCGAGCGCCGCGCCCGCTTCCTCCATCACCAGTTCCAGTTCGACGGCGGAAAGCTGCGATCCGCCCGCACCGGCCGCGACCAGCAGCCCCGCGATGCCAAGGTCAGCAAGGCTGCGCCACAGCGCGGGATCGTGGCCGCTGTCGCTCTCCATGATGCGGCGCACGTCGCTTTCGGTGCATTGGTCGGCGAACAGGCGGCGCACCGTGTCGCGCAGCGCGGTCCGTTCCTCCTGGTTCATCGTCGCGTCGGTCATCGGGCGGTCGCTCCTTCTGCGATGGCGCGGGCCGCGCCATAGTCGGCCTTGCCGTTGGCCGCGCGCAGCGGCCGGTCGGCGACCAGCAGCCGTTTCGGCACCTTGTATCCGGCGAGCTGCGCGCGGACATGATCGCGCAGCGCTTCGGCGTCGAACGCGGCATCGGCGTGCAACGTCACGACGCCGACGATCGCCTGTCCCCATGTCGGATCGGGCACGCCGACGACCAGCGCGTCGCTGACGCTGTCGTGCCGTTTTAGCGCCTCCTCGACCTCTTCGGCGAAGACCTTCTCGCCGCCGGTGTTGATGCAGCCGCTGCCGCGGCCCAGGAAGGTCAGCGATCCATCCGCCTCGACGCGCACCCAGTCGCCGGGGATGCAATAGCGCACGCCGTCGATGACGCGGAAGGTCGCGGCCGATTTCTCCGCGTCCTTGTAATAGCCGAGCGGGTTGGGCGGGCCGAGCGCGAGCCGCCCGACGCCGCCTTCGGACACGGGACGATCCTCTTCGTCGAACACGCGGCAGCGTTCGCCCAGCGTGAAGCTTGCCGTCTTCACTTCGCTGTCGCGCGTCATCACCGACGCGCCCAGCCCCAGCGCTTCCGAAGAAGACAGCGCGTCGTTCAGCACGGCGTCGGGCATGTGGCGCAGCAGTCCGCGCTTGATTTCCATGCTCCACATCACACCCGACGAGGTGACGGACAGGACGCTCGAAAGGTCGGTGGGCGCGGTTCGCTTGTCCAGTTCGGCGAGCAGCGGCCGGCCGAAACTGTCGCCGACGATCACCAGCGCCTGCGGGCGGTGCGTTTCGACGGCTGCGATCATCTCGCCCGCGTCAAAGCGGCGCTGTGTCAGCGTGACGATGCTGCCGCCCGAAAGCATCACCCCGATCGATGGCAGCAATCCCGTGCCGTGCATCAGCGGGCAGGCGGGGAGCAGGCGCGGTCCCGGCCCTTGTGCGCGGATCGAGGCCGCAAGCTCTTCGAGCGTGTCGGGTACGGGCTCGCCCAGCGTGCGTGCCGGGCGCACCAGTATCTCGCGCATTTCGCCATGTTCCCACATCACGCCCTTCGGCATGCCCGTGGTGCCGCCGGTATAGATGAAGAATATGTCGTTCGGCGATCGCTCGATGTCCAGCGGGGCGCCGTCGCCTGCCGCGCTCACGACCGCGAAATCCTCTGCAAAGCCGGGCGTGGAATCGCCTTCGGTGACCTCGATCCAGCGCGTCACCAGCGGCAGGTCGGCGCGGATCGCCTCGACATGGTCGCGGAACTCCGCGGCATAGACGACCGCGCGCGCGTCGCTGTCGTTCAGCAGGTAGCGCAGCTCGGCGTCGGTATAGCGATAGTTGACGTTGACCGGCGCCAGCCGCGCCTTGAAGGCGGCGGCCAGGCTGAGGATATATTCCGGCCCATTGCGCATGTAGATGGCGACCGAATCGCCGGCCTTCAGCCCGCCCTCGCGCAGGCTGCGCGCCAGATTGTTGGAGAGGCGGCCGGCTTCGCCCCAGTCGATCCGCCGGTCGCCGTGCAGGCACAGCGGCGCGTCGGGGGGCAGGTTGCGCTCGACGATGTCGAGCATGTCGCCGAAATTGAACACCGCGCTCTCCCCTGTGGATGTGCTGATCCTAATCGGCGAGCAGGCTGTTCATCCGCTCGACGGCTTCGAGATACTCTTCCTTGAAATCCTGCACCACCGCGCCCGCGCCGCGCACCGAGTCGACGAGCCCGACACCCTGTCCGACGAAATAGGTCACCATGTCGCGCGCCTTGTCGTTGCCCGCCTCGGCCGCGCGGTCGGCGGCACGCAGCGACTTTTCGCTGATCAGGCTCATCAGCGGCATCGGCAGCGCGCCGGGGCTGTCCGGGCTCTTCTCCCAATTCTCGGTCCACGTCGACTTCAGCTGGCGCGCGGGCTTGCCCGTGCGGCTGCGCACGCGCACCGCGTCGCGGCTGCTGGCGGCGATCATCTTCTCGCGGAACACCGGAGAGGTCTCGCTCTCGGGCGTCGCGAGCCACACCGACCCGGTCCAGGCGCCCGCCGCGCCCATCGCCATGCAGGCGGCCATCTGCTGCCCCGTCATGATGCCCCCCGCGGCGAGCACCGGCACTTCGCGGATCGGCCGGATCGCCTTGATGACCTCGGGCACCAGGACGAGCGTGCTGACCTCGCCGCAATGGCCCCCGGCCTCGGTCCCCTGCGCGACGATGATGTCGACCCCGGCCTCGACCTGCCGGATCGCATGTTCGCGCGCGCCGACCAGCGCCGCCACGGGAACGCCGTGCTGCTTGCCCATCGCGATCATCTCCGGCGGCGGCACGCCGAGTGCGTTGGCGATCAGCCGGATCGGATGCTCGAAGGCGGCCTCCAGCGTTCGCAGCGCCGTTTCGGGGTCGAAGGGCTGGGCGCGGTTCCGGCTGACCGGCTCGGCGGGCGGCGGCACGTCGGCATCGGCGAGCAGACGATCGGCAAAGTGGCGATGCGCTTCGGGAATCCGCGCCTCGAGCGCGGCGGCGGTCACGCTGCCTTCGCCCCGCGTCGCCATATTCTCCGGCACCAGCACGTCGATGCCATAGGGCTTGCCGTCGACATGATCGTCGATCCACTTGAGCTCTTCGCGCACTGTTTCGGGGGTATGCGCGGTCGCGCCGAAGACGCCGAAACCGCCCGCGCGGCTCACCGCCGCGACGACGTCGCGGCAATGGCTGAACGCCAGCAGCGGAAACTCGATGCCGAGCATGTCGCAAAGCTGTGAGGTCATCGCTCTCTCCACCCTTGTAATTGGTTCGTCAAACGAACTAACTTTGCGAAGGAGGACTGTCAATCCCGCAGGGTGGGCGTCCGGTTGCGGTCGATGACGTGGGCGAGCTCCTCGATCCGGTCGAGCAGGCCCTCGGGCTCGTCGATCGCCAGATAGGCGGAAAGGTCGCGGGCGAGGGCGCGCTCGAAGGCGGCGTATTCCGCCAGTCCGGCATCGGTGAGGCGCAGCATTTCCGCGCGGCCGTCGTCGGGGTCGGTATAGCGTTCGATCATGCCGCGCTTCGCGAGCCCGGTGACCAGCGCGGAGGCGGCGGGCCGGCCGATGCCGGACATGGAGGCGAGGACGCTGGCGCGGCGCGGCTCGCGCTTCAGGGTCAGCAGGAATCGATATTGGGCGATGGTCAGCTCCGCCCCCTGGGCAAAGCGCTCCAGCAGCCGGTGCAAAACCACGACCACCCGCGTCAGCAGGATCCATCGTCGATCCGTGTCCAATAGTCTTCTCGCCATCCCTCGAAAGCCGGTCCCCGGTTAGGGACAGTCGGCCGCTCGCGTCAACCGGCGAGGAAGGAGGTCCGCTGCGCGCTCATCCGGCCCTGCGCATCATCAGCATCGGGCCGTGGACCCAGGTGAAGAGGCCGAAGGCGCCGCTCCACAGCAGCGCGGACAGCATCAGCAGATCAGCGTACAGGTCGGCCGCAAGGGGCGCGGCGACGCGCACCAGCGCGGCCGCGTGGACGAACAGCAGCGCGGCCGCCGCCGCGGCGCCGCCGCTGCGGGCGCGCCCGGTGTGGCTGAGCGTGGTGCGCGCCATCATCGCCAGCGTCATCGCGCCGATCGCGCCGGCGGTCAGCGCGTGGATCGCGCTGGTTACGGGAACATGCTGCGGAAAGCCGATCGCGGCGCCCAGCAGGACGAAGCCGATCGCCAGCCACAGATAGGCGAGATGGAGCCCCCAGACCAGCGGCTCGCGCCACGTTTCCCAGCCGCGCCACCGCGCGAGGCGCAGCCCCGTGCCGATGCCGGCGGCGGCGAGCAGCAGCCCGGTCGCCGGCGCGTCGGGAAGCACCAGCCATGCCAGCAGGGCGCCCGCGGTCAGCCATGTCGCTGCCCGGTCGAGGCGGCCGTGCGGCGCGGGTTCGCGCGGCGCCTTGCGCTGGGCCAGCCAGTTGCGCGTGAAGCTGGGTACCAGCCGCCCACCCATCACGGCGATCAGCAGCGCGATCATGCCCAGCGCCAGCCGCTCCGCCACCGGCCCCGCCCCGGGCCATGCAAAGCGGAGGTGGAAGGCGATGTTGGCAAGCGCGAGCGCGGTCATGACGAGGCACGGCACCAGCCCCTTGCCGTTGCGCGCGGCGATCTGCTCGCGCCACAGCGCCGCCGCGAAGACCGGCAGGAAGGCGGCGTCGATCGTCATCGCCACGCCGTTCCCGGGCTCCGCCAGCAGCATCGCCGCGCGCCCGGCGAGCCACAACGCGGCGAGCGCCGCGACCGGCGCCCCCGCGACCGGATAGCGCCCGGTCCAGTTCGGCCCGGCGATGATCATGTAGCCGGCGATGACCGCGGCGGTATAGCCGAACAGCATCTCGTGGACGTGCCAGTCGCGTGTGACCGCGCCCGCCAGCGGACCGCCCCCCGACAGCACGGCAACCCACAGGGGCACCGCAACCGCGGCAAAGACCCCGGCGAGCAGGAAGAAGGGGCGGAAACCGAAGCTGAACAGCGCCGGGCCGCGATAGGCGCGGATGATCTGCGCGGTCGTCCGCATCGTCTCGCGCGCGCGGCTCTGTCCCATGTCGCCCCCTTGTCGTTCTGGATGAAGGATAGCTTTTTCCGGCGCGAAGGGAAACGCGCATGGGTGAACTTATGCGTGAGCGATGCTTGCCCTCCGGTTCCTGATCCATCGGTGCTTGAAGCCAGGCTTCGGTCTTCCAGCCGATAAGAAGCCGTCACGCCCCTTGAGCTGGTTTTTCAGCCGACGGCATTTGGAGCGAGGGTTCCGAGAGGCGGCCTCACTTTGATCCGATAGCCAGATCGATCCATTTTATCGTTCCCGGACGCGTCGTCATTCGGGACGATGCAGGAGAAGAGAATGGTGAAGAACAGCCGATAAAAAGTACGGTCTTCTTTGGGCCGCCAATGGCGACGGAATATGCGGTGCATCCGGCCGGCAAGGAAATCCGCTGAATGGCACCATGGTTCCGGAGGCAACGGATGGCGCTTCCCGAAGAGGCTCCAGCGACCCAGACCGCTCCCGTTTCCTCGAGCGCGATCCCGTCCGGCGTCTCGCCGTCCATCGCTGCCCAGGTTCGCCTCGACCGAAGGCCGCCGTCGGCAGCGATGTCGAATGCCGTCAGCTTCCCCGCGCCGCTCTCTGCGACAATCAGCGATCGGTCGCGGTGGATCGCCATGCCGTTCGGGAAAGCCAGGCCGTCCGCCGCCACAAAGGCGGATCCGTCGGGCCGGACGGCACAGATATTGCCGGGCCTGAAGCGTTCGCCCGCCCATATGTCGTACCCCATCGAGCCCACATAGGCGCGGCCCTGGGCGTCGACGATCATGTCGTTGGCATGCGCGAGGGCCAGCCCGGTCAGGTCGGCATGCAAAACGGGCCGTCCCTTGACGACAGCCAGGATTTGCTGCCGTCGCATCGACACGACGAGCAAGGTTTTGTCGGGCAGCCAGCCCAGCCCCGATGGATTGTCGCCGAGCTCCAGCTCGATTCTCATTTTTCCTTCGAGATCGACCGAGCACACGCGCTTGGCTTCGATGTCGGAAAACCACAGCCGGTCATCATGCCAGCGCAGTCCCTCGGGAAGGACCAGGCCGGCCGCGAGCTCGTTCAGCCGCGCAGTATCTTCTTGTCCCATCCGCGCTGCCTGTAGAGACGATCGAAATTGGGTTGTCCGGTCTGCGCCGTCACGCCGCCATCGATCGTCAGCGTCGTTCCGGTGATGTAGGAGGCGTCGCTCGATGCCAGAAAGGCTATGCCGGCCGCCATTTCGTCGGCGGTTCCGACACGGCCCATCGGGACAAGCCGCTCATAATCCTCCATGATCGCGGCATCGCGAAGGTGCGATTTCAGCATGGCGGTTCCGACACCCCCGGGACAGATGCAATTGACCCTTATGCCTTCGCCGGCGTGATCGACCGCCATGTTGCGCGTCAGGTTGACGACGCCCGCCTTGGCGACATTATAGGCGGCGAGCCCCGGGTCGGCGAACAGTCCGGAAATGGAAGCCGTGTTGACGATGCAGCCTCCTGCGGTGCGCAGATAGGGCAGGGCAGCCCGACTGCCGAAGAAGACGGCATCGAGGTCGACCGCCATCGTCCGGCGCCACTGTTCGGCGGTGATCTCGTCGACATGGCCGAAGCAGCCGATACCCGCATTGTTGACCAGCACGTCGAGGCGGCCGAGCGATTGCGCCGCATCGTCGATGAAGCTGCTGATCGCGTCGATGTCGGAGACATCCACCGCGCGCAGGGTCCTGGCGGATTCGGCAATGCCGGTGCGCGTCACCATCTGCGCGAGTGCATCCTCGCTGAGGTCGCAGAGCGCGAGGATCGCGCCTTCGGCGGCGAAGCGACGCGCCGTCGCTTCGCCGATCCCCGACGCCGCGCCGGTGATGGCGACGACCATGCCTTCGAAACGTCGCATGGCCTTCACCGACCGATCAGGGTGCGGAGCGCCGTCGCGATGCCATCTCCGGTCAGGCCGTAATGGCGGTAGAGATGGGTCGGGGGCGCGACGAGGGCATATTCGTCCGGCAGCGCGTGCCGAGCGAAGCGCACGGCAATGCCGCCTTCGGCCAGTATTTCGGCGACCGCGCCGCCCAGCCCGCCGTGCGGATTATGTTCCTCGACGGTCAGGATCGCTCCGGTCTCCCGCGCTGCGGCGCGGATCGCATCGGCGTCGATCGGCTTGATATAGGCGGCGTCGAGGACGCGAACCGAAAGCCGGGGCGCCGAATCGGCGAGAATGTCGGCGGCGTCGAGCGCGGCCTTGACCCCGATCCCCGTCGCGATGATCGTCGCATCCCGTCCGTCACGCAATGTCCTGAAGCGGCCGTGGGTGAAGTCGGGCACGGCGTCATAGACGGGCTTTTCCGCGCCGCGACCGATGCGGATATAGACCGGGCCGTCGATATCGATCGTGCTGCGGATCAACCCGCGGATCGCGTTTCCGTCGCACGCCGAAACCACCGTCATATGTCCCATGGCGCGGGTTATGGCGATGTCCTCCACCGCATGGTGCGACGTGCCGTAAAAGCCCATCGAGATGCCCGCATGGTGCGAAAGGATGCGGACTTTCTGCCGGGTGTAGGCCAGGTCGGTCCGGACCTGCTCGGCGCACAGAAGCGAGGCGAAGGAGGCGAAGGTCGAAACATAGGCGATATGACCCGACGCGGCGAGCCCCGCGGCGATCGACATCATATTCTGTTCGGCGATACCGGTATTGATGAAGCGGTCCGGAAAGCGGCGCTGAAAGGAATCGAGGCCGTTCGACGATGCCAGGTCGGCCGTGAGCACGACAAGTTCGGGCCGCCTTTCCGCCAGTTCTTCGAGTTCGGCGCTCATCGTCAGCGCCGTCAGTTTCGGCATCGATGTCTGGATATTCCAGCTTGCCGGGTCGAGCGGCTTTTCGAGTTCGGCGATGGTCATGCGTCGAGCCTTTCCTGAATTTCGGCGACCGCCACCGCCTTGTCGGCGGGCCCCAGGAATCCGAGATGCCAATAGGGGGTGGTTTCCATGAACCCGACGCCCTTGCCCTTCTTGGTGCGGGCGACGATCATGTGCGGCCGGTCGCTTTGCTGGGCGCGGTCGAAGGCCGCGAGGACGGCCTGCATGTCGTGCCCGTCGATCTCGTTCGTCGACCAGCCGAAGCTCTCGAACTTCGCCGCGATCGGTTCGATGTTCATCACATCTTCCGTGTTGCCGTCGAGCCCCATGCCGTTCGCATCGACGATCCCGATCAGGTTCGACAGGCCATAGTGCCCGGCAGCCATCGCGGCCTCCCAGACCTGACCCTCCGCCAGTTCGCCGTCGCCGATCATGACCCAGGTCAGGAAATCGCGCTGCTGCAGTCGCGCGGCCAGCGCCATGCCGACGCCGACGGACAGGTTGTGACCGATCGACCCCGAGGAGAAATCGCAGCCCGGAACCTTGTTCATGTCGGGATGATCGCCGAGCGGCGAGCCGAGGCGGGTATAGGTGTCGAGCCAGTCCTCGGGAAAATAGCCCAGTTCGGCAAGGATCGGATATTGGCCGATCGCGGCATGGCCCTTGCCCAGCAGGAAGCGGTCGCGATCCGGCCACCGCGGATCGGCCGGCTTGAGGCGCAGCGTGTGATAATAGAGCGCTGCGAACATTTCCGCGCAGGAAAAGACGCTCGAATAATGGCCGCTTTTGGCGATCTCGACGAGCCGGATCGTTTCCAGGCGAATCCAGTCGGCCTTTTTTTCGAGCATGCGAGGGTCCGCTGCCCGGTTACGGGGCAGGATGGCGTTGTCCATGATGAAATCCTTGGCTGGCGAAAGATCAGTCGGAGAATGCACCGGGCATCATGCCCACCGACTGGCCGCCATCGACGACGATCATCGCGCCGCTGGTGTAGGTGGCGATATCGCTGGCGAGGTAGAGCGCGGCGCCGACGATCTCGGGCGGATCGCCCGCGCGGCCGAGCGGGATCGACTTTTTCGCGTGGCGGGTAAAGGCTTCGGAACGCGACCAGGCCTTGCTCACGTCGGTGTGAAACGGACCGGGCGCGATGGCGTTGACGCGCACTGTGGGGCCATATTCCTGCGCGAAGGTGGTCGTGAAGATATTCACGCCCGATTTTGCGGCATCATAAGGTGCGGCGCCGAACTCGGGGCGCAGCGAACCGGTCGACGAGATGTTGATGATGCACCCCCCGCCGCGCCCGACCATGTCCGCCCCGAACAGGCTGCAAAGTCGAAAGGGCCCTTTCATGTTGACCGATATGATCTTGTCGAACAGCTCTTCGCTCGTCTCGACCGAGGAGGGTGCGATCGGCGACATGCCGGCGTTGTTGATCAATATGTCGGCCCCGCCCCAGTCGCGCTTCACCTCTTCGAACAGGCGGTCGCAGTCTTCCCAGCGTCCGGCATGCATCTGGTGAGCCGAGGCTTTTCCTCCGCGATCCCGGATCGATCGGGCGACCTCTTCGCAGGCGTCGAGCTTGCGGCTCGCGATCGCCACCGTCGCGCCCGCCTTGGCGAATCCCTCTACCATCGCGAGGCCGAGCCCGCGACTGCCGCCCGTCACGACGACCACCTTGCCGGTGAAATCAAATGTAGCGTTCATGTCCGAAAGTCACTCCCGTCTCGCATGTCGGAAAAAAGGCAATCGCCTTGCGCGGAGGGCCGGTCAGGCCGTCTGGTAGCGGATCGGCAATGATTTCAGGCCGCCCACGAAAATGGCTTTGGTATATTTGGGCGGGCCGGAGGGCTCGATCGCGTCGAGATTCGCAAGCAGTTCTTCGAGCAGAATGCGGATTTCCAGCTTTGCCAGATGCTGGCCGAGGCAGACGTGGGCACCATAGCCGAAGGCGAAATGCTTGTTCGGCGACCGGCCGGGCTGGAACTGCTGCGGATTTTCGAAAATCTCCTCGTCCCGGTTGCCCGAAGGATAGCAGAGCATCAGCCAGTCGCCCTTGCGGATCAACTGTCCGCGCAATTCATAATCCTCGGTGGCGCTGCGCATGAAATGGCGGACCGGCGTCGTCCATCGCAACGCCTCGTCGATCAGCGCCGGAATGCGCGACGGATCTTCCTTGAGTTCGCGGAACAGCTCGGGCGACCGCGACAGGGCCCAGAGCGCGGTGGCCGAAGTCGACGAGGTGGTGTCGTGGCCGGCCGTCGCCACCGTGACGTAATAGCTCAGGGCCTCGATCTCGGGGACCGGCTGTCCATCGATCTGGGCATTGGCGATGATCGACAGGACGTCGTCGCGCGGATTGACTTTGCGATCCTCGTGGAAGGGACGAAGGAAGGCGTTGAAATCCCGGAAGACATTGTCCGATCCGAGGGAGAAGGTATCGTCGCCTTCGCGTCCCAGTTCCT